>JGI24516J20058_1000009_pt1 | contig 197696 bp, 171 predicted proteins | sample LinPmetageLP39_FD_20058 | JGI IMG/M metagenome (IMG submission 20058) | reverse complement strand
CCCCACCCGCCAGTCGGTACCGGCGGGCAGAGTGTCGAGCACCTCGCCGCGGATACGGTTGCCGCTCTCCAGCGTGATTTCCCAGGGCAGGGGGACCAGCACTAAATCGTTTATGCGCAACACCTGCAGCAGCGCGCGGTGCGGGAAGGTGTCCGCCGACATCAACAATTGCAGTTTTGACAGCGCCCATTGTTTTTCCGCCTGGCAGCCGTCGGTGAACACGGTGCGGGGCCAGCCCTCCTGAAGAAACGGCAGGTAGGAGATCGGGAACACTTCATCGCCGTTGGCGGCGCCCATGGTGGCGGCGCCCACCACCGCGCGCTGGCACAGACCGTGGCGTTGCTCCTCGGGCATCTCCAGGACATCGATCAGGCGGCTGGCGGCGGCGGTGCGCAGGCGTGGGGCCAGATCGCCTTCCAGGCGCTTAAACAGGTTTCCTGCCTGTTCGCCGAGGGCCTTGCCAATGCGCCTGGCTTCAAGATCGCCACGATGATCGGGGTGCCAGGCCGGGTTGTTGTCCGCGTGAGTGGCCTGAAAGGCGCCGTGCACAAACGGCCACGGCAGCTGATCGCCGAAATCGGCGCTCAGGCCCCGCCCCAGCCAGTGCCAGACATCCGCGTGATAGGGGCGTGTGAAGGCGGGAATGGCGGTGCCGTGGATGGAAAACAGGGTCAGGGCGCCGGCGGGATAATAGCGGCCGTCGTCGGCTTGCAAGTCAATGCGCAGCATGGTCATGCGCGGATTCACCGCGCGCAGCGCGTCGTCCTCGCCCATCTTTTCCGGGTCCAGATTGTGATTACGCGCCCAGGCCTGTACCGAGCGATTACGGGTCAGACCCCAGACGTCGCGTTGACCGGTGGCGACCCGCGCCGGGCGACGGTCGCGGTAGGCGCGAATCACCGCCTCACTGATGCGTTCGCTCAAAAAACGGAACAATTCCGGATCGAAGCCGGCGGTGTTGGCACCGAAAGTATTGTAGAAGTCGCTGCCCAGATACTGCCCGGGGCCGGAATGGGTGTGGGTGACCAGCAGGCTCAGCCCCCTGGCGGGTACGTCCGTGGCGGTGGCGATGCGCTCGGCGACGGCGTAATGCAATGGCAGCGAACCGGCGCCGAGATCAAGTTGCACCAGCGCCAGAGGGGTCTGGCCGGGGCCCTGCAAATAAAAGGCGCGGGCCTTGAGCCGGGTTCGGAAACCGTCGGCTTTCTTCGCCCAGGCGGAATAACCGAACTTGGGCAGGCCGATGGCAGGCGTGATGTCCACTTCGGCCACCCCGGCCAGGGGTTGGCCGCTCCCCGCGGATGGCAGCGGCTCGGGCACCTGAAAACTGAGAGTCTCCCTTGGATAAGTAAGAAAGGGCCAGGCGGTATGCAGCAGGGCGGCGGCGAGCCCCCCGAACAAGACCAAAAAGACCATCGCGAGCCGCCGGCGACCGGATCGCCGGGGTTTGGATAACGGCATGAGAATCCTCTTTTTTATTTTTGCACGAACGTACTTGCGGGGTGTCCCAGCGGCAAGGCAGATCGGGCCAAACCGGCCTCTGGATACACTTCGGATACAAAATGATACGGCTTGTACAATTTGTGCAAAAGCATGGATAAGTTCACAACACTATTCCAACCGGACGTCACCGGAATTCTGTTTTTTTTACCTTCACGGCATATTCCAATGATTGCACTGTAATCCGTTGATACCCGAGGGGGGTAGAACATGAAAAATCTCGTGAGATTGTCGACTCTGGCGTTCGCCGCCGGTCTGGCTTTTCAGCCGGCCCTGGCGGAAGACCGCTATGAGGAGACATTGAATACTCGCCAGTACGTGGGTGGCTTCGCCTCCTACGTGGATGTGGACGAAGATCGGCAGTTCGATGATGAGGGCCTGGGCTACAGCGCCTTCTATGGTCGTCAGTTGTCCGATCGCGTTTGGTGGGAAACCGAAGGCGGCTTCTACAAAATGGATCCTAACCAGGCCGACTTCCAGGATTTCTACCAGTACCACCTGACCACCGGTCTCGCCTACGCCTTTGGTGACCGCACCGGCTTCACGCCCTATGTGATTGCCGCCGTGGGCGCGATTGATCAGGAAGTGCTGCCGGACGAAGACCAGGACACCAACCTTACCGTTAACGCCGGCATCGGCGCGGTGACCGGCCCGATCTTCAATAACGGCCTGAAGCTGCGTGGCGATGCCCGTTACGTTTATGACGACTTCGACGGCTCTGGCCCGGCCCGCGGCGACGGCGCCTTCGGCGACGTTCGCCTGTCCCTGGGCGTGGAAATCCCGCTCGGCTACACCAAGGTAGTGACCAAAGAAAAGACGGTGATTAAAACCCGCGAAGTGGTCGCTAAACCCCAGCCGGTGATGGATTCCGACGGTGACGGTATTCCCGATAACCGTGATCAGTGTCCGAATACGCTGGAAGGCGGTCGCGTGGATTCCAATGGCTGTCTGATCGTCAACCAGACCGTGACGCTGACCAATATCAATTTCGAGTTCGATTCCGCCAAACTGACTCGCTCTTCAGAGTCGTCCCTGGACCGTATCGCCGACTCCCTCAAATCGCAGACCGATTTCCGGGTTGAAGTAGGCGGTCACACCGACAGCGTGGGTGCCGCGGAATACAACGAGCAGCTTTCCCAGGAGCGCGCCGAATCCGTTCGCCAGTACCTGCTTAATCGTGGCGTGGATGCCTCCCGTGTTACCGCCCGGGGCTATGGTGAGCTGAATCCGGTGGCCAGCAACGAAAGCGAATCCGGCCGTGCCATGAACCGTCGCGTTGAATTCCGCGTTACCGAGAAGTGAGGAACACGATCATGTTGCGTATTAAAAGTGTACTGATGCTGCTCCTGGTCGCCGCTCTCGGCGTCGGGATCTACGGCTGCGAAGCCAACGACAGTGATGACAGAGTTATCACTACGCCCAACAACCCCAACCCGAACAATCCGGACGACCAGGATAACGACGGTATCCCCGATGACGAGGACAACTGTCCCGCCTTCGCCAACAACGATCAGAACGATCAAGACAACGACGGCATCGGCGACGCCTGTGACGACGATGTGGATGGCGACGGCGTGCCGAATGATCCGGATAACTGCCCTTGGGTCAGCAACGCGGATCAGACCGACACCGATATGGATGGCATCGGCGATGCCTGCGACGTTAACACCGACACCGACGGTGACGGCATCGACGACGATGACGACAACTGCCCGCTGGTGGTGAACCACAGTCAGGCCGATTCCGACATGGACGGCATTGGTGACGCCTGCGACGACGACCGTGACGGTGACGGCATCCCCAACGATGACGACAACTGCCCGTTCGTGGCCAACAACGACCAGGTCGATACCGACATGGACGGCACCGGCGACGCCTGCGAAGACGACACCGACGGCGATGGCGTGCTGGATCCGGAAGACAACTGTGTGTTCGTCCCCAACCCGGGCCAGGAAGATCTGGACGGCGACAACGTGGGCGACATCTGTGATGACGACGACGACGGTGACGGCACCAACGACGGCAACGACGAGTGCCCGACCGTACCTGGCCCGCCGGAAAACCAGGGCTGCCCGGTTGATAACGACACTGACACCGACGGTGACGGCATCCCCGATGACCTGGATAACTGCCCGAACACCGCCAACGCGGACCAGCTCGACAGCGACGGCGACGGCATCGGTGATGTGTGCGACGACGATGGCTTCACCTGTAACGCCACCAGCACCTACCAGCCGCTGACCACCCCGGACTATGAAGCCAGCGGTAATTCTCTGGGCTTCTGCCTGGGCTGTGGTGTGACTGAAGCGGGCAGCCTGGTCGATGGTAACGATGACTCCTTCGCCACCATTAATGTGGGCCTGGCGGCGGTTTACGGCGGCGCCGAGATCCGTGCCACCGCGGTGGACACTGCGAACGACTTCGCCGGCATCAACCGCATCGGCATGGTGATCTCTGATCCGGCGTCCTCGCTGCTCAACCTGAGCCTGCTGGGTGACTTCCTGACCCTGCGTTTCTATAACGACGGCGAGGAAGTGGACAGCGCCACCGTTGGCGGCGGCCTGCTGGGCCTGGAACTGCTGGGCCTGAGCCTGGCCGGTGACCAGCGCTTCCTCTCTGCCGAGGTGGATGCCAGTGCGCTGACCTTCGACGAAGTTCAACTGGACTACGCCGGTCTGCTGAACGCTAACGGTTCGCTGCGTGTGCACCGTGTGTGCGCCGGCAACGATCCGGTGGAAGTACCCTGAGTCTCCTCTGATATCAGGTATACCTTGGGGGCGCTTTCGCGCCCCCTTTTTTTACCCGGCACTCGCCGACGCTATTTTCCCCTCCGTTTCCTTCACGTGATTCCGTTCGCAGTCTGTCAGCCTTTTGGGTTAGATTGGGGACGCTGGAGGGAACGAATCTATGACATCCATTTTTCGCTGGTCGCGTCATGCGCAGTGGTTGTTACTGCTTTTGCCGCTGGTTTTCCTGCTCGCTGCCTGCGATTCCGGGGGCGCGAATTACACTGAGACCGGAGACCTGGAGTCGCTTCGCGAGCGCGGACAGCTGCGTTTGCTGGCGCCGCGCTTCGACGAAGAGCAGGCGCTTGTCCGCGAAGGCGTGCCGCTGCAGGAATTCCGCGAACAGGCCGAGATTCTGGCGCAGTCCCTGGGGCTGACACCACGCTGGGTGTACGCGGACAGCGTCGATACGCTGGATGACATGCTCAACGAAGGTCGCGCCGACCTGATCGTCACCAATTACACGGTGACCGAATCCCGCCAGGAAAACGTGGATTTTTGTACCCCTGTGGCGGTGATTCGCGAGTATCTGGTGTTGCCCGAGGGGCGGCAGGGCGACCGTCTTGAAGACCTTGGCGAAGTACGCATCGCCGCCCCTCAAGGGACCGCCTATCAGGAAACCGCCGAGGCACTGGCCGAGCGCCTCGACACGGTCAGTGTGGAAGCGGTGGAGGCGGGCCTCTCCGATGTGGAGTTGATGGAGGGCGTCGCCTCGGGCCTTTACCAGGCGGCGATCGTCGACAGCAACGCCCTGGACAGCTTGTTGCGCACCTTCGAGCAGGTGCGCAAGGGGCCGGTGGTCAATCCGCGTCGGCGTATCGCCTGGGCGGTACGCAGCGATAACCCGGAACTGCGCGCCGCGGTGAATGAGTTTCTGGTCAGCCACCGGGTGCGGACCTCGGTGCGCAGCGAAGAACGCCGCGATTGGGCGACCATCCAGAAAGACGGCGTGCTGCGGGTCATCACCTCCAACAATCCGGCCAGCTACTTCCTGTGGCGCGGCGAGCTGATGGGCTTTGATTACGATCTGATCCGCCACTTCGCCAGGCAGCACGACCTGCGCGTGCGCATGGTGGTGCGCGACAGCGCCTCGCAGATGTTCGATGCCTTGCAGACCGGCGCCGGCGATGTGATTGCCGGGGCCATGACGATCACCGATCGGCGTCAGGCCGAGGGCTGGCGCTTCTCCAATCGCTACCTTGAAGTGCACGAACAGATTATCGGCGACGCCGATGACGAGCCCTTTGAATCCGTCCAGGAACTGGCGGGGCGCACCGTGGTGGTGGCACCGGACAGCGCCTTCATGGACACCCTTGAAGCACTGCGCGAGCAGGGCATTGACGTGCGCATCGAGCCCCGTGAGGGGGCCACCACGGAAATGCTGATCCAAAGCGTGGTGGACGGCGAGGTTGATCTGACCGTGGCGGACAGCCATGTGGCGGCCCTTGAAAGCACCTACCGTGAAGACCTGCGTCCTCTTTGGACGCTGGAAGGCAGCCGCGACATCGCCTGGGTGGTGCGCGACGACCAGGACCCGTTGAGCAACAAGCTTAACGCCTACATCAATCGCAATTACCGCGGCCTGTTCTACAACGTCACCTTCAACCGCTACTTCAAGGAATCGAAAACCATACGTATCCATGAGGCATACCGGGTGGAAGCGGGCAAGGCGATTTCGCCGTACGACGACCTGGTGAAGCAATACGCGCTGGAATACGGGTTCGACTGGCGTTTGCTGGTGTCTCAGATGTATCAGGAGAGCAAATTCAACCCGGACGCGGTGTCGTTCGCCGGCGCCCAGGGCCTGATGCAGGTGATGCCGCGTACCGCGCGCCAGTTTGGTTTCGACAACCCCCACGACCCAGAGCAGGGTGTGGCCGCCGGATCGGCTTATTTGGAGTGGCTTGAAGAGCGTTTTCCGCAGCGTTTGGGGATGGCGCAGAAAATTTACTTTGGTCTGGCGGCCTACAACGCCGGACACGGCCATGTGGAAGACGCCCGCCGGCTGGCCCAGCGGCTCGGCAAGAATCCGGATCTGTGGTTCGGCCACGTGGAAGAGGCCATGCTGCTGCTGTCACAGCCACGCTACGCCCGCCAGGCGCGCTTTGGTTATGTTCGTGGCAGCGAGCCGGTGAAATACGTACGTGAGATTCGCAACCGTTACCTCGGCTATGTGCAGTTCACCGAAGAGCACAATATTTCCGCCGAGCCCTGACGCAGCGCCGGCTAGATCCGGCGGTTGAGCCATTCCAATAATGTCTGACGGACCTCCGGGGCGCAGAAATCGTTGAGGATTTCATGGCGCCCGCGGGGGCAGTCCATCCGCTCCAGCGGCAACCGTGGCCGGCTCAGCGCCTGCTGCAGCCTGTCCATGCCCTTGCCGCCGCCGCTCATTGGGTCTTGGCGGCCGCCAAGAAGCAAAATCGGCAGGCGCGCGGGCAGGCGGGCCAGCCGTTTGGATGATTGCACATCGGCCAGTGCCGAAAGCAGTGCCAACCAGGTGGCGGTGGTGCATTGAAAGCCGCATTTGGGGTCGTCGATATAGGCCTTCACCTGGGCTGGATCGGCGCTCAGCCAGTCGAAGTCGGTGCTGGCATCGGGAACGCTGCGTGCCCAGGTTTCAAAGGTGAGTTTGTGCACCAGTGGGCTCTGGCCACGGGCGCCGTGCCGCCGACGCTGCCATTTCAGCACCGAGGCCATCAACCGGTAGTACAGAGGCGGGTGGTAATCGCTGCCGCACAGCACCAGGCCGTCCAGTTTGTCGCCATGCGCCTCGGCGCCCGCCAGGGCAATGAAAGAACCCATGCTGTGACCGCCCAGCACCAGGGCGCCGGGTTCTCGCTCGCGGATGCTGTCGATCACCCGGCTCAGATCGTCCATCACCAGGCCCCAACCGTTCTCGTCTGCGAAGTGGCCGGGCGGCTCGGCGGCGTCCATGCTGGCGCCATGGCCGCGGTGGTCCGGGCAGTACAGGTTCCAGCCGTGTTCGGCCAGGGTTTCGCCCAGGGCCTGGTAGCGGGCGCCGTGCTCGGCCATGCCGTGCAGCCAAATCAGCGACCCCACAGGGTCGGCGGCGCGCCACTCATGAACGGCGATGGTGTGGCCGTCCGCCGCGCCGATAACAAAACATTCCGAAGTCATTAATGCGTTCCCCTCAAACAGGCCATGAACATGCGTGATGCGTGTGCGAGCGTCAAGATCGGCGTGTATCATCATTGCCCGCGTATTCAGGCCCAAAGGAGAGCGTGTGATTCATTATCAGGTCCGTCCGTTGCGCCCGCAGGCGCATCTGTTCCAGGTCACTCTCACCATCGACCGGCCAACGCCGGAAGGCCAGGGGCTGACTCTGCCCGCCTGGATCCCCGGCAGCTACATGATCCGGGATTTTGCCCGCCATATTGTATCCCTGGACGCGTCGGCGGCGGGTAGACCCGTGGACGTGGCCAAGCTGGATAAACAGACCTGGCAGCTGGCGCCGGCCGCCGGGCCGGTCACCGTGCGCTACCAGGTGTACGCGTGGGATTTGTCGGTCCGTGGCGCCCACCTGGACACCACCCACGGCTATTTTAACGGCAGCTGCCTGTTTCTCGCCGCCATGGGCTTCGAGGACCAGCCCTGCGAGGTGGATATTGAGGCCCCGGACGGCGCCGCCTACGCCACCTGGAGACTGGCCACCGGGCTTGAGCGGGTGGGCGGCCCGGAACTGGCTTTCGGCCGCTTCCGCGCCGACAACTACGACGCCCTGATCGATCATCCGGTGGAGATGGGCCATTTCGAGCATGCCCGCTTCGAAGCCTGCGGCGTGCCCCATGACGTGGTGCTGAGCGGCCGTCACCGCGCTGACATGGCGCGGCTGTGCCGCGACCTGAAGCCGATCTGCGAGCACCATATCAAGCTGTTCGGCGAGCCGGCGCCGATGGACCGCTATCTGTTCATGACCCTGGTCACCGACGGCTACGGCGGACTCGAGCACCGCAATTCCACCAGCCTGATGAGCCCGCGCACCGACCTGCCGTTGCTCACCGACGGCGCCGACCAGGTGCGCGACGGCTATCGCAGCTATCTCGGTTTGTGCAGCCACGAATACTTCCACACCTGGAACGTGAAGCGCATCAAACCGGAGGCGTTCACGCCCTTCGACCTGAGCCGGGAGGTGCACACTGAATTGCTGTGGGCCTTCGAGGGCATCACCAGCTATTACGACGATTTGTCCCTGGCGCGCACCGGGCTGATAGCGCCGGAAAGCTACCTGGAACTGCTGGGCCAGACCCTGACCCGCGTGCACCGGGGCCGGGGTCGTTTCAAGCAAACCGTCACCGAGTCCAGTTTCGACGCCTGGACGCGCTTCTATAAGCAGGACGAAAACGCCCCCAATGCGATCGTCAGCTACTACGCCAAGGGCGCCCTGGTGGCGCTGGCGTTGGACCTGACCCTGCGTCAGCGGACCAATGACGCACGCAGCCTGGACGACCTGATGCGCCTGCTGTGGCAGCGCCACGGCCAGACCGGCGTCGGGGTGCCGGAGCAGGGCGTACAGGCCCTGGCCGAGGAGGTCGCCGGCTGTGACCTCAGCGAGTTCTTCAATCAGGCGTTGTACCGCACCGAGGATCTGCCGCTGGAGGCGCTGCTTGCCGAGCGCGGTGTGACGGTGAACTGGCGCCCGGCGGACGGCCACAGCGACAATGGCGGCCGGCCCGGTAAAAGCCAGGCGCCGGTGCATCTGGGCGCGCGTTTCGCCTCGGACCCCCAGGGCGCCCGCCTTCAGGTGGCGTACGAGCAGGGCGCGGCCATGGAAGCCGGCCTGGCCGCCGGTGACGTGGTGGTGGCGGTGGACGGCCTGAAAGCCAGCGCCGGCAATCTGGACACGCTGCTGGCCGGCTACCAGGAAGGCGAGCGTGTCGACGTGCACGCCTTCCGCTGTGACGAGCTGATGCGCTTCACCGTGACGCTGGCGGCGTCGGAAAAGGATACCGCCTATCTATCCTTGGACGAAGGTGGTTTGAACGATAAGGGTCGGGCGTGGTTGCTGGGTACGGAACCCGATAGAGGGAGATAGAGCGTCGCCCCGCGGCCTGTAATGGGCCTCTGGTATCCTGCCGGCAAGCGTCGCTTGCCTTTCGCGGGCACGGCCCGCTCGCACAGTGATTTTTGGTTATGGCGAATCTTGAACTGGATGAATTGTATCGGCGGCTCGGCCAGGCCCGCGCCGCCGACCGGCGGCGGCTGAAAAAGCGGCTCGACGGGTTGGCGCGCAAGTTCAGCGCCAATGCCGTGCCCAAGGTGAGCGCCGCCATCGAGGCGTCGGTGGCGGCCCGTGCGCGGCGCGCCGGTCTCGCCGCGGCACCGTTGCGCTGGCCCGACCTGCCGGTGGTGCACGACCGCGAGGCCTTGGCCGCCGCCATCGAGCGCCACCAGGTGGTGGTGGTGGCCGGCGAAACCGGTTCCGGCAAGACCACGCAGCTGCCTAAAATCTGTTTGTCGCTGGGGCGCGGCGTGGACGGCTATATCGGCCATACCCAGCCCCGCCGTCTGGCGGCCCGCTCGGTGACGGCGCGCATTGCCGAGGAACTGAACAGCCGGGTCGGCGGCCTGGTGGGCTATAAGGTCCGCTTCAGTGAACAGGTCGGGGACGACACCCTGGTCAAGCTGATGACCGACGGCATGCTGCTCAGCGAAATTCAGCAGGACCGCTACCTCCATCAGTACGACACGCTGATCATCGACGAGGCCCACGAGCGCAGCCTGAACATCGATTTTCTGCTCGGTTACCTCAAGCAGCTTTTGCCGCGCCGCCCGGACCTGAAAATCATCATCACCTCGGCGACCATCGACCACGAGCGCTTCGCCGCGCATTTCAACGGCGCGCCGGTGTTCGAAGTATCCGGGCGCACCTTCCCGGTGGACATCCACTACCGGCCGCCGGCGGAAGAACGCGAGCTGGGGCTGCAGGTGGAGGAAGTGCTGCGCGAAATCGATCAGCAGGAACGGCGCGACGGGCCACCGCCGGCCCGTGACGTACTGGTGTTTTTGAGCGGCGAGCGAGACATCCGCGATGTGCACCACCATCTGAAACGCTGCGATTTCCGCGATACGGAATTGCTGCCGCTGTACGCCCGCCTCAGCGCGGCGGAGCAGCAGCGGGTGTTCTCTGGCCACCGCGGGCGGCGCGTGGTGCTGAGTACCAATGTGGCGGAGACCTCGTTGACGGTGCCCGGCATCCGCTACGTGATCGACGCCGGTACCGCCCGTATCAGCCGCTACAGTGTGCATTCCAAGGTGCAGCGGTTGCCGGTGGAGCCCATCGCCCGCGCCAGCGCCGATCAGCGCGCCGGGCGCAGCGGCCGCATCATGCCCGGCGTCGCCTACCGGCTCTATGACGAGGACGATTTCAACAACCGGCCGGCGTTCACCGACCCGGAAATCCAGCGCACCAATTTGGGCGCGGTGATTCTGCGCATGGCCGACCTGAAGCTGGGCGCGGTGGAAGAGTTTCCCTTTATCGAGCCGCCGGACGGCCGCCTGATACGCGACGGCTACCGTCTTCTGGAAGAGCTGGGCGCGCTGGATAAACAGCGCCGTGTGACCCCTCTCGGTCGCCAGTTGGCGCGTTTCCCGCTGGACCCGACGCTGGCCCGCATGGTGGTGGCCGGCGCCGAGAAAAAAGCGCTGCGCGAAGTGCTGGTGATTGTCGCCGCCCTGGCGGTGCAGGACCCGCGTGAACGACCCCGCGACAAACAGCAACAGGCCGACCAGGCCCATCAGCCGTTTGAGAACAAGGAATCGGATTTTCTGTTTTTCTGGAATCTCTGGCAGTGGGCCGAGCAACAACGCGGCGACCTGGGCCGCAACCCCTATGAAAAGCTGCTAAAAAAGAATTTCCTGGCGCCGTCGCGGATGCGCGAATGGCGTGACACTCACCGGCAACTGCTGTTGCTGGCTAGAGAGGAGGGCTGGTCCCTCAATGACGAGCCGGTGGACTATGAGAGCCTGCACCGAGCGCTGCTGACCGGGCTGGTGGGCAACGTGATGACCCGCAACGAGGACGGCGAATGGTTGTCCACCCGCAACCGAAAGCCGCTGCTCTGGCCGGGCTCGTCGTTAAGCAAGGGCGCGGCTAAGAAGGCCAAATTGCGTTGGCTGGTGGCGGCCGAGCAAGTGGAAACCAGCCGCCTGTTCGCGCGCTGCGTGGCGCGGATTGAGCCGCAATGGGTGGAAGCGGAAGCGGCGCATCTGATCAAGCGCCAGTATTTCGAGCCGCACTGGTCGAAAAAACGCGGCTGCGTGATGGCCAAGGAGCAGATCAACCTGTTCGGGCTGATTCTCGCTTCCGGCCGCCGCATGCACTATGGCCCACTGGAACCGGAACTGGCCCGCGAGCTGATGATTCGTGAAGGCCTGGTCGCGGGCGAGCTGACTCGCGAGCCGGAGTTCGTGAGCGCCAACCGGGAACGGCTGCAGCGTCTTGAAGAGATGGAACACAAGCTGCGCCGCCGAGACATCCTGGTGGACGAAGAGACTCGCTTCCTCTTTTACGATCAACGGTTGCCATCCGGCCTTTATACCCTGGCGCACCTGGAAGCCTGGTACAAAAAGCAGGCCGACGCGGCGCAGCGTGAGGCGCTGCTCATGGACGATGCCTTTTTGTTGTCCCACAGCCCGGATCTGCAAGGCGGCGCCTTTCCGGATGAACTGGAATGGGACGGCATGCGGTTGCCCCTGGAGTACAGCTTTGACCCTACCGGTGATCGCGACGGTGTTACCGTGATCGTGCCCGCTGGCGCACTCCAGCAGTTGCACACGGAACGGCTCGCCTGGCTGGTGCCCGGTTTGCTGCGTGAGAAGTTGGAAGCGTTGATTCGTGGCCTGCCCAAGGCCCGCCGCCGGCATTTCGTACCGGTACCCGACTATGTGGCGGCACTGCAGGAGTCGCTGAGCTCGGATCAGCCTCTGTTGCCCGCCATGACCCGAGAACTGCAGCGCATTACCGGGGTGCGCGTGGAGCAGGAAGAGTGGCGCGAGGACCAGTTGCCCGGACATCTGCGCATGAACGTGCGGGTTACCGACGGGCAGGGCAAGGTACTCGCCGAGGACCGTGACCTGGCGCGGTTGCAACAGCGGTTTGAAGCGCTGGCCGCGGGCTCTGATGCGGCACCGTCCCAGGAGGAAGTCGTGCGCGGGCGCGCCTGGGTGTTCGGCTCATTGCCGGAATGTGAGGAGAGCGAGCAGGGTGGGGTGGTGTTCCGCCGCTACCCGGCTTTACGGGACCGCGGCGAGGACGTGGCGCTGGAGTATTTCGCCGACGCTGACGATGCTCACTGGTGGCACGGCGTTGGCTGCGCCAGGCTGATATTGCTGGCATTGAATGAACAGGTGCGCGGGCTTAAACGGTTCGCTGGTCAGCAGCCGGGCTTTCAGAAACTGAAAGCGGAGAAATCGGCCATGGCGCGCGGCGCCCTGGACCAGGCGCTGCTGCGTGCCACGGTGTCCCATTTCCGTTTGCACGACCAGCCAGTGCGCGATCACAACGCGTTCCGCGCCCGCCTTGATCAGGGGCGTGGCGAGTTCGTGCCGGCCGTGGAGCAGGCGTTGCACACCTGGGGCGATTTGTTCGCCGCTTACCGCCGTGTCATGCAACGCCTGGAAAAGAACTTCCCGCTGGCCTGGGCGCACGCGCACCGCGATCTCAAACAACAGCTCGCCGATTTGTTCAGTGACGACTTTCTGCTCACCGTGCCCAAGGCGTGGTTGGATGAATACCCGCGCTATCTGGCGGCGGTGGAGCAGCGTCTGGAAAAACTGGGCGGTCAGATCGGTCGGGATCGGGCGGTGGTTGGTGAACTGGAAGAATTCCGCGAGCGCTATCACCGCCGTGCCAAGGACACGCCGCCTTGGCGGCAATCCGAAGCGCTGCGTCTGTACCGCTGGATGATGGAGGAATACCGGGTCAGTCTGTTTGCTCAGCCGCTGGGCACCCGGGTGCCGGTGTCCGCCAAGCGTCTTAACCGTCAATGGGAGGCCTGCTAACGGCCTGATGAGGGCCGCCGGGCGGCCGTCAAGCGCCGACGAATCGGCGAAATACCATTCCGGCTTTGCGCCGGCCCGGTCATATCCGGATAATTGACCCATTTATGGAACCCGCCCGAGGTTCCCGACTGTCGCGGCGCTCCCCGGAGTGCCCTTTTTGCGCGAGGACAGGCTTGTGACCCATTCCGTCGTTATCAGCGGTACCGGACTCTGGACCCCCGAACAATCCATCACCAATGAAGAATTGGTGGCTTCCTTCAACGAATACGTGGCCCGCTACAACGAACGCCATGCCGACGCCATTGAAACGGGCGATATTGAGCCGCTGACCGGCTCCAACTCCGCGTTCATCGAGAAAGCGTCGGGCATTAAGCAGCGCTATGTTCTGGACAAGGAAGGCATTCTCGACCCGGACCGGCTGGCGCCGAATATTCCCGAACGCAGTGACGACGAGTTGTCGGTGCAGGCGGAGATCGCCGTGCACGCCGCCCGTCAGGCGCTGGACAGCGCCGGCCTGCAGCCGGACGATCTGGACGCGGTGCTGGTGGCCTGTTCCAACATGCAGCGCGCCTATCCGGCCATGGCGGTGGAGGTGCAACAGGCTCTGGGCATGGAGCACGGTTGGGGCTATGACATGAACGTGGCCTGCTCGAGCGCGACCTTTGGGATCCAGACCGGCGTCGACGCCATCCGCAACGGCTCCGCGCGCCGCGTGCTGATGGTCAATCCGGAAATCTGCTCGGGGCACCTGGCCTGGGAAGACCGCGACTGCCACTTTATTTTCGGCGACGTGAGTACCGCGGTGATTCTGGAGCGGGCCGAGGACGCCACCAGCGACAATCAATGGGAAGTGCTGGGCACGCGTCTGCAGACCCGTTTCTCCAACAACATTCGCAACAACTTCGGGTTCCTCAACCGGGCCGACCCCTCGGGCGTGGGCAGCCGCGATAAGCTGTTCCGTCAGGAAGGCCGCAAGGTGTTCAAGGAAGTGTGCCCGATGGTGGCCGAGCAGATCACCGGCCATCTGGCCGACCTGTCCGTGCCGGTGGAGGATGTGCGCCGGATGTGGCTGCACCAGGCCAACCTGAACATGAACGAGTTCATTGCCCGCCGGGTGCTGGGTCGCGACCCCAGCCGCGACGAGGCACCGGTGATCCTGGATGACTACGCCAACACCAGTTCCGCCGGTTCGATCATTGCGTTCCACAAGCACAACAGTGATCTGCCGGCGGGCACCAAAGGGGTAATTTGTTCCTTTGGCGCGGGCTATTCGATCGGCAGCGTGATCGTCAATCGGGTGCGCTGAGCCCGCTTTTTTCACGCTGGCGTCACGGCGGCCGCGGGGTAGACTCCGCGGCCGTTTTTGTTTGTTTGGCGATCTACACGTAACGTTTACTTGATTCGTGCATCCATATAGTGTCGAAGCCACGGAAGGGAATCACTTCTGTCGGCTTCACTCACAGAATTATTCGATCCATATTGGAGAACGATCATGGCTAAACTGAGCAAAATGAACCCCCTGGCCGCTACCCTTGGCGCCGCCTTCGTGGCTTCCGCAATGTCCATTCCGGCTCACGCGGCCGAGAACCCGTTCGGTGCCACCGATTTGCAGAGCGGTTATCAGCTGGCTGGTGACAGCAAGTCCGCCGAAGGCAAATGTGGTGAAGGCAAATGCGGCGGCGACAAGAAAGGCGAAGGCAGCTGCGGCGGCGATAAAAAAGGTGAAGGCAGCTGCGGTGGCGACAAGAAAGGCGAGGGCAGCTGCGGCGGCGCCGCCTGAACTAAGGAGTCGTAATTGATGACGACTTTCCCCGTGACCGGTACCGGTCTGGGGTTGCGGCGGGCCCTTATGGGCCCGCTGTCCCAACCGGACAATATACCGGTGGATTTTCTCGAGGTGGCGCCGGAAAACTGGATTCCCATGGGCGGCGCGCTGGCCCGTGAGTTTCGCGGTTTCACCGAACGTTACCCCTTTGTCAGCCACGGTCTCAGCCTGTCCCTGGGCGGGCCGGAGCCGCTTGATTTCGAATTGCTGGGGAACATCAAACAGTTTCTCAGTGAACACCGGATTCGCTGCTACACCGAACATCTCAGCTATTGCAGCGATCACGGCCATCTTTATGATTTGATGCCGATCCCGTTCACCGAGGAAGCGGTGCACTATGTGGCCGACCGCATCCGCCGGGTGCAGGATTTTCTCGGCCAGCGTATTGGCATCGAACACGTCAGCTATTACGCCACGCCAACGGTCACCGAGAGCAGCGTCCTGGGTGAGCTGGAATTCGTTAACGCGGTACTGGAGGAGGCGGATTGTGGGCTGTTGCTCGACGTGAACAACGCCTACGTGAATGGCATCAATCACGGCTACGACGCCGCCGAATTCATTCGTGGCTTGCCCGGCGAACGCATTTTTTATGTGCATATCGCCGGCCATTTCGACGAAGCCGAGGACCTCAAAGTGGATACCCACGGTAGCGAGGTGATCGATCCGGTATGGCGTTTGCTGGATGTCGCCTACGACCAGTTCGGCGTACTGCCAACTCTGTTGGAGCGGGATTTCAATTTTCCGCCAGTGGAAGAACTGAATCGTGAGCTGGGACGCATTGGCGATGCTCAGCAGCGACGTTCCGCGGTAAGCCGGAGAGCCTGATGAGCGAACCGGAGTTCCAACGCCTGCAGCGTTCGTTCGCGGCGCATTTGCGCAATCCGGAACGCCACCCGGCGCCGTCCGGTATCGAGGAGCGGCGCCTGACGGTGTACCGCCAGCTGTTTTTCAACAACGTGAACGGGTTTCTGGAGAAGGGCTTTCCGGTTCTGCACAGCCTCTATGACGAAGCTGGATGGCGGCGCCTGGTGCGCTGCTTCTTCGATCAGCACGCCTGCGCGTCACCCTACTTTCTGGAAATTCCCGAAGAATTCGTCACTTTTCTTGCCGACGCCTATCAGCCGGTGGACGGCGACCCGCCTTATCTCGCCGAATTGGCGCACTATGAGTGGATAGAGCTGGTGCTGGACACGGCGACGGACACGGTTCCAGAGCAGGGTGTGCAGCCCGGCGGTGACCTGCTGCGTGGCGTGCCTTATCTGAACCCGCTCCATTGCGTGCTTAATTACCGTTGGCCGGTGCATCAAATCGGACCGGAGCATCGTCCGGAGAGGCCGCCGGAGCAGCCGGTGTGGTTGCTGGTTTATCGTAATGCGGAGGACCAGGTGGCGTTCATGGAGATCAATGCGGTGACTGCCCGGTTGCTGGCGTTGATGCAGGAGCAGCCGTTCAGCAACGGGCAGCAGCTGCTGCAAACACTGGGCGATGAAATGGGTTTTCAAGACCGCGCCGCGCTGCTGAGCTTTGGCGCCGATCTTCTGCAGCGGCTGCGCGATCGCGAGCTGATTCTGGGCGCGCGCCTGCAGCCGACCCCGGCCTGAGAGTCGCAAGGTTGCTCTCCGTATGCCATGCACCGCTATAATGCGCGGGCCATCACTGATTTAGGGAGCTACTGTGCGCATATGGATTGCGGCGCTTGTCTCGGCGCCATTGATTGCTTTATCCCATCCGGTACTCGCCCAGCCGCTACCGGAAACCGCCGGCGAGACCCGTGAAGCCGCGATCCAGTCCGGTGAGGACTGGGGCAGCGCCTCGACGCCGTTCGACCAGGCCGGGGGCGTAGGTCGCTTCGAGGAGCAGGACCCCTGGCAAGGCTTCAACCGCAAGATTTTCGGTTTCAATGAATTCGTTGACCGTTATGCGCTCAAGCCCGCCGCCAAAGGCTATCGCTGGGTGACACCGGAGTGGCTCGACAACACCGTGACCCGCTTTTTCAGCAACCTCGGCGATATCGGCGATGGCCTCAACTATATGTTCCAGTGGCGCTGGGGCGAAGCCGGCAACAGCCTGGGGCGCTTCACCATTAATACCACCTTGGGTGTGGCCGGCCTTTTCGACGTGGCCAGCGATGTGGACCTTCGTAATACCGACACCAGCCTGGACGTGACGCTGGGCCGCTGGGGCGTGGCCCGCGGGCCGTATCTGGTGGTGCCGATTCTGGGGCCGTCGTCGGTGCGCGATGCCACCACGATCTATCCCAGCAGCTATCTGTGGCCGGTGAGCTATCTGGAGGACGATCTGGCGCGCTACTCGCTGGCGGCGTTGTACGGGGTCGACCTGCGGGCCGATCTGCTGGACCTGGAGCGCAACATTGTCGGCGACCGCTATACCTTTATTCGCAACGCCTATCTGCAGCGTCGCCTGATGCAGGAAGGCAAGGACGCGGAGCCCGCGCTGCCCGATGAAGACCCGGAGCTGGAAAGCGACGACGGTTGGTAGCCGCGTGGTCTGCCGGACGGCCGGCGTTATTCTCCCAGGGCGGCCAGCTTGGCGCGGATAAAGTCGCCGTGAGACACGTACAGCAGCTCGGATACCCGGCGGATCAACTGCTCTTCGTGGCTGTCGGCGTCGCCGTCGGCGGCGGCGATGGCCCACATATCGTAAATCAGTTGTACCCGGGTTTCCGGATCCCAGCGTTGCCGTAGTGGCATGGTGAACTCGAACAGGTCGGTGGCGTTTTCCACTCTTTGATCCAGCTCGGCGACGATTTCGTCCATCTCTTCCGCTTCCAGGCGCCAACGCTCGCGCACCGCCTTGACCAGCAAGCGCTGCTCACGCTGGTCCACTTCACCGTCGGTGCGCGCCACTTCCATCAGCAACGCAGCGGCGGCGCGGTGCAAGTCGTGGTCGCTTTCTTCGTTGGTCTGAGCGGACGAGTCGGATTCAAACAAACGGGCAAGCCATTTCACGCTGCGATGTCCTCCGCGGTCAGTAAGGCTTCCAGGGCGCGTTGATCGGCGGCGAACCGGCGAATGCCGTCGCTGAGCAAATCACACGCCATCGGGTTGTCATTCAGTGACCAGCGGAAACGGGCTTCGTTCAGTGCCCGGGCGGGGATCGCGCCTTCCGGCTCTGCCGGAACCACTGCGTCCGGGTCCAGGCAACGCGACAGGGCGCCGTCGTCTTCGGCCAGCTCGCCGAGTAGCGCCGGGCTGATGGTGAGGCGATCGCAGCCGGCGAGCGCCTCGATCTGCGCCGCATTGCGGAAGCTGGCGCCCATCACGATGGTGTCCAACCCGCGCCCCTTGAGAAGATGGAAAATCTCGCGCACAGACTGAACACCCGGATCCTGATTGATATCGGTGATTTCCAGCCCGCGCTTCACGTGCCAGTCCTGGATGCGACCGACGAACGGCGAGATCAGGGTGGCGCCGGCTTCGGCGGCGGCCAGCGCCTGCTCGGCACTGAACACCAGAGTCAGGTTGCAGCGCACGCCTTCTTCCTCAAGGATGCGCGCCGCCTGGATGCCCTCCCAGGTGGCGGCGGCCTTGATCAGGATCCGTTCCGCGGGCACGTCCAGTTCCCGGTACAGCGCCATCAAGCGACGCGCCTTGGCGACGGTGGCGGCGGTATCGAACGACAGCCTTGCGTCCACCTCGGTGGAGACCAGGCCCGGTATATGCCCCAATACCGCCTGGCCCGCCACGCAGGCGAACGCGTCGGTGCACCAGGCGAGGTCGCCCTCGTGGCCCAGTTCCCGGGCCAGCTCGCGGGCCTGGTCGAGCAAGTGCCGATAGCGCTCATCGCGGGCCGCTGCCAGCAGCAGCGACGGGTTGGTGGTGGCATCGTGGGGCCGCAGCGCCGCGATGCGTTCCAGGTCGCCGGTGTCGGCGACCACGGTGGTCCATTGTTCGAGTTGTTGGCGTTTGCTGATCATATCTGACCTCCCTGTGTCGTGGCCCCAGCATAGCCAACCGTGTGCCGGGTCAAAAGGGCCAGAGCCTCTTGATAGACCTCCGGCGTGGCGTCGTCCTTGTGCGCGTGCTGGCTCAGGTGGCGGCGATAAGCGCGCGCGCCCGGCATCGCCTGGAACAGATTGAGTGCATGACGCAGCACATGCTTGGGGTGCACGCCGTCGGCGTAGCGCCGCTCCAGATAAGGAATGAACGCCTCGGCCACCGCCAGCCGGTCCGGCGGCGGGGCGCTCTCGCCGAACACCTTCCGGTCCACCTCGGCGAGAAACCAGGGGTTCATGTAGGCCTCCCGGCCGACCATCAGCCCGTCCACCTCGCCCAGATGGGCAAGCATGCCCGGCACGTCGCGCAGCCCGCCGTTAAGGATGATCTCCATATGCGGAAAGGCCTGTTTTATCGCGTAGGCGCGCTCATAGATCAGCGGCGGGATGTCCCGGTTTTCCTTGGGGGACAAACCGTCCAGGATCGCCTTGCGGGCATGGATGGTCAGGCTGCGGCAGCCGGCTTCATCCAGATGCCGGACGAAGCGTTGCAGGAACGGGTAGTCGTCCTGATCGTCGATGCCGATGCGCGTTTTCACCGTCACCGGCATGTCCGTGACGTTCGCCATTGCTTCTACGCAGCGGGCCACCAGCTCCGGCTCGGCCATCAGAACCGCGCCGATCTTGCCCTGCTGCACCCGGTCCGAGGGGCAGCCCACGTTGAGATTGATCTCATCGTAGCCGTAATCCGCGCAGATACGCGCCGCTTCGGCCAGTTGCCCCGGGTCGCTGCCGCCCAGCTGTACCGCCAGCGGGTGCTCGGCGGCATCGAAACCGAGCAGGCGTTGCCGGTCGCCGTGGATCACCGCCGGAGCGACCACCATCTCGGTGTAGAGCAGCGTGCGGCGGGTGATAAGACGGGCCAGATAGCGAAAATCCCGGGTGGTATAGGCCATCATCGGCGCGATGGAAAAGCGCCGGCTGAGCGGGGCAGGGCCGGGAATCGGAGTGTTGAGTGAGGACATGGCGCTATTATCGCACGGTCGCCGCCGCTGCGGGAAACCCTTGCGCGGTGCTCGCGCGAAGACGCGTGCGAAGAACGGCGGCGTCCGCCTGGGCAAATCCATGCAAAGGTATATTCCTGTAAAAGCGCCTTGTGAAAGCTTCGCCGTTTGGCTTTGATGACAGTGCGATAATGCAAAACAGGGAGAAAACTATGCTGAGCTGGAGCCTTTTATTTCTTGTCATCGCGATCATTGCCGCGGTTTTGGGGTTTAGTGGTATTGCCGGCACCGCCGCGGGCATCGCCAAGATTCTGTTTGTTGTTTTCCTGGTGATCTGGATCATCAGTCTGATCGCCGGGCGGCGCTGACCGGGAAGAGCGGCGCCGACACCGCTGTGGCTACTGATAACAGGGGCGCATTAGCCTATAATGCGCCCCTTTAATTCCGGCCACGGAGTCAGCATGACCGTTCGTACCCGAGTGGCACCTTCGCCCACCGGCGACCCCCATGTGGGGACCGCTTATATTGCGCTTTTCAATCGTTGTTTTGCCCGCCAGCACGGCGGGCAATTCATTCTCCGCATCGAAGACACCGACCAGAGCCGCTCCAGTGATGCCTCGGAGCAGGCGATTCTGGAGTCGTTGCGCTGGCTGGGCCTGGACTGGGACGAGGGCCCCGACGTGGGCGGCCCTCACGCCCCCTACCGGCAAAGCGAGCGGGCCGGCGATTACCGGCTCTACGCGGAGCGCCTGATGGCCGACGGCCATGCCTTCAAATGTTTTCGCACTGCCGAGGAGCTGGATCAGTTGCGCGCCGACTTGAAAGAGCGGGGCGAGAACCGGGCCTTGAAGCCCGCGGACCTGGAATTGCCGGCGGAGGAGCAGCAGCGCCGTGAGGCGGCCGGCGACCCCTATGTAATCCGCATGCGGGTGCCGGAGACCGGCCGTTGTGAAATCGACGACATGCTGCGTGGCACCGTGGAACTGGACTGGCCCCTGGTGGACGCGCAGATACTGCTCAAGTCCGACGGCATGCCCACCTACCATCTTGCCAATGTGGTGGACGATCACCTGATGGAGATTACCCATGTGATCCGCGGTGAGGAATGGTTGAATTCGGCGCCCAAGCATAAGCTCCTCTACCAGTATTTCGGCTGGGAGATGCCGGTGCTGTGCCACATGCCGCTGTTGCGTAACCCCGATAAATCTAAGCTCAGTAAGCGCAAGAACCCGGTCAGCATTAATTTTTACCGCCGCATGGGCTACCTGCCGGAAGCGGTGGTTAATTATCTCGGCCGCATGGGCTGGTCGATGCCCGATGAACGTGAGCGTTTCACCCTGGAAGACATGCAGGCGGCGTTCGATATTCAGCGCGTGTCCCTGGGCGGGCCGGTGTTCGACGTCGAGAAGCTCAGCTGGCTCAACGGCCAGTGGCTGCATGACCTCTCCGATGAGCAGTTCCTGGACCAGCTTCGCGACTGGGCCTTCAACCGCGAGTACGCCATGCGCGTGCTGCCCCATGTGAAACAGCGTGTGGAAACCTTCGGTGAGGTAGTCGACAAAGCCGGCTTCTGTTTCTCGGGCATGGTGGCCGTGGACGAAGCCGACTTCCAGCACCCCAAGCATGACGCGGAGGCGATGAAAGTCTGGCTGCAGTTCTACCTGTGGACCTGCGAGGCGCGCCGTGACTGGCAACGTGACGGCCTGTTCGCGGACGCCAAACAACTGGCCGACGCCCTGGAGATCAAGATCAAGGATTTCCTGTTTCCGGTGTTCGTGGCCATCGCCGGCACCAGCGCCAGTTTTTCCGTGGTCGACAGCATGGAACTGCTGGGGCCGGACATCAGCCGGGCCCGTCTGCGCCATGCCATCGAGGTGCTCGGCGGTGTTTCCAAGAAGCAAACCAAGAAGCTGGAGAAGGAGTGGGCGGCTATTGTTCCGGCGAATTGAACAAGGCTTGTACAAACAGACTTCCAACTGTCAAAAACCCGGGGAGGATGCTTGACAGGGTAGGGGTGCTGCGTAAAATACGCGGCTCCACACAGGGCGCAGCCCGGTGGGACAGCTTTTGGGGCCATAGCTCAGCTGGGAGAGCGCTACAATGGCATTGTAGAGGTCGGCGGTTCGATCCCGCCTGGCTCCACCAAACACGTCCCCTTCGTCTAGTGGCCTAGGACACCGCCCTTTCACGGCGGTAACAGGGGTTCGACTCCCCTAGGGGACGCCAAATAAAAAGGCCCCGGCTCGCAAGAGCCGGGGCCTTTTTATTTGGCGTTCATCCTCTGGGGGAGGCGCCACTTGTGCGAGCGGGCCTGGCCCGCGAAAGGGTGGCTTTAGCCACCCGGCGGGATGCCAGAGACGTTGTCATTGCTGTGCTTTCAGAGGTCTCTGGGATCCTGCCGGCCGGCGTTGCCGGCCTTTCGCGGGCCGGGCCCGCTCCCACAAGGCCCGCTCCCACAAGGCCCGCTCCCACAAGGCCCGCTCCCACAAGGCCCGCTCCCACAAGGCAGGCTCCTACAGGCCGGCACCCCGCCTAACCAAGCTGCCGAATCGTCAGAATGTGCGCGATCCGCTCCCCGTCCCAGATGTATTCATAATGCGTGGCCGGCGTCACCGATTCGATCAGATGCGGCGACAGCAACGCGAAGCAGCGTGCCTGGTGATGCCGCACCGAGCCGTATGCCAGGCCATGCTCGTCGGCGTTGAACAGGGCCCGCCCCAGCCGGCGTGCGCTGCCGTAATCCTCAGGGTGATACCAGTCCTCGTCGTCGCGGTGGGGATCGTGAATATTGCGCAGGCTCGCGCTGAAGCACACTTTGAGGCCACGCATTACGATGCGATCGAATTTCAGGCCTCGCACCGCTCGGAAGTAGCGCTCTTGGTGGTAGCGGGTCTCGGCGATGGCCGTGGCCATGCGCTCAGCGCAGTAAAATACCCCGTACTCGCCGTCAGAGAAGCGCGAGCCGTAAGGGCTCAGATGCACGAACGGTCCGAGGGCGTAGTTGCAACCGGGAATACCCCAGGGACGGCGCGCCGGGGGCACACGGTGCAGCTCACCGACCTGCATCTGGATACGCGGGTTGGTGAGCGCCTGAACCGCGTACAGGGCCTCGAAATCGTCCTGGTCGGCGACGTCGTCAAACAGCTGAATAGGGGGGTATTTGCCGTTGACCAGGCGATAGGCGTCCTGGTGAAGGAAGGCGGCCGTCGGCAGATCTTCCGGGCTGGTCACCACTGGCCCCCACGCAGTCCGTCCAGCTGGCGATGCACCTCATACAGGCTGGCCACCCGGCCGTTGCTCATCACCTCCATGGGGCTGGCGCCGTTGAAAAACGGATTGTGGTTCGCCATCCGCACGAAACCGTAGACGTTCTCCCGGTTGCCGAACAGCGTGCGCAGCGCCTGGTGGATATTCAGCAAATAGCTGAGACGTTCCAACAGATCATTGCTGACCCGGGCGCTTTCCGGGCGACTCTGGTACTTATGCAGGGTGGAACGGCCCACGCCGAGTAGGGCGGTCTTCTCCTTTTCCGAGCACTGCCAGTGCTCCAAAAGGCGCAGCACCGCCCGCAACGCGGTATGGCGGGCCGTGTCATCCAGTGGTTTGGCGCAAGGTTCAATGGCCGGTTGCATACTGCCTCCTGAGCGATTTTTTCTATAGTAAGCCTTAAAGATAGTAAATGTCCATGAATAGACAATTGTCTGTCCGGTTGTGAAAAAGTGTTCAATCATGACCGCACCATGAAACCGGTCGGCGCTTGCCGGGTCTGTTAAGCGGGATTAATAAAGGCCGCCGGCGAGGGAAAACCGTATGAGAATTGGGTTGTGTTTGATGTTATTGGCGGCCGTGGGTCTGGCGTCGGCGCGGGATGATGGTTGGGTCGACGCTCATCTCCACTATGTTGATTTCATGCAGCAGAGCGATGGCAGCGAAGCGATGTTGGCGGCCATGGATAAAGCCGGCGTTGAGGAGGCCTGGTTGTTCGGCCTGCCGGTGGTCAAAAAATGGCAGCAGGACGCACCGCGCCGACCCCGCTATTACCTGGGGGATGAGGCGCCGCTGTACTACTACAGCGCCACCGATGACATCGTCGCCGGCGCCGTATTGGCTCTGCCGGAGGCTCAGCGCCGCCGCCTGGCGCCGTTTATCAGCGGCTTCAATCCCACCGACATGAACGCCGCCCGCCATGTGGAAGCGCTGATCAAGCGCTACCCCGGCCTGTGGCGCGGTATTGGCGAGGTCATTACCCGCCACGATGACCTGACCGCGCTCACCGCCGGTGAAACCGCCCGCGCCAACCACCCGGCGCTGATGAAAGTTTACCGCGTGGCGGGCCGCTATGATCTGCCGGTGCTGCTGCACAGCAACCTGACCTCGCTGCGCGAGGAAACGCCGATCTATCTCGGCGAGCTGGAGGACGCGCTGAAAAGCAATCCGAAGACGCGCTTCGTGCTCGCCCACGCCGGCACCAGTGGTGGAGTGGAAGAGCGTCAAGCACCGCTCGCCACGCTGAACGAAATCATCCGCGCTTTGCTGGAGCGTTACGACAACCTCTACGTGGACTTGTCATGGAGTGTGCGCGAGCACTATCTGATCGAGGACGGCGAGCCACGCCCCGCCTGGGTGTCGCTGATTGAAGATCATCCGGACCGCTTCGTACTGGGCAGTGATGTGGTTGGGCATTTCGACAGTATCGAGTCGATCCTGGAGGAATACCGTCCTCTCATGGAGGCGTTGCCGGAACCGGTGGCGGACAAGCTGGCGGGCGACAACGCCCGGGCCTTGCTGCCCGCCAGCGGGGCGGTGGCGAAGGATTAGCCCCGCCGGTGTTGCAGGCGGCGCAGCAGGCTGGAGGTGTCCCAGCGACCGCCACCCATGGCCTGGACTTCTTTGTAGAGTTCGTTGACCAGCGCGGCCAGCGGCAGCGGTGTGCCCAGCCGGCTGGCTTCCGTCAGGCAGATATCCAGGTCTTTGCGCATCCAGTCCACCGCGAAGCCGTGGTCGTACTGGTCCGCGAGCATGGTTGGGTGGCGATTCACCAATTGCCAGGAGCTGCCCGCGCCCGCGCCGATCACGCGCATGGCTTTTTCCGCATCCAGGCCGGCTTTTTGAGCGAAGGCGATGGCCTCGGCCACGCCTTCGATGACCCCGGCCACGCAGATCTGGTTGGCCATTTTGGTTAATTGCCCCTGACCGACCGGCCCCATGTGCACCACGCTTTTGCCGTAATGGTCGAGCAGGGGGCGCACGCGCTCGAACACGGCGTCCTCGCCGCCGCACATGATCGACAGAGTGCCGTCTTTGGCGCCTTGCTGGCCGCCGGACACCGGGGCGTCCATGAAGTGCGCATGATGCTCGCCACAGGCCTGGTTCAGGGCGTGCGCCATGGCCGCGCTGGCGGTGGTGTGGTCAACCAGCACCGCGCCGGCCTTGAGGCTTTGCACGGCGCCGTTGTCTCCCAGGGTGACCTGGCGGAGGTCGTCGTCGTTGCCCACGCACACGAACACCCGATCCGCGTCCAGGGCCGCCAGTGCCGGCGTTTCCGCCTGCTGACCACGGTACTCGTCAAGCCATTGGGCGGCCCGTTCCGGAGTGCGGTTGTAGACGGTGACGGTGTGGCCGGCGTTGGCAAGATGGCCGGCCATCGGATAGCCCATGTTGCCCAGGCCGATAAAGGCTGCGTGGATCATGGCGTTACTCCCGGTCGTCGCTGAGCGGATAGACGGCGAAGCTGTCGCGGGTCAGGCTGCCCAGATAGAGGCGGTTGCCGGCTTGTTCGGCACTGGTCACCGGCGCGAAGGCCTGTTCGCCAAGATGCTGCAGGTTGGCGGTCACCGTGCCGCTTTCATCCAGGCCCAGCACGAAGCCATGGCGGGCGGGTTGCGGCTGCATGAATTGCGGCAAGCGGAACACCACCTTGCGCAGCAGGGGCTTGTCGGACATAGCGTCCAGGGCCGCGTTGCGCGGCGCGAACAGCGCCAGCCAGAAGGTGCCTTTGCCGTTGCCGGAGATGCCGTCAGGGATGCCCGGCAGGTTGTCGAAGAACACATCGTGGCGGCCCGCGTTCTCGCCCTTGAGCCAGTAGCGCAGCACGTTATAGCTGCCGGTCTGGGTGACCAGCACGAAATCTTCTTTCTGGGAGAGGGCGACGCCATTGGCGAATTGCAGGCCGTCCATGAGGACCGTGGTGGTGCCGGAGGCGGGGTCGTATTTCAAGAAGCGACCGTGCCCGCCGTGTTCCATGATGTCGTCGCGGGCCTTCATGGCCGGGCCGAACTTGCTCGACGCGTCGGTGAAGTAGATGGCGCCGTCGCTGGCCACGTCAACGTCGTCGGTGAAGCCAAAGGGCACGCCGTTGGCCTGGTCGGTAAGCACGGTGAGAGCGCCGGAGGCGGGATCCACGCGCAGCAGACCTCGGTAGCCGTCGGCGACCACCAGGGCGCCGTCCGGCGCCAGGTCCAGGCCCAGCGGCCGGCCTTCGGTGTTGGTGATCAGGTCGCCGTTCTCGCCGTTCCGGTCGTAGCGCACCAGCCGGCCGTCTTCGTAACCCACGTAGAGGTTGCCCTGGCTGTCGATGGCGACGTCCTCCGGGCCGTGACCCTGGCCGGCGGCGAGCCGTTTGGCGGCGGCGAGAGCGTCGTTGGTGGCGTAGGGGCCGGTTAACTCCGGTGCTTCGGGGGCGTCCCAGGCCACCGGACTCACCGGCACCGGCCACAGCAGTAGGTAGGCGGCGGCGGCGACCACCAGCAGTAAAGCGATGATTTTTTTCATTATGCCTTCCCGGTCTTGAAGCGATGCCGCGAGTTTAGGCATTCACGACCGGGAAGACAAAGCGGCCTCTCAGGGGGTGATCTTAAAAGTCGGCGCCGACAGGCCATCGCCGCCCGCAGCGAGGGCGCCGTCCTGCGGCAGCGGTTCGCCGCCTTCGATCACCTGACCGGCATCGCCATAACGCAGCCAGGTTCGGGTCGGCACCACGCCGACGCCCGGTTGGTCGTAATCGCACACGCCCTCGGGGAAGATCTCCGCCACACGTTCGGCGAAGGCCGTCGGGTCGAAGATGCCGGCGAGCGGGTTGGCCGGGTAATCCGCCGGGTCCACCGCCTTGAGCTGGCACTTGTTCACCAGGGTGGTGATGGCGTCGCCGGCGACGGTGCGCGGGGTGCCAAAGCGGGTTTGCACTAACGTTTCCTGCAGCGCCACCACCGGATCCGTGATCGGCGCCAGCAGGTCGCCGATCTGGCCGGGCAGCTGCAGGGCGGCCAGGTCGAGGCCGCACACCTGGCCGGTGAGTGCGTCCAGCACCACGCCGGCTTCCGCGGGCGGTGCCGGTAACAGCGACGGATCGAGGCCCGGTATGATCGGGTCCGGATAGAGCAGATTGCCGGTAAGCGGCACCAACGGGTCGTTCTCATCGAACAGCGAGGACAACGACAAGCAACGATCGCGGGCCTGGGCGGGCTTGTGCGTAACGACCTTGTCGGCTATCCCGGTGGCGCTGTGATCGGCTTCGATATTCGACAGCCAGCGGTCCATGACCAACAGGGCCTCGGTGGTGAAAACAGTGTCGCCAGCCAGAGGGAAGGCGCCGAACCAGATCACGTGATTGTCCGCGTGGCCCTGCACCGCCTCCAGGCGGGCGCGCATTTGCCAGGAGTGATAGGCGTCATGGGCGATGCCGGGGTCCGGGCCGCGCAGGTCGATGATCGGCACGTTGGAGAGATGCTCGGCGGTGTTGATGGCGCCGGTGCGGTAGGCGTTGCCGAGCGCGGACGGGTCGGCGACGGTACGCGCGGCTTGCGGTTGGATATCCACATTCAGGCCGCCGATTTCCCGGTTCACGCGCAGGAACTGCTCGCCGGTAATCAGCCCCTGTTGCAGAGCACCCAGGCCGTACTGGACGCCCACATTATCCAAGGGGATGCCGGCGAAGCCCCTGGACAGAAGGGCCTCGTTGGTGGACCAGACCTCCGGCGGGCGGCTGCCGAATTGGTTAATCATGAAATCGAGAAGCCCGCAACGCAGCCCGTCCGGCCGGGTTTCAGCGTTGTAGACCGGCACGTCGTCGGCCAGGCCGGGGCAGTCGTCCTGCTCCGGGAAAGCCGCCGGGAAGAACGCCAGGTCGGAGACCAGCGGGTTGATCGGCAGGTGTCCGTAGAACGCCGACCACTGAACGCCCGGGAGCACGCCGCTAGAGAGCAGGGCGGTGATCACGGACAGGAAGCTGTCCGGGTCTGAGGGAATCTGATTCCCGAAATACCGGCTGAGCAAGTTGTAGTCGGCGAACTGGGTGGCGGTGGTCCAGACGTCCGGGTACGAGCACTGCACGATCAGGCCCTGGTAGATGCCCGGATAGGCATTGGCGACGTGCTGCTGGGCGATGGCGCCACCGGAGCAGCCGGTGCCGATGGTGTAGCGCAGCTCGCCGTACTGTTCGACGATGCGTTCCTTGCCCATCATCAGTGATTCGGCGGCGGTCACCAGGTTCACGTTGTGGCCGAGGTTGGCCTGGGCCGTGGAGAGCGTGATGAAACCGCGGCCCAGGGCCGTGGTAATGCTGTCGCCAAGCAGCACTTCCGCGCCTTCCGGCGCGGTGCCGGCGATGTCGCCGTTGGGCGGTTGGCCGGGGCCGTAGCTCACGCCAACGTTGCCGCCATGGTGGATCAGCAGCTTGCCGTTCCACTGCGCCTGGGGGGCCAGGGCGGTCCAGTCCTGGTCGGGCTGGAACAGGGTCATAATCTGGTAGCGGTCGCGGTTCTGGACGCCGGTTTCGACGCGCACGATAAAGGGCACTTCCACGCCCTGATCGGTGGTTACCCGGGCGATGTCATCGTCCGCCGGTGGATTATCCGGTTGATAGTCGAGAAACGCGCCGGGCAGCCCTGGGTTCATCGGATCAAAGCCGGTGATGAACGCTTGCAGCTTGCCGGCGGGCACGTACTTGAAACGGTATTCGGCGGGCTGGTTGCACTGCGCGTCGATGGCCGCTTCGTTGTTGCAGGTCCAGGGCTGAATCTGGGGCCCGGAGAACACCGGCCCGCCCTTGGGGTGGTTGGTCAGCGGCTGTTGCAGTACCGAATCGTCGGCCAGCGTCACCCGCAGTGTGTGGGTGCCGGGGGCCATACCATCCAGCAGGCCTTTGAGGGTCTCGCCGCTGCTCTGAAAGCGGTCACTGACGTCGGTGTCGCCGAGGGTGATACGGGCGTTGTTGAGCAGGGCGGGGTCGTCCGCGAGGATCTCAATCAAGGCGTCGCCGCCGCTGACCAGGTCGGCGCGGTTGGAAAGCACGCGAATGCTGCCTTCACCGGCGACCGGCTGCGGCGGTTCGGGTTCCGGCTCCGTTGGGGTCGGTGACTGGCCGCCCGAGCTCGCCGGGGTGGAGCTTGAGCTGCCTCCGCAGGCGGTCAGAAGTGTGGCGAGTGCAAGCAGGGCGATGCCGGCGTAGCGGCTTAGGGGGTGGTTCATCAGGGGCACTCCGATGGACTGGTACTGAACGTCCGGTCCCGTTGTTATTGAAATTGAGCGTCGCCTGACAGTATTCAACAAATGGCGGAGGTGAACCGTTGTCGGCTGGTTGCGTGCAGGTTACCGAAAGGGCGGATAGGTATATTAATGTTGCACGAATGTGCCATTTATGGAGGCGAGTCGCCGAGCGGTGCTACGAAGTCAGGTTTGTGGGAGCGGGCCCCGCCCGCGAAAGGGAGCGAAGCTCCCGGCGGGATGCCAGAGACGTATCTAACTGCGGTAGCAACAAGGTCTCTGGTATCCCGCCGGCCGGCAAAGCCGACCTTTCGCTTGCATGGCAAGCTCCTACAAGCTGGGCTTTGGCGCTTACAGGCAGAGCAAAAAAAAGCGAACCCGGAGGTTCGCTTTTCAGGTCCCGAGGGACCGGATAATGCGCCGCGAGGCGGCGATTACCGTTTACTTGCGGTCGCTGAGCGCGGTCATTTCACGCTCGGTCTCGCCGGTGTAGAGCTGGCGCGGGCGGCCGATCTTGTACGGGTTGGAGATCATCTCGTTCCAGTGCGCGATCCAGCCCACGGTGCGGGACAGCGCGAAGATCACGGTGAACATGGAGGTCGGGATGCCGATCGCCTTGAGAATGATCCCGGAGTAGAAATCCACGTTCGGGAACAGCTTCTTCTCTTTGAAGTACGGGTCGCTGAGCGCGATCTCTTCGAGCTTCATGGCCAGCTCGAGCTGCGGGTCGTTGACACCCAGTTCGTTGAGCACTTCGTGGCAGGATTCACGCATCACCGTGGCGCGCGGGTCGTAGTTCTTGTAGACCCGGTGGCCGAAGCCCATCAGCTTGAACGGATCGTTCTTGTCCTTGGCTTTGGCGATGTACTCGTCGATGTTGGAGATGTCGCCGATCTCGTCGAGCATGTTCAGCACCGCTTCGTTGGCACCGCCGTGGGCGGGGCCCCAAAGGGCGGAAATGCCGGCGGCGATGCAGGCGAAGGGGTTGGCACCGGAGGAGCCGGCCAGGCGCACCGTGGAGGTGGAGGCATTCTGCTCATGATCGGCGTGCAGGATGAAAATCTTGTCCATGGCGCGGGCCAGGGTCGGGCTGACCTTGGTCTCCTCGCACGGATTGCCGAACATCATATGCAGGAAATTTTCCGCATAACCGAGGTCGTTGCGCGGATACATCAGCGGCTGACCGAGACCGTACTTGTAACACATGGCCGCGATGGTGGGCATCTTCGCGATCAACCGGAACGCGGTGATTTCCCGGTGCGTGGGGTTATTGATGTCCAGCGAGTCGTGATAAAACGCGGACAGAGCCCCCACCACGCCACACATGATGGCCATCGGGTGCGCGTCACGGCGGAAACCGTTGAACAGATTGCGGATCTGCTCATGCACCATGGTGTGATTCTTTACGGTGCTGACGAAGGTGTCTTTCTGCTCGGCGGTGGGCAGTTCACCGTTAAGCAGGAGGTAGCACACTTCAAGATAGTCCGACTTGGCGGCCAGTTCCTCGATGGAATAGCCCCGATGCAGCAGTTTGCCCACTTCACCGTCGATGAAGGTGATTTTTGATTCGCAGGAAGCGGTGGACGTGAAACCCGGGTCGAAGGTAAAGATGCCGTTGGCGGTCAGGGAAGAAACGTCGATCACGTCACGGCCCAGAGTGGGCGTGTGGATCGGCAGTTCCAGATCGTCCCGGCCCTCTACCTTGAGAATGGCTTTCTTCTCGGTCATGGGAATTTCTCCTCGGTGAATAGAGGGTCCCTACTGGGAAGGTCCTCCAGAGCGCGGGGGACGTTAAAGTTTTGGTGGGTCTTTGTCAACGAGAAGCCCGCCCCGACGGGGGCGACTTTTGTAGGGTAAACAGGCTATTACGGCGCCTCGCCTCGGGCGGCTCGAAAAGGTCCTTTAAAAAACAAGGGATTAACCGCGCACGTCCCGCCACGGTGGGATACGGGCCCGGTTCGCGACGCCGACTAGGATAAAAGTAGCAGGTTGACGTTTGTTTTGCCGTAAGCGCGGCGATATACTGCCGCCCGCGAAGGAGTCTCCGGCCCCGTTCCGATTGGTTTTCACCGCTCGGGACCAAGCAGGAGTTCCCTGTGGGCTCCAACCCCGGCCCGGGCACCATCGGCTTTATCCGCATTCACATTCTGATGTCGCCGTTGATGCCAAGTTCCCGATAACCGCTCCGGTGTGTATCCGGAGCCCGGCAAAAGTGTAGGCTACCGTGAACGATAAGAGACCCGTTAACCTCGATCTAACGACGATCAAGTTCCCGGTCACCGCCATTGCATCCATCACTCACCGTATGACAGGCGTGGCCATTTTCGTTGCCATCCCCGTACTGCTGTGGATGCTGGATCGCTCCTTGGCGTCCCCCGAGAGCTTTGCGGACCTGAAACAGCTGATGACCTCGCCCCTCGCCAAGTTGGTGCTGTTGGCGATTCTGGCCGCCATTTTTTATCACCTGGTCGCCGGTATCCGGCATCTGATCATGGATGCGGGCATGGCTGAAACCCTGGAAGGTGGACGTCGTGGCGCCTTCGCCACGTTTATTGTCACCGTGGTACTGATTCTGTTGGCAGGAGCCTGGGTATGGTAACCAGTGTAACGAGCCTGGGCCGTAACGGCCTTTCTGATTGGCTGATTCAGCGCGTAACCTCCGTGGTGATCGCCGTATACGTGATCGGCATGCTGGGCTTTCTAGTCGCCCAGCCGGATCTGGATTACGGCACCTGGAGTGCCTTTATGGGCTCCATGCCCATGCAGATCGCTAACACCCTTCTGTTGTTCTCCGTGGCCGCCCACACTTGGATCGGCCTGTGGAGCGTAACCACCGACTATCTGACCAGTCTGACCTTCGGTAAAGCGGCCACCAGTGTTCGTCTGGTGGTGCAGATGGCGATCGTGCTGCTGCTGCTTGTGTACTTGCTGTGGGGCCTGCTGATGATCTGGGGAGGCGCATAATCCATGTCCATTCGTACCATCACCTTTGACGCGATCGTGGTTGGCGGCGGGGGCGCAGGCATGCGTGCTTCCCTGCAGATGGCGCAGTCCGGTTTCAAGACCGCGCTGATTTCCAAGGTATTCCCGACCCGTTCGCACACGGTGTCCGCCCAGGGCGGCATCACCTGCGCGATTGCCTCCTCCGATCCCAATGACGATTGGCGCTGGCACATGTACGACACGGTGAAGGGTTCCGACTATATCGGTGACCAGGAAGCCATCGAATACATGTGCCAGGTAGGCCCGGAAGCGGTGTTCGAGCTGGACCACATGGGTCTGCCGTTCTCCCGTACCGAGGAAGGGCGCATCTACCAGCGTCCTTTCGGTGGCCAGTCCAAGAATTTCGGTGAGGGTGGTCAGGCCGCCCGCACCTGTGCCGCCGCCGACCGTACCGGTCACGCGCTGCTGCACACCCTCTACCAGCAGAATCTCAAGAACGGCACCCAGTTCTACAACGAATGGTACGCCGCGGAACTGGTGAAGGACGCCGACGACAACGTGTGCGGTGTTATCGCGATCAGCATCGAGACCGGCGAGACGGTGTTCTTTAAGGCCAAGGCCACGGTGTTCGCCACCGGCGGCGCGGGCCGTATCTATTCCTCCACCACCAACGCCTTGATCAACACCGGTGATGGCGTGGGCATGGCGCTGCGTGCCGGCGTGCCGGTGCAGGACATGGAAATGTGGCAGTTCCACCCCACCGGCATCGCCGGCGCCGGGACCCTGGTTACAGAAGGGTGCCGGGGCGAGGGCGGCTACCTTATTAATAAGGACGGCGAGCGTTTCATGGAGCGCTACGCGCCCAACGCCAAGGACCTCGCGTCCCGTGACGTGGTCGCCCGCTCCATGATGATGGAGATTCTGGACGGCCGTGGCGATGGCCCCGACGGTGACTATGTGTACCTCAAGCTGGATCATCTCGGCGAGGAAGTGCTGCACAGCCGTCTGCCGGGTATTTGTGAACTGTCCATCACCTTCGCCCAGGTGGATCCGGTGAAAGAGCCGATCCCGGTGGTGCCTACCTGTCATTACATGATGGGCGGCATCCCCACCAACGTGAACGGCCAGGCGCTCAAGTTCAGCGGCGGCCACGAAGGCGAGGATCAGTTCGTCAATGGCCTGTTCGCGGTGGGCGAGGTGGCTTGCGTCTCGGTGCACGGCGCCAACCGTCTGGGCGGCAACTCGCTGCTCGACCTGGTGGTGTTCGGCCGCGCGGCCGGTCTGCACATCGAAGAGGCGCTGCGCCAGGGCATGACCCAGTACGAGCCCAGCGAAGCGGATCTCGAGCGGGCGCTGAACCGCGTCAACCGCTGGAACGATTCCACGGATGGCGAATCCGTGTCCTCGTTGCGCAAGGAATTGCAAAGCACCATGCAGAATCACTTCGGTGTATTCCGCAAGGGTGACTTGATGGAAGAGGGTGTGCAGAAGCTGGCCAAGCTTCGCGAACGTATTGCCAAAGCGCACCTTCAGGACAAGAGCCAGTCGTTCAACACCGCCCGTATCGAGGCGCTGGAGCTGGACAACCTGCTGGAAGTAGCGGAAGCCACCGCTCTGGCGGCATCAGGTCGTACCGAGAGCCGTGGTGCTCATTCCCGCTATGACTTCCCGGATCGTGACGACGAAAACTGGCTTTGCCATTCGGTGTTCGACCCCATATCCCAGAAACTGGGTAAACGGGAAGTGAACTTCAAGCCGAAGACCGTCGATACCTTCCAGCCGAAGATCCGGACCTACTAACGGAGGCGCGTAGCCATGAAAGTCAGTATCTATCGCTACAACCCGGACACCGACCGCGAACCGTCCATGAAAGAGTACGAGGTAGACACCCAGGGCAAGGACCTGATGGTGCTCGACGTGCTCAATCTGGTTAAAGAGCAGGATGAATCGATGGCCTACCGGCGTTCATGCCGGGAAGGCGTTTGCGGTTCCGATGGCATGAACATCAACGGCAAGAACGGCCTCGCCTGCATTACCCCGCTGTCGGAGGTGGCACCGGGCGTGAAGGACGGCAAGAAGCCGCTGGTGCTGCGCCCGCTGCCTGGTCTGCCGGTGATTCGCGATCTGGTTGTGGACATGACCATGTTTTACAACCAGTACGAGAAGGTGCAGCCGTATCTGCAGAATGACACGCCGGCGCCGGCCATTGAGCGCCTGCAAACTCCCGAGGACCGGGCCAAGCTGGACGGTCTTTACGAGTGCATCCTGTGCGCGTGCTGCTCCACCAGCTGCCCCAGCTTTTGGTGGAACCCGGAGAAGTTCCTGGGCCCGGCGGCGCTGTTGCAGAGCTACCGGTTCCTGGCGGACAGCCGCGACGACGCCACCGAGGAGCGCCTGTCGCGCCTGGATGACCCGTTCAGCTTGTTCCGGTGTCATGGCATCATGAACTGCGTGAGTGTTTGCCCCAAGGGGCTGAACCCAACGCGGGCCATTGGCCATATCCGCTCCATGCTCCTGGAACGGGGCGTGTAACGGAAATCGAAAAGGCGGCCTGCGGGCCGCCTTTTTTGTTTCTGAATGCGACCAGAAGGTTCGGGTGCGGGTGGCTTTGGTTAAGCTTGAGTTTGGTGTCGCCGCCCCCATGCCTTAATACAGGGTCGGCAAGGGTTAGACATTGGTGGGGTTGTGTCGAAGAGTGAAAAGACCGATAAGTCATTTTCTCTGGAGACGCCTAACAAAACCACCACAAAGGTACTACACTAGGTGGCGGTTTCGGCAACCCCGGAGCCTCCAGACAGCAAGTGGGCCGGAGCTTAAAAGGTGCCGGTCCGTAAACAGCGATGAGCGCGGGTAACAGGGTCGCAGCCCTGTGGACAGAGCAGAATACATGCCCACAGGCGTGACGTTCGCCCGGCTAAGGAACGAGCGACGATGCAAGACAGTTCCATGTACCGTCAGTGGCAGTCTTCCCATATTGGGGGCTCCAACGCGGCCTATGTTGATGAACTGTACGAATCCTATCTGACTGATCCCAATTCCGTGCCGGAAGACTGGCGCGCCTACTTCGAAAAACTGCCTTCCGACGGCGCCGTTGAGTCCGATGTTCCCCATTCGGCGGTCCGTGAGTATTTCCTGCTCGAAGCCAAGAACAAGTCCCGTGTGCAGAAAGTCGGTGCCGGCGCCGTCAGCAGCGAGCATGAACGCCGTCAGGTGCGGGTGCTTCATTTGATCGCCGCGTACCGCAACCGCGGCCATCAGGTGGCCAAACTCGATCCGCTCGGCATTATGGAGCGCGAGGCAGTGTCCGACCTGGAACTGGCCCACCACGGGCTGAGTAAGGCGGACATGGACACCGTGTTCCAGACCGGCAACCTGTTCATCGGCAAGCCGGAAGCGACCCTGCGCGAGATCATGGACTGCTTGCAGGGCACGTACTGCTCGACGGTGGGCTGCGAGTACATGCACATCGTCAACACCGCCGAGAAGCGTTGGCTTCAGCAGCGGCTGGAAGGCGTGCGCAGCCACCCGCAATACGGCGCCGACATCAAAAGCCACATTCTTGAACGCCTGAGCGCCGCGGAAGGCCTGGAAAAATATCTGGGCAGCCGTTACCCCGGCACCAAGCGTTTCGGTCTGGAAGGCGGCGAGTCGATGATTCCGTTGATGGACGAGATGATCCAGCGGGTCGGCAGCTACGGCGCCAAGGAAATGGTCATCGGCATGGCCCACCGTGGCCGTCTGAATCTGCTGGTGAATATCCTTGGCAAGAGCCCCCGGGATTTGTTCGGCGAGTTCGAGGGTAAGAGCTTCAATGAGAACGGCTCGGGTGACGTGAAGTATCACCAGGGCTTCTCGTCCAACGTGCAGACCTCCGGCGGCGAGGTGCATCTGGCGCTGGCCTTCAACCCCTCCCACCTGGAGATTGTGTCGCCGGTAGTGGAAGGGTCGGTGCGTGCTCGCCAGGATCGCCGCGACGATAACGGCGGCGACCAGGTGGTACCGATTCTGATTCACGGTGACGCCGCTTTCGCTGGCCAGGGTGTGGTCATGGAGACCTTCCAGATGTCCCAGACCCGTGGTTTCAAGACCGGCGGCACCCTGCACGTGATCGTTAACAACCAGGTCGGTTTCACCACCAGCCGTCGGGACGACGCCCGCTCCACCGAATACTCCACCGACGTGGCGAAAATGGTTCAGTCGCCGATTTTCCACGTCAACGCGGACGACCCGGAAGCGGTGTATTTCGTCACCCAGCTGGCGGTGGATTACCGCATGCAGTTCAAGAAGGACGTGGTGATCGACCTGATCTGCTACCGGCGCTCGGGGCACAACGAGGCGGACGAACCGTCCTCCACCCAGCCGCTGATGTACAAGAAGATCAAGTCGCACCCATCCAGCCGCACGTTGTACGCCGAGCGCCTGATCAACGAGCAAATCCTGTCCGAGCAGGCCGCGCAGAAGATGGTCGATGATTATCGTGATGCCCTGGATGAGGGCAACCATGTGGTCAAGTCATTGGTGCGCGAGCCCAACAAGTCTCTGTTCGTGGACTGGAGCCCGTACGTCGGCCACCAGGTCGAAGACGACTGGGACACCGGCTACCCGCTCAAGAAACTTCAGGATCTCGCCAACCGTCTGGAAACCGTTCCCGAGGGCGTGGTTCTGCAGCGTCAGGTGAAGAAGATTCTCGAGGACCGCCGCAAGATGACCGCTGGCGCCATGCCGATCAACTGGGGTTACGGCGAGACCCTCGCGTACGCCACCTTGCTCGACCAGGGCGTGATGGTGCGTCTCACCGGCCAGGATTCCGGTCGCGGCACTTTCTCTCACCGCCACGCGGTGCTGCACAACCAGAAGAACGGCGAAGATTACGTGCCCCTGGCCCATCTTCAGGAAGGTCAGCCGCGCTTTGATATCTACGATTCACTGCTCTCCGAGGAGGCGGTGCTCGGCTTTGAGTACGGTTACGCCACCACGACGCCGGAGGCGCTGATCGTCTGGGAAGCGCAGTTCGGCGACTTCGCCAACGGTGCCCAGGTGGTGATCGATCAGTTCATGTCCTCTGGCGAAGCCAAGTGGGGGCGTTTGTGCGGCCTCACCCTGCTGCTGCCGCACGGCTACGAAGGCCAGGGCCCGGAGCATTCCTCCGCCCGTTTGGAACGGTTCCTGCAACTGTGCGCCGAGCACAACATGCAAGTGTGCGTGCCCACCACGCCGGCGCAGATATTCCATCTTTTGCGGCGCCAGGCGGTACGACCGCTGCGTAAGCCCCTGGTGGTGATGACGCCGAAAAGTCTGCTGCGCCACAAGCGTGCCAAATCGTCCCTGGAAGACCTTTCCGAAGGCCGGTTCCAGACCGTTCTGGACGACCGCGCCGACATGGACCACAAGGATATCAAACGGGTGGTCATGTGCTCCGGCAAGGTGTTCTACGACCTGCTGGAAAAACGCGAGTCGGACGATCTTAACGACACCGCGCTGGTACGCATCGAGCAGCTTTATCCGTTCCCGGAAAAGCGTCTCCAGGAAGTGCTGGAGAGCTATCCCAATCTGGAAAATCTGGTGTGGTGCCAGGAAGAGCCGATGAACCAGGGCGCCTGGTACTGCTCGCAGCACCATATGTTCCGGGTGGCCAGAACGGTCAACGACAAACTGCATGTGCATTACGCGGGCCGCGACATGGCGGCGGCCCCGGCGGTGGGCTCCATGTCCCTGCACGTGGAACAGCAACAGCGTCTCGTCGAAGACGCCTTCCAGATCAACTGAGCGACAGCCAACCGAGATAGGGTTAAGGAATAAGCATGGCGACAGACATCAAAGCCCCACAGTTTCCCGAATCCGTAGCGGACGGCACCGTGGCGACCTGGCACAAGAAAGAAGGCGAGGCGGTCAAGCGTGACGAGCTGCTGGTGGACATCGAAACCGACAAAGTAGTGCTGGAAGTCGTGGCCCCCAGCGACGGTGTGGTGGCGAAGATCATCAAGGACGAAGGCGACACCGTGGAGAGCCAGGAAGTGCTGGGCCAGCTGGAAGCTGGTAGCGGCGCGGGCGGGGCGGACAGCGGAGAAAGTAAGGACGAAGAACAGGACTCCAAAAAAGACGCCGAAAAAGACACCCAAGAAGACGACAAGGGCGAACAGAAAGAAGCGCCCGCGTCGGAAGATAAAGGCGCCGAGGAGGACGACGAGCAGGGCGGCGATAAAGACGCCCAGGCCGGTCCCGCGGCGCGCAAGATGATGAGCGAACACAATCTCTCCGCGTCGGACGTCAAGGGCAGCGGCCGCGACGGTCGCATCACCAAGGAAGATGTGGAGAAGGCGCTGGCCAGCCGCGAAGAGCGCAAACAGTCCTCCGGCGGCGACGCCAAGAGCGACGCACCCAAGGCCGCGCCGATGCCGGCGGCGGAGCCGGGCGAACGAGAAGAGCGCCGGGTGCCGATGACCCGTCTGCGCAAGCGTATCGCCGAACGGCTGGTGTCCGCGCAACAGAACGCGGCCATGTTGACCACCTTCAACGAGGTCAACATGAAGCCGATCATGGATATGCGCAAGAACTACAAGGACGCCTTCGAAAAGGCCCACGGCGTGCGCCTCGGCTTCATGGGCTTTTTCACCCGCGCCTGCGTGGAAGCGTTGAAGCGCTTCCCCGAAGTGAACGCGTCCATCGACGACGACGACGTGGTATACCACGGTTACTACGACATCGGCATGGCGGTGTCCACCGAGCGCGGTCTGGTGGTGCCAGTGGTACGTGACGCGGACCAGAAGGGTCTCGCGGAAGTAGAGTCGCAGATCATCGATTACGGTCAGAAGGCGCAGAAAGGCAAGCTGTCCATCGATGAGATGACCGGCGGTACCTTTACCATTTCCAACGGTGGTGTGTTCGGCTCCCTGATGTCGATGCCGATCCTCAACCCGCCGCAGACCGCCATTCTGGGCATGCATAAAATCCAGGAACGGCCCATGGCGGTGGACGGTGAAGTGAAAATTCTGCCGATGATGTATCTGGCGCTGTCCTACGACCACCGTCTGATCGACGGCAAGCAGGCGGTGCAGTTCCTGGTCGCGGTGAAGAACTTTATCGAGGACCCGGCGCGGCTGCTGCTGGACATTTGATTGTTCGCCGGCGCGCGTAGCGGGCCGGTGTTGAAAAGGATTTGTTATGGCTGATAAATACGATGTCATCGTCATCGGTGGCGGCCCCGGCGGTTACGTCGCCGCGATTCGCTGCGCGCAGTTGGGCTTCAACACCGCCTGCATCGAGAAGCGCGTCAACAAACAGGACCAGCCGGCACTCGGCGGCACCTGCCTGAACGTGGGCTGCATTCCGTCCAAGGCGTTGCTGGATTCTTCCTGGAAGTACCACGAGGCCGAGCATGCGCTTGCCGACCATGGTGTCGGCGTGGGCAAACTGAGCCTCGACCTGGACGCCATGCATCAGCGCAAGGACAAGGTCGTGCAGCAGCTCACCGGCGGTGTGGCGTCGTTATTCAAGTCCAACAAAGTCGCCTGGCTGCAGGGCAGCGGGCAACTGAAAGCCAATAAGCAGGTGCAGTTCACGCCGCTGGACGGCGACGAGCAGACGCTGGAGGCGGAGCACGTGATCCTCGCCGCCGGCTCGGTGCCGGTGGATATTCCGGTGGCCGAGGTGGATCAGAAGATCATCGTTGATTCCACCGGCGCTCTGGAGTTCGACGCCGTGCCCAAGAAGCTGGGCGTGATCGGCGCCGGCATTATTGGCCTGGAGCTGGGCAGCGTCTGGGCCCGCCTGGGCAGTGACGTGAAGGTGCTCGAAGCGGTGGACACGTTCCTGCCCACCGTGGACAAGCAGGTCAGCAAGGAAGCCTTCAAGTTATTCTCCAAACAAGGCCTCGACATCCACCTGGGTGCGCGGGTCACTGGAACCAAGAAGAACAAGAATTCCGTGCGCGTCACCTACAGTTATGACGGTGAAGAGCACGAAGAGACGTTCGACCGCCTGATCGTGGCGGTGGGCCGCCGTCCTTACACCGAAGGCCTGCTCAGCCAGGACGCCGGCGTGACCATGGATGAACGTAATTACGTTTACGTCGACAGCCAGTGTCGCACCGATGTCCCCGGCGTGTATGCGATCGGCGATCTGGTGCGTGGACCGGCGCTGGCCCACAAAGCAATCGAAGAGGGCGTAATGGTGGCGGATGTGATTGCCGGGGAGCATACCCAGGTCAATTACGACGCCGTACCGGGCGTCATTTATACCCACCCGGAGGTCGCCTGGGTGGGCAAAACCGAGGAAGAGGTGAAGGATTCCGGCGAGCCGTATAAAACCGGCGCGGTCCCCTTCGCCGCTAATGGCCGCGCGTTGGCCGCCGGCGAGCCCGGAGGCCTGGTGAAGTTCGTGGTGGACGAAAAAACCGACCGGGTGCTGGGCATGCATATTCTTGGTCCTCAGGCGTCCGAGCTGATTCAGCAAGGGGTCGTGGCGATGGAATTCGGTGCCAGCATCGAGGACCTGCAATTGATGGTGTTCGGCCACCCGAGCCTCTCCGAGACCGTGCATGAAGCGGCTCTGGCCACGGACTACAAGGCTATCCACGTGGCGCAACGCCGCCGCAAAAAGTAGGGCCCCGACAAATCAGCGGGCCCCGATAACGCAGGGCCCGAAGAGGCCCCGATATTGCGCCGGGAGCGCTATCCACAGACAAGCTTACGGAAGTTAAGGCATGAATCTCCACGAGTATCAGTCGAAACAGCTTTTTGCTGATTACGGCCTGCCGGTTTCTCCGGGCTTCGCTTGCGATACACCGGAAGAGGTGGCGGCGAAAGCAAAGGAAATCGGTGGTGACAAATGGGTGGTCAAGGCCCAGGTGCACGCCGGCGGCCGCGGTAAGGCCGGTGGTGTGAAACTGGTCGACAGCCCCGAGGAAGCGGCGGAATTCGCCAAGAAGTGGCTGGGCCAGCGTCTGGTGACGTTCCAGACCGATGAACACGGCCAGCCGGTAACCAAGATTCTGGTGGAAACCTGCACCGACATCGCCCGCGAATTGTACCTGAGCGCGGTGCTCGACCGCGCCACCCGCCGGGTGGTGTTCATGGCGTCCACCGAGGGCGGTGTGGAGATCGAGAAAGTCGCCGAGGAAACCCCTGAGAAAATCCTCAAGGCAATCGTCGATCCGCTGGTCGGCGCGCAGCCGTATCAGGCCCGCGAGATCGCCTTCCAGCTGGGTCTGGAAGGCAAGCAGGTGAACCAGTTCGCGAAAATTTTCGTGGGTCTGGCCAAGCTGTTCGAAGAAAAGGATCTGGCGCTGATCGAAGTGAACCCGCTGGTGATCACCGACCAGGGTGATCTGCATTGCCTGGATGCCAAGATCAACGTGGACGGCAGCGCGCTGTTCCGCCATCCGGATATCAAGGCGCTGGACGATCCCTCTCAGGAAGACGACCGCGAACGCCGCGCCGCCGAATGGGACCTCAACTATGTGGCCCTGGAAGGCAACATCGGCTGCATGGTCAATGGCGCCGGCCTGGCCATGGGCACCATGGATCTGGTCAAGCTGAAAGGCGGCGCGCCCGCCAACTTCCTGGACGTGGGTGGCGGCGCCACCAAGGAACGCGTCACCGAAGCGTTCAAGATCATCCTGTCCGATGATCAGGTGAAAGCGGTGCTGGTGAACATCTTCGGCGGCATCGTCCGTTGTGACCTGATTGCCGAGGGCATCATCGGCGCCGTGGAAGAAGTCGGCGTGGACGTGCCGGTGGTGGTGCGTCTGGAAGGCAACAACGCCGAACTGGGCGCCAAGAAGCTCGCCGAGAGCGGCATGAATATCGTGGCCGCAGAAAGTTTCGACGACGCCGCCGAACAGGTGGTGAAAGCCGCTGGAGGTGCCAAATGAGCGTATTGATTGATAAGAACACCAAGGTAATCTGCCAGGGTTTCACCGGCAGCCAGGGCACCTTCCATTCCGAACAGGCGCTGGAGTACGGCACCAAGATGGTGGGCGGTGTGACCCCGGGCAAGGGCGGCCAGACCCACTTGGGCCTGCCGGTGTTTAACACCGTGGCCGAAGCGGTCAAAGAAACCGGTGCTACCGCATCCGTGATCTATGTGCCGGCGCCGTTCTGCAAGGATTCCATCCTGGAAGCCGCCGACGCGGGCATCGAACTGATCGTCTGCATCACCGAGGGTATCCCCGCGCTGGACATGCTCTACGTGAAGGAATATCTGGACCGCAAGCAGGGCGTGCGCCTGATCGGCCCGAACTGCCCGGGTGTGATCACCCCCGGTGAATGCAAGATCGGCATCATGCCCGGTCACATTCACAAGCCGGGCAAGGTGGGCATCGTGTCCCGTTCCGGGACCCTGACCTACGAGGCGGTCAACCAGACCACCAAACTGGGTTACGGTCAGTCCACCTGCATCGGCATCGGCGGCGACCCGATCCCCGGGACCACCTTCATCGAGGCCCTGGAACTGTTCCAGAACGACCCGCAGACCGAAGCCATCGTGATGGTGGGTGAAATCGGCGGCACCGCCGAGGACGAAGCGGCCGCGTACATCAAGGACAACGTGACCAAGCCGGTAGTCAGCTACATCGCCGGTGTCACCGCGCCCCCTGGTAAGCGCATGGGCCACGCGGGCGCCATCATCGCCGGCGGTAAGGGCACCGCGGACGAGAAGTTCGCCGCCCTGGAAGCGGCCGGTGTGGTCACCGTCCGCAACCCCGCCGAAATCGGCGAAGGCGTGAAAAAAGCCACCGGCTGGTAGTCTCTCGACGCACCAGAGTGGTTAATAAAAAGGCCGGCAATTGCCGGCCTTTTTTATACCCCGCCACCGTCAGTGCAGGATGTCCTCGTCATCGTCGTCCATATTGAAGAACTCATAATCACCCAGCTCGCGCTTGAGGCGACGCTCTTCCAGACGGTCTTCGATGCGGTGTCTCATATCCATGTTGAAACTGCGTGAACGGGCTGCTTTCTCTTCCTGGAGATCGTCGTCCACGCCATCTTCGAGTTCAAAATCATCGTTCATCAGCAAATCATCCGACTCATAGTCTTTCTCAGTGCGTCGGTCACTCATGGTCGCCTCCTTCGGAAACGGAACCGCCGTAAACAACCGGGCGTCAAGCGGTGCCCTCTTGCGGGGACCCCGGTATGACCACCTCAGCGCCTGTATAACGTCAGTTTTTTATCGAGACAAGCCTTTTTTGATGAAATCCGATGACCGGTATTTCCGACCCGGTGTGACCACCGTCATACCCTGGAGGCCGCGCACCCGCCGCAACGGTGAAAGTGTGGATTGACCGGGTAAGGCTTTGTAAGCTGGCGTTTACGATGGCGGCATAATGCCGGCCTCGGCTGGCTATCGGGGAGAGCATAATAAAATGGCGGAATGGCTATTAGTGGCCGGCCTCAGCCTGCTGATCATGGCCACGGTGGGGCTGGTTCGACAGGCCGCTTTCCGGGGCGACAGCACGCTGCTGTTTTTAATACCCCTGGCCGGCTTACGTCAGGTCCAGGAAAACTGGGAAAGCTATGGGGCGCTGGCCCTGCTCAGGGTTCTCGCTACGGTGTGTCTGCTGGTCGGCGCCGGGCTGATCTATGTGGAACACGAACGGCTGAAGCCCGTCAACGCGGTGCCCGGCCAGGTGTTGCGTGGCGCCAAAACGCCAGCGGCCACCACCTTCGTCCGGTCGCCCGAAGCGGCGCTGTTGATGGTGCAAGGCGACGGCAAGCCGCTGTCCGGCCTGATCCACGGGCAGGCGTTGCAGAACCCGGTGCGCGTGACCCTGATCAACGGCGTACTCAGCATTCATCAGGGCGAGGCGTTTTTACCGGATCTTTCCGTCAGCGTCCTGCTCGGCTGGCGCCCGGAGGATATTCGGGAGCGGCGCACCTTATTGATCACTCCGGCGGAATCCGGCGGCCCGGCGGTGCATGTGTCCTGGAAGCCGGCAGGTCGCAGTTACCCGGAAACCCGAATCTTCAATGAAGGCTATAGGCTGGAACTGGCGCTGGCACCGCTCGGCGACCAACAGTTCACCGGGGCCCTGCAGTTGGTCCTGCCTGACACACTGCGCAGCTACCTGGTGGGGGATTTTACGGTGCAGACCAACCATCTGCGCTACCGGAACGGCAAAGTCGATTTGTTTTTCGATCATCCGGATACGCTCGGCTATGTGGCGCGTGAGTATCTGCACACCCAGTTCCCGGCCGGGGCGGTGGCGGCGATCCGCATCGAGAACGTCAATCTCCGGCGTGCCTCCCGAGAAGGGGAGGTACAAGCCCGCGTGGAACTGCAGGACGGCACCGTGGAACGGCGCCGATTGCAGTTGGAAGAAAACAGCGTCGGCTGGGCGGTGACCCCGGGCTCCATGGAAACCCGGGTGCTCGCCGCCGGGGCCGGCGAGATGCCGGACGGCGGGTCGCTCAGCACGTCGTCGCACAGGTCGTCGCTGTCGCCGGCGGTGACGGTGCGGCTGCACCGGTTCACCGATCTGGCGTCCTATTTGGGCCAGCGGGTTACCGTGACCGAGCGGGATGGCCGGTCACGCGCCGGCACCCTGACCCGGGTTAACGACCAGCGCCTGTGGCTGGAAATGGCGATGGGCTCCGGACAGGCGGAGATCACCCTGCGCGCGGACAGCGTGCGTGAGCTGACGCTTGCCGATGGCACCCGGCTGGTGCTGGAAGCCGCCGGCAGCGCGCCGGCGTCCGGGGCGGTGCCTGAACGTGCGCCCCCGGAGCGTCGCGGCACGCCCTATCAGGGCTTGATGGGACGCGCGGTAACCCTGACCCTGGAGGACGGCGAGCGTCACCGGGGCACCCTGGTCGCGGTCGATGAGGCACGGGTGACGCTGTCGGTGGCGATGGGTTCCGGCAAGGTTGAGTACTTCTACGACCTTGGCAAGGTGGCTTCAATCGAGGAGGCACAATGAACGTTCTGGTAACCGGCGGCAGTGGTTTTATCGGCGGCGAGTTATGCCGCCAATTGGCCGCGCATGGGCACGCCTTGATCGTGCTGAGCCGCTCGCCGGCGCGCGCCCGGTCGAAACTGCCCGACGGCACCCGGTTGGTCGCATCGCTGGAGGAAATCGCTGACGGCGAGCCCATCGACGGCATCGTCAATCTGGCCGGTGAGAATTTGTTTACCCGGCGCTGGAGTGAATCCCGCAAGCGCACCTTGATGGCCTCGCGGCTCGATACCACCCGCGAACTGGTGGCGTTGTGCCGGCGTCTCGAGGTCACGCCGGCGGTGATGGTAAGCGGCTCGGCGGTGGGTTTTTACGGCGACGCCGGCGATGCCGAACTGACCGAGCACAGTTCCGCCCGACGTAAGGATTTCGGTTACCGGCTTTGCGACGCCTGGGAGCAGGCCGCCCGCGAGGTGGTCGCGCAAGGCGTGCGGCTGTGCCTGATCCGCACCGGCGTGGTGCTGGGCCGCGGCGGCGGCATGTTGAAGGGATTGTGGCCGGTTTACCGGATGGGGCTGGGTGCCCGTCTCGGTGACGGCAGCCAATGGCTGAGTTGGATACACATCCAGGACATGGTGGCGATTCTGGTGCGCGCTTTGGAAACGCCGGGCGTGGAGGGCATCTTCAACGCTACTGCGCCCCAGCCGGTGACCCAGCGGCACTTTCACCGCGCTCTCGCCAGCGCCGCCAACCGTCCGGCGCCCTGGGTGGCGCCGGCGCCGCTGTTGCGCTTCGGCCTCGGCGAGCTGTCCGGATTGCTGCTGGGCGGCCAGCGCGTCTATCCGCGCCGCCTGGAGGACCAAGGCTTCACTTTCCGCTTTCCCACTCTCGAAGACGCTCTCGACGATCTCGCCAACGCCGCCTGACTCCGGCTTGTGGGAGCCTTGTGGGAGCGGGCCCCGCCCGCGAAAGGCAAGCCAGGCTTGCCGGCAGGATACCAGCGAGCTCTCCAAGCGGGCAGACAAGCGTTCTCTGGAATCCTGCCGGGAGCTTCGCTCCCTTTCGCGAGCAGGCTCGCTCCCACAAACACCACTCCGCAGAGAGGTCTGGACCTTGAAAAACCTGCCGTCCGTGACTATCTAGAAGGCGGCGGTGCCGGGGAGGGCGCCGTGGTGTTCAGTGATTATCCGGCGGAGAAGAATCTATGAGTCAAGACCGCGAAACCCGTGGTTTCCAGGCGGAAGTATCCCGTCTTTTGCACTTGATGGTGCATTCGTTATACAGCAACCGTGAGATTTTTCTGCGCGAGCTGATATCCAACGCCTCCGACGCTTGCGACAAGCTGCGTTTCCGGGCGCTCGACGACGCCGACCTGATGGAAAGCGATCCGGAACCCTGGATCCGCCTCTCGGTGGATCAAGACGAAGGCACCCTCACCATCGCCGACAACGGTATCGGCATGAACCGCGAAGAGGTGGTCGACAACCTCGGGACCATCGCCCGTTCCGGTACCGAGAAGTTTCTTGCCAGTATGACCGGCGACCGCCGCAAGGACGCCCAGTTGATCGGCCAGTTTGGCGTCGGCTTCTATTCCGCCTTTATCGTTGCCGGCCGGGTCGAGGTGTTCAGCCGCCGTGCCGGCGACCCCGCCGACCAGGGCGTACGCTGGGAAAGCGACGGCGAGGGTGAGTTCACCGTGGAAACCATTGAGCGCGCCCAGCGCGGCACCGCGGTGGTACTGCACCTGCGCGATGACGCCAAGGAATTCCTGGACGACGAGAAAGTGCGCGCCACCGTGCAGCAGTACTCGGACCATGTGGCGTTCCCGATCCTGATGCCGACCCCGGCGGAGACCGGCGGCGAGGGCGACGACAAAACCAGCGAATGGCAGACTATCAATTCCGCCACCGCGCTGTGGCAGCGCCCCCGCCAGGAGATCAGCGATGAGGAATACCAGAATTTCTACCGACACCTGAGCCATGATTACCAGGACGCCCTCACCTGGAGCCATAACAAGGTCGAGGGGGCACTGGAATACACCAGCCTGCTCTACGTCCCCGCCCGGGCGCCGTTTGATCTTTATCACCGCGAAGCCAGCCGTGGGCTGAAGCTGTACGTCCAGCGCGTCTTCATCATGGACGACGCGGAGCAGTTTCTGCCCTTGTATCTGCGCTTCGTGAAAGGTGTGATCGATGCGCCCGACCTGCCGCTCAACGTGAGCCGGGAGCTGTTGCAGGACTATGGGCCGGTGCGCAAGATCCGCGCCGCGCTCACCAAGCGTGTGTTGCAAATGCTCAAGAAGCTGGGCAACGACGAGGAAAAATACGCCGCCTTCTGGTCGCAGTTTGGCGAGGTGCTCAAGGAAGGTGTCGGCGAGGACCCGGACAACCGCGAGGCCATCGCCGCCTTGCTGCGCTTCCCGTCCACCGGCCCCTCCTCCGATGAAAACACGCGTCCCGGTGCCGTGGGCCTCGATCAGTATCTGGAGCGTGCCGGCGAGAAGCAGGACAAAATCTACTACCTGCTCGCCGACAATTTGAGCGCGGCGCGCAACAGCCCGCACTTGGAAGTGTTCCGCAAAAAAGGCATCGAAGTGCTGCTGCTTACCGAGCGGGTCGACGAGTGGATGGCCAACTACCTGAGTGAATACAAAGGGTACAAACTGGTGAACGCGGCCCGGGGTCAGCTGGACATGGACCAGGAAGATCAGGAGCGTGCCGACCAGGATAAACAGGCACCGCTGATCGGCCGTCTCAGCGAGAGTCTGGGCGAACAAGTGGCCGAGGTGCGGCCCACCAGCCGCCTGGTGGACTCGCCAGCCTGCCTGGTGTTGGCCGAGGACGAGCTGGGTCCGCAAATGCGGATGATGCTGGAAGCCGCCGGTCAGCCGGTCCCGGACAGCAAGCCGACGCTGGAAGTGAACCTGGCGCACCCGCTATTGCAACGGCTGGAAGGGATCGAGGAAAGCGCCACCTTCACGGAACTGGCGGAGTTGCTGTTGGATCAGGCACTGCTCGCGGAAGGCCAGCTGCCCTCGGACCCGGCGGCTACCGCCCGGCGCCTGAACCGGCTGCTGCAGGAGCGCGCCGGCCAGTCCTGAGCGACGCGGCCAGGCGCATTGCCTGGCCTCGTGGAGGCGCTTATGATGCCCCCTTTGGTGACCCACCCGCCCGATAAGAGGGGCTCTTGATGGAGCAGCGTAAACACACCGCCGCGATTCTTGGCGGTGGCAGTTTCGGCACCGCCACCGCCAGCATTCTGGCGGAGAACGGCCACCGCACCCGTCTCTGGGTGCGCGACCCGGAAACCGCCGCCGCCATTAACGAAGACGGTGAAAACCCCCGTTATCTGCCTGGCCACACCCTGCCCGAGGGCGTCCATGCCACCGAGTACCTCGACGAGGTGCTCGACGGCGCCGATCTGATCTTCGTGGCGGTGCCCTCCAGCGCCTTCGTCGAGGTGCTTCGTCAGGCCCGCCCGATGGTCAAGGACGGCACCCTGGTGGTGAGCTGCACCAAGGGCATCCATGAAGACGGCTTTCTGCTGATGAGCCAGCTTCTCAAGCGCGAGTGGGATCACACCCGCATCGGCGTACTCAGCGGCCCCAACCTGGCGCGGGAGATCGTCGAGCGCAAGTTCACCGGTTCGGTGATCGCCAGCCCCGACGAAGCCCTCTGTCAGACCATCCAACAGGCGCTCAGCTGTGAGTATTTCCGGGTTTACGACAACCCGGACATCTACGGCGTGGAGCTGGGGGGCGCGCTCAAGAACATCTACGCGGTGGCGTCCGGAATGGCCGCCGCCATCGACATCGGCGAGAACAGCCGCAGCTTCATGCTGACCCGGGCGTTGGCGGAGATGAGCCGCTTCGCGGTGGAGCTGGGCGCCAACCCGCTCACTTTCCTCGGGCTGTCCGGGGTCGGCGACCTGATCGCTACCTGTTCCTCGCCTCTGTCGCGCAACTATCGGCTGGGTTATCAGCTCGGTCAGGGTCAGGCGTTGCAGGAGGCGTTGGACAGCCTCGGGCAGACCGCCGAAGGCCTCAATACCATCCGTCTGGTCGCCACCCACGCGGAAACGCTCAACGTTTACATGCCGCTGGCCACCGCGTTGTACGAGATCATTTATCTGGGCAAGCCCCTGGACACCATGATCGCGCGGCTGATGGGCGGTGAGCACAAGCACGACGTGGAGTTCAGCTTCCATGGGGGGGCGGTTTGAGAGTCTATCTGTGCCGACACGGCGAAGCCGTCGCTCAGGCCCCCACCGACGCCGAGCGACCGCTCACCGAACGGGGTCGGTTGGAAGTGATGGCGCTGTGGCAGACGCTGAACGAGGAGGGCGTCACCGTGGACCGGCTTATTGCCAGCCCTTATCGGCGCGCCCAGCAAACCGCCTTGTGCATCGCCCGGGCTTACGGCGGCATGGACCAGGAGGCTTGCGGATATCTGGTGCCGGAAGCCGCGCCGGAGCAATTTCTCGATTGGCTGATCGAACAACCGCACTGTGAGAATCTGGTGCTGGTCAGCCACATGCCGCTGGTGGCACTGCTGAGCGCCCTGTGGGTGGGCGAGCCGCGCTCGCGGCCCGGGTTCCGGGTGGGCAGCGTGGCGGCGTTCGACGTCGACGTGGCCGCCGCCGGTGGCGCCCGGTTACTGTGGTTGCGCGCGCCCGAGTGACCCGACGCGCGGGCCGGGTGTCAGCCTTCTTCTTTCCAGTGCTGTACCGCCACTTGATCCTTCACGTGGTCGAGGATCTCCAGCAGGGTTTCCTTCACCATTTCATTGAGTTGCTCGCCGCCACCGCTGGACGCCACTAGAAGGTTGTCCACCAGAGCATCCAGCCGCTGCCGATTGGCCGGTGCGCTGATGTCCTCGACGATTTGCGCCAGCAGAGCGGTGCCGCCGTCGCGCACGGTGTCGCCGAGCAGGGCGATGGCGCGCGGGCCGGCCACCGGAATCGCCGCCAGGCGCCGGCCCGCCGGGGTCCGCTGCACGGCCTCGTCGGTGACGTGCACCAGATACTCGGACAACTGGTCGCGATACTGGTCGTGGCTACGGCGGGTGGCGTCGGCGATGCGGCCGGCCACATAGTCCACCAACCGCGCCCGACGGGGCGCCAGCACATCCTGCTCGATACGGTGCATCATCGGGCCGCCGCTACGAATCTCACGCTGCGCGCCATCCAGCACGTTGATTACCACCCGGTCGGAAATCTCTTCCATCAGAATGCGGTAATACTTGAGCACCGTGGCCCCCACCGCGGTGTCGCGGAAATCCACCACGCCCAGTTTCTGCAGCCGGTACATCAGGCTCACCACACGTAATATCCGCAGCCAGCGGAAGCTGCCCACCGGGATGCAGCCGAGCAGGTCGTACCAATGTACGAACGGGTAAAAGAACCAGCGGTGATAGGTGTGGCGGCCGATGGCCACCGCCCAGCGGATCACGAATTCGGTGAGATAGACACTGACGAACGCCAGATCGATTTCAAAAAAATTGGCGTGAATGCTGTCGCTGTAGAAGCGATAGAAGTCCGGGGTGTAGGTCTCCATCACGGACTGCACCGCCTCGACCCGGTAGATCCAATCGAACAGGATCAGGCTCAGGTTGGCGATCACCAGCAGGATCATGCCCACATCGATCAGAAACCCGAGCCCATCCAGGTTGGGCTTTAGCCGTTGGAGATTGAAATGAACGCTCATGAGATCAAGTTATCGAACCGGGTCCACACCGGACAGTGGTCCGAAGGGCGCTCCATGGCGCGCATCTCGTAGTCGACGCCGCAGTCGGTCAGGCGCGCCACCAAGGGTCTGGTGGCGAGCACGGTATCAATGCGCAGGCCGCGGCGCGGGTCGCGCTCAAAACCTCTGGAACGATAATCAAACCAGGAGAACACATCGTCGGTGTCCGGGTACTGGCAGCGGAAGGTATCTTCCAGTCCCCAATGGATCAGCCGTTGCCACCACTCCCGTTCTTCAGGCAGAAAGCTGGTCTTGCCTTCACGCAGCCAGCGCTTGCGGTTGGCCTCGCCGATGCCGATGTCCCGGTCGGTGGAAGAAATATTGAAATCGCCCATGATTGCCAGATTCTCGTTGGCGTCGTGGTGGGTCTCCAAATAGTGCTGCAGGTCCTGGTAAAACTTCGCCTTGGCGGGAAATTTCACCGGGTGCGCCCGGTTTTCGCCCTGCGGGAAATAACCGTTGAGTACCGTCAATGGCTGGCCGTCGGCGTCGCGCAGCCGGCCGATGATCATGCGGCGCTGGGCGTCCTCGCCGTCGGAGGGAAAGCCGTACTGCACATCCTCCAGCGGTTCGCGGGTGAGCAGCGCCACCCCGTAGTGGCCTTTCTGGCCGTGATAATAGGGGTGATAGCCAAGATCGCGGATCGCCTGTTCCGGGAACTCGCTGTCCTGAACCTTGGTTTCCTGCAGCCCCACCAAGGCAGGTTTGTATTTATCCAGCAGCGCTTCAAGCTGATGCAAGCGCGCGCGAATACCATTGATATTGAACGAGATCAGCGTCATGACACCTCCTGTTTGTGGCGCATTGTACAATCCCCGACGCGAACTGTCCGCGCGTTGGCGGATTTGGCCATGGGTTTGCCGCCGGGGACGGTTATCATGGACGCTTTTGGATTGCCGATTTTTCGAGGAGAGCGCTGGATGAACACCCAAGCGGCGGCGGGACGCAAACCGGTGCTGGCCTTCGCCCACGCCAACGGCGTGCCCGGGCACAGCTACGACACCTTCCTGGCGCCCCTGGCGGAGCATTACGACATCCATGTGGTGGAATGCCTCGGCCAGGACCCCCGCTACCCGGTGGACCGGGACTGGAAAAGCCTGAGCCTGGAATTGGAGGCGTTTCTCGAGCCGCTGCCCAAGCCGATCATCGGTCTCGGGCACTCCATGGGTTCGGTGCTTATGTTCTGGGTGGCCCACCGGCATCCAGACTGGTTCCAGGCCCAGGTGATGCTGGATCCGCCGCTCGCCAATGGTGCTCAGGGCGTCGCCTACCGGCTGGCCCGCCTGACCGGGTTGGGCGATCGCTTCTCACCGGCGAAAAAGAGCAAAGGCCGGCTCGATTACTGGGCCAACTGGGACGACGTGGAGAGCTATTTCAATTCCCGGGGTCTGTTCAAGGCGTTCGACCCGCGTTCGTTGAAGAATTACCTAAAAGCCGGCCTGGAGCGTCACGGCGACGGCTGGCGCCTGCGTTTTCGTCCGGAGGTGGAAGTGGCGGTGTTTCAGGAAACGCCCACCGGGGTGACGGCGTTGCCGCGCACCCGGGTGCCCGGCGTGCTGGTCACCGGTGAAAAATCGCCGACGTTGTTTCACCTGGGCGGCGCCCGCCACGCCCGCCGCCACCGGCTGACGCGGCTGTTCGCCCCGGGCAGCCATATGTACCCGCTGGAGCGCCCGGAGGGCACCGCGCAACTGGTGCTGCAGGCGCTCGATGGCGTGCTCGGCCCGACTCATCGGCAAGGCGGCGTGGATGCCGGGGAGGGCGCCAAGAATGCCCGCTAACGCTTCACAGACCCCCGTGGAACGCCGCTTTCGTGCCTACGGCCAGGAACTGGCCGGCCTGCAGTGGTCCGGCGAGGGCGAACCGGTGCTGGCGCTGCACGGCTGGCTGGATAACGCCGCCTCCTTTCAGCCCCTCGCCGCGCCGCTGGGGCATCCGCTGGTGGCGCTGGATTTCGCCGGCCACGGCCATTCCGAGCATCGCCCCCGCCATCAGGCCACCCATTACGTGGACCATGTACGTGATGTTCTGGCGGTGGCCGACCAGCTGGGCTGGGAGCGGTTCGTGCTGGTCGGCCATTCCATGGGCGCGGGCGTGGCCTGCCTGTTCGCGGCCACCTTCCCCGAACGGGTCAGCCGCCTGGTGCTGATCGAGGGCCTGGGCCCGCCGGCGACCGCCGCCGAGGAAGTGGCGCCCAACCTGCGTAAAGCCATCGACCAGATGCAGGCGCTGCCGGACAAACGCAAGCCCGTGTACGCCGACCCGGAGCAGGCGGTGGCGGCGCGTTTGCCGGCCCTTGGCGGCCTCGAAGAAAGCTCGGCCCGGCTGCTGTGCGAGCGGGGGCTGGAGCAGGTCGATGGTGGCTGGACCTGGCGCACCGACGCGCGCCTGCGCATTACCTCGTCGCTGCGGCTCACCGACGATCAGGTGAAAGGGTTCGTCGAGCGCATCACCGCGCCCACCCTGCTGGTGCTGGGCAATGAAGGGCTCGGCGGCGATGGCCGCTTCGACCACCGCATCGACTGGCTGCGCGACGTGCAGGTCACGCGTCTGCCCGGGCGCCACCACTTGCATATGGACGACCCGCAGCCGGTGGCGGACGCCATCAAAGCCTTTTTCACGGCCGCTTAAGTCGGTTGACCAAAACATTGGCGCCGGCGAGCCATCCCGTCATGGCGGCGCCGGCAGGCGTGGTTATCCTCGCGGTATTGGAATCTTAATAAAAACGCGAGGAGAGCCGGGCATGAAAGTGGTGGAAGCCGCACAGATCAACGAGTACGTCGGTGAGGACATGGGCGCCTCGCAATGGTTCACTATCGACCAGGGGCGCATCAACGACTTCGCCGCCGCCACTCTGGATCACCAGTTCATCCATGTGGACCCGGAGCGGGCCAAGGCGACGCCGTTCGGTACCACCATCGCCCACGGCTACCTGACCCTGTCCCTGCTGCCGTACCTGCAGACCAGCATCGATGATTTCCTGGTGCCGCGCGGCATGAAAATGGGCATGAACTACGGCTTCGATAAACTCCGCTTCATGGCCCCGGTCAAGGTCGACGCGCGCATTCGCGCCCGCGCCACCCTGATCGAAGCCAACGAGAAGAAGCCGGGCCAGTGGTTGCTGAAGTTTCTGTTCACCGTGGATATCGAGGGCGAGGACAAGCCCGCCCTGGTGGCCGAATGGCTGTTGATGTACTTCGTCTGAATCAGGCGTTGCGTTCGAACAGCATGCCGGCGGCCTCGAGGCGGTCGATCAGCCGGTCACCGAGTGCCATCACCGGGGTGACCACGCCGGTGTGCTTGGGATAACCGTCGTCCAGCGCCAGCCCCATCAGGGTTTCCGACAGCATCTTGGCGGTTTCGTCGTAGCCGGGGTCGCCGCCGGAGACCCGGCACAGCACTTCGCTGTCGCCGCAACGGGCGCGCACCCGCACCTGAAACCAGGAGCGCGCCCGGGTGGCCGCATCCGGACCCTGGCCGGCCGGGTTAAGCTTCATCAGACGGCGTCGCAGCGGGCCGATCTGGGCCGCCAGCACCAGCCCGCCGACGCCGGCGGCGCCGCCGATCAACTTGCCCAGCCCGCCGGTGACCAGATAATGGCCGTAGCGGAACTCCGGGCCGTAATCGTCCATCGCCCGTGCCGAGCGCATCACCACCATGGGATCGATGGTCGGCATGGGCGCCAGCCAGCCCCCCAGTTCGTCGTCCTTATGCGGTTTGGGGGCGAGGCTGCCGACCTTGCGCGGGTACCACTGTTTGAGCCGCACCTGGGCGTCGCGCTGGCTGCGCTGGTTGGCGCCGGGGCGGGCGAAAGCTTCCAGCGCCGAGCGCCAGGTGCCGCCAGAGAACTTGGCGGAAAACGCCACCGCCCCCTCCGCCGTCACCGGGCCGTCCAGTTTGCCGCCGTTCTCCAGGGTCAGCTCACGGATCGCGAACAACACACCGGCGTCATGGGGGATGGAGTCGAAACCGCAGCAGTTGACCAGCGCGCACCCGGTGGCCTGGGCGGCCTCGTGGTAGCGGCTCAACAGGGTGTTGACGAATTCCGGCTCGCCGGTGAGGTCGCAGTAGTGGGTCCCCTGTTCCACGCAGGCGCGCACCAGCGGCTCGCCATACTGCATGTACGGGCCCACGGTGCTGGCCAGCGCCCGGGTCTGGGCGGCCAGGGCGGTGAGGCTGGCGGGGTCGTCGCTGTCCGCCTCGATCAGGCCGGGCGGGTTGTCGCCGGGCAGGCCAGCGGCAACCTCTTCAAGCTTGGCGCGGTTGCGGCCCGCCAGGGCCCAGGACGTACCCGCGGGCAGCTTGCGGGCCAGATAACGGGCGCACAGGCCGCCGGTGAAACCGGTGGCGCCGAACAAAACCAGGGCGTAGGGACGAGTGGCAGTCATGCGTGCTCCTTGCTTTCAACCAGCGGAAATCGCGGAAGAATTGAAATGGCTTCCCGGCCCAGTGTAGCTTTGCCTTCGTCCCGGGCCTACCGGTAGGCGGGCGATTGGCCCTCAGGGCATCTTATTACTCGGGAGAAAACCATGGATGTGACCGCGGAACGCCACTATCCGGTGAATGTTGAAGAACTGTACGGCATTCTCACCAGCCGGGCGTTTTTCGAGCAGCGTTATCAATGGGGCAAAGTAGACGATTACCGCTTTGAGGTGTTCGAACCGACCGGTGACGGCTTTCGCATCCGCATTGCGCAGCCGATAGAAATCCGTTTGGACAAGGTGCCCGCGTTCGCGCGCAAGTTGCTACCTTCGGAAGCGGAGCTGGTCACGGAGTTTCACTGGCGCCCGGCCACCGGTGGCTACCAGGCCGATTACCGCTTCCAACTGGGCAACGTGCCGGTCAAGGTGAGCGGCACCATGACACTGCTCGCCGACGGCGATCAGTCCCGCCAGATCACCCGTGTGGGGGTGCATTCATCCCTGCCGCTGGTGGGCCGCAAGCTGGAGCGGCTGATTGGTGAGCGTTTTGATAAAGCCCTGGAAGGCGATTACCGCCACACCCTGCGTTACATCGAGGAGGTGCATCAGCGGTAACGGCGCAGGCTGCTGCCCAGTTTCGCCATGCGCGCCACGAAGCGTTCCGGGCGCCAGCGCTTTTTGCGCCAGTCGCGGCGCGCCTCCGGTTGTGGAAACAGGTACAGCGGTCGCTTGGCCATCTGCTGAAGAATGGTGTCCGCCACCTCGGCGGCGTTTTCCGGGGCGTCGTCCATGGCGCGCTGCAGCCGGGCGCGGCTGAGCGGATCGGCGCTTGGCATGCGCCGGCTCATGTCGCTGGAGAACAGATCCGGACAGACCACGCTGACGCCGATATTCAGGCCGTCCAATTCCGCTGCCAGCGCCTCGCTGAAGCGGATCAGCGCGGCGTTACAGGCCACATAGGCGGTCATCCCCGCAGGCGCGGTGATACCGGCCAGCGCCGCCACGTTGATCAGATGCCCGTCGCCCTGGCGCTTCATCAGGGTCAAGGCGGTGCGGCAGCCGTTGACGGCGCCCATCACGTTGGTTCGCCAGAGCTGCTCCCAGGTTGCCGGCGTCTGTGCCTCGAACGGGCCCACGGCCGCCACGCCGGCGTTATTGATCACGATGTCCAGGCGTTCCCAGCGTCGCTGCACCCGTTCCAAGGCGTGGCGCCAGTCCGCCTCCACGGCGACGTCGGCGTGCACGAACAGGACCTCGGCGCCGTCCTGGCGCAGCTCGTCGGCGAGGTGCTCGCCGGCTACCCGCTCCCGGTCGAGCAGCGCCAGCCGGTAGTCCCGCGCGGCGCCGAGAGCGAGCGCGCGGCCCAGGCCGTGGGCGGCGCCGGTGATCAAAAGAACCGGTTTCATGCGCTCAGGCCCGTTCCGTCTCGAGTTCTTTCATGGGGGTGCGCAGCACGTCCTCCTCGCCTTCGCTGCGCGCCAGAATCACCGCGCCGACGCTGTCGCCCCAGACGTTGACCGCGGTGCGGCACATATCCAGCAGCCGGTCGGTGACCAGTATCAGGCCGATCGCCTCGGCGGGCAGGCCGATGGTGCCCAGGATCACCGTGATCGCCACCAGGCTGGCGGCGGGAATGCTGGCCACGCCGATGGAGGTGAGCAGGGCGGTCAGCACGATCACGAATTGCGTGGTCAGGGACAAATCCATGCCGTAGGCCTGAGCGATGAAGATCGCCGCCACGCACTCGTACAAGGCGGTACCGTCCATGTTCACGGTGGCGCCCAGCGGTAACACGAAGCTGGAAGTGCGCTTGGACACGCCGGAACGCTTCTGCACGCACTCCATGCTCAAGGGCAGGGTGGCCGCGGAGCTGGCCGACGAGAAAGCGGTCATCAGGGCCGGCGCCATGGCCTGCAGATGGCGCACCGGCGAACGTTGGGCGAACAGCCGGATCAGCAGCGGCATAACGACGAGCATATGAACGCCCAGCGCCAGCAGCACGGTGACGAAGAACAGGGCCAGCGGCTCCACCGCGTCCAGCCCGGTGCGGGTCACGGTGGCGGCGATCAGACCGAACACCCCCAGCGGCGCGAAGCGGATGATCACCATGGTGATGCGCATGGTCACCTGATAAATGCCTTCCACGGTCTGGCGCAGGTGCTCGCCGGGGGCGCCGGGGAGGGTGCGCAGAAAGAACCCGAAGAACAGGGAGAACACAATCAGGCCGAGCATCTGGGTTTCGGCGGCCGCCTGGAACAGGTTGGGCGGCAGCAACTGGCGCAGAATCTCGGTAAAGTCGCCGGCGCCGCGGCCCTCGATGCTGGCCAGCGCCCGGTCGGTGTCCGCTGACAACCCGAGCAGGTCCCGCGCTGGCTGGCCATCGATCACCCCGGGGGCCACCAGGTTGACGACCGCCAGCCCCACCAGCACCGCGATCAGGCTGGTGCCCAGGTAGAACACCACGGTTTTGAGGCCCAGCCGGCCCAGGTCGTCGCCGTCACCGACGTTGATCATGCCGCTGATGATGGCGGTGGTAATCAGTGGCACCACCACCATCTTCAACGCGTTGATGAACAGATCGCCAATCAGATCGTAGCCGGGCAACAGCGGCAGCCCCAGCAGGCGGGTGCTCTCTTCGGTCAGCGCCCCGGCAATACCGCCCAGCACCATGGCCAGAAATATCTGGTGATGTAATTTCATTCGGCGCCCCGATTAAAAGATCAGGCTAGCATAATGACCCCTTCGAACCACTGGCAAGCGACGTTGGCTTTCAAAGCAGAGCATGAAGCGCGGATTGCAGGCCGGGGCGTTGCGCGCGCACCTGGTCGGCGGCGTGTTTGAGAAGCCGGTCGCTGGACACCGGGCCAAACCGTTCGCACAGCAAAACGTAGGTGCGGTTGAGCAATTGCCGCAGCGTACCTTTGTCCAGCGGCGCCAGGTCGCTGTCCGCGTGGTTGAGCCAGTACTCCAGCGGCTCGCGCAGCTCGGCATCGATACCCGGCCGGCGCAGATCGGTGAGCTGATCGAGACGCACCTGGCTGGACTGGCCCGCCTCGAGCTGCGCCCACAGGGCCCGCAGCAGAAGCTGGAAGGCCTCGGTGCAGGGGTGAGCCCGATGGCTGTTGTTCTCGTCGCCGAGCGGGTCCGGCAGCAATTCCCGGTCGGGCAGGGCGATCGCCTGTACCAGGCTCAAGTGCAGGTCATGGCGCCGGCCGCCCACGTCGAAAACACGGCTGATATGGCTCACGTAGCCTTGCAGCGAAAAGCGCGGGCGGTGGGCGTAGTCGCGCTGCCAGAGAGCGACGGCTTCCGGCAGCTGGCGGTTGTCCAGATAGGGGGCCAGCCCGGTGGCGATGGCGCGGCGGTGGCGTTCTTCCGGGCTCATCGGCGGCCATCCAGGTGGTTGGCCACGTCCGCGTCATAGAGCGTCTGCTGGGCGAATTCTGGATAGCCCAGTTCAGCATGCTCGCTGACGTCCAGGCCACGTTGCTCGTGCTGGCTGGGCGCCCGCAGCCCGGCGGTCAGCGACAGCACCATATACAGAATCAAAGCGGCGAAGAACGCCCAGGCAAAGGCGACGACGATACCCAGCGCCTGCACCATCGCCCGCTCCGGGTCGAACAGGTCGCCCTGGTAGAAGAGCCCGGCGGCCAGCGTGCCCCAGGCTCCGGCAAAGGCGTGCACCGGCACCGCGCCTACCACATCGTCGAGTTTCATGGACAGCAGCAGACGGCTGCCCGGGCCCACCAGCAGCCCGCCCAGCAGACCGGTGAGGATGGCGAAGCCCGGGCTCATGGTGGCGCAACCGGCGGTGATCGCCACCAGCCCCGCCAGGCTGCCGTTCACTGTCTCCGTGAGCAGCACCGGCCGCCGGCTGGCGACCCGGTAAAGGGTCGACCCCAACGCGCCGGCGGCCGCGGCCAGCTGAGTGTTGAGATTGATCAACGCGATATTGACGTCGGCACCCAGGGTGGAGCCGCCGTTAAAGCCGAACCAGCCGAACCACAACAGAAAGCCACCCAAGGCGACGAAGGACAGGTTGTGGCCGCGAATCTCGCGTGCGCGCCCCTGGCTGTCGAAGCGTCCCAGGCGTGGGCCCACCACCATGATGCCGGCCAGGGCGCACCAGCCGCCGACGCTGTGAACCACGGTGGACCCGGCGAAGTCGATGAACCCCAGACCGGCCAGCCAGCCGTTGCCGTTCCACGCCCAGCTGCCGAACAGCGGGTAGACCAACCCGGTGATCAGCATGGCGCCGCACAGGTAGCCCAGGTAGCGGGTGCGTTCCGCCATCGCTCCGGAGGCGATCGTAGCGGCGGTGGCGGCGAACATCAGCTGGAACAGCAGTAAGGTCCACAGGTCGCTGTCGCCCTGGCCGGGGGCGAACAGGTCCTGGCCGATCCAGCCGCTGGGATTGACCCCGAACATCAGGCCAAAGCCCAGCGCCCAGAACATCAGCGTCCCCACGCACAGGTCCATATAGTTTTTCATGACCACGTTGATGGCGTTCTTGGTGCGGCTCAGGCCGCTTTCGAGAAGCGCGAAACCGGCCTGCATGAGGAATACCAGAGCCGCCGCGATGGCGATCCAGACCACGTCGTTTGCCGAGTATTCCGGGGTGTCGGCCAGGCCGGCAGCGGGCAGGGCGATGAGGGTGAGCAGTAGCGCGGCGCGTCGTTCCATGAGATCCCCACGGGAATAGCCTTCGGATAGTGGGGACGCTGCAACGGTTATGCCAATTTTTCAGCGCTAGGGCTCCGAGAACGAACCTCCCGAATGGTGCCAACTGCCAAGTGCGGCTTTGTCGAAAGGTTCGGCGCCAGCGATAACCCGGAGCGGTGACGCTAGCTGGTGAGCGGGTCTGTGTTCTGCCCTTCCGGGAACGTCGTGAATACGTCCCTGTAGACTCCCTGTCGAACGTCCTGTTTTCCAGGGTCCCGGAAGGGCAGAACACAGACCCGCTCCGGGACGAGATTCCGATGCTCCGGGTTATCGCTAGCGCTTCACCTTTCTGAAAGTGGGGTTGTGGCAGCCAGCTTTGGAGGTGCTTGCCTTGTGGGAGCGGGCCTTGCCCGCGAAAGGGAGCGAAGCTCCCGGCAGGATTCCAGAGACTTTTCTAACGGCAATAACGAATAGCGTTTCTGGAGTCCCGCGGGGCAACCTTTGCCGGCCGGCAAGCCGGCCTTTCGCTTGCGAGGCAAGCTCCCACAAAACGCCGGCTTCAGGAAAAGGCGGGGGGCAGCGGGGATCGGGCGGCCAGCTCGGGCTCGCAGCGAGCAATGATCTGCTGATACTGGCGGTCGGTGATGTGCTGAATGGATAGACGCGGGTGCACCAGCAGCTCCATGTCCGCGAACTCCGGCACCTCGCGTATCTCGGCGAGGCTGAGCGGGTTCTGGTACAGCGCCACGAAGCGCAGGTCGACCTGGAACCAGCGCGGCATATCCTCGCTGCTGCGTGGGTCGAAGCCGGGGTGATCATGCTTGAACTGAGTCGGGTCCGGGTAGGGGCTGGACACCACCTGGGCTTCACCGACAATCGACGGATTGCGACCGCGCGAATGGTAAATCAACACCCGGTCGCGGTCCTGAATCTCGTCGCGCAGACGGTTGCGGGCCTGATAGTTGCGCACGCCGTCCCAACCGGTCATTTGATCGGGGGCATCATGCAGGTCGCGGATGCTGAAGTCGTTCGGTTCGGTCTTGAAGAGCCAAGTTCGCATGAAAGCCTCGATTGCCTGGAAAGCGCAATTTAACAGGTTTCCCGATAATGTCATCTGTATTTACGTTTCAGTGCCCGAGCCAGCATGGCAAGCCTGGATGTCAGCATTGTGACGAGGCCGCCAGCGGCGCGCCAGGCCTCCCCCTGTGGCAGAATGTGGTACTCTTTCGCGCCCGTTTGGAGCCAAGACGTGATTGAATCCCGCGAACAGCAACAGGCCCTGGCCACCCTCAAGACCCCCCGTGATTGTCTGCGCTGGGGCGAATCCGCCCTGCGCCGCGCCGGGGTCTATCTGGGTCACGGTACCGACGACCACGGCGATGAATGCCTGGCCCTGTTGTTGCACGTACTGGCGCTGCCCTCGGACACCGACCCGCGCATGCTCGACGCGCGGCTCCTCCCCGACGAGATGGAGCGCTTCGTGGCATTATTGGCACGGCGCGCCGACGACCGGGTGCCGGTGCCGTACCTGACCGGCCAGGCCTGGTTCTGCGGGTTGCCCTTTTTCGTCGACGAACGGGTGCTGATACCCCGTTCACCGCTGGCGGAATTGATCGAAGCGGGCTTTCAGCCCTGGCTGGCGCCGGAGCGGGTCGGTCGGGTGCTGGATCTGTGCACCGGCAGCGGCTGTATCGCCATCGCCTGCGCCCACGCGCTGCCGGACGCCCGGGTGGACGCCAGCGACATCTCCGAGCAGGCGCTGGCGGTGTGCCGGCGCAATATTGACGAGCACGGGCTCGGCGACCGGGTCACGGCGGTCCAGGCGGACGGCCTGGACGGGCTGGACGGCCCCTACGACCTGATTATTTCCAACCCGCCCTACGTGGACGCGGAAGACCTGGCCGCGATGCCCGATGAATACCGCCATGAGCCGGAGCTGGCGTTGGCGTCGGGGCACGACGGCCTGGATTTCACCCGCCGCCTGCTGGCCGGCGCTGCCGAGCGACTCTCCGAGGACGGCGTCTTGATCGTTGAGGTGGGCAACAGTGACCGCCACATGGCGGCCCTGTGGCCGGACGTGCCGTTCATGTGGTTTGAATTTGAACGCGGCGGGCATGGCGTTTTCATGCTGGACCGCCGCCAACTGCTAGAATTCCGGGATCAGTTTATCGCCGCCTGAGGCGCCTGAGGAGCACTATGTCTGGGAACAGTTTCGGTGAGCGTTTTCGCGTCACCACTTTCGGGGAAAGTCACGGCGTCGCGCTGGGCGCGGTGGTGGAAGGCTGCCCGCCGGGTCTGGCGATCAGCGAGGCCGACCTGCAGGGTGAGCTGGACCGCCGCAAGCCGGGCACCAGCCGCTACACCACCCAGCGCAAGGAACCCGACCAGGTGCGTATCCTTTCCGGGGTGTTCGAGGGTAAAACCACCGGCACCTCGATCGGCCTGCTGATCGAGAACACCGATCAGAAATCCAAGGACTACAGCAACATCGCCGAGACCTTCCGCCCGGGCCACGCGGACTACACCTACACCCAGAAATACGGTTTCCGCGACTATCGGGGCGGTGGCCGTTCTTCGGCCCGTGAAACCGCCATGCGGGTGGCCGCCGGCGCCATTGCCCGCAAGTATCTGGAGCAGCGGCTGGGGGTGCGTATTTACGGGGGCGTCGAGCAGATCGGCACCATTCGCGCTGAGCGTTTCGACTGGCACAGCGTCAACGACAACCCGTTCTTTTTCCCGGACGCGGACAAGGTGCCGGCCCTGGAACAGCTGATCAACGACCTGCGCAAGGACGGCTCGTCCATCGGCGCGCGGGTAACGGTGTTCGCCGAAGGCGTGCCGCCGGGCTGGGGCGAGCCGGTGTTCGACCGCCTGGACGCGGATCTCGCCAAGGCGCTGATGTCGATCAATGCGGTCAAAGGCGTGGAAATCGGCGACGGCTTCCAGGTGGTCAACCAGCGCGGCGAGGAACACCGCGACGAGATGACGCCCGAGGGCTTCGCCAGCAACCACGCCGGCGGCGTGCTGGGCGGCATCACCTCCGGGCAGATCGTGCGCGCCAGCATGGCGCTCAAGCCCACCTCCAGCATCACCATCCCCGGCCGCAGCATCAATCTGCACGGCGAGGCCACGGAAGTGGTCACCAAGGGCCGCCACGACCCCTGCGTGGGCGTGCGTGCCACCCCCATCGCCGAAGCGATGCTGGCCCTGGTGCTGATGGACCATTACTTGCGCCATCGCGGCCAGAACGGAGACGTGACGCCGCCGTTGGCGCCGATTCCCGGCGGATTCTGAGCAAGGGGCGCCGTATGCCGTTTTACTGGCGCCTGTCCGGGTTTTATTTCCTCTACTTCGGCCTGCTCGGCACCCTGGTGCCGTACTGGTCGTTGTATCTGAAGGACCTGGGCTTCAGCCCGTTCGCCATCGGCGTGCTGATGGCGGTACCGCAGATCACCAAGATTGGCGCACCCAACCTGTGGGGCTGGCTGGCCGACCGCACCGGCGCCCGGCTGCGCATCATCCGCCTGGGCAATCTGGCCGCCGCGCTGGCGTTCCTACCGGTGTTCTGGGTCGACCAGGTGTGGAGCATGGCGATTCTGCTCGCCACCTTTAGTTTCTTCTGGAACGCGGTGCTGGCCCAGTTTGAGGTGATCACCCTGCGCACGCTCGGCGACCAGGCGCATCGCTACAGCCATGTGCGGCTGTGGGGGTCGCTGGGCTTCATCGGCGCGGTGCTGCTGGTGGGCTGGGCGCTGGATCACCTGTCTATCGATCTGCTGCCCTGGGTGATGTCCGCGTTGCTGTGGTTACTGTGGCTGACCACGCAATCGCTGCCCTCCGGCGGCGCCGAGCAACCCCGGCCCCGGCCCGGCGGCGTACGCGCCCTGCTGCGCCGGCGCGACGTGCAGGCGTTTATTATCGCTTCCTTCCTGATGCAGGCGTCCCACGGGCCTTACTACACCTTCTACAGCATCCACCTGGAAGACCTGGGTTTTCGCAAGGTCACCGTCGGTGTGCTGTGGGCGCTGGGCGTGGCCGCTGAGGTCGGCATCTTCCTGGTCATGCATCGGTTGATGCGCCGGTTCGCGCTCGCCAAGGTGTTGTTCGTCAGTCTGTTGCTGGCGGTGCTGCGCTGGCTGATTATCGCGCTGTGCGGCGCCGACCTGTGGTGGCTGGTGCCCGCCCAGCTGCTGCACGCGGCCAGCTACGGCAGCTTCCACGCGGCCAGCATCGCCTGGGTGCAGGACACCTTCGGCGAGGCCCACGCCGGCCAGGGGCAGGCGCTCTATTCCAGCCTCGGCTACGGCGCCGGCTGGGCGCTGGGCGCCGGCCTCAGCGGCTTGTACTGGGCCCGCTGGGGCGCCGACAGCTTTCTGGTGGCGGCCGCCACGGCGGCGGTGGCGGCGCTGGTGGTGTGGCGCTGGCTGCTCAACCGCCGCTGTTGAGAATAGCCAGAAAGGCGCCGGCGGCGTTGGAACGGCTGCGCCCGGGGTGGGTGACCACGCCCAGGCGGCGTACCGGCAGGGCGGTATCCACGTTCAGGCGCACCACGCTGTCATCCAGCATGGTTTCGGGCAGCACACTCCAGCCCAACCCGATGGACACCATCATATGGATGGTCTCCAGGTAGTTGGTGGACATGGAGATATTCAGTGTCAGCGCCTGTTCCTCGAACAGGCTTTCCACGATGCGTCGGGTAAAGGTCACCGGTGAGGGCAGGATCGCGCTGTACCCGGTCAGGGTCTCCAGCGGTACCCGCTTCAGGCGCGCCAGCGGGTGCTCGGGGGCCGCCATGAACACCAGCGGATCCTGCCACACCGCCTGGCTGTGCAGGCGCGGGTCCGGTTGCGGGGGCAGGGTGACCACTCCCATTTCCAGGTCGCCGTGCAGCACCGCCTCCCAGGCTTCTTCCGAATCAATGAAATGGATATCCAGTTTCACGTCCGGGTATTGCCGGGAAAAGCGGCGCAGCACCGGGGGCAGGCGGTGCAGGCCGATATGGTGGCTGGTGCCGATCCGCAGGGTGCCGGATACCGTACCGGTCAAGTTGCTGATCGCTCGGCCCATGTCTTCCAGGTCGAGCAACACCTGGCGGGCGCGGGGCAACAGCGCCTCTCCCGCCTCGGTGAGACGGACGCGCCGGCTTACCCGGTCAAACAGGCGGGTGCCGAGCTGCTGTTCCAGTTGGGCGATGCGTTTGCTCACCGCCGGCTGGGTAAGGAACAGCCGCTCCGCCGCCGTGGAAAACGAGCCGCTCTCGGCGACCGCCAGGAAGGCGGTCAGGGCCTGGGTGTCCATCGGTGGCTTGACTCCAGAATTTTGAATAACTTTATGGAATCCTAAACATAAAAATTATGAATTGGAATTATCGAAAAGCCCTGCGTAAGGTGTGGCTATCAATTGGAGAGCAGGTTATGGCAGGCAAGACACTCTACGACAAATTGTGGGACGCCCACCTCGTGACCGAACGCGAGGACGGCTCCGCGTTGATTTACATCGATCGTCAGATCATCCACGAAGTGACCTCGCCGCAGGCTTTCGAAGGGCTGCGCCTGGCCGGCCGTCAGCCGTGGCGCTCCGGCGCGTCGGTGGCGACCATCGACCATAACGTGCCGACCACGCCGTTCAACAACGCCTCGGACATCGTCGACGACACCTCCCGCATCCAGGTGCAGACGTTGCAGGACAATACCCGCCAGTTCGGCATCACCGAATACGGCATCGGCGACGTGCGCCAGGGCATCGTGCACGTGATGGCGCCGGAGCAGGGCGCGGTGCTTCCCGGCATGACAGTAGTGTGTGGTGATTCCCACACTTCCACCAACGGCGCCCTGGGCTGTCTCGCCCACGGTATCGGCACCAGCGAAGTGGAGCATGTGCTCGCCACCCAAACCCTGGTGGCGCAGAAAATGAAGAACATGCAGGTGCGCGTGGACGGCGACCTGGGCCCGGGTGTCACCGCCAAGGACGTGGTGCTGCACATTATCGGCGTGATCGGCACCGCCGGCGGCAACGGCCATGCCATTGAGTTCGCCGGCAGCGCGATCCGTTCGCTGAGCCTGGAAGGGCGCATGACGGTGTGCAATATGTCCATTGAGGCGGGCGCCCGCGCCGGCATGGTAGCGGTGGACGACACCACCATCGATTATGTGCGCGGCCGCCCCGGCGCGCCCAGGGGCGCCGACTGGGACAAGGCGGAAGCCTACTGGCGCGGCCTGGTCTCCGACCCGGACGCCCAGTTCGACACCCTGGTGGAAATCGACGCCGCCGACATCCGGCCCCAGGTGTCCTGGGGCACCAGCCCGGAAATGGTGGTGCCGGTGGACGGCCTGTTGCCGGACCCGGCTGATGAGGCCGACGAAGTGAAGCGCTCTGGCATGGAACGGGCCTACCAGTACATGGGCCTCAAGCCCGGCATCAAGACCAGCGACATCCAGCTCGACCGGGTGTTCATCGGCTCCTGCACCAACTCACGCATTGAGGACCTGCGCGCCGCCGCCCAGGTGGCCAAGGGCCACAAAAAGGCGGATTCCGTGAAGCAGGTGCTGGTGGTGCCGGGTTCTGGCCTGGTCAAACAGCAGGCCGAGAAGGAAGGCCTGGACAAAATCTTTATCGAAGCCGGCTTTGAATGGCGCCAGCCCGGCTGCTCCATGTGCCTGGCGATGAACCCGGACCGTTTGCAGCCCGGCGAGCATTGCGCTTCCACCTCGAACCGTAACTTCGAGGGGCGCCAGGGCAACGGCGGCCGCACCCACCTGGTGAGCCCGGCGATGGCCGCGGCCGCGGCGGTGGCCGGCCATTTCGTGGACATTCGGGATCTCGCCCCGGCGGATCAGACGGCTTAGGAGCGGTAACATGGAACAATTCGTGAAATACACCGGTTTGGTGGCGCCGCTTGATCGGGCCAACGTGGACACCGACCAGATCATTCCCAAGCAGTTTCTCAAGTCGATCAAGCGGACCGGCTTCGGCCCCAATCTGTTCGACGAGTGGCGCTACCTGGACGAGGGCTTTCCCGGCCAGGACAACGAGAAACGGTCGAAAAACCCGGATTTCGTGCTCAACAAGCCGCAATACCAAGGCGCCAGTGTGTTGCTCACGCGCCGCAATTTCGGCTGCGGCTCAAGTCGGGAGCACGCCCCCTGGGCGCTGATGGATTTCGGCTTCCGGGCCATTATCGCGCCGGGCTATGCGGATATTTTCTACAACAACTGTTTCAAAAACGGCCTGTTGCCGATTGTGTTGCCGGAAGCTACCGTTGATGGGCTTTTTAAAGCCGAAGCGGCAAGCACCGATTTCCAGCTCACCATCGATCTGGCGAATCAACAGGTGGTTACCCCGGAGGGCGAGGCCATCGGCTTCGAGATCGACGAATTTCGCAAACACTGCCTGCTCAATGGCCTGGACGAAATCGGCCTGACCTTGCAGCAGGGCGATGCGATTCGTGACTACGAGAGCCGCCGTCTGGCCGCCGAACCCTGGATTTTCCAGGAGCCGCAACAACAATAAAACAAGGAGGCATGATGATATTTCGTAGCGCTGGCCTGTTGCTGGTCCTGGCCCTGGCGGTCACCGGTTGTACCCGTACCGCCATGTACCACCCGCCCGGTGACGACGACCCAAGAGCTCGGCTGAGCATTGAGAGCCAGCTGGGCAGCAACGCGGAGAGCGGCGGCTGGCAGATGCCCGGTGCCGGTGAAAGCACCGTAGCGATTTTCAAAGTGGACGGCGAACGGCTGGCCGAGAAGGGCGGCGAGCAACGCGTCTTCGTGGAGCCCGGTGAGCACAGTGTGGAGATTTTCGCCGACCACCAGGGCATTCTGCGCTTCGGCACCTTGAGCCATGATTTCGAACCCGGCCGCGATTACCAGATTTTGGTCGACGAAGGCGAAGGCGATAAGCGTTACAGGGCCTTGCTGGTGCCGTCGGGCAGTGGCGTGGTCGACATCTATGACGAGACCCTGTTCTGAACGGGTGAACCAAACGTTTAAGGATTTTGAATGAGCAGTATCCTGGTGTTGCCGGGCGATGGTATCGGCCCGGAAATCGTCGACGAGGCGCTGCGTGTGCTCAAGGCCGCGCAGAAGCGTTTCGACTTGGATATCCAACTGGACCACGCCCTGGTGGGCGGCGCCGCCTATGACGCCGAAGGGGACCCGCTTCCCGAGAGCACGTTGGCCAAGGCGCGCGCCGCCGACGCCATCCTGTTCGGCAGCATCGGCGGCCCCAAATGGGACAATATCGAACGCGATAAACGCCCCGAGCGGGGTCTGCTGCGCCTGCGCTCATCACTGGGCCTGTTCGCCAACCTGCGCCCGGCGATTCTGTTTCCGCAACTGGCGGACGCGTCCAGCCTCAAACCGGAAGTGGTTTCCGGCCTGGATATTCTGATTGTCCGCGAGCTTACCGGCGGTATTTATTTCGGCCAGCCGCGCGGCATTAAGGAAGAAAACGGCGAGCGCGTCGGCTTTAATACTTACGTGTATTCCGAATCGGAAATGAAGCGCATCGCCCGGGTCGCCTTCGACCTGGCCATGCAACGCGGCAAGCGTGTCTGCTCGGTGGACAAGGCCAACGTGCTGGAAGTCACCGAACTGTGGAAAGAGGTCGTCACCGAGGAAGCCAAGGCCTACCCGGAGATCGAGCTTTCCCATATGTACGTGGACAACGCCGCCATGCAACTGGTGCGCGCCCCCAAACAATTCGATGTGATCGTCACCGGTAATCTGTTCGGTGACATCCTGTCCGATGAAGCCGCCATGCTCACCGGCTCCATCGGCATGCTGCCCTCCGCGTCCCTGGACGAAAACCGCAAAGGTCTCTACGAGCCCTGCCACGGTTCCGCGCCGGACATCGCCGGCCAGGGCATCGCCAATCCGCTGGCCACGATTATGTCGCTGGCCATGTTGATGCGCTACAGCTTGCAGCGTGACGATGTGGCGGGCGCCATTGAAGCGGCGGTGGAAAAGGTCCTGGATCAAGGTCTGCGGACCGGTGATATTTACACCGAGGGCACCCGGAAAGTCAGCACCGGGGAAATGGGTTCCGCCGTGGCCGAAGCACTGGCCGGCGTCTGAGCCCCGCTGAAGACAGTAATCCATTCATAGAGAAGGGCAACGGCCTTTCAGGAGATTCGTCTCAATGAATAAAGTCGGTTTTATCGGCTGGCGCGGCATGGTCGGTTCCGTATTGATGGACCGCATGCGCGCGGAAAATGATTTCAAGGACATCGAACCGGTGTTCTTCTCTACCTCACAGGTAGGCCAGCCCGGCCCGGACGTGGGCAAGGACATTCCGCCGCTGGGCGACGCCAAGAGCGTGGACGAGCTGAAAGCACTGGACGTGATTGTTACCTGCCAGGGCGGCGATTACACCAATGAAGTGTACCCGAAGCTCCGCGAAGCCGGCTGGAAAGGCTATTGGATCGACGCCGCCTCGGCGCTGCGCATGTCCGACGACAGCGTCATCGTGTTGGACCCGGTCAACCGTAAGGTGATCGACCAGGCGCTGGACAACGGCACCCGTGATTTCGTTGGCGGCAACTGCACCGTGAGTTTGATGCTGATGGCCATGGGCGGCCTGTTCAACGCCGATCTGGTGGAATGGACCAGCGCCCAGACCTACCAGGCCGCCTCCGGCTCAGGCGCCCAGCACATGCGTGAGTTGATCGCCCAGATGGGCGCCATCCACGGCGATGTCACTTCGGAACTGGCCAACCCGGCCAGCGCGATTCTGGACATCGACCGCAAAGTGGCCGCCACCATGCGCGGCGACGGCATGCCCCACGAACACTTCGGCTTCCCCCTGGCCGGTTCGTTGCTGCCGTGGATCGACAAGGAAATGGAAAACGGCCAGAGCAAGGAAGAGTGGAAAGCGCAGGCGGAGACCAACAAGATTCTCGGCCGTGGCGACCACCCGATTCCCTTGGACGGCACCTGCGTGCGCATCGGCGCCATGCGCTGCCACGCCCAGGCGCTGACCGTGAAACTCAAGAAGGACGTGCCCCTGGACGAGATTTATGATCTGATCGGCCAGGCCAACGACTGGGTGAAAGTGGTCCCCAATGAGAAAGAGGCGACCCTGCGCGACCTGACCCCGACGGCGGTGACCGGCACTCTGACAGTGCCCGTCGGCCGCCTGCGAAAGTTGAACATGGGCGGTGAATACCTCAACGCCTTCACCGTCGGCGATCAGCTGCTGTGGGGCGCCGCGGAACCGTTGCGCCGCATGTTGCGCATTTTGTTGGAGCACTGATGAGTATTGACCTCGCCCTGGTGGGCGCCACCGGTCTGGTGGGCGAGGCCATCCTCGAACAGCTCGCCCATCGGGATCTGCCGGTGGGCGAGTTGTTCGTTCTGGCCTCGGAAAACAGCGAAGGCAAGAGCCTGCGCGTGGGTAAAAAGTCCCTGCAGGTGCAAAAGGCCGAGGACTTTGATTTCTCGCGGGTGCAGCTGGCGGTGTTCGCCGCCGGCGCGACGGTCTCGCAGGAGCTGGCGCCGCGTGCCGCCGACGCTGGCGCGCTGGTGCTCGACCTGTCGCCGGCGTTCCGCTATGAACCCGATGTGCCGCTATTGGTCGCGGGGGTCAATGACGAACAGCTCGGCGCCGCCCGTGAACGTAACTTGGTGGCCGCCGCAGACGCCGCCACCGTGCAACTGCTGCTGGCCCTGAAGCCGCTGATGGCGCTGGGCGATCTGACCCGGGTCACGGTCACGCAGATGCAAAGCGCCTCGTCCTCCGGGCGGGTCGGTGTGGAGCGTCTGGCGCGCCAGAGCGCGCGGCTGCTCAACGGTCTGGAGGCCAGCGAAGGGCCCGAGTCCCAGTACGCCTTCAACATGCTGCCGATGGCCGGTCGCCGACAGGACAACGGCTACACCAGCGAAGAACTGAAGGTGATGCTGGAGGCGCGCCGGGTACTGGGCCAGCCGCAATTGGCGGTGGACGTCAGCTGTGTGCAAGTGCCGGTTTTTCACGGTCTCTCGCAGACGGTGGTGGTGCAGGGCACCATGCCGATTACGCTGGCCCAGGCCGAAGCCTGCTGGCGGGATGCGCCAGGGCTGCAACTGGACGCCGATGACGAAGCCGACGGCGCTTCCCCGGTACGACAGATCCGCGCCGATCTCGGTGTGAGAATTGCACGGGTTCGCGAGGACATCGACGGCCAGGGTGATTTAAGCTTTTGGACAGTGGCCGATAATATTAAAACCGGCGCTGCCTACAACGCAGTGCTGCTGGTCGAGAAGTTGCTAAAAGACTATCTGTAATGGATACTTACCGAGATTATGTGACGCAGTTTCTAGGTGTCCAATGTAATTTCCTGCACAATCACGATAGCGATTCTTGGCAATCAAAGACCGCATCGGGATAATTTGGCGGCCTGCCGGCTGAGAGGGCGGGGAAAGATAATAAGTAAAGGGTTCGATCAATGCTCCGAAAACTTGGGATAGGCTTTATCGCTCTGGCGACCATGGCGCCCGGGCTGGCGGCTGCACTGGGGGTGGGTGAGTACGAGCTGAACTCGTATTTGAACGAGCCGCTGGATATGACCGTGGAACTGCACGATCTGGGCGGCCTTTCCGAGGACGAAATCCTCGCCAACCTGGCCACGCAGGAGGCGTTTGACGCCGCCGGTGTGGATCGCGGCTATTTCCTCAATGATCTGAAGTTCGAAGTGGACGTGAGCGGCAATACCGGCGTGTTGCGTATCCGCTCCCGTCAGCCGGTACGCGAACCCTATCTTAATTTCCTGGTGGAGTTTTTGTGGCCCACCGGGCGACTGATGCGGGAATACACCATTCTGCTGGACCCGCCCAGCTACGCGGACGGCGGTGACAGCCTGCAGCCGGCTGTTTCCGAGCCCAGTCCACGCCCGGCCACCCGGCCGCAGCCCGCATCCGAACCGGCCCGCACGCGGTCGGCCGAGCCTGACGCGCGCCCGCCAGCGCGTTCCGCACCCTCGCAAACCCCGGCCGACAGCCGCGCCGACGTTGCACCTGACAACGCGGACGGCACGCAAAGCGGCGGCAGCTACCGGGTCGGACCGTCCGACACCATGTGGCGTATTGCCCGCCAGCAGCGTCCGAGCGCGGATGTGTCGGTGCAGCAGATGATGCTGGCGATTCAGGAGCGCAATCCGGACGCGTTTATCAACGACAATGTGAACCTGGTGCGCGAAGGCGCGGTGCTGCGCATCCCCTCCGAGCAGCAGGTTCGCCGTCTGTCCAGCCGTGAAGCGCTCTCTCAGGTGGCGACACAGAACCGTGAGTGGCGCGGCATGCGTCCCGAGCCGGCCGCCGGCCAGCCGCAACGGGCGCCGATTGACGCCACCGGCCGCGACCGTAGTGATCAGGTCGCTGGCGGCGACGACGGGCAGGGCCAGGTTACCCTGGTGAGCCCGGACAGCGAGGGCGGCGTGCGTGACGGCGACGCCACCGGTGGTCGCAGTGGGAACGCCAATACCGCCGCGCTGCAGAACGAACTGGCAATCCGCGATGAAAACCTGGATCGCTTGAACCGCGAAAACAGCGAGCTGCGCAGCCGCCTGGACGCGCTCGATGAGCAGGTCGGCACCAGCCAGCAGCTGCTGGAAATGCGCAGCGAAAAGATTGCCGCCCTGCAGGCGGAACTGCGCCGGCTGCGCGAAGAGCAGGATCTGGACGTGGACCCGTCGCTGCTGGAAGAGCCCCAGCCGGCGGCGGACAGCGCCCCCGACATGACCGCCGATGCCGATACCGACGACACGGATAACACCGACAGCGCCGGCGACGACCAGCCGGCCGTGGTTGGCGACGACGACGCGGCGCCGGCGCTGGGCGCACCGGGCCAGAACGGTGGCGGCGACGGGCCGTCGCCGGATCAGGGCGGCGGCGGTGATGACCGCACCGCCACCGTGACCCCGCCCGAAAAACCGGAACCGGGCTCCGTGGATCAGGCGGGCTCCGGCCCGGCGAACGCCGATCAGGCGGACAGCGGCGGCGGTATCCTTGGCCTGATTCGCGACAACCTGCTGTATGTGGGCGCCGCTTTGGCGGTTTTGCTGCTTCTGTTATTGCTGGCGCTGCGCCGCCGTCAAAGCGCGGCCGGCGATGAGCACGATGAGGACCCCGACGACGGCGGTTTTGGTGATGATTTCGAAGCCCCGGTGATCGCCGGCGCCGCCGACCACGATGACGCCGATCTGGAAGAAGACCTCGCCGACGACGAGATGGACCCGATGGAACGGGCCGACGTCTACGTGGCCTACGGCCAGTACCCCCAGGCGGTGGATTTCCTGCGCAACGAAATCAACCAGGCGCCGGAGCGCGGCGACCTGAAGATCCGGCTGCTGGAGCTTCTTCACGAGAGCAATGACGAGCGCGGCTTCCAGCAGCAGGCTACCGCGTTCGCCGGCACCAGCCCGGCGGTGGACGCCGCCATTAAACGGCTTGGCGGTGACCCTGGAGAACACGACTACGGTGACAATAGCTATGTCGCCGCTAGCGCCGACGACGCGGACGACGAGCTGTCCCTGGACGACCTGGAGCTGGACCTGGCCTCCGATCTTTCGGACCAGCCGGACGACAGCGATCGCTATTCCCATACCGCCGCCGCGGGCGCTGGCGCGGTGGCCGGCTTCGCCGCCGGCAGCGATGACGCCGAGCAGGACGACAGCCTGGAACTGGACGACTTCGAGTTCAGCCTCGAGGACGAAGAGCCGGAGCAGCGGGACCTGCGCGACGAAGCGCCGCTGGAGCTGGACGACCTGGTGCTCGACGACGCTGACGCCCGCGGGGATGAGGGTGAGGACGACGGCCTGTCGTTTTCCCTCGACGATGATCTGGACAGCGACCCCGTCGCCTTCACCGACGACGAACTGGCGGCGCTGGACAGCGCCGAACAGCCCGGCGCCGGGCAATCCGATGACGGCACCGTCGCTGGTGTCGAGGGTGACAGGACCGGTGACGACCTGGCCGGCAACAGCCTGGACGATTTCGACGACCTTGAGCTTGACGACCTGGACGTGTCGCTGACCGACGACCGCACCGGCGTGGACGAGCCGGCACCGGCGCCGGCTGAGCCGCCGTCCCGGGAAACGGATGATGAACTCGCCGGCCTGTCCCTGGACGAGGACGACACGGACCTGACCCTGGACGATCTCAGTCTGGATGACGATACGCTGTCGCCGCAGGCCGAACCGGATTCCAGCGTCGATGAGCTCGACGATCTGAATCTGGAACTGGGGGACGAACTCGACGACGCGGAAAAAGACGCGGCGCCGGCGCCGGAATACGATTCCGAGCCGCAAACGGCCGCTGCTCCCCCCGTGGATACCAGTGAGGCAGGCGACGACATGCTCGGCGACGACGATGACTTCGACTTCCTGGGTGAAACCGACGAAAACGCCACCAAGCTGGATCTGGCCCGCGCCTATATCGACATGGGCGACGCGGAAGGCGCCCGGGACATCCTCAACGAGGTGCTCAGCGAAGGCAGCGACGAGCAGCAGGGCGAAGCCAAGGAGCTGCTCGCCCGCGTCGGCTGAGACCGGCCGGTTGCCGTCTCTGGCGGTTCGGGGGGCGATGCCTTAAGGTATCGCCCCCTTTTTAATGCTCGCTTTACGGACCGCTAGGACGGCTTGATGACGCGAATCGCAGTGGCGGTGGAATACGACGGCGCCGGTTTCCACGGCTGGCAGACCCAGGAATCCGGCGTGCGCACCGTCCAGGAAGAACTGGAAAAGGCGCTCTCGCGGGTGGCCAACCACCCGGTGGCGCTGATCTGCGCCGGCCGCACCGACGCCGGCGTGCACGCCACCGGCCAGGTCTGCCACTTTGATTCCGACGCCGACCGCAGCATGAAGAGCTGGGTGATGGGCGCCAACCGCTTTCTCCCCGACGACGTCTCGGTGCAGTGGGCGCAGGCGGTGCCGGACGATTTCCACGCCCGCTTCAAAGCCAACCGGCGCCGCTACCGCTACGTGATCTATAACCACGCCGCGCCGCCGGCGCTGTTCCGCCGCCAGGTGACCTGGAACTACCGGCCGCTGGACGTGGACGCCATGATCGAGGCAAGCCGTCACCTGGTCGGCACCCACGATTTCACCTCCTACCGGAGCGTGCACTGCCAGGCCAAGTCACCGGTGAAAACCCTCAGCCGCTTTCATATTCACCGGCAGGGTCCGTTGATCGTGCTGGAAGTGGAGGGCAACGCCTTCCTGATGCACATGGTGCGCAACATGGCCGGCGTGCTGATGAGCATCGGCGCCGGCAAGCACCCTCCGGCGTGGGCCGGCGAAGTGCTGGAGGCCCGCGACCGCCGTAAGGGCGGCGTCACCGCGCCGCCGTTCGGGCTGTATCTGGTCGACATCGGCTACCCGGAGCCGTTCGTGCTGCCGCGTCCGCCGCTGGGCCCGCTGTGGCTGACCACGCTGAACGCGGCTGACGGCGGCGGTGCCGATGCCCCATAATTGACGCCCTCAACACCACGGTCTGTTATCATAGGTAACGAATGAACATACCCCGGGTCAAAATTTGCGGCATCACGCGGCCGGACGACGGGCGCCACGCGGCGCGGGCCGGCGCCGACGCCATCGGCCTGGTGTTTTACCCGCCCAGCCCCCGCTACGTGAGCCCGCGTCAGGCCGCCGACATCGTCGCCGCCTTGCCGCCGTTCGTGACCACCGTGGGGTTGTTCGTGGACGCACCGCCGGAGCAGATCGCCGCGTTGCTGGAACAGGTACCGCTGGACATGCTGCAGTTCCATGGCGATGAATTGCCGGAATACTGCGCCGCTTTCCAGCGTCCCTGGATCAAGGCCCTGCGGATGCGCGACGGGGTGGACCCCCGGGCCGAGGCGGACCGCTACGGCGCCGCCGGCGCCCGCGGTCTGCTGGTCGACAGCTATGTGCCCGGCGTGCCCGGCGGCACCGGCGAACGGTTCGACTGGGACCGGCTGCCCGCCGATCCCTCCCTGCCGCTGGTGCTCGCCGGCGGCCTGGACCCGGCCAACGTGGCCGAGGCGGTGCGGCGGGTACGGCCCTGGGCCGTGGACGTGAGCGGCGGCGTGGAGGTCCTCGGCGTCGACGGCCGCCGGCAGGGCGGCATCAAGGACCCCGGCGCGGTGAGCGCGTTCATACGCGCGGCGCGCGGCTGACCCCTTTATTCAAACTGGCAGGCACCATGACGAGGAGCATTCGGTGACACAGTCTTCTGAAAGCAGTGGGCCCGATTACAAGGCATTTCCCGATCAGAACGGTCATTTCGGACGCTTCGGCGGACGCTTCGTCTCCGAAACCCTGATGGCCGCCCTCGACGAGCTGGATGTCATGTACCGGCGCCTCAAGGACGATCCCCAGTTCCAGGCGGATTTCGACTACGACCTGGCCCATTACGTGGGCCGGCCCTCGCCGCTGTATCTGGCCGAGCGCTGGACCAAACAGCTCGGCGGCGCCCGCATCTGGCTCAAGCGCGAGGATCTCAACCACACCGGCGCCCACAAGGTGAACAACACCATCGGCCAGGCGCTGCTCGCCAAGCACATGGGCAAGAAGCGGGTGATCGCGGAAACCGGCGCCGGCCAGCACGGCGTGGCCTCGGCCACCGTGGCCGCGCGCCTGGGCCTGGAGTGCCACGTGTTCATGGGCGAGGAAGACATCCGCCGCCAGCGCCTCAACGTCTATCGCATGAAGCTGCTGGGCGCCAATGTGGTGCCGGTGACCTCTGGCTCGCGCACCCTCAAGGACGCCATGAACGAGGCGATGCGCGACTGGGTCACCAACGTGGACGATACCTTCTACATCATCGGCACCGTGGCCGGGCCGCACCCGTACCCGATGCTGGTGCGCGACTTCCAGTCGGTGATCGGCCGTGAGGCCCGCGAGCAGAGCCTCAAGCAGGCCGGCAAGCTGCCGGACGCGCTGGTCGCCTGCGTGGGCGGTGGCTCCAACGCGATCGGCCTGTTCCACCCGTTCCTGGAAGACCGTGACGTGGCCATGTACGGCGTGGAAGCGGCCGGCGACGGCATCGACACCGGCCGCCACGCGGCGCCGCTGAGCGCCGGGCGCCCGGGTGTGTTGCACGGCAACCGCACCTACCTGATGGAAGACGACAACGGCCAGATCATTGAGACACACTCCGTGTCCGCGGGCCTCGACTACCCCGGCGTGGGCCCCGAACACTCTTGGCTCAAGGACATCGGCCGGGTCAATTATGTGTCCGCCGACGATAACGAAGCCCTGGCCGCGTTCCGCGAGCTAACCTGCGTCGAGGGCATCATGCCGGCGCTGGAATCCGCCCATGCGCTGGCCTATGCGCGTAAGCTGGCGCCGCAGATGGACGCCGACCAGGACATCATCATTAATCTGTCGGGCCGCGGGGATAAAGACATCCTCACCGTGGCGGAAATCGACGGTATTCATTTTTAGAATTCGGGGAAGGATATGAGTCGTATTGAAGCCTGCTTCGCCACACTCAAGGAGCAGCAGCGTAAGGCCCTGATTCCCTACATCACCGCCGGCGACCCGAGCAAAACGGTCACCGTGCCGGTGATGCACGCCATGGTGGAGGCGGGCGCCGACGTGATCGAACTGGGCGTGCCGTTTTCCGATCCGATGGCGGACGGCCCGGTGATTCAGAAAGCCTGCGAACGGGCCCTGGCCGCCGGTACCGGCCTGCGCGATGTGCTGGCGATGGTCACCGAGTTTCGCCGCGACAACGATACAACGCCGGTAGTGCTGATGGGCTACCTGAACCCGGTGGAGATCATGGGCTATGAGCGCTTCGCCGATGCCTGCGTGGACGCCGGTGTCGATGGCGTGCTGATGGTGGATCTGCCGCCGGAAGAGTGCGACGACGTGGCGCCGTTGTTCAAATCGCGCGGCGTGGATCTGATTTTCCTGATCGCACCCACCACCACCGACGCGCGGATCAGCCGCATCGCCGCCGCCGCCAGCGGCTACCTGTACTACGTGTCGCTGAAAGGCGTGACCGGCTCCGCCAGCCTCAATGTGGAGGAAGTGGCGCGGCGGGTTGAAACAATTCGCAACCTTGCCCAATTGCCCATTGGCGTGGGCTTTGGTATCAAAGACGCGCAATCGGCACGGGCGGTGAGCCAGGTATCCGACGGCGTGGTGGTCGGCAGTGCGCTGGTCAACCAGTCCGCCGAGAATGTGGATACCCCGGATCGCATTGCCCCCGCGGTGGCGGCGATTCTCGCCGACATGCGTGCCGCCATGGATAAACAGTGATCAAGCGCTGAGCGTACGAGGTCCGACTGATGAGCAATAACTGGCTGGAAAAGATCCTCCCCGCGGTGCGTCGCCCGCAGGAAACCCGGCGCAGCACCATTCCCGAGGGTCTGTGGCGCAAATGCCCGCGCTGCGACAGTGTGCTCTACCGTCCGGAGCTGGAACGCAATCTGGAAGTGTGCCCGAAATGCGAGCACCACCTGCGCGTCGGCGCCCGCAAACGGCTAAAGATGTTCCTGGACGACGGTCCGATGAGTGAAATCGGCGCCGATCTGGCTCCCGTGGACCGGCTCAAGTTCAAGGACTCCAAGAAGTACAAGGATCGCCTGGTGGCGGCGCAGAAAGACACCCAGGAACGGGATGCCCTGATCGCCATGAAAGGCAAACTTCACGAGTTGCCGGTGGTGGCGGTGGCGTTTGAATTCCGTTTCATGGGCGGTTCCATGGGCTCGGTGGTCGGTGAACGTTTCGTGCGCGCGGTGGAAAACTGCCTGGAGCATAAGACGCCGCTGATCTGTTTCGCCGCCAGCGGTGGGGCGCGCATGCAGGAAGCGCTGTTCTCCCTGATGCAGATGGCCAAGACCTCCGCGGCGCTGGAACGGCTGCGCGAAGCGGGCCTGCCGTTTATCTCCGTGCTCACCGATCCGGTCTATGGCGGCGTGTCCGCGTCACTGGCCATGCTCGGCGACGTCAATGTGGCGGAGCCCAACGCGCTGATCGGCTTCGCCGGCCCGCGGGTGATCGAGCAGACCGTGCGGCAGAAACTGCCGGAAGGCTTCCAGCGCAGTGAGTTTCTGCTCGAGCACGGTGCCATCGATATGATCGTCGAGCGTCAGCACATGCGTGACACCCTGCACCGCATTCTCGCCAATCTGACCGGGGCGCCGCTGGCCGAACCCGCCGAACTATGAGCGTCGGCCTGGACGCCTGGCTGGCGCGTATTGAACAGCTCCACCCCAGTGAGATCGAGCTGGGTCTGGAGCGGGTGCGCCGGGTGGCCGAGGCGCTCGGCGCGGCCAGCCTGCCGATGCCGGTAATCACCGTCGCCGGCACCAACGGCAAGGGCTCGGTGGTGGCCCTCACCCGCGCCCTGGCGACCGCCGCTGGACGCCGCGTCTGCGTCTATACGTCTCCCCATCTGCAACGCTTCAACGAACGCATCACGCTGCCCGACGGCCCGGTGAGCGACGACGCGCTGTGCGCGGCCTTCGAGCAGGTGGACGCCGCGCGCGGCGACACCGCGCTGACCTATTTTGAGTTCACCACCCTGGCGGCCCTGTGGCTGTTCCGCCACAGCGGCGCCGACCTGGCGATTCTGGAAGTGGGGCTGGGCGGGCGCCTGGACGCGGTCAATCTGATCGACGCGGACGTGGCGGTGGTCACGTCGGTGGGCCTGGACCACACCGACTGGCTGGGGGACACCCGCGAAAAAGTGACGGTGGAGAAACTCGGCATCGGCCGGGCAGGGCGGCCCCTGGTGTACGGCGAGGAAGACGCCCCCACCAACCTGGACACGGAACTGGATCGCCTCGAGGCGGTGCCGCTGCGCGCCGGCCGTGAGTTCCAGGTGGAGGCCGCCCGGCTGTCGATCCGCGACGGCGAACAGCAACGCCATTATCCGCTGCCACTGCCGCCGCGCCTGGGCGCGGACAATCTGGCCACCGCCTGCCAGGCCCTGGTGGCCGCCGGTTTTCCACCGGCGGACGCCGCTCCCCACCAGGTGGCGGAGACCGGTCTCATCGGTCGCTGCCAGGTGCGCCGTTACCATGGCGTGCAGTGCGTGCTCGACGTGGGGCATAATCTGGAAGCATTGACCCGGCTGCGCGGTCGTTTGCCGGCCCACGCCGGCCGCCGCCGTCTGGTGCTGGGCATGATGGTCGACAAGCCGGTGGAAGCGGTGGTGGCGCTGTTCGCCGCCGACGTGGATGACTGGTATCTGGCGCGCCCGGCGGTGAGCCGCGCGGCGGACACCGGGCGGCTGGCCCGGGCGCTGCCCGAGGACGCCAGCGCACGCCGTTTTGACAGCGTGGCGGTGGCACTGGAGCAGGCCGTGGCCGACAGCGGCGCCGGCGATCAGGTGCTGGTTTTGGGCTCTTTCTTTACCGTCGCCGAGGCGTTGAACGCCATGGATCAGGGAGACTAGCGGTGCATTTGCGAACTCGCCAACGTGTGATCGGCCTGCTGCTGTTGCTGCTGCTGGCCGCGATTCTCGCACCGCTGGTATTGCGCACGCCGGAACAGGTGCGTCTGGCCCTGGATATGTCGATCCCGGAAGCGCCGCAAATCAGCGAGCCGGAGATCGCGCCGGTAGTCAGCGAGGAAGAGCAGGCCGCCACCGACCGGCAGATCGACGAAGAGCAGCAGCAGGTGGCCGCCGCCGAGCCGGTTCCACCGCCCGCCGAGGCGGACCAGGCGCCGCCAGTGGAAGAAGAGCCCTCAGCGGAAGGAGAGCCTTCAGCGGGAGGAGAGCCCTCGGCGGACAAAGAGCCCTCGGCGGAAGGAGAGCCCTCAGCGGCAGCCCCGCAACCCGCGCCTCCAGACACCCCGCAACCCGGTTTCACCGTGCAGGTGGCCAGTTTCAGCGACGTGGCGAACGCCCAGGCGCTGGTGGCGCGGCTCCGTGAGGCCGATTACAGCGCCTATCATCGTGAGGTGCAGCAGGACGGCAACACCTGGCAGCGGGTGTTCGTGGGTCCGGAAATCAAGCGCGAACGGGCCGAAGCCCTGCGCCAGCGGCTGGCCGATGACAAGGCCTTCGCCCTGGAGGGGCTGGTGCGTTCCTTTGTGCCGTAGCGCTCGCAGGCCGATAAAGCCCTGTGCCCGCCCCGGGCGCTCTGATAGAATCGCTGGCCTGTTTTAACCACGCGCGTGTTCATGAATCTGGCAGACGGCATCATTCTGTTTATCATCGCCGCCTCGGCACTGATCAGTGTGCGTCGTGGCTTCACGCGTGAAGCGTTTTCCCTGCTCACCTGGGTGGCCGCGTTCATCGTCGCCCGTCTGTTCAGCCCGGCCCTGGAGGTTCTCCTGGCCGATTCCATCGAGACGCCCAGCATACGCCTGGCCGTCGCCTTCGGTCTGTTGTTCACTGTCACCCTGGTGGTGGGCGCGTTGATCAACCACCTGCTCGGTGAGTTGATCCGCGTGACCGGTCTGAGTGGCACCGACCGTTTGCTGGGCATGGTGTTCGGCGCCTTGCGCGGCGCCCTGGTGGTGGTTGTATTGGTGGCCCTGGGCCACCATTTATTCAGCGAGGATGCCTGGTGGCGCGAGTCGCTTCTGGTCCCGCATTTCGCCATGCTGGAGGACTGGACCCGCCGTCTCGCCGGGGATTTGATCGCTTATCTCATGAACGTCAGCGGCTAGAGGACACGCAAATGTGCGGCATTGTTGGCATTGTCGGCCACTCCTACGTGAACCAGGCGATTTATGACGCCTTGACGGTTCTTCAGCACCGGGGACAGGACGCCGCCGGCATCGTCACCTGCGACGGGGACCGATTGTTCCTGCGCAAGGACAATGGCATGGTCCGTGACGTATTCCGGAACCGCCACATGCGCCGCCTGGTCGGCAACATGGGCATCGGCCATGTCCGTTATCCCACCGCCGGCAGTTCCAGCTCCGCGGAGGCGCAACCGTTTTACGTGAATTCGCCTTACGGCCTGACGCTGGCCCATAACGGCAACCTGACCAATTCCGAGGCGCTCGCCGAGCATCTTTACCGTTCCGATCTGCGCCATATCAACACCACCTCGGACTCTGAGGTGCTGCTGAACGTGTTCGCCCACGAACTGCATGAACGGGGCAAGGGCAAGCTGCGCCCGGAGCCGGACGACATCTTCGATGCCGTGTCCGCCGTGCACCGGCGTGCCGAAGGCGCCTACGCGGTGGTGGCGATGATCACTGGTTACGGCATTCTGGCGTTCCGCGACCCGCGTGGCATCCGCCCGGTTTGTTTCGGTAAGAAAGACACCGAGCACGGCCCCGAGTACATGGTGGCGTCAGAGTCGGTGGCGTTGTCGTCCCTGGGCTTCCAACTGGTTCGTGACCTGGCCCCTGGCGAAGCGGTTTACATCACCGCGGAAGGGGAGTTGCACACCCGCTCCTGTCACGACCAGCCCAAGCTCACGCCCTGCATTTTCGAGCAGGTCTATCTGGCCCGCCCGGATTCCATTATCGATGATATCTCCGTCTACAAGGCTCGCTTGCGCATGGGCGAAAAGCTGGCGGAAAAAGTCGAGCGGGTGTGGCCGGATCACGACATCGACGTGGTGATCCCGATCCCGGACACCAGCCGCACCTCGGCGCTGCAGATGGCCAACCGGCTCAACGTGAAGTACCGCGAAGGCTTCATCAAGAACCGCTACATCGGTCGCACCTTTATCATGCCCGGCCAGCAGCAGCGGCGGAAATCGGTGCGTCAAAAGCTCAACGCGATCGAACTGGAATTCTCCGGCAAGAACGTGCTGCTGGTGGACGATTCCATCGTCCGCGGCACCACCTGCCATGAAATCATTCAGATGGCCCGTGAAGCGGGCGCCCGCAAGGTGTATTTCGCCTCCGCCGCGCCGCCGGTGAAGTACCCCAATGTCTACGGCATTGATATGCCGTCCGCCGTCGAGCTGATCGCCCACGACCGCAGCGACGATGAAGTCTGCCAGTTGATCGGCGCGGACAAGCTGATTTATCAGGATCTGGACGATCTGGTCAGTGCCTGCCAGGAAGGCAACGCGGACATCGAAGAGTTTGATTGTTCGGTATTTAACGGCCACTATCTGGCCGGTAATATCGATGGCCAATATCTGTCCGATTTGGAAACGCGCCGCAACGACGACGCCAAGAAAAGTCGTGAAAAAACCCGCGCCCTGGCGGACAACGAAGTGATCGATCTGCACAATTCCAACTGAACAAAGGGCGGCACCGCCGCCCGCACAGAGGTAACGATGAGCGACACACCGGACCCCCGCGACCTGCATACCGACACCCTGGCGATTCGCTGGGCGCAGTTGCGCACCGATGAAATGTCGCATTCGGATCCGATCTTCCTGACCTCCAGCTTTGTTTACGACAGCGCCGCCCAGGCCGCCGCCCGTTTCTCCGGCGAAGAGCCGGGCAATGTCTATTCACGTTTCACCAACCCCACGGTGCGGTCTTTCGAGCAACGCCTGGCGGCCATGGAAGGCGGCGAAAGCTGCGTGGCGCTGGCCTCCGGCATGGCGGCGATCAGCAGCACCTTCTTCACGTTGCTGGCGCCGGGCGATCACGTGATCAGTTCACGCAGTGTGTTCGGCACCACCAACGTGATCTACGACCGCTATCTGAAGAAGTTCAACATCGACACCACCCTGGTCGATCTGGACGACCTGGACCAGTGGCGCGCGGCGATTCGCCCGGAAACCAAACTGCTGTATCTGGAAACGCCGTCCAACCCGCTTTCCGAAGTGGGCGACATCGAAGCGCTGGCCAAACTGGCCCATGACAATGGGGCCCTGCTGATCGTCGATAACTGCTTCTGCACCCCGGCGCTACAAAAGCCGCTGGAGCTGGGCGCGGATCTGGTGATTCACAGTGCCACCAAATATCTGGACGGTCAGGGCCGTTGCCTGGGCGGTGCCGTGGTCGGTCCCGAGGAGATTCTTAAGGAAATCCACGGCTTCGTCCGTTCCGCCGGGCCCTGCATGAGCCCGTTCAACGCCTGGGTGTTCCTCAAGGGGCTGGAAACCCTGGGCCTGCGCATGAAAGCGCACTCCGAGAACGCTCTGCAACTGGCCCGGTGGCTGGAGCAGCAGTCGGGCATCGCCCGGGTGCACTACGCCGGCCTCGACAGCCACCCGCAGAAAGCCCTGGCCGAGCGCCAGCAAAAAGCGTTCGGCGCGGTGATCGCCATTGAAGTGGAAGACAGCGACGGCCAGCGCGACCGTCAGGCGGCCTGGCGTTTTATCGACGCCACCCGGCTGCTCTCCATCACGGCCAATCTGGGCGACGTCAAATCCACCGTCACCCATCCCGCCACCACCACCCACGGGCGTGTGGCGGCGGAAGAAAAAGAACGTTCCGGCATCAGCGAAAATCTGATTCGTATCGCGGTGGGGCTGGAAGACGTCGGCGATCTTAAGGCCGATCTGACGCTCGGTATCAACGCGCTCGGTTTCGAATAATAGGCGGCTTACGCCGCCGGTTCAGGGTGCAGGATACAGGATGAAGAGACGAGCCTCGGTGTCTGTATCCTTCATCCTGCATCCTGTAGCGGACTTTTGGGGTTTTTATGCAGGCTTTGGATAAAGCGTTGGCCCAGGTGGGCAGCGTACTGCTGGGGAAGCCGGAGCAACTGAAATTGGCGCTGGCCTGCATGCTTGCCGGCGGACACCTGTTGATCGAAGACCTGCCCGGCATGGGCAAAACCACCCTGGCCCATGCGCTGGCCCGGGTGTTCCGGCTCGATTACCGGCGCGTGCAGTTCACCAGCGACATGCTGCCCGCCGATATTCTCGGGGTGTCGGTGTTCGACCCGGAAAGTCAGCAGTTCAGCCTGCGCGAGGGGCCGGTGTTCAGCCAGCTTCTGCTCGCCGATGAAATCAACCGCGCCACCCCCAAGACCCAGGGCGCGTTGCTTGAGGCCATGGAAGAACGGCAAGTGACGCTGGACGGGGTGACCCGGCCGCTGCCGTCGCCGTTTTTCGTGGTCGCCACCCAGAACCCGGTGACCCAGGCCGGCACTTTCGTGTTGCCGGAATCCCAGCTCGATCGTTTCCTGATGCGTATTTCCCTGGGCTATCCGTCCCCGGATGTGGAGCTGTCACTGCTCGCCGGCGGCGATCTGCGTGAAGCGGTACGCGAACTGAAACCGGTGATCGAGCCCACGGGTCTGGTCAAGCTGATCGCCCATGTCGGCAAGGTGCGCGCCACCCGCGACCTGCTCGACTACGTGCAGCGGCTGCTGGAAGCCACCCGCGCCGACGATCGTCTGGTTACCGGGCTGTCGCCGCGCGCCGGTCTTGGCCTGCTGCGCGCCGCCCGCGCCTGGGCCCTGATCCACGACCGGGATTACGTGCTTCCCGAGGACGTGCAGGCGGTCTGGCCCTCGGTGGCCGAGCACCGCCTGCAGCCCCGCGAGGGCGGCCAGGTTTCCGCCATGACCCAGGCCTTACTGCAGACCGTACCGGTGGTGCGTCACTGACCGCGTGGCACCCAGACGCGTGGCGTAAAGGAGAGACACCGTGCTCAAGCAAGCCTGGCAACGTTGGCTCGACCGCCGGCTTCCCCGGGCCCGCCAGGTGCAGCTCGACCAGCGGCGTATTTTTATTTTCCCCACCGGCTACGGGTTTCTCTATCTGCTGGTCTCGGTGCTGCTGTTCTTCGGCGGCATCAACTACGAGAACAATCTGATCCTCGGGCTCTGTTTTCTGATGGTCAGCCTGTTTCTGGTCGCCATCCTGCATACCTTCCGTAATCTATCCGGACTGTCGCTGCGCGCCGGCGCCAGCCGTTCCGGTTTCGTGGGCGGGCAGGGCAGCGTGGAAGTGGTGCTGATCGCCCAGCGGCGACCGCACCGGGCGTTGTGGCTGCGTTGGCTGGACCAGCCGGCGCAGGAAATCAGCGTCGAGCCCGGCGAAGAAAGCGCCCTGTGGCTGAACCTGCCGCTCAGCCGGCGGGGCCGCGTCCGGCCGCCGCGCCTGCGCGTGGAAAGCCGCTACCCGCTGGGCTTGCTGCGCAGTTGGTCGTTGGTGTCGCTGGAGCAGGTCTGCCTGGCCTGGCCGCGCCCCCAGGAAAGCCAGGACTGTCCCGCTGACGGCGGCGACCGGGAGCGGCAGGTGGCCAGCGCCGGGCAAAGCGGCAGTGAGGAGTTCCAGGGCTTGCGCGGCTATGTACCCGGCGATTCGCTGGCCCAGGTGGATTGGAAAGGCTATGCGCGGGGCCGGGGGCTCAACGTCAAACTGTTCGAAGAGCCGGCCAGCGGCCGCCTGTGGTTGCGCTATGACCGCCTCGAAGGGGTGCCGGTGGAGCGGCGCCTGTCGATTCTGTGCTTCTGGGTGCAGCGGCTGAGCCGCGAAAACCGGCCCTTCGCGCTGGTGTTGCCCGGCGCCGAGTTGCCGCCGGGGCAGGGCGAAGAGCAACGGCTGAGGGCGCTCAACCTGCTCGCCCGCCACGGCGACACGGAGGCGCACTGATGGCGCGCATCTACCAAATACCGAGCCACGCCCGTGGCTGGCTCACCCTGGCGATCATCGCCGCGTCGCTGCCGCAACTGTGGGGCGGTCCGTTGTGGCAGGCGGCGCTGCTCGCCCTGGTTCTGGGGTGGCGTGCCTTGATGGACCGCCAGCGGCTGGTGCTGCCGGGGCGCATCCTGCGTCTGGTACTGCTGGTGGCCACCGTCGCCGCCACCTTCTACAGCTTCGGCCGCCTGCACGGTCCGGAGGCGGGCACCGCGCTGATTACCAGCCTGTTCGCGCTGAAATATCTGGAGCTGGTCAGCAAGCGCGACGCCTATGTGCTGATCGTGCTGGGTTATTTTGTGTGCGCCACCATTCTGCTGTTCCATCGCGGGCCAGCCATGGCGCTCTACGTGATCGGCTGCCTGATCCTGCTCACCGCCAGCCTGTCGGGCATCAATTACAGCGACACCCACGCGCGACGCCGCCAGCACCTTTCGGTGGCGGCGGTGATGGTGCTGCAAGCACTGCCGCTGGCGATCGCGCTGTTCGTGCTGGTGCCGCGTATCGCGCCGTTGTGGAACATGCAGCTCGACAGCGGCCAGGCGCGCACCGGCATGAGCGACAGCATGTCGCCGGGCCAGGTCAGCCGCCTCACCGAATCCAGTGAGCTGGCGTTCCGCGTCCAGTTCGAGGGCCAGCCGCCGCCGGCCCGGGAGCGCTACTGGCGCGGCCTCACCTACAGCTATTTCGACGGCACCACCTGGCGTCAGGCCAGCCCGCCGGGCTGGCAAAGGGCGCAGTTGTTCTACGGCGGTCGCGGGCCGTCGCCGGACTGGTATCGCGCACTGGTCGACGCCGCCGAAGACCGCACCGGCTACCGTTACCGGGTGATTATGGAGCCTTCCCGGCAGCGCTGGCTGTACGCCCTGGCGGTGCCGTTCACCGACTTCGACGGCAACGCCCTGGCGCGGGATTTCCGGCTGGTGGCGGACGGCCCGGTCAACGGCGCCTTCAGCTACACCGTGCGCAGCGTGGACGTCACCGGCGCGGTACCGGCGCTGGACGACGCGGAACGGCGGCTGATGCTGGATCTGCCCGCGCAGGGCAACGCCCGGGCCCGTGCCCTGGCGCAGCGCTGGCGGCAGCGCCACCGGGACGACCGCGCCTTGGTGGACGCCGCACTGCGCTATTTCCGCGAGCAGCCGTTTTTCTACACCCTGGAGCCGCCGCGCATTGCCGGCGACACCGTTGACCAATTCCTGTTCGGCACCCGCGAGGGCTTCTGTGAGCACTACGCGTCCAGCTTTACCTTCCTGATGCGCGCCGCCGGTATCCCCGCCCGGGTGGTAGCCGGCTACCAGGGTGGCGAAATGAACGCCGGCGACTATCTGCAGGTGCGTCAGTACGACGCCCACGCCTGGTCGGAAGTGTGGCTACCCGGCCAGGGCTGGGTGCAGGTCGACCCGACGGCGGCGGTAGCGCCTGAGCGCGTCGAGTTGGGCCTGCGCGGCGCCTTCGAAAACGCCGCCGACGGCGCCGGCGGCGAATTCGACGGCCTCAACCGCTTGCCGGTGCTGTTCCAGCTGCAGCAGTGGGCCGACTACGTGGACTTCAACTGGCAGAAATGGGTGCTCGGCTACCGCCAGCAGTCCCAGCGCGACCTGCTGGAACGTTTGCTCGGTGCGGTGACGCCGCTGCGCGTGGGGCTGGCGCTGCTCACCGTGGTGCTGGTGTTCAGCGCGGTGCTCGGGCTGCTGGTGCTCAGCCGCCGCCGGGACACCCCGGCCAGCCCCCTGGAACGCGAATTCGCCCGCCTGCATCGCGCCCTGGCCCAGCGCGGCCTGCGCGCGCCGGACACGGTGTCCGCCGCCCAGCTGGAAGCGGCGGTGACGCGGCGCTGGCCGTCGGCGGCGGGGGCCGCCGGCCACTGGCGGCGGCTGTTCGAGCATCTCGCCTACCGTGACCAGGGCGCCCCCGGCGCCGCCGACCTGGCCGCGCTGCGACGCCGTCGCCGGGCCGTGCTGGCGTCGCTGGCATCGCCGCGAAGAGCGAAGTAGGCTCTTCCCTGGCCCCACAGAACCAGGAGAACAACAATGGCCGTCGCTCGCTACAAGGAAGCGCTCACGCTCACCGAACACGCCCCCTGGGCACAACGGTTCTGGGACGCGCTGGTCCCGCTTAAGGACCGCGTCGCCCGTCACCCGCTGTTCGTGGAAATGGGCAACGGCTCACTGTCCCTGGGCCGCTTCCGCGACGCGCTGCTGCACTTCTACCCGCTGGTGGAGAGCTTCCCGAAATACATGGGCCTGGCGCTGGCGAAAACCCGGCCCGGTCTCTACCCCGGTCATGAAGAAACCAAAAACTGGCTGATCGGCAACATCAAGATCGAACAGCGTCACGCCTACTGGTACCAGGACTGGGCGGCCGGCTTCGGCCTCGACACCGAACGCCTGGAACGCACCCGACCACCGGCGGCCATGGACGCGGTCAACCAGTTCCTCTGGGCCACCGGCCACCAGGGCGCCCTGGAAGAAAGCATCGCCGCCACCAACCTGGCCATCGAATGGGCCACCGGCGAATGGAGCCAGCGCGTGGTCAGCGGCATGAAGCACTACGCCGAGCAGGGCAGCGTCAATATCAACCGCCACACCATGGCCTGGCTGCGCGCCCACGCCGGCTACGACGACGCCCACCCCCACGAAGCCATGGAACTGGTCAAGCGCCTGGCGGTGGACGAACCCGCCCGCCAGCGCGCCTTCGCCGCCGCCCAGCGCGGCCTGGAGTACTACGTTCTAGCGCTGGACGACTGCTATCGGTGTGGCGAGGACAGAACTGAGGAAGCGGTACCGCTCCTTTTTGATGGTCCGACGGATAGACAATAAAACGCACATCTCGAGGCTACGGGAAGTTCTCTCCAGCCGGGGGCGCGGGTCTGTGTTATTGCCCTTCCGGGAACGCCGTGAATACCCGCAAGCGGGCCCGGCCACCCATCACAGATGGGCGGCGTTCGGCGGCGCGCGAAGCAATGCTTCGCAACACGCTTGCCTCACCCCTGTAGATACTCTGTTAAAAATCAAGCTTTCAGATGCTCTTCACTGAAGAGCATCGCTGAATCAAAAGCAGTCTCTGTCTGTATGCAGGCCCACAAACCAGTGAGGTACTTCCGCATCACGGCGCACAGGGCCTGGATCTTCTTTTTGCCCCGTGACACAAGGGCGTCGTAAAAGGCCTTCACCCGTGGGTCGTGCTGGATGGCGCTCATGGCTGGCATGTACAAGGCCGCCCGGAGATAAGCATTGCCCGCCTTGCTCAAGCGCGCTGGCCGGTTGACGCTGCTGCCCGACTGCGTCAATCGGACATCCAGACCCGCAAAACGACTGACTTGCGGGGCCTTCAGGCTGGCAGGCAGCACACACAGCTCCGCCAGTACGATCAGGGCGGTGGCCTTACCAACGCCTTTGGCGGCACACATATGGGTCAGGTACCGGGACAGGGTTTCACACTCCGCGATCAGCGCCAGCGCCGCCTGGCTCAGCCGTTCAATGCGCCGATCCAGGTAGGCGATACCCTCTTGTTCGTCCTCGACCAGTAGGGACCGGGTCGAGCTCTTGGACTGCAGGGCATGCAGCCGGTTCTTGGCCTGGGTCCGGGTACCGGTCAAGCGGTTGATCTGCCGCCCGATATCGCGCAGCGCCAGCCGGACCTCATCGGGAGGTGTCCACAGCGAGGGCTCGATGCGTTCACCGTATTCCGCCAGCAAGGCGGCGTCGACCCCGTCGGTCTTGCTCCCGGCCAACTTCAGCTTAGCGAAGTGGTGGAAGCTTTTGGGATTGATGACCGCCACCGGCAGCCCCGCCTGCACCAAGGCTACCGCCAAATCAAAGTAGTAGATTCCCGTCGCTTCCATAGTGATGAGCGTGGGCTTGAGGTTCTGGAGGCGCTTGATCGCTTTGGCGTGCCCCTGGGGCGATTGCGAGAACGACTCCACCTTGGAAGCCTTGCCACCCTTGCGGTTCACCAGATCAAAGGTTTTCGCCGCAATATCTACGCCCACAAACACACTCATACCCTTCCTCTCGCCTCGACATCTATTCCACAATAGCCACCGGTTCCCCGACCTCGCACTTGATACTGCCTCGACCTTGCGATACGAAGTCCGGCCAATCCGGCTTCCTGATACTCTTCGAGGTTGGTAATGAGGCGGGGAGCCACTCTACATACGAGGTCAGCCAACACTGCCTCCAGGCTCAAACGGCCTCCCCGGTAACTGGTGAAAAAGCTTAACTGTTCATCGGTATTGAACATACAAGGCTCGGCCGGGCGGCGGACCGCTTTGGCCATCCCTGGCCAAACACGGTCCTGGATGGGCACACCCGATCCCGGGGCTCCTTGGAAAATTGAAAGGTCCTGGCGCTTTCTCTGAAAGGGTGGATCTGACCCGTGGCGATGCCGCTGCAAAGTGAGCGGGGCAATGGTGGTGCCTGGAGGGACCTATTTGGCCAGGGATGGCCAAATGAGAGCGGCCAGGGACGGCTTGAGCGATCCCGGAAGGCACCACCATTGCACCGCGTCTCCGATACGGAGCACCAACACCCCAAAGATCAGCACCTCTGGAATCCTGCCGGGTGGCTAAAGCCACCCTTTCGCGGGCGGGGCCCGCTCCCACAAACCCGGCTTCGTCAGGAAGCCGGTTCCAGGTGCCAGGTGGTAAGGGGCTGGTCGCGCCAGGGGTCGGCGGCGGCGACGCCGGGCACGGCGATCAGCTGGTCGCCGGCGTAGGCCAGCGGCCACTGGCGGCGGCGCCAGGGCGGCACGCCGGCGGCGCGCCACAGCTCGGCGACGCGCTGGTGGCAGCCGTTCAGCGCCAGGCGTTCGCCGCCTTCGGCGGGCGCCAGACGCAGCGCCAAGCCGTCCGGCAACTCAAGCGCCGGTTGGTCGGCGCTGCCGTCGCCGGGGCCGGCCACCAGGCGCCAGGCGCCCAGCGCCGGCGGGGCGGCGCCCACCGGCCAGTCCCGGGCCGTTTCCAGCGGCGTCAGCTCGGCGTCGGCCAGCAGGTGCAGGTGATCCTGGAAGCGGCGCAACTGCCAGCCGCCCCAGGCGACGCGTACCGAACGGTCGGCGGCCGCCGACGGCAGCGCCAGTATCTCCGCCAGTATCGCCGCCGAAGGCGTGGCGGCGCCGGCGGCGGCCAGCCACCAGCGCAGCAGGTTACGCAGCCGGGTCGGGTCAAGCCGCTGCCAGGCGACCAGGGGCAGCCGGCGCGCGGACAGGTCGAGACGGAGGGCGTCCTCTTCGGCGCGCTCGGCGAGCAAGGCGGCGGCATCGGCCTGATGGCCGGCGGCGCGGGCCAGGGCCGCGTCGGCGCCAGGCCAGCGCAGACGCAGGCGCGGCAGGATCTCGGCGCGCAGGTAATTGCGGTCCAGATGCAGGGCCCGGTTGCTGGGGTCTTCGATCCAAGGCCAGCCGCCCTGCTCCGCCAGCTCGCGCAGGGTCTCGCGGGGCATGGCGAGTAACGGCCGCCATAGACGGGTGACGCCGCGCTGGCTGTGTTCACTGATTGACGCCAGGCCGGTGGCGCCGGCGCCGCGCAGCAAACGCAACAGCAGCGTTTCCGCCTGGTCCTCGCGGTGGTGGGCGGTGATCAGAGTGCCGTCGCCGGCCAGCCGGCAAAGCGCCTGGTAACGGGCGGCGCGGGCGTTGGCTTCCAGGCCCGCGCGGCCGGCCACGCTTACCCGCTCATGGAAAAACGGCAGATCCAGCGCCCTCGCTGCCTGTTCACAGTGCGCCGCCCAGTGCCCGCTGTCCGGGTGCAGCCCGTGATCGACGTGCACCACCGACAGGCGCGGGCCGAGCCCGGCGCGGACCAGCAGATGCAGTAAGGCGGTGGAATCCAGGCCGCCGCTGAACGCCAGCCACAGGGGGCCGGCCGGCGCCCGGCGGGCGAGACCATCCACGGCGATCCCGGGGACGGAAACGGAGGAATCGGGATCGGCGGAGGTCATGGCACGGGCCACCGGCACGGGGCCGGCGGTTTACTCGTCGACGGGTTCGGTGAGCACGTTGCCGTAGCTCATCAGTCGCTGGTAGCGGCGTTCCACCAGATCGGGCACGGACAGACCGCGCAGCTCAGTGAGATGTTCACTGATGTTGCGGCGTACCGCGTCGGCGGCCTGGTCATAGTCGCGGTGGGCGCCGCCCAGCGGTTCCTTGATCACCTGGTCGACGATGCCCAGCTCGTGCAGACGGCCGGCGGTCAGGCCCATGGCCGCGGCGGCCTCCGGCGCTTTGTCGGCGCTGCGCCAGAGAATCGATGCGCAACCTTCCGGGGAGATCACCGAATAGGTGGAAAACTCCAGCATTTGCAGGTGATCGCAGACGCCGATGGCGAGCGCGCCGCCGGAGCCGCCTTCGCCGATCACCGTGGCGATGATCGGCACTTTCAGCTGCGACATCACCCGCAGGTTGCGGGCGATGGCCTCGGACTGGCCCCGCTCTTCGGCGTCGATCCCGGGGAAAGCGCCCGGAGTATCGATAAAGGTGAGCACCGGCATCTTGAAGCGTTCGGCCATTTCCATCAGTCGCAGCGCCTTGCGATAGCCCTCGGGTTTGGGCATGCCGAAATTGCGCCGCACCTTTTCCTTCACCTCGCGGCCTTTCTGGTGGCCGATCACCATTATCGGCTGGTCGTCCAGGCGGGTCACGCCGCCGACAATCGCCGGGTCGTCGGAAAACGACCGGTCGCCGTGCAGCTCGTCGAAGCCGCCGAACAGGCGCTGGATATAATCCAGGGTGTAGGGACGCTTGGGATGGCGCGCCAGTTGGGAAATCTGCCAGGGGCTAAGGTTGCCGAAAATGGTTTCGGTGAGCGTGATGCTCTTTTCCTGCAGCTTGCCGATTTCTTCCGAGATATTGACGTCGCTGCCGCTGCCGACGAGACGCAGTTCCTCGATTTTCGCTTCCAATTCCGCGATGGGTTGTTCAAATTCGAGGAAATTCGGATTCATAGGGCACCCCTTTCTTTGGTGGGGTAAGTGTAGCGCCAAGGCCGGGACAGCGTCGAGCGACCCGCCCCGCGCTATGGTTGCAAGTTGTTACCGGGGATGTGGGAGCGGGCCCTGCCCGCGAAAGGGTGGCTTTAGCCACCCGGCAGGATACCAGAGACCCTATTGGTGCTGTCGTTAGAAGTGTCTCTGGTATCCTGCCGGGAGCTTCGCTCCCTTTCGCGGGCGGGGCCCGCTCGCACAAGCCGCTCTTACAAAGCCGCTCAGTATTCCAGGCTGACTGCCTTATCCCCGTACCGACCGCGCAGGTCGTCCATCAGCGACTGGTGCGGGATCACCTTCCAGTCGTCGCCCAGGGCCATGGCCGCGTCCGCTTCCCGGTGGGCCAGTTGCAGCGTCACCGGCGTGCCGCCACCGTTGCCGTTGGCGCGGTACGGCGACAGGGTGCGGCCCAGGGTGTCGGGCAAGGCGTCCTCCACCGGTACCCGGACCCGCAACCGGCGGGCGAACATTTCCCGTGCCTGGCAGATGTCCATCACCTCGTCGGCGACCAGATTGAAGCCGCCGGTGTAGTCGTCCATGCGCACACCGCCGCGCACCACCAGCAGCGCGTCCTTCTGGATGCGCTCGCCGTACTGGGCGAAGGTGCGGCCGAACACCGACACCTCCACGCGACCGGTTTTATCGTCCAGGGTGATAAAGCCCATGCGCTCGCCGCTGCGCTTGCTGCGGGTGATGCGCAACGCCACCACCAGGCCGGCGACGGTGGCCGCCTCGCCCTTGGCGGTGGGCTGCAGGCTGTTCAGGCGGCTGCTCACGAACTGGCGCACTTCCCCTTCGAACTGGTCGATGGGGTGGCCGGTCAGGAACAGGCCCAGGGTGTCCTTCTCGCCGTTGAGGCGGATGTCGTCGTTCCAGTCGCGGCCGGGCTTCCAGGCCACCGCCGTGGCCGGGGTGTGCTCGTCGCCACCGCCGCCGAACAGATCCATCATGCCCGCTTCCTGGTTGCGGGCGTCCTGCTCGGCGGCGGCGATGGCGTCCGGCAGCGTGGCCATCAGCACGGCGCGGTCGCGGAAGTGCCCGTTGGGGCCCAGCTTGTCCAGGGCGCCGGCGCGCACCAGCGCTTCCAGGGAACGCTTGTTGGTCTTCTTCAGGTCAATGCGCCGGCAGAAATCGAACAGGTCCTCGAAGGCGGTTTCTTCGCCGCCGCCGTCGCCGCGGGCGCTGACGATGGCCTCGATGGGGCCTTCGCCGAGGCCCTTGATGGCGCCCAAACCGTAAATAATGTCGCCTTCCGGATTGACCGTGAAGCGGTAGCCGCAGGAGTTCACATCCGGCGGCAGCACCTTGAGGCCCATGTTTTTGCTTTCATCGATAAAGGTCACGACCTTATCGGTGTTCTGCATATCGGCGGAGATTACCGCCGCCATGAACTCGGCCGGGTAATGGGCTTTCAGCCAGGCGGTCTGGTACGCCACCAGCGCGTAGGCGGCTGAGTGGGATTTGTTGAAGCCGTAACCGGCGAACTTTTCCACCAGGTCGAAGATCTTCATCGCCAGGTCCGGCTCGATGCCTTTTTCCTTGGCGCCGGATTCGAAGATCTCGCGCTGCTTGGCCATCTCCTCGGGCTTTTTCTTGCCCATGGCCCGGCGCAGCAGGTCCGCCCCGCCGAGCGTATAGCCGGCCAGCACCTGGGCAATCTGCATTACCTGTTCCTGGTACAGAATAACGCCGTAGGTGGGCGCCAGGATCGGCTTGAGCCAGTCATGCTGGTACTTCACATCCGGGTAGGACACCGGCTCGCGGCCGTGCTTACGGTTGATGAAGTTGTCCACCATGCCGGACTCGAGCGGGCCGGGCCGGTACAGCGCCACCAGCGCGATGATGTCCTCGAACTGGTCGGGCTTGAGCTTTTTGATCAGCTCTTTCATGCCCTGGCTTTCCAGCTGGAACACGGCGGTGGTGTCGCCTTTCTTGAGCAGGTCGAAGCTGGGCTTGTCGTCCAGCGGGATGCGCTCGATGCTGAGCGGGCCTTCGCCTTCGCGTTCGCGGCGCACATTGGCCGCCTTCACCGCCCAGTCGATGATGGTCAGCGTCTTCAGACCAAGAAAGTCGAACTTCACCAGCCCGGCGGCTTCCACGTCGTCCTTGTCGTACTGGGTGACCAGGTTGTCGCCGTTCTCGTCACAGTGCAGGGGCGCGAAGTCGGTGAGCTTGCCGGGGGCGATCACCACGCCGCCGGCGTGCTTGCCCACGTTCCGGGTCAGGCCCTCAAGCTTGAACGCCATCTCCATGATTTCATTGGCGGATTCCTTGTCGGAATTGCCGTCGTCCTGGAGGAATTCACGCAGCGGCTCTTCCTGCTCCAGCGCCGCTTTCAGCGTCATGCCCGGGGTACCCGGAATCATTTTGGAAAGCCGGTCGGCCAGGCCGTAGGGCTTGCCCTGTACCCTGGCCACGTCGCGCACCACCGCCTTGGCGGCCATGGTGCCGAACGTGATGATCTGACTCACCGCGTCACGGCCGTATTTGTCGGCCACGTAGTTAATCACCCGGTCGCGCTTCTCCATGCAGAAGTCGACGTCGAAGTCGGGCATCGAGACCCGTTCCGGGTTGAGGAACCGCTCGAACAGCAGATCGTACTGAATCGGGTCCAGGTCGGTGATGTCCATCGCGTAGGCCACCAGCGAGCCGGCACCCGAACCCCGGCCCGGCCCCACCGGCACCTGGTGCTGCTTGCCCCACTGAATGAAGTCGGCAACGATCAGGAAGTAACCGGGAAACCCCATCTGGTTGATGATGCCCAGCTCGAACTGCAGCCGCTGATCGTATTCGGCACGCCGTTCCGCGTAATCCGGCGCGGCCGGATCGAGAATGCTGGCGAGCCGTTTTTCCAGCCCTTCCTGGGATACCTTTTCGAAGTACTCCTCCAGGGTCAGCCCTTCGGGAATCGGAAACTCCGGCAGGAAGTTCTCGCCAAGGCGGATGTCCAGCGTGCAGCGGCGCGCGATCTCGACGGTGTTTTCCAGGGCCTCCGGCAGGTCCGCGAACAGCTCCGCCATTTCATCGGCGGTTTTCAGATACTGCTGCTCGGAGTATTTTCTGGTGCGGCGCGGGTCGTCCAGGGTGTTGCCGTCGTGGATACACACCCGCGCTTCATGGGCCTCGAAATCGTCCCGCTCAATAAAGCGCACGTCGTTGGTGGCCACCACCGGTATGCCGAGTTCTTCGGCCAGGGCCACGGTGGCGTGCAGGCACTGTTCGTCGCCCGGCCGTTCGGTGCGCTGTACTTCCAGATAATAGCGGTCGCCGAAGACCTGCTGGTATTGCCGGGCCCGCTCGCTGGCCTCGGCGGTTTTCTCCGACACCAGCAGCCGGCCCACATCGCCGGCGCGGGCGGCGGACAGCAGGATCAGCCCTTCGTTGAGTTCCAATAGCCACTCGCGGCGGATCATCGCCCGGCCACGGTGTTGGTTGCTCTGCCAGGCACGGCTGATCAGCAGGGTCAGGTTGCGGTAGCCGGTTTCGTTCTGCACCAGGCAGCACAAGTAGTACGGGGCGTCTTCCGGATCGTCCGCCTGCACCCACAGATCGGCGCCCATCAGCGGTTTGACGCCGGCGCCCATGGCGCCGGAATAGAACTTGATCAGGGCGAACAGGTTGTTTTCATCGGTTACCGCCACCGCCGGCGTACGTTGCTCGACGCAGGCCTTGACCAGTTCCTTGACGCGCACCACCCCATCGGCGAGGGAGTAGTCGGTGTGCACGCGCAGGTGTACAAAGCGGGGTTCAGTCACTTCCAGCTCCTGTCAGCAATGCCGCCACCGGCGCGAAGGAGCGGCGGTGATACGGCAGCGGACCGTGGGTTCTCAAGGCCGCCAAGTGCACCTTGGTGGGGTACCCCTTGTGGCGGTCGAAGCCATATTCCGGGTGGCGCTCGTGCAACGCCACCATTTCCCGGTCGCGGGCCACCTTAGCGAGAATCGACGCGGCGCCGATGGCGGGCACCCGTCCATCGCCCTTGACCACCGGCTGCGACGGGCAGGCGAAACGCGGCCCGCGGTTGCCGTCCACCAATACCGCATCGACGCGCAGGGCAAGCGCTTCCACGGCACGCACCATGGCCAGGTGGGTGGCATGATAAATATTCAGGCGGTCGATTTCCTCCGGCTCGGCACGGCCCAGGGCCCAGCCCAGCGCCTGCTCACGTATCGCCTGCGCCAGAACCTCCCGGCGTGGCGCGCTGAGCGTCTTGGAATCCGCCAAGCCGGGCACCGGCCGGGCCGGGTCCAGCACCACCGCGGCGGTGACCACCGCCCCCACCAGCGGGCCGCGCCCTACTTCGTCGACCCCGGCCAGATGCATGCCCGGGAAACAATCGAACGAGGACGGAATGAAGGGCTCCGCCAGGACGTATTCGGCGAACGGATCATGCATGCTCATGGGTTTCCCGTGGCCGATGCCAGCAACGCCGCGATGGCGTCGGCGGCCTTGTCGTTGGCGCCACCCCGCAGCTGCTGATGGACCCGAGTGAAATCCGCCTCCAGGGCGGCCACCCGCTGCGGACTATCAAACCAGACCTGCACCGCCTCGGCCAGGGCCGCGCCGGTGAAGGCGTCCTGCACCAGCTCCGGCACCAGACGTTTGCGGCACAGCAGGTTGGGCAGCGCCACGTGCTCGCTGTTCACCAGCCGTGACACGATGGCGTAGGTCACCGCGCCCAGCCGGTAGCCGACCACCATGGGCTTTTTCAACAACAGACCTTCCAGGGTGGCGGTGCCGGACGCCATCAGCACCACGTCGGCGGCGGCCATCACCGTGCGGCTGCGCCCCTCGGTGACAGTGACCGGCAACGCCGGCGCGGCGGCCAGCGCCGCGCGTATCTGCTCGCTGCGGGCCGCGTTGGCGGCGGGAATCACGAAACGTAACGCCGGGCGGGCCTGGTGCAGCCGCTGCATGGCGTCGAGGAATTCGGGCATCAGTTGCGCCACTTCGCCACCCCGGCTGCCCGGCAGCACCGCCAGCAAGGGGCCGTCCGTGGCGAGCCCCAGTTCGGCGCGCGCGGCGCCGGCGTCCACGGTCAGTTCGATCATGTCCGCCAGGGGGTGGCCGACGAACGCCACCGGCACGCCGTGTTCCTGGTAGAACCGCGCCTCGAACGGGAACAGGGTGAGCATCAGATCGATGTCGCGGCGGATGCCCTTAATCCGGCCCTGGCGCCAGGCCCATACCGACGGGCTGACATAGTGAACGGTTTTCAGACCGGCGGCGCGGGCCCGTTTGGCCACGCCCAGGGTGAAATCCGGGGAATCGATGGTGATCACCACATCCGGGCGCCGCGCCAGCAGGTCGTCCACCAGCTGGCGGCGCAGACGGAACAGTTCCGGCAGATGGGCGATCACTTCGGTGATGCCCATGACCGACAATTTTTCCATCGGGAACAGGGATTGCTGGCCGGCGGCGGCCATGTTCTCGCCGCCCACGCCGATAAAGCGGGCGCCGGGGAAACGCTCACTCAGAGCACCGATCAGGCCGGCGCCGAGCAGATCCCCGGACGCCTCGCCGGCGATCACAGCAATGAGAGGCGCCGGAGAGGAGTTCATAACAGCGCCCTATCAGCGGGTAATGCCGCGCTCCGAAGCGCGCAGGGAGTCCACGAACATGGCCAGTTGCGGACAGGTCGCCACCTGAGGCTCAAGCTCGGCGAGCGCCTGCTCCAGGGTCAGGCCCTGACGGTAGACGGTTTTGTAGGCGCGCCGCAGGGTGGCCACCACATCCGCGTCCCAACCGCGCCGCCGCATACCTTCAAAGTTCATGCTGCGCGCGCCGGCCGGGTTACCGCTGACCATCACGAAGGCGGGAATGTCCTTGAGCACCAGGCTGCAGCCGGCGGTCATCGCGTAGGAACCGATGCGGCAGAACTGATGCACGCCGGTCATGCCGCCCAGGATCACGCCATCGCCGATGTGCACATGGCCGGCGATGCCGGTGGTGTTGGCGAAAATATTGTCGTTGCCGATCATGCAGTCGTGCGCCACATGGACAGTGGCCATCAGCAGGTTATTGTCGCCGATGCGGGTCAGGCTCTGGTCCTGAACGGTGCCCCGGTGAATGCTGCAATGCTCGCGGATAACGTTGTTATCGCCGATTTCCAGGCGGGTCGGTTCGCCCTTGTACTTCTTGTCCTGGCAGTCCTCGCCCACCGATGCGAACTGGAAAATACGATTGTTCTTGCCGATCACGGTGGGGCCGTTAATCACCACATGCGGTCCGACCACGGTGCCCGCGCCGATGCGCACGCGGGGCCCGATGATGGAGTAAGGGCCGACCTGAACGTCGTGGTCCAGCTCCGCCGTCGGATCAATAATGGCTGTGGGATGAATCGCTGCGGGGTGAGTCATTGTTATGCGCTTTTGCCCTGGCGTTTTGGTGTGCTGAAGTATACGCGAGGCGACCGCCGACGGCGACGGCCCCATCAACGGGTCAGCTACGCTGCTCGGCCACCAGCAGGTCGGACATCGCCACCACTTTGCCGTCCACTTCCGCGCGGCAGGAAAACTTGGCGATGTTGCGCCGCAGGGTGAGCCACTCGGCGTGCAGGGTGAGCCGGTCACCGGGCACCACCGGCCGCTTGAAGCGCGCCTTGTCGGTGCCCACCAGCAGGTAGATAAAACCGTCGGCGGGCTTTTTGTTGGCGGTCACGAAACCGAGAATGCCGGCCGCCTGGGCCAGCGCCTCGACGATCAATACGCCGGGCATGATTGGCTCGTGGGGGAAATGCCCGTTGAAAAACGGCTCGTTGATCGAGACGTTCTTGTAGGCTTCGATACGCTTGCCCGGCTCGACCGATACCACGCGGTCGACCAGCAGAAAAGGATAGCGGTGAGGCAGATACTCCCTCACCTCATGGATGTCCATCATGATTGTGTTTTCCAAAAGTGACGCTGGCCGCCGCCCGCGGCCGAGCTACTCGGCGTTGCGTTCCAGCTTGAGGACCCGGCGGTAGAGTTCGTCCAGATGCCGGAAACGGGCCACGTTCCGACGGTAACGGTCCTGTTTGTCCACCGGCAGGGCCGACCCGTAGGTGCCCGGTTCGGTAATCGAGCGCGACACCAGCGACATGCCGAGAATCTGCACCTTGTCGCAGATTTCCAGATGCCCGGAGATTCCCGCCGCGCCGCCGATCATGCAGTAAGAGCCGATGCGGCTGCTGCCGGCGATGCCGACCTTGCCCGCCACCGCGGTGTGATCGCCGATCACCACGTTGTGCGCCACCTGAATCTGGTTGTCCAGAATCACGCCGTCGCCAATCACCGTGTCCTCGATGGCACCCCGGTCGACGGTGGTGCCGGCACCGATTTCAACGTCCGCGCCAATGCGCACACCACCCACCTGGGCGATCTTGGTCCAGCCGGACGCGGTGGGCGCGAAGCCGAAGCCGTCGGCACCCAGGACGCAATTGGCGTGTATGATAGAGCGCGGCCCGATGTGGACACCATGATAAATTGTAACATTTGGCCAGATGCGACAGCCGTCACCCAGGCTGCTGCCGGCCCCCACCACGCTGTTGGCGCCGACCACCGCGCCCTCGCCCAGCACCACACCCGCTTCGATGACCGCGTTGGGCCCCACGGAGGCCGATGACGGCACCACCGCGTCCTCGTCGACACAGGCCGATGCATGAACGCCCGTGGCCGGGACCGCGGCGGTGTCGAAAAAGTGGCTGGCCTTGGCGTACGCCAGATAGGGATCCTTCACCACCAGCGCCGCCACCGGACAAACATCCAGCTGATCAGCACGCAGCAGCACCGCGCCCGCGCGGCTGGTTTCCAGATGCGCGCGGTAGCGGGGATTGGCGAGAAAAGTGAGTTGCGCCGGGCCGGCGGCGCCCAGCGTGCCCAGGCCGGTGACCTCCAGGTCGCCGGGGCCGTGCAGCTCGGCGCCCAGTTCCCGGGCGAGAACGTCGAGTCTGATCGTCTTCGGTGCTGTTACAGGCATCCGGTTACTTCATTGAGTTCAGTTGTTTGGTGACGGCCTCGGTGATGTCCATGTCGGACTTCACATAGACCACCGCTTGGGCGTTCAGCACCATGTCCAGGTTCTCACGCTCGGCCACGGTCTCCACCGCCTGCTTGAGCTTGGGCTCCATCACCTGAAGGATTTCCTGCTGACCTTTGTTCAGTTTGCGCTGCGCGGACTGGCGCAGGTTCTGCAACTCGATCATTTTCTGCTGACCCTGGGTCTGCAGCTGTTCGCGCTCGTCCTCACTCATGGTCATGCCTTCTTTCTCAAGACGGCCGCGCAGGTTTTCAACTTCACCGCCGAGACGGTCGAGACGGCTTTGCTCGTCTTTCAGCGAGGCTTCCAGTTTGCCGAAACGGTCCTGGAATTCCTTGGCTTCCTGCAGCGCGCCGATCGGGTCGACCACGCCGGTGCGGCCTTCGGCCTGGGCAAAAAGCGGCAACATCAATACAACGGCAAGCAAATATTTTTTCATAATTAACTCCTAGAAAGTTTGCCCCAGGGAGAACTGGAACACTTCCGTGTCATCGCCGGATTCATCATTGATCGGCGTGGCCAGGTTAAAGCTGAGCGGGCCGATGGCGGTCAGCCAGCTCAAGCCGATGCCCACCGAGGAACGCAGCTCGGTGGCGTCGAAGTCCTGCATGATATCCTGTTGCCGGGTTTCGAACACGTTACCCGCGTCCACGAACAGGAAGGTTCGTATGCTGCGTGACTCCGGCGCGAATGGCGTCGGAAAGATCAACTCAATGCTGGCCTCGGTGAGCAGGTTACCACCAATCGGGTCGGGATCGGGGTCGGCCACCGAAGAATCGGCGTAGAACAACGCCGGTGAGCGCGGGCCCAGAGACCGGGATTCAAAGCCGCGCACCGAGCCAATACCACCGGAGTAGTAATTCTCGAAGAACGGCAGACCATTGTCGTCGCCGTAACCGTCGCCGTAGCCGACTTCACCGCGCGCCCGCAACGTCCAGTTACGGGTAATCGGGAAATATTTCTCACCGTCCCAGCTGGCTTTGTAGAACAGGTAATCGGAGCCGGGCACCGCCGCTTCCAGATTGAAGGTGCTGGACCAGCCACGGTCCGGCAGGATGCCCCGGTTCAGCGTGCTGGTGCGCAACGAGGCATTGAACTTGAACTCGTCGAATTCTTCACCTTCGCGCTGCAGGAAGTCGTCGATGGCGACCGCGATGTAATCACCACTCTGCACATCGGTGCGCTCGAACGTACCGCCGAAACTGAGACGGGAATATTCGGAAATCGGATAGCCGAAGGTCACCGAGCCGCCGGAGCGGTCCGCCGCGTAGGAGGAGATGCGGGTTTCATCGAAATCGATTTCGGAATGGAACAGGCTGAAGCCGCGGCTCACCCCGTCCAGGGTGTAGTAAGGGTTGTAGTGCGAGAAGCTGTAGGAATCGCGGATCGCACTGCGGCTCAGCGAGAACGACACCCGGTTACCGGTACCGCGGAAATTATTCTGGCTGACGTTGGCGCCGAAGATGGCACCGGACGCGTCGGAGTACCCCACGTTGGCACCGATGGAGCCGGAAGGCTGCTCTTCCACTTCGTATTCCACGTCCACCAAGTCCTCGGAACCCGGAACGCGTTCGGTGTCCGCCTGCACGTTGCTGAAGTAACCGAGGCGCTGCAGACGCTCACGGGACAGATCAATCAGCGAGGTGTTGGCTGGGGCGTCCTCGAACTGGCGCATTTCCCGGCGCAGCACTTCGTCTTCGGTCTTGGCATTACCGACAAAGCTCAGGCGGCGCACATAAACGCGGCGGCCCGGATCCACGAAGAACGTCACGTCGACGGTATTGCCGTCACCGGTCTCCTGCTCCACGCCACGCACCTCGGCGAAGGTGTAACCCTCGTTACCGAGGCGGCGCTTGATCAGATCACTGGTGTAGGTCACCAGTTGCTGGCTGAACACCTGACCTTCCTGCAACACCAGCAGGGGCGTCAGCTCGCTTTCGTTCACCACCAGATCGCCGGACAGCTTGACGTCGTTGACAGTGAACTGGTCACCTTCGGCGACATTGACGGTGATCAGCACCCGCTCCCGGTCCGGAGTCACCGACACCTGGGTGGATTCGATCGAGAAGTTGATGTAGCCCCGGTCCAGGTAGTAGGAACGCAGACGTTCCAGATCACCGGCCAGACGCTGGCGGGAATATTTGTCGTCGCCCTTGATGAACGACCAGAAGTGCGACGAGCTAAGCTCGAAGTCCTCCAGCAACTCTTCGTCGCTGAATACATTATTGCCGACCACGTTGATATCGCTGATACGCGCGGCCTTGCCTTCGTAAATCTGGATATCCAGCGCCACCCGGTTACGCGGCAGCGGCACCACCTCGGTGCTGATGTCGGCGCCGTAACGGCCCTGGGCGATGTACTGACGCTCCAGCTCCCCGGAGATCGCTTCCAGGGTCGAGCGCTGGAACACCTCACCCTCCGCCAGACCCGCCTGGGTGAGACCCTTGCGCAGGTCCTCTTCCTCGATCTGCTTGTTACCTTCCAGGTCGATACGCGCGATGCTGGGGCGCTCGGCCACCACCACCACCAGCTCGTCGCCGTCGCGGCCGAGTTGCACGTCTTCGTAGTCGCCGGTGGCGAACAGCCGCTTAACCGCCTGCACCACGTCGTTCCGGTTGACGGTATCACCAGGCTGAATCGGCAGCTCCGCGTAAACGCGCTCCACCGGGATCCGCTGCAGCCCCTCGACGCGGATATCGCGCACCTCGAAGGGCAGCGCGCCGGAGCCGCTTTGCGCGCCGACGGTCACCGGCGAAAGGATAAGAACCAGGGTCAGGGCCCCGCTGAGCAGGGTTTTAGTGGTGTTTCCGAAATTCATGAAAACTGTCGCACCAGGTCGTTATAGATGGCCAACAACATGAAACTGACCACCAGCGTCAGACCAACACCCTGAGCGGCGACAATAAACCGCTCGGGCAGGCTGCGCCCGCGAATCATTTCAATGATGCCGAAGAGAATCCAGCCGCCGTCCAGCATCGGTATCGGCAGCAGGTTGATGACCCCCAGAGTAATGCTCAGGTAAGCCAACAGCATAAGAAAACTGGCCACGCCCAGGGCGGCGCTGTCGCCCGCCACCTGGGCGATGGTCACCGGCCCGCCAAGACTGTCCAGCGGCAAATGTCCGGTGGCCAGTTTCGCTACGCTGGTCACGATTACGTTGACCTGCTGGCCGAAACGGTCGCCGGCGGCGCCCACCGCGGCCAGCGGATTATAGGTGTGCTCCACCAGGCCGCCGGAGCCCACCCCCAATTGACCCACGGTGGCGCCGTCCTGTTCCACCGGTTGCGGATAAAGGGTGAGATCGACGATGCGCCCGTCGCGCAGCACCCGTGCCGGCAATTCCTCGCCGGGGCTGGCGCGCAGCTGCTCGCTCCAGCCGCCCCAGCCGGTGACCGGCTCACCGGCGGTGGACAGTACCAGATCGCCGGGGCGAATGCCGGAACGCACCGCGCCGCTGTTCTCGGCCACCTGGCCGATCAGCACCGCCGGACGCAGTCCCAGCACGGTGAGCGGCGATTGCTCCGGGTCTTCGGACCAGGCCGCGAGCGGCAGACGGCGCTCGGCAGTGGCGCCGCCGGACTGGCGCACCTGCACGCGAACCGGCTCGTCCTCGCCCAGATAGAGGACCAGTTCGCTAACCGCGTCTTGCCAGCCTTCCACCGGTTCGTCGTTGACCGCCAGCCACTGATCGCCGGGCTGAAAGCCCGCTTCGGCGGCCGGCGAATCCGGCGCCGGCACCCCGACCACCGCCAGCGCGTCGCGCTGGCCGACGCTCATCATCAGCAGCCAGTAAATAATAAAGGCGAGAATAAAGTTGAACACCGGGCCGGCGGCGTAGGTGATCACCCGCTGCCAGGCCGGTTTGCTGGAGAATTCCTCATCCGGGTTGGCGTCCGGCGGCATCTCCGAATCACGGCGGTCCAGCGGTTTGACGAAGCCACCCAGGGGGATCGCGCTGATCACCCAGTCGGTGCCTTTTTTGTCGGTGAAGCGGGCGATGCGCGGGCCGAAGCCCACGGAGAAGGTCAGCACACGGATGCCGAACGCGCGCATGGCCAGAAAGTGCCCCCACTCATGGAAGGCCACTATGACCACAATGGTGACTATAAAGGCCAGCACCGTCAGCATGCCCACTCCCTAATCAGCGACCGCGCCAGGACTCTGGCGCGGGCATCCACGTCCATCACCGCGTCCACGTCGGCGCACCGCGAGGACGGCGTACGTTGCAGGGTTTCCTCCACCACGGCGCCGATGGCGTTAAAGCCCAGCCGTCGATCCAGAAACGCAGCCACCGCCTCTTCGTTAGCAGCGTTAAGCACCGCGGTGGCGGCGCCGCCCTCTTCCATCGATTGCCGGGCCAGCCCCAGGCAAGGAAAGGCCTGGTTGTCCGGCGCCTGGAAATCCAAACCCGCCAGGGTCGCGAAATCAAGACGCGAGGCGCCGGATTCGATGCGCTCCGGCCAGGACAACGCGCAGGCGATGGGGGTACGCATATCCGGCGTGCCCATCTGCGCCAGCACCGAGCCGTCCAGGTACTCGACCATCGAGTGCACCACGCTCTGCGGGTGAATCACCACTTCAATGCGTTCCGGCGCCACGTCGAACAGCCAGCACGCTTCAATATACTCCAGCCCCTTGTTCATCAGGGTGGCGGAATCCACCGAGATTTTCGGCCCCATGTCCCAGTTGGGATGGCACACCGCCTGTTCCGGCGTCACATCGGTGAGCTGCTCCCGAGTCCAGCCGCGAAACGGCCCGCCGGACGCGGTCAGCAGCAGGCGCCGTACGCCCGGTCCGACGCCGTCCGCCGGCAGACACTGGAAAATGGCGTTGTGCTCCGAATCCACCGGCAACAGCGTGGCGCCGTGACGCTTGACCGCGTCCATGAACAGGGCGCCGGTGACTACCAGGGTCTCTTTATTGGCGAGCAGAATCTTCTTGCCCGCTTCCACCGCCGCCAGGGTCGGCCGCACACCCGCCGCGCCGACAATGGCCGCGACCACGGTATCCGCTTCCTGCAGGGCGGCCACCTCGGCCACGCCGGCATGGCCGGCCAGGACCTGGGTGTGAGACCCGGCCTCGTGAAGATGGTTCCGAAGCGCCTCGGCGGCCTGTTCGTCGGCCAGGGCGGCGAAACGGGGCCGCCAGGTCAGGCAATGCTCGGCCAGTTCACGCCAGCGATGCCCGGCGGTCAGGCCCAGCACGCGGTAACGTTCCGGGTTTCTCGCCAGCACATCCAGGGTCTGCCGACCGATGCTGCCGGTAGCGCCGAGGATGGTGACCGTTTCCAGGCTCCGGTCGGTCATTAAAAGGTGCCTCCAGGGAGCGCGAACCAGTTGAGCCCCGCCAGGGCCACCGGCAAAGCGGCGGTGACACTGTCGATGCGGTCCAGCATGCCGCCGTGGCCCGGCAGCACCGTGCCGCTGTCCTTAATGCCGCGCTGGCGCTTGGCCATGCTCTCGAACAGGTCACCCAGCACCGACGCCAGCACGGTGAGCAACGCCACCACCATCAGTTCTGGCAGGGAGGCATCCAGCCAACCGGTGTAGAACACCGCGGCCACCACCACCAGAGCCAGCACCACGCCGCCCAGCAGGCCTTCGACGGTCTTGCCCGGGCTCACCGCTGGCGCCAGCTTGCGGCGCCCGAAGGCGCGCCCGGCGAAGTAGGCGCCGGTATCCGCCGCCCACACCCACACCAGCACGAACAGCAGTGCCCAGGGCCCGGCCAGGCCGAGCGCGCCGTTATCCTGCAGCTCCACCACCGCCATCCAGGCCGGCACCAGCAGCAACCAGCCTACCGGCATCAGCACCGCCGGACGGAACCAATGCGCCGCGGTGCGCGGGTAACCGAGCACCGCCACCAGCGCCAGCAGCCACCACAGGGGCAGCGTGTTCAGCACCCAGGCCGGGCGAAAGGCTTCCGCGGCCAGCATCAACAGAGCCAGGGAGAAGCACCACAGCAAGCGCGCCGCCGTCGAGAAACGCGCCATCATCGCCGACCATTCCCAGCCGCCGATCAGAAAAAACGCGCCCGCCACCAGGGCGAAGGGGCCCCGCTCCAGACCGAACACCGCGCCGAGGACGACCGGCAGCAGCGCCAGAGCGGTGATCACCCGCAATTTAAGCATTATTGTTCTCCCTTGAGGCGCTCCACCTCTTCCCCGGAACGGCCGAAACGACGCTGGCGGCCGGCGTAATCCGCCAGGGCGGCGTCAAAAGCGTCGGCGTCGAAATCCGGCCACAGCACCGGGGTAAAATAGAATTCACTGTACGCGCTTTGCCACAGCAGGAAGTTGCTCAGGCGCTGTTCGCCGCCGGTGCGGATCAGCAGATCCGGCGCCGGCAGGTCCGCCATGCTGACTCCGGCGCCCAGAGCTTCCGCGTCGACCCGCTCCAGAGGCAGTTCGCCGTCACGCACCCGGCGCGCCAGCTCGGCGGCGGCCTGGGCCAGATCCCACTGGCCGCCGTAGTTCACCGCCACCACCACGGTCATCCGTTGGTTACCGGCAGTGCGCTGTTCGGCGTCGGCCATGCCTCGTTGCAGGTCCTCGCCGAACGCGGCCCGCTCGCCGATGAAACGCAACCGCACGCCGTTTTCCTGCAGCTCGTTCACCCGTTCGCCCAAGGCGCGCACGAACAGCCCCATCAGATGGTTCACTTCCTCCGGGGGGCGGCGCCAGTTCTCGGAACTGAAGGCGAACAGGGTGACCACTTCCACGCCCCGCTGGCCGGCGCGGCGGATCACCGTCTGGACCGCGCGCTCGCCGGCCCGGTGGCCTTCCACCCCGGGCAGGTCACGGCGACGCGCCCAGCGGTTGTTGCCATCCATAATGATGGCCACATGGCGGGGAACGGCGCCCTGATGGGAGTCGATATCGGGAGCGGAGGAGTCGGCTTTGCTGTCTTCCATAAAAAAGCATCGGGCTGCGGTCGATCCGCACCCCGAATTCACCCGTACAGTGTGTTTCGATGACGGCCCAGGGGCGCCCTCTGGCGCCCCGCGGCTTATACCGTCATCAACTCCTCTTCCTTGGTTTTCAGCATGGCGTCGGCTTCGGCCACGCTTTTGTCGGTGAGCTGCTGAATCTGCTCTTCGCCGTGACGGGCTTCGTCCTCGGAGATTTCCTTCTCCTTGAGCAGATCTTTCAGGTCGCCGTTGGCGTCACGGCGGATATTACGGATCGCCACCCGGGCGTGCTCGGCTTCGGCGCGCACCACTTTCACCAAGTCCTTGCGGGTTTCCTCGGTGAGCGGCGGCAGCGGCAGACGGATCACCGTGCCGGCGGTGGAGGGGTTCAGGCCCAGATCGGACGTCATGATCGCTTTTTCCACGTCCGGCACCAGGGAGCGGTCGAACGGCGACACCACCAGGGTGCGGCCCTCTTCCACGGAGATATTGGCCAACTGGCTGAGCGGCGTGGGGGAGCCGTAATAGGCCACCGTCACACCGTCCAGCAGGCTCGGATGCGCCCGTCCGGTGCGCACCCGCTTGAGCGCCACGTCCAGCGATTCCAGACTCTTCTTCATGCGCGACTGGGCGTCTTTCTTAATATCCTCGATCACCGTTATTCCTCGCCTTCTTTGTCAGCCACAACCAGGGTACCTTCATTGCCGCCCAGCATCAGGCCGAGCAGCGCGCCCTGCTTGTTCATGTTAAATACTCGCAACGGCATGCCGTGGTCACGGCACAGGCAGATGGCGGTCAGGTCCATCACCCCGAGCTTGCGATCGATTACCTCGTCATAGGTGAGGTGATCGTACTTCTCCGCCTGGGGGTTCGTCACCGGGTCGTCGTTGTAGACGCCATCCACCTTGGTGGCCTTGAGCACCACATCAGCGCTGATCTCGATCCCGCGCAGGCACGCCGCCGAGTCCGTGGTGAAAAACGGATTGCCGGTGCCGGCACAGAAAATCACCACTTCGCCGTTCTTCAAATGCCGGTTGGCGTTGCGGTGGTCATAATGCTCCACGATGCCGCTCATGGGAATGGCCGACATCAGCCGCGTGCGGATATTGGACCGCTCCAGCGCGTCACGCAGAGCCAGGCCGTTCATCACCGTGGCCAGCATGCCCATATGGTCACCGGCCACCCGGTCCAGGCCGGCGGTTTGCAGCGCGGCCCCGCGAAACAGATTGCCGCCGCCGACCACCAGGCCCACTTGAACGCCGATGCCCACCAACTGGCCGATTTCCAATGACAGGGTGTCCAGCACCCGCGGGTCGATTCCAAACCCTTCTTCGCCCGCCAGCGCCTCACCGCTCAATTTCAGCAGAATACGGTTGTAGCGCGGCGAGCGCTCCTTGTTCTTGGCCATCTCTTGATCTCCGCCACTCATGAATACCCGCCGTTCATCTCAATCCATTCAGCACACTACCCCGCCGGAGGCAGGATGCAAGTCGAAAAAAACGCCTTGCTGGTCAGGCCAGCAAGGCGTTTCTGGTGCTACGGGCACAGAAGGCGCTCAGCCCTTAGCCTGCGCCATGACTTCAGCAGCGAAGTCGACTTCTTCTTTCTCGATGCCTTCGCCGACAACCAGACGTTCAAACGCCAGCACTTCGGCGCCAGCGTCTTTCACCAGCTGACCCACGGTGGTATTGGGGTCCTTCACGAACGGCTGGTCAGTGAGGCTGACTTCCTTGAGGAACTTGTTGATCCGGCCACCGACCATCTTCTCGACGATCTCGGCGGGCTTGCCTTCCATGTCCGGCTGGGCGCGGATGATCTCACGCTCTTTTTCCAGCACGTCCTCGGGCACGCTCTCGGAGTTCACCACCATCGGCGCCACGGCGGCCACGTGCATGCACACGTCCTTGGCCAGTTCCGGCTCGCCGCCGGACAAGGCGGTGAGCACACCGATCTTGCCGCCATGCACGTAGGAACCGACTACGCCGTCGGTGGCGTTCAGACGCACCGCGCGGCGCACCTGGATGTTCTCACCGATTTTCTGAACCAGCGACTCGCGCGCCTGTTCCACGGTGGAGCCGTCTTCCAGGCCCAGCGCCACGATCTTGGCGGCGTCCACTTCGTCAGCGTCCAACGCGGCCTGGGCCACTTTGTTGGCGAAGCCCAGGAAGTTGTCGTCACGGGCGACGAAGTCGGTTTCGGAGTTAATTTCCACCATCACCGCGCGCTTGCGGTCTTCGGTGGTGGCCACCACCACCACGCCTTCGGCAGCGGTACGGCCGGCTTTCTTGGCGGCTTTCGCCTGGCCTGATTTGCGCAGATCGTCGATCGCGCGCTCAATGTCGCCCTCGGCCGCGACCAGCGCCTTCTTGCACTCCATCATGCCGAGACCGGTGCGCTCGCGGAGCTCTTTCACCATTGAAGCAGTTACAGCAGCCATGCTTACCTCTTTAAATCTTTGAATCGGGGGGAGACCCCGGTGTCGGGGCGGGCCGCGCCCGCCCCGGCGTCATCAACCCTCGGCTTTCTCGCCTTCGGATTCCTCGACTTCAACGAACTCGCTGTCGCCGCCGGACTGGGTCTGGGCGTACTCACGGCCTTCCATGATCGCGTCAGCGGCCGCTTTTACGTACAGCTGGATGGCACGGATGGCGTCATCGTTGCCGGGGATCACATAGTCCACATCGTCCGGATTGGAGTTGGTGTCGACTACGGCGATCACCGGGATACCCAGCTTGCGGGCTTCCTGAACGGCGATGTCCTCGTGATCCACGTCCACCACGAACAGTGCGTCCGGCAGGCCGCCCATGTCCTTGATGCCGCCGATGGAGCGCTCGAGCTTGTCCATCTCACGCTGACGCATCAGGTGCTCTTTCTTGGTCAGCTTGCCGAGGGTGCCGTCCTGCTCCTGGGCTTCCAGGTCGCGCAGGCGCTTGATCGACTGGCGAATGGTCTTCCAGTTGGTGAGCATGCCGCCCAGCCAGCGGTGATCCACATACGGCATGCCGCAGCGCTTGGCTTCTTCACGGACCGCGTTCTGAGCGGCGCGCTTGGTGCCAACGAACAGGATCTTGTTGTTGCTGGCCGCCAGCTTGTTCAGGAACGACAGAGCGTCGTTGAACAGAGGCAGGGTGGTTTCCAGGTTGATGATGTGAATCTTGTTACGGGCACCAAAGATGAAAGGCTTCATCTTGGGGTTCCAGTAACGGGTCTGGTGGCCAAAATGGACACCGGCTTTCAACATATCGCGCATCGTTACGCTAGACATGGTTCTTCTCCAATTGGGTTAGGCCTCCACGATTCCCGCATGACCCAACCCCCTCTACTCTGTGCCGCCGCGCTTTCGTCGCGGTGACAGTGATCAAGCAGGAAGGCACCCAGGGCCATGTGACGGAACGTGTGTGATTTCCCTTCGCCGACACCGAACGGGTACAATGTTGCACCGCCCATGAGCGACAAAGGCGCGCGCTTTATACCACAAGCGCCCCTGCCGGGCAACGGAAAAGCGGTATACAAGGTACTGCCCCGCCCCCGCATTTGCCGCCCAAGACACTGAAAACGCTGGAGTTTCTCTGATCAACATGAACGTCACCATAAAAACCCCGGAAGACATCGCGAAAATGCGTGAAGCGGGCCGCCTGGCCGCCGAAGTTCTGGAAATGATCGGCGAGCACGTCCAGCCCGGGGTCACCACCGAGGAATTGGACCGCATCTGCCACGATCACATCGTCAACAAGCAGAACGCGATCCCCGCCTGTCTGGGTTACCGGGGCTTCCCGAAATCGGTATGCACATCGGTGAATAATGTGATCTGCCACGGGATTCCCAACGAGAAGAAGGCGCTCAAGAAAGGCGACATCCTCAATATCGACGTTACCGTCATCAAGGACGGCTGGCACGGCGACACCAGCAAGATGTACTACGTGGGCGAGCCCTCGGTGCTGGCCCAGCGTCTGGTGGACACCACCCGTGAGTGCATGCTGGCCGGCATCAGAATGGTGCGGCCCGGCGTGCGCCTGGGCGATATCGGCCACGCCATCCAGAAACTGGCGGAATCCGAGCGCTTCTCCGTGGTGCGCGAATACTGCGGCCACGGCATCGGCCAGGTGTTCCACGAAGACCCGCAGGTGCTGCACTACGGCAAGCCCGGCACCGGCCTGGAACTGCAGGAAGGCATGGTGTTCACCATCGAACCGATGATCAACGCCGGCAAAGCCCATAATAAGGTGCTGCCCGACGGCTGGACCGTGGTCACCAAGGACCGCAAGTTGTCCGCCCAATGGGAACACACCCTGGCGGTCACCGCCGACGGTTACGAAGTGCTCACCGCCCGTCAGGAAGAATCCGATCTTTACTAACGTCGTCCGTAACGCCGTTGCCGAGGCCGCCCTGTTATGAATCTGGATCCGCCGATGAGCCAAGACGCGCTGCTCGACACCCTGCGCGACAGCGACCAGCCCGGGCTCGCCGCCCGGGAATGCCTGGAGGCCGGCCAGGCGCGTCTCGACCAGGCCTTTCACGAAGCGCCGATTACCGAGCTCGTGCACGGCCGCGCCCGGCTGGTGGACCGCGTGCTGATCGCCGCCTGGTCCCTGTTCGGGCTGGACCGCTTCGCGGAAACCGCGCTGGTGGCGGTGGGCGGCTACGGCCGCGGCGAGCTGCACCCGCACTCCGACGTGGACCTGATGGTGCTGTTCCGCGACGCGCCAAACCCGGAGGCCTGCTCCGCCCTGGAAGGCTTTGTCGCCTTCCTGTGGGACATCGGCCTGGAAATCGGGCACAGCGTGCGCACCCTGGACGAGTGCGTGAATTTGGCGGGCCAGGACATCACCGTGGCCACCAACATCATGGAAGCGCGCACCCTGGCCGGCGACGACCAGGTGCGCGCGGATTTGGAAGTGCGCACCGGCCCCGACGCGATGTGGCCGAATGACCGGTTCTTCGCCGCCAAGTGGGAAGAGCAGACCGCCCGCCACCGCAAGTTCAACGACACCGAATACAATCTCGAACCGGACATCAAAAACGCCCCCGGCGGCCTGCGCGATGTGCAGATGATCACCTGGGTGGCAAAGCGGCACTTCGGTGCCGACAGTCTGGAAGCGCTGGTCGACGCGGGCTTTCTGACCGCCGCCGAGCACCGGGTGCTGAGCAAGTGCCTGGAGTCGCTGTGGCGGATCCGCTGGCAGTTGCACGGTCTCACCGGCCGCAATGAAAACCGCCTGCTGTTCGATCATCAGCGCCAGCTTGCCGAGCGCCTCGGCCACAAGGACTCCGACGCCAACCTGGCGGTGGAGCAATTGATGAAGCGCTTCTACCGGGTGGCGCTGGCGCTGTCGGTGCTCAACGAGATGTTGCTGCAATTGTTCGACGAGGTGATCCTGCGCGCCGACGAGCCCGAAAAGGTGCGTCCGCTCAACCGCCGTTTCCAGGTGCGCAACGACTACCTGGAAATCAGCGCCCCGGACGTGTTCCGCAAGCAGCCCTCGGCGATTCTCGAGGTGTTCGTGCTGCTGGCCCAGAACCCGGACCTGAAAGGCGTGCGCGCCGCCACCGTGCGTGCGCTGATCGAATCCCGGCCGCTGATCGACGACGCTTTCCGCCAGGAGCCAGCCCACACTGCCCTCTTTATGCAGCTGCTGCGCAGCCCCCACGCGCTGTTCTCGCAACTGCGCCGCATGAAGCGCTACGGCATTCTCGGCAAGTACCTGCCCGAGTTCGGGCGCATCATCGGCATGATGCAGTACGATCTATTCCATATTTACACCGTGGACGCGCACACCCTGCTGGTGATCAAGAACATGCGGCGCCTGCGCTACGACGACCAGCGCGACGAATTCCCGGTCGCCTGCGAGGTGTTCTACCGGTTGCCCAAGCCCGAGCTGCTGTACGTGGCCGGTCTCTACCATGACATCGCCAAGGGTCGCGGCGGCGACCATTCCGAGTTGGGCGCCGACGACGCCATCGCGTTCTGCCAGCGCCACGGTCTGACCAACTGGGACGCCAAGCTGGTGGCCTGGCTGGTGCGCAATCACCTGACCATGAGCGTGACCGCCCAACGCAAGGACATTTCCGACCCGGACGTGGTGCATGAATTCGCACGCACCGTGGGCGACCTGGTGCACCTGGATTATCTCTACGTGCTCACCGTGGCCGACATCAACGCCACCAACCCGGCGCTGTGGAATTCCTGGCGCGCCTCGCTGATGCGTCAGCTGTACCTGGAAACCAAGCGCGCGCTGCGGCGCGGTCTCAACAACCCCCAGGACAAACAGGACTGGATCGACGAGACCCGCGACGGCGCCCTCAAACTGCTCACCGAGCGGGACCATGACCCGCAGGCGATCGAAGTGCTGTGGGCCAACATCGGCGACGAATACTTCCTGCGTGAAACGCCCTGGGACATCGCCTGGCACACCGAGGCGCTGCTGGAACGCACCAACAAGGAAGACCCGCTGGTGTTGATCCGCGAATCGGAAACCAGCCCCGGCAACCTGGAAGGCGGCTCGCAGATCTTTATCTACACGCCGGACACGCGCAATCTGTTCGCCGCCACGGTGAACGCGCTGGACAGCCTCGGGCTGACCATTATGGACGCGCGCATTATCACCAGCGCCGACGGCTTCAGCCTGGATACCTATATCGTGCTCGACGAGAACGGCACGCCGATCGGCAGCGACTGGCCGCGTATCGAATACATCCGCAAAACGCTCACCGAAACGCTCAAGCAGCCGGCCAATTTCGGCGCCACCGTGAGCCGGCGCATGCCGCGTCGCCACAAGCATTTCGACGTGCCCACCCAGGTGATGATCAGCAACGACATCGTCAACGACCGCTCGGTGGTGGAAGTGCACAGCCTCGACCGGCCCGGCCTGCTGGCGCATATCGGCCGTATTTTCGTGCAGTTCGAGCTGCTGGTGCAGAACGCGCGCATTGCCACCCTGGGCGAAAAAGTGGAGGACGTGTTCTTCGTCACCGACCTGGACGGCCAGCCGGTCTCCGACCCGGAGCTGTGCCAGCGCCTGCAGGCCACGCTCAAACAGGAACTGGACGATTACAGCAAAACCGACCCCATGTCGGTCACTATTTAATTACTTGCGTCGTATTTAAGGAACAGCATGAATCCCGATCTGGAACGCCTGCACCCGTATCCGTTCGAGAAGCTGGGCACGTTATTCGCCGACCTGCCCGCCAGTGACAAAAGCCCGGTGGCGTTTTCCATCGGCGAACCGCAACACCCGGCGCCGGATTTCGTGCAGCAAGCGCTCCGCGACAACACCGCCCTGCTCGCCAAGTACCCGGGCACCGCCGGCCTGCCGGAGCTGCGCGAGGCCATTGCCGGCTGGCTGACCCGGCGCTTTAAACTGAAACAGGTCAGCAGCGACCACCAGGTACTGCCGGTGAACGGCACCCGCGAGGCCCTGTTCGCTTTTACCCAGGCGATGCTGGACCGTCAGCGCAGCCCGTTGGTGCTAATGCCCAACCCCTTCTATCAAATCTATGAAGGCGCCGCCCTGCTCGGCGGCGGCGAACCGGTGTACCTGCCCTGCACCGACGGCACCGGCCTGCAACCGGACTTCGACGCCGTCGACGAAAGCACCTGGCTGCGCACCCAGGTGCTGTTTATCTGCACCCCGGGCAACCCCACCGGCGCCACCCTGAGCAGCGCGCAACTCAAGGCGCTGATCGACCTGGCGGACAAGTACGACTTCGTGATCGCGTCCGATGAATGTTATTCGGAGATTTACCGCGACCGCGCCCCCGCCGGTCTGTTGCAAGCCTGCGCGGAACTGGGCCGCCATGATTACCGCCGCTGCGTGGTGTTTCATTCGCTGTCCAAGCGTTCCAACCTGCCCGGCCTGCGCTCCGGCTTCGTCGCCGGCGACGCGGAAATCCTGCGCCGCTTTTTGCGCTACCGCACCTACCACGGCTGCGCCATGCCCAACCATCACCAGGTGGCGAGCATCGCCGCCTGGAACGACGAAGAGCATGTGCGCGCCAACCGCGCCCTGTACGCGCGCAAGTTCGACGCCGTACTGGACATTCTCGGCGAGCCGCTTAAGGTTAGCGCCCCGGACGCGGGCTTCTATTTATGGCCCAAAACCCCGGTGGATGATGAAACCTTCGCCCGGCGCCTTAAGTCTGAAGAGAACGTGACCGTGCTGCCCGGGCGCTATCTTTCGCGCACCGTGCAGGGCCGCAACCCCGGCAAGAACCGGGTGCGCATGGCGCTGGTCGCGGAACTGGATCAATGCGTGGAAGGCGCCAAACGCATCCGCGCCCTGATCGAACGTCTGTAAACGTGCCCCAGGAGGAAGGACCCCATGGCAATAACCGTGTACGGCATCAAGAACTGCGACACCATGAAGAAGGCTCTGAAATGGCTCGACCAGCAGGGCCTGGAGTATCATTTTCACGACTATAAAAAGGACGGCGTGCCCGAAGCACAGCTGCGGCGCTGGATCGACGCCCTGGGCTGGGACACGGTGATCAACCGGCGCGGCACCACCTGGCGCAAGCTCGACCAGAGCACCCGCGACAATATGGACGCGGAAGGCGCGGTGGCCGCGGCGCGGGACAACCCGTCACTGATCAAACGCCCGATTCTGCACAGCGACAACATCATCGAAGCCGGCTTTGAAGAAGGCCGCTGGAAAACACTGCTGGGCTGAGCAACAGACTCCGCCGGACCGAATCACAGAGAGGCAAACATGAGCAATATTTTCGCAATGGCACTGGGCTGCGGCAGCAAGAACCGCGACGACCAATGGCTGGAAGTGTTCTACCCGGACCCGGCCATCAACCCGGACAGCAAGCTAGTGGACGTGGTCAGCGAGGAAGTCGGCTATGAGGGCGGCAACGCAGCCCTGGAACTGACCCACCGGCAGATCCAACACCTTGCCCGGGAATGGCGCGACGCCGGCTTTGAACACGAAGCCAGCTACGCGGTGGCGTTCCAGGAATCCGAGCGCCCGGTGGTGCTGACCATTCTGGAAAGCGACGCGGAACCGGCCTCCACCCCGGAAGCCTATCTCAAGCTGCACCTGCTCTCTCACCGCCTGGTGCGCCCCCACGGCGTGGTGCTCAGCGGCATCTTCCCGCTGCTGCCCAACGTGGCCTGGACCAACGAAGGCGCCGTGGACCTGAACGAACTGCCCGAGCGCCAGCTTCTCGCCCGCCTTAACGGCAAGGTGCTGGAAGTGAACAGCGTGGATAAATTCCCCAAGATGACCGACTACGTGGTGCCCGCCGGCGTGCGCATCGCCGACACCGCCCGCGTGCGTCTGGGCGCCTATGTGGGCGAAGGCACCACCGTCATGCACGAAGGCTTTATCAACTTTAACGCCGGCACCGAAGGGCCGGGCATGATCGAAGGCCGCATCTCCGCCGGTGTGTTCGTCGGCAAGGGCTCCGACCTGGGCGGCAGCTCCTCCACCATGGGCACCCTGTCCGGCGGCGGCAACATCGTGATTTCCCTGGGCGAGAACTGCCTGCTCGGCGCCAACGCCGGCACCGGCATCCCGCTGGGCGACCGCTGCACCATCGAAGCCGGCCTCTACATCACCGCCGGCACCAAGGTGGAAGTGCTGGACCAGAATGGCAAGGTGGCGGACACCGTCAAAGCCCGCGACCTGGCCGGCCAGTCCGATCTGTTGTTCCGCCGCGATTCAGTGAACGGCGCGGTGCAGTGCCAGACCAACAAAACCGCCGTGGCACTCAACGAAGAGCTGCATAAACACAACTAAAAACGGAGTGTCCGTGAGCAGAACCCTCGAGTACGCCAAGGAACTGATCCGCCGTCCATCGGTAACCCCGGAGGACGAAGGCTGTCAGGACTGGATGATCGAAAAGCTGGAGGCCCTGGGCTTCCAGTGCGAGACGTTGTGGTTCGAGGAAGTGCGCAACCTTTGGGCGCGACGCGGCAGCGACGGCCCGTTGCTGGTGTTCGCCGGCCACACCGATGTGGTGCCCACCGGCGACGCCGGCAAATGGCGCTTCGACCCCTTCGTACCCACCGAGGACGGCGATCTGCTCTACGGCCGCGGCGCGGCGGACATGAAAGGCTCCATCGCCGCCATGCTGGTGGCGGTGGAAGACTTTATCGCCGCCCACCCCGATCACTCGGGCAGTCTCGGCTTCCTGATCACCGCCGACGAGGAAGGCCCGTCGGTGAACGGCACCGTCAAGGTGGTGGAGACCCTGCAGGCCCGCGACGAACAGATCGACTACTGTCTGGTCGGCGAACCCTCGTCCACGGACACCGTCGGGGATGTGATCAAGAACGGCCGGCGCGGCTCCCTGGGCGGCCTGCTCACCGTGAAAGGCGTGCAAGGGCACGTGGCCTACCCGCACCTGGCCCGCAACCCGGTGCACGAAGTAGCACCGGCCCTGGCCGAGCTGGCAGCGGCGGAATGGGACCGGGGCAATGAGTTCTTCCCGGCCACCAGCTTTCAGATTTCCAACGTCAACGCCGGCACCGGCGCCACCAACGTGATCCCCGGTGATTGCCAGGTGCTGTTCAATTTCCGCTTTTCCACCGAAGTCACTGATTTCGAACTGCGCCAGCGCACGGAAACCATCTTGCAAAGCCACGGCCTGGATTACGAGATCGAGTGGAAGCTGTCCGGCCAGCCGTTCCTCACCGACCGTGGCGCCCTGGTCGACGCCGCCGTGGCGGCGATCAAGGAACGCACCGGTGGCGACGCGCACCTGTCCACCGCCGGCGGCACCAGTGACGGCCGTTTTATCGCCCCCACCGGCGCCCAGGTGGTGGAGCTGGGGCCGGTCAACGCCACCATCCACAAGGTGGACGAGCACACCTCGATATCCGAGCTGGACACACTCACCAATATCTATCAGGGCATTCTGAAAAACCTGCTTAGCCGTTAAGGCCCGCTATTTCGCGGGCCGCGTGCCCAGCACCACCAGATAGATCAAGCCCACGATCGGAATGAACGCGGCCACGAAACCGGCCGCGCCAGCGAGCAGCGGTTTCATGCCTTTGTTGCGCGCGATCATGAAACTCAGCAGCGTGCACACCACCACCCAAGCGCCGTAGAACGGCAGCCATGTGTTGATATCCTCGATCATGATTTCTCCTGTTAGCGGGCGACCGCCAGCATAGCAAAGTTTGACAGCGGCGCCGCTCACAACGGCGGCATCGCCATTCCCCGGGGCGGGAGCGTATGCTTCCATTAACCGCTGTCGCCACCCCCTTTATCGTCCCTGGCCGGAGCCACGAGATGACCGTCACCGATTTCAACCCCGCCACCGGCGCCGCCGTGGCCGAGCTTAACCAAACCGATCTCGCCGGCATGCCCGAGCGCATGGAGCGGGCCCGTGCCGCGCAGCGCCAGTGGGCGGCCAAGTCGTTCAAGGAACGGGCCCGCCATATCAATCTGATGCGCCGCTATATCGTCGACCGCGCCGAGGACCTGGCGGCCACCGTCAGCGACAGCAACGGCAAGACCCGCATCGACGCCCTGGCCACGGAAGTGTTGCCCTGTGCCCTGGCCTGCAATTGGTACGCCAAGAACGCCGGCAAAGTACTCGGCCCGCAAAAACGCGCCGCCGGCCACCTGCTGTTCGCCAACAAGCGCACCGAAGTCAGCCACCTGCCGCTGGGCGTGGTGGGCATCATCAGCCCCTGGAACTACCCGCTGTCGATCCCGTTCGGCGAAATCGTCATGGCGCTGATGGCCGGCAACGCGGTGCTGCTCAAGGTGGCCGCCGCCACCCCGGCGGTGGGCCGCGCCATAGAGCGCATCCTGGACGCCGGCGAACTGCCCGAAGGCCTGTTTCAGCACATCGTCGGTTCCGGTTCGAAAGTGGCCACCGCCTTTTTCGAGAACGGCATCGACAAACTGTTTTTCACCGGCAGCGTGCCGGCGGGCAAAACCCTGATGGCCCAGGCGGCGCAGACCCTGACGCCGGTGTCCCTGGAACTGGGCGGCAACGACGCGATGATCGTGCTCGCCGACGCCGACCTGGAACGGGCCACCAACGGCGCCGCCTGGGCCGGCTACCAGAACGCCGGCCAGAGCTGTGGTGGTGTGGAACGCATCTACGTGGAAGCCGCCGTCTACGACGACTTCGTGGAACGGCTGGCCAAGAAAACCCGCGCCCTGCGCCACGGCCCCGGCCACGGCAAGGAAGTCACCGCCGACATCGGCAGCCTGACCACCGAAGGCCAGCTGCGCACCGTCCAGCAGCACCTGGAGGACGCCCTCGCCAAAGGCGCGCGCATCCAGGCCCAGTCCCGCCCGGTGGGCGACGTGGACCAGGGCTTCTTCTTCCCCGCCACCCTGCTCACGGAAATGTCCGACGACATGCTCACCGTGTGCGAGGAAACCTTCGGCCCGATTCTCGCCGTGGAAAAAGTCGCCAACGCCGAGCAGGCGCTGGAAAAAGCCAACCGCTCCAACCTGGCGCTGACCTCCTCGATCTGGACCGGCGACAACAAACGCGGCCGGGAACTGGCGGCGCGCCTGGAAAGCGGCGTCACCACCCTCAACGACCACCTCTACACCCACGGTCTGTCGGAAGCGCCCTGGGGCGGCTGGAAGGAATCCGGCATCGGCCGCACCCACGGCCCGGAAGGCCTGCTGGAAATGACCAACGCCAAGGTGATCAACTGGGACCTGCTGCCCGCCAAGCGCAACCTCTGGTGGTACCCGTTCGACCAGGCCACCTACAAGGGCCTGGTCAATGCCCTGCGCTTCGCCTTCCCCACCGGCGTTGGCCAGTGGCTGAGCGCCAGCCTCAAACTCACGCCCTTCCTGATCCGCAAGATGTTCACCGGCTGGAAAGCCGACTGACCGCTTGTGGGAACCGGCCTTGTGCGAGCAGCCTTTGTGGGAGCGGGCCCCGCCCGCGAAAGGCCGGCCAAGCCGGCCGGCAGGATACCAGAGACGCTGTTTGCGCTGTCGTTAGATCAGTCTCTGGAATCCTGCGGGGCAACCTTTGCCGGGAGCTTCGCTCCCTTTCGCGGGCAAGGCCCGCTCCTACAAGTCAGACTTCGTAGCGCGGCCTGTCACAACCAATAATCCGCTCACGACGATCAGGGCGATACCGGTCCAGGTGAAGGCGTCGGGAAAATCACCGAACACCAGCCAGCCCACCGCCACGGCGGAAATCATTTCCATATAGCTGACCGGCGACAGCAATGGCGCCGGGGCGTGTTCGAAGGCGCTGATAATAAGAAAGTGCGCCAGCGCGCCGACGCTGCCCATGATCAGCATCAGCCCCCAGCCGGTGAGGTTCGGCGTGGTCCAGAACGGCGCCACCGCCAGGCTGAGCACGGCGAAGCCGAACACCGAGGTATAGAACAGGGTCACCGAGGCGCGACCGCTGCCGGACAGGCGGCGGGTGGTGAGCTGATAGAGCCCATAGGAGACGCCGGCGGCCACGCCCAGCAGCGACGCCCATTCGAACGCGGCCCAGCCGGGCCGGATCACCACCAGGGTGCCGGCAAAGCCCACTACCACCGCCAACCAGCGGCGCGGCCCGGCGTGCTCACCGAGCAGCCAGGGCGCCAGCGCGGTGCTTACCAACGGGCCAATGAACGCCAGCGCCAGGGCGTTGGCCAGCGGCAGGAAGGCGATGGCGCCGAAATAGCACAGGGTGGTGGATAACAAAAAAGCGCTGCGCAGCATCTGCAAGCCGAGACGCCGGGGGATCAACTCACGCAGCGGCAGCCGCCACATCAGCAACGCCGCCAACAGCACGAAATGGAACAGATAGCGGGCCCAGGTCACCTGCACCACGTGGTACTCGGCGCTGAGGTGCTTGGCCAGCCCATCCATCACCGGCAGGATCCCCACGCCCAGTGCCATCAGGGTGACGCCCAGCAACGGGCGGGCGGCGGCTTTGCCGGTGCTGTCGGTGCTCACAGGGCCGCCAGCCACTCCCGCGTGGGCGCGTACCACCAGGCGCCGGTCACCGGCTGGGTGAAGTCCAGCAGACGGTCGCGGATGCCGTCTTCGGTCAGGCCGTACATGCGGCGCAGCAGGTAGTCGAAACGGTCCAGTTCGCAACTGAACGCAATGAAGTAGAGCCCGTATTCGGTGGTGTTGCCGTAGGGCACCGAGCGCCGCCAGATCTTTTGCGGCACACCGTGATAGTCCACGTCCGTGCGGCCCACGTGGGCGTTGGCGGGCATGCGTTCGTCGTCGAATTCCACCGCGTCGGCCTTGGTGCGACCGAACACGTTCTCTTGCTCCGTTTCCGGCAGCTTATGAAAATCCTCGAGACCGGCGTGCACCCATTTCTGGGTCAGCACCCAGCTGCCGCCCGCCGCCGGGTGCGGTTCGCGGATAATGGCCGCCTCTTTGGCGCGCTCGCCCTCCGGGTTGCCGATGCCGTCGACAAAGCCGGACAAGTCGCGCAGGTCGTGGTAAACGAAGGCTTGCACTTCCAGTTGCAGGTCCAATTCTCGCGCCAGCAAACGGTGTACCTGGAGACCGGCATCGAACAGCGCACTACGGTTGTCCGCCTGAATCCAGATCAGCAGGTCCCCCTGGGTGGCGGGCACCATGCCTTCCAGAGAAAACGGCGGAAAGTCGAACCCCTCTCCAAGACGATCCCAAAGCCCCGGGCCGAACGCCATCAGCACCGGGGTGCGTTCCCCGGCCACCGCCAGCGCCTCGCGCAGGGCACCGCGCACCGCGTCAACCGAATGGCCGCCGCCCAGGGCGAATTCCAGGAACAAGTGCTCGGTGAAACTGCGGTCGAAAATACCGGCTTGGTGCTCGGACACGGTGGGCTTCCTCTGCAAGCAATGAAAAGACCGTGATTGTAGCAACATCCCCGGCCCCGGACAGGTGCACCATTGCCGGCGCTCAGGCATTTGCCGGACGGTAACATCTTGCAATATCCGGTGATGTCCGGGGGCTCGCCCTTTAGGTAGAATTCACGAACCTTTTCCCACAGTTTCGGCCCTTATGACGCCCTGGTTAGGACTTGATCGACTCTTTTTCCTGCTGATTCGCGCCTTCATGCGCCTGTGCACGCGGATCCGGGCGTTACCCGGCGATCCCGACGAGCTGCAGCTGAATCCGGACATACCGGTGGTGTATGTGCTGCGCGACCGCTCCCTGGCGGACGCGGCGGTGGCCGACCAAGCGGCCCGACGCCTCGGGCTGCGCGCGCCAAAGGCGTCGCTGACTCTGGGCAAGCAGCATCTCTCGCGCAGCTACTTCCATCTCTACAAGCGGGAAACCACCATCAGCCGCCAGCGCCGGGCGATCACCCCGGCGCGCCTGCAGCGCCTGGTGTCCGGCCTTAAGCACAACCCGGAACTGGACGTGCAGCTGGTGCCGGTATCGGTGTTCTGGGGCCGGCAGCCGGAGAAAGAGAACTCCCTGTGGCGGATTATTTTCTCCGACAACTGGTCGCCGCCGGGCTTTATCAAGAAGTTCTTTATCGTCCTCACCCAGGGGCGCGATCTGTACGTGCAGTTCAGCTCGCCCATGTCTCTGCGTCAGCTGGTGGATCAGTGCCGCTCGGACGACCAGGTGGTGCGCAAAACCTCACGGATTCTGCGCGTGCATTTCCGCCGTCAGCAGGAAGCCGCCATTGGGCCGGACTTGTCCCACCGCCGCACCCTGACCAATTCGATCATGGAAGCCGCTTCCGTGCGCGAGGCGATTCAGCACACCGCCGAGGAAAACAAGGAAAGCGAGGACAAAACCCTGGCGCGGGCGCGCGGCTACGCCATGGAGATCGCGGCGGACTATTCGCACACCACCATCCGCGCACTGGAACTGTTTCTGAATTGGTTGTGGAACCGCCTCTACGACGGCATCCGGCTGTACAACCTGGACAACCTCACCCAGGTGGCGCACGACCACGAAATCATTTACGTGCCCTGCCACCGCAGCCACATCGACTATTTATTGCTGTCGTTCGTGGTCTATCGCAACGGCCTGGTACCACCGCACATCGCCGCCGGCATCAACTTGAACCTGCCGGTGGTCGGCACTATTTTGCGCCGTGGCGGCGCCTTCTTCATGCGCCGCAGCTTCCGCGACAATCCGCTGTACGCGGCGGTGTTCTACGAATACCTGCACAGCATCACCACCCAGGGCTTTTCCATTGAGTATTTCGTGGAAGGCGGCCGCAGCCGCAGTGGACGCATGCTGCAACCGCGCACCGGCATGCTGGCGATGACGGTGCGCAGCTTCCTGCGTGACGCGCGCAAGCCAATCGCCTTCGTGCCGGTCTATATCGGCTATGAAAAAGTGATCGAAGGCGGCTCCTACATCGGTGAACTGCACGGCGGCAAAAAGAAAAAAGAATCCGTGGGCGGCCTGATGAAATCGCTCAAGGTGCTGCGCAGCCATTTTGGCCAGGTGCACGTGAACTTCGGCGAGCCGATCAAACTGGTGGATTACCTGGACAGCCACCGGGAAGGCTGGCGCAATGAAGAGCTGGCGGTGCACGAAACGCCGGACTGGTTCAAAACCACCATCGACAATCTGGGCCGCGATGTGGTCACCGGCATCAACGCCGCCGCCGTGGCCAACCCGGTCAACCTGATCAGCCTGGCGTTGCTGGCCACGCCCAAGCACACCATGGACCTGCAGCAACTGCGCCAGCAGCTTCAGCTGTACATCAACTTGCTGGACCAGGCGCCCTACAGCGAAACCGCCCGGCTCGCCGAGCACGACCCGGACGTGATCATCGAATACGGTCTGGAGCACGAATTCCTGATCCGCGTCGCCCACCCGCTCGGCGATGTGGTCACCACCGACCCGAAAACCGCGCTGCAAATGGCCTATGTCCGCAACAACAGCCTGCACCTGTTCGTGCTGCCCGGGCTGATCTGCTCGCTGTTCCTGAATGCGCGCAGCATCCGCATGGACATGCTGCAAAGCATGATCGCCCTGCTCTACCCGTTTTTCCGCAACGAATACCTGCTGCACTGGCGCGAAGACGGCGAATTGCCGGCGGCGGTGGAGCGCATCGCCTCGGTACTGGCGGAGCACGGTCTGGTCAGCCGCGAAGACGACGGCCTGCACGGCGCCGCGATCCACACCTATGCGTCGGACATGCTCGCGCACCTGGGACAGACCGTGATGCCGTCCCTGGAGCGCTTCTATCTCACCATCCGGCTGCTGGTGCAGTACGGCAGCGGCCGGCTGGACGCCGACGCGCTCAGTGATCTTGCCCACCACACCGCGCAACGGCTGTCGCTGCTGTACGAATTCAATTCCCCGGAGTTCTTCGACAAGGTGGTATTGCGCAACTTCATCAATCAGCTGCGCGACACCGACCTGGTCTGGCAAGACGACGACAAGGCGCTGTGCTTCGGCGATAACTTGCGCGCCCTAGACGACGAAGCCCGGCGCATCCTCAGCCCCGACATCAGCCAGGCGATCCAGCGCGTGACCCGCGTGCCCGAGCTGGAACAGGCCCTAGCGGAAACCGCCGAGCACGAAGAACAGGACGACGGCAACACCGCCAAAGGCACCGAAGCCGACAAATAAGACTTTATCGTAGGAGCGGGCCCCGCCCGCGAAAGGGTGGCGCCAGCCACCCGGCGGGATACCAGAGGCCTCGTTAGAACCCCACTTTTAGACCTCTCTGGTATCCTGCCGGCCGGCTTTGCCGGCCTTTCGCTTGCAAGGCAAGCTCCTACAAAGCGCCATTGTAGACGTCGAAGCGGACGGTCTTGCCTTCCAGGACGTGGTGCGGCGCGCGGCCGGCCAGGGGCGGTGCGCGGCGGGGTCGTTTGATCACGACTTTGCGGGCGGGAAGACTCAGCGCCACGTCCAACAGTCGACGTTCCTCGTCGTCGTCGGGATAGGGGCACAACTGCTGCAGCCACTGCAGGTCCTGCTTCACCGCCGCGCTTTTGCCGCGCGCCGGAAACATCGGGTCCAGATAGACCGCGTGCCAGGGGCCGGCTGGCAACGGCAGCGCCTCGGCGTCGCCGTTATCCAGCAGCGTCAGCAATGCGGCGGCGCCCTGCCCTTGCGCCCGCGCCAGCGCATCGGCGATCAGCGCGTGCAGCACCGGCTGGCGCTCCACCATGCTGACCGGATAGCCGGCGGCGGCCATCAGCGCCGCGTCCCGCGCCAGGCCCGCGGTCAGATCCAGGACCCGGTCGACGCCCTCCTGGCAGCGCCCCAACGCTTTCACCAGCCGCTCGTGGCGGGCCCGGTCCGCGGCCAGACGGTAGCCCTGCCGGCCGGCGAGGAAATCCACGCTCAGCGGCGTGGCGCGGTCCGCCGGATCCCACAGCGACAGCGCGCCGTGGTCACCGACGGGCCCCAGAACCAGAGCCTGGCCGCCATCACGGGCCGCCTGCGGCGACGCCACCGGCACGGTGCCCGCCACGGCGGGGGCGCCGGGCAGACGACCCACAAGGTTCACACGAACCACACCAACAGCACCGCCCCGAGCAACAGGCGGTACAGCATGAACGGCAACATGCCGACCCGGTCGAGCAGCCGCAGGAACAGCATGATGGTCAGGTAGGCGGTCACCGCGCTCACCACCACGCCCAAGGCCATGTGGCCCCAATCCACCGGCACGCTGCTTTCCAGCAGGTCCTTGGTTTTCAGCAGGCCGGCGCCGAGGATCACCGGAATCGACAATAGGAAGGAAAAACGCGCCGCGTCCTCGCGGCGAAAGCCCAGTGCCAGCGCCGCGGTGATGGTGATGCCACTGCGCGACGTGCCGGGAATCAACGCTATCGCCTGGGCCAGGCCGATCAGCAGCGCGCTGCCCACGCCCAGCTCGGCCACCGCCCGTTTGCGGGCGCCGTAAATGTCAGCCAGCCACAGCAACACGCCGAACAGCACCGTGGTGACGGCGATCACCGCCGCCGAACGCAGCTCGTTTTCGATCAGATCCTTGGCGAGATAACCCGCCGCCACCGCCGGCACCGTGGCCAGCACCACCAGCAGGCCCAAACGCAGATCCGCGTTCATGCGCCGGTGCACGACGCCGTCGCCGGCGCCCCGGGTCATCGCCCAAAGGTCGTGCCGGTAGTACGCCACCACCGCCAACAAGGTACCCAGATGCACCGCCACATCGAACGCCAGGCCTTGATCCGGCCAACCGAGCATCTGCGCGGGCAGGATCAAATGCGCCGAACTGGAGATTGGCAGAAACTCGGTGAGGCCCTGAATCAACGCCAGGATCAGCGCCTGAAGATTGTCCATTCAAAACATTCCTTTTTGTTGGCTGCGCCTGTGGGAGCGGGCCCCGCCCGCGAAAGGGTGGCCCCGGCCACCCGGCGGGATGCCAGAGGCGTTGTTAGCCCGCCCTTTTAAACCTCTCTGGAATCCTGCCGGCCGGCTTGGCCGGCCTTTCGCTTGCAAGGCAAGCTCCCACAAGGCCGCTCCGTAGCAGGGTCCGCATACGGCTTGCCGCTTCTATTCCTTGGCGGTTGGCTGGTAGCCGGTGAGAAATTCCGGCGGCATGCGCCGCGGTTTGCCCGAGTCCAGCGCCACGCACACCCACTTGGTGCGGCCACGCAGCAGCGTCACGCTGTCGCTTTCGCGCACGATCTGATAACGGCGCGTGATACTGATGCGCTGGTCGTTCTCGACGATCCAGGTGCCGATCAGCAGCTTTTCGTCTTCGAACGCCGGCGCCAGATAATCCACCTCGGTGCGCCGCGCCACCATGCAACGGTTCAGCCGCTGGTATTCGTCCCAGCCGAGACCCAGCACCTGGGTGTGCTGCCAGGCGATCTTTTCCATGTAGCGCAGGTATTCGGTGTTATTGACGTGGCCGAGCACGTCGATGGATTCCGGCGCCACCACCACTTCGATCTGGTGCACGTCCGGCAGGTCCCAATGGATCATCGCGATGGCTCTCCCTTTTTTATGCTGCAAGCTGCAAGCTGCAAGCTGCGTAGGTCGGGTTAGCCGCAGGCGTAACCCGACAAAATCATTTCAGCAGGCCGCCGAGCAGGATGTCGGGTTACGCTTCGCTAACCCGACCTACAGCTTGCCGCTAATTAACAACTCTATCGCGCAGATAGACCGGCTGCGCCTGTTCCGCCGGCACGGTGCGGCCCTGCTCCACCATCGGCAGCGCCAGGCGGGCCACGGCGCCGGCACGGGGCGCCACGTCGCCGTCCACCTCGGCCAGCGCCACCCGGGCCGCGATTTGTTCCCGATAGACGATCCCGGAGCCAGCCAGCAGCCAGTCATCACCGTCCAGGGCCGGCACCGCGTCCGGGTGGAACAGGCCGTCGGCGATCAGCGGCACGACGCCGTCCGAACCGCATTGATAAGCGCCCAGATAGAGCTCGCCCATGCGCGCGTCGAACGCGGCCAGCACCCGGGGCCGATGCGGGTAACGGTCGAACGCCGCCAGGGCACAGGCCGCCAGAGTGGACACGCCGGCCACCGGCAGGTCGCGGGCGAAGGCCAGGCCTTGCACCACCGAGGTGGCCACGCGCACCCCGGTGAACGCGCCCGGCCCATGGCCGAAGGCGAGCGCGTCCACCGCCGCCAGAGTCACCCCGGCGTCCGCCAGCAGTTCGTCCACCAGCGGCAGAATGCGCTCGGTCTGGCGGCGCGCGCCAGGTTCGAAACGCTCGAGGATGTCGCCGTTGCGGTAGAGCGCCACGGAGCAGGCGTCGGTGGCGGTTTCAAGGGCCAGAATGCAGGTCATTGAAGGTGCTCTCGGTTGGCAATATAGGTGAAAAACCGTTGCACGACGTCCGCCTTACGGGTGCGGGTCATGCCCGGCAGACTGTCCAGGAACAGGCGCCCGTAACCCTTGGTGATCAGGCGCGGATCGCCCACCACCAGCAGGCCGGTGTCGCTGGGGTCGCGGATCAACCGGCCAGCGCCCTGGCGCAACGCCAGCACCGCCTGGGGCAGCTGGTAATCGCGGAAGGCGTTACCGCCACTGCTGTTGATGTGCTCGATGCGCGCCGCCGCCACCGGATCCCCGGGGGAGCCGAACGGTAACTTATCGATTATCACACAACTGAGGGCCTCACCGCGCACGTCGATGCCCTCCCAGAAACTGCTGGTGCCCAACAACACCGCATTACCCAGGCTGCGGAAATTATCCAACAGTTCGCGGCGGCCGGCTTCGCCCTGCACCAGCAGCGGGTACTCCAACTGCGCCTGGCGCAGCAGCCCGGCGGCTTCGCGCAGGGCCCGGTGGCTGGTGAACAAAAAGAAGGTGCGGCCGCCGGCGGCGCGGATTACCGGGATCATGGCGGCGGTCAGGGTGGCGGTGTAATCCGGCGAAGACGGCGCCGGCATGCCCTCGGGCACATAGAACACCGCCTGACGTTTGAAATCGAACGGGCTTTCCAGGCGCAGGGTGTCCGCCTCCTCCAGGCCCAGCCGCTTCTGCAAATGCTCGAAGCGGCCGGCCACCGACAGCGTGGCGGAGGTGAGAACCCAGGTGCAGGGGTGCTTCTCGCGCTGGGCGCGCAGTTGCGCCGCCACCGACAGCGGCGTGCTGTGCAGCACCAGGGTGCGCCGGAAGGTCTCGAACCAATACACCCGATTGGGCGCCGACCCGTCGAGGATCGTTTTCAGGGTGATCACTTGCTCGGCAGCGCGTCGGGCGCAGGCGTCCAGCCCGCGGCTGGTTTTCGCCTGTGGCGCCAGGGCCGCCTCCAGGTCCACCAGGGCATCCAGCAGCGCCGTGCCGGCGTCCACCACGGCCGGGCTGTCTTGCACCTCCGACCAGGGGGCGCGCCGCTCCGCCTCGCCCAGGCTCAACCGCAAATCCTGGCAGGCCTTGTCCACCGCCGCCACGGTCTGGTTGAGCGCGGCCAGGTCCAGCGCCGAGTGGGCCGCCTCGGACAGCGCGTCGCGGCCCAGCTCCTGCACCTGGCGTGTGCTCAAGGAGTCACCGAAGAAATTGGCGGCAATCTCCGGCAACTGATGCGCCTCGTCAAAGATCACCGTGTTGGCGCTGGGCAGCAGCTCGGAAACGCCCTCGCCGCGCAGCGCCGCGTCGGCGAAGAACAGATGGTGATTGACCACCACCAGGTCCGCCTCCTGGGCCTCCTTGCGCGCGTTCATCAGCGGGCATTCGCTGTACTTGGGGCACTCGGTGCCCAGGCAGTTATCCGCGGTGCTGGTGACCCAGGGCCACACCGGCGCGTCCTCGGGCAACTGTTTCAGCTCGGCGATATCCCCAGTGCGGGTGCGCCCGGCCCAATGGGCCACCACCTGCATCTGCTCGGCGGTTTCCCGGGTCAGGAAACGCGCTTCTTCCTGATGCAGTTCCAGGCGGTAGGGGCAAAGATAGTTGGCGCGGCCCTTCAGCAGGGCCGCCTTGCGGGCCATGCCCAGCACCTTGAGGACCATCGGCAGGTCCTTGAAGAACAGCTGGTCCTGCAGGCTTTTGGTGCCCGTGGACACCAGCGTCGGGCCGTCGGACAACAGCGCCGGCAGCAAATAGGCGAGCGTCTTGCCGGTGCCGGTTTCCGCTTCCACCAGCAGGGTGCCACGGGCCTCGATGGCCTCGGCCACCGCATCCGCCATGCGCAACTGCGCCTCGCGGGGGCGATAGCCCTCCAGCAAACCGCCGAAGCGGGCGCTGTCGTTCAGGTAATCGCGGGCACTCTGGAATTCACCGACGCTGTTCACTCACTGTCTCTCGGGTCTCGCCATGCGGGAGGAAACCCCCGCTTTCGGGGCTGAGAGGATAGCGGATAACCCGGCCCGCGCCCAACCGCGCGGCGCAAAAACAACAATGCCCGCGCGAGGCGGGCATTGTCGTTCACCGAGAAGGATGAAAAAGCAGGTTCAGGCGGTTACGTCCTGGATCTGCTTCATCAGTTGCTTCTGCTCGTCGGTGGGCTGAGCGGACTGCAGCGCCATCAGCTTGCTCATGTCGCCCTCGATCTTGATCTGGCCGCTCATGAAACCTTGCATGCCAGCGGACTGATCGCCTTCGATGAAGATGCGCTTGGCCAGATCGGCGGGCAGGATCAGGGTGGTGGGCGCGTCGTCGTGGTGACCTTCTTCAATCATGCCACCGGCCATCGCCATGTGCTTCTCGCCGTCATCGGTTTTCACGGTGATGTTGATCACCAGGTCCGCGAGGGCGGCGGGCGCTTCCACGTCACCGGCGGACTCACGGATTTCCTTAACCTTTGCAAACCACTCGTCGGACAAAAATTCCAGGCTCATTGTTATCTCCTTGGTTGCGAGGGTCTCGACGCCCGGGTCAATGGGCCGCTCGATTCGCCTAAGCGATATTCAAACGAGCGTTCGAAACTTTCCTGTACCTTATACAAAGCCCCCTGCCCTGACAATGACCTCGCGGAGGTCAAGCCAGGCCAAACGGTCAGACGGCACGCTTGCCGGCGCGAACCTTGTGGGAGGCGGGCCTTGTAGGAGCGGGCCTCGCCCGCGAAAGGCCGACTTGTCGGCCTTTCGCTTGCAGGCAAGCTCCCACAGCCCGCTCCCACAAGGTCCGATCGCACAGCGCTTTAGATGTCGTAGCCACGCTCTTCGTGCAGCGCGATATCCAGGCCCTGGCTCTCTTCCTCGGCGGTCACCCGCAGCGGCGTGAACAGACCGACCAGCTTGAGCAGCAGGAACGTGACCACGCCGGTGTACACAAACGTGGCCACTACGCCCAGCGCCTGCACACCCACCTGCTCGAGCATACCGTATTCCGGCTTGGCGAAACCGTAGCCGGAGAACACGCCCAGTTCGGTGGAGGCGAAGACGCCGGCCAACAGTGTGCCCAGCACCCCGCCGATGCCGTGCACCGGGAACACGTCCAGGGAATCGTCGATGCGCCACTTCTGCTTAACCACCAGCACCATGTAGAAGCAAACCACACCGGCCGCCAGCCCGATCAACAGCGCGCCGCCGGGGCCCACGAAACCGGACGCCGGGGTAATGGTGCCCAAACCGGCCACCATGCCGGTGGCGATACCCAGCGCCGAAGGCTTGCCAAATTTAACCGACTCCAACGTCACCCAGGCCAAGGACCCGGCGGCGGCGGAAATGTGGGTCACCAGCATCGCCATGGACGCGTTGCCGTCGGCGGCCAGCGCCGAGCCGCCGTTAAAACCGAACCAGCCGACCCACAGCATGCCGGCGCCCATCACCGTCATGGTCATGTTATGCGGCTTCATCGCCTGACCGGGCCAGTCCTGACGGCGGCCCAGCACCACCGCCGCCACCAGCGCGGCGACACCGGCGGTGATGTGCACCACGGTGCCGCCGGCAAAGTCGTACAAGCCCAGCTCGGCCAGCCAGCCGCCGCCCCACACCCAGTGACATACCGGCACGTACACGCCCAGCACCCACAGCACCGAGAACGCCAGCATGGCGCCGAAGCGCATACGCTCGGCGAAGGCGCCGACGATCAACGCCGGGGTGATGATCGCGAACGTCATCTGGAACAGACCGTGCAAACTCTTCGGAAGGCTGCCCTCAAGCGTGTCGCGGCCGATGCCGTCGAAGAACACATTACTGAAGCCGCCGATCCAGGCGTTGGCCGCGCCACCGTGGGAGAACGCCAAGGAGTAACCGACCACCAGCCACACCAGCGACACCGCGCAGGCAATGGCAAAGCACTGCATCAACACGGACAGCACGTTCTTGTTGCGCACCAGGCCGCCGTAGAACAGGGCCAGGCCCGGCAGGGTCATGAACAGCACCAGCGCGGTGGCGGTAAGAATCCAGGCGCTGTCGCTCTTATCCAGGGTGTCCGCCAGTGCCAAAGACGGCGTCAGGGCCAGAAGGCCCGCAATTAAATATCGCATGGGGCCTCCTTACAGGGCGTCGTCGTCGGTTTCACCGGTGCGGATACGCAGAGCCTGCTCCAGCGCGGTAATGAAGATCTTGCCGTCACCGATCTTGCCGCTACTGGCGGCCTGGGCGATGGCTTCCACGGCCTGGTCGACGCGCTCATCGACCACCGCCAGTTCCAGCTTCACCTTGGGCACGAAATCGACAACGTACTCGGCGCCCCGGTACAGCTCGGTGTGGCCTTTCTGACGGCCGAAGCCTTTTACTTCGGTGACGGTCATGCCCTGAACGCCGATTTGCGCCAGGGCGTCGCGTACGTCATCCACTTTGAACGGTTTGATTACCGCCGTGATCATCTTCATAGCTATAGGTCCCTAGTCCTCGCGGCCGCGGGCGGCCTGGATTGCACCAGCGGGAAGCAGCCCGCCGGAATTGCACCGGCTAAGGGCATACAAGAATCGGGCCAGGATAGAGAGCGCCAGAAAACGGGGCACCGGGAGGGTGAAGACGTGCCAAGACGTCTATTTTGCACTATTGATGTGCACAGAATAGGCCGAAGTCACCAATGTTGTGCACGACCGGTGTGCAGGCCTGCGCCATCTGAAGGCAACAGGACTTGTGGGAGCGGGCCCCGCCCGCGAAAGGGAGCGAAGCTGCCGGCAGGATGCCAGAGAGACTTCTGACGTCAGCACAAACAGCGTCTCTGGAATTCTGCGGGGCAACCGTTGCCGGCCGGCAAAGCCACCCTTTCGCTTGCAAGGCAAGCTCCTACAATACCGAGGTTCTTAGAAAGGTTCGGCGCCAGCTATGACCCGCGACCCAGATGGAGGGCCGGCCACTAATCAGTAGAGGTAGGTGAACATCTTACGCCGGTACTCGCTGGCCAGCGGGTCGCCTTTGGGGAGGCATTCGAACACTTCCAGCAGCGCCGAGCGGGCGACGCCGTCCTGGTAGTCGCGGTGGTCGCGCAGCAGCCGCAGCAGCGCGTCCAGACCGGGCTGGAACTGGCCGGCGGCGGCGGCGCGCAGCCCGTAGGCGTGCAGGTCCTCCGGCTTGCCGTCGCGCTCGATGCGCGCCTGCAGTTCCTTAAGGCCGACGCCGTCGTTGTCGAGTTTGTCCAGCAGCGCAAAGCGGGCCCGGAACGGGCGCAGCGCTTCCACGTCCTCGGTGACTTCCGCCAGCACCGACTGAGCGTCGTCGGTGCGGCCTTCGCCAAGCAGGTACTCCACCAACAACGCCCGGAAGGCGTGCTTGTCCGGCTGTTCGGAGAGCATTTGCCGCAGCGCCTGTTCGGCCTGCTCGCCCTGCCCGGCGTCGATCGCCATGCGGATCTGCTCCAGGAAACCCTCTTCCTGCTCCTGCTGGGCAGCGTCCGGATCGACCACCGGGGTCAGCCACTGGCGCACGGCGCTCTCGGTTTGCGCGCCCTCCAGCTCGCTGACAAGCTGACCTTGGTACACCATTTTCAGGGAAGGCAGATCGCGCACCCCGAACTGGCTGGTCAGATTGGCCTGCTCGTCGGCGTTGACCTTGGCGAGAACGAATTTGCCTTGATACTCCTGGACCAACGTTTCCAGGACCACGGCCATTTGCTGGCTGGGCTGGCTCCAGGAGGCCCAGAAACCAAACAGCACAGGCACCTGACGTGAATGTTCCAGCAGTTGCTGAACGTTTTGTTCCGTGACGTCGATCGTGGCGGCGGCGTTGTCCTGCACGGTAGCTCCTTAAAAGCGGATGGTTTAGCGAATGCCGATTGTACGTAAACGCGAAGCAGGATGCAGGATACAGGATACCAGGCGGGACAGGGGCAGACGCACCCGCGGCGCGGCTGCACCACGACGTCCGGTGCGCACTGTCTCCTGCATCCCGAATCCTGTGTCACCGCGGCGGCGGCATTAAATACTGTTAAATCAAGACGAAAGCGGCATCATGGGCGTTACTATCTTCACAGGGGTCAGGAACAGGCGTTCACGTACCGTACATGCCCGCTCGGTACCCTGATGTTTGATTCGTTACGATACCCACGCCCGCCCGGAGGCGCATTTCCGGTTCGTACTTGTGATCGACAAGTAAAGTCCTGGCAAAGGAGATGACCATGCTGAGCCTTTTGGCCCTGGTAATTCTGGTCGCGACATTAACGACCATTTTCTACATGCAGTTATCCCTGACCGTCGGCAGCGTCACGTTCGCCGTGGTTTGGTTGCTATGCGGTCTGTTGGCGTCCTGGTTGTACAACCCGATTCTTCTTATTCTGTTGGCCGCGGTGCTGGTGATACTCAATCACCCAGGCCTGCGCCGTAAGCTGATCAGTAAACCGGTCTATCAGGCACTCGGCAAGATGATGCCGCCGATCGGCGATACCGAGCGCGAAGCCATCGAGGCCGGCGCAACCTGGTTTGAGGCCGAGCTGTTCAGCGGCAAGCCGGACTGGGATGACTTTTCCAAAGTGAATTTCACCCAGCTCACCGAGGACGAGCAGTCGTTCCTGGACAATGAAGTGCAGGAACTGTGCGCGATGCTCGACGAGTGGAAGATTTACCACGAGCACAAAGACCTGCCCGAGGAAGTCTGGGACTATCTGAAGACCAAGGGCTTCTTCAGCCTGATCATTCCCAAGGAATACGGTGGCCGGGACTTCAGCGCCTACGCGCAAAGCCGCACCATGAGCAAGATCGCCACCCGCTCGCTGACCACCGCGGTGACCGCCATGGTGCCCAACTCTCTGGGCCCCGGCGAGCTGCTCGCCAAGTACGGCACCGAGGAACAGAAGCAACGCTGGCTGCCGGGCCTGTCCTCCGGTGACCAAATCCCCTGCTTCGGCCTGACCGGGCCGGAAGCCGGCTCCGACGCCGGCGCGATTCCCGATAAAGGCGTGATCTGCAAGCAAACCGTGGACGGCGAGGAAGTGCTGGGCATGCGCCTGAACTTCGCCAAGCGCTGGATCACCCTGGCCCCCATCGCCACCGTGGTGGGGCTGGCCTTTAAACTCTACGACCCGGATCACCTGCTCGGTGATCAGGACGAGTTGGGCATTACCTGTGCCCTGCTGCCGGCCGACACCGAGGGCGTGGAAATCGGCCGCCGTCACAACCCGGGCGGCTCGCCGTTCATGAACGGTCCGATCAACGGTAAGGACGTGTTCGTTCCCCTGGACGCCATCATCGGCGGCCCGGAAATGGCCGGCAAAGGCTGGCGCATGCTGATCGAATGTCTGGGCGCGGGCCGCGGTGTGTCCCTGCCGGCCCTGGCCACCGCCAGCGGCGAGATGGGCTACCGCATGACCGGTGCCTTCTCGCGCATCCGCCGCCAGTTCGGCACCGCCGTCGGCCACTTCGAGGGCGTGCAGGAAGCGTCCGCGGAAGTGGCGGGCCTGGCCTACACCCTGGAAGCCTACCGGCACCTGGTCACCCGAGGCCTGGAGGAAGGCACCATCTCCGTGGTCACGGCCATGGCCAAGTACCATTCCACGGAAATGATGCGGATTCTGATCAACAACGGCATGGACATCGCCAGTGGCCGGGCCGTGCAGATGGGCCCGCGCAACTTCATGGCGCTGGCCTACCAGTCCATCCCGGTGGCGATCACTGTGGAAGGCGCTAACATTCTGACCCGCTCTCTGATGATCTTCGGCCAGGGCGCAATGCGTTGCCACCCGTACCTCTACGACGAGCTGCAGGCGATTCAGGATGAGGATCAGGAACGCGGCCTGAACACCTTCGAAGGCCTGTTCTTCAAGCACGCCGGCCACACCCTGGGCAATATGAGCCGGGGTCTGGTGCACGGTCTCAGCGGTGCCACCCTGGCGGAAATCCCCGCCAACGCGGACAGCTTCAGCGCCCCCTGGTATCGCCTGATTACCCGCTACAGCGCGGTACTGGCGAGCCTCTCGGACGTGGCCTTCGCCCTGCTGGGCGGCGACCTCAAGCGCCGCGAGATGGTGTCCGCGCGCCTCGGCGACGTGCACAGCCAGCTGCTGATCGCCTGCGCGGTGCTCAAGTTCCACGCCACCCTGCCCCGCGACGAGGCCAACGATGCGCACGCCCGCTACGCGCTGCAGCATGCGTTCAGCCAGATTCATGACGCGGTGGAAGACTTCGCCCGCAACTTCGGCTACCTGGGCGTGGCACGCATTCTCAAGGGCGTGTTCTTCCCGTTCGGCCGGCCCGCCGGCGCGCACAAGCCCAGCGACGAGCTGATTCGCACCCTGGGCGAGCAGATCATGAGCCCCAGCAGCGTGCGCGACGCCCTGGCCGCCAACGCCTACGTCAGCGTGGACCCGGAGGACAGCGTCGGCCGGGTGGAAGTCACCTACAACAAGCTGCTGGAAGTGGAGCACGATTACGAGGCGTTCCTGAAAGCGGACGGCAAAGGCAAACTGGAAGGCGACACCATCCAGGCGAAGCTGGAAGACGCCGCCGCCAAGGGCATCATCCCCACCGACCAGGTACAGGCGATTCTCGACTACGACGAGATGCGCTACGACTGCCTGCTCACCGACGCCTTCGACATGGAATTGAAGGAGGTCGACATGAACACCCAGCGGCCGACCTGATCAGGCCCTGGTCCCCCCCAAAAGCCGCCCTCCGGGGCGGCTTTTTTTTGTTCAATCGATCTCACTCCGGCGAAATTTAACAATGGCGGGCCGCCGCGCCGCTTTCACCGGGTAGCGCTTTCGACTAGGCTTTCTGCGTCTCGCCTTCGGCGCCAACCCATATTCATAAAGATCCCCCGTAATGACAGTGGCATTCGAGGAAAAGGCGGTTCTGGAGTTCAAGGGCCGCATGCTGATGATGACGGTCCTATTGCTCAAGGACCTGGACCCCAACACCCTGCACCGCCAGATCAGCCTGAGGCTCGACGACGCCGCTCAGTGGCTGCGCGACGCGCCCGTGGTGGTCGATCTGGCCCACCCCGAGGACACCGACCAGGTGGGCCTGATGGCCGCCGTGGACACGTTGCGCGGCCTGGGCGTGAACCTGGTCGCCCTGGCCCGTAACGAGCACCTGGACAGCGATACCGCCGCCATGCTCGGCCTGGGCAGCATCAGCCTGGCCGGCGGCCGGGACGTGCCGCGCAGTGCCGAGCCGGCGCCGGCGGCGCAGGCCGAGCAACCGGCCGAGCCGGGGCACACCCTGGTGATCGACCAGCCGGTACGCTCCGGCCAGCAAATCTACAGCCGCGGCGACCTGATCGTGCTGGCGCCGGTGAGCACCGGCGCCGAGCTGCTCGCCGAAGGGCACATCCACGTTTACAACACCCTGCGCGGGCGGGCCCTGGCCGGCGTGCGCGGCGATCAGAGCGCGCGCATCTTCTGCCAGAAGCTGGACGCGGAGCTGGTCTCCATCGCCGGGATTTACCGGGTCGCCGAGGACCTGCCCGACCAACACCGCAAGCAGGCGGTGCATATCACACTGGACGGCGACGCCATGCGCTTCGCGGACCTCAAATAAGCCATATCCGACAGCACAACCTAGGAGACGAGATCGTGACAAAAATCGTGGTCGTAACATCCGGCAAGGGCGGCGTGGGTAAAACCACCACCAGCGCCGCGCTGGCAACGGGCCTCGCCCAGCGCGGCCATAAAACCACGGTCATCGATTTTGACGTGGGCCTGCGCAACCTGGACCTGATCATGGGCTGTGAACGGCGCGTGGTCTACGATCTGGTCAACGTGATCAACGGCGACGCCAACCTCAAGCAGGGCCTGATCAAGGACAAGCGCGTTGAGGACCTGTTCATCCTGCCCGCCTCCCAGACCCGGGACAAAGACGCCCTGACCCTGGAAGGCGTGGAAAAAGTCCTCGAAGGGCTCAAGGACATGGGCATGGAATACATCATCTGCGACAGCCCGGCGGGCATCGAGAAAGGCGCCCTCACCGCCGCCTACTTCGCCGACGAAGCGGTGGTGGTGACCAACCCGGAAGTATCCAGTGTGCGTGACTCCGACCGTATTCTTGGCATTCTTTCCAGCAAAACCCGCAAGGCCGAGCTGGGCGAAGGCGACATCCCCGCCAGCCTGCTGCTGACCCGCTATTCCCCGGAACGGGTGGAGCGCGGTGAAATGCTGTCCGTGGAGGACGTAAAGGACATCCTGGCGATTGACCTGCTGGGTGTGATCCCGGAATCCCAGGCGGTACTTAACGCCAGTAACAGCGGCGCGCCGGTGATCCTCGACAGCGAATCCGACGCCGGCAAGGCCTACGAGGACGCGGTGGCCCGCTTCCTTGGCGAGCAGCGCCCGCACCGCTTCCTCACCGCCAACAAGAAAGGGCTCTTCGGCCGTCTGTTCGGAGCGCAATGATGAGCATTTTCAGCTACCTGCTTCCCAAGAAAGAGAAATCCGCCTCGGTGGCCAAGGAGCGCCTGCAGATCATCGTCGCCCGCGAGCGGGCCACCCGTGGTGGCCCCGACTACCTGCCGCAGTTGCAGGAAGAACTGCTGATGGTGGTGCGCAAGTACGTGGCGGTGGACCAGGATGCCATCAATATTCAGGTGGACCGGGAATCCGGCTGCGAGATTCTGGAACTGAACATCACCCTGCCCGATGAGTAGGTCGGGTTAGGCCAAAGGCCGTAACCCGACATCGCGCTACGGCCACCCTTGACTACTGTTCAGATGTACAGTAACTTCGGTGGTCCGGTGAGCCCTGCTCAGGTTTTCTTTTCTGCGACCCCTCGGAAGGCCTGATCGATCTCCAGGCTCCAAGGATGGAGCCGGGCTCCCGGACCTGAATTCAGCGTCAAGCCGCAAGCTACAAGCAAACCAAGGGCCTACCCTCGGGCACGGCCTGCTTGCGGCTTGAAGCGTGTAGCTATCACCCCATGTGCCAGCCGTGGCTGACCACGATGGACTGGCCGGTTAACGCCGCCGAGGGGAACGCCGCCAGCGTCACCGCCAGCTCACTGATGTCCTCCACGGTGGTGAACTCACCGTCCACGGTGTTCCTGAGCATCACATTGCGGATCACTTCCTGTTCCGAAATACCCAGCTCGCGGGCCTGCTCGGGAATCTGCTTGTCCACCAGCGGCGTGCGCACGAACCCCGGACAAATAATATTGCTGCGCACCCCGTGCCCGGCGCCCTCCTTCGCCACCGCCCGGCACAGCCCCAGCAGGCCGTGCTTGGCCGCCACGTAGGGCGCTTTCAACGGCGACGCCTCCATGGAGTGCACCGAGCCCATGTACAGCAGCGTGCCGCCGTCGCCCGCGTACATATGCCGCAAGGCCGCTCGGGTAAGCAGAAAGGCGCCGTCCAGATGCACGCTCATGACCTTGCGCCAGTTATCCAGGGCCAGCTTGTCGAGGGACTCGATATGCTGGATGCCGGCGTTGGCGAAGGCGATATCCAGCCGGCCCCAGGTGTCCACCACCTTCTGGACACCGGCGTCCACCGCCTGTTCGTCGGTGACGTCCATGGCCAGCGCCAGGGCCTCGCCGCCGGCGTCGCGGATCGCCGCCGCCGCCTCTTCAGCGGTGGCACTGTCCAGGTCGGCCACCGCCACGCGGGCGCCTTCACGGGCATACCGCTCGGCGATCGCCCGGCCGATGCCGCGACCGGCCCCGGTGATTACCGCGACGCGTTGTTCAAGACGCATGACTACGACTCCTGTTTCATGGGCGACGCCACCGGCGTCTTATCCGCTTTCCGCTCCCGGCGCCGTTCCGCCCAAAGACGCAACTGGCCGACAATGCCGGACGGGAAGAAGTACACGCTCAATACGAACAACAGACCGAACCAAAGCAGCCAGCGGTCCGGCCCGGCCAACTCCGCGAACAGGCTGCCCGGCTCGGCGTTGCTGACCAGCAGCCCGAGCAGATCCTGCAGGTAATTCTGCGCCAGCAGGAATACCGCGGTGCCGACCACGGCGCCATACAAGGTGCCCATGCCACCGATAACGCACATCAACAGGATGAACACCATCAGCTCAAAGTTGAGCGTGTTCTCCGGGTTAACGTAGCGGTTGATCAGCGCGAACAGCACACCCGCCAAGGTCGCCAGCATCGCCGACACGATCACCGCCGCGGTACGATAAAACACCGTGCGATACCCCAGCGCCTGGGCGCGGAACTCGTTCTCGCGGATCGCCTGCAGCACCCGGCCGAACGGAGAGTTCACCATGCGCAGCAGGAACAGGAACACCACCAGCGAGATTACGAAAGTGATGTAGTACATCAGGTGGCGGCCGTTGATGCGCACCTCGAACAGGGCGTCATTGAAGGCTTGCCCGATGCTGCCCTGGGTGAACACCCCGGTGATGAAATCGATCACGCTGAACCCCGGCACCGTGGAATCGAACGGCCGGAACGCCGGCCCCAGTTCACGGGGGCTGCGCACCGCCAGACCGTCTTCACCGCCGGTGATGTTATAGAGCTGCGTCACCAGGCTGAGAAAGGCGAACGCCACCGCCAGGGTGACCAATGCAAAGAAGATCGCTTTCACGCGCAGCGATAACAACCCGAGCAACAAGGACAGAAGAATGCTCATTAGCACGGCACCGCCGATGCCGATGAACACAGCCCCGAAACCAGAACCGAAGACATCGGTGGACATTGCCACGCCATAGGCGCCGATACCGAAAAACATGGTGTGCGCGAACGACACGATGTGCGTGTAACCCAGCATCAGATCGTAGGACGCCACCACAATAATGAACACGCAGATCATGCCGAGCATCGAAAAGGCACGCACGCCGGGGAACAGAAACGGCCCCAGGGCCAGACAAACGCCGATCACCACCAGCAGTGCGGAGAGCGCCCGGCTACGCGGATAGTCGCCGGAAAGAATTCGATTGAACATACCATTCAACATGCGCGCCCCCTCAGACTTTGATGACCGGAATCAGGCCCTGCGGGCGCCACATCAGCACGCCCACCATCAACCCCACCGTGGCCACGGCGGCCAATCGGGGCTCCAGATAACCCACATACAGATTGATCAGGCCCACCAGCACGGCGCCGTAGAAGCAGCCCTTGATAGAGCCCAGACCACCAAGGATGATCACCACGATCACCGAGATCATCAGCTCATCGCCCATATGCGCGGTGATGATCTCCCGGTACATGGCCCACATAGCACCGCCCAGGCCGGCCAGCGCCGAACCGGCCACGAACACGCCCAGGAACAACAAGCGAATGCGGTAGCCCTGCACTTCCACCATCTCGCGGCTTTCCACCCCGGCGCGGATCAGAATGCCGACCCGGGTGCGCTCGATGATCCAGGACATCAACCCGTAAATCGCCAGGCCCAGCACCACCGCGATCAGGCGGTACTTCTCCAGCGCCACGCCGCCAATCACCGGCAGCGCCTCGGGCAGTAAAAAGGCGCCGGTCAGCGCTTCCGGACGTGGCACCGGAATTTCATTGGGGCCCCACACCACATGGATCAGCTCCATGATGATGATCGAACCACCCACGGTGACCAGGATCTGCTTAAGGTGGTCGCCGTACACCGGCTTGATCACCAGCCGCTCGAACACCAGCCCGAGCAGCCCCGCCACCACCAGGGCGAACCCCAGCGCCGGCAGAATCGCCGCCAGGTTGATCAGCAGCGACGGCTCGCTGGCCTGGCTGCTCAGCCACACCAGCACGCTGGCGCCGGCGAAGGCGCCTAAAGAAATAAAGGCCCCGTGAGCCAGGTTGAGGACATTCATCAACCCAAAGGTGAGCGTCATGCCCGAGGCCATTAAAAACACCATGGCACCCATCGCCAGGCCGCTAATGGTCAGCAGTACCCAGGTGCGCGGGTCCATCAATAACAGTGCCACCGCCATCATCAGCAGCAGCAGAAAAACGTGCGGCTTGTCTTCGCGGAACGCAGCGAAGCGCGCCATGCCGCTCCAAAGCGGACCAGACCGCGTTGCTCTTCGTTCATTTAGCATACTAAACCTCTCTCCTCGCGCCTTGCCGGGCCCACCTACTGGTGCTCGCCGAGCCCCAGCCCCAGCAGCTCGTGCTGAAGATCATCGTTATCGGCGAGTTCGGTCATCTGGCCGGACCAGACCACCCCGCCATCGTTCATCACCGCCGCGGACTGGCCCAGGCGGCGGGAAAAATTAAAGTTCTGCTCCACCAGCAACACCGTGACCTGCTGCTGCTTGAGCTGCTCGAAGGCGCCGGCCAGATCGTTGATGATCGCCGGCGCCAGCCCCTTGGTGGGCTCATCCACCAACAGCAGCTCACGCGGCTCGATGATCGCCCGGGCGATGGCCAGCATCTGTTTCTGGCCACCGGAGAGGTTGCCCGCCGGCCGGTCCCAGAACTTTTTCAGCGGTGGAAACAGATCAAACACCCAGTCCAGACGGGCCGGATCCATGGGGCCGTTCACCGCCGCCAGCACCATGTTTTCGCGCACCGTAAGCAGGCTGAAAATGCCCATGTTTTCCGGCACGAAGGCGATGCCCTTACGGGCGATGCGCGGGGTGGGCTGGCCGGTGATGTCTTCACCGCGAAAGCGCACTTTGCCGTCGGTGACCGTGGTCAGGCCCATGATGGTGCGCAGCGTGGTGCTTTTGCCGGCGCCGTTGCGGCCCAGCAGCACAGTGAGCTCACCAGCGGGCACTTCCAGGTCCACACCGTGAAGAATGTGATATTGATCGATGTCGGCGCGCACGCCGGACAGGGAAACAATTGATTCGGCCATCGTTCAGCCCTCCTCGCCGGCGGTGTCTTGCTGGGGCGCGCCCAGATAGGCTTCCTGAACAATCGGTGAGGCAATCACTTCGGAGGGCTCGCCGTCGGCCACCAGTTCACCGTTGTGCAGTACCACGATGCGATCCGACAGCGAGCGCACCACGTCCATTTTATGTTCCACCAGCAGAATCACTTTGTTCTGGGTCTTCTTGATGTCGGCGATCAGGTCCAGGATCACCGGCACTTCGTCGACGCTCATGCCGGCGGTGGGTTCATCGAACATGAACACCTCCGGCTCCAGCGCCAGCATCAACGCCACTTCCAGTTTGCGTTGATCGCCGTGGGGCAGATTGGCCACCGGCGTATCGGCGCGTTTGCCCAGGTTGACCTGATCCAGATAGGCGGCGGCGCGGTCGCTGATATCGCGGCGGCGCGAGGCCATTTGCCAGAACACATGGCCGATGCGGTAGCGGGACGCCACCGCCAGGCGCACGTTCTCCAGAGCGGTCAGGTTGGGAAACAAGTTAGTAAGCTGGAAGGCGCGGCCCAGGCCCTTGTCGGCCCGGGCGGCGGCGCCCAGCGAGGTAATATCCTGGTCGAACAAATGCACGCTGCCGGCACTGGCGGCGAGCTGTCCGGAAATAAGATTGAACCAGGTGGTCTTGCCGGCGCCGTTGGGGCCGACGATGGACGTCAGGGTGCCGGCGTGGAACGCGCACGACACCTGATTGACCGCCACGTGCCCACCAAAATTAATGGTCAGCCCGCGGGTTTCCAAAACCGGTTCAGAGGCGGATTGGGGTTGCAAGGAGGCCATGAGAGGTCCCTTTGTGTTGAATCGTTTTATCGGAATTCTTTGACAAGATCAGCTACGGATCGTAGGTCGGATTAGCGAAGCGTAATCCGACAACGGTACGCCGGATCACTCTTTGCCGAGCCATGTCGGGTTACGGCCTTCGGCCTAACCCGACCTACGCGGTGCATCCGTTCGCGGGGTTAGCGCTTGTTGCGGATCGGGATGTTCATTTCGTCCAGACCGATCTTGCGGATCAGCTTGGGCACGCCCGCTTCCACGGTGCGGTCGGCGAACCAGTCGTCACGCTTTTGCGCTTCGATGCGGAAGTGGTACATCTCCTGCAGCGCTTGATGGTCCTCGTCACGCAACACCATCTTGCCCTTCGGCGTTTCGAACACCAGCCCCTCGAAAGCGTCAATCAGATCCTCGGTGTCGGTGGAACCGTCCGCATCGCGGATCGCCGCGGTGATCGCCATCGCCTGCGCGAAGCCCTGGGCGGTAAAGAAGTCCGGCGCGGCGTTGAAGCGCTCCATGTGCTGCTTCACGAACCAGTCGTTGATTTCATTCTTGGGCGATTCGAAGTAGTAGAAACCGGCGCCTTCCATACCGGGAAACTCGGAGTAGCTCACCAGGGCCGGCAGAATGTTGCCACCAGTGGCCAGCTTGATGCCGAAACGGTCGGGCTGCAGATCCTGGATGCGGCTCAGCGGGTTAGCGCTGCCGGCCCAGATGGCGAAGATGTATTTGCCTTGCTCGCAACCGTCGCGATCCTTCAAGGCGCCGAACAAACGCTGCGCGGCAGCGGTGAAATCGGTGGCGTCGGTAGGCAGGTATTCTTCGTGGACCACTTTGCCGCCCTGGGTTTCCATGGCTTCTTTGTAGGCGGCCACGCCGTCACGGCCGAAGGCATAATCCTGGGCGATGGTGGCGACACACACGCCCGGCTCGCCCAGCGCCACGGCGTTGGAAACGGCGTCCTGGGAAGAGTTACGGCCGACCCGGAACACATAGCGGTTCCAGTCCGCGCCGGTGATCGCGTCCGCCACGCCCTCGGGCATGATGATGCGCTCGTACTGCTCGGCGATCGGCAGGGTCGCCAGCGCCACCCCGGAAGACACCGGCCCCACCACGATGTGGGCGTCGTCCTCGGCGTAGGCTTCTTCCACCAGCGAGCGGGCGCGCGCCGGATCAAGCTGAGTGTCTTTATCGATGATTTCGACCTTGCGGCCCTCGATTTCCATGCTGCCGTCGGTGGCGTACTCGAAACCCATCTTCATACCCACGCTAAGCTGCTCCGCGTAGGCGGACAACGGGCCGGTGAAGCCGGTGACGTGAGCGATACGGATGGAGTCGGCCGCCTGCGCGAGAGGCGCGGCGGTGAGGGCGGTGAGCGTGAAGGCCGTCGCGGTAATGAGACGCTTCATAGGAATCTCTCCCTTATTTTTCGGCCTGATGGCCGTCTTGTTGTGGTTATGGTCCTCTTCAATATGACTGTCGATTCACCTTTTCGCAAGAGGGTTTCGAAAAAAATTCCACGAACGTGGAATTACCCGACCAAGCCGTCGGATTGACCTGCAAATACCCGGATAGCGGGCCTTCTAGCCACACTAGTCGAGCCGCAAAAGCGCGCTCAGAGGCACCGGCAGGCGGATCCCGGTTGACACCGGGGGTGTGCAAACTTAATTTAGTTGAATACCGATTCATCTTTCAAACAATAAAACCACGGACCCAAGAAGCCCGCCATGACCATTGCCCCTCAGACCAACGCCGCCCAGGCTACGACCCCCAGCGGCGGGCCCGGCGCCCCGAAAACCGCCCGTGGCGCCCGCACCCGGGCGCGCATCCTTAAAGCCGCCGAGCACACCTTCGGCACACTCGGTTACCACCGCGCCGGCATTTCCGACATCACCCGCGCCGCCGGCGTTGCCCAGGGCACCTTCTACACCTACTTCGCCGGCAAGGAAGAAATTCTCCGTGAGCTGGTGCGCGATATGGGGCATCAAGTGCGTGCCCATCTGGCGGCGGAAATTCTCGACGCCGACAACCGGCTGGAAGCGGAAGAACGGGGCCTGCGCGCCTTTCTGCAATACCTTTACGAGAACCCATCCCTGTACCGGGTGCTGCAGGAAGCTCAGTTCGTCGACGAAGCCATCTACCGGGATTACTACGAAGCCTTCGGCAAGGGCTATGTGCGGATGCTCGCCAATGCCACCCGCAAAGGCGAAATCCGCCCCGGCAATAACGAAGTGCGGGTGTGGGCTCTGATGGGCATGTCCAATTTTCTCGGCCTGCGCTACGCGCTCTGGGAGCAGGACGTGCCCTTCGACGAGATCGTCGACACCCTCTCCGACCTGTTCCGCAACGGCCTGACCCTGGACGGCAAGGAGAAGCCATGAACACGGCGGTGCACTATCAACTCGACGGCGACCTGGCGCGCATCACGCTGAACCGCCCGGAGCGCCACAACGCCCTGGTCCCGGAGCTACTCGACGGTCTGCGCGCCGCCCTGGCACGTTGCCGGGAAGACCGCCCGGCGGCGCTGATCCTCGACGCCGAAGGGCGCTCGTTCTCCACCGGCGGCGACGTCGGCGGCTTCTACGATACCCCGCGCGCCGAGCGGCACGACTACGCCGCCCGCGTGGTGGGCACCCTGAACGCGGTGATTCTGGATTTGCTCAGCCTGCCACTGCCCACCGTGGCGGCGGTACACGGCATGGTCACCGGCGGCTCGGTGGGCCTGGTGCTGGCCTGCGACATCGCCGTGGCCGGCCCCCGCGCCAGCTTCGCCCCCTGGTACACCCGGGTGGGTTACAGCCCGGACGGCGGTTGGACCGCCCTGATGCCGGAACGGATCGGCCGCGCCCGCGCGCTCGACATTCAGTTGACCAACCGTCGCGTGGACGCCGAGGAAGCCCATCGGGTGGGTCTGGTTCAGTACCTCAGCGAGGAAAACCGGGTGGCCGAACAGGCCCGCGCCGTCGCCGACACTCTGCGCTCGGCCAAGCGGGGCAGCGTCCACCACACCCTGGCCCTGACCCGGCCCAACCTGGACACCGTGGCCGCCGGCCTGGACGCGGAATACCGGCATTTTCTCGAACAAATCATTACCGACGAAGCCGACCAGGGCATGGCCGATTTCTTGAACAGATAGGAAAAACAAAACGACGAAAAAACAAAAATCGGGAGAGACAACATGAAAACAATAACGCCAACACCGCTGGCGGCCCTCGCCGGCGCCCTGCTGCTCGGGGCCGCATCATCCCCCGCCACCGGGTTCGACACCTTCGCCGACGAGGACCGCTCGTCACAGCTCAGTGGCGAGCCAGTGCAGCAGCGCTACCAGTTCAACACGCCAACCACCGTGACCTACGACCGCGACAGCCTGGGCCAGGGCGCCACCAGCGCGCGCGTCTATGTGGCTGACATGGGCAACCATGAGATCAAGGTGCTGAACCTGAACGGCGCCCTGGTGGGTCGTCTGGACGACAACGACCAGACCCTGGCGTCGGACAGCCCGGCCAGCTCGGTGCCGGATATCCAGGCTCCCCTGGGCATCGCGTTCCTGTCCGCCAGCGAAGCGGACGACGACCGGCTGGCCGGGCTCTACGTTAACGATGTAGGCCGCCATGAGATTCATTTTTTCCGCACCGTCAGCGCCGCCGCCGGTGACTTCGAATACGTCACTTCCTTCGGCCAACCCGGCCACGGTGGCGGCGAAGAGATCTATCTGCCGCGTAACATGACCATCACGCCGCAGGGGTTCATCTATGTCTCCGACGAGTTCAACCACCGTGTCAAAGCGTTCAGCATTGATCCGGACAACGGTTACCAGGTCAGCTTGATCCAGACCCTCGGCCACCAGAACGGCAGCGGCGACTATGTGGACGCGGGCCCGATCATCCGTGGTGTCGACAAAAACTACGGCAGCGATTCCACTAATTACGACGATTACGCCGGCGAGCCGGACAAACGGGACGGCTTCCGTATCCCCCAGGGCATGACCTATTACCAGTCGCCGGACAACGGCGCCACCTATCTGTACGTGGCGGACAACGGCAACAACCGCATCAAGATTTTCCGCGTCAACACCAGCACCGGCCAGCTCACCCTGGACGACATGCTAGGCCGCTTCCGCGATGACGGCGGCAGCGTTGATCATCTCAAACGCCCGCGCGGCGTGCGCACCGACCGGGACGGTAACCTTTACGTGGCCGACACCTACAACGGTCGCATTATTCAGTTCGAAAACCTGGCCGCCACCTCAGACAGCAACCCGATCCGCTACCGCAGCAGCCAAAGCGCCGACACGCGGGCCAACTGGGTCTACGGCCGTCTCGGCATTCATCAGGTGGAAATGCGCGCGCCCACCAGCGCCGGCACCGAAGACGAAGCCTTCCAGCTGCCCAACGACCTGGTGCCGATGATCGACGCCAACGGCGACTTTTATCGCGAGAATATTTACGCCTGGGGTTACTACTATTCCAACGCCCGCGTGCATCTGGTCAGCGATTCCGGCAACAACCGCATCAAGAAATGCTGGACCAATTCCAGCGGCACCAGCCTGCTGCGCTGTTCGGTGTCCGCCGGCGTCGGCACCGTGGCCAACAACGAATACTGGGGCCACCCGCGCACTCTGTCCGGGCAACTGCATTCCGCCAGCGGCATGGCCTGGCTGGGCAGCAAGGATCAACTGCTGGTCAGCGACACCCCCAACACTCGCATCAATATTTACAGCAGCAACGGCGTGTATCAGGGCCGTTTCCCCGGCACCAACATCAGCTATGGCGTGACCGGCATCGCCACTTTCGCCGACCCTAATATTGGTGAAGCGGTGGCGGTTCTGGTGGGCGCCGACGTCACCCTGCCCTGGCCCTACACCGGCGACGCCAGCCTGCGCATCTACGACGCCAACGGTAATCTGGAAGAGCTGTTCAACCTGAGCTACCGCACCGGCGGCCTGCCGGTGCCCGAGATCGGCCTGTCCACCAGCAACACCAACTACCCGGTGGCGGTGAGCGCGATCAACGACGGCGCCGCCGACCAGCACGCGATCTATATCACCAGCTTCGACAACTACGTGTGGCGCTTTGACTACGACAGCGGCAGCAGCACGCTCAATGGCAACTGGTACGCCGGCGGCCCGGACAGTGACAAGGGCACCGACCTGGGCGACGGCTGGGGCCTGGGCCCGGACTTCTTCGAGCAAGGCGACGCCGGTACTTTTGACCAGATCGGCAGCGTGCTGGCCCTGGATAACCGCGTCTACGTCACCGACCGCCGCAACCAGCGCATCCAGGCGCTGAACCCGGCCAACGGCGCGCTGATCGGCCAGCTTGGCCTGGGCGGCGGCACCTACGACCACCCGGACGGCCTCGACCCGGACCGGTTGTTCCTGCCCGCCGGCCTCGCCTACGACGCCCAGCAGGACGCACTGGTGGTGGCCGACGGCTTCAACATGGTGGCGCGCGCCTGGGCCAACCCGGACGCCTACAGCCCCAACGGCGCCGGCATCATCGACCCGGCCTACCAGGGCCACTGGCTGGACCCGGCGCTAGGCACCCGTCCCGGCGGCCTGTTCGATGCCGAGCAAGTGGCGGTCGGCGACGGCGACGTCTACGTGTTTTCGCTGATCAGCAACCGCATCACCAAATTCAGCTGGTCGGAAATCAATAACTGATTGTAGGAGCGGGCCTCGCCCGCGAAAGGGTGAGCGAGCTCACCCTTTCGCTTGCAAGGCAAGCTCCTACAAGTTCGGGAGAAAATATGGAAATGTTCGACCTGCTTGCCCATCGTGCCCGGGTCTCCTCGGACCGTCCGGCGCTGGAGGACCTGGAAAGCGGCGAGCGCTATAACTACGCCCAATTCAACCAACGCGCGGCGCGGCTTGCCGCCGCGGCGCGCACTCACTGGGGGCTCGCCGAAGGCGACCGGCTCGCCTACCTGGGCCACAGCCGCGCCGAGTTTTTCGCCATGCTGTTCGGCTGCGCCAAGGCCGGCCTGATACTGGTGCCTCTGAACTGGCGTCTGGCGGTGCCGGAACTGGAAGTGCTGGTGGAAGACTGCGACCCGGGCGCACTGATTTTCGGCGCCGAATTCGCCGACGCCGCCGGTCAACTTCAGCAACATTGCGGACCGCTCACACTGGTGGCCCTGGACCCCACGGAAGGCGGTACCGACAGTGGCCAACGCGATTACCAGGCCGACCTTGCCGACACCGAGCCGGACCTCACCGCGCATCCGGATAAAGATCCGGACACGCCCTGGTATCTGCTCTACACCTCCGGCACCACCGGGCGGCCCAAGGGCGTGATCCAAACCTTCCGCATGATGCTGGCCAACTATCTCAATATCGGCCTGGCGGTGAACCTCAACGGCGATGACGTGCTGCTCAACGTGCTGCCGCTGTTCCACACCGCCGGCATCAACCTGTATTCGTCGGCGGTATTCATGGTCGGCGGCAGCGTTCTGGTGCCCCGTGCCTTCGATCCGGATCAGGCACTGCAAGTGTTGGAAAAAAGAGCGACCATCTTTTTCGGGGTGCCGGCGGTCTATCAGGCGCTGCTCGATCACCCCGGGTTCAGCGGCGAGCGCCTCAAGGGCGTGCGCTCCTGGGGCTGCGGCGGCGCGCCGCTGTCGCTGCCGGTGGCGCAGCGCTATGTGGACGCCGGCATTCGTGTGCGCACCGGCATGGGCATGACCGAAACCGGCCCCACGGTGTTCCTGCTGGACGAAGACAAAGTGATCGACAAGATCGGCTCGGTGGGCCGGCCGCAATTGCTTACCGAAGTGCGCATCGTCGACCGTGACGGCCGCGACGTGCCGCCGGGCGACGCCGGGGAATTGCTGATTCGTGGGCCCAACATCACGCCCGGGTACTGGAACCGCCCGGACGCCACCGCCGACGCGATCCGCGCCGACGGCTGGCTGCACAGCGGCGACGTGGCCCGCTGCGACGAGGACGGCCAGTACTTCATCGTCGACCGCTGGAAGGACATGTACATCTCCGGCGGGGAAAATGTGTACCCCGCGGAAGTAGAAAAAGCACTGGAACAGCACCCCGCCATCGCCGAGGTGGCGGTGGTGGGCATGCCCGACCACAAATGGGGCGAAGTCGGCAAAGCCTATTACGGCGTCCACGCGGATCAGGACGCCCCCGACCCGGAAGCGCTGCGCGCGTTTTGCCGCGAGCGGCTCGCGGGTTATAAAGTGCCCAAAGCGTTCGAACGGGTCGATGCCCTGCCCCGTAACGCGCTGGGCAAAGTCACCAAACAGGAGTTGCGTGATCATGCAAAACAATAACACCGCCCGCATGGAACGGGATCTGTCCTTCAGCCAGGCGGACTTCCACCGTTTCGCCCGGCTCAGCGGCGACCACAACCCCATTCATGTGGACCCGGATTACGCCGCCGGTACCCGCTTCGGCGCCACCGTGTCCCACGGCATGCTGCTGTTCAGCGCGGTGCGCGGGCTGATCCATGAATTCTTCCCCGGCGCCCGGCTGGAAGTGCAGGACCTGAAGTTCCCGGCGCCGGCCTACGCCGACGAGCCGCTCACCGTGGTGCTGGAAACCCGCGGCCGCCCGGTGGACGGCATCGTCCACCTCACCACCGACGTCCTCAAGGAAGACGACAGCCGCTGCCTGCAGGGCACCTGCCGTCTCAAACTCGACCAGGAGACGGCACCATGAGCGAGACCCTGCCCCGCTTTAACGCTCTGCGGCTGGAAGAACAGGCCACCGTGGAACGCCGCTTCAGTGCCGAGGATGTGCGCGCCTGGTGCGACATCACCAACCTTGAGGATCAGACTCCCGAGCAAGTGCCCGAGCCGCTGATTGCCGGGCTGTTTTCCTATCTGCTCGGTGAGGAGTTGCCCGGCCACGGCACCAACTACCTCAAGCAGCATATGCGCTTCGAGGAAGACGCCCGCATCGACGAGACGCTCACCGCCACCGTGACCATCACCCACCTGCGCGGCGACAAGGCGCTGGTGAACCTGGATACCCTGTGCACCGGCGAGGACGGCCGGATGATCTGCGCCGGCGACGCTCTGGTGCTGTTTCAATGTTGAACGCGCAACTGAAAGGATGGCTCGACCGCCTCAACACCCTGGTGGCCGAACAAAAAGCCGCCGGCGTGGAGGCCACACCCGCCACCGTGCGCGACAGCATGGCGGCGATGACCCAGAACCTGGTCGCCGCCGGCCCGGCGCTGCCCTGGGTCGGCGACGCCCGGGTTGAATGCGGCGAAACACCGGTGCCGGTGCGGCTCTATGACCCGGCGCCGCAGCGCGACACCCCGGTATGCCTGTTCTTCCACGGCGGCGGCCACATGGCCGGCAGCGTGGCGGTGTACGACCCGATCTGCCGGCGGCTGGCCGACGCCAGCGGCTGGCTGGTGGTGTCGGTGGACTACCGGCTGGCACCGGAATACCCCTACCCATTCGGCCTGGAAGACTGCCACAGCGTGGCGCGCCATATCTGGCCGGTGCTCGACGCCGAAGGGCGTCGCTATCAGCGGCGTCTGGCGCTGGCCGGCGACTCCGGCGGCGGCACCTTCGCCGCCACCATCAGCGCCCTAGCGCAGAACGACGAGCTGCTGCCGGTGGAAAAGCAGCTGCTGATCTACCCCAGCCTGGACTACACCCAGGACCACCCCTCGATGACGGAAAACGGCCAGGGCTATTTGCTGGAAGCGGACCGCATCGCCTGGTACTTCCAGCACTATTTCCAGCACGGCGAGGACCGCCGCGGCGCCTCGCCGCTGTTCATGCCGGTAAGCAACCGGCTGCCGGAAACGCTGGTGATCAGCGCTGAATACTGCCCGCTGCGCGACGAGGCGCTGGCCTACGTACAAAGGCTCAACGACACCGGCGTACCCTGCCGCCACCGGCATTTCGACGATATGATCCACGCCTACCTGAATCTGGAAGCCCTGGCGCCCGACGCCTGCGCCGCGACCTACCAGGAGATCGCCGCCTTCCTCAACGACGAATAACGGTTCTATGAAGCACGATTTGTGGGAGCTTGCCTTGCAAGCGAAAGGGTGGCTTTTAGCCACCCGGCAAAGGTTGCCCCGCAGGATTCCAGAGAGGTTGTTGGTGCTACCGTTAGAGAGGTCTCTGGCATCCTGCCGGGGCGTCGCCCCTTTCGCGGGCGAGGCCCGCTCGCACAACTTCGCTCCCTTTCGCGGGCAGGGCCCGCTCCCACAAAGCCCGATCCCGGTGCAGGCCTTCTGGAGGGAAAACCGGTCAGGAGCGGTCGGACGTGGTGGGGGCGTCGCGCTGCATCAGGTTATCGATGCCGTAGCAGTGCCCGGCGAGCAGGTTCTGGGCCAGCATGAAGCGGTCCTGGGGGGTGCGCGCGGTGAGTTCCGCCACGCTCAGGGACTCCAGCATCCAGGTGTCCCAGACGTTCACGAAGCGGGCGCGAATATCCACGTCGCCGCGCAGCATGTCCGCCTGGCGGGCGGTCACCGTCAGGCTGTCGTCGCCACGGTCCACTTCGTAGCCCTGGTTGGGGTACCCCACCTCCAGACAGGCGAGGAAATTCTTCATCGTGCGCTCCGACGCCTGGCCCACGGCGAACGCCAGCGGCTGGTCGGGCACGTCGTCGATAATGCTGAGGATATGGGTGTCGGCAAGGCGTTCACGAAGCCGGCCCTGGGCCTGGTCGGCGGCGGCTTCGCTGCGCTTCTCCGCCTCCCGGCGGGCCGCCTGCATGTCCCGCCGCACTCGTTCGCGCTCGGCCTGTTGCCGGGCCAGCTCCGCCTCGTGGGCCTGCTGCGCCTGGTGGGCCTGAGCCACCAGGCGGTCCAGACGCCGCGACTGGCGCACCGACTCGATCCGTTCTCGGCAGCCGGGCAGCCATTCATCGTTCAGCAGACGCTCATCCACATAACGCTCCGCCCGGTGCGCCTCGGCGAGTTGCCGGCAGGCGCCATCCATGGCCCCAAGAGCGTCGATGTCACCGTAGCCCAGGCCGGCCACCGTGGCCGGCGCCTGGGCCCGCCCCAGCAAGCCGGCGGTGGAATCACGCAGCGAGGCACAGCCGCTCAACGCCAGTGCCATCAGGCCGAGCAGCAAGATCGTGAAATCGGAACGCATAATAAAACAACGATTGATTCGTTTGTGTTGAAGCCCTCGGACGCGAGCACTTGTAGAAGCGGGCCCAGCCCGCGAAAGGCCGGCGTTAGCCGGCCGGCAAAAGTTGCCCCACGGGATGCCAGAGACCTTGTTGGTGCCACCATTATAGGACTCTGGAATCCTGCCGGGAGCTGTGCTCCCTTTCGCGGGCCGGGCCCGCTCCCACAAGGCCCGCTCCTACCATGACAGGTTCAACAGTCCGAGCCGGCGCGGCGGGTTTAGTTCCCCGGTCAGGCGGATTTGGCGGCGATCTTCTCCTTCCAGATCACCGGGCCAGTCTTGTGCACGGATTCACCGTTGGAATTCACCGCCACGGTCACCGGCATGTCTTCCACTTCGAATTCGTAGATCGCTTCCATGCCCAGGTCCTCGAAGGCGGCCACGCGGGATTTTCGGATCGCCTTGGACACCAGATAGGCGGCGCCGCCCACGGCCATCAGGTAGACCGCCTTGTTGTCCTTGATCGCTTCGATGGCGGTATCGCCGCGCTCGGCCTTGCCGACCATGCCGATCAGACCGGTCTTCTCCAGCATGGTGCGGGTGAACTTGTCCATGCGGGTGGCGGTGGTGGGGCCCGCCGGGCCCACCACTTCGTCGCCCACCGGATCCACCGGGCCCACGTAGTAGATAAAGCGGTTGGTGAAATCCACCGGCAGCTCTTCGCCCTTGGAGATCATGTCCACCATGCGCTTATGCGCCGCGTCACGGCCGGTGAGCAGTTTGCCGGAGAGCAGGATGGTGTCGCCGGGCTGCCAGGTCTGCACCTCTTCCGGGGTCACCGTGTCCAGATTGACGCGCTTGGCGCCCTCGTCGTTGCCCCAGGCGATGTCCGGCCACTCTTCCAGGTCCGGGGCTTCCAATTCCGCCGGGCCGCTGCCGTCGAGAATAAAATGGGCGTGGCGGGTGGCGGCGCAGTTGGGGATGATCGCCACCGGCTTGTTGGCCGCGTGGGTGGGGTAATCCGCCACCTTCACGTCCAGCACCGTGGTCAGGCCGCCCAGCCCCTGGGCGCCGATGCCCAGCGCGTTGACCTTCTCGAACAGCTCCAGGCGCAGTTCCTCGGAACGGGTTTGCGCGCCGCGCGCCTGCAGCTCGTGGATGTCGATCGGGTCCATCAGTGCTTCCTTGGCGATCAGCATCGCTTTCTCGGCGGTGCCGCCGATGCCGATGCCCAGCATGCCCGGCGGGCACCAGCCGGCGCCCATTTTCGGAATCTGCTCGAGCACCCAGTCGACCACGGAATCGGACGGGTTCAGCATCGCGAACTTCGATTTTGCCTCGGAGCCGCCGCCCTTGGCGGCCACGTCGATTTCGACGGTGTCGCCGGGCACGATGGAATAGTTGATCACCGCCGGCGTGTTGTCCTTGGTGTTGGCACGCTTGCCATCCGGGTCCGCCAGCACCGAGGCGCGCAGCACGTTGTCCGGGTGGTTGTAGGCCCGGCGCACGCCCTCGTTGATCATGTCGTCCAGGCTCATCTCGCTCTCGAACGTCACATTCATGCCCACCTTACAGAACACGGTGACAATGCCGGTATCCTGGCAGATCGGCCGGCGCCCCATGGCGGACATCCGCGAATTCACCAGAATCTGCGCCATGGCGTCCTTGGCCGCTTTGCTCTCTTCCCGCTCGTAGGCTTCCTTCACCGCGCGGATAAAATCCACCGGATGGTAGTAAGAGATGTACTGAAGCGCGTCGGCCACGCTCTGGATCAGATCGTCCTGGCGGATCACCGTCATCGGGGCTACTCCTGACTGCTGGGATTCGGGGCGCGCATTATAGACTACCCAAGCCGGCTTGTGGGAGCCGCCACCGTCGCTTGTGGGAGCGGGCCCGCCCGCGAAAGGGAGCGAAGCTCCCGGCCGGATTCCAGGGAGCTTGTTGGTTTTCCGCTCTTAACGGCCTCTGGTATCCCGCCGGGTGGCTAACGCCACCCTTTCGCGGGCGAGGCCCACTCCCACAAATCTGGCTCCGTAGAAACCGCCAGCATCCCCACGTCAGGCGAGGCACTCGCCGCGCTTGAGGTGGGCGATCAGCAGCCCGGCGACGGTGTCCGGCCGCTCCAGGTGCAGGAAATGGCCGGCCCCGGACACGCGCTCCACGCGCAGCCCGCCGGGGAAGTCGCCATGATTAACGGTGTGATCCAGCAGGCGCGGGCTCATGCAGCCGTCCTGCTCGCCCACCAGCACCTGGGTGGGCACGGTAATGTTCATGCCCAGCCACTCCTGGGTCTCACGCTGCTCCTTGCGCCACAGGCGAATCAGGTGCCGGTACCAGCCCAGCGCGGCGGGCAGCACGCCCGGCTCGCGCAGGGTGTGCTTGGCGTTCTCCAGGTACAGGCCCGGTTCCCAATCCGGGGACCAGCGCTGCCAGAGTTTGTCGATGCCGGAAAAGTCGTCCTTTTTTAGCCAGGCCTCCGGCGCCATGGGCAGTTGGAAAAACTGCATGTAACCGCTGAGTTTGATTTGCTCGGGCACTTTCAGCAGCGCCTGGGGCAGACGTTTGAGCGGCGGAATCGCCAGCGCGGTGAAGGTGCAGAACGTTTCCGGATAGCGGGCACAAGCCAGATAGCCCACCGCCGCGCCCCAGTCATGGCCGATCAGATGCACGCGCCCACCCAATTGATTGGCGAACACCAGCAAGTCGTCCACCGCGGCGTGCAGGGAATAGTCGCCGTTGCCGGGCTGGCAAGACGGCGCGTAGCCGCGCAGTGCCGGCGCGAAGCAAGTGTAGCCGGCGTCGGCGATCAGCTTCATTTGCACCGCCCAGTTTTCATGGGTATCGGGAAAACCGTGCAATAGAATCACCGGCTCACCGTCGCCGCTCAGCAGCGTCGGGAAGCGCAAGTGCCCGTTAACCATTTCCACTTGCTTCATGGGCGCAGCCTCTTCAATCGGTTACCACAAAATCGGCGTCGTTCCGGGGCCGCCCCTCGGTCACGGTGACGTCCGTGACCCGGGCGCCCTCGGGGCCGCGCCGCATCCACGCGAGCAGCGCCTCGACCGCGTCGGGGGCGCCTTCCAGCCAGGCCTCGACACTGCCGTCGGGGCGGTTGCGCACCCAGCCGGCCACCGCCAGACAGCGTGCTTGTTGCTGGGCGGAAGCCCGATAATACACACCCTGGACGCGGCCACTAACCACGGCTTGTCGGGCAATCCTAGCGGTTGTCACTATTTTCCTCCTCTTTTACACCCTGGCTTTCCTCCAGCCGGTTACCGAACAGCGCCTCCAGGTTAAAATCCAGCGGCTGGCGCAGGCCTTCACGGGCCTGGTCGCAGCGTGTCTTCAGGGTCGCTTCCCACGGCTCCTTGCCGTTGGCGTGGATGCGCAACTGCTGCTCCGCCGGCCAGGGCACCAGGGCCAGCAACTCTGCCATGGTCAGCGCCCGCAGATCGCGGATCAGCACATAGCCACCCTCCTCGGTGCGCCGGATAAGGTGACCGTCCTGCAGCAGATTGCGGAACTCATCCCAGTGGGTAATCCCGGAGGCCTGCATCACCCGTCGCACTTCGTTACCGTGCAACGTCCGTCCATCGCGCTGGCGTTCCCAGAACACGTTCAGCAACCGCATCAGCGCCTGCATGCGCGGCACCCGACGCTGATGCTCCTGAAACACCACCAGAGCGCGCACCAGCTCGGCACCGAACAACACCAATACCCAGGAAATATAAATCCATAGCAGGAACAGCGGCACCGCGGCAAAGGCGCCGTACACCACCTGATAGTTGGGCGCGTGTTTGATGAACTGGGCGAACGCCGCCTTGGCCAATTCAAACAATAATGCCGCCAGCGCCGCGCCGATCAGCCCCTGACGCAACGGCACCGACGTGTTCGGGACCACGATATACAACAAGGCCAGCACCGAGGTGGTAAGGAAAAACGGCAACAACGTAAGCCAGAACCGCACCCCGCCCAGGTAAGCCACGGTGTCGCTGACCAGCGACAGAGACGTCAGGTAGGACGAGATGCCCAGTCCTGCGCCCAGCAACAGGGGGCCCAGGGACAACACCGCCCAATACATCATCAGGCTCACCCGCCCCTTGCGCGGCTGATGGATTTTCCAGATCCGGTTCAGGGATTGTTCAATGGTGCGCAGCATCAGGATGGCGGTGACGATCAGAATCAGCACGCCGGGGCCGGTCAGATTGGTGGCCTGGCGGGAAAACTTACTCAGGTATTCGAGAATCTCGGCGCCGGCCGACGGCACGAAATATTCAAAGGCCCACTCCTGGATCACCAAACCCCGTTCGTTGAGGGCCGGAATCGCGGCGATGACCGCGAACATCACCGTCATGATCGGCACGATCGCGAACAGCGTGGTGTAGGTGAGGGCCGCCGCGCTGGACTGGCAACCGTCCTCCACGAACTGGCGTCGCAACAGCTTCACGAACGCCCACACCGACTGTGCCCGCGCCCGAAACGGGATCACCGGATCCTCTTCGTTGCTTTTCAAATCCTGATCCACTCTGCTTCCTTCTGATGTTTTAGCTGCAAGCTTGTAGCTGTGGGCCCGTGCCTTACAATGCTCCCATCCTATCAGACCACAACGTGACGCCATGGCCGCCTACACGCTCTATCATAATCCACGCTGTTCCAAATCCCGCCAGGCATTGGCGCTGCTGGAAGAAAACGGCATCACCCCGACCATCGTCAAGTATCTTGATACGCCGCCGGATGCGGAAACAGTCCGCACTCTGGTAAAAAAGTTGCGGCTCGACCGCGCCCACGATCTGGTGCGCTCTAAAGAAGCGGAGTACAAAGAGGCGGGCCTGAGCCAGGACGCCGACGACGACACCGTGATCAACGCCATCGCCCGCTATCCCAAACTGCTGGAACGCCCGGTGCTGGTGAAAGGCGACCAGGCCGTGGTGGGCCGCCCGCCGGAGAAGGTGCTGGAACTGGTGACGCCGTGAACAACGACTATGTGCTGATTCTTTATTACAGCCGCACCGGCGGCGTGGCGCGTCTCGCGCAACAGCTAGCGCGCGGCGTGGAAGGCGCCGGTTTGCAGGCGCGCCTGCGCACCGTGCCGCCGGTGTCCCCGGACCACGAGGCCAGCGCCCCGCCGGTACCGGACAGCGGCGCCCCCTACGCCACCCTGGACGACCTGGCCGGCTGCGCCGGTCTGGCGCTGGGCTCGCCGACCCGCTTCGGCAACATGGCGGCGCCACTCAAGTATTTTCTCGATCAAAGCAGCGACCTGTGGATGTCCGGCGCGCTGATCGGCCGGCCGGCCGGGGTGTTCACCGCGTCCGCCAGCCTCCACGGCGGCCAGGAAAGCACCCTGCTGTCGATGATGCTGCCGCTGCTGCACCACGGCATGGTGCTGGCCGGGGTGCCCTACTCGGAAGCGGCGCTGACGCGCACCACCGGTGGCGGCACGCCCTACGGCGCCAGCCATGTGTCCGGCAGCGACGGGCGCATTCAACAGACCAGTGACGACGAGAACGCCATCGCCAAGGCGCTGGGCCGGCGGCTCGCCACCCTGGCGCGCCAATTGGCGGCCGCCGATTAAATCGAACCGAGGGGGAACACCATGCTGAGCGCCCTGCTGCGCATCACCTATATTTTGCTGCTGGTTCTCGGCATCGCCGGTCTGTTCTGGTTCGCACCGCCGGACACGCCCACCTTCGCCGGCGTGATCATGGCCGCGGTGCTCTATGGCCCGCTGGTATTGATGGCGGCGGCGCCGATCACCTTGCATCCGCGTTCACTGACCTGGCTGTGTTTCCTGCTGCTGTTTTATTTCTGCGGCTATGTGGTGCAGTGCCTGAACCCGCCACCGGTGCGCACCCTGGCCATCGTCCAGGTGTCGCTGACCGTGGTGCTGTTCCTGCTCGCCATGCAACTCATGCGCCGGGGCGGTCGTGCGGATTGATGACCAGCTGCACATTGATACACCGGAAGGGGCGCGGCTGACGCTGTCCCTGGCCGGGCCACTACCGCGCGCCCTCGCCTACGGCACCGACCTGGCGATTCGCGGCCTGGTTCTGGCGGTGGTCGCCATTCCGCTGATGCTGTTCGGGCGCGGCGGCATGGGCCTCTACCTGGTGCTGCTGTTTTTAATGGAGTGGTTCTACCCGGTGCTGTTCGAAGCGCTCTGGCAGGGCCGCACGCCAGGCAAACGGATAATGGGCCTGGCGGTGGTGCACGGCAACGGCGCGCCACTGGGGTTCAACGGCAGCCTGGTGCGCAATCTGCTGCGCACCGCCGATCTGTTTCCCATGTTCTATCTCACCGGCTTTCTGGTGATGCTGGTTACCCGGCGCGCGCAGCGGCTCGGTGACCTGGCCGCCGACACTCTGGTGATCCACACGCCGCCGGCGCGGCCGGCGCGGCCCCACCAGAACGGCGCCAGCGAGGCACCGGACTGGCCGCTCAGCCGCGACGATCAACTGGTGCTGCTGGCGTTCACCGACCGCGGCGCGCGGCTCTCCGCCGAGCGCCAGCAAGAGCTGGCCGCCCTCGCCTACCCGGAGCTGCCCCCCGCCGCCGCCCGGGAAAAACTGCAGCGGGTGGCGCGGCATGTTCTGGGGGGCGCATGAGGCAAAGCCAGTTTGAGCAGCGTTACCGGCCTCAGTGGGACAGACTGGAAACCAGCCTCGCCGCGCTGGAAGCGCGCCGCCGCCCCAACGCGGCGGCGCTCACCGATTTCACCGCCGACTACCAGAGCCTTTGCCACCAGCTGGCGCTGGCCCGCGAGCGCGGCTACAGCCTGGCGCTGCAGGAGTACCTCAACGACCTGATGCTGCGCGCCCACCGCCAGCTGTACCGCTATCGCACGCCGCTATTGCCGGGGCTGGTGGCGTTTTTCACCGGCGGCTTCCCGCGCGCGGTGCGTCACCAATGGCGCTGGCATCTGATCAGCACGCTCTGTTTCGTGCTCTCCGCCGGCCTGGTGTGGGCGATGATCCTGCACGACCCGGAGCTGGTGCACACCGTGGTCGGCCCGCAGCAAGTGGCCGAGCTGGAAGAGATGTACCACCCGGACCTGCGCGACGTGGCCGGCCGCGACCGCCAGGACGATGTGATGATGTTCGGCTACTACATCTACAACAACATCGGCATCGCCTTCCGCACCTTCGCCGGCGGCCTGCTGCTGGGCGTGGGCGCGCTGGTCGCCATGCTGTTCAACGGCAGCTTCTTCGGCGCCGCCGCCGGGCACCTGACCCTGGCCGGCGCCGCGCAGCCGTTCTTCACCTTCGTGATCGCCCACGGTGCGCCGGAACTGACCGCCATCTTCCTGGCCGGCGGCGCCGGGCTGCGCATGGGCTGGGCGGTGCTGGCGCCCGGCTCCTGGCGCCGGGTAGACGCCCTGCGCCGCGCCGCCAGCGAATGCCTGCCAGTGATGTATGGCGTGTTCGCGCTGCTGGTGCTGGCCGCGTTCATCGAGGCGTTCTGGTCGTCCCGGGAACTGGCGCCACAGATCAAATACGGTGTCGGCGCCGCCTGCTGGGCGCTGCTGGCGCTGTACCTGCTGTTCGCCGGCCGGCGCCAGGGAGGGCGGCATGGACCTGAATAAGCTCAACGCCCGCCTGGCCCCGCGCTCCTGCTGGCAGGCCATGGATATGGGCACGCGCCTGTACCGCCACTGGTGGCGGTCGGCGGCGCTGGTGTGGCTGGTGTTCACCGCACTGCCCTTCCTGGTGCTGGCCGGCCTCGCCTCGGCCTGGCAGAGCGTTTGGCCGCTGCTGTTGTTCTGGTGGCTCAAGCCGCTGTGGGAAAGGCCGTTGCTGGCGTTCTACAGCCGCGCCCTGTTCGGCGACTACCCGAGCCCCTGGGCCCTGCTCAAAGGCTTTCGGGGGTACGGGCTGAACGGTCTGCTGGGCCAGCTCACCTGGCGGCGGCTGAGCCCGGCGCGGGGCATGCTCACTGGTGTGTGGCAGCTGGAAGGCAACCGCGGCGACGCCGCGTCCGGGCGCATCGCCGTGTTGCTGCGCGCCCCCGGCCAGCGCCCGGCCACGCTGACGCTCACCGTGCTCACCCTGGAGCACCTGATGACGGTGGCGCTGATCCTGCTGGCGATCACCCTGGCGCCGTGGCAGTTCCATCTGGAGTTCAGCGTCTGGTTCGGCGAGCAAAGCCGGCTGCACTGGGCCCTGGGCAACCTGTTCTGGTATCTGGTGCTGACCGTCACCGAGCCGCTTTATGTGGCCACCTCCTTCGCCCTGTATCTGAATCAGCGCACTCATTTGGAAGGCTGGGACCTGCAGCTGGGCCTGACCCGCATCGGCAAGCGCCGCGCCGCGCTGGGCCTGAGCCGGGGCGCCGGGGCACTGGCACTGATGGTGCTGTGCCTGGGCGGCCTGCCGGCGCCGGGTAACGCCGACCAACCGGACAGCAAGCAGCAGGCCGTGGAGCTGCTCGCCTCGGACACCTTCATGCCCATGGAACGGCGCGAAGAGCGCCGTTTGAAAGAACAGTTCCGCGACAACGACGGTGACAGCTGGTGGCGGAATCTGATGCAAAGCCTGATCGACGGCCAGGAGGACAACGACCGGCGCGACCCGCTGAGCCTGCCGGAAGGCCTGATCCACGCGGTCGGCTGGACACTGCTGGTGGCGCTGCTGGCGGTGATCGCCTGGGCGCTGCTGCGCCGCCTGCCGGGCTCACCGATCCGCCGGCGCCCCACCGCCATGCCGGTGCAGGTGGCGGGCCTGGATACCCGCGCCGAAAGCCTGCCGGCGGACCTGGCCGGCGCCCTGGACGACGCCCTGCGCCGGGGCCAGGTGCGTGCCGCCCTGGCGCTGCTGCTGCGCGACACCCTGGTGACCTTCTTCCGCCGGCACCCCACGCCGCTCACCCCCGGCGCCACCGAACAGGACTGCCTGCGCGCCTACCGCCACCTGCTGGGTAACACCCCGGCGGTGGCCTACCTGGACCAGCTCACCGAGGCCTGGACCCGCACCGCCTGGGCGCACCGCCCCACCACGCCGGAACAGGTCCAGGCGCTCTATGACCAGTGGCGCGAACTGCGTCCGGCGGAGGGCAAAGCATGAGCCGGCGACGCGGCAAATTCTGGGGCGCTCTGGCGCTGCTGCTGGTGGTCGCCGCCCTGGTGTTCTATGTCTGGGCCACCGAGCCGGTGCGCTATATGGCGCCGGCCGCGCCGGACGCCTCGGTGCGCGGCAACCCCTATCTGGCCGCGCAAACCCTGCTGGAAGACTGGCAGCGCCCCACCCGCCGAATCTTCAGCACCGGCGCCCTGTTTCCGTTGCCAGACACCGAGACCACGCTGGTTCTGGATGAATACCGCGGCGAGCTGGGCAGCGGCCGCATCGACGCCCTGTTCGACTGGGTGGAGCGCGGCGGCCATCTGATCGTCGCCGCCCGCCCGGCCTGGCACTACGCCGCCAACGAGACCGGCGATCAGGACGAGGACGACGACCGGCCCGATAACGACGACCCCTTGCTGACGCCATTCGGCATCCGCGCGGTGGCGGTGGAGACGGACCAGGAAGACGATCCCTTCGCCACCCTGATGGACCGCTTCCAGCCCATGCAAAGCCTGTTCCTGGAGTATTGCCTGGGCGACAGCGACGGCGAGCTGGCGCCACAGTGCGAAGCGATCACCTGCGAGGCGCCGCCGTTGCCCGCTCCGGCGATCCTCGCGTTCGCGGACGGCCCGCCCCGACAACTGCGAGCCTCGCCCGGCCAGGCGCTGCAACATCGCCCCACCGACCTGCTGCCCGAGTTGCCGTTCTCCAAGGCCGGCAACGCGGAGGGTGAGCAGTTGATCCACCTGTCCTGGGGCGACGGGCAACTGACCGTGCTCGCCGGCCTGGCATTGTGGGACAACCAGCACCTGCACTATTTCGACCACGCCTGGCTGCTGGAGCAACTGATCGGCCGCGGCCCGGTGTGGTTCGTGCAGGGCATCGACATGCCGCCCTTGCCGTTGTGGCTGTGGCAGCATGCCTGGCCACCGATGCTGGCCCTGCTGCTCGCCCTGGCCGCCTGGCTGTGGCGGCGCCTGCCGCGCCCGGGGCCGCAGTGGCACGCCGCCGAAGCCGACCGCACCGATTATCTCGGCCACTTGCTGGCGCTGGGCCATTTCCACTGGCGCACTGGCCAGAGCGAGCGGCTGACGGCACCGCTGCGCGATAGCGCGCGGCGGCGCCTGGACCTGCTTCATCCGGACCGGGACAAAGCCCTGACCCTGGCCGCCGAGCGGCTGAGCCTGCCCGAAGCCGATTTGCGTGACGCCCTGGAAAGCGGCGGCGACACCCAACAACCGCGCCCCCGGGACCGCCAGCAATGGGCCGACCGGATAGCGATACTGCAAACCCTGAGGAGCCGTTTATGACCAGCCAGACGGAACAGGCCGGCGCCCTGGCGCGCCGCATCGAAGAACAACTTAACCAGGTGCTGGTGGGCCAGCCGGCGATCACCCGGCAGGTGCTGATCGCCCTGATCACCGGCGGCCACGTGCTGATCGAAGGCGTACCCGGGCTCGGCAAAACCCTGCTGGCGCGCAGCCTGGCGCGGGTGCTGGAGCTGGACTTTCAACGCATCCAGTTCACCCCCGACCTGATGCCCTCCGACGTCACCGGCCACGCCCTGTTCGACAGCCAGAGCGGCGATTTCCGGGTGCGCAAGGGGCCGGCCTTCACCAACCTGCTGCTCGCCGACGAGATCAACCGGGCGCCGGCCAAGACCCAGGCGGCGCTACTGGAAGTGATGCAGGAGCGGCAAATCACCATCGAGGGCGAAAGCTTCCCGCTGGATCCGCCGTTCGTGGTGCTGGCCACCCAGAACCCGCTCGACCAGGAAGGCACCTACCCGCTGCCGGAGGCCGAGCTGGACCGCTTCCTGTTCAAGATTCTGATCGACTATCCGGACCAGGAACACGAATCCCGCATGGTGGAGATGGTGCTCGACGGGCGGCTGCCGGACAGCCTGGACGCGGCGCAACTGACACCGGTCACCGACGCCGCCGGCATCCTGTCGCTAACCCGCAGCGCCGAACAGGTGCTGATCGACCCGGCCATCGTCGACTACCTGCTGCGCCTGGTGCGCGCCACCCGCGAACACCCCAGCCTGATCCAGGGCGGCAGCCCGCGGGCCAGCATCGCGCTGGCGCGCACCGCCAAGACCCAGGCCCTGCTCAGCGGCCGCGATTTCGTAGTGCCCGACGACGTCAAGGCGGTCGCGGCACCGGTGCTGCGCCACCGCCTGCGCCTGGGCGTGGACGCGGAACTGGAAGGCCAGACCGTGGAATCGGTGCTCGCGCAGCTGCTGGAGCAGGTGGAGGCGCCGCGGCAATGAAGGACGCACGGATACAGCCGCGCGGCCTGACCTCTTGTGGGGGCGGCCCTTGTAGGAGCTTGCCTGCAAGCGAAAGGCCGGCAAAGCCGGCCGGCAGGATTCCAGAGAGCCTGGAAAGCGGAATGCCAACAAGGGCTCTGGGATCCTGCCGGGTGGCTGGCGCCACCCTTTCGCGGGCCGGGCCCGCTCCCACAAGAAGCCAACCCGTCATGGGGGCAGCATGCCGATAAGGCCTGGGCAGCGTCTGATCCAAGGCTTGCTGGTGTGGGCAGCGCTGGCCACGCTGCCGCTGATCGCGCGGGCCTGGCTGCCGGCGCTGGCGACCCCGGCGTTACTGGCCTGGCTCGGTCTGGGTCTGGCCGGAGCGCTGTGGGCGCTGGACGATCTGCGCCGCCTGCGCGCGCGGCCCACGCCGGCGGCGGAGCGGCGCTTGCCGGCGGCGCTGGCGGTGGGCGTCGCGCACACCGTCACCTTGCTTTTCGATAGCCGCCAGGCGGCCCCCGGCGAGCAGTGGCTGGTGGCCGATCACCACCCGCCCGACGACCCGCTCACCGGGCTGCCGCGTGCCCTGGCGCCCGCCGCCGGGCGCGACCGCACCGAGGTGCGCTACCGCTACCGGCCGACCCGGCGCGGCACCGTGCGGTTCGGGGATATTGAGCTGTGGCTGCCGTCGCCGCGCGGCCTCTGGCAGCAGTGCCGGCGCATCGCCGCCGAACGCCGGGTGCCGGTCTATCCGGATTTCTCGCCGATCGCCCGCGCCGCCCTGGCGGTGGATAAAAGCCGCGGCCGTTTCGGCGCCCGGGTGCAGCCGCGTCGCGGCGAGGGCCTGGAGTTTCATGAGCTGCGTGACTATCAGGCCGGTGACAGCCCGCGCCGCATCGACTGGAAAGCCAGCGCCCGCCGCCAGCGGCTGATCACCCGCCACTACCAGGACGAACAGAACCAGAGCGTCTGGGTGCTGCTCGACGGCGGCCGCCGCATGGCGCTGCCGATCGGCGACCTGACCGCCTTCGACCACGGCCTCAACGCCGCCCTGCTGCTGGCCTGGTCGGCGCTGCGCCAGGGCGACCGGGCCGGCGCCATGCTGTTCTCGGCGGAAACGCCGCGCTGGTTGGATCCGGTGCACGGACCCAACGGCATTCAAAGCCTGCTGAAAGGCTTTTACGACGTGCACCCCGCCGACCGCGCCAGCGACTTCAGCCAGGCGGCGCGACACTTCCACGGCCGCTGGCGACGGCGCGCCCTGGTGGTGATCATCAGCCGGGTGCAGGCGGAGGACAGCGACGACCTGCTCGCCGCCGTGCGCATGCTCAGCCGCCGCCACCTGGTGATGGTGGCCGACATGGAACTGCCCGAGCAGGCCGCCCTGCGCCACGCCCGCGTGGCGGACCTGGACGATGCCCTGCGCGTCACCGCCGACGCCCACGAACAACAGCAGCGCCGCGCGCTGCACGCGCGCCTGCGCCACGCCGGCGCGCAACTGGTGGCGGCCACCCCCGACACCCTCGCCGAACGCCTCGGCCAGGCCTACCAGCAGCTCAAGCAGGCCGGCCGGCTGTAACGACAACGCTGCGGGAGCGGGCCTTGTAGGAGCGGGCCCTGCCCGCGAAAGGCCGGCTATGCCGGCCGGCAGGATCCCAGAGAGGTTGTTTGTATAGCCTTTAGAGAGGCCTCTGGGATCCTGCCGGCAAGCAAAGCTTGCCTTTCGCTTGCAAGCAAGCTCCCACAAGGCTGGCTTCCACAAGCTCGCGTCGTTTTCACCGCCGCTGTGTTAGCGTCGTGGTGTTGAGTTCCTTCCAAGGATCAGGAGAGCCCGATGAGCGACGATCCCCAGCAAAGCCCCGCCGAACAACAAAAACCCAAGGTGCTGATCAACCCGCCGGTGTTTTTCACCTCGGTGGCGATCATCGCCGCCATGGTGCTGTTCTCGGTGATCGCGCCGGAAACCGCGGAAACCGCCTTCGATAACGTCAAGGCGCGGGTGATCAGCGACGCCGGCTGGTTCTACGTGCTCACCGTGGCGATCATCATCACTCTGGTGACCTTCCTGGCGATCAGCCGCTTTGGCGACATCAAGCTGGGCAAGGACCACTCCGAGCCGGATTACAGTTACGCCTCCTGGTTCGCGATGCTGTTCTCCGCCGGCATGGGCATCGGTCTGATGTTCTTCGGCGTGGCCGAACCGGTGACCCACTTCACCGCGCCGCCGATGGCGGACCCGGGCACCATCGCCGCCGCCAAGGAAGCGATGCGCGCCACTTTCTTCCATTGGGGCCTGCACGCCTGGAGCATCTACGCCATTGTCGGGCTGATCCTCGCCTATTTCAGCTTCCGGCACGGTCTGCCGCTGACGCTGCGCTCGGCGCTCTACCCGCTGATCGGCAAGAAAATCTACGGCCCGCTGGGCCACGCGGTGGACATCTTCGCGGTGGTGGGCACGGTGTTCGGTGTCGCCACCTCGCTGGGCTTTGGCGTCGAACAGGTTAACGCCGGGCTCAATTATCTGTTCGGGCTGCCCAAGAACGAATGGGTGCAGGTCGGGCTGATTGTCGCCATCACCGGCCTGGCCACGATCTCCGTGGTCACCGGCCTGGACGCCGGCATCCGCCGTTTGTCCGAGTTGAACCTGGGGCTCGCCTTTCTGCTGCTGGCGTTCGTGCTGATTCTGGGCCCCACCGTGTTCCTGCTCAAAGCCTATGTGCAGAACCTGGGCGATTACCTTTCCGAGCTGGTCAGCATGACCTTCAACCTCTACACCTATCAGCCCCAGGTGGAGGACGGCCCGCAGGACTGGATGGGCGGCTGGACGCTGTTCTACTGGGGCTGGTGGATTTCCTGGTCGCCGTTCGTGGGCATGTTCATCGCCCGGGTATCGCGCGGCCGTACCATCCGTGAGTTTGCCCTGGGGGTGATGCTGGTGCCCGCCGGCTTCACCCTGTTCTGGATGACCGTGTTCGGCGATTCCGCGATCCGCATGATTCTGGACGGCTCCTACGCACAGCTGGCGGAATACGTGAAGGACGACAACGCGGTGGCGCTGTTCCGGTTCCTGGAGCAATTCCCGTGGTCGGGCTTTATTTCCGGGATCGCCACTCTGATGGTGGTGGTGTTCTTCGTCACCTCCTCGGACTCCGGCTCCATGGTGGTGGACATGCTGGCCTCCGGCGGCCACGACGACACGCCGGTATGGCAGCGTATTTTCTGGGCCGGCTCCGAAGGCCTGGTGGCCATCGCGCTGATGCTGGCCGGCGGCCTGGGTGCGCTGCAGTCGGCCACCATCGCGTCGGCGCTGCCGTTCTCGGCGGTGCTGTTGATCGCCTGCTTCGGGCTGGTCCGGTCACTAAAAGTGGAAGGCATCCGGCGCACCAGCTTCCAGTCCAATCTCGGCACCGCGCCGGCCACCCTCCATGTGGGCCACCATACCCCCGCCGGGGCGTGGAAAACCCGCCTGCGGGGCATGGTCAGCTTCCCGGTGCGCGCCCGCGTGCTCGCCTTCCTGGGTGAGGTGGCGACCCCGGCGCTCAACGCGGTGGCCGACGAACTGCGCGGCCACGGTCTGGACGTGGCCGTCACCGAGGGCGATGACCGCACTACCCTGGTGGTGAGCCACGGTGAGGAAACCGACTTCCTCTACGGCGTGCGCGTGCGCGGCTATGCTCGGCCGTCGATCACCATGCGGCAACTGGAGCATTCCAAGCGGCAGTCGGAGAGCGATCAGTACTTCCGCGCCGACGTGTTCCTCAGCGAAGGCGGCCAGGACTACGACCTGATGGGCTTCAGCCGCGAACAGGTGATCAGCGACGTGCTCGATCAGTACGAGAAGCACATGCATTTTCTGCACATGCTGCGCTGATCGCCCTTTAAGGGCGGGCCTTGTGGGAGCGGGCCTTGCCCGCGAAAGGGAGCGCAGCTCCCGGCAGGATTCCAGAGAGGTTGTTTGTGCCGCCGTTAGATAGGTCTCTGGAATCCTGCCGGCCGGCATAGCCGGCCTTTCGCGGGCGGGGCCCGCTCCCACAAGCCCGCTCCCACCACCCTCTAGGTGCGGTAGAAGCGCGTCAGGGCGTCGATCCACAGGCGGGCGCGGGGCGGAGGGCCGTTGTGGTGCAGGCGGTTGGCGAGGGCCTGGACGTCGGCGGCGAAGCGGGCTTCGTCACCGGGGTCGCCGTCCAGGTTGTCCAGGGAGACGCTGAACGGATGATCGCAGGCGGCGCAAAATAACGCTTCAAGAGCCTGCGGGCGCACTTCCACGCGCAGGAACTCCGCTTGGGCGGCGGCGTCGCGGCCGTCCGGGGCGTACCAGTAGCCGTAGTCGTCCAGGCGCCGACGGCGCGGGCCGGCCACGCACCAGTGCGCCACTTCATGGAGGGCGCTGCGAAAGTAATCCCGGGTGTAGCGAATGCGGGCGGGTTGATCGGAAAGCGGAGTACCGGCCACCGGGGTGCCGGCCCTATACACCGGCTCGTCGAAGCCGCCTTCCAGCACCGTGTGGTGGCGCTCAAAAAAAGTGTCGCGAAACAGCGTCTCCAGGTCGGTGGCGCGGTGCACCACGCCGCGGGATTGCGGTATGGTAGCCGCCCCGTGATCAGGCTGTCGTGCGCCATGTCCGCTCATCGTCTCGAATACCTTGCTCAGTTGCGTATCGCCTTACCGATTCTCGGCGGCCAGTTGGCTCAGACCGCCAACGGCTTCGTGGACACCATGATGGCGGGCCGGGTGGGCGCCGAGGATCTCGCCGCGGTGGCGGTGGGCGCCAGCATCTGGGTGCCGCTGTTCCTGTTCATGACCGGCGTGCTGATGAGTGCCACGCCGATTCTCTCCCGCCACCTCGGCGGCGAAGCTTACCATCGCGTCAACCCGGTGGCCCAGCAGGGGCTGTGGCTGGCGTTGGGGCTGGGGCTGTTCAGCGCCGTGGTGCTGCGCTCGATGGCGCCGCTGTTGGCGCTGATGGACGTGGACCCGGCGATCCGCCCGCTGGTGGCGGGCTATCTGGACGCGCTTAGTTGGGGCATGCCCGGCGCCGCCGTGCTGCTGGCGCTGCGCAGCTACACCGAGGCGATGAACCACACCCGACCGGTGCTGTGGATCAGCGTCATCGGCCTGGCCATCAACATCCCCGCCAACTATGTGCTGATCTACGGCAAGCTGGGCTTCCCGGCCATGGGCGGGGTCGGCTGCGGCTGGGCCACCAGCCTGGTGATGTGGTGCATGGCGCTGATGATGGGCGCCTATATTCGTTGCCATCCGGTCTACCGCCCGGCGCGGCTGACCCTGCGCGAGCGCCATCTGGAGCTGGCCAGCCTGGGCTATATGCTGCGGCTGGGGCTGCCGGTGGGGCTGTCGATTTTCTTTGAGGTGAGCATCTTCGCGGTGATCGCGCTGTTGATCAGCCGGCTGGGGCCGGAGATCGTCGCCGGCCACCAGATCGCGCTCAATTTCACCTCGCTGATCTTCATGATCCCGCTCAGTTTCGCGCTGGCCGCCACGGTGCGCGTGGGGCATGCACGCGGACGCCGCGACAGCGCCGGGTTGAACCGGGCGGTGCGCTGCTCGCTGGCGATGACCGGCGGCATCGGCCTGTTCGCCGGCCTGGCGCTGATCGTCAGCCGCCCATGGATCCCACACATCTACACCGATAACCCGGAAGTGATCGCCCTGGCCGCCCACCTGCTGCTGTTCGCCGGCATTTACCAGGTGTCCGATGCCCTGCAGGTATGCGCCAACGGCTGCCTGCGCGGGTTTGAGGACACCGCCTGGCCAATGCTGATGACGCTGGTGGCGTACTGGGGCGTGGGGCTGCCGGTAGGGTACGTGCTCGGGCTCACCGATCTGTGGCGGCCGGCCATGGGCCCGGCGGGCTTCTGGATCGGGCTGGTGTCGGGCCTTACCGCCGCCGCGGTTTTGCTGGGCATCCGGCTGCGGTGGCGGTTGCGGCAGCCGTTGGCGGCGACGGTCGGCGTGGACCGGGCGCCGGTCGCCTGACGCTGGACGCTGGACGCTGGACGCTTTGTCGGCTTTCGCTGCGCTCAAGCCGACCTACGGGTGCTGCCGGCATCCGCAGGAAACACCGCAGCGCCCTTCGCACCGGGTTGTAGCGTCCGGCGTCAGGCGTCAGGCGTCAGGCGTCAGGCGTCAGGCGTCAGGCGTCAGGTCTACAAAGCTTACGTCTTGCGCATTGCGTTCGTCCCTTATTTGCGGATAATAACCATTCTTATTTAAGCTCCTCTTTCCGTGACGCGCGCCGTCCGCTCGGCGCTGGGGATTTCATGTTTACATCGTTGTTTCAGCGGCTCGCCGCTTCGTCCGGCCTGGGCGTGGCGTCGCGCACCGTGGCCGCCGTGTTCGGCGGCTACGCGCTGGCCGCCTGCGCCACCACCGCCCTCGCCCTGTGGCTGCCGGCGGCGCCGGCGACGGCGGTGATCACCGCCAACCTGCTTTCGTTTCTGATCTACACCGTGGCGGTGTTATGGGCGTTCGCCACCCGCAGCGCCACCCGCGCCTGGGTGGGCATCCTGGCACCGGCGCTGTTGCTGGCCGCACTGGCCTGGCTGGGCGGCGCGGAGAACCTGCTGTGAAGGCGGGGCTGCGGCAATCCATGGCCTGGCTGCACACCTGGAGCGGCCTGTTGCTGGGCTGGCTGCTGCTGGCCATGTTCGTGACCGGCACCAGCGCCTATTTCCGCGAGGAAATTTCTCTGTGGATGGCGCCAGAGCTGCACCATTCGCAGCCGTCCCCGGAGACCCCCGCCCTGGCCTGGGCGGCACTCAACGCCACGGCCCCGAACGCGAAAAGCTGGGACATTCAACTGCCCGAGGCCCGTTCGCCGGTGGCGCAGCTGCGCTGGCAGCCGGACACCCCGCAGGCGGAGGACGGCGGACGCCAGCGCGGCGAGCGGGCGGTGATGGACGCCGGCACCGGCGAGCCGCTGGCGCCGCGCGCCAGCCGTGGCGGTGATTTCCTCTACCGGTTCCACTTCGAACTGTATGGGGTGCCGCGTATCTGGGCGCGCTGGCTGGTGTGCGTGGCCACCATGTTCATGCTGGTGGCGATCATCAGCGGCGTGATCACCCACAAGAAAATCTTCAAGGATTTCTTCACCTTCCGGCCCGGCAAGGGCCAGCGCTCCTGGCTGGACAGCCACAACGCCACGGCGGTGCTGGCGCTGCCGTTTCATTTCATGATCACCTATTCGGGCCTGCTGATTTTCATGGTGATGCTGATGCCCTGGGGCATGAACGCGGCCTACCAGGACGGCTGGCGCGGCTTCTTCCAGGACGTCTTCCCCCGCGAGGCACCTGCCGCCGAGGGCGGCGCGGCGGCGCCGATGGTCGATATCGCGCCGCTGGTGGCGCGCACCCGGGCCACCTTCGACCAGCCGGTGCGCCGCATCAGCGTGGACTGGCCCAACCGGGACAACGCGGTGATCCGGGTGGCCACCGACAAGGCGCCCAACATCACCGACCAACGCCGGGGCGGCCACCCCACCCTGGTGTTCAATGGCGGCACCGGCGAATTGCTGGAAACGCAAGCCGGCGACGCGGCGGTGCCCGGGGCGTTCCGCGTCTACAACCTGTTGGTTAACCTGCACCTGGCCCGCTTCGCCGACCCTACGGTGCGCTGGCTGTTCTTCCTGTTCGGCGTGGGCGGCACCGCCATGGTCGCCACCGGCATGCTGCTGTGGGTGTCCAAGCGCACCCAGCAGCTGCGCGGTAAGGCGCCGGGGGCGGCGCTGCGGCTGGTCAACGGGCTTAACATCGCCTCGCTCACCGGGCTGCTCGGCGCGCTGGCCGCCTACTTCGCCGCCAACCGGTTGTTGCCGGTGGAACTGGCCGCCCGCGAAAGCTGGGAAATCCGCGTGTTCTTCCTCACCTGGCTGCTGGCCCTGGGCCATGCGCTGCTGCGCCCGGACCGGCGCGGCTGGGTCGAGCAACTGGCGGCGATCACCGTATTGTGGGCAGCGTTGCCGGTGCTGAACCTCGCCACCACCGACAGCCACCTGTTCAGCGCCACCGCGTGGCGAGTCGGCGCGCTGGCCGGCTTTGATCTGGTGTGTTTGCTGATGGCGGTCGCCGGGGGGTACGCCTTGTGGCAGGTAGTGCAGCGGCGACCCGTTCGCGGGCAGGGCCCGCTCCCACAAAGGCCGCGCCCACAACAATCGATGGCGCAAGGCCCACGCTCAGAGCGTGGCACCCGTACCGCGGGGGACGGCGCATGACGGTGATCGCCGTGACCTTACCGCTGACTCTGGCCTACGCCGGCCTGACCGCCCTGGCGCTGGCGATGAAACGCCACCATGAGGCGGCGCTCAGCGCCAAACCGCCGGCGGCGCGGCTGCGCCGGTTTCGCATCGCCGGCTGGGTGCTGATCGCCTTGATGGTGGCCAGCTGCCTGCGGCTGTGGCCCACCGGCCTGGCGCTCTCCATGGCGCTGGGCCTGGTGACGCTGGCTGGCTTGCCGCTGGTGTTCCTGTTGCCGTACCGACCGCGACTGATGGTGCGGCTGGCGCCGGTCCTGCCGGTGTTGGCATTACTAGCCACCACGGTCCTGAACCCATGACCGTGGAAGAAGGCTTGTGCGAGCGGGCCCTGCCCGCGAAAGGCCGGCTATGCCGGCCGGCAGGATGCCAGAGACCTTTCTGACGGTCGCACCAATAAGGCCTCTGGAATCCTGCGGGGCAACCTTTGCCGGGAGCGTTGCTCCCTTTCGCGGGCAAGGCCCGCTCCCACGGTTAGCGGGCTTCGCCGAGCACGAAGGAATCAATCAGGGTGCTGAGCCGGCCAGCGTGGCCGCGCATCTCGGCGGCGTTGCCGGAGGTCTGGTGGACCATGGCGGCGTTCTGCTGGGTCACGGAATCCATCTCGGCGACGGCGGTGTTCACCTGCCCGATGCCACTGCTTTGCTCGGCGGCGCCGCTGCTGATTTCCTCGATCACCTCGGAGACTCGGGCAACGCTGTCGACGATACCGCGCATGGTCTCTCCGGCTTGGCGGACCAGTTCCGAACCTTCCCGGGTGCGCGACACCGAGGTGTCGATCAAAGCGCGGATCTCACGGGCCGCTTCACCGGCGCGGCCGGCCAGGTTGCGCACTTCTTCGGCCACCACCGCGAAACCACGCCCGTGCTCGCCGGCACGGGCCGCCTCCACCGAGGCGTTCAGCGCGAGAATATTGGTCTGGAAGGCGATGCCGTCGATCAGGGTCACGATCTCATTAACACGGGCGGCGGAATCACTGATCTCGCCCATGGTGGTTTCCACCTGGCCCATCACCGCCAGGCCGTCACCGGCCACCTTCCCGGTGCCCGCCACCAGCTTATTGGCCTGACTGGCGGATTCGGCGCTGTGGTTGACGGTGGCGGTGATCTCCTCCATCGACGCGGAGGTCTCTTGCAGGTTGGCGGCGGCCTGCTCGGTGCGGGTGGCCAACTCTTCGCTGCTGAGCGCGATTTCATCGGCGGCGCGGTTCACGTGCCGGGTGCTGCCGCGCACTTCCAGCAGGGTGTCCTGCATGCGCGCCACAAAGCCATTGAACTGGGTGGCCAGCTCGCCGACTTCGTCGTCGGTGGTCACCGCCAGACGCCGGGTCAGATCGCCCTTGCCCCGAGCGATGTCTTCCATGGCCGTGGCGGTATCGCGGATCGGCCGCACGGTGCGCCGCACCATCCAGATCGCCCCGGCACTGACCAATACCAGCAGCCCCAGGGTGGTCACCACCGTGGTGGCGAGGGAACGTTTCAGTGAGGCGATCGCCTCCGCTTCGGCCACCGCCATGCTCTTGTCCACCTCGGTGGCGTACACCCCGGCGCCGATCATCCAGCCCCACTGCGGGATAGCGGTCGCGTAGGAGTATTTCGCCTCCACCGTCTCGGTGGCCGGGTTGGTCCAGCGATACTGGTAGTAACCGCCGCCGTCGCGGGCCACGGCGATCAAATCACGAATCACGAACTGGCCGTCTTCGTCCTGCAGGTCCCAACTGTTGCCGCCGACGTTGTCGGTGCGCGACGCGGCCACATTGCCCTGGAAGTCGTACACGAACAGGTAGTTGCCGCCGCCAAAAGTGACGTTGCCGAGAATCTCCCGGGCACGGGCCTGGGCGGCGGCCTGCTCCTCCCGCGGGGCGTCCGCCAGGTGACTTACCGACGCCTTGGCGGCGTCCACCAGATTCTTAACCCCTTGCCGGCGCGCTTCGATCAACGCGGACCGTTGTTCGGTCAGGCTCTCGCGGGTTTCCCGGCGGCTTTCCAGGGTGGCCAGCACTTCCAGAATCAACGTGATGACAAGCACCGGCCCCAGGGCCAGTAGCAACATCTTGTTCTGCAGGTTGGAGCGAATACTAAAACGGGAGGAACGGGACATGACGGTTTTCCGGATTGTAAGTTTCGTATGCGCAGGGCGCCTGGCCGGTTCATCGGCCGATCCGATCGCCGCTTTAATTCCCGTAAACAGCGCTTGCGCGCCCCGCCGCCACCGTCTAGTGTGAAAACACAGGCTGCGCGGAGGTGTTTATGGCAAACCGGCGTGACCCCCTTGGCAACACCAAGCGTCCCAACAACGTGTTGCCCTTCACCCCACGACGGCGAGCCGATTCGCCGCCGATACTCAGACTCTCCCCTGAATACGACGGCATGGAGCTGCTCTATGCCAACGACCAGCATCCCGACACCCTTTTCTCGGTCAAGATCCTGGCCTGGGCACGCCTGGAAAACGGCGACACCCTGGCCATGGTGCCGTGGCTGAAAAAACTGGCGAGCGCCCACGAACTGGCGGACCCGCTCAACGGGCGTTGGGAAGGCTACCGGCTGCCGGAGAGCGACTACCTGTTCTGCGAGGCGCCACCGCACAAGGTGCAGGAACTGGATGCGGCGGTGTCGTTCTTCGGCAAACCGAACTTCGACAACCCCGCCCGGGGCCTGGTGCAGGAAATCCCCGACACCATTGGCACCCACGCGGTGTTCTCCGAGGACGAGTTCGAAACCCTGAGCTTGATGGAAGTGGTGAGCTGGCGCCTGTACGGCGACGGCAGCGCCCAGGCCATGGTCGCCGATGAGCAGGCCGTCACCCAGACGCCGGTATTGCCCGGCGACCGCTGCCTGGTGCCCGCGCAGAAGGAGCCGGACTTCCGCTACTTCTTCCAGCACGGCATCGCCAACCGGCTCAAGGAACACGACCCGGAAGCGCTGGCCGCCATCGCCATGCTCAACGCCCGGCAGTAACACCGCCGGGTTAGATCAGGACCTCGAGGCCCTTTTCATCCACGAGGTTGAGCAGCTTCAGGGAGATGCCGTTAGGCGTCTTATCGCCCTGTTCCCACTTTTGAATGGTGGAGACGGAGGTATTCAGATAGGCGGCAAAAACCGCCTGGCTGACCCGGTGCCGAGTACGAAGGCGGCGAATTTGTGCGGCGCTAAGCAACTTCACCTCCGGCAGACAGAGCGCATCGAACTCCCGCAGCGTGACCTCTTCCATCACGCCGGCTTTATGAAATGCCTCGGCGGTCTCGTGTACCGTTTTCAGAATGTCACTAGTCATCAGAATCCACCTCGATTAACACACCCTCATCAAGAGCCTTACGAATGCCGGCTTCGCTATACCCCAGCAGCTCCCGGGCCAGACCCCGCAATGCCTCTCTTTCCCGCCTGGTCACATTATCGCGTGCGCCCTTGGCGAAACCATGTAAGAAATACGCCCGCCGATGTGCGCGAAAAGCCAGAATACAACGGCCACCGCCACGCTTTCCGCGACCGGGCATCGGGATGCGTTTCTTACATAATCCCGCGCCCAACTCCGCATCGACCAAGCCGGCTTCGACCTCATGGATCGCCTGGCGTAACGCTGCATCCGTCACTTGGCTTTTATTCGCCCAACGCGCGAACACGGTGGTTTTGAAAATACGCACTGGAATTCACCAAACTATATCACTAAGTGGTATGAATTAGAATCACCGCACGGACCCGGAAATCAGTCCGTGGAGAAGGCGCGGATGATTTCGGGGAAACGCAGGGCAATGAGGAGCAGCGCGTGGGCGGCGCCGTCCGGCGCGCCCAGGCCGCGTTCCCAGTGTTCCAGGGTGGGCAGGTCCACGCCCAGAACGCGGGCGAGGTGAAAGCGGTCGCGGCCAGTCAGCCGCACCGCGGCGGTCACGTGGGTGCCGTCCAGCGGGGTATTCAAGGGCATCGGCGCCAGCTCCGGGCCCCGCCCGCGTTCCAGCAGGCGGTCCACCCAGGCGTCCGCCGCCGAGCGGGTACCCGGCGCGTAGGGGGTGCGCTCCTCCGACATATCGATCTCGCTCTCCGTTCCGCTTCCTTGGGTCGGTACGGGTTCAGTGTGCCGGGGTGAAACGCGGAGGGAATAAGCCGGAAACGTTAATCCTTGTCAGCGATCGGCTCGTCGTCGGGTGCGAGATCGCAGCGGCCTTCCACCGGGTCGAAAAGTCTGTCCCCTTTTTTCACGCCGTGGCGCTCAAAGAAGCCGGCGTTCATTTCCAGTGCGGACACAAACGCCGTCCCCGGCCGGTAGACCTTGCAGCGGCGCGGGTCGTCATGGGGGCACGGCGTCATCGTCATGATCGACACGATACGGCCGTCGGTATCGGCGAACGCCACGTCCAGAGGAATCAGTGTGCGGTACATATAAAACCCGATGCCCTTCGGCATCGGGCCGTCGAACAGAAACAGCATGCCCGTGTCTGCCGCCAGGTTTTCGCGCTGCATCAGGCCCCGGTTGCGCTGCGCCTGGGTTTCCGCCACTTCCACCTCAAGCGGTGCCGCCACGCCTTCCACGCACAGGTCTTTGGAAGAAAACGTCACCGGCGCGCCGTGAGCCGCCGAAGCGAGCAGCCAGAATGAGGCGACGACAGCCAGATGGCGGCGCTTATTTGTTATTGTCATTTCAGATGATATCCAACACTGTTTATATTGACCTAATGGGTGCGACCGGCGGGGTCGGCCTCCGGCCCGTTGGGGCGGAGCACCTCCTGAGCGGGCGTGACGCCGGGGCGCAGGGGTTCGTCCTGCTGGTACACGGGCTTCGTCGCGGGCGGCTGCATAATGAGGGCGTCTTCCAGGACGTGGCCGCCGAAGGCGCGACCGTAACCGGCCTGGTCAAACAGGGCGTTCGCGGCGGTTCGCCAACGGGACCGGAAGGCCCGGGCGCCGGGGCCGAAGGCAACCTCCCGCAGGCTCTCCAGGGATTGCTCGGCAACGGCCCGGTAGCGCACCGCAAAGGTCGCGTCCCAGCTCAGAACCATTTGATACAAATCCTGGGAATCCTCATAGGGCGCTTCCAGCACGTACAAGGTGTTATAGAGAATCTGATATTCCCAGCCGCCGCCCTCACTGAACCCACCGTCAGGGGTAAAGCCAGCGATGCGGTGCAGTTGCGCCACCGCCGTAGTCTTCAGCAGATCCGGGTTGGTCGTCCAGGGCACCAGCGAAGCGTCCTGCCCCAGCCGGGTATTGCGCAGTACGGTGGTCTGGTAACGCAATGCCTGCGTGGAAAAATCGGCGCCCATTGCCATCCCCCAAATGTCGTTATGGCGTTCGTTGTGGTGCTGGCTCAAAACTCTAGTTGAAAAGGACCCGGCTTGCACCGGGTCCGTCCCCTTTTAAGGGATGATGTCCACATCCGGGAACATCGGCAGGGTTTCGGCGAAGCCCTGTATCTGGCAACCGCCGAACGTCGTGGCGAAGGCAAAGCGTGAAGCGGAGGTGTTAATCACCGTCGGCCCGTTGGTGAACTGCATGGCCATGGGGCTGGGCGCGGCGGTACAGGGTGCGCCGGCCGGGCCGATGATCATCACGTTGTTGAACGAGGCCGGCACGGTACTGCCCGCCAACGGCGCGGGCAGCGGCGCGAAGCCGTTCCAGGGCGGCAAGAACTGCACCGTCGGACAACCCGGCGTGCCCGGCATGATGATGGCGTTCGCCATCAATAAGTTGACGCCACCGGCGGCGGGCTGGAAATCCATGTCCATAATGAATTCACAGCGCTCGGTACTGCCAGCCTGGGTAATGGTCAGGTTGATCGTGCCAGGGCTGGCGCCGAACTGATAAATGCCCGGTGCCGGCGCGGGATTAGCCGCCCAACCGGTCGCCGAGGCACACAACAGCGCTGCCGCGAAGAGGTGTTTCAGGGTGAAGGGTTTGGTTTGCTTATTCATGAGAGTCTCCTTTCGTTGTTATGCAGCGGTCCGTCCCGAACCGCTTCCGCCAGGCCACGTACTTCCCCCTCGTGGCCCAGTCACCTCAGACTAAACCTGGACACTCTCCGAAATGAAATAAATTATTTGCATATTATACGTGGAATATTTCAGGTCTTGGTTCTTTCAATGGGCTGCACCGCCAGCCGCAAGCCCATCACGCCAAGAATCGCCCGAAGACTGGAGAGCTTGGGGTTGCCGGGCTCCGAGAGCGCACGGTACAGCTGAGTCGGGTTCAGGTGCGCCTCTACCGCCACGTGCCGAACGCCGCCAAACGCTTTCGCCAGCTGCCGCAGGGTCACCATAAGTTCCGCCTGGTCGCCGTCGGCGAGAACACTATTGAGCAACTCTGCGGCGACCACGGGATCATCCCGAAGCAGCTCCGCCATTACGTCGTCATGAGGTCGTGCCATCATCAATGCTGCTCCCTGAAATAAAGGACTTTATACACGATTAGATGTCGTTTTTAAACGAATTTCTGAGCTCCACCAGGAACCCGGCCAGAGCCCAGCCTGCAACATACACGGCTCCCGCGCCGTCGGTCAGAGCTTCAATCGTGGTAGGTGATATCGGAGAGTGTCTGAAGAGAAGTCTCACGTAGCGGTGCCCCGGAAGGCACCGCGTTCAGAAGAAGGTCAGCGCTGGACCTTGCTGAGGCACTGGGTCATCAGATGGTCCAGGACCTTCTGGGGCTGGCCCATCAGGAAACCGCGGCCGGGGGCGATCCAGTGCAGGTCTTCCTCCAGCAGCCGGGCCAGGCCGGCCACGTAGGCGTCGACGTCGGCGGCGGGCAGGTAGCCCTTGGCGATGGAGCGCTCCAGCACCGTGGTGCCGGAGAACAGCATGCCCTCCTCCTGGATCAGCAGGCATTGGCGGTCGTCCGCCTGGCCGGGGGTGTGCAGCAGCTTGAGGGTAAGCCCGCCCAGGCTGTGCGGCTCGCCATGGGCCAGGCGCAGGTCCGCCGGGCCGGCCACGCCCAGGATGCGGGCGCCGGTGGCGCCCTGCAGGGCACGGGCCGCCGCCTGTTGTTCGCGGGGGCGAGTGAGCACGATGGTCGACAGCACGCCGCCGCAGGCTTCCAGCAGCGCGTGCAGATCGTCCCGGCCCTCGATCACCGGGTCCACCACCAGGGCCTGCTCGCCGGCGCGCACCAGGTAGCTGTTAAAGCCCGGGCCACCGTCGTCCGAACCGGCGTTCAGGGTCAGGCGCGATACCCGGTTGCTGAGCGCCACCCACAGGCCTGCCTCCAGGCGCGCCTGAGCCTGGCCGGTCGCGTCCGGGTCGAGCTTGCACACTTCATCGTAGGCCGGGCGGCCCGGTTCGATATACACCACCTCGTCGCCCTTGCGCGCCGGCCACGGCTGGGTCGGGAACGCCTGGGGCCGGCGGTCGCGGGCGTAGATCAGCACCTCATCCACGCACGCGAACTCCGACAGCTTGCGCAGCACGCTCACCGTCGGCGTAGCGAACTCGCGGCGGCCTTGGCGGCGGTCCTCCAGCGCGTCCTGCGGGCGGATCCAGATATGGTCGATGGTTTCCTCGCCGTCGTGGGCGGGCACCTGGGTGGGCGGCGCCACGGCGGCAAAGAAGCGCGTATCAAAACGGCGCGGCGGCCCCGGCGGCGTCACCCAGTGATCCATATAGGCAATACCATCCAGCGACAGCGCCAACCCGTGGGAGCGGCAAAGATCGCCCAGATCCGCCTCGCCACTGCCCACCGCCCAGCGGCCGTCCATCACCGGATGGCTGCCGTCCAGCCACTGGCCGGCGCTGTCACGGGCCAGCAGCATGCCGGACTCCTCAAAGCACTCGCGCACGGCGGCCACCAGATAGCCCAGCCCGCCGCCCTCCGGCAGGCCCAGCAAGGCACTGGCGGAATTATCATCGTGACCATAAAGGTGGCCGCTGCGCGCCAGGTCCCGGTCGCCGTCATCCACGGCGCCGCCGGGGAACACGTAAAAACCGGGCATGAACACGGCCTTAAGGGTGCGCTGGAGCATCAAGACTTCAAGGCCCTGCTCGGTATCCCGAAGCAGCGCCAACGTTGAGGCGGGGCGAGGTTGCATGATCAGTTCTTATTGTCGAATCAATGAGTCAACAACCTTAACCCGCCCGGCCGGCAAGAAAAAGCGAACGGTGCCACGTTACCTATTGGAAAAGATCGTCCAGGCTGGTGGCATCCAGAACCCGGTCGGCAACGCTTTCCAATTCAGCCTGGGAGGCGCCTTCCAGGCGCAGGCGAAGCGCGGCGGGCACATCGCCGAAGCGATGTTGTATCTGGCGCAGCACCAGCGTGCGTTCGCCGTCCAAGCGACCCTGCTCCACGCCCTCCTGCACGCCCACCAGGCGTTGGCGCTCTTTCCATTCCTCGAACCGGTTGGTGATCATCTCGTACGCCTCCTGCAGGTCGTGCATTTCGGGGAAGGTTTCGCCGGGAAACCATTTTGGTAGCCGGCGGCGCAGCCAAGTGAGGTAATCCCTGCGCAAACCGACCTGTTCCGGACCTGCCAGCCACTTTACCAAAAGTTGCAGAACACCGACCACTTCGTCGGAAGATCGATGGTGTTCCAGCCGAAATAAAGCTGTCACCAGATTATCTAAAGGCTGCGTCTGACTTGAAACATAGGCCCCTTCGTCGATCAGCAAAAACGCCTGGTTGGGCTGAAAGTGTTCCAGCCCGTCCGGCGGAGGCTGAATTAAGGGCCGCAACTCGGTGGGCGCTCGCCAGCGCCGCTCACCGTTATAGAGCACGACTGGCAGCACTGGCGGCAACCGACGGTCGGTACCAAGCTCACCGCGCCGAATCAAGTCCTGATGGAGCAGCGCGGTATAGACCATAATGCGCAACGCCATAAAGCGGTCCACCGACGACTGAAATTCCAGAAGCAGATAGATATAAAGCCAATCCTCGCCCCAGCGTATTCGCCAAACCGCATCGCCGTGCCGCCCACGAAGGTCATCCGTGACATAGCTGCCGTTGATCTTTTCAAGGGAGTCCAGCTCCAGCGCAACAACCCACTCCTCAGGCAGAAAGCCAGTCAACAGGTCCTGAATCATCTGGTCGTGGGCAAAAAGCAGCTTGTAGATAGTGTCGTGTTCGTCCATGAGCACCTCGTCGATATTGAGATACAAGCATGGGCGGGACGAGCCGGACTGTCTGTCCTACGGTGCGGATAATCGTTGTAAGTAAAGACGGAAGAAAGCATCGACTCCGGAGGACAATTGAGTGAGGCGCCAAACGGTAGAAAAGAACCCCAAACGGCTTTTGGGGTGTCATACGCTGGAGAAAAGGCGGGATTTGCGTGATTTCCAAGGTTAAGTGCGGCTGACGCAAAAAACGCGGGTCTGCCACACTTTGTCGTTACTCTGCCAGGAAACCGGCGCATAAGGGCACATTATCAGTGATTCTACGGAATGCCGAGGCTCGTCTCTTGGCAACTGGCCGCAACCGTAATGCCGGGCACGTGGGCCTTTCGCGCCGGCTGGACGACGATTTCCACGTGCTGGTCCAGGGACACCAGCGCCTGCATCAGTCGCTCCAAAGAGATGTTCTGGAGCTTGTAGCGACGCACCTGGGACACCTTGGGTTGGGTCATGCCAGTGATCGCCGCGGCTTCCGTCTGGTTCAAAGCGCGTTGGTCAATGAGCTCATTGAGCTTGAGCGCGAGCGCTGTCTTGGTCGACAGCTCCGCGGCGTCGTCAAAGCCCAAATCCAAAAGCACGTTATCGGTGCCTTGAGGGGTGGCATTACGCGTCATCACTTCCTCCCGCTTAGCCGTAGTGGGCAAGCACTGCCTTCAATCGCTTTTCGATCAGTTTGACGTCCGGGCGCGGCGTACCGCCCAACTGGACGACGAACAGGCCTACGCCCATGTCTTTCTGTACGTCAACGGGGAATGCCTTAAAGTCTTTCTTCGAGGAACCTTCCCAATACAGTATTTTCCGTTTCCGTCGCATAATTATACCTGTTCGGGAATAAACGGCAACCGCGGAATGTGCCACTCATTCACAGGGCCTGATTGGTGGATATCGCAAAGCCTGAGCAAGAGGAGCTGGGTTGTCTGTCCTACGATGCGGACAATCCTTGTCAGTGAAGAGCGGAAAATACGGCGGCTTCTGATCGCTGGCAGTTCAAGTAAGGCGCTAAACGGCGACAAAGCGTCCACAAAACGCCTTTTCCTGTGTCATAAGCTGGGAAAAAGGGGAAAATTGCGTGATTTCCAAGATTAACTGCGGCTGCCGCAAAAACCGCTCCGAGGGAAACACCGGGGCCCGCATCCTGATGCAGCTGGATAAGGCCGTTGAGGAGGTCCGAAGTTAACAGCTACGGCCTCGAGGCGCTGTACGTGAAGGCTGAAAACATTGTCAGCCACGAAACGTCAGCTAGGGGGCAATAAGGTGGCAGAACCGGTAAAAAGACAGGAAAAGCGTGTCAAAAAACCGAAAAATCGCCATTTTTCGTGTTTGGCAACAAAAGTTGCGAGCAGCGCAAATACAGCCGAGCGATCGGAGGTCAGGCAATTTTGTCGGGCACGGCCTGCAGGTGTACGCCGAGCGCGTGCAGTACCTTCATCAGCGTCGAAAAGCGCGGATCGGCACCAGGGCGTAATGCCTTATAAAGGCTTTCGCGGCCCAATCCGGTTTGACGCGCCAGGTCGCTCATGCCGCGAGCCCGCGCGACATGACCAATGGCGGCAAGCAGTTCTTCGTGATCGCCCTCTGCCAGCACCTGTGTCAGGTATTCGGTGATGGCTACATCGTTGTCCAGAAACTCGGTGATATCGAAAGGACGTAAACCAAGTTCTTGTGCGGTTGATGATTTCATTGCTCTCCACTCTCGGAAGACCTGTGTGGTGATCACGGCGTTCATGCAGCACCTGTATCCAATAAGATACAGTGAGGGCGCCCATGTTTGCCACCCATTTTTTGACTTCCGTTGGCGCACTGCGGCCCCTTCACGTCTAGAAAGCTGGCAAAGCACGGCAAAAAGGCGGGGAAACAGTGTCATAAGGGTAAGAAAAGCCGCATTTTGCGTGCGTGACAACGAAAGTTGCGGGGAGCGCAAAGCGGACAGAAAGCCCCTCAATTAAGCTGCCACCACCTATTGGAGAGATCAGGCGGCGGTGTCGTTCAGAAGGCTCTCATAGGGAATCTTGAGGCCGGCGTGCAGATTGCGGATCATCTGCAGGCTGAGTGCCCTCTTTCGATTCAGGACTTCGGAGACCCGCCCGCTGGAGCCGATGTAAGCCTCAAGATCGCGGCGGGTCAGGCCGCGCTGCTCAAGCGTGAACAGAATCGCCTCGACGGGATCCGAAGGGCCGACGGGATAGTGTGCGTCTTCGTACTTTTCGATCAGAATGGAGAGCACTTCCAGTTCATCCGCCTCAGGGCTGCCTTCCTTCGCATCCCACAACTCTTCCAGGCGAGCGAAAGCGCGTTCGAGGTCGTCGTCGGTATGGATCGGCTGAACGTTCATTACACTGTCTCCGCGTCAATCTGGTCGTACTGAGCATGAGTGCCAACGAATCGCACCCAGGCAATCTGCAAGTCATACCGGATGGCGACAATCACGCGGTACTTATTGCCGGCTATGTTGAAAACCACTCGACTGTGCTTTAGAACACTGGCCGTGCTTATGTCTGCCTTCAACTGCTGGGGTGTGTCCCAGTGCGCCTTGACCATCATGTGGTGCCACTGCGTGAGAGGCCTCTCCGAATCGCCATGGTCAGGCAATTCCCAGAACTGCCTCAACGTCCGTTTCGCAATGACTCGCATCATCTCTCCCTGACTGATGAAACTATAGATTCTCCCATTTTGGGAGTCAAGTGGGTGGCACGGCTGAAGATTTCTAAGATTAACGACTACGGCCTCGGGGCGCCGTAAGTGAAGGCTGAAAACATTGTCAGCGAGCGCGGAAAGTTAGTTAGGGGCCAATAAGGTGGCAGAGCAGGGCAAAAAGGCGGGGAACCGTGTCAGAAAGGTGAAAAATCCGCATTTTGCGCGTTTGGCAACAAAAGTTGCGGTCGGTGCAAAAGCAGCGAACAGCTACCCCAGCCCTGGCGCTACTACCTATTAGAATAAATCATCCATGCTAGTGGCATCCACAACGTGGTCGGCCAGATCTTCCGGCTCGGGCAAAGAGGCGCCGGCTAGAGCGGCCACTGCTGAGCCGCAAAACCTGGATGATCACAATGTTCTCATCCAAGCACATATAGACAACTCGGAGATGTAATCCACGATCTCCAACAAACTTTCCCTGGCCGCCGCCCGCCACTTAATCCTTCCGCACTCGCTTCCGTTCGATGAGTTTCCTCGCATCATCCATGACCTGATCGTGAGGGGCGGCCGCACGGGTGTCTTCCATTGCCTCAAGCACCTTCGCCTTGAACCAGGCGTCGTAGAACTCGGGGTCAGTCGTCAAGCCGGGGGGCAGCCCGCGCTCCTTGACCACGCGAGTCAGCAAGATCCGGACAGCGTCTGATACCGATAAACCAAGCCCGGCCAGGGTCTCGGCGGCTTCGCCTTTCAGTTTTTCGTTAATTCGTACATGCAACATCGTCGTTTCAGCGGCCATGGTCTTTCTCCTATCGGGCTACTCATATTGTATCTCATTTGAGATACGGTCAACCGGGCGAGCTTGGACTAAGACCGTTGAGGAGGTTCGAGGTTAACGACTACGGCCCCGGGGCGCCGTAAGTGAAGGCTGAAAACATTGTCAGCCAGCGCGGGAAGTCGGTTAGGGCCAATACAGAAAACCCGTGTGGTGAAGCCCCAAAAGCCGCATTCTTTGTGTCAGAAAACGAAAGTAAGCGGGATTTGCGTGACATCCAACGTTAATGCGGCTGCCGCAAAAAACCTCGGATTCGCCACACTTTGTGATCGCTCTTGCAGGGATTACGGCGCAGGAGGGCAACGCCACCTTGCGCCCACTTACCTTACTGGAAAAGATCGTCCAGGCTGGCGGCATCCAGAATGCGGTCGGCCAGCTGTTCCAGTTCTGCCTGGGAGGCGCCTCCAGCGCAGGCGAAGAGTGGCGGGTAATTCGCCGAAGCGGTGTTGTATCTGGCGAAGTACCAGTGCGCGTTCGCCTTCCAGGCGGCCTCGCTCAATGCCCTGCTCCACGCCCTGCTGCACGCCTTGCTGCACGCCCACGAGGCGTTGGCGCTCTTTCCATTCCTCGAACCGGTTGGTGATCATCTCGTACGCCTCCTGCAGATCGTGCATTTCGGGGAAGGTTTCGCCGGGAGACCATTGCGGGTAAAACCGGCGCCAACCGGCCATTTTAAGGCCAAAAACGAGCCTGATTAGCACCTCCCAGCCACCAAAGGCGCCCATAAAACGCACCGACGCTGGCCGAATGTGTGAAGCTGCTATTCAGGTGCGGGCACGGGCATCCGCGACTGCATCCAAAATGTCTTCGGTACGGGCTTGTGTGCGTATGCCAGGTCCAGCAACTTCGCCAGGTTCTGTCTCGCTTCGGAGTAGGTAAACACTTTCATTTCATAGCTCCAAGACGCGCAGACCAAGTTGGAAGGCGATACGCTTTATCACTTCCGCCTGCTTAGCCGTAGTGGCAAGCACTGCCTTCAATCGCCTTTCGATCAGTTTGACGTCCGGGCGCGGCATAGCGATACCGTACTTCGGCTTCGTCCAGAACGCATCCAAGGTGGACGTTCAAGTAAAGCGCCAAACGGTGCAAAAGAGCCCCCAAACGGCCTTTTGGGTGTCATAAGCGGGAGAAAAGGCGGAATTTACGTGATTTCCAAGGTTAAACTGCGGCTCGCGCAAAGAAGGAGAGCCCGCTATGCGTCACGCGCCAACTGCACCGACTGAAGGAGCAGCGCTCCAGAACGGGGAAAGGCGCTTTTTGTATACCAGACGACGAAAAGCTATCTCGCCCGCACACCCAGAACTCTGAATTTAAAGCTTCTGAGCAGCTGGCCGATTCTTGCTTTATCGACTATAAACGTTTGAAACATAAATCATTTATCTAGCCTCCTCGTTGTCAACAAAAAAAAATCAATAAAAAACAAAGGTTCGTTTCTACCCTCCGGACTTTCATGTGCCGCAAAGTTAATCAGAAGTCGTTTTCTGTCGTCTCTACTAGTACATGATTAGGAGAAGAACCCATGACTACACCGAAGACCAACCTTCTGATTAATGGCATCATCGGCGTCGCTCTAGTGTTACTGTCGTCAATATCCGCAGCGCAGGTACAGTCACCAACCTACTCAGGTGAGATGGACTTGGACTGTTACAGCGTAGCTATGAATGGCTGCAGCGTAGATGTTGAAAGCCAAGTGGATACAAGCACTGGATCCATATTAATTACTAACATCGCCATATATGGCTCACCGTATTGTAACAACGTTCAGTTCAGCGGGTTCCCGTGGACGGGACAACTTGACTATGGCTCGGGTAGCGTTGACTTTTCAGGCGCCACCATGGCCGGACCTGCATGCTACTGTTCGGGCACATTAAATGATGTCAGTTTCGCGGGAAACCCGGTACCAACAAGCATCTCATTCGACCATTCACTCCAAGCGTGCCACTTGGACGGCACTCTCACGAACCCTTAAACTTTCTTGAAATCATGGGCGTCATAGCGATTAGGCTCACAAGCTTTGGCGGCTACTCGCCAGATAGGGAAATGCCATATTCAACAGCGTAATGGGCGTGCAGATTATAAGAGCAGAGTGCACGCTGTAATAATCTGAGCCGACCTTCCGCGCAACAGCATCCACTTCGACAAAAGATTGCGTGTAAATAAGCTCGAATGCCATACAGATAAAGAGCATACCTAAAGAGGCTCATGATAATGCATTAGTGAAACTGGAAGTCTAAAGTCCGCACCGGATTAGCAGCGCCTGGCTTATTAACCACACCGCAAACAGAGAATATTTAAACTGAACCCGCGTACGCACAAGTGTGTCGCCAGCCAGGCGTTGAAGTGGGCAAAACTGTACGGCGGTTGTTATTGTCGAATACATCGCAAAAGCCACAGATCCGCCAATGATTACCGTTGCCGTCCCAGGCAACCCGCGCGGCGTGGCAAATCATCCCCCGTGCCCCGGCGCGCCACTTACTGGAACAGATCGTCCACGCTGGTGGCATCCAGAACCTGGTCTGCCAGGCGTTCCAGCTCCGGCTGGGAGGCGCCTTCCAGGCGCAGGCGAAGCGCGGCGGGCAATTCGCCGAAGCGGTGTTGTATCTGGCGCAGGACCAGCGAGCGCTCACCTTCCAGGCAGCCTCGCTCAATGCCCTGCTGCACGCCTTGCTGCACGCCCACGAGGCGTTGGCGCTCTTTCCATTCCTCGAACCGGTTGGCGATCATCTCGTACGCCTCCTGCAGATCGTGCATTTCGGGGAAGGTCTCGCCGGAGAACCATTGCGGCAGCCGGCGGCGCAGCCATTCCAGGCAAGACCGGCGCAAGCCGCCCTGTTCCGGGCCTGCGAGCCACTTTACCAAAAGTTGAAGAACGCCGGCCACTTCGTCCCAGGCCCGTATAGACCATGATGCGCAATGCCATGAAGCGATCCACCGAGGACTGAAACTCCAGCAGAAGATAGACGTACAACCAATCCTCACCCCAGCGCACCCGCCAGACCGCGTCGCCGTGCCGGCCACGCAGGCCTTCAGTGACATATCTGCCGTTCATCTTTTCCAGTGATTTCAAATCCAGCGCCGCCGTCCATTCCGGGGGCAGAAAGCCGAGCAAAAGATCGCGCACCATCCGGTCGTGGGAAAAAAGCAGCTTGTAAACCGTGTCGTGTTTGTCCATGGGGTACCTCATTGATGGGTAGCGCCAAGCGTGGGCGAGACACGAAATGCCGTCTGCCCTACGGTGCGGACAATCCTTGTAAGCCAGGACGAACGAGGCGCCGTTCTAGGCAAATGGCAGGCAAGAAGGGGCGCCAAACAATGGAAAAGCGTGCCAAAGCCAGTGAATTTATGGCCAAAAACGAGCGGAAAGGCCGGATTTGCGTGATATTCAAGGTTGATTGTGCGGTTGCCGCAAAAACCACAGACGTGCATTTCAGGGAAAGTTCGCCGGGCAGCCGCGCCGGGCTACGCCAAAAGCGGCCGGGACGCCCCGGAAGGTCTGCCCACGATGCCAGAGCAGGCGCATAACAGCGAAAAAGCGTGCCAAACCATCCGTTTCAAGGTCAAAAATGCGCAAAAAAGCGAAATTTGCGTGATTCGCCAGTCTAAAACTGCGGCTAACGCAAAAAGAGAAGCCTGCCGTGTAGGGCCGGCCGGCTACACCACGATTTCCCCAGCCTGGTCCAAAGGGCACCAGGACCTGAACGGCGCCTAAGCAAAGGCGACCAGACCGCGATCAAAGTAAGGGAGTGACAACGGCGGCCATAGGGCCACCGCCGCGACAGGATCAGTTATTGACTAAGTTGTAGTCGGTGCCCTGCATCTGTAAGACACCGTTTAGCGAACAGGTCCCCAAAATCACATTGGAGAATTCGATGGTAGATAAGCGATAGACCGGGACCGTCTGGGGTATGTTCCAGTTGTTATAGTCCAGTGCCACACTTGCCGGGGATCCACACATCGATATCTGTACATTATGGAATGTTATGGATACGTCCGCAGGATCATAGAACCAGGTAGGAAACGCGCTGGTCGGCGTCGCGGAATACCAGGGGAAGCTGGATAACGAGACAGAGTTGCAAAAGGCACTGCCCGGCACGCTTCCAGCCAGGACATTGATCTCAACGGTGCTGCCGTACACCAGCAGCTCCGCATCCAACTCAAGATCACACGGTACGCCCACCGCTGTCACCACGCCCTCAAACACCACAGGCGTGGCGGGCACGCTTGAGCCGATCGGGGTGATGTCTTCATAAACCGTAAAGACTGAAGCAAACCAAGGAAGAGCCAGCGAACAACTGGCCGTCTTGTACACACCTGTAGGCACTGAAGCGCGAACTACCATTCACAGAGCCACCCAAACAGCACCCCGCTCCTATATAGCGGCGCCTTGCGAATAGAAGGAACGTTAAGAAAGCGGGAAGAATGCAAAACTTTTCGATAATCGAGGAACGAAGTGCTTGACCGGTAACACCAATCGGCAAGAGGAAACACTACAAAATGGTTAAATTGCTACCATAGGTAACAAACACAAAGGACTGGCGAAAAACTTACAGAATAAATAGCCAAAAGCTTACACGAAAAACAAAATGGGATTTTAAAGAATGGACGAAATCCCGGTCACGTTTTTTGAGCACCCTCTGAAAAACTACCGCTCGTCGGCTATAAGCTACCGTTCGTCGGGGACGCAAAACTTTTTTTGTTTATGGTTGTACGCAATATATCGCCCCCAAGTCTCTGTTCTTGCTCTACTTTATCATTTGTTGAATTTCATGTTTTCATTTTTTGAAAGACCCCTTTTCATTTTTTGCTATTCTCTCGCCTTCCCACCTCCTCTAACGTGAATCGTGTCGGTTCGGGGAGCAAAACAACAACTCACCCACCGACACGGCGGCGACCATGGAAGAAGTAAAGATCGCCGTCGCACAAACATCCAATTAACGGAAGAATGAGGAGACTCTCATGTCTATGAAAATGATGAAGAAAGCAATGGTTGGTGCAGTGGGTGCGGCAGCCCTGCTAGGTGCGGCCTCTGCTCAAGCGTTCACCACTGTTGAATATCAGAATGGATCATCTTCATATATCACCGGTACTTCGGCTTCTGACCGAGACTTCTCCGGGGAAACAACTCTGGTGGCTACCGTTCCGATCTTCGGCGACATCTCTGTTGATTGTACTCTTAGCTTGACCGGTGATGTCTCGGTCTCAGGCGGAGAGGCTTTCATCGATGTTACTAGTGGTTCTGTTAGCGGTGGCGGCCTTTGTGGCTTGATCACTTTGGGCGGATTCCCGTGGAAAGCCTCCGATACCGCAGGCGGCGCGCCAGGTGTAAGCGATACGCCTAGCCCGGCTACAGACGACGTCAATGGTTTCGTCAACGGCATCGAAGTGCTGATCGGCGGGCAACCGTCTTGCTCAGGGAGCATTCCTGTAGTGTTCAATAATGGCACCCCCATCACTGCACCGTCCTCCTTCACATTTAATAGCGTAATTACGGGCACTGGCGGCTGTTCAGTAGATGGTGTGCTTGAAAGCCCCAACAACGGAGACACCAACGCTTTCTAAAATTGCGTTGCTAGCACATCATAAGTACTAGGGCGGGTCTCACCGAGATCCGCCTTTTTATTGACGCTACAATCTCACCCGTCAGCCAAGCCTACTAATCTTGACCAGTCTATCGTGAAAACATCCCTGGTCGTACATCAGAGGATCATTCATTAACTTATTAAATCCTTGGTATCCCAAACCGCTTTTTTACCAAAGCTCTTTATCTCCTCTGCTCGCCAGGCCGTCACACCACTGAAAAAGTCATGATTCGGGCAATTATGAGGTAAGACTCTCGCTGAAGCACCGAAACATCAATACTCAGCCAAAGCGTAAGCTTCCCCACTAGGTAGACCACTCCAAGGTAGAAATTTGGCACAATCAGCCAATGAGGAGAGGTCCCATGAAAAGATCCCGATTCACGGAAACCCAGATCGTATCGATCCTGAACGAGGCGGAGGCGGGCCTGCCGGTGAAAGAGGTCTGCCGCAAGCACGGCATCAGTTCGGCCTGCTACTACCAATGGAAATCCAAGTACGGCGGCTTGGGCGCGTCGGAGTTGAAGCGGCTCAGGGAGCTGGAAGCGGAGAACGCCAAGTTGAAGCGGCTGTACGCCGATATGGCATTGGAAAACAGTGCCATGAAGGATCTGATCGAAAAAAAGCTCTAAGGCCGCCAGAGAAGCGCGATGCCGTTCGCTATCTGGCCGAGGAACACCGGTTGTCGGTGCGGGCCGCCTGCCGTTGTATGAGCCTGTCCCGGGCGGCCTGGTACACACCGGTGACGGACTGGCGCGAGCGCGACCGGACAGTAATCGACGAGCTCTCAACGCTGGCGGAGTCGAAACCCGGCCTGGGGTTCTGGAAGCTGTTCCGGCGCTTGCGTCGGCAGGGCCACCGGTGGAATCACAAACGGGTTTACCGAGTGTATTGCCGGCTGGGTTTGAACCGGCGGCGACGAACGAAAAGACGGCTTCCTCAGCGCGATCCTTTGCCGTTATTCGTTCCGACTCAGCCGAATCAGGTCTGGTCGGCGGATTTTATGAGCGATGGACTGTACAGCGGCTTACGATTTCGCACCTTCAATGTGCTGGACGACTTTAACCGGGAAAGCCTGGCGATTGAAATCGATACGTCTCTGCCCAGCCGCCGGTTGGTGCGAGTGTTCGAACAGCTCAAAGCAGAGCGCGGGCTGCCGGACATTCTGAGAACTGACAACGGCCCGGAATTCCTGGGTGAAGCGTTTACGGACTGGTGCCGATACAACGGCATCCTCCTGGCTTACATCGAGCCAGGCAAGCCGAACCAGAATGCCTATATTGAGCGCTTCAACCGCAGCTACCGGCAAGAAGTGCTGGATACCTGGCTGTTCCGGGACTTAGACGAAGTCCGGGAGATCAGCTGGGCCTGGATGCTGGAATACAACGAGGAACGCGATCACGACAGCCTCAACGGGCGGACGCCCGCCGAGGCATTACACCAAGCCCAAAGTTCTACTTTTGAGGTGTCTACTTGACGGGGAAGCTTACGAGAGCATGAGTATCTACAGAAAGATGCAATCTCTCATAGAAGAAAAAAGACGCCTTACCAGATATCATCTCGGTAAGACGTCCAATTTTAGATCAACCAAAAAAATTACTTAATTGGCTGAGAAACGAACTTAAGATAATTCCCACGCTCCGGGATAAAGGCATCAACATATCCAAGCCTGCCGCCGTCTGAACCAAAAAAGCCGGTTTTTAGGTCGACCATTTCAGCATTATACTGATCGACGACCATGCGCCCATCATCCAAAAAGTCCACCTCACCAGTAAGAGACATGTGGACTTTGTAGCTAAAATAGTCCAGAGAGTTCCGGGAAAATCCGGATGTGTAGGCCTGTGCATGCGGCAAGTCAATATAAAGATCTACTTCCGCGGTCAGCACAGGCTTATCGTTTGGTGCTGGCCCAGGCTTGATCCATGCAGTGATAGGTTGATCCCGAACAACGTTCCCATTCGAAAGTACTCTTTCAGCGTACCTCATGCGTAACACCTGAGGACCAGTCGCCCCCGCCTGTACAAAACTGACGCCGGGAAACAACCCAAATGGTAGGGCCGCATCCATCGACGTACCATAAATGACAGAAGGCCAAATCAGCACCTTAACACCGTCGCCTGAAACTTCATCAGTGACCTCGGCAGTAAGTGCACCAGTCAAATAGGTAAACTTATGCTCGGGGCAGACTGATGCAATAGGTTCTTCGATAGTGAATGGCTCTTGGTAGCCACAACCAAAATTACCGCCATTTAACCCCCCCGACTGCATTTCGGTGGCCCCGAAAGAAAGCACTTTTGCACTGTTGGGTGCCGGTCGGACTCCATTCGGATCCACAGGATCTCCGCGATAATCAACTAGTCCTTGCGTATATACATCCGGTTCGTCGCTAGGGCCATATTCTTGCTGCTCAAACTGGTAACGCCCGCCAGTTATGATAAGAGGTGTCCCACTTTCGGTGGGGTACTTCTCCGAGGTATCTCGTTCACTAAAGAAATTAGCGTTTGTATCAGATTCAGGTAAGGTTCTTAGGCTCTGCAAAACAGAGTTCGAATTCTCTGCGCCCTTAAAATACTGCACGAAATCTGGCCCACCAGCTTGGTAATCCGGGCCGGTTCTCACAACCAATGTTTCTCTAACAGACGCACCAGTTTGGGACGCTTGCAAGATCCGGGTCAAACCTAAAGTCTGGGTTTGCAATGGCAAACCCTCCGTACCGCATACTGTATTGACACCACATTCAAAGTTATCATCTGCGATAAGCTTTGGAGCCTCATCATCGCTGTTATCAATAGCGAACCCATTGGATAACAGCGTGTATCTGTAAAACTCACCTTGCTCCCATTCTGTATCAGGAAAGAAAGTAATTCTTCTTGGTGACACATTTAGTGTCCCTTCTACAGCAGCCTTCTGAACGCCATTCGAATCGACTTTATCAACAAAGAATGTTGACCCTATTACTAACGACCCGGGTTCAATATTCTTCGAAAACTGGATAATTATAGGTCGATTACGGGGCAAGGACGTGACCGGGATAGCATCGTCCTTTTCTTTAATATCGTATTCGGTTCCTTGATCATAGCCAGGAAAACCACCGGCGCAGTGTCCCGCCTTTCCCGCGTTTAGGTCTCTTTCATCTTCATTCAATGTGCAGGGAAAACCTGGATACGCTGACAAAATTACCGGGGCGTGCGACACCACGGCATTTAGTTCTGGGAAATCAATCCCGCCTGGAGTTATAACGGTCTTGTTCTCAACAATAAGCGGCCTCGAGATACTTTCATCGATCTCGTTATTCAATGCATTACCCGATAGATCAGTAATACCGGCGCCTATTTGAATACGGTAAGTTTTTGGTTGGGTCTGAGACAAATAGTCTGCTACCGACGACTGGACTTTTTTCAGACCGAAATCAGAAGCACTCTTAACGGTTTTTTTCTTAACGACCAAAGAGGCCCCGTCGAGATAGTACTGACTCTCTACTTCCTCGCCTGCTTTGAATAGTTTTACTCGATCTTTAAGGCTACTAGGCTCGAGGGGCTCACTAAAGTTAAAAGTAATTGCGTCACCTGGTGTGTAGAACTCGGATCCAGGCTTTTTGACACCACCAGCGTTTTCATCGCCTAAAGTCCAACTCTGCAGAACCGGAGGCGTAACATCGCCCAATCTTTGCGGCGGATTATTCTGATTCTTATAGGACTGAAGTTGGAAGCTAAGCATGCCATAGCCGTATTCTTGACCCAGGATGTTCGGCTCCACCACGCTCACCGCGTCCAAGTTCAGCACGCCGGCAGTGGGATCTACTTCCGCCAAGCCAACCAGTTCGATGTGCAGCAGGTCTTGGGTAAAGGCGCCATTGGCGCGCGCTTCGCTAGTGGCAATGCCCACGTCCATCAGCAAGTGCACGATACGCAGAGCATCCGGGTTGTTTTCGGCATAGGGGTTGGGCACCAGGTAGCCGCTGGCGTCGGACAGCACGGTCATGGTGACGTCGCCGGAGCCGAAGCCGGCGTTCACTTCGCCGCCGATCAGGATCGGGTTGATTTCGGCGCCGTTGAGGACGGTACCCTTGGGCAGGCGGATCGGGGTGACGTCGGTGTAGGTGGTGACGTCCGCCAGTTCCGCGCGCACCACTTCGGCGCTGGCCTGGGTGATGTTTTTGTTCTCGCCCAGCAGGGTGCCGTTGACCGGTACCTGGTTGATGGGTTTCCCGGTAAGGCGGGAGGTATTACCTTGGGTGAGTTTCTGCACCAAGATGGCCGGTTCGCCTTTCGGGGAAGAATCCTTGGGCGTGAGCGTGTAGCTCTGGTCGCCGAGGGTCTCGCCGTAGGTGCTGGCCAGGCCGGCGGTGATGTCCAAGGTGTAGGTTTCGCCGGCGTTCAGGTATTCCTGGTCCGGGTCCACGGTCATGTAGGCGCCGTCGATCAGCAGCGTGGCGTCCACGGGATCACCAGCGCCGTCACGCAGCACCACGGTGTTGCCGTCGCCGTACATGGCGGTGGCGCGATCGATGGGCTGGGTGAACTGGAAGCGGAAGCTGGAGAAATCCATTACCGGTTCCATGTCGGAGCCGTCCGGCATGCGCCGGCTGACTTCGAAGGCGTCTTCTTTCACTACCAGGCTTTTCGGGCCTTCGTGCAGCGGCCGGGTGGTAAAGGTGAGGGTCTGGTCCTTGGCGGTGCCGCGGCGCAGACGCAGGTCTTCGATCACCACGGTGTAGGCCTGGTTGGGTTTCAGGTCCTCGTCGGGCTGCAGCAACACGTTGTTGGGTTCTTTGGCCACCGATTCCGGGGTGACGGCCACCACGGTACCGGTTTGCGCATCACCTTCGTAAACGGTGATCGAGTTCTGCGCTTCGCCGAGATTCACGGCGCTGGAGAAGCGCAGTACCACCGGCGCGGCGGTGGAGATTTCGCCCTGGCCGTTACCGGGATAGGCGTAGAGCAGCGCTTGATTGTCGCCCTCGCCCGGGTTGCTGCCGAAATCGTCGACAGGTGAATCGCCGCCGTCACCGCCGCAGGCGGTAAGCAGCATCGAGGTGCTCAACACCGCGACGGAGGACAGCAGCGTTCCTTTCCGCTTAATGTGTTTCGTTTTCATGGTGCCCCCTTAAAACTGCATGCTGATGGAGCCGGCGAATACGTTGACGTCGCCTTTGGTTTCCACCACGTCGTTGTTCAGTGCGGTCGGCTGGCTGGATACGATCTGG
>JGI24516J20058_1000005_pt1 | contig 240605 bp, 229 predicted proteins | sample LinPmetageLP39_FD_20058 | JGI IMG/M metagenome (IMG submission 20058) | reverse complement strand
GGGCCCGGCCACCCATCACAGATGGGCGGCGTTCGGCGGCGCGCGAAGCAGTGCTTCGCAACACGCTTGCCTCACCCCTGGGCGCTCTCATTTGGCCATCCCTGGCCAAATAGGTCCCTCCAGGCACCACCATTGCCCCGCTCACTTTGCGGGCTTTCTGGAGAGAAAAGTCTCTGGCATCCTGCCGGCCGGCTTTGCCGGCCTTTCGCTTGCAAGGCAAGCTCCTACAATAAAAAAAGCCGGCGGGAAGCCGGCTTGAGGAATGATCGCGTCGCGATCCGGGAAAGCAGAGGGTGCGAGGCGGTCAGGCCGCCTCCTCTTCCAGAGCGTGGGCCACCAGTTCGTCGAACTGCTTCAGGAACTCACGGTTGTCGTGGTCCCAGGGGTGGAAGCCGGGCTTGAACCAGTCCAGCCAGGCCTTGGCGCTGTAGCGGAAAATGCCTTTCTTGCCCAGGCTGTGGCGCACTACCGCGCGCCAGCCCTTGCGGTCGAACAGGCCGCCGCTGACCCGCACGTTGTGCAGGTAGAAGGGCAGGAACAGAGCGAAGAATACGCTGGTGGAAAACAGCAGGGCGAAGCTGCGCATGGCGTAGGCGCTGACTTTGTCGTCGCCACCCACCGCCAGCTGATAGACATCGAACGCCACGGCTTTATGTTCGGTTTCTTCCAGGGCGTGCCAGTTCCACAAGGCACGGTAGCCCTCGTCGGAGCCTTCCATGATTTCCGGCAGGCTGAGCAGCCCGTCCGCGAGGATCGCGGTCAGATGCTCCAGAGCCACGGTGCCGGCCAGCTGGAAGGACCCGGGGGTGTACTTCTGGACCGCCTTGAGCAGATTGTCGACCAGTTGCTCCTGGGCCTCGATGGGCACGCCGGCCTCATTGACGAAGCCGTTGTATTCTTCGTGCTCGCGGCCGTGCATGGCTTCCTGGCCAATAAAGGCGGTGACCGCCTTCTTCAGTTCCGGGTCCTGGACGGCATCGCGATACTGGCGCACGCTGTCGATGAAGAAGCGTTCGCCAACCGGGAAAAACAGGCTCAGGGTATTGAGAAACTGGCTCACGTTGCGTCCATCCTGGTGCCAGGTCAGCGCTTTGCTGGGGTTCAGCTTGAAGCGCAGGTTCCGGCGGGTGGGCAGTATGTTGATCGCCATGGTTAAGTACCTCTGATGATTGTTACATTGAACGATGATACATTCGCCCGCGCAGTGGGCAAGTGGCCCTTGGTTAAGGAAGGCATGTCGTGACGGCAAATAAACAAGAAAAGGCAAATCGTTTACTTGAGGCCCTGGTCGCTCACCTCAGCGAGTCTCTGGACCCGGATCGTGTGGACGACTGGCTGGAACAGGAGTTGGACGCGCTGCTCGATCAGGCCGACAAGGTGCGCCTTGGTGAAGCGGTGACCGCCGAGCAGATCCGCGTCACGGTGCGCAAATACGCGGTGCAGATGGAGCTGGGCGGCGGTATTCCGGAGCTGGTGGGCGAGATGGTGGACCGTCTCTATAACCACGGCATCCAGGGGGAACGCCGGGTCGGCGAGCTGGTGGACGAGAGCACGGTGGCGGCGCTGGTCGACAAGGTGTTGGAAATACCCCTGTCCCGGCGCGGTGTCGGCTGGCTAAGCAGCAACCCGGTACTGCTGGCGCTGCTCGCCGGCGGCGCTCATCTGGGGCTCAAGACCTGGTTGCACCAGGGCATCCCCGAGAGCCTGCGCGGCTTGGTGGGGCGGCGGTTACCGCCGCGCTGGCGGGCCAGCCTGGAGATGCGCCTGCAGGAGTGGTTGCTGGAGCGCACCGCGGCGCTGCTGTCCGACCCCTGGCTGTACAGCGACGATAACCTGGGCGAGCTGCGCGAACTGGTGCTGGTGGCCTGGCAGGACTTCGCCGAGCGTCCGGTGACCGAGCTGCGCGAGTTGCTCAGCAGCGAGGACATTCAGGAGTTGTTCGTGATCGGCTATGACTTCTGGCGGGACTTCCGGCACAGCGATTATTTCGCCACCATGCTGGATACCGGCATCAACGCCTTTTTCGACAAGTACGGGGACACCACCCTGCGCGATTTGGTCGATGAAGTGGGTATTGAGCGCGACGACCTGCTCGACGACGCCCGCCGGTTCGCGCCGCCGGTGCTGCGGCTGCTGCGCGAACGCGGCCTGTTGGACGCCTGGCTGCGCCGTCATTTAGCGCCGTTCTTCGAGAAACCGGAAACCCTGGCGATTCTCGACGAATAGCCGCCGAAGGCCGCTAGGCGGGGCCATCCCCGGCCCGGTCATGCTCCTGCCGGGATAGGATTTCGTGGAGTTCGTCTTCCGGCACCGGCCGGCTGATCAGGTAGCCCTGAATGCTGTCGCAGCCCATCTCGCGCAGGATATTCAGGTGTTGGTCGGTTTCCACCCCTTCCGCCACCACGCTCATGGTCAGGCTGTGCGCCATCTCGATGATCGCCCGGGTGATCGCCGCGTCGTCCGGGTTGTCCGCCAGATCGGTGATGAAGGTGCGGTCGATTTTGAGCGTATCCACTGGGAATCGCTTCAAATAGTTGAGCGATGAATAGCCGGTGCCGAAATCGTCCAGGGACAGGCCCACGCCGCGGGCGCGCAGCCGCTCGAGCAGGGCGATGTTTTGGTCCATGTCTTCCATGATCAGGCTTTCGGTGAGCTCGAGCTCCAGAAATTCCGCGGGCAGACCGGTGAGTGCGAGAATGCGGTCCACCACGTCCGCCAGGTTGCCTTTGCGGAACTGATGGGCGGACAAGTTCACCGACACGCGGATATTCCCCAGCCCCCGATCCAGCCACTGCCGCGCCTGCCGGCAGGCGCGCTCGAGCACCAGCTCGCCGATCGCTGAAATCAGGCCGGATTCTTCCGCCAGCGGAATAAACTCGGACGGCGCCAGCAGGCCCATGGTCGGGTGCTGCCAGCGCACCAGCGCTTCCACCGAGGAAATGCGGCTGTCCGCCAGGTCCATTTTGGGTTGGTAATGGACCACGAATTCGTTCTTGAAGATCGCCTTGCGCAGGCTGGTCTCCAGCGCCAGCTGTTCCACCGACGCCATCTGCATGCCGGTGCGGTAAAACTGGAAATTATTACCGCCGCTGCGTTTTGCCTGATGCACCGCCATTTCCGCCTGGTTGATCATCGACTGCGCTTCCTGGCCCGGGTTGGGGAACACGCTGATGCCGATGCTGGCGCCCAGCAGCAGTTCGTGGCCGTCGATCAGGAACGGCTTCTTCATCATGTTAATCAGCTTCTGGCAGAGCGCGCCGATCTGCGTTTCGGCGCCGCAGTTCTCCAGCACCAGGGTGAACTCGTCACCGCCCACCCGGGCCAGGTTCTCGTCGTTGACGCCGCACCGGCAAATGCGCTCCGCGGCCAGTTTGAGCAGGCGGTCGCCGATCTCATGACCGAGACTTTCGTTGATGGGTTTGAAGCGGTCCAGGTCGATCATCAGCAGCGCGGCTTTTTCCCGGTTCAGCCGCGCCAGGGTCAGCGCCCGCTGCAGACGTTCGCGGAACAGGGCCCGGTTGGGCAGGCCGGTGAGGCGGTCGTAATTGGAGAGGAATTGCACCCGCTCCTCGGCTTCCTTGCGCGAGGTGAGATCGGACAGCATCCCCACATAGCGGATTACCCGTTGCTTCTCGTCCAGCACGCTGCTGATCTGCAGCCATTCCGGGAACGGCTCGCCGTTGCGGCGCCGTTCGTTGATTTCGCCTTCCCAGAACCCGGTGCGGCGCAGCGCCAGCGTGATGGCACGATAGGTGCTGCGGTTGCGGTCGATGTGATCGGTGTCGGCGATAGTGCGGCCGAGTACATCCTGCTCCGGGTAGCCGGTGATCTGTTCGAAGCGGGCGTTCACCGCCAGGAACTGGAAGTTGCGGTTCAGAATGAAGATGCCTTCCGGGGCGTTCTCGAACACCGTCGCCGCCAGCCGCTGTTGCTCCTGCGCTTCGCGGGTGGCGGTGATGTCACGGCGGGTGCCGATCATGCGCAGGGCGCGGCCCTTGTCGTTCCAGTCCACCACCCGGCCTTCGTCCTCGATCCAGCACCAGGGGCCGTCGGCGTGGCGCAGCCGATAGATGGCGTGGTAGCGGTCGGTTTCGCCCTTAAAGTGGGCGATCATGGCGCGGCGGATGGTGGGGAAATCATCCGGGTGAACCAATTGCTGCAGATCGCCGAAGAAATTGCGGAAGTATTCGCTTTCGTAGCCGAGCAGCCGGTCGAAGTTGGTGTGGTAATTGGTGCCGGTCAGCAGGTTCCAGTCCCACAGCCCGATGTTGCTGGCGTCCAGCGCCAGCTGCAACCGCTCACCGGTGGCGCTGAGCTCCCGGTTGGCCTGCTCCAGGGCGCGGGTCCGGTCGCTGACCATGGACTCCAGGCGGTCGTTGGCTTCCTGAAGCCGCCGGCGTGCCTCCTTGCGTTCCATGATCTCGTCGGCGAGCTTTTCATTGAGCGCTTCGGCGTTGGCCCGCGCCCGGTCCAGATAGTCGATCAGCGCCGTGTTGCTGATCTGCAGATCAAGGGCCTGGTGCGTGGTCAGGTTGATGCGGCGGGCGGCGATAAACAGAAAAGCCCCGGTGGCCACCAGCATGGCCGCCAGGGCCGGTTCGTTATCGTTGGCCAGCAGCAGCTGCGCGCATGACGGCGCCAGCAGACAAACCTGGTACATCAGTACCGTTGGCAGATGGCTGCTGTACGCCGACAAGGCCAGGATGCTCAGGCCGGTGCCCAGGCTGCTCATGGTGAGCTGCGCGTAGAGCATCGACTCGGAGAGCAGGGTGTCGGTGGGGTTGAACAGAAAGCCACCGATGCCCATTGCCACCGAGGTGGCGAGCACGCTCAGGGACACTTTGCGCAGATCGGCGCGATCGCCGTTGCCCAGCGGCCGACTCAGAAGCAGCCAGCTGACCCGGGCCACAATCAGCGTGATCACCGTCAGGGCCCACACCAGCAAGGTGGCGCGCGGCACCGGCGAATCCCAATAGGCCCAGGTCGCCGCGATCACGGCCAGGCCTTCCAGCACGTTCATGCCTTTGATCCCCGAAAGGAGATACTGGCATTGCGCGCGGATCACGGCCTGCTGCTGCTTGCTTGGTTGTGACTCGAATGCTGTCGACACGGATAATGGTTCCAGGCTCGGAGCCTTGGGCGCCGGTAAGTAAGTCGCTCCCGTGCGTTGCTCGGGAACCCGTAAGTATAGGTGACGCCGGGCTTTTTGTTTGGCAGTTTACCCAGCCCCATCGCGAAGGGAAACCGGATCACCGGGGCTGCGTCACAACCTGCCGCGCCAAAGCGGCGGTTCTGGTAAACTGCGCCGCCATGGATGATGTGACTTCCCTTATTGAAGGCCTTAACCCGGATCAGCGCGACGCGGTGACCGCCGAAGACCGGCACTTGCTGGTGCTGGCCGGTGCCGGCTCGGGCAAGACCCGCGTGCTGGTGCACCGTATCGCTTGGCAGATCGCCACTGAACAGGCGTCGCCGTTCGGTATTCTCGCGGTGACATTCACCAACAAGGCGGCGGCGGAAATGCGCGGCCGTATCGAGCAGCTTCTCGACATGCCCGCCGGCGGCATGTGGGTGGGCACCTTCCACGGCATCGCCCACCGGTTATTGCGCCAGCACTGGCAGGAAGCGGGCTTGCCACAGAACTTCGAGATCATCGACGCCGACGATCAGCAGCGTCTGATCAAACGGGTGATCCGCGAACTGGGGCTGGATGAACAGCGCTGGCCCGCGCGCCAGGCGACCTGGTTCATCAACGGCCAGAAAGACGAGGGCCTGCGCGCCGCGCATATGGACGTGGCCGGCGGCGATCTGTTTCTGCAAACCATGCAGAAAATCTATCTCGCCTACGAAAAAGCCTGCGCCCGCGGCGGCCTGGTCGATTTCAACGAGATGCTGCTGCGCGTGCTGGAGCTGTTCCGCGACAACGACGACTTGCGCGGGCACTATCAACGCCGCTTTCGGCACATCCTGGTGGACGAATTCCAGGACACCAACGCCATTCAGTACGCCTGGCTGCGGCTGCTCACCAACGCCGACAACGCCGCCACCATCGTCGGCGATGACGACCAGTCCATCTATGGCTGGCGCGGCGCCAAGATCGAAAACATCCACAAGTTCAGCCGTGATTTTCCCGACACGCGCACGGTGCGGCTGGAGCAGAATTATCGTTCCACCGGCACCATCCTCAACGCCGCCAACGCGGTGATCAGCGTCAACAGCGATCGGCTCGGCAAGGAGCTGTGGACCGACGGCGGCGATGGCGAGCCGATCCGCCTGTACGCCGGGTTCAATGAGGTGGACGAAGCCCGCTTTATCGCCGGCAAGGTGGAAAGCCTGGGCCAGCAGGGCATGGCGCGCCGGGAAATGGCGGTGCTGTACCGTTCCAACGCCCAGTCCCGGGTGTTGGAAGAAGCCTTCCTGCAGGCCGGTATTGCCTATCGCATCTACGGCGGCCAGCGTTTCTTCGAGCGCGCCGAGATCAAGAACGCGCTGGCCTATCTGCGCCTGCTCAACAACCGCCGGGCGGACGCCGCCTTCGAGCGGGTGGTGAACACACCCACCCGGGGTATTGGCGCCAAGACGCTGGAAATCCTCCGTGATCTGGCGCGCCAACGTGGCGTGCCTCTTTGGGACGCCGCGGTCGCGTTGATCAACGAGCAGCTGCTTACCGCCCGCGCCGGCAATGCCTTGCTCGCCTTCCTCAAGCTGGTGGACACCCTGGCGGAGGACACCAAGGCGCTGGGTCTGGCGGAAACCGCCGAACACGTGATCGCCGCCAGTGGCCTGCTCGACTACCACGGCCAGGACAAAGGCGAGAAGGCCCAGCAGCGTCTGGACAACCTGCGCGAGCTGGTGTCCGCCACCCGTCAGTTCGGTGACGAAGAGGGCGAGGAGGACCCGCTCAGCGCCTTCCTGGACCACGCCGCCCTGGAATCCGGCGAAGGGCAGGCCGGCGCCCACGAAGACGCGGTGCAGATGATGACCCTGCATTCCGCCAAGGGGCTGGAATTTCCGGTGGTGTTCATCACCGGCCTGGAAGAGGGCCTGTTCCCGCATCAGATGTCCTCGGACGATCCGGTGCGTCTCGCCGAGGAGCGCCGGCTCTGCTACGTGGGGCTGACCCGGGCGATGCGGGAACTCTACCTGACCCACGCCGAAAGCCGCCGCCTGTACGGCAACGAAACGCTCAACCCGCCGAGCCGCTTCCTGCGCGAAATCCCCGCCGAGCTGGTGGAGGAAGTGCGCGCCCGGGCCGGCTTCAGCCGGCCGCTGGGCGGCGGTGGCGGGGGGCCGCGCCAACAGGACGCCAATGGTATTGTATTGGGGGCGCGCGTTTTGCACCCGAAATTCGGTGAGGGCACGGTGCTGCATTTCGAGGGCCAGGGCCCCAACGCGCGGCTGCAAATCAACTTCGACGGCGTCGGTACCAAATGGCTGGTGAGCCAGTACGCCCGCCTCGATGTGATCTAGGGTCCGAAGGGCCCACTAACAATAAAACCAACGGGAGAGTTTCATGGATCGTCGTAAATTCGTCTCCGCGCTGGGCCTCGGCCTGGGCGCCGCGGCGCTGGCCGGCTGTGGTCAGAACGAAAGCGAGAACAAACCGGCCGCTGGCAGCGGTAACACCCCGGCCGAAGCCGCCGACAAGGAAATCCGCGAGTGGAAGCTGGTCACCGCCTGGCCGAAGAATTACCCCGGCCTGGGCACCGGCGCCAACCGCTTCGCTGAGCGCGTCACCGCTATGTCCGGCGGCCGCCTGACCATCAAGGTACACGGTGCCGGCGAGCTGGTCCCGGCCATGGGCGTGTTCGACGCGGTGCGCGACGGCAGTGCCGAGATGGGCCACTCCGCGTCCTACTACTGGAAAGGCAAGCACCCGGCCACGCCGTTTTTCACCGCGGTGCCGTTCGGCCTGACCGCCCAGGAGCTGAACAGCTGGGTCAACTTCGGCGGCGGCCAGGAGCTGTGGGACGAGCTGTACGGCGAGTTCGGCATCAAGCCGCTGCCCTGCGGCAACAGCGGCACCCAGATGGCCGGCTGGTTCCGTAAGGAAATCAACAGCCTGGACGATATCAAAGGGCTCAAGATCCGCGCCCCCGGCCTGGCCGGCGAAGTGATGCAGCGCATCGGCGCCACCCCGGTGCAGATGCCCGGCGGCGAAGTCTTCACCTCAATGCAGACCGGTGCCCTGGACGCGGCCGACTGGGTCGGGCCTTACAACGATCTGACCTTCGGCCTGCACAAAGTGGCCAAGTATTACTACTACCCCGGTTGGCAGGAGCCCGGCGCCATGCTGGAGCTGATGATCAACAAGGAAAAGTGGGACGCGCTGCCGGAAGACCTGCAGGCCATCGTCAAAAGCGCCGCGGAAGCCGAAAACCAGCACATCTACGACGAGTTCACCGCGCGCAACGCGGAAGCGCTTAAGCAGCTGGTGAACGAGCACGGCGTCGAGCTGCGCCGCTTGCCGGACGAGGTGCTTCAGGCGCTGGAAAAAACCAGCCAGGAGGCGGTGGAAGATCTGGTCGCCGGCAACGAGCAAGCGCGGCGGATCTATGAGTCCTATCGCGGTTTCCGCGATTCGGTGATGCCGTACATCGAGGTGGCCGAGCAGTCCGCCCTCAACGTCCGTTCCACGGTACTAGGCCAGAAGGCGCCCTAAGACGCCGATACAGGATTCAGGATACAGGTGAAACGCGGGCGAGGCCGCACCACCTGCACGGTTCCACCCGCGCTGTATCCTGCATCCTGAATCGTCTTTTAATCTCTGGGTACCGAGCGGGTGCGGCCGTTCTCGTCGATGGCGACGAACGTGAAGTGCCCCTCGGTGACTTTCGCCAAGCCCCCCTCATCTTCGACGATCCACACTTCCACCAGAATCTGCATGGAGCTGCGGCCGATGTCTTGCATCCGCGTGTAGCAGCTCACCACCGCGCCCACCGGCACCGGGCGTAGAAACGCCATGGAGTCGATCGCCACCGTGGCGACCCGGCCCTTGGCGCGCGCCCGCGCGGTCACCGCGCCGGCCAGATCCATCTGCGACACCAGCCAGCCACCGAAAATATCCCCGTTCCAGTTGGCGTTCTCGGGCATGGCGATGGTTTGCAGGGCCAGGGTGCCCTGCGGTTGGGGAATGTCGTCGTTGGTCATGTCTTGTTATCCATATAAAAGTTCCGGCAGCCAGGTGGCCAGTTCCGGGAACAGTGCCAGGGTGCCGAGCATCGTCAATTGAATCAGAATAAAGGGTATCACGCCTTTATAGATCTGCGAGGTGCGCACTTCCGGCGGCGCCACGCCACGCAGATAAAACAACGCGAAGCCGAACGGCGGGGTCAGGAAGGACGTCTGCAGGTTGAGCGCGATCATCACCCCCAGCCACACCGGGTCCACGCCCATGGAGAGCAGCACCGGCCCCACGATTGGCACCACCACGAAGGTGATTTCCATGAAATCGAGGATAAAGCCGAGCAGGAACACAATCAGCATCACCACCAGGGTGGCGCCCAGCACGCCGCCGGGCAGGGCGTCGAACAGATGCTCCACGGTTTCGTCGCCGCCGAACGCCCGGAATACCAGCGAGAATAGGCTGGCACCGATCAAAATCATGAACACCATGGCGGTGACGCGGGTGGTGCTGCGCACCGTCTCGCGCAGAATATGCCGATCCAGATGGCGCCCGAAGGCGGCCAGCAACAGGGCGCCGAAGGCCCCCACGCCGGCCGCTTCAGTGGGCGTCGCCAGGCCGCCGAGTATGGAGCCGAGCACCGCGGTGATCAGCAGCAGCGGCGCCACCAGCCCGCCCAGCAGTGATGCCGGTTCGGTTCCGCCTTCGGTGCTGGCGTCTTCGGGCTTCATGGCCGGTGCCTGCTCCGGGCGCAGCGTGCTGATCACCACCACGTAGAGTAGATACATGCCGACTAGAATCAGGCCCGGCACCAGGGCGCCGACGAACAGGTCGCCTACCGATACCGTGTCCAGAGACCACATGCCCTGCCGCAATTGGGCTTCCTGGTAGGCGGTGGACAGCACGTCGCCGAGCAACACCAAGGCAATGGACGGCGGGATGATTTGCCCCAGGGTGCCGGTGGCGCAGATCAGCCCGGTGGCCAGGCCCGCGTTATAGCCATGGCGCAGCATGGTGGGCAACGACAGCAGCCCCATGGTCACCACGGTGGCGCCGACGATACCGGTGCTGGCGGCCAGCAGCGCGCCCACCAACACGATGGCCAGGCCCAGGCCGCCCGGGAACACCGCCAACAGGCGCCCCATGCTGGCCAGCAGACGCTCCGCCACCCGGGATTTTTCCAGCATCACGCCCATGAACACGAACATCGGCACCGCCATCAGGCTGGTGTTCTCGATAATGCCGAACAGCCGCCCGGGCAGGAACGTCAGGTCGCTCAGGCTCAGGCTGCCGCCGAGCAGGCCGCCGGCGGCGAACATCAGCGCCACGCCGCCCAGGCAGAACGCCACCGGGTAGCCGCTCAGCAGGGTCACGCCCACGGCCACGAACATCAGCAGCGGGATCAGCTCCATGCGTCCCCCTCGTCCTCAAGCGCCTTCCGTGGCGGCGTCGCGCCGGCCAGCGTCAGGCCGTGGCGAATCAGCTCCGCCACCGCTTGCAGGGTGAGCAGCGCGGGCAGCGCCAGCAGCAGGCTCTTGAGGAGGAAGACCAGCGGCAGGCCGCCGTTGTCGGAGCGCTCCAGCCCGGCCCAGCTGCGCACCACGTACTGGAAACTGAGGCCGAAAATCGCCGCGCACACCGGCAGCAGCAGGAACAAGGTGCCCAGCACATTGACCAGCGCCCGTTTGCGGGGGCTGAAACGCTGGTAGAAGACGTCCACCCGCACATGCTCGTCCAGAGCCAGGGCGTAGGCGGCGCCCAGCATGAACAGCGAGCCATGCAAATAAATGAGGCTTTCCTGAAGGGCGATATTGCCGATGCCGAACCCGTAGCGCAGCACGACGACAAGCACCATCACCAGCACCATGATCAGGGAGAACCAGGCGCACAGGTGCCCGACGCCGCAAGTGAAAGCGGTCAGGCGCTGTTGCCAGCGTTTCAGGTGCTGCAGGCGTTGTCGGGTCAAAATGGCCTCGCCGGGGGTTTCGGATCCGGCGCGATTATACGGGTGATGGGCGCCGGGGTCAGCAAAACCGGGGCCCGCGCCGATCGGCGCGGGTGCGCGAACGATCCCATTTATGTAATGTTGCTGTCACATTCCGCCTCTAGCATGCGTCATGCCTGAAGAGAAGAAGCCGGGTTAAGACCAACGCCGGCGCCATGCAACCAGGAGGCTAACAGTGAAATTTCAAATGAAAGCGACTCTCGTCGGCGCCGCCGCCGCCGTGGCCCTCGCCAGCGCCCCGGCCACCGCGATCGCCCGTGACACCATTTCCATCGTGGGTTCCTCCACGGTATACCCGTTCGCCACCACCGTGGCCGAGCGCTTCGGTCGTAGCGGCAACCCGACGCCGAAGATCGAATCCACCGGTTCCGGCGGCGGCTTGAAGCTGTTCTGCCAGGGCATCGGCACCGAGAACCCGGACATCACCAACGCCTCCCGTCGGATGAAGGCTTCCGAGTTCGAGATGTGCCAGAACAACGGCGTGAAAGAGATCACCGAAGTCGTCGTGGGCTATGACGGTATCGTTATCGCCAACTCCGTCGACGGCGAAAAGATCGACCTGTCCAAGCGCGACATCTTCCTGGCGCTGGGCAAGGAAGTGCCGGACCCGAAAGGCGGTGAGAAGCTGGTGCCCAACCCGTATAAGAAGTGGAGCGAAGTGAACTCGGATCTGCCGGACACCGAAATCGAAGTGCTGGGCCCGCCGCCCACCTCCGGTACCCGTGATGCGTTCAACGAGCTGGCCATCGAAGGCGGTTGCAAAACCTTCGACTGGATCGCCGCCATCAAGAAAGAAGACAGCGGCAAGTACAAGTCTATCTGCCGCAGCATCCGTGAAGACGGCGCCTATGTGGAAGCCGGCGAGAACGACAACCTGATCGTGCAGAAGCTGGGTTCCAACCCCCAGGCGCTGGGCGTATTCGGTTACTCCTTCCTGGATCAGAACCGTGGCAAGGTACAGGCCGCCACCATCGAAGGCGTTGAGCCGCAGATGGAAACCATCGCCAGCGGCGATTACCCGGTTTCCCGCTCCCTGTTCTTCTACGTGAAGAAAGCGCACGTGGGCGTGGTACCCGGCATCGAAGGCTACATCAAGGAATTCACCAGCGAGCGCGCCTGGGGCCCGGACGGCTACCTGGTCGACAAAGGTATGATTCCGCTGCCGGACGACATGCGCGCCAAGATGGCCAAGCAAGCGCAAGGCCTGAAGAGCATGACCGGTAAGGAACTGTAAGACAGGACGTGCGCTTACGCAGGGAGGCGTAACGAATCAAGCCCGGTGACGCTGAGTCATCGGGCTTTCTTCGCCCCGGCGGGGTGTGGATAAACCCGGTTTTTTCTCTCAAACCCCAGGTTTGCGCGAGAAAATCACTCACTCGGAGTTGTTGGCATGCAAACAGGCAACCTTTTGTTGCTGTTGGTCGCCATGGTGGCGGCGGCTTACTACATAGGCTGGCAAAAGTCCCTGGCCCAGGCGCGACCGCTGGGCGGGATCCGCCACCTGCAGTCGCTGCCCTTCTACTACGCGATGCGGGCGGCACTGTGGTGCGCGATTCCGGCGCTGGTGGTACTGGGCGCCTGGCTGATCTTCGACGACGCCATCATTAGAAGTACCGTGATGATGAGCCTGCCCGAGGATATCCGCCCGGTCACGGAAGGCGGCCGGAGTTTGCTGCTCAGCCAGATTCAGAACGTCGCCAGCGGCGCTTTGGCGGAGGATTCGGTGCGCCGGGAAATCGCCGGCGCGGCGGAGCTGCTGCGCGGGCTGCGGGGCACCAACACCATGGCGTTGACGGTGGTCTTCATCGTCGCCGCGATGCTCGGCGGCGCCTGGGGCTGGCTGAAGATCGCGCCGCAACTGCGCGCCCGCCAGCAGGTGGAGAAGATCCTGCGGGTGCTGTTCATGCTGTGCGCTCTGGTGGCGATCATGACCACGGTCGGCATTGTCATGTCGGTGTTGTTCGAATCCATTCGCTTCTTTGGTCAAGTGTCACCGGTGGATTTCCTGTTCGGCACCCAATGGAGCCCGCAAACCGCCCTGCGTGCGGACCAGGTGGCGTCCGAAGGTGCCTTCGGCGCCATTCCGCTGTTCATGGGGACGCTGTTGATCTCGGCCATCGCCCTGTTGGTGGCGGTGCCGGTGGGGCTGATGTCGGCGATCTACCTGGCTGAGTACGCCCACGCCAAGGTGCGGGCCGTGGCCAAGCCGTTGCTGGAGATTCTCGCCGGCGTGCCTACGGTGGTATACGGCTTTTTCGCGGCGCTGACCGTGGCGCCGTTCATCCGCAATGTCGGTGAGAGCATCGGGCTGGACGTGGCCTCCGAATCGGCTCTGGCCGCCGGCCTGGTTATGGGTGTGATGATCATCCCGTTCGTTTCCTCGATTTCCGATGATGTGATCACCGCCGTGCCCCAGGTCATGCGTGACGGCTCCCTGGGTTTGGGCGCCACCAAGTCTGAAACCATCCGCAAGGTGGTGTTCCCTGCCGCGCTGCCCGGCATCATGGGCGGCATTCTGCTGGCCGCGTCGCGGGCCATCGGCGAAACCATGATCGTGGTGATGGCGGCGGGTCTCGCCGCCAACCTCACCGTGAACCCCCTGGAGGCGGTCACCACCGTCACCGTGCAGATCGTCACGCTGCTTACTGGCGACCAGGAATTCGACAGCGCCAAAACGTTGGCGGCCTTCGCGCTCGGTCTGATGCTGTTCATCACCACCCTGGTTCTCAACGTGGTGGCGCTGCACATCGTCAAGAAATACCGGGAGCAGTACGAATGAAGCGACGGACAATCAACCGGGAGGCGGCGTAATGAGCGAGACCACGGCGAAAGTGCGTGAAAGTCTGGCGCGGCGTTATCGGCAGGAAAAACGATTCCAGGCCTACGGCATTCTATCCATCGGTGTCGGCCTGTTCGCGCTGCTGATTTTGTTCACCGACATCATCGGTAAAGGCCACAGTGCCTTCTTTGAGCACTACATCAAGCTGGAAATCAGCCTCGACCGGGACGTTCTGGGTCTCGATGACGTGCGTGACGAAGAACAACTTAACTACGCCAATTTCGGCGGTGTTATCAAAGAGGCGCTGCGCGAGCGGTTTCCCGGTGTCGACGATCGCCAGCAACAGCGTCAGCTTTACGCGCTGGTCAGCAGTGGCGCCAGCTATAATCTGCGCGACGAGCTGAAAGCCGACCCCAGCCTGCTGGGCGGCACCCGTGATCTCTGGCTACTGGCCGACGACGACGTCGACCTGTATCTGAAAACGTCAGAGAAAAAGCGGCCCGAAGCACGCCTCGGCGACCAGCAAAAGCAATGGATTGAAGATCTCGAAGCCGCCGGTGATACGGAGAAACGTTTCAACGCGTCGTTCTTCTCCCACGGGGATTCCCGCGAACCGGAACTGGCCGGCATCGGCAGCGCCATTGTCGGTTCCTTCTTCACCATGATCGTGACGCTTTGTCTTTCTTTTCCGATTGGCGTGGCCGCTGCCATCTATCTGGAAGAGTTCGCACCGCGCAACAAGTTCACGGATTTCATCGAGGTGAACATCAATAATCTGGCGGCGGTGCCGTCGATCATTTTCGGCCTGCTGGGCCTGGCCATTTTCATCAATCTGTTCGGGCTGCCGCGCTCGGTGCCACTGCTGGGTGGCCTGGTGCTGACGCTGATGACGTTGCCGACGATCATTATCACCAGCCGCGCCGCGATCAAGACGGTGCCGCCCTCGGTGCGCGAGGCGGCGTTGGCTCTGGGCGCGTCGAAGATGCAGGTGGTACTGCATCATGTGCTGCCGCTGGCGCTGCCCGGCATGCTTACCGGCTCGATCATTGGCATGGCCCAGGCGCTGGGTGAAACGGCGCCGCTGCTGTTGATTGGCATGGTCGCTTTTATCGTGGACATCCCCGGCGGTCCGACCGACCCGGCCACGGTGTTGCCGGTGCAGATTTATCTGTGGGCGGACAGCCCCGAGCAGTCCTTCGTGGCCATGACGTCGGCGGCGATCATGGTTCTGCTCGCCTTCCTGATCACCATGAACACGCTGGCGGTGGTACTGCGCAAGCGCCTTGAGCGCCGTTGGTAAGGAGAGGAACATGGATACCGCACGAGAACTGGACAACCGCAACCGCGCCGATGATGATGCGGCGAAGCCCTTGGTCGACGTGGAAGAAAGGTCAATGCAGGATACTCCCTACCCGGAAAAAACCGTGGGCAAGCCGTTCGTGGACGCGCCCAAGATGAAATTGCGCAACGTGAACGTGTTTTACGCCGACAACCAGGCGATCCATGACGTCAGCCTGGATATCGGCAAGAACGAAGTGATCTCGCTGATCGGCCCTTCCGGTTGCGGTAAGTCCACCTTCCTGCGCTCGCTCAACCGCATGAACGACACCATCGATATCTGCCGGGTGAAAGGCGATCTGCACCTGGACGACCAGGATCTCTACGACCCCAAGCTGGATGTGGTGGAGTTGCGCGCCCGCGTCGGCATGGTGTTCCAGAAACCCAATCCGTTCCCCAAGTCGATCTACGACAACGTGGCCTACGGCCCGCGGCTGCATGGCCTGGCCGACAAGAAATACGATCTCGATGAAATCGTCGAGAACAGCCTGCGCAGCGCCGGCCTCTGGACGGAAGTGAAAGACCGCTTGCACTCATCGGGCACCGGCTTGTCCGGCGGCCAGCAGCAACGTCTTTGCATCGCCCGCACCATCGCGGTGAGCCCGGAAGTGGTGTTGATGGACGAGCCCTGCTCGGCGCTGGACCCGATCGCCACCGCCAAGATCGAAGAGCTGATCGACGAGCTCTCCGAGTCGTACACCATTGCCATCGTCACCCACTCCATGCAGCAGGCCGCGCGCGTGTCCCACCGCACTGCCTACTTCCACCTGGGGCGGCTGATCGAGGTCAACGACACCGAAACCGTATTCACCAAGCCGGAGCACGAGCTCACGGAAGCCTACATCACCGGCCGCTTCGGCTAAGGCCAACGGGTCCAAGGAGAGACAACATGGATCGCATGCATTTTGGTCAACACAGCTCCTCGCAGTTCAACGAGGCGCTGGAATCCATCCGCAACCATCTCATGGAGATGGGCGGGCTGGTGGAAAAACAGGTGGTGGACGCGCTGGAAGCGCTGCTGCACGCCGATTCCGCCCTGGCGGAGAAAGTGCTTACCACGGAAGACCGGGTCGACGACCTGGAAATCCAGATCGACGAAGAGTGCGCCCGCGTGCTGGCGCTGCGCCAGCCGGCGGCGTCCGACCTGCGGCTGATCATCGCCGTGTCCAAGGCGGTGTCGGACCTGGAGCGCATCGGTGACGAGTCCGCCAAGATCGCCGCCATGGCGCTGCAGTTGGCCGAGGACGGCGAATCCCCGCGCGGCTATGTGGAAGTCCGGCACATCGGCAACCACGTGCGCAATATGCTGCGCGACGCCCTGGACGCCTTCGCCCGCTTCGACGCGGACAAGGCGGTGGAAGTGGCCGCCGAGGACACCGAGGTGGACCTGGAGTACCGCTCCGCCATGCGCGCCCTGGTGACCTTCATGATGGAAGACCCGCGCGCCATCTCCCGGGTGCTCAACATCATCTGGTCACTGCGCGCGCTGGAGCGCATCGGCGACCACGCCCGCAACATTGGCGAGCAGGTGATCTTCCTGGTCAAAGGCACCGACGTGCGCCACATCTCCATCGACGAGATGGAAAAAGAAGTCCGCAAAAAAGACTGACCCCCGGAGGCCCGCGTTGGAAGCGGGCCTTGTGGGAGCGGGCCCCGCCCGCGAAAGGCCGGCTTAGCCGGGCGGCAAAGGTTGCCCCGCAGGATCCCAGAGACCTTGAAAAAGGCTCTCGTGTGCTCCAATATATCCGTAATTCCGAATATACGAATATAGGTTCTCGTAACACCATGACCGACCTTTCCGCCACCAAACTCTGCAAATGCCTCGGCGACGACCTGCGCCTGAGCCTGGTCTGCCTTATGGACGTGCAGCGCGAGATCTGTGTCTGCGACCTGGTGGACGCGCTGGAGGCGCCGCAGTCGACCATTTCCCGGCATCTGGCTCAACTCCGCCAGTGCGAGCTGGTGGTGGCGCGCCGGCAGGGCACCTGGATGCACTACCGCCTTAACCCTGAGCTGCCGGAGTGGGCGCTCACTGTCATCGAAACCCTGGCCGAACCGGCCCGGGCACAACTGGGCCTGCGCACACCGGCGCCGGTCTGCTGTTAATGGAGACTCCCATGGAACTGCCCCTGAACGTGCTGTTTCTGTGTACTGGCAACTCCTGCCGGTCGATTCTCGGCGAGGCCATCGCCAACCACCTGGGTGAAGGCCGCATCCGCGCCCGCAGCGCCGGCAGCCAGCCCACCGGGCAGGTGCACCCGCGCGCCCTGGCGGTACTGGAACGCCACGGTGTGCCGGTGGACCAGCCCGCGTCCAAATCCATGGACGACCTGGAAGGCGAGCGCTTCGACGTGATCATTACGGTGTGCGACGCCGCCGCCGGCGAAGCCTGCCCGGTGTGGCTGTCCGAGGCCGCTAAGGTGCACTGGGGCATCCCCGACCCGGCCAGCGCCGAGGGCACTGACGAAGACGTTGATGCGGTCTTTGAGCGCACTTATGAGCGTCTGTACCAGCGGTTGGAAAAGCTGGCGGCGTTGGACCTCGGCACCATGAACTCGCTCGGCCTGGTTGCCTCAATGCAAAAAATCCACCGCGAGCTGGGCCAGGCGTAAAGGATCGTAATCCATGCCGTTTTTCGAGCGTTTTCTCAGTGTTTGGGTGGGGCTGGCGATCATTGCCGGCGTCACCCTCGGGCTGGCGGTACCGGGCCTGTTCCAGGCGGTGGCCGCCTTCGAGGTGGCCCATGTGAACCTGGCCGTGGCGGTGTTCATCTGGGTGATGATCTACCCGATGATGATCCAGATCGACTTCGCCGCCATGAAGCGCGTCGGCGACAAGCCCAAGGGCCTGCTGCTCACCCTGGTGGTGAACTGGCTGATCAAGCCCTTCACCATGGCGGCGCTGGGCTGGCTGTTCTTCAAGGTGCTGTTCGCCGACATGGTGGACCCGCAAACCGGCAGCGAGTACATCGCCGGCATGATCCTGCTGGGCGTGGCGCCGTGCACCGCCATGGTGTTCGTGTGGAGCCACCTCACCAAGGGCGACGCCAACTACACCCTGGTGCAGGTGTCGGTGAACGACGTGATCATGGTGTTCGCGTTCGCTCCCATCGCCGCGCTGTTGCTGGGCGTCAGCGACATCACCGTGCCCTGGGACACCCTGGTGCTGTCCACGGTGCTGTACGTGCTGCTGCCGCTGGTGGCCGGTGCGCTTACCCGGCGCTGGCTGAGCGGCCGCGGCGGCGAACAGGCGGTGGACGATTTCGTCCATACCCTCAAGCCGGTGAGCGTGCTGGGCCTGCTGGCCACGGTGGTGCTGCTGTTCGGCTTCCAGGCCGAGACCATCCTCGCCAAGCCCCAGGCCATCGTGCTGATCGCCATTCCGCTGCTGATTCAGACCTACGGCATCTTTGTGATCGCCTTTGTCGCCGCCCGCTGGCTGCGGCTGCCTCATAACGTAGCCGGGCCGGCCTGTCTGATCGGCACCTCTAACTTCTTCGAGCTGGCGGTGGCGGTGGCGATCAGCCTGTTCGGGCTGTCCTCCGGCGCCGCTCTCGCCACGGTGGTGGGTGTGCTGGTGGAGGTGCCGGTGATGCTGTCGCTGGTGGCCATCGTCAACCGCACCAAACACTGGTTCGACGAATAGTTCCAAGTTGAAAGTTGCAAGTTTCAAGCGCGGACACGGCCTTGCCGGCAGCAAGGCTTACTCCGCGTTTCAACTTTCAACTTGTAACTTTCAACTGATTAAAGGAAATCGAGAATGTCCGATCTACCCAACATCGATCAAGGGTGCTTCGAGACGCCGAATGCGGCGTCGGTCTTCCAGGATTCACCCTCGCCCCACCGGCCGCGGATTCTGTTGCTGTACGGCTCCCTGCGGGAGCTCTCCTTCAGCCGCCTGACGGTGGAAGAGGCGGCGCGCCTGCTGGAAGCCATGGGCGCCGAAACACGGATTTTCGATCCGCGCGGTCTGCCGCTGCCGGACGCGGAGCCGGCGGAGCATCCCAAGGTTCAGGAACTGCGCGAGCTGGCCCAATGGTCCGAGGGTATGGTGTGGTGTTCGCCGGAGCGCCACGGCGCGATGACCGGCATCATGAAGGCGCAGATCGACTGGATTCCGCTGGCGCTGGGCGGCGTGCGCCCCACTCAGGGCAAGACCCTGGCGGTGATGCAGGTGAGCGGCGGCTCGCAGTCGTTCAATACCGTCAATCATCTGCGCGTGTTGGGGCGCTGGATGCGGATGCTGACCATTCCCAACCAGTCCTCGGTGCCCAAGGCGTTTCTGGAATTCGACGACAACGACCGCATGACGCCTTCCCCCTACTATGATCGTATAGTCGACGTTATGGAGGAGCTGGTGAAATTCACTCTGCTGGTCCGTGACCGCAGCGACTATCTCACGGACCGCTATTCCGAACGCAAAGAGAGCGTGGAAGAGGTGTCCCGCCGGGTGAACCAGCGCGCCATGTAATCCATCACCGTTTCACCGAAAGGGGCGCCATGCTGTCCAATACCCTGTCCCGCTTTCCCTTGGCGGTGATCGTCGCCGCTCAGTTCCTGGGCACGTCGCTGTGGTTCAGCGTCAACGGCGTGGGGCTGTCCTTGGGCCAGGAGCTCGGGCTCACCGAAACCGACCTGGGGCGCCTTACCATGGCCACCCAGGCGGGCTTCATCATGGGCACCCTGGCGTTGGCGGCCACCGGCCTGGCCGATCGTTTCCGGGCCAGCCGGGTGTTTGCCGTGGCGGCGGTGCTGGGGGCGCTGGTTAATGGCACCTTCGTGCTGGTGGCCTGGCAGCCGGCGGCGGCGCTGATGATGCGCTTCGCCACCGGGCTCTGCTTGGCCGGTATTTATCCGCTGGGTATGAAGCTGGTAATCAGCTGGACCCCACGCCATACCGGCGCCGCCCTGGCCTGGCTGGTGGGCATGCTGACCCTGGGCACCGCCGTGCCGCACCTGTTGCGCGGCGCCACGCTGGGGCTGCCCTGGCAGTGGCCACTGCTCACCGCGTCCGTGCTGGCGATGGTCGCGGCGCTGTTGATACGCACCCTGGGCGATGGCCCCCACCTGCCGCCGCCGGGCGATAAAACGCCCCTGCGCGAAGGCTTTGCCGCCTTCGCGAATGGGGATTTCCGCGCCGCCGCCCTGGGTTACTTCGGCCACTGCTGGGAGTTGTATGCGTTCTGGACGCTCACGCCCCTGCTGGTGGCCCGGGAGCTGCAGCGTCTGGGCGCGGGCGAGGGGCTGGTGCCCTGGCTGGCGTTCCTGGTGATCGCCTTGGGGCTGGCGGGTTGTGTCCATGGCGGCAGGGTCAGCCGCCGGCGTGGCAGCCTGTGGGTGGCGCGGGCGGCGCTGGCCGCGTCCGGCCTGCTGTGCCTGGTCTATCCGTTGCTGGGAAGTCTGTCCCCTTTTCTGTTGCTGGCGCTACTTCTGCTGTGGGGTTTTACGGTAATCGCCGATTCGCCGCAGCTTTCCGCCCTGGCGGCCGCCACCGCGCCCCGGGACCGGGTCGGCTCGACCCTGGCGGTGATGAACGCCATCGGCTTCGCGCTCACCATCCCGGCGATCTTCCTGGTTTCGGAGTTATGGGCGACGCTTGATCTGCGGGTGGCCTGGCTGTTACTGCCGGGGCCGGTGGTGGGGCTGTTCTACCTTTGCCGTGCGCGGCTATAACTGGGATTCCAGCGCCACTGCTACGTTGTCCGTGTCGTCCCCCAGCCACAGTTGCCCGTCCTGGATCATGGCGTTCAGGCGCATCTGGCGGTGGGCCAGAGCCGCCAGCGCGGCTTCCGTTTCCGGCATCACCCGCAACACGGTGAGATTATCAAAGCGTTCCAGCTTGCGGCCGAGGGCCTCGCGCCAGGTCAGCGGCGCCTGGCGGCCGTAGCTGTACACCACCACCGAACCGGCCAGGCCGCAGGCTTTGCGCAGACGCTTCTCGTCGGGCATGCCCAGTTCAATCCACTCTTCCAGGGTGCCGTTGGGGTGATGCCGCCACAGGTCCGGTTCGTCGGTGGATGACAGGCCCCGGGTGAAGCTCAGGTCCTCGTGGGCGTGCCGGGCAAAGGCCATCAGCCGCAGCATCATGCGCGCCTCGGTTTCAGAGGGGTGCAGCGCCACCGTCAGGTTATGGGTGGCGTAGTAATCGCGGTCCATATCCGAAACGGTCAGCTCGGCTTTGTAGATGGTGGCGGTGAGGGCCATGGCATAGCTCGCTTTTCGTTAGAGCAACGCCCAGACGCCGAAGGCGATAAACAAGGCGGCGCTGATCCGGTGTGCCCAGGTTTCAAACCGCTCGCTGGCGAGGCGATGGGCCACCCAGATCACCGGCAGGTTGGTGGCGATCATACCCGCTGTGGTGCCGAGAAGCACCGGCCAGAATTCCTGAAAGCGCACCGCCAGGGCGACGGTGGCGACCTGGGTCTTGTCGCCAATCTCGGCGATGAAGAACAGTATCAGGCTGGTCAGGAAAGGGCCGAAACGGAACCGTTCGTCCACGCCCTCGTCCTCATCCGGGATTAGCATCCAAAGGCCCAGGGCAATGAAGCTGCCGCCCAGAATCCAGGTCAGCCAGTCCGCGGGAATGGCGTCGGCCAGCCAGTCGCCGAACCAGACGCTGAGGCCGTGGTTAACGAGGGTGGCGATGATAACGCCGGCGAGAATCGGCCAGGGCTTACGAAAGCGGCACACCAGCGCCAGCGACAACAGCTGGGTTTTATCGCCGATCTCGCCAATCGCGACCAGCAGGGCGGAAGAAAGAAAAGCGTCCAAAGGAAAGCCTTACAGGGGCGGGATCGAACGATTACCAGAGACACTGCCCACCGATCCCGCCCCCGCGGAATGCAGACAATGTCTCAGGTCTCGTCGATCCATCCGCGGGTGCGGCGAAGGACACGGCCACCATGCGCATTGAGGCGCAAATATGTTGACGACCGCCCCGGGTGGGAACCCGGGTGACTACTCCCCTAAGACGGCGGAAACCATAGCCGCGGCAAGGATTTAAATCAAGCGCCGAACAGCCAGCCGCTGATCAATCGACCCGGCGCCAGGGTGCCCAGCCCGGCGCCGACCAGCCCCAGGTAGGCGCCCACCAGGAAATTACGGTGCGTAGTCAGTTGCCGGCGTCGCACCGCCAGCATTGAGATCGCCAGGCACACCAGTATCCACACGGACAACAGATGTATCACGCTGAACGGCCCCAGCAGCGCCAGGCCGCCGCTCAGCCAGAAGGAGGACACCGCCGTGACCGCCATCGCCAGCACCCAGGACCAGCCGAGCCGGCGATGCCGCCGCGAACCCTTCGCGGACAGCAACTGCACGGCACCGAAAACCAGCGCCCAGAGCGCCGCCAGCAGATGAATCCAGACCGCCACCATCCTACGTCCTCCCCCCGGCGGGCTAGGCCCGTGCCGGCTTAATGTGTATGCTGTGAACATAAGATAGAAAAGGATGTGTACAGTGTCAACATCAAAGAAAGACGCGCCCACGGACCGCTACCACCACGGTGATCTGCGCCGTGCCCTGGTCGACCAGGCCCTGATGCTGCTGGCGGAAAGCGGCGACGGCGGCTTCAGCCTGCGCGAACTGGCCCGGCGGGTGGGGGTCACCGCCAACGCCAGTTACCGGCACTTCGCCAACAAGGACGCGTTGCTGCAGGCGCTGGCGTCGGAGGGGTTCCGGCGCCTGAGCGCCGCCCAGCGCGACGCCGAAGCACAGGCGGCGGACGAGGAAAAGTTGCTGGCCGGGGGGCGCAGTTATCTTCGCTTCGCCCACGCCAATCCGGCGCTGTTCCGACTGATGTTCAGCGTGATTCCGCCGCACCGCCGTGGGGACGAATTGAGCGAGGCCTCGCAGGCCGCGTTCGAGACCCTGCGCCAGGCGGTGGCCCGGGGCTGGCCCGGTGACGCCCCCGACCCCGCCCGCGTGACCCGGGCGGCGCTGCGCGCCTGGGCGCTGGTGCACGGGCTGGGCCAATTGCTGCTGGACGGCCAGCTGGACTGGCTGGAAGAGGATCCGCTGGGGCTCGCGGAGGCGGTGCTGGCGGACACCGTCTAGCGGTATACTGCCGGCCCGCGCCAGGACCAGGCCCACGCCAGGAGAGCCCCATGAGCGACGACCGCCTTCTAGATAACCGCTTTCTCGATATCGAAACCAAGCTGGCCTACCAGGAAGACCTGGTGGCCAGCCTCAATCAGATCGTCAGTGCCCAGCAGCGCAAGCTCGACGAGCTGGAAGCCGCCTACCGCAAGCTGGTGGACCGGGTGGTGGAACAGAGTGAAGAGCTGGCCGCCCTGCGCATTGAGGACGCCCCGCCGCCGCATTATTGAAGAGCCGGCGGCGGTTAGCCGTTAGCGAGGGCGGTGGGCTTGCTGACCAGCCGGCTGGCGGGGAAATGGCAGGTAAAGTTGCTGCCGCTGCCCAGCTCGCTTTTGATCTCCAGCCTGCCGTTATGGCGGATCATCACATGCTTGACGATGGCCAGTCCCAGGCCGGTGCCGCCGGTTTGGGTGACGCGGCTGTTGTCCGGGCGGTAAAAACGCTCGGTGAGACGGGGAATGTGCGCCGGGTCGATGCCGATGCCGTTGTCGCGCACCGACAGATGGGCGCCGTTGGCGTCCTGCCACCAGTGAATGCGGATTACGCCGTTGGCGGGCGTGTATTTCACCGCGTTGACAATCAGGTTGCCGAAGGCGCTTTCCAGCTCCGCCGGGTTGGCCACCAGGCGGGCGTTTTCCGGCACATCCAGCTCAATGGTCTGCTGCTTTTCCGGCGCCAGCGCCAGGGCGCTTTCGCGCATGCGCTGCAGCATGCCGTGCACCGCCACCGCCTGTTGAAGGTTGTCCGCTTCGGTGTTCTCCAGGCGCGACAGCAGTAACAGGTCTTGCACCAGGGCCTCCATGCGCTGGCTCTGGGCGTCCATTTGCGTCAGCGCCCGGCGCAGCCGGCTTTGTTCCTCGGGCACCGTGTCGATCAGCGTTTCCAGGTAGCCCTTGAGCACCGTCAGCGGTGTCTTCAGCTCATGGCTGACATTGGCCACGAAGTCTTTCCGCATTTGCTCCAGATGGTGAATGCGGGTGACGTCCCGGGCCAGAATCAACTGATCGCCGACGCCGAACTCAGTGATGCGCAATTGCAGAACGCGGTTGTCGTCCACCGGCGAGGGGATCTCCAGCGGTTCGCGGAAATCGCCCTTGCTCAGGTAGTCGGTGAAACGCGGATGACGGATCAGGTTGGTGAGCGGCTGCCCCAGGTCCTTGTCGGCGCGGAAGCCCAGATGCCGGCCGGCGGCGTGGTTCCAGTATTCCAGGTAGCCGTGCTGGTCGATCAGCACCACCACATCCTCCAGGGCGTTCACCGATTGCTGGGCGCGCACGATGATGCTCTGCAGGTTGTCCTGGGCGCGTCGCTCCTTCTGAAAGAGATGCTCCAGGCGGGTGTAGAACTCACCCCACAGGCCGACGCTGTCCGGCGGCTCGGTGTGTTCTTCGCGCACCAGCCAGGCGTACAGGGCGAACAGCTGCCGGGTGCTCCAGATGATATACAGCGCCAGGCCCGCCACCAGCGGCCAGATGCTGCGCAGCGCCAGACAGACCGCCACGGACACCGTCACCAGGATGACGATGCGGTTCACTTCCTTGCCGAGACTGGCTTTCATGCCCGCCGGATCTTTCATTCACCGCCCTTCCGGCTCCGTTGGTCCGCGTCGCGGACCCGATCATTATGACGCCTGACTGGACTTCACCGAGAACCGGTAGCCGGTCCCGCGCACGGTCTGGATGAAACCATCGAAACCGTGCGGCGACAACGCCTTGCGCAGACGCCGGATGTGCACGTCGATGGTGCGGTCTTCCACATAAACGTTGGCGCCCCACACCTGGTCCAGCAACTGGGTGCGCGAGTACGCCCGCTCCTGGTGGCTCATAAAGAACTCCAGCAGGCGGTACTCCGTGGGCCCCATGTCCACCGGGTCGCCGTTGGCGCTGATCCGGTGGCTCACCGGGTCCAGACACAAGCCTTCCACGTCGATGGCTTTCTCCGCCGCCACCACCGAAGTGCGGCGCAGCACCGCCTTGATGCGCGAGATCAGCTCGCGGGTGGAAAACGGCTTGGTGATGTAGTCGTCGGCGCCTACATCGAGGCCCTGGATTTTATTGTCCTCTTCGCTCTTCGCCGTGAGCATGATGATCGGCACTTCGGCGGTGGCGTCTTCGCGCTTGAGGCGCCGCGCCAGCTCAATGCCGCTCACCGACGGCAACATCCAGTCCAGCAGCACCAGGTCCGGCCGCTCGTCGACAATGTATTCGTGGGCGCGCTGGGCGTTGTCCGCCTCGAGCACGTCGAAATCCGCCAGCTCCAGCGCCACCGCCACCATTTCGCGGATCGCCGGTTCGTCGTCAACAATCAGAATTCGATTACGGGACATGGCTTATTCTCAGGGGTTGCCCATTTAAGTGCCCCTATTACATTGCCTTTTTATGACATGATGATGACAACTTTGCACGCTTGCCACGGCGTTGCCGCTGCCGCTGCTCTGTGTCACAGGCCGGCAGCGGCCACCAGGTATTGAAAATAAAGTCCCGCGAACACGCTGGCGCCGGCCCAGTGGTTGCTGAGAAAGGCGTGGAAGCAGGGCCAGGGCTCGCGGTAGCGAATGCGCCACTGCTGATGCGCGAAGCCCGCCGCCATGCCGGCCAGGCCCAAATACCAGGGCCAGGCGAAGCCCAGACGCTGGCCGAGCACCCACAGCGCCACCAGGGTCAGTACCTGCAGCGCGCCGACCATCGCCTTGTCCAGATCGCCGAACAGAATGGCGGTGCTTTTGATGCCCACCTTGAGGTCGTCTTCCCGGTCGCACATGGCGTACTCGGTGTCGTAGGCCACCGTCCACAGCAGGTTGGTGGTGAACAGCAGCCAGGCGATCTCCGGCAGGCTCCCGGTCTCGGCGGCGAAGGCCATCGGGATCGCCCAGCTGAAGGCGGCGCCCAGGAACAACTGCGGCAAGTAGGTGAAGCGCTTGGTGAACGGGTACAGCACCGCCAGCCCCAGGCCGCCGAACGACAGCACCAGGGTGAAGCGGTTGAGGCACAACACCAGCCCCAGTGCGATCAGCCCCAGGGCGGCGAACAGCATCAGCGCCTGGCGGGCGGACAGCGCGCCGGTGGCCAGCGGGCGGCCCCGGGTGCGCGCCACATGGCCGTCGTAGTCGCGGTCGGCGAAATCGTTGATCACGCAGCCAGCGGCGCGCATCACGAACACCCCCAGCACGAAAATGACGATGTGTTTAAGGCTGGGGGTGCCGTCGCCGGCGATCCATAACGCCCACAGGGTGGGCCACATCAGCAGCATGCTGCCGATCGGCCGGTCCAGGCGCATCAACTGGATCCAGGGCCAGAGAGTGGGGTAGCGGTGTTCCACGAAAGCCAGCATAGGCGTCCTCAGCGATCCATTTCCTCGACCCGCCGCCATAGCGCGGGCAAGAAGTGCTCGGCCACCAGCAAGGGCCGGCCGCGCTTGATGAACCGGGATTGTCGCCCCCAGCAGGGCGTCTGGCCAGAGGGGGCGGCGCCATGGCGTACCCAGACCCGGTCGCGCCGCGCCATCGGGCGCCGATACAGCTCACTGCCCAGTGAACGGCTGCCCATATGCGCCAGACCACGGTTAGGCCCGCGCAGGCTGGCCAGCGGCAGCACGCTGCGCGCTTCCACCATGGGTTGCTCATCGACCAGCAGCGTGACCTCTCGCACCAGGGCCCGGCCCCGGCCGATGCGGCCCAACAGCTGCTGCTCCGCCAGGGTGGGGCGAATAATACGGTCGTCACGGGGGACCACCCGGAAGGCGCCATACAGGCGCAGGCGGGCGGTCAGGGAGCCGGGGTCGGCCAGCCAATCGCGCACCAGTGGCGGCAGGCTGAGCTGTTCCTGGGGACGCCAGCGGGCGTCGGCGCGCATTGCGGTATCGGGCATGGGGACTCGCTTTGCTCGCGCCCGGGGCGCGGAATCTCGAGCGCGCGACTATGGCCCATGAAGGGCGGATCGGCAAGACGTCGGCCGTGGGGCAACGCTACCATTATCCGCTGTCATTGATTTTTCACGCGCCCGTGGCTACGTTAGCGGCCCCTGGAAGGGCCCACCGGGCCCGGCTTCCCCCGACCAGACGAGGTTCAGCATGAAAAAATGGGAATGCGTGGTTTGCGGCTTTATTTACGACGAGGAAGAAGGCCTGCCTGAAGAGGGCATTGAACCCGGCACCAAGTGGGACGACATTCCCGATGACTGGGTGTGCCCGGACTGCGGCGTCGGCAAAGAAGACTTCGAGATGGTGGAACTCTGAGACAGGACACTCCCATGAATCCAATCGTGATCATCGGCTCGGGCCTGGCCGGCTTCAATACGGTCAAGGAATTCCGCAAGCTGGACAAAGAGACGCCGGTGGTGGTGCTCACCGCCGACGACGGGCGTAATTACTCCAAGCCCATGCTCTCCACCGGCTTCACCAAGGAAAAAACCGCCGACGCGCTGGCCATGGCGACCCCCGAGCAGGTCGCCGAGCAGTTCAACGTGACGGTGCGCACCGGCGTTCACGTGGCCGGCATCGATACCGGCAAACAGCGCGTGCTGCTGCCCGATGATCACCTGGATTATAGCAGCCTGGTGCTCGCCCTGGGCGCGGACACCTGGACGCCGCCGCTGGAAGGCGACGCCGTCGGTGAGGTGTTTTCGGTTAACGATCTGATGGATTACGGCCGCTTCCGCCAGGCCCTGGAGGGCAAGCGCGAGGTCACCATTCTCGGCGGCGGCCTGATCGGCTGCGAGTTCGCCAACGACCTCTCCAACGGCGGTTTCCAGGTGAGCCTGGTGGAGCCCATGGGCCGTTGCCTGCCGATGCTGCTGCCGGAGCCGGCGTCCGCCGCCGTGGGTCGCGGCCTGGAAGACCTCGGCGTGCGCTTTCATTTCGGCCCACTGGCCAAGGCGGTGCACCACGGCAAGGACAACCCGGACAAGCTGGTCACCGAGCTGTCCGATGGCAGCCATCTGGAATCCGATGTGGTGCTGGCGGCCATCGGCCTGCGCCCGCGCATCGGCATCGCCAGGGACGCCGGCCTGGACACCAACCGCGGTATTCTCACCGACCAGAGCCTGCGTACCAGCGCCGAGAACGTTTATGCTCTGGGTGACTGCGCCGAAGTGCAGGGCCATGTGCTGCCCTATGTGCTGCCGCTGATGGCCTCCGCCCGCGCCCTGGCCAAGACCCTGGCCGGCGAGCCTACGCCGGTGAGCTACGGGGCGATGCCGGTGACCATCAAGACGCCGGCCTGCCCGGTGGTGGTCTGCCCGGTGCCCGAAGAACTGGACGGCAACTGGGAAACCGAGGAAGAGGGCAACACCGTGAAGGCCCTGTTCCGCGACCGGGACGGCAACCTGCGTGGCTACGCCCTCACCGGTGACGCGGTGAAGGAAAAAATGAAACTCAACAAAGAGCTGCCGGCGTTGATGCCCTAGGCGGGCACGGAGACACGATGAAATTCCGTCTGATTCTGATGGTCCTGGGCTGGCGTCTCGCCTGGCTGGCTGGCCGCGACGAAGGCTTCCGCAAGCAGCTCGCGCACCGCGACGTGGTGATGCAGTGGCGCACCTTTAACGGCGGCGTGGCGCGCTGGTATCACTTCCAGCCGGATCGGGTGACCAGCCGCAAGGGGCTGCACCCGTCGCCGTCCGTGACCCTCAACTTCAAGGACGCGGACTACGCGTTCCGCACCCTCAAGGCCTCCGGCAAGAACCAGATGGCGTTCATGGAGGGCATGCAGGCCGGCGACATCAAGGTGGAAGGCGACCCCGGCCACTTGATGTGGTTCATGACCCTGATGAAGTTCATCCTTCCCAAGCGCTGACCCGGCCCAACCGGGGCCGGTTACGCCCGCACCGGGACCAGACCGAGCTGTTGAACGAAAGGTTTGAAGTCTTTATCGGAAAACAGCAGAGGGAGGGCGCGGTCGATGCAAAAGGACGCGATAATAACATTGGCTGTCTTGCGAATGGTGATGCCTCTCTTGCGCAAGCGGCGGAAGTTTTCCGCGCTCTTAACCGCCATGTCCTGGCCGAGCATATCGAAGACGGTCAGGCTTTCCATCAGGTGCTTCGCGGTGCGGTAGTCTCTATCGATCCGGAACCCTTGGAGGACTTCGGTCAGAATTAAGTCCCCCACGGCCACCCTGCGAACGCCGAGTGTTTGATCCAGGATGTCCGCTTCCCGGGAATCTCTGCCATTGAAATAATCGATCCAAACACTGGAATCGACCAGGATCATCGGGCCTCTCTCATTTCATCAAGATCACCGGACCAGGCCAGTTTCCCTCGGAAGCTTTTAATGGCGGCCTGGTTGTTCAGTTGAATCAGGGTCCTCAAACCCAGCTCGACCGCATCTTTTTTTGTTTTCAGCCCCGTCGCCTTGAGGGCGTTGCTCATCAGGTCATCATCGATGTCGATATTAGTGCGCATGCTTGTCTCCGGAGTCATCCGAATAGGTGTGTATATAATTTATTATTCATACACATGACAAGAAGATCAACCGGTAAGAAAGGAGCCGGCGCGAAAAGCGCGCCGCTACGGGTAGTCCATCCGCCTCAAACGTTAAGCTGGTTTTGGATCACCGCCTCCAGCCACGCCAGACAGGCCCGTATTGACGGGCGATCGCGCAGATCCTCGTGCAGCACCACCCACAGTGGTCTGCTCACCCGAATGGTGGGGCTGGCAGCCGTCAGTTGTGGGTCGGCTTCGATCATCGGGTCGGGCAACATGGCCATGCCCAGGCCGATGGCACCGAGGCGCCGCGCCACCAGGTTGCCCTCGGTGGGGCGGGCCAGGCGCAGCGCCAGGTCCGCGTCACGTCGGGTTAAATTCCGGGGCGACCCGGCGCCGGTACCACACCCACCCCATCAGCACGCCGCGGCTGGCCATGAACAGATTCATCGCCAGCCACAGGCCGTGATTGCCCCAGCCGCTGGTCAGCCACCACACCGGAAAGAACAGCGCCGTGGCGACGATCATGGTGTTGCGCATTTGCCGGGCCAGGGTGGCGCCCACGAACACGCCGTCCAGCCAGAAGCCGGCGCTGGCGGTGAGCGGCAGCAACAGCATCCAAGGCAGGTAGGTGGTGGCGGTATTGCGCACCCCGGGCAAATCGGTGAGCAGATGGATCAGCGGGCTGCCGCCGGCGGCGAAGGCCAGCAGCGCGGCCCCGGCGATGATGAGCGTCCATTTGCCGGTGCCGGCCACCGCCGCATCCAGGGCGCGCCGGTCGCGGCGGCCGGTGGCGTCGCCCACCAGCGCTTCGGCGGCGTTGGCGAAGCCGTCCAGCGTATTGCTGAGCAGCAGCAGGAAGGTGATCAGCACCGCGTTGGCGGCCAGCACGGTGTCGCCGAGCCGCGCTCCCTGGGCGGTGAAGAAGAAAAACACCGTCAGCAGCGCCAGGCTGCGGATAAAAATATCCCGGTTCACCGCCAGCAGTTGCAGCATCGGCGCCACCTGTTTCAACGCGCCCACTGGCAGCGCCCGCCAGGCGGCGCCGAAGATCTCCCGGCGCAGCCAGAACAGCCCACCGACCAGGCCCAGGTATTCGGACACCGCGCTGGCCACCGCCACGCCGCGCACGTCGAAATGCCACACCTGCACCAGCAGAACATCCAGCACCACGTTGCTGGCGTGCATCAGCACGGTCATTTTCAGCGGCACGCTCGTGCGGTGCAGGCCGATGGCGAAGCCGATCAGCGCGAAATTACCCAGCGCCGCCGGTGCCCCGAGAATGCGGATGCCGATGTATTCCCGCGCCAGCCCCTGCACCTCGGCGCTGCCGCCCAGCAACCACAGCGCCGCGTCGCTGAGCAGGGGCTGCAGCAGGACCAGCGCGTTGCCCACCAGCGTCGACAACAGCAGCGCCCGCAGCAGCACCACCAGGGTGGCCTCACCGGCGCCGCGCGCCTGGGAAGTAAAGCCGGTGGTGCCCATGCGCAGGAAGTTGAACGAGAAGTACAGGAACATGAAGACATTGCTGCCCAGCGCCACCGCCGCCAGATAGACCGGCGAATCCAGATGGCCGACCACGGCGGTGTCCACCAGGCCCAGCAGCGGCGCGGTGATATTGGACAACAGCAACGGCCACGCCAGCAGCCAGATGCGGCGGTCCAGAGCACGGCGGGTCAACGGATCACTCATAGGGGTGGAAGTCGTTGCCGTTCCGGGTGATCAAGTCCATTAAGCGGGGATGAATAAACACTTTCTCCCGACCGGCCTCCCGTTCTTCTAGCACTCCGATGGCCGACAATTCCTTGAGATAACGCGAAGCGGACTGCCGCTTCACGATGCTCCTGTCGACCAGGTTGCCGATGCGGCAGTACGGCTGCTCGAAGATCAGTTGTATCAACTCGTGGCTGTAAATTTTCGGCAAGCGGGCTCGTACATACTCGGCGGTGTGCGCTTCCAAGGTTCGGATCGCCTCAATTTTATCGGTGGTCCACCTGGCCGTTTCTTCCACGGCCTCAAGCATGAATAGGATCCAGGGCTCCCATGCCCGGTCCCGAGTCACCGCCAGCAGTAGCCGGTAATAGTCGGTTTTGCGCGCGATGATGGCCCGACTCAAATACAGAATGGGTAAACCGAGCAGTTGTTCCTGTACCAGGAATAGAATATTCAGGATGCGCCCGGTGCGCCCATTCCCATCGGTAAAGGGGTGAATCGCTTCGAACTGATAGTGAGCCGCCGCCATCCGGACCAGTGGATCAATGTCCGCCCCGTTGTTGAGAAACGTCTCCCAGTTGGCGAGCAAATCGCGAAGGCGGGTCTCCCCTTCCGGAGGGGTGTAGATCACCTGGTTCTGCCGCTCGCCGGCCAGGGCCGTCCCGGGCACACGGCGAATATCCATGTCGGTGTGTTTGATGGCGCGGCAAATATCGACCGCCATGGCCGTGCATATGGGGCGATGGCGCAAGGCCTGAAACCCGTCGTCCAGAGCTTGGCGGTAGCGCAACGCCTCCTTGGTGGCCGGGTCCGCTTGCCCTTCGCCGTTGGCGTACTGGAACAAACGATCCGTGGTGGTGACGATATTCTCGATCTCGGAGCTGTCCTGGGCTTCCAGCATCGGCAGGATATTGAGCAACATGCCTTGATTGGGGATCAATCGGGCGGCCTGGTTCAGTTCCGCCAGCGCGGCACGGGCGGTGATGCAACGTTTGAGCACGGCGCGGGTTTCCAGCTCTTGGCTGGGCGGTAAAGGGGGGAGGCCGTTCCAAGGACGGTCCGGCGTCCAGGACATCTTAGACATGGTGATAAAACCAGTTTTCATCGACACATCCACAGATTAGGTCGATGCCATCGACACGTCAACAAAACGTGTCGATATTTTTGTGTTTTATCGACATAAGTCAGGCGTCGGGTCGGCGCAGCAGGGTGACGCCGAACAACACGGCGGCGGCCACCACGATCGACGGCCCCACCGGCGTGTCGGCGTACCAGCTCCCCGCCAGCCCCAGGGACACCGACGCCAGCCCCAGCAGGCTGGCCAGGACGGCCATCTGTTCCGGGGTGCGCGACAGGCGGCGGGCGCCGGCGGCGGGAATCACCAGCAGTGAGGTGATCAGCAGCACGCCGACGGTGCGGATGGCGCCGGCGATCAACAGCGCCAGCAGCAGCATCAGGATCAGCCGGGTGCGGGTCACTGGTACGCCTTCCACCTGGGCCAGGTCCTCGTTCACGGTGATGCTGAGCAGCGCCCGCCAGTGCCACGCCAGCAGCACCAGAATCAGCACCGCGCCGGCCCACAGCGCCAGCACGTCGCGCCAGTTCACCGCCAGCAGGTCGCCGAACAGATAGGCGAACAGGTCCACCTGCACGCTCTTCTGCAGGCTTATCGCGATCACGCCCAGCGCCAGGGTGGTGTGGGCGACAATGCCCAGCAGCGTGTCGCCGGTGATCTGGCGCTGCTGCTGCAGCCCCACCAACGCGGCGGCGATGGCCAGGCAGGCCACCACCACCGCCAGGTACAGATTCACGTCCAGCGCCAGGGCCAGGGCCGCGCCCAGCAGGGCACCGTGGGCCAGGGTGTCGCCGAAGAACGCCATCCGCCGCCACACCACGAAGGAGCCCATGGGGCCGGCCACCAGAGCCACCGCCAGGCCCGCCAGCAGCGCCGGTGCGAGCAGTTCAATCATGGTGGTGGCCCCCCGTGTGCCCGTGGTGGTCATGGTGCGGGTCGCCGCTCAGATCGTGGTCGTGGTCATGATCGTGGGTGTACACCGCCAGGTTGGGCATGCCGCCGCTGGGCCCGAACAGGCGGCGGTAGGCCGGATCGCGGCTGACCGCCTCGGGCGTGCCGGAACAGCACACATGGTGGTGCAGGCACACCACCTGATCGGTGCGCGCCATCACCAGGTGGAGGTCGTGGGAAATCAGCAGAATGCCGCAGCCGGTTTCGTCGCGGACCTGGCCGAGCAGGCCGTAGAGGGCGTCCTGGCCGGACACATCCACGCCCTGGGCGGGCTCGTCGAGCACCAGCAGGTCGGGCTTGCGCAACAGCGCCCGGGCCAGCAGCACCCGCTGCATCTCGCCGCCGGACAGTCCGCGCACCGCGCGCCGGCGCAGATGGGCCACGCCGGTGCGTTGCAGGGCGTCGCGGCGGGCACGGGTGCGCCCCGGCGCCGCCAGCCACAGGAAGCGGTCCACGGTCAGCGGCAGGCTTTCGTCCACCTGCAGGTGCTGGGGCATATAGCCCACCCGCAGGCCTGGACGGCGCTCTACCCGGCCGCGATCAGGCCGCGTCAGCCCCAGCACCAGCCGCGCCAGGGTGCTTTTGCCGGCGCCGTTGGGGCCGATCAGCGTGGTGATGCGGCCCGGCTCCAGGCTCAGCGACACGTCGTCGAGCACACTGTGCGCGCCATACGCCAGGCCGGCGCCGTGCACCGCCACCAACGTCCCTGTGTCAGCCCGCAGCTGCGACATTTGAGCGCCCCCGTTGAACAAAGCGGTGATGATATACTATTTGCCCGGTCAATCGCTTGGGCCCGACGCGGCCGTTGGCGCTTGACGGCTCGGGCACACTGATTGGTCTGACGCTCTCGATGAGCACTTTCACGGTTCCGGACATACCCATGCGATATCTGCTCGTCCCTCTCTTGTTGGCGCTGTGCGCGCCGTTGCCGGCGCGCACCCTGGTGGCCAGCGTCGAGCCCCTGGCCATGGTGCTGCGCGATCTGTATGGCGACCGCGCCGAGGTGGTCACCCTGCTGGACGCCAACCAAAACCCGCACAACCCGATGCTGTCGCCGCGCCAGATGCTCACCTTGCGCCGCGCCGACCTGCTGGTGTGGCTGGGCGAGGCGGCGGAACCGGCGGTGGCCAGTCTGGCGGCAAAGCGTGACGGCGACAGCCTGGCGTTACTGTCCCTGCCCGGCGTTACCCGCCGTGAAGGTGGGCACCGCCATGGCGGCGGGGACGCCCACGGGCACCACCATGAACCCGGCGAGCTGGACCCGCATCTGTGGCTCGACCCGCGCAACATGGCGGTGCTCGCCGAGGCCTTGGGCGCCCGCGATACGCTGCCCGAGGGGCAGCCGGCGGCGTTCCTGGCCGGGCTGGACCAGACCGAGGCGGCGCTGCGTGAGCGCCTGGCGCCGGTGGCCGACACCCCCTGGCTGACCTTCCACCACCCCTGGGGTTACTTTCAGCAGCGGCTGGGTCTGCGCGCGCCGGTGATCGTCAGCGAACAGCTTGGCGCCGGTCCCAGCAGCCGTCGTTTCGTGGCGCTGGCGCAGCAGCTGGAAACCGAACAGGTGCGCTGCGCGATTCTTGAGCCGGAAGCCCAGGCGGATCTGGTGGCGCGCCTGTGCCCCGACTGTCAGCGGCTGGCGCTGGACCCACTTGGCCGTGACGAGCGGGCACGGGGCCAGGGGGATGATTACACCCATTGGCTGAGCGAACGCGTCGCGGCCACATTCGCCACCTGCCTGGCGCCATGACGTCGGACTGGCCGCGGCGCCGCTTTTGGCCCGACCGGGTCCATTGAGCCGGCGCGTGAAACCGGTATGCTGATGCGTTTGTCGGGTTGAGGAGAAGGCATGGCGCAGTCGCAGGGCGGGCAAGACGAATCGGCCATGGCGGTCCTGCCGGACCTGGGCCGTCTTGCGCTCACGTGCTGGGATTATGCCTGGCCGCTGCGGCGCGAGTACGGCCCCGGTGGCGGCGCCGTGGAGCGCGCGCTGGATGAAGCGGTGGCGCGCGGCTTCAACGCCGTTCGGGTGGACCCTTATCCGCATCTGCTGGCCACGCCGACCAACAGTGTCCACCTGGACCGCTGCGAGATCTTCGCCGAGCCGGACGCCCGTCTGGGCATCGGCGCCGGCGCCGAGACCGTGCAGATTCGCAAGGCGTTCCGGCGTCTGCTCACCGCCGCCGCCGACCGCGGGCTGAAGCTGTGGTTGAGCGGCTTTTTCATCGCCGACAGCCGTGCCCGGCGTTCTTTCGTGCGGCGTCCCGCTGACTTCATTGACGTTTGGGCTCAAACCCTCGAGCTGGTGCGCGAGTGGGGCCACCTGGACACCGTGGTGGCGGTGGATTTCTGCCACCATTTCCCTTTTCCGCCCTGGAGCCACGGCGTCATTCGGCGGGTGTTTGGCCAGCCGCCCCAGCGGCCCTTGCCACAGCACTGGGGCCGCGAGCAGGAACAGGCGTTGGAGCCGTACCTGCTGGAAGTGCCGCGCGCCTTGCGCGCCCTGTTCCCCACCGTTCATTTCGGCGTTAGCGCCGCCGCCGGCGAGACCGATCATCTGCGTCAGTTGGACACCAGCGAGCTGGATTTCCTGGCGCTGGGGCTGTGGCTGGATGACGACCCGCGCTACCGGCTGGCCACCGGCGCCGACCTGCCGGTGCCTGGCCTGCTCGACCGGCGCCTGGGCGCGCCCCTGCGGCGGGCGTTGATGGAGGCCACCGGCGAGCATTGGCGTGGCCGCCTGCAGGAGCAACTGCAGCGCCGGCTGGCGTTCACCCGTTTGAGGCGTCTGCAGCCGGTGCTCGGCGAAGGGTATCTGAACCCGCAGGCGCCCCCGGAGCGTCTGCCCCGGGGCTGGGCCGGGTTTACCGAGGCGCTGGTGGCCAAGGCGGTGGCCGAAGGCGTGGCGGTGATGACGCCCACCAGCCTGGCCCGGCCGCACACCCCCTGGCTATGGCAGGAAGCGGACTGGCTGGCGCACCTTAATCACCTGATTCTCACCGGGCCGGGACGTTAAGCTATTCAGCGTCGCCCAGGGCGTTAAAGCGATAGCCGAAAATACGCGCGAACTCCGCCGGGTCCTTGCTGCCCTGACCCTCCGACTCGCCGGACACCGGCCCGGCCAGCCGCGACAGCCAGAAGCGCAACGCCGCTACCGCCAGGGCCAGCGCCAACACCGATTCGTCCCATTCGCCGCCGCCGTCGCGGTAGCCGGCCAGTAATGCGCCCTGCCGGCGCGGCACCGGACGCCCATCCGGGGCCACGGCCCAGTCGTTCAGCGCTACCGCCAGGTCGTACTCGGGCCGTTCCAGGCAGGCGTTGTAGAAATCCAACACACCGGTCAGCCGGCCGTCGGCGTCGAACAGCGCGTTGTCGCGGAACAGGTCGCCGTGGATCAGGGTGCGGGCGGCGGGCACCTTCCGCCAGCGGCGCAGCACGGTCTCGGCGCGGTGCTGATCCGCTTCATTAAGGCGGCACAAATGGTCGTTGAGGCTTTTCAGGCGGCCGCGCTCATCGGGCAGCGTCGCCCCGGCTTCCGCCGGCTGGCGGTGCAAGCCGGCGAGCAGGGCGCCCACCTGCCGGCAATGCTCGCTGCCCACCTCGAAGCAGTGCTCGCCGGGCAGGCGCGGCACCAGCACCGCCGGTTTGCCGGCCACACTGCGCAGCCGCTGGCCGTGGCGGTCCACCAGCGCCGCCGGCACCGGCAGACCCGCCGCCGCCAGGGTCGCCAGCAACGCCAGATAGGGCGCCAGGGCGTCGCCGTCGAACTGCTCGAACACGGTCAGAACCACCGCGCGCGGGCTGCCGTCCTCGGCCCGGGCGTCGATCAGGAAGGTGCTGTTCTCAATGCCGTGACGCGCGGCTTGCGCGCCCTGCAGTTGTAACGTGTAGCCGGCCAGCAGGACGGCCAGGTCCTGATCGTCGACAGGGGTATAGACGGACATCAAAGTTTCCTTTGGGAGCGTTTCAGAGGCTCCTTCGAAAAAAGGCCGGGGATGACCGGGTCCTTTGCTTGGGGCGATGGTATAACCCCTGTCCATTGGTGGAAATACACGCCGGGTTTTATTAAGGAGAAACCATGTCCCTGCAACACAAGATCGAGCGCACCACGGTGCGGACCCTGATGAAAATGCCCGGTGCGCTGGCCGGCCGCCTGGCCGGCGTGGTGGAAAGCGTCAGCCGTGAAGGCCTGGATCCCAAGCTGCGCTTGTTGCTGGCACTGGGTGACGGTCGCAAGGGCTTCCACGAGCTGCCGCTGGCCCAGGGCCGGGCGCTCTACGGGCACATGATCGACATGCTCGATGTGGACCAGGGAGACGTGGCGCTGACCCGGGATATCCGCGTGCCGGTGAACGGCGGCGATATTCTGGTGCGCCTCTATCGCCCTAAAAGCGCGCCCACCGAAGACAGCCCAGCGATCATGTTTTTCCATGGCGGGGGGTTCACCATCGGCAGCGCCGTCGAATATGACCGTCTGTGCCGCCACATCGCCAACCTGACCGGCGCGGTGGTGCTGAATGTGGACTATCGGCTGGCGCCGGAAAACCCCGCGCCCACCGCCGCCGACGACTGCATCGCCGCCTGGCGCTGGCTCGGTGAACAGGCCGGCGACCTGGGCATCGACGGCGGCCGGCTGGCCACCCTGGGCGACAGCGCCGGCGGCAACCTGTCCATCGTGGTGGCCCAGCAGGCGGTGATCCAGGGACTCCCCGTACCCAAGCTGGTGGTGGCGGTGTACCCGAAAACCGACGGCGCCTCCGATTTGCCCTCGGTGAGCCAGCTCGGCGGCGGCCAGGGCGGGCTGGATAGCGACATGATTCACTGGTTCCACAACCACTATATGCAGGATGAAACCCTGGTGGACGATTTCCGCATCTCGCCGCTACGCAACCCGGACATCGCCGGTCACCCGGACACCATCGTGGTCACCGCCACCGACCCGCTGCGCGATGAAGGCCTCGCCTACAGCGAGAAGCTCAAGGCCGCCGGCGTTAACGTGGTCAACCTGGACTACCCGGAGCTGGTGCACGGCTTCATCACCATGGGCGGCGCCATTCCCGCCGCCCGCCGCGCGGTGAACGCCATCGTCCAGCAGGTAAAAGAACGCCTCTGATCGGCCTCGGTGGGAACGGGCTTGTGGGAGCGGGCCCCGCCCGCGAAAGGCCAGCTCTGCTGGCCGGCAGGATTCCAGAGACCTTCGAGATACTCCATTTCCGGCGTCTCTGGAATCCGGCCGGGGGCTCCGCCCCCTTTCGCGGGCAGGGCCCGCTCCCACAAAGCTCACCCACAAGGCGTTCTTACTAGGTCTTGCGTTACACTGTGCGCTCCATGTCTTATCCAACCCCAAGGACTGCCATGACCGAGCGTAAACCGATCATCCTTGTCGACGGCTCCTCCTATCTCTACCGGGCCTTCCACGCCCTGCCGCCGCTGACCACGTCCACCGGCCAGCCCACCGGCGCGGTGCGCGGCGTCGCCTCGATGCTGCGCAAGATGATCAATGACTACGATCCCGAGTACATGGCGGTGGTGTTCGATGCCAAGGGCAAAACCTTCCGCGACGAGCTGTTCGAGCAGTACAAGGCCAACCGGCCGCCGATGCCCGACGAGCTGCGCGAGCAGGTGCAGCCGCTGCACGATTTGATCCGCGCCATGGGCCTGCCGCTGATCATCGAGGACGGCGTCGAAGCCGACGACGTAATCGGCACCTTCGCGCGTATTTTCAGCGCCGAACAAAAGCCGGTGCTGATCTCCACCGGCGACAAGGACATGGCGCAACTGGTCAACGACCACGTCACCCTGATCAACACCATGAACAACGCCATTTACGACATCGACGGCGTACGTGACAAATTTGGTGTCGGCCCGGAACTGATCATCGATTTTCTGGCGTTGATGGGCGACAAGGTGGACAACATTCCCGGTGTCCCCGGTGTGGGCGCCAAGACCGCTCTGGCGCTGCTCACCGGGCTGGGTTCGCTGCAAGACATCTATGACAACCTGGACAAGGTCGCCGGGCTGGATTTTCGCGGCGCCAAGTCCATGGCCAAAAAGCTGGAAGATAACCGCGAGCAAGCGTTCCTCTCTTACGAGCTGGCCACCATCAAGGTCGACTGCGAACTCAAGGAAGCCCTGGACGACCTCAAGCTGCTGACGCCCGACGCGGAAAAACTCGCCGGTTACTATCGCGACCTGGAATTCAAAGGCTGGCTCAGTGAATTGCTGGAAGGCGATGACCCGGCCGTGGACGGCGCCCCGGAGATCGAAAGCGAACAAAGCATCGACCGGGACGGCTACCAGACCGTGCTCAGCGAAGACGAGCTGGACGCCTGGGTCGAAAAACTGAAAAAAGCCGAGCTGTTCGCCTTCGACACCGAAACCACCAGCCTCAATTACATGGAAGCGGATCTGGTCGGTGTCAGCTTCGCCACCGCCGCCGGCGAGGCCGCCTACGTTCCCTTCGGGCACGACTACCCCGGCGCGCCGGACCAGCTCGACCGCGCTCTGGTGCTCGACAAGCTCAAGCCGATTCTCGAAGACGAAAAAAGCAAAAAAGTCGGCCAAAACCTCAAATACGACATGAGCGTTCTGGCCCGCGCCGAGATCACCCTGCGCGGCGTGCAATACGACACCATGCTGGAATCCTATGTGCTCGACTCCGTGGCCACTCGCCACGATATGGATTCGCTGGCCCTGAAATACCTGGGCCACAAAAACATCAGCTTTCAGGAGATCGCCGGCAAGGGTGCCAAGCAGCTCACCTTTAACCAGGTGGGGCTGGCCGAGGCCGGGCCCTATGCGGCCGAAGACGCGGACATCACCCTGCGCCTGCACCAGACCCTGTGGCCGCGACTGGAAAAAGAAGCCGGCCTGAAAAGCGTATTCCACGATATCGAAATGCCGCTGGTGCCGGTGCTCAGCCATATCGAGCGCAACGGCACCTACGTGGACGCGGCCATGCTCAAAAAGCAGAGCACCTTTCTCGCCAAGCGCATGCTGGAACTGGAAGAAAAAGCGTTCGAAGAAGCCGGCCAGAAATTCAATCTCGGCTCGCCCAAACAACTCGGCGAAATCCTTTACCAAAAACTGGAAATTCCAGTCATCAAGAAAACACCCAAGGGCGCGCCGTCCACTGCGGAAGCCGTGCTCCAGGACCTGGCGTTGCAGGGCTACCCGCTGCCGCAGGTGATCATGGATTACCGGGGTGTCTCCAAACTTAAGAACACCTACACCGACAAACTGCCGGAACTGATCAACCCCACCACCGGCCGGGTGCACACCTCCTACCACCAGGCGGTGGCCGCCACCGGGCGTTTGTCCTCCAGCGATCCCAACCTGCAGAACATTCCGGTGCGCAGCGAAGAAGGCCGCAAAATCCGCCTGGCGTTTTCGGCGCCCCCTTCAGAAGGTGGAGAGCGCCGCAAGATCGTCGCCTGTGACTACTCACAGATTGAGCTGCGCATCATGGCGCACCTGTCCGGCGACAAAGGCCTCACCCACGCCTTCGAGAACAACCTGGATATTCACCGCGCCACCGCCGCCGAGGTCTGGGGAAAAACCCTCGACGACGTCAGCGACAACGAACGCCGCAACGCCAAGGCGATCAACTTCGGCCTGATCTACGGCATGAGCGCCTTCGGCCTCGCCAAACAGCTCGGCATCCCGCGCGGCGAAGCCCAGGAGTACATCGACCGCTACTTCGAAAAATACCCCGGCGTAAAACGCTACATGGAAAACACCCGCGCCGACGCCGCCGAAAAAGGCTATGTGGAGACCCTGTTCGGCCGCCGCCTCTACCTGCCGGAAATCAACAGCCGCAACGGCCAGCGCCGCCAGGCCGCCGAGCGCACCGCCATCAACGCGCCCATGCAGGGCACCGCCGCCGACATTATCAAACACGCCATGATCAAAGTTCATCACTGGCTGGCAGACAGCGAGCTGGACGCCCTGATGATCATGCAGGTGCACGATGAGCTGGTGTTCGAAGTCAAAGAAAGCCAGGTCGACGACCTGGTCAAACAAGTCACCCAGCGCATGGAGGCCGCCGCCAAACTGGACGTGCCGCTGATCGTCGACGCCGGGATCGGAAACAACTGGGAAGAAGCGCACTAAAAGCGCGAAAAGGGAGAAACATAATGTCCAACACCCTGGGTCGGGCGAAAGCGCCGTCGTCACGACAGCTTACGCTGCTCTGGTTTGTGCCGCTGTCCGCACCGCTGATGATCGGGGTGGCGCTGGCATTGTTGGTAACGTTCGCGCACTACCCGCCACCGGTTGAGTTGCTGACCCGGGAAACGTTGTGGGGCGTCAGCCTTGCCGCCATGGCCTTGGTGTTGTTGGTCGGCCGCCGGTTGCGCAACCTTGTCATGGCCCCGGAGAGGATGGCGCAGCGACCTTTGCCTGGTAGCACCGAATCTTCGAAGGACGTTAAGGCGCTGGCGGCCGCCAAGGTACAGAACAGCATGTTCATACTTCTGGGCCTGTTGAACTTCGTATCCATGTTGGTCGTCGCCGCTTGCTTCATGCACGCGGACGCGGAATTGGCGCTGCTGAACGGCGTTTATACTTTGGTGTTGGCGATCGTTACTAAGCCAGATTTTGAGTTGGCCATACGCGAGACCGAAGCGGTGTTGCGACGCCAGGGCTAAACCCTCGGGAGAGCGTTCGATGGAAAAACAGTTCTGGGAAGAAAAATGGCAGGCTCAGGAATTGGGTTTCCACCTGCCGTTCGTACACCCAATCCTGAAGCGCAATCTCCCGGCTTTCGACTTGCACGCCGGGGCGACGGTCTTTCTGCCGCTGTGCGGCAAGACGCTGGATATCGGCTGGCTGCTGGAGCAGGGGTTGACCGTTGTCGGCGTCGAATTCAGTGAGCTGGCGGTGAGCCAATTGTTCGAGTCGCTGGGTATGAGCCCGGACGTGTCGCCCTGGGGCAACGGCCGGGTGTGGCGCCATGGCGCGCTGACGGTGCTCCAGGGTGATGTCTTCGCGCTCACGGCCGGCGATCTGGGCGATGTGGCGATGGTCTACGACCGCGCGGCACTGGTGGCGTTGCCGGCGGCCATGCGCGAGCGCTACGCAGCCCATCTGGCCGCTGTCGCGGCACGCGCCCCGCAGTTGCTGATCACCTTTGAGTACGACCAGAATCGCATGGATGGCCCGCCGTTCGCGGTACCCGCCGAAGAAGTGGAGCGCCTCTACGGCGGCGGCCATGCGCTGGACTGCCTGTCCCGTAAGGACGTGATCGATAACCAGCCGGCGTTCCGCGAACGCGGCCTGGACCGTTTCGAGGAAATCGCCTGGCGGCTGACCCCTCTCTGACACCCTTTTACATCCCCCTCCTTGTTCTTGTCTCCCAGGCCACTAGGTTGAAAGCATTCGATTTTCAATGAGTTCAATCAGGAGACGAACCATGTTGAATGTGAGCGGTGAGACCGTGTGCCGCCTGGTGGAGCTGGCCCAGGCCTTCCAGGCACGGGACACGGTGGCTATGCCGGAGGACGCCGGCAACCCCATCGACGATACCGCCGGCGCGGAGGCGCTGACGGAGCCGGCGGGCGGCGAAGAAGACGGCTCGGTGGCGGAGTTCCGCACCATCGTCGAGGATCTGGAGCCCGATCAGCAGACCGAGGTGGTGGCGCTGATGTGGCTGGGGCGCGGCGACTTCCAGGAGGACGAGTGGGAGGAAGCCGTGCGTTTGGCCCGTGACGAATGGACCCCGGACACCGCCGACTTTCTGCTCGGCCATCCGCTGCTTTCGGAGTATTTGGTGGAAGGCCTCGCCGTGTTCGGCGTGCAGTGCGATCTCTAGAGGCGGGTTTCAGAGTCCCTTGGGATGGCGAACAGATCAATTCCCACCAATCGTGCAATTCTCAGTGTCAGCCCCAGGCGCACCGTGTCCTTACCGCGCTCCAGCTCCGACAAAAAGCGCGGGCCGACGCCGGCGATTTCCGCCAGATCCACCTGGGTTAGACCCTGGGTCTTACGGGCGGCGCGAATACGCCGGCCCAGCTCTTCCGGGCTGTCCACGTTGTATTGTCTCGGCACGGCGCTCATTGAGGCGGCTCCAAATATTCCTGATCGGTAATATTAGGGCGATATGGCGTCGGAAGTCCAACAATCATACCGATCGGTAATAATATGCAGATTGGGGCGAAAATAGATCATTTTCTTCCCGACCGGTATCGCTGGCCATCGCCAATGCCTACCAGCGGATCGCCAGCAATAAATTCAATTTGTAGCCGCCATAGGGAACCTTCACTGCCGTCATAAAAACGTCACGGCTATAGTCGCTCGCGTTTGCGAATCATTCACAACGCGAGGAGAGACCGTGAAGATAACAAAAGCCGCCTTAGTGGCCGCCTTTACGCTGGCAACGTCCACGGCCGTGTCGGCCAGCCCCCTGGGCAGCCCCGGGGGCTACCATCATGGCTATCAGAAAAGCCCCGCCCGTTCGCCGATGGCCAGCCCGTACTGGTGGCCGGAGACCCTGGATCTGCGCCCGCTGCGTCAGCACGCGGAAAAATCCAGCCCGGTGGCGGACGATTTTGATTACGCCGAAGCCTTCGGCGAGCTCGATCTGGACGCGCTGAAAGCGGACCTGCGCGCACTGATGACCGACTCTCAGGACTGGTGGCCCGCTGATTACGGGCACTACGGCCCGTTCTTTATCCGCATGGCCTGGCACAGTGCCGGCACCTACCGTGTGCACGACGGCCGGGGCGGCGCCCGGGGCGCCCAGCAGCGTTTCGAGCCGCTCAACAGCTGGCCGGACAACGTCAGCCTGGATAAAGCGCGCCGGTTGCTCTGGCCGCTCAAGCAGAAGTACGGCAACAGCATTTCCTGGGCCGACCTGATGGTGCTGGCCGGCACCGTGGCCATGGAAGACATGGGCTTCAAGACCTATGGCTTCGCCGGTGGCCGCGAGGACGACTGGGAAGCGGACATCACCTACTGGGGTTCGGAGACCGAGTGGCTCGGTGATGAACGCCATGACGAGGACGGCAAGCTGGAGAAGCCGCTGGCCGCCGTGCAGATGGGCTTGATCTATGTGAACCCGGAAGGCCCCAACGGCAAGCCGGATCCGATGCTGTCGGCGCAGTCGATCCGTCAGAGTTTCGCTCGTATGGCGATGGGCGATGAAGAAGTGGTGGCGTTGATCGCCGGCGGCCACACCTTCGGGAAAGCCCACGGCGCGCACAAGGCGAAAGACTGCCTGGAAGCCGAGCCCGCCGCCGCGCCCATCGAGCAGCAGGGCCTGGGTTGGAAAAACAACTGTGGCTCCGGCAAGGGCGCAGACACCTACACCAGCGGCCTGGAAGGCGCCTGGTCGGTGAACCCCACCGCCTGGACGCACCAGTATCTGGATAACCTGTTTGCCTATGAGTGGGTGCAGACCAAGAGCCCGGCCGGCCATATCCAGTGGATTCCCGCCGACGGCCAGGCCGCCAATCTGGTGCCGGACGCGCACATCCAAGGCAAGCGCCACGCGCCAATCATGTTCACCACCGACCTGGCGCTGAAGGTCGATCCGGCATACCGCAAGATCGCCAAGCGTTTCCATGAAAACCCGGAACAGTTCGAGGACGCTTTCGCGCGCGCCTGGTTCAAGCTGACCCACCGGGACATGGGCCCGCGCGCCGGCTACCTGGGCCCGGACGTGCCCGACGAAGCCCTGATCTGGCAGGACCCGATTCCGGAAGTGGATTACAAGCTGATCTCCAAGGGCGACGCGGAAGACCTCAAAGAGGCAATCCTGGCGTCCGGGCTGACCGTGCCGCAACTGGTGCGCGCCGCCTGGGCGTCCGCCTCCACCTTCCGGGGTTCCGACCTGCGCGGTGGCGCCAACGGCGGCCGTGTCGCGCTGGCGCCGCAGAACGACTGGCCGGTGAACGACCCTGAAGAACTGGACCAGGTGCTGGCGACGCTGGAAAGCATCCGTGCCGACTTCAATGAAGGGGGCCTGTTCCGCCGCAGCAAAATCTCTCTGGCGGACATGATCGTGTTGGGCGGTGCCGCGGCCATCGAGAAAGCCGCCGCCGATGCCGGCCACCACATCGAGGTGCCGTTCACCCCGGGCCGTGCCGACGCCACCCAGGCAATGACCGATGTGGACGCGTTCGCGGTGATGGAACCCCAGGCGGACGGTTTCCGTAATTACTTCAGCGAAGACAGCCGGCTTTCCCCCACTGACAGTTTAGTGGATAAGGCCGACCTGTTGACGCTGAGCGTGCCGGAAATGACCGTGCTGGTGGGCGGCATGCGCAGCCTGGACGCCAACGTGGACGGCGCGGACCACGGCGTGTTCACCGATCGCCCGGGCACCCTGAGCAACGACTTCTTCGTCAATCTTCTGGATATGTCCACCCAGTGGGCGCCGTCCGAAAAGAACGAAGGCTTGTACGAAGGGCATGACCGCGACAGCGGCGAGCTGAAGTGGACCGCCACGCCGGTGGACCTGATCTTCGGTTCCAACGCCGAGCTGCGCGCGGTGGCGGAGTACTACGCCCTCAGCGACAACGACACGGTGTTCGTGGAGGATTTCGTGGCCGCCTGGACCAAGGTGATGAACCTGGACCGCGCCGCGCTCTGACCCCCGCTTGTTTCAGGCAACCCTCCCGCCGGCCCGTGCAAGGCCGGCGGATCTCCGCTTGCGGCGACACCCTGTCGCCGCTTTTTTGCGCTAGCGGGCCAGCTTCTTCACCGGCGTAAAGCTGGTGTCCGCTTTCAGCCGCTGGACCCGTTTCGGGAACTGCTCCCGGCGCGCCCGTTCGCCAAGCCGTATCAGGCTCCGGTTCACTGACGGGACGCTTTTGCGCACCAACTCCGCGCCTAACCGTAACGGTATCTGCGCCGGCCATACATACTTGGTGGCGGTGCGCGGCAGCCCCAGTTTGTCGCCGGCTTCGTCGCCCAGGGCGTAGCGGGTGTAGCCGGCGCGCAGGGTGTATTCCAGCTTACCGAGACGCTTCGCCAGCCAGCCGTCGCCGCGGTCCTGCAGCGACGCCCGCGCCAGCGATTCGCCCAGCCGTCGCGTGTCGTCATCGCTGTCGCAGATCGTGGCGATCACCTGATACAGCGCGCGCATGGCGTCGTCTTCATTGGCCGGCAGGATGCGCTCATCGACCCCCATCAGGTAGCCCACGTAACGCCACAGATGCACCACGGCTTCGCGCTCCTGTTTGCTGAACAAGAAGCCCAGCGCACGCAGGCCGGAGAGAAAGACCACGGAAAATTCAAGGATCGTGGCCATGGAGTCCCACTGATTCAGCGGCTGGCCCCAGGCCGGCTCCCATTTGCCCGACTTGAGCAGCATGGCGCGCACCTGGGCGTGCATCAGCCGCACCCGCACGGCGCTGTGAAAGCCTTCCTCGCCGCGCTCAAGGCCGCCCGGCGTGGTCACGTCGATCCAGAATTTGCCGGTTTCCACCAGCCGCCGGTTGGCCATGCGGTCCAGCGCGCCGGTGAACACCAGCGGTTTGGCCGCCGCAGCGCCCAGGTAGCCGCCCATCAGAGACAGATTGCGCAGCACCAGCTCGCCGGCCAGGCCGACTCGGTAGGAAACGTCGCAGGCCTGTTTGAGCTTGTCGCGGTCCAGCCAGATGGGCTCGTGGTCGACCTGGTGAAACAGCGCGGTCAGTTCCTCCGGTGCGTCCTCCACGCTGTCGATGCCGTGGGCCAGGGCCTGGTCGACCAGCTTGCGGCCCTGACCGTTGGGCAAACGCTGATACATCGCCACCACCGCATCGGCTAACGGATCGCCGGCCAGCATGGCCTGACGGATCGAGACCATTTGCCCCGGCGTGGGGTGGGGGTCGGCGCCGAGCAGCCATTTGAACAGGCGCCGCCCGCGCCGCATGCCGGGGCGGTCCGGGTCGCCGACGCGATCAAGGCGATTGGGATCAATGGCGGGTTCGCTGATCATGGCGGTCATGGGGTGCTCCTTGCAGCGCGCGGCTGGCGGCGTAGAACCTGTGAGTTCTATGCAGGATAACAAGCTGCCGGGCGGATGACATGACCGGAATGATCAGCGCGTCGGGTGCTTTCGGGCATCACCCCGGGGCGCGGCGCCCCGGTTGTGGGTCGGCGGGGTTACCAGGGCAGCTCGCTGCCGTCGGAGTGCCAGAAGGTGCCGGTGTTGTCCAGATTGAGCTCGTCCATGCGCTGCACCAGCCGGTGGGCCGCCTTCTCGGCAGTGATGTGCCCGGTGTGGCCGGTCATGTCGGTCTGCACATAGCCCGGGTGAAGAATCGCCACGGCGATGCCCTTGTCCTTCAGGTCCACGGCGAGCGATTTGCCGGCGGCGTTGAGACCGGCCTTGCTGATGCGGTAGCCGTACTTTTTGCCGGAATCGTTATCAGCGATCGAGCCCATGCGCGAGGTCATCAGGCCCACCTTGCCGCCGTCGCCGAGGTTATCCAGCAGGGCGTGGGTGACCCGCAGCGGGCCCAGGGTGTTCACCTCGAATTGCTTCTGAATCTGCTCGAAGTTCATGTCCTCCAGGGTTTCGCTCTCCATCATGCCGGCGTTGTTGTAGAGCACGTCCACCCGGGTGTCGCCCAGTTCCTGTTTGAGGGTTTGCACATCCTCGGCACGGCTCACGTCGATGCCTTCGATGACGCGCACGCCCAGGTCGTGCAGGTCTTCGCCGCCTTCCTTCACGGCGGACGAGCGACACACCGCGATAACGTGATTGCCGCGCGCTTTCCACAGGCGGGCCATGTCATAGCCGATGCCGCGATTGGCGCCGGTGATTACGATCGTCTGGCTCATTACGTTGGTCCTTGCGGTTGCGTTGCGATGCTCTACAAGCTGGGGTTTGCCGGCGCCCGGGGCAACCCCGTGCGCGGCTCTCCAAAACAGACTTTTACGTTCGCTGCGTGGCAGTGTTCGGCGGCGGGCGCGGGAACCTGTTACATTCCAAGTCCCTCACAATTTCCAGGTTAAAAGGATCAACCCATGACTATTTCCGTAGGCGATAAGATTCCCGATGTAACCATCAAGACCAATGGCGCCAAAGGCCCCGAGGACCTCTCCACCGGTGAGTTTTTCAAAGGCCGCAAGGTGGTGCTGTTCGCGGTGCCCGGCGCCTTCACCCCCGGGTGCTCCAACACCCATATGCCCGGGTTCGTGGTGGAAGCGGACGAGCTGCTCTCCAAGGTGGACGTAATCGCCTGCCTGGCGACCAACGACGCCTTCGTCATGGACGCCTGGCAGAAGGATCAGAACGCCGAGCGCATCGCCATGCTGGCGGACGGCAACGCGGAATTCGTCAAAGCACTGGGGTTGGAGCTGGACGCCACCGGCGGCGGCATGGGCATCCGCAGTAAGCGCTTCGCGCTGGTCGCCAATGACGGTGTGGTGGAGTACCTGGGCGTGGACGCCAAGGGCGTGGAAGACAGCAGTGCCCAGACGGTGCTTAAGCACCTCTGAGCGCGCCGTGGCCGGGGCATTCGCCCCGGTCGTGAAGGCCCCTGTTTCAGCGCTTCAGGTATTTCGCCGCCATTGCCTTAACCGATTGACGGATTTGCGGGCCGGCCTCCGGGTCGCCTTTCAGAATTGAGCTCATATAGCCTTTCACCTGATCCCATTCCATATGAGTGGGCAGCGGCGGTACGTTGGGGTCCACCACCGCATTGATGACCACCGGACGATCCGCGTTCAGGGCTTCCTCCAGCACCGGCACCACCTGGTCCGGGCTATCCAGCCGCAGGCCGCGCAGGCCCAGCATCTCCGCGTAGCGGTCGTAGTCGAAATCCGGCAGCGCCTGGGACGACTCATACTTCGGGTCGCCTTCCATTACCCGCTGCTCCCAGGTCACCTGGTTCAGGTCACGGTTGTTCAGCACCAGAATCACCAGTCTTGGGTCCGACCATTCCCGCCAGTAGTGGGCGGCGGTGATCAGGCCGTTATTGCCGATCATCTGCATGGCGCCGTCGCCGACCATGGCGACCACCGGCTTGTCCGGTTCGGCGAACTTCGCCGCCAGGGCGTAGGGCACGCCGTTGCCCATGGAGGCGAGCCCGCCGGACGTGGTGCCCCGCACCTTGCCGTTCACCTTCAAAAAGCGCGCGTACCAGTCGGTGGCGGTGCCCACGTCGGCGGCCAGGCGGGTGTCGTCCGGCAGCCGCGATGACAGCTCCCAGAAAATGCGCTGCGGGTTAAGCGGTTCGGCGCTGGTGTAGGCGCGGGCCTCGACGGTCTCCCACCACTCGGCGATTTGTTCTTCCAGATCCGCGCGCCAGCTTTTGTCCTGTTTCGGCGTGATGCGCTCCAGCAACGCTTCCAGGGTGGCGGCGGCGTCGCCGTGCAGGTTCACCTCGGTGGGGTAGCGCAGCCCCAGGTTGGCGGCGTCGATGTCGATCTGCACCGCTCGCGCCTGGTCTTCCTGCGGCAAAAACTCGGCATAGGGGAAGCTGGTGCCCACCAGCAGCAGGGTATCGCAGTGGCGCATCATACGGTCACTGGGCTCGGTCCCCAGCAGCCCCAGGGTGCCGGTCACCCCCGGCTGATAGTCGGAAATCATGGTCTTGGCGAGCACCGCCTTGGCGATGCCGGCACCCAGCGCCTCGGACAGTTTCAGCAACGGCTCGACGGCATCCTTGACGCCAGCGCCAGCCAGGATCGCCACTTTATCGCCAGCGTTGAGCACCTCGGCGGCGGCGTCCAGATCGGCAGCGGCGGCGTGACGCACCGACGGCCGGTAGCCGACCCCGGACCAGGTGGCGCCATGGCCGCCGGGCGGCTCCGCCATGGGCTCGTCCTGCAGGTCATTGGGCACCACCACCACGCTGACGGTGCGCTCCGCCTCGGCGATGCGCACCGCCCGGTCGATCACATGGCGCGCCTGGGCCGGTGCCATCAGCGTCTGCACATAGCCGGCGGCGTCTTTGAACAGGCTGCCCAGGTCCACTTCTTGCTGGAAGTCCGACCCCAGGCTGATGCGTGCCTGCTGCCCGACCACCGCGACCACCGGCATGTGATCCTTGGCGGCGTCGTAGAGGCCGTTGAGCGCGTGAATCGCGCCGGGGCCGGAGGTGGTCACCACGGCGCCGGGGCGGCCGGTGTACTTGGCATGCCCGCAGGCCATGAACGCGGCCAGTTCCTCGTGGCGAGGCTGCACCAGTGTCACCCGGTCGTCGCGGCGCAGTGCGCTCATCACGCCGTTGATGCCGTCACCGGAATAACCGAACACACGGTCAATGCCCCATTGATGCAGCCGATCAATAATGAAGTCGCCTACCGTTGCTTTGCTCATACTGCCTCCTGGCTATCGCAAAAACTCGCGCAGCCTGCGCAAGCCGATTTCTATGGTGTTCATGTCGGCGGCGAACGACACCCGTAACCTTCCGGGGGCGCCGAAGCCGCTGCCTGGCACCACGGCCACGCCGGCCTGGTGCAGCAGCGCCTCCGCCAGTTGCTGGTCGTTGTCGATGCCGTGCAGGCGCGCGATTGCCTCGCGCACATCCGGGAAGGCGTAAAAAGTGCCGTCCGAGCGCGGGCAGTGCACGCCGGGTAACTCGTCCAGTGCCGGGACGATGTGGTCGTGGCGACGTTGGTAAGCTTCCACCATGCGCCGCACCGGCGCCTGATCGCCGAGCAGCGCTTCGGTTGCGGCGTACTGGCTGATGCTGGCGGTGCCGGCGGTGCTCTGGCCCTGTACCTTTTTCATTGCCGCGATGGCGTCGGCGGGGCCGGCCACGAAGCCGACCCGCCAGCCGGTCATGGCGTAGGCTTTGGACACGCCGTTAACGATGAAACAGCGGTCGGCCAGATCCGGCGCCACATTGAGCAGATTGCGGAACGGCTCGCCGGTCCAGTTGAGATGTTCATAGATGTCGTCACTGACAATGAACACACGCGGGTAACGCCGCAGGACCTCGGCCAGGGCCTCCAGAGTGTCGCGGTCATAGATGCGCCCGGTGGGGTTATTGGGGCTGTTCAGAAACACCAGTCGCGTGGCGTCGGTAAGCGCCGCGTTCAGGCGCTCGGCGCGCGGCAAGTAGCCGTCCTCGGCGTCGAGATCCAGGTACACGGTCTGGGCTTCGGCCAGGGTCACCTGGGCCGGGTAAGTGACCCAATAGGGGCGGGGCACCACCGCTTCGTCGCCGGGGCGCAGCAGGGTCTGGCAGAGGTCATAGAGTGCCTGTTTGGCGCCGCAGGTCACCAGAACCTGATCGTCCTGAAAATGCAGGTTGTTATCACGGCGGAATTTTTCCCGCACCGCCTGCTTCAGGCCGTCGTAGCCGTCCACCGCGGTGTAGTGGGTGAAACCGCGGTCGATGGCCTGGTGGGCGGCGCGCTTCACGCCGTCCGGGGTTTCGAAATCCGGTTCGCCGGCGCCCAGGCGGGCTACGGCGTCGCCACCACGACGGTCGGCTTGAATCGCCGCCGCCTCGGCGTTGATTTTCAGCGTCAACGACGGCTGAATGCGTTCGACTCGGTCAGCGTAGGACATCCTTGCCTCCTGACGAAAATGCCCTTCATGGGTACGCCGATCAAGGCAGTGTGAAAAGTGGAGGAAGGGAAAAAGGTGTAAAAGCGGGGGCTGGACCGGGCTCTAAAAGCGATGCGGCGGCAATACCACACTGTGCACCCGCTCGCCGCTCAGCCGGGTTTCACCTTGATAACGCTCGCCGCCGGTGACCGTGAACTCAAACGCGTAGATGCGCCACAGACCCCAGCGGCCCTGGTCGTCGCGGGCCAGGCGGAAGCGTTTGAGGCCCACGGTTTGATCCAGCAGGACCACCTCTTCGCGCTCGCAATGCCGTCGGGTGGCGCGCAGCGCGGTTTCACGAATGCGCTGGGAGCGCCAGAACAGCGCCGCGCCGATGGCCAGCGCGGCGAGTAGAAGCAGGTCGGTGAGATTCAGGTTCACAACGGTTTCCGTTTCCCGGTAGTAAGGTGCACCATGATAAGCGCCGGACTTGGACGTTGAAACGCCGGTCAGGAGATACCATGAACGCATTGTTTGAAAAGCTTCGCCTTTTGTTCGGCGGGGCGCGAAAACCCGACCAGGATGAATCCGAGGTGCGCATGCACCACCCGGAGCCGGGCCCCCACGCCAATCTCGGCGAGCGCGGCGCCGCTCATCCGGACGACGACCCGGAGGACTTGCACCGGGGCCGCCGCCGTCTTAAAGAAAGCCACACCAGCCACTGGGACCTGGACTACATGCCCCGCGAAGACATGGAGGAACTGGCCAAAGCGAACCGTAAGTCCGGCGCCAAGGACGATAAGGACTAGTTTTTCAGCCGGTAACCGGTTTTGAATATCCACCAAATGGTCACCAGGCAGAGCACCATGAACAGCACCGTCATGCCCAGGCTCACCGCCACGTTCACGTCGGCCACGCCGTAAAAGCTCCAGCGGAAGCCGCTGATCAGATACACCACCGGGTTGAACAGCGTCACCGTTTGCCAGAATGGCGGCAGCATATTCACGGAATAAAACGTTCCGCCGAGAAACGTCAGCGGTGTGACGATCATCATCGGAATGATCTGCAGCTTTTCGAAGCCATCCGCCCAGATACCGATAATAAAACCGAACAGGCTGAACGTCACCGCCGTGAGCACCAGGAAGAACAGCATGGCGAACGGATGCTCGATGCCGAAATCCACGAACAGGCGCGAGGTGGCGAGGATCAATAGGCCGAGAATAATCGACTTGCTGGCGGCGGCGCCCACATAGCCCAGCACCACTTCCACATAGGACACCGGCGCCGACAGCACTTCGTAGATGGTGCCGCTGAATTTCGGCATGTAGATGCCGAACGAGGCGTTGGAGATGCTTTCGTTCAGTAGCATCAGCATGATCAAACCGGGGATGATGAAGGCGCCGTAACTGATGCCGTCGATCTCCACCATGCGCGAGCCGATCGCCGAACCGAACACCACGAAGTACAACGAAGTGGAAATCACCGGCGAGGCGATGCTTTGCATCAGAGTACGCCAGGTGCGGGCCATTTCGAAAAGATAGATGGCGCGAATCGCGTGCAGGTTCATTGGCTGTCTCCGGCGGCGGGTTGCGTGGTGTCCTGGCCGCCCGGCTTACCGTTATGGACCAGATCGACGAAAATTTCCTCCAGCGAGCTTTCCCGGGTGCGCAGATCGCGGAACTCAATGCCCAGCTCGCCCAGGCGGCGCAACAGGCCGGCGATGTCGCCATGCTCGTGGCGGACGTCGAAGCTGTACACCAGCTCATGGCCGTCGGTGGACAGCGTCAGTGACAACGGCGCCAGGCTTTCCGGCACCGCCGCCAGCGGTTCGGAAAGCTGTAGGCGCAGCTCCTTGCGGCCCAGCTTCTCCATCAACGTGTGCTTGTTCTCCACCAGGATGATCTCGCCGCGATTGATCACGCCGACCCGGTCGGCCATCTCTTCCGCTTCTTCGATGTAGTGTGTCGTCAGAATAATGGTCACGCCGTTTTCGCGCAGACCGCGCACCATTTCCCACATATCCCGGCGCAGCTCGACGTCCACGCCAGCGGTGGGCTCGTCGAGAAACAGAATGCGCGGCTCGTGGGCCAGCGCCTTGGCGATCATCACGCGCCGCTTCATGCCGCCGGACAGAGCGATGATCTTCTCTTTGCGCTTATCCCACAGCGACAGGTCGCGCAGCACTTTCTCCACGTAGGCCGGGTCCTTGGGTTTGCCGAACAGGCCGCGGCTGAAAGTGACCGTGGCCCAGACCGTTTCAAAGGCGTCGGTGGACAGTTCCTGGGGTACCAGACCGATGGACGAACGGGCGGCGCGGAAATCCCGCACGATGTCGTGGCCGTCGGCCAGCACGGTGCCGCCGCTGGGATTGACGATGCCGCAGATGACACTGATCAGCGTGGTCTTGCCGGCGCCGTTGGGGCCCAGCAAGGCGAAGATCTCGCCCCGACGGATTTCCAGATTCACACCCTTGAGGGCGCGGAAGCCGGAGTCATACGTCTTGTTGAGCTGTTGCACGGAAATGATATTACTCACGACCACTCCTTGAATGTTTTCGTTGCGCTCCCGTTGGGTCGTTCGGGAGCCGCGAAAAACGACACCGTAGTATGCCTGAGAACGACGCTGCCGTAGATCACCGCGACCTTGATCGGTTTTGACATGGTTCGTCTCCTCGCTTGGGTGCTGATCGTTGGACGTCACTTTGAGACCTGAAGTAAGGTTGAGATCAAGACAAAGTGGAAAAGGTTGTCACGATGGGCAAGATAGCGGTGGCCGATATCGGCAAGGCGTTAACGCCGGGGGACGTGGCCCGACGCAGCGGCGTGGCGGTGTCGGCATTACACTTCTATGAAAAGAAGGGCCTGATTCACAGCTACCGGAGCAGCGGCAACCAGCGCCGCTACAGCCGTGACGTGCTCCGTCGCGTGGCGGTCATCAAGGTGGCGCAGCGGATCGGCATTCCACTCGCGGAGATCGCCCGGGCGCTGGCGGAGCTGCCGGACGGCCGCACCCCCAACGCCCATGACTGGAAACGTCTGTCGGCGCATTGGCGTCATGATCTGGACGAGCGCATTCAAAGCCTGACGCAACTTCGTGATCAGCTTGACGGTTGCATCGGCTGCGGCTGTCTCTCCATCAACGCCTGCCGGTTGCGCAATCCCCTGGACGAACTCTCGGAGGACGGCCCGGGTCCGCGTCTTTTGGAACCGGAATAGCGGCGCGGCTGTAAATTCCGGTAAACAACGGCGCCGGGTGCGGCGCCTTCGGGTATCTTGGAATCAAACCTTCAGTACAGGCAGCACTCATTGCTCGCGAGCAAAGGAGACGCAACCCATGACGTTGTTCGAAGCACTCAGAGAAGACCATGACACCCAACGCACCCTGCTGGACCTTCTGATCAAGACCCACGGTGACAGCGAAGGTCGCGAGGAACTGTTCGCCAAGGTGAAGAAGGCACTGACCAGCCACGCCGCCGCCGAGGAGCGGGCGCTCTACATTCCCATGATGGAAATGGACATGACCCAGGAAAAAGCCCGGCACAGTGTCGCCGAGCATCATGAGATCGATGAACTGGTGGAAGAACTAGGAGACACGGATTTCAGTTCGCCGGGCTGGCTGGCGACGGCCAAAAAGCTGCGGGACCTGGTGACCCACCATCTCGACGAAGAGGAGCAGGAGGTATTCCAACTCGCCGGGCGCGCGTTGAGCGCCGATGCCAAAGTCCGCCTGGCCGGCACCTACCGTGAGGAAATGGCCGCCGCCCAGTAACCCGTGCCAACGGCGGCGCGGACCTCAGTCCTGCTCCCACGCCGCCAGCGCCGTTTCCAGCTTGTCGATGTCCGCCGCGCTGTGCGCCATGTCCGCCCAGGGGTCGTCTTTCTGACCGAGGCGCCGGAACAGGTTATCGAGGCGGTAGCGGCGCGGCCCGATATCCGCATCGTTCACCTCGTTCCAGTCCAGCGGCGTGGCCACCGGCGCGCCCGGTTTGGCGCGTACCGCGTAGGGCGCGACCGCGGTCTGGCCGAAGGCGTTGCGCATGATGTCCAGGTAGAGACGGCCGTGCCGTTTGTTCTTGCGCTGTTCGGCGGTGAGCGCGTCCGGATGGCGGGCCACCAGGTGATCCGCCAGGCGCCGGCAGGCGTGCCGCACCCGGTCGAAGTCGGCGCCCGGCTTCAGCGGCGCGACCACGTGCAGCCCGCGCGAACCGGTGGTTTTCACGAACGGTGTGAGCCCGGCGTCGCGCAGGGCGTCACCCACCTGCCAGGCGGCCTGGCGCACCGGCTCGAAGTCGTCGCCGGGCGGATCCAGGTCGAACACCAGTTGATCCGGCCGCTGCGGCCGGTCCACCCGGCTGAGCCAGGCGTGCAGTGTCAGCGTGGCCTGGCTTGCCAGATAGATCAGGTCGGCGGCGCGCTCGCACAGAATGTGTGTCACCGGGCCGGTGTCGCCGGGATGATCGATGTGCGCGGCGGGCAGCCAGTCCGGAAAATGATCGCTGCGGTTCTGCTGGTAGAAGCCGTTCGCGCCGATGCCGTCCGGGAAGCGGTGTAGCGTCAGGGCGCGACCGCGCAGGTGCGGCAACATCATCGGCGCCACCCGCTGGTAGTAGTCCGCCAGATCCGCCTTGGTCAGGCCGTCTTCCGGGAACAGCACCTTGTTCGGATGGGACAGGCTGATGGTTTCCCCGTCCACGGTCAGGGTGCGGTTACTCATGGTCGTGCTCCGCCTTGCTGTCGCGGGTGATGCGCGCCAGGGTGCGGCCGCTTTTCGCCGAACGGTTCTGCGTGGAGGTGGGGTTGCGGCGCGCGTCGGCGTGCTCATCGTCCATCTTGATCAGCAGCCACTGGGGTTTGTCACCGTCACGGAAGCGTTTCAGCGCGTAGCCGCCTTTCAGTTTGTCGCCGTCCAGCCACACTTCCAGCAGGCCGTCGCGGTAGGCGGTGGCCATGTCCTTGGGCGACGCCTTGTCGGCGAGCAAGTTGCGGTAGCCGCCCTGGTCCCAGACCATCACGGTGCCGGCGCCGTAGTGCCCTTCGGGGATCACGCCCTCGAAATCGGCGTAATCCAGCGGGTGGTCTTCCACCTGCACCGCGAGTCGCTTTTCGCGCGGATCGGTGGAAGGCCCCTTGGGCACCGCCCAGGATTTCAACGCGCCATCGAACGCCAGCCGGAAATCATAATGCAGACGGCTGGCGTCGTGCTTTTGAATCACGAACCGGTGTTCGCTGCCGCTGCCGCCGGCCGGTTCGCGGCTGGTGTCCAGGTCTCGCTTGCGGCGGTATTGATCGAGCCCATCCTTGCCCATGCGTGCCTCCGTGGGTGTTGCTCACGTTGCTCACTGCCTCACCAGCATAGCCCTCTGGCGCGGATGGCATCAGCGACCAAGCGTAAAAAATGCTTAAGCCCGGCGTGCTGGCAACGCTGTGTTAAAGTGGTACAGGCTCCGGCATGGCACCCGTGCCGGACGCGGAGGAGGAGACGTGGAGCCATGAGTATTCTGCAACTGCCCCACGATCAGCCCGCGGCGGTATTGATCGACTGGCACGCCACCCTGGTGGACACCCACGACGCCATGTACCACGCCGTCGACGATGTGTTGCCCAGGCTCAAGGAGCTGGGGCTTTGGGACCGGCTGCTCAAACCCGAGGAGTCGAAGACCATTGAGGATGCCAAGCTGGTCAAGTACGTGCGTGACAACAACAAGCTGCATCCCAAGATCACCGCCCAGCGGAAAATTTCGCGCACCGATATCTTCGAGGTGCTGTTTGGCGCCGACGGCGATGCCAAACGCCGCATTCATCATGCCTTTGACGATTGCTATAAAAAGTATGTGGATGAAGTCCACCCGCTTGAGGACGACATCCGGGTTCAGCTTGAGCGGTTGCGCCAATCCGGGGTGCCGGTGGCGTTGATCTCCAACCGCAAACGGGAGTTTCTCCAACACGAATTGCGCATTGTCGACGGCACCGGCTGGGGCGATCTGTTCGACACCATTGTCTGCGGTGACGACGTGGCACACCGCAAGCCGGCGCCGGATATGCTGCTCAAGGCGCTGGACAACCTCGGCCTGACGCCGGCGGAAAACTGCTGGTACGTGGGCGACAGCACCACCGACGTGATCGCCGCCAAGGAAGCGGGCATCACCGCGATCTTCTATAACGGCGCCGGCTGGCCCGATTCCTGGCTCGACAAGATCTTTCCCAACACCGTCAGCCACCCGCACCGCCCGGACGCGGTGGTCACCAGCATCGCCGACCTGGTGCATCTGGCGCGGGTGATGCTGGCCCAAGGGAAACGGGTGGACCGGGCCAGGGGCTAGGTCCGCGCCGCTGGCGGATTGGCCTGCTGTGAATGTGGCACCATGGTACGATTTGGTCCTTGACCGCCTTCACAGCAGGACACACCGATGAATCAATACGCCGGACCCGCCCCCGAAGCGCGCCTTCATGCCTTCCGTGATGATGCCCTCGGCGACCACGACGCCACCGCCCTGGCCGACTTGTTGCGCCGTGGTGAGCGCAGCGCGGCGCAGCTCACCGAAGCCGCCATAGAGCGAATCCAGGCGGTGACCCCGGCGCTGAACGGCCTGGCGCTGGACACCTTTCAAGCCGCCCGCCAGGGTGCCGGCCGGCGCCAGCAGGACGGCGGTGAGTTCGCCGGCATCCCCAGCCTGATCAAGGACAATATCGATGTGGCGGGCCTGCCCACCGGGCACGGTGCCCGCGCCGTGCGGCCGCGTAACGCGGCCAGGGACAGCCACTTCGCGCGCCAGTATCTGGACCAGGGGTTCGTGCTGCTGGGCAAAACCCGACTACCGGACTTCGGCTTCAGCGCCACCACCGAATACGCCGGCGCGCCGGCCACCCGCAATCCTTGGGCGCCAGGCTATTCCAGCGGCGCTTCTTCCGGCGGCAGTGCCGCCCTGGTGGCGGCCGGCGCGGTGCCCATCGCCCACGGCAACGACGGCGGCGGTTCGATCCGCATTCCCGCCGCCTGCTGCGGCTTGGTGGGCCTCAAGCCCACCCGCGGGCGGCTGGTGAAATCGGAAGCGTCCCGCTCGTTGCCCATCGACATCATCGCCGAAGGCGTGCTCACCCGCAGCGTGCGCGACACCGCCAACTTCTTCGCCGCCGCCGAGCAGTATTACCGCAACCCCAAGCTGCCGCCGATCGGGCGGGTCGAGGGGCCGGGCCGGCGGCGCCTGCGCGTGGGCCTGGTGATGGATTCAATTACCGGCAGCCCCACCTGCCCGCAGACCCGCGCGGCGGTGGAAGACGCCGGCCATCTGCTGGCCGGGCTCGGCCACCAGGTGGAAGAAGCGCCGGTACCGCTGGAGCGCCGCTTTATCGATGATTTCGTGCTCTATTACGGCTTCATGGCGTTCATGGTGAGCACTTTCGGACGGGCCCTGTTCGGGCCCGGCTTCAATACCGGGCAGCTGGACGGCCTGACCCAGGGGCTGAGCCGTTATTACCGGCGCAACCTGTGGAAGACGCCGGCCATGCTCTATCAGCTTAAACGCACCTGGAACGCCTACGCCCGCTCGTTCCAACAGTACGACGTGGTGCTGTCGCCGGTGCTCGCCCACACCACGCCGCCGCTTGGCTATCTGAGCCCCAATGTGGATTTCGAGGTGCTGATCGACCGGTTGATCAAGTACGTCAGCTTCACGCCCGCCAACAACGCCTCCGGCAGCCCGGCCCTGTCGCTGCCGATGGGGGAGAGCCGCGAAGGCCTGCCCATCGGCGTGCAGTTCTCCGCCCTGCAGGGCGACGAAAAAACCCTGCTGGAGCTGGCCTTTGAACTGGAGCAGGCGCGGCCCTGGCGCCGCATCCAGGGCTGACCGTGGTTATGGCTCGCGGTGTTTGAAGAAGGTCTGGATACTGGAGAAGTCCTTGCCGCCCAGGCCCTGGTTGCCGAGGGCGGCGTACAGGCTTTTCGCCAGCGACCCCATGGGCGTGCTGGACTGGCTGGCGAGCGCCGCTTCCAGGGCCAGGCCCAGGTCCTTGTTCATCAGCTTCACCGCGAAGCCGCCGTTGTAGTCGTTGCTGGACGGCACGCCGTCCATTACGCCGGGCCAGGGGTTGTACACCTCCAGGGACCAGTTGCGCCCGGAGCTGGCTTTCATGATGTCGGACAGTACCGCCGGATCCAGGCCGTGGTCGGCGCCCAGCTGCAGGGCCTCGGCGGTGCCGATCATGTGCACGGCGAGCAGCATGTTGTTGCAGATTTTCGCCACCTGGCCGGCGCCGTTGTCACCGGCGCGGAGCACGTTCTTGCCCATGCCGTCGAGCACCGGGCGGGCGCGCTCCACGGCTGCTTCCGGGCCGCCGCAGATAAACGTAAGCGTGCCCGCCTTGGCGCCGCCGACGCCGCCGGAGACCGGCGCGTCGATCATAGTGCGACCGCTGTCGGCGGCGGCCGTGGCCACCCGGCGCGCGGTGTCCGCGTCGATGGTCGAGCAGTCGATAATCAACGTGTCCGGGTGGATCGCGCCCAGCACGCCGTCGTCGCCCAGATACAGGCCGGTGACCGCGCCGGCGGACGGCAGCATGCTGATCACCATGTCGGCGCCGGCCACCGCCGCTTGCGGGTCGGCGGCCACGGCGACGCCTTCCGCTTCCACGGTCTTGAGTAGCTCGGGCACCAGGTCGAAGGCGGTCACCGTGTGGCCGGCCTTGACCAGATTGGCGGCCATCGGCCCGCCCATATTGCCGACGCCAAAGAATCCGATGTTCATATTGTTCTCCTTTTTAAATCGGGCCTTATAAAAAGCTCAGGTCTTTCAGTACCCGGCGGGCAATGATCACCCGCATGATTTCGTTGGTGCCTTCCAGAATCTGGTGCACGCGGCTGTCGCGCACATAGCGCTCCAGCGGGTATTCCTTGATGTAGCCGTAGCCGCCGTGCAGTTGCAGCGCCTGGTTGCAGACGTCGAAGCACAGGTCGGTGGCGAGCCGCTTGGCCATCGCGCAGAAGGTGCCCTTGTCGGCGTCGCCGTTATCCAGTTTCCAGGCCGCCAGCCGCACCATCTGCTGGGCGGCCACCAGGTGGGTGGCCATGTCCGCCAGGGTGAACTGCACGCTCTGGAACTCGCTCACCGGCTGGTCGAACTGGCGGCGCTCCTGTACATAGCTCTGCGCCTGGGCCAGCGCCGCCGAGGCCGCGCCCAGCGAGCAGCTGGCGATATTGATGCGGCCGCCGTCCAGGCCCGCCATGGCGATCTTGAAGCCCTGGCCCTCGTCGCCGATGCGGTTTTCCACCGGGATGCGTACGTCCTCGAGAATCACCGCCCGGGTGGGCTGGCTTTTCCAGCCCATCTTGTCCTCGTTGCGGCCGTAGCTGACGCCGGGCGTGTCCGCCGGAATCGCGAAGCAGGAAATGCCGCCGGCGCCGGGCTCGCCGGTGCGCGCCATCAGCACCAGCAGATCGGTGTCGCCGGCGCCGGAAATGAACGCCTTGGCGCCGTTCAACACATAGTGGTCGCCGTCGCGGCGCGCGCTGGTTTTCAGCGACGCCGCGTCGGAGCCGGCGCCCGGCTCGGTGAGGCAATACGAGGCCAACGCCTCGCCGCTCATCAGCGGCCCGTTCCAGCGTTGGCGCACCGCCTCGGAGCCGAACCGGGACAGCATCCAGGTGGCCATGTTGTGGATGGTGATGAACGCGGTGGTGGAGGTGCAGCCCGCCGCCATCTGCTCGAAGATCAGCGCCGCGTCGAGCCGGCTCAGGCCCATGCCGCCCTGGTCCTCGTCACAGTACAGCGAACAGAAACCCAGCTCGCCGGCGCGGCGGATGGTGTCCTTGGGGAAGGTGCCGTGCAGATCCCACTCGGCGGCGAACGGCGCCAGTGCCTTGTCGGCGAACTGGCGCGCGGTATCGCGGAACGCCAGCTGCTCGTCGGTGAAGTTAAAGTCCATGGCTATTTCAGGTTAATGGTCATATTGGGGCCGCCGTGGGCGCCGTCCGGAATGTCGTCGTCGAACCAGCGGCTGGTGACGGTCTTGGTCTCGGTGTAGAAGCGCACCGCCTGTTTGCCGTAGGCGTGCTGGTCACCGTAGAAAGAACCCTTCCAGCCGGTGAAGCTGAAGAACGGCAGCGGCACCGGGATCGGCACATTGATGCCCACCTGGCCCACTTCCACCTCGTGCTGGTACTTGCGCGCGGCGGCGCCGCTGGCGGTGAAGATCGAGGTGCCGTTGCCGTAGGGGCTGTGGTTCACCAGCTCAAGGGCCTCTTCCAGGGTGTCCACGGTCATGCAGCACAGCACCGGGCCGAAGATCTCTTCTTTATAGAGCGCCATTTCCGGGGTCACGTCGCTGAACAGGGTGGGCCCCACCCAGTTGCCGTCGGGCAGCCCGTCGACGCTGCAATCGGAACCGTCCAGCAGGCAGGTGGCGCCTTCTTCCTGGCCCTGCTTGATCAGCGTTAGCACCCGGTCGCGGGCCTTGGGGCTGATCTGCGGGCCGTAGGCGGCGTTCTCGTCGTCCCAGGCGCCGGGGCGGATCTTGGCCAGCTCGTTCTTGAGTTCGTCGATCCATTGTTTGGACTCGCCCACGAACACCGCCACGCTGATCGCCATGCAACGCTGACCGGCGGCGCCGCAGGAGGCGCCCACCAGGTTGCTGATCACCTGATCCTTGCGCGCGTCGGGCATTACCACCATGTGGTTCTTGGCGCCGGCGAAGCACTGGGCGCGCTTGAGGTGGTCGGTGGCGGTGCGGTAGACGTGCTGGCCCACCGGCACCGAGCCGACGAACGACACCGCCTTGATCTCCGGGTGGGTAAGCAAGGTATCCACCTGCTCCTTGCCGCCGTGGATCACTTGCAGCAGGTTCTTGGGCGCGCCGGCGCGCAGAAACAGCTCGGCGAGAATGTTGGGGGTCATCGGGTCCTGCTCGGAGGGCTTGAGCACGAAGCTGTTGCCGCAGGCGATGGCCATCGGGAACATCCATAGCGGAATCATCGCCGGGAAGTTGAACGGGGTGATGCCCGCGCACACCCCCAGCGGCTGGGTCCAGGCGTGGCCGTCGATACCGCGTGCCACGTTTTCCACCGTCTCGCCCATCATCAGCGAGGCAATGTTGGCGGCGTGCTCCACCACCTCAATGCCGCGCCACACGTCGCCCTTGGCGTCCGCGAATACCTTGCCGGTTTCCTTGGCCAGCACCTCGGCGATTTCGTCGTGGTGTTCCTTGAGCAGATGCTGGTAGCGCAGCATCACCCGGGCGCGCTCGGAAACCGGCGTTTCACGCCATGCCAGGAAGGCCTCGCGGGCGGAGCGGATGGCGCTTTCCATTTCCTCGGCGGTGGCCGCCGGCACTTCGCAGAGCACCGCCTGGGTGGCCGGGTTGGTGACGGGAATCCAGGTGTGGGTCTGGCTTTGCTGGAATTCGCCGTTGATCAGTTGCGGCAGTCGCGTGGTCATGGAGCCTCCGAAAGTGGGGTGTTGTTCTATTATTGCTATGGTGTACCACAGTATCGTCCCCATGCGGATGGTTTCTATTGACCACTAATGGACTATATTGCGGTATGGATTCCAGCGATGTCTCCGTTATCGAAACCTCGCAGTGGCCGTTGCCCCGGGACGGTCGCCGCATTGTCGTGCCCCAGGCGCTGATTCAGACCCTGGGCGCGCACCCGCTATGCGGTGACTGCCTGCCCCACGGGGTGGGCTATTACCCGCGCGCCGCCGGCCATCAGATGGGGCGCGCCTCGCCCCGCGATCACCTGCTGATTTATTGCGTGGCAGGCCGTGGCGAGGTGGACCTGGGCGGCGACACCCATCCGGTGGGCCCCGGCGACGTTTTGCTGTTCCGCGAAGGCCAGCCGCACCGCTACCGGGCCCGCCCGGACGACCCCTGGACCATCTACTGGGTGCACCTGGGCGGCGTTGCCGTGGACCTTTTCTTCGACGCCATCGAGCCCGACCCGCGCGCCGGCCTGGTACCGGTGGGGCTGCACTCGCGGCTCAGTGAGGAATTCGAAGTGCTGCTCGCCACCGCCGTCAGCTTTCAGATTCACCATCAGGTGCACGCCGCCAACGTGCTGCGCGGCCTGCTTACCTTCCTGGCTCTGGTACGCCGCCGCCAGCAGGCCCGCCAGGCGGCGCTGGACGTGGACCGGGTGCAGAGCTATCTGCAACGCCGCCTCCACGAGCGGCTCGCCCTGGACGACCTGGTCGCCGACACCAGCACCCTGTCGCGCTATCACTTTATTCGCGAATACAAACGCCTCACCGGGCAGACGCCGATGCAGGCCTTTCAGCACCTCAAGATCAGCCGCGCCTGCTACCTTCTGGACGTCAGCGACCTGGGCGTCAGCGACATCGCCCGCCACCTGGGCTACGACGACCCCTACTACTTCTCACGCCTGTTCAAAAAAGTAATGGGCGTAGCGCCCCGGCATTACCGACGCGAACGGTCGGCTTCGCCGGGGGATTAGAGGTTGTACGGAGCGGCCTTTGTGCGAGCGGGCCCCGCCCGCGAAAGGGAGCGAAGCTCCCGGCAAAGGTTGCCCCGCAGGATGCCAGAGACGCACTAGGACGCCCCCTCCCGCCAAACCAAAAACGCCTCACCAGCCTGCTCAACCGCCGTTTCCAAAGCATCCCGGCGCTTCACATCCCCGGGCTCCCGGGGCGGCTCCTGCAACGCCTTCTGCAGCCGCTGGCGCTGGCCACGGGGCAGCTTTTCCAGCCAATGATGGTCGGCGTCGCCGAGAGTGAGCGGGTCGCGCCCGGCGTGGTTGCGGTGGCTGACTTGATGCCAGTGTGCCAGGGCGCGGCCCAACACCACATAGCCGAATTGCGGATCGCGCACCGGGCCGAAGGCCGCTTCGGCGCCGCCGGTAAAACGCGCCAGCACGTTCAGCGCGCCCAGTTTGTCGGCGTATTTGCCGCCGTAAAAAACGCTGCCGGCGGCGCCCAGTACGCCGCCGATCAGGGCGCCGGCGCCCAGCGAGTGGCCGGCGGCGAGGGCGTCGATGCCGGCCCCGCCCAGGGCGCCGGCGCCGAAGCCGGCGGTGGCCAAATAGGTGCGGCTGACGCCCCAGGCTTCTCGGGTCTGCTCGCTGAACAGGTCGCTGCCTGGCTGCCACGCCAGGGCCTGCTCCCGGCGGCGCAGGTGGCGGTGTTGGTAGAGGGCTTCCACGTCGCGGCGCAGGCGCTGTTCGCGCTGGCGCTGCCAGTCCCGCCAGCGCTGGCGCAGTGCGTGTTCGAGCGCGTCGCGGTTGCCGTCGTCGGGCAGCCGGCCGGTTTCCCGGTGGGCGAGCATGTCCGCCAGGGCGGCGGCGATCAGTTGCAGGGCCTGATGCTGGCGGTGCCGGCGCTGGTCACGCAGGTGGGCGGTGGCTTCCTCAAGCGGCGCTTCCCATTCCGGGGCCAGCTGGCCGAAACCGCGCAGCAGACTCAGGTGGGCGTCGAAGGGGGCGTGCACCGCGTCGAAGTCGCGCACGATCTGGAAGTACTGGCCCAGGGCGGCGCGCCAGTCGGCCAGGTGGTCGCCTTCGCCGATGCGGTTGATCAGCGCCAAGCTGGGGCGGCCGGTCCAGCGCAGGATTTCCATTTCCGCTTCCTGTTCGCGGCTGTAGGGCACCGCGCCGTCCACCACGTAAAGGATGCCGGCGCCGTTCAGGATCGGCGTTAGCAGTTGGCATTCGTCGTGGAAGCGCGCGTCGTCGCGGTGTTGGGTGACGAAGGCGCGCACCGTTTCCGGTCGGTCCGACGCCGACAGGCTGTGGGCTTGCAGCCAGGCCAGCACTCGGCGCGGGCGCTGGAAGCCGGGGGTGTCGATCAATTCGTACAGCAGCCGGTCGTCCACTCGCAGCGGATAGTGGCCGTTCTCCCGGGTGGTGCCCGGTTCCAGGGCGATGGCGATGCCGTCGTTCTGCGCCAGGGTGGCGACGATGCTGGATTTGCCCTTGTTGGGATGGCCGACCACGGCGAAACGGGGGAGGGCGCGTTCGGTCATGGGCGACACAGCCTGACCGGCCTGTGCCGGCCCACGAAGCGTTGCCATTGGGCCAGCAGCGCGCCGTCCACGACCGCGGTTTTATCGTCGGCGGCGAGCGGCAGCAACACGATGTCGGTGTTGGCCGGAAGGCCGTCGCGGGCGTCGTCGAGAAAGTCCGACAGCTCGCCGGTGGGCGGCTCCCAGCCGCGTGTCAGCACCACCACCGGCTGGCCCAGGTCGGCGCGGGCGAGGGTGTCGCGGTCCTGCTCCAGGCTGGCGCTGCCGCCGGCCTCGAGCACCTGCATGGGGGCGTCCTGGAGCAGGCACCGGGCGAGATCGGCGCTGCCGGCGCCGGCCCAGCGGATCACCACGCCACTTTCCGGCGGCGCCGCCAGGGCGGCGATGGCCGGCACCGCCGGCCCGCGCCCGGTGGCGGCCGGTGCCTGGCCGCTGTCCACCCACGGCGTGGCGAACCGCTCGCGCAGCGCCGCCCAGCCCGGGTGGCGTTGCAGCAGCACGCCGGCGCGGTGGTTCAGGTGCACACGGGCCAGCCCCAGCAGCGCCAGTCTTGGCAGCAGCACGTAGCAGAGCCACAGCATGGCCAGGAAGGGCCACCAGGCGCCCAGCCGTTCCGGGTCGGCGGGGGCTCCGCCGCTGAGTCGGAAGTAACGGGATTGCTCGACCAGCTCCAGGCCGGGTACGGCGGCGGGCAGCCAGCCGCGCCAGGGCCAGGCGAGCTGTTCCACCAGGGTGTGATAGGCGGGCGCGGAGGTTTGCAGGGTGGTGCTCCAGCCGAACGCCAGATCGCGCACCAAAACCTGGGCCAACAGGGTCAGCAGGGCGGTGACAGCGAACGCCAGGCCGGCGCCGTGGGCGGCTCGGGCGGCGAGCTGCGGGTGCAGCTGGCGCAGCACCGGGGTGTCGGCTCCGCCGTCCCGGCCCAGCAGGCGGCCCCAGGGGCGCCGGCCGCTCAAAGCTTGGGCGGTGGTTGCCAGGGCGAGCAGCAATTGCAGCAGCGCCAACGCCAGAATCAGGGTGACGTTGATGCGGCCCTGGCCGTCCACGTACAGCACACCGAGCATGGTCAGCACGCCCAGCACCGCGCCGGCCAGGGTCAGCGCGGCCCGGCCGCGGCGCCAGGGCTGTAATGCGCCGCCGGCGCCGGCGGCATCCACCGCGTTCAGCCAGGCGGCGGCGTCCGGCGGCGGGGCGCCGTTCTGTTCCCGGGCCAGTGCCAGACGGCGGTCGCGCCGATGCAGGAAATCCGGGGTGTGCTGCTGGTCGCGGCGGTACTGCGCGTCGAAGTCCAGTAACCGGCGTACGGGCGAAAGCGGCAAAGCGGTGTCCTTGGGCGGAAGTTATTTGACCGGCACGGTGTAGGCGACGCCTTCCTTCGCGCAGCCGCTGCAGGCGTTGCTGTATTCGCCCAGGGTGTTGCCGCTCTGGTCCAGGCCGATCACCGGACGGTAGTCCATGGTACACATTTGTGGGCGCGGCTCGGGGCAGGCGCGGGCGTTATCGGGCAGGTTCGCTGGGGCATGGCTGCAGCCGGTGACTGCCAGGATCAGCGTCAAGCCGGCGAGAGGGAAGCGGATCATGGGCGTCTCCGAGGTCGGTAGCGTGTTTTATCCTGGGTACATGGTAAAGGTGGACCCGGGCCGGGCAAGCAAGTTCTTTAGTCGTCCGGGCAACCGTGGCAATATTTTTGGCCTGATTGCTAACGGGGAAACCATGAATCACGTTGATTGGCGTGCCGAAGCGGCCGCGATCTGGCGACCCAGACAACAACGGCTCAGACCGGTGCGGCACCTGGACCCGGTGGCGCTGGACGATCTGCTCGGCGTCGACACCCAGAAGCGAAAGCTGATTCAGAACACCGAACGCTTCCTGGCCGGCAAGCCCGCCAACCATGCGTTGCTGTGGGGCAGCCGGGGCACCGGTAAGTCGTCCCTGGTGAAAGCGCTGCTCAATGAGTACGCGCCGCGCGGGCTGCGCATGATCGAGGTGGAAAAACACGATCTGGTGGACCTGCCGGAGATCGTCGATGACCTGCGCGAGCGCGCCCAGCGTTTCGTGGTGTACTGCGACGACATCGCCTTCGAGGACGGCGAAACCCAGTACAAGCACCTCAAAAGCGTGCTGGAGGGCTCGCTGGAGCTGCCGCCGGAGAACGTCCGGCTGTACGCCACCAGTAACCGCCGGCATCTGGTGTCCGAGTACCAGTCCGATAACGCGCAGAGCCGGGTGGTCGGCCGCGAGATTCACCACGGCGACGTGGTCGAGGAGAAAATTTCCCTGTCCGACCGGTTCGGCCTGTCGCTGAGCTTTTACCCGATCAATGAGACGCAGTATTTCGAGATCGTCGATCACCTGTTCGGCGAGGTCGCCGACCGCGATCAACTGCACATTCTGGCCCGCCGCTTTTCCATGGAACGGGGCGGGCGCTCCGGGCGCACCGCCAGGCAGTTCTATAACCAGTTCGTGGGCGAGCTGTAACCCCGGGCCGGTCGGCCTTGTGTTCGCCCCGGCCCGGCGTGGCATACTACCGGCCCTTTTCAGTGATTCGGTTTTGCATGGACTGCCAGTTGCGGCACCACAAAATGATGAGTATTCCCGCCCATTGCCCGCGGCGGGGCCGCCGCCCCTATTTCCCGGATCCGCCCGTTGTCACGCTGAGTTGATGGTTTACTGATAAGCTCGACGCGGCGTTGCCGCAACTGACAACGGATTGCCTATGAACCTTTCCATCCTGGTGCTGCTGCCCTTTCTGGGGGCCGCACTGCCGCCGCTGGCCGAACGTTTCCGCGCCTCACGCACGCTGTTGGCGCTGAGCGCCGCGGCGTTGCCGGCACTGGCCCTGGCCTTGATGGTGGCGCCCGCACGGCGGGTGATCGCCGGCGAGACGCTGCTCTCATCAATGCAGTGGCTGCCCAGCCTGGGTCTGGACCTGGCGTTCCGCCTGGACGGCCTGTCGCTGATGTTCGCCATGCTGGTGCTCGGCATCGGCCTGCTGATTATTCTGTACGCGCGCTACTATCTCTCCGCCAATGAAAAAGCCGGTCGTTTTTACGCCTACCTGTTGCTTTTCATGGGCGCCATGCTGGGGGTGGTGACCAGCGATAACCTGCTGCTGCTAGTGGTGTTCTGGGAGCTGACCAGCCTCAGCTCGTTTTTGTTGATCGGCTTCTGGTCGCACAACAGCGGGGCAAGGAAAGGCGCGCGCATGGCGCTCACGGTCACCGGGCTGGGCGGGCTGGCATTGCTCGCCGGGGTGCTGTTGATCGGCCAGGTGGTGGGCAGCTATTCCCTGGGCGAGGCGCTGGCCAGCGGCGACGCGATCCGCGCCAGCGGTCTGTACCCGTTGATTCTGTGCCTGGTGCTATTGGGCATTTTCACCAAGAGCGCCCAGTTCCCGTTTCACTTCTGGCTGCCTCATGCCATGGCGGCGCCGACGCCGGTAAGTGCTTACTTGCACTCCGCCACCATGGTTAAGGCGGGGGTGTTCCTGCTGGCCCGCTTCTACCCGATGCTGGCGGGTACCAACCTGTGGTTCGATCTGGTCACACTGGCCGGCATGGCGACGCTGATCTGGGGCGCGCTGGCGGCGCTGTTCCAGCATGACCTGAAAGGGCTTTTGGCCTATTCCACCATCAGCCATCTGGGTCTGATCACCATGCTGTTCGGTCTGAACACCGAGCTGGCGGCGGTGGCGGCGGTGTTCCATATCATCAACCACGCCACCTTCAAGGCGTCGCTGTTTATGGCCGCCGGCATCATTGATCATGAAACCGGCACCCGGGACATGCGCCGCATCAACGGCTTGTGGCGGTATATGCCGTACACCGCGGTGCTGGCCATGGTGGCTTCGGCGGCGATGGCCGGGGTGCCACTGCTCAACGGCTTCCTGTCCAAGGAGATGTTCTTCGCCGAGACTCTGCAGTCCGACCGGCTCGGCGCCTTGAGCTGGGTGCTGCCGCTGGGCGCCACCCTGGGCGGCGTGCTGTCGGTGGCCTATTCGGCCCGCTTCATCCATGACGTCTTCTTCAACGGCGAACCGGTGAATTTGCCCAAGTTTCCGCCCCACGAACCGCCCCGCTACATGAAGGTGCCGGTGGAAATACTGGTGGCGTTGTGTGTGGCGGTGGGTGTGTTCCCGGCGCTCACCGTGGCCGGGCTGCTGGCGGTGGCCGGCACCGCCACGCTTGGCGGCACCCTGCCGGAATATCATCTTTCCATCTGGCACGGCTTTAACCTGCCGCTGCTGATGAGCGTCATCGCCTTGGTCGGCGGGGTGCTGGTCTATAGCCAGCGCGAGCGCCTGTTCCGGTGGCACGCGCGCCTGCCGGAGATCAACGCCAACCTGATTTTCGAGCGCGCCATGCAGGCGGTGGCGCGGTTCGCCGGGGCGCTGAGCGGTCGTTTGCGCAACGGCTCGCTGCAGACCTACGTGGCCTGGTTGCTGGCGGTGGTCTCGCTGGTGCTGCTGACCCAGTTGGGCCCCCATTTGTTGCGCGGCGAACGGGCGTTGTTGCCCTTGGACGGGGTGGCGCTGCTGGCCGGCGCCATGTTGATCGTGGCCGCGGTGATCACCGCCATCCTGCACCGCCACCGGATGACGGCGATCATGTCGATCAGTGTGGTGGGGCTGGTGGTGTCCCTGGTGTTCGTGCGCTTTTCCGCGCCCGATCTGGCGCTGACCCAGCTTTCCGTGGAAGTGGTCACGGTGATGCTGCTGATCTTGGCGATGTACTTCCTGCCGGTGCGTACCAACGCTGAATCCGGTGTGCTCCGGGTAAGCCGGGATTTGTTTCTGTCGGTGGTGGTCGGCGGCGGTGTCGGGGTCATGGCGTTCGCGATGATGACCAGCGACTTCACCAGCATCAGTGGGTTCTTCCTGGAGAACGCCAAGCCGGGTGGCGGCGGCACTAACGTGGTCAACGTGATTCTGGTGGACTTCCGAGGCTTCGATACCTTCGGTGAGATCACCGTTCTGGGTATCGCCGCCATGGGCATTTACGCGCTGCTCAAGGATCTCAAGCTGGGGTCGCCGCGGGTGGATGCCATCGGCCGGCCCTGGGCCCGGGACGCGCACCCGCTGGTGCTGGTGACCATTTCGCGACCGTTGTTGCCGCTGGCCCTGCTGGTGTCGGTGTATATCTTCCTGCGCGGCCACAATCTGCCCGGCGGCGGCTTTATCGCCGGCCTGGTGACCTCGGTGGCGCTGTTGCTGCAGTACGTGGCTTCCGGGGTCGGCTGGATGCACCACCGCATGCCCGGCGACTACCACCCGGTGGTGGCGTTGGGGTTGCTGCTGGCGGGGGTCACCGGGGTGGCGTCCTGGTTGTTCGGCCATCCGTTCCTAACCAGCACCTTTGAGTACATCCACTGGCCGCTGGTGGGCAAATTCGAGGTGGCCAGCGCCATGCTGTTCGATACCGGCGTGTTCCTCACCGTGGTGGGCGCCACGCTGCTTATGCTGGCGAACCTCGGCAAACTGTCATTGCTGGACGACAAAGGCGCCAGCGCCGGGGATGCCGAGGACGAGAGCGACGCCGGCCAGAGAGGAGGCGCCTGATGGAAGTGATGATTGCGTTGATAATCGCGACGCTGGTCGGCTGCGGTGTGTATCTGACCCTGCGGGCGCGCACCTTCCCGGTGATTCTGGGCATTACGCTGCTCAGTTATGGGGTCAACCTGTTTGTGTTCGTGTCGGGCCGGCTGAGTCTGAACCAGGTGCCGGTGGTCGGCATGTCGGAGAACCCCAGCGACCCCTTGCCCCAGGCTCTGGTTCTGACCGCCATTGTGATCGGTTTCGCGATGACCGCGTTTCTGGTGGTGCTGGCCCTGCGCGGCCAAGGCGAGATGAACAGTGATCACGTGGACGGTGATTCCGACGGCGAGCCCCACCAGGAGGGCCGCTGATGGAACACTTGATCATTGCCCCGATTCTGATCCCGGCGTTCGCGGGGATGCTGCTTCTGCTGGAGGTCCGCGAGCGCCAGCGTTTGCGCCGGCTGACCGGTTTGCTGGCCACTCTGGCGCTGATTCCGGTGGCGCTGGGCCTCTGGCAACAGGCGGCCGCCGGTGACATCGGCGTGTATCAGCTGGGTGATTGGCGGGCGCCGTTCGGCATCGTGCTGGTGCTTGATCGGTTGAGCGCCTTGATGGTGCTGCTGACCGCAGTGCTGGCGCTGCCGGCGCTGATCTACGGCAGCCGCGGTGACGACCGGCTGGGAGCCAACTTCCACGCTTTGTTCCAGCTGCAACTGATGGGGATCAACGGCGCCTTCCTGACCGGCGATCTGTTCAACCTGTTCGTGTTCTTCGAGGTGTTGCTGATCGCCTCTTACGGCCTCGCCCTGCACGGCCGCGGCCCGGCGCGGGTCAAGGGCGGCATCCACTATGTGGTGCTCAACCTGATCGGCTCGGCGCTGTTCCTGGTCGCGCTGGGGCTCGCTTATGGCACCACCGGAACGCTTAACATGGCGGACTTTGCGGTCAAAGTGAGCGAACTGGAAGGCAACAGCCTGGATTTGGCGCGTCTTTCCGGACTGCTGATGTGGGTGGTGTTCGGGCTTAAGGCGGCGTTGTTCCCATTGTATTTCTGGTTGCCCGCGACCTACGCCAGCGCCACCGCGCCGGTGGCGGCGTTGTTCGCGATCATGACCAAGGTGGGCATTTACGCCATCGCCCGGGTATACGGGCTGGCCTTTAGCGGCGGCGCGCTGGCGGGCCTCGGCCGGGACCCGTTGTGGATCCTTGCGTTGATCACCCTGGGCCTGGCCGCGGTGGGCGTGCTCGGCGCCCGCCGCCTCGGCGAAATGGTGGCCTACTTGCTGGTGATGTCGGTGGGCACGCTGGTGGCCGGGCTGGCCTGGTCGTCGCCGGAGGCGTTCGGCGCCATGTTGTACTACCTGATTCACTCGACCCTGGTGTGCGGCGGCCTTTTCCTGCTCGCGGACCTGGTGTCCCGGGGGCGCGGAGAGCTGGCGGACCGGCTTGAGGCGGGGCTGTCTCCCCCCGGTCGTGGCGTGCTCGGCGCGCTGTTTTTCGCCGGCGCGATCGCGGTGGTGGGTCTGCCGCCGTTGTCTGGCTTTATCGGCAAGGTCGCGTTGATGCAGGCGGTGCCGGCGCCGCTGTACTGGCTGCTGCTGCTGGGCGGCGGCCTGGTCGCCCTGATCGGTTTGAGCCGGGCCGGCTCCACGCTGTTCTGGCGCGCCACCGGCGACGGTGAGGAATGGCGTCTGGACGGGCCGCGCCTGGCGGCCACGGTGGCGTTGCTGGCCACCACTCCGGTGCTGGCGATCTGGGGTGAACCGGTACTGGACGCCTGTCTGGCGGTGGCCGGGCAATGGGCGCAACCGGGTTTGTATATCGACGCGGTGCTGAGCGCCGGGGAGAGTGCGTTATGAGTCGCCTGTTGCCGTTTCCGCTACTGAGCCTGTTTCTGTGGGCCACCTGGATGCTGCTTAACGGCTTCTCCTGGGGGCACGCCCTGCTGGGTCTGGTGCTGGCGGTGGTGCTGCCGCTGGGCACTCAGTCGTTCTGGCCCAATGTGCCGCGGCTGCGCGACTTCCCCAAGCTGGTGCGCTTCGTGCTGGTGGTGCATTGGGACATCCTCACCGCCAACTTGGCGGTGGCGATTCTGATCGTCGGCCCGCCGCAGCGTTTGCGGCCCGGTTTCGTGGAGTTGCCGCTGGACCTCACCGATGAGTTCGCGATCACGCTGTTGGCGAGCACCATCTCGCTGACGCCGGGCACGGTCAGTGCCGATGTCAGCGATGATCGGCGCACCCTGCTGATTCACGCTCTCGACGTGGACGACGAAGACGCCATGATCAAGCAGATCAAGCAGCGCTATGAGCGGCCGCTGAAGGAGATTTTCGAATGTTAGAGACGGCGCTGACGATTGCCTTCGGGCTGTTCGTGCTGGCCTTGCTGCTTAACCTGTACCGGTTGCTGCGCGGCCCCACCCTGCCGGATCGGGCCCTGGCCCTGGACACCATGTACATCAACACCATCGGGCTGATTGTGCTGTACGGCATCTCATCGGACAGCAAGCTCTATTTCGAGGCCGCCATGCTGATCGCGCTGATCGGCTTCGTGAGCACCGTGGCGGTGGCCAAATACATGCTGCGTGGCGATATCATCGAGTGAGGGCAAAATTATGAACGAGATCGTTGAATTTCTGGTCAGCGCCTTCATTTTGGTCGGTGCGGTATTTGCGCTGGTGGGGTCCATTGGCCTGGTGCGGCTGTCCGATTTCTATCTGCGCCTGCACGGTCCGACTAAAGCCAGCACCCTGGGTGTGGGCGGTACCATTCTCGGCTCGTTGCTGTTCTTCTCCTGGCAGGAGCAGGCATTGCAGCTGCAAGAAGTGCTGATTGTTCTGTTCCTGTTTATTACCGCCCCGGTATCGGCGCATATGTTGGCCAAGGCGGCCATGCATCGGAGTTTGAAGCGTCGTGAAGATACCCGCGGCGGCCCCTGGAAACAGTAGCCGCACGCGGGTTTAATCGTGCTTGAGATGCAGGAAATATGAAATTTGTAAAAGGTATTAGGACGTGGAAACTTTTTCCAAAGGCGGCCAGTCCTAATCAATAGCTACGGACCGGTACCCCCGATCCCCCAGTACCCTCACCGGTTCGTAGCTTCTGGACACCCCAGTCTCTCCCCCAGGAGGCTGGGGCGGCAAGCCTCCCTGGCAGCGCAGTCGTTCCCTTCCCCCACTTGCTGCCAGGGATTTTTTTTGCCCACTGAAAGTGGGACTTCCCCTCTTCCTTCTTCTTGCCAATCACTAAAGCAAGAGGCATGCCTATTCTTGAAAATAGGGAAAAGTCGCTTTATATCAGGTGGTTGTGCCGCAGAGGCGTGGTTTCTCTGAGGGCGGCGCTGTGCCGGAACGGTGTCGTAAAACGTCGCCGGAGTGACGGGCCCGGTCAGCCCGCCGGGTCCGGCGGCACCGCCAGCCAGATGCCGAGCTGGCGCCAGGCTTCGTCGCAGCCGCTGCCACTGGTGGCGGAGAACAGCTGGGCGCTGAGCGGCGCCGGGTGATCGCGGACCTCTTTCAGAACCTGCAACAGGGTGTTCTTGGCGGCGCCGTATTTGAGTTTGTCCGCCTTGGTGATCAGCAGGTGCAGCGGCATGCCCGCGCGCGCCGACCATTCCAGAATCAGACGGTCAAAATCCTTGAGCGGGTGGCGGATGTCCATCAGCAGAACCAGTCCGGTGAGGCTTTGCCGGCGCGCCAGATAATCATCCAGGTCGCGCTGCCATTGCTGGCGGGTCACCTTGTCCACTTTGGCGTAGCCGTAGCCGGGCAGGTCCACCAAGCGCCGCTCTTCGTCCAGTTCGAAGAAGTTCAGCAATTGGGTGCGGCCGGGGGTCTTGGAGGTGCGCGCCAGGGTTCGCTGGCCGGTGAGGCGGTTGATGGCGCTGGATTTGCCGGCGTTGGAGCGTCCGGCGAAGGCCACTTCGAAGCCCGCGTCCGGGGGGCACTGTTCCACGTTCTGGGCGCTTTTCAGGAAGCGGGCCTGGTGGAGAAGGCGCTGGGTCGGATCTTGGGCCATGATGTGTCTCTCGGTGAGCGCAGTCAGCGAATACCCGCGCCTTTAATAAGGCATATGACGGGAGCGGACCTCTAGTATATAATGCGCGCCGTCGCGCGTTCGCCGTGCGGCCGACGTTCTACAGGTGTTTGTGTACAAAGGCAAATTCGGCGCCGACGCCTGAGTAAGCCAGCATGTCGCCAGCTCATGGGGAGATTCACATGAAAGGTTTTGCCGCGGGGCTTGCCCTGACCATCGCTATGAGCCTGACGGCCGGTGCCCAGGCTGAATCCGTCAAAGAGCTCTATGATCAAAGCTGCACCTATTGCCATGCCAGCGGTGCCGCCGGCGCCCCCAAAACCGGGGATCAGGCCGCCTGGAAGCCGCGCATGGACAAAGGCATGGACACGTTGGTCAAGCACGTCGAGGAGGGCTACAACGCCATGCCTCCGGGCGGCATGTGCGGCGACTGCTCCAATGAAGATTATCGTGCTCTTATTGAATACATGACCAAGTAATCCCTGCTCTTGAAGGAAAGGCCATGAAGTGTTTCAAGCTGTTCGTGCTGTTGGCTGCCGTGGTGGCCACCCCCTTCGCCCTGGCCGAGGGCGACCCGGAAGCCGGTAAAGAGAAAGCCCAGGTATGCGCGGCCTGCCATGGCCCGGACGGCAATTCCCCTTCCGGTCAGTATCCGAGTCTGGCGGGGCAGGGCGAGCCCTACCTGATCAAGCAGCTTAAAGCCTATAAATCCGGTGCGCGTGAGAACGCCATCATGCAGGGCCAGGCCGCCAACCTCAGCGAGCAGGACATGCAGGATCTGGCTGCCTTCTTCGCGGAACAGACCGTGCAGACCGGCCAGGTGAAGCCAGACCTGCTGGAAATGGGCGAGCGTATCTACCGGGGTGGTGACGTCGAGAAGGGCATCCCCGCCTGCGCCGGTTGCCACGGCCCCGCCGGCCAGGGCGTCGACGCCGCCGGCTTCCCGGCACTGGCCGGCCAGCAGCCCGCCTACACGGAAAGCCAGTTGAGGGCGTTCCGCGCCGTCGGCCGCGAGGATATCGGCAGCATGGCCAAGCGTGATAACGATCCCCAGGCGATGATGCGCACCCTGGCGGCGAAAATGAGCGATGCCCAGATCCAGGCGGTCTCCAGCTTTGTGGCGGGCCTTTCCGCGCCGGAGCGCGACAGCGAGTAAGCGCCCAAGGATCGACCGATAGATCGTAAAAGGCAGCCTCAGGCTGCCTTTTTTGTGGCCGCCGTTCATGGGCAAGACGGCGTCAATGCGGTAATAATGCAACTTTCCGTGACCGTGGGGAGCCTTTTCGTGTTGCCACGGTCCTATCTGCCACGATTAAAGTGAACAGCCAACAACAAGGAGAACCTCATGTTGCGAACGGTTATGGCGCTGCTGGCCGGCCTTACTCTCACGGCGGCGGCCTGGGCACAGGAATCCGGCGGCGAGCACGCCCGCTACGCGGAAGGGACCCACTACAAGGTGCTGGAGGCGCCGGGTAATGTGGACGAGCCGGGAAAAGTGGAAGTGCGCGAGTTCTTCTCTTACATCTGCCCGCACTGCTTCAGCCTGGAGCCGGCGATTGAGGACTGGCTGGAAGACAAGCCGGAGTACGTGAATTACGTGCGCTCGCCGGTCACCTTCCTGCGCAACGCGGAGCCGCTGGCCCGCGCCTATTATGTCGCGGACATCCTCGACAAGGTGGAAGAGGTTCATAAGCCCCTGTTCGACGCCATTCACAAGCACCGGGAGCCCCTGTTCACCCCCACCGCGCTGGCGGACTTCTTTGAGAAGTACGGGGTGGAAGAGGACGAGTTTAACCAGCTTTACAGCTCTTTCGGGGTGTCCACCAAGCTGCGCCAGACCGATGCGCTGGCCCGGGACTACCAGATTCGTGGTGTGCCGTCTTTCGTGGTCAATGGTAAGTATCTGATCCTTCGCGACGGCCTGCGCAACAATCAGGAAATGTTCGACGTGATCGACTTTCTGGTGAAGAAGGAACGCCGTTAGTCCGATCGGGAGTTCACACGGAATGCTATTGGAGCGCGCTCGAACCGCGTACCAGTCCTGGAAAACCCGGCCCGCCGGGTTTTCCTTCGCACGCGAAGGCCATCGTCGTACTCGCAGGGTGCGCGAGGTCACGCTGCCGGACGGCAATCTCAGGCTGCTCAGCTTCAACATTCAGGCGGGTATCGGCACCAGCCGCTTCCGGGAGTACTTCACCGGCAGTTGGAAACATCTGGTGGCGCACCCGCGCAGTGTCGAGACCATCGAGCAGATCGCCGATGTGGTCCGCCACTTTGACGTGGTCGGCCTGCAAGAGGTGGATGGCGGCAGTCTGCGTTCACGCAATGTGAATCAATTGGTCCATTTGGCGTCGTTGGCCGATTTCCCCTTTTGGCATCAGCAGCTTAACCGCAATCTGGGCCGGCTGGGCCAGTTCAGTAATGGCTTTCTGAGCCGGCTGACGCCCTATGCCGTGGAGGACCACATCCTCCCCGGCCTGCCTGGGCGCGGCGTGATTCTGGTCAAGTTCGGCCACCCGGTGGAGCCGCTGGTGCTGGCGGTGGTGCACCTGGCGCTGGGCGAAAAAATGCGCAATACCCAGCTGGCCTACCTCACGCGATTGTTGTCGCCGTTCCGCTACAAGGTGGTCGTGGGCGATTTCAACTGCCGGCTGGAACACCTGGGGCATTCGCCCCTGGCGGCGTTGGGGTTGCGGGCCGTGGAAGGGGACCTGAACACCTTCCCGAGCTGGGCCCCGGACCGTCACATCGACCATATTCTGGCGTCCCCCGAGCTGGAGGTCTGCCATAGCCGGGTGCTCACCGACTGCCGGCTCTCCGACCACCTGCCCCTGGCCACGGAAATCCGCATCCCCGACGCGGTGCGCGCCGCCACCCTGGAACACCGGCTGCCGTTGATTGACTGAGCGGCGTCACTTACGCGTCTTCACGAAATGCTCACAAAATCGCTAACCCCGGTCGGATTGGTTTAAAAGCGCCGACATCTTTGCCGTCCATGCTCTCTGTTTGATTCGCGGAGGGCGTTTGATGGGCAAGATGACCGATGGCGAAGAGCCAGGTTTGATCAGTAATGGTCGGCGGCTGTTTTTGCTGGGCATGGCCGGCACCGCTGTGGTGCTGTCCGGGTGCGGTGGCGGAGGCGACACGGTGACACCGGCACCCAATGAGCCGGCACCGCCCGGCCCGGATCCGGACCCGCCGCCGGAGCCCCCGCAGCCCCCGCAGCCGGACAGCCATCCGCCACGTGGCCTGCATGTGAGCCTGGAGGACAGCACCCGGCGGACACGCACCGTGACCTGGTTCAGCGACGGCAAGGAAGCACCGAATCAGCGTCTGGAATACGACCAGCCGGAAGCAGACTGGGACCTGGAAAGCGTGCAGAGCCGCCCTTTCCTGAAATGGGTCTACGCGCGTTCGGAGCCGACCTTCGGTGTCGAGGCGCTGACGCACCGCGCGATGGCGCCGGCTCTGGACCCGCGCAGACCGTTTCGCTACCGCGTCGGGTCTCCGGAGGGAGGCTGGTCCCGTGCCTATTGGTTGGCGCCAATCGACACGCAGCGCTGGTCGTTTACGCATTTTGGTGACCACGGTATCAGTGAGCGGGCCAGACGCGTGGTCGAGGAAAGCCTCAAACACCCCAGCGACCTTCTCTTGCTGGCCGGTGACCTGTCGTATGCGAATGGCGAGCAGCCGATCTGGGATCAGTGGTTCGATCTTGCCGAGCCCCTACTGGCCAGCACCGTGACCATGGCGGCGGCGGGCAACCACGAGGCCAAGGATGGCGACGGCCTCAGTTCTGGCAAGGCCTTTAAAAGCCGGCTCACCCACCCTGATCCACTGCTGAATAACCTTAATGACAATCCGGGGAGCACCTACTACCCGTTTGACGTTAACCGGGTGCATTTCTTCGTCAGTAGCGCCGGCGCCCTGATCGATGATTTTTCCCTTGCCGAGGAGCTGATCAATCTCGAGATCGATCTTTCAAAAGCGGCGCTACGGCGGTTGCGGGGCGAGATCGACTTTATCGTACTGGTGCAGCATTACCCGATCTGGACCGACCAACTCGGCCGGAGTCCGGCCAATTTCGCTCTCGTCACGCTGCAAGAGAATATTCTTCTGCGCTATGGCGTGGATCTGCTGCTCGTCGGGCACGATCATGTGTATCAGCGCTCTCACCGCATGGCCTACGGGTTCCGCTCTCCTTTGGGCTATGTGCAGGTGATGGCGGGTACCGGCGGCGAGTCCGTGCGTCTGTTCGACGAGGCGCCGCAGGATTGGTCAGCGTCTCAATTCGTGGGCATAGGGTTAGTGCACTACCACGTGGAGCCGGGCCGCATCACGGGCGAATTCTGGGGCGCGGCTCCGGAGGGGCTGGAGGATGAACACCGCCAGACCGTCACCGGAGCCTTCCTGCCGCGTGACCGCTTCGTGGTCGAAAAGCGCGGTCTGTTGGCCTGTCGTGACTGCGCGCTGCCTGCCCGTCCGCCCACCGAATTGCTCGCTGATTACCCCGATATCGTTGCCCATACGCGACGGCGTAATCGGCTGGCCCTTGAGCATTGCGGATAGGCGACAGTGTCTCTTAAAGGTGCCGGGGTGGAGGCCTCTATAGTTTGATCGGGGGCACTTCCCTGGGGCGCAGGGCCGGTGAAAGAAGAATGCGTGCCGCCAGCTCGTTCTGCCGGCGGGTGCCGGTTTTCCGGAACACCGACTTTAACTGCCCGCGTACCGTCTCCACCGATAAGGACAAACGGTCCGCCAGGCTTTTAAGGTCGCTGCCTTCAGCAATCGCGGCGGCGACGCGAGCCTCCGCCGTGGTCAGATCAAACAATTCGGCAACCTGTTGTTCGTCCACCGCGCCCTCGTATTCCGGTGCGTGGAAGTAAACCAACGCCCGGCCTTCTGGGGCCAGCAGAGCGCCGCTATTGGCCGGAGCGATGGGGCCCACCATGCAAACCAGCCTGCCGCCATCCCGGCGGGGCAGAGACACGGTGCCCCCGGAGTGACGCCAGTCCCGGCCGGCGCCGGCAATGACGCGGTCCACCAGAGCCAGAAAGCGCTCCCGCGGGCCTTGCCGCTTGGGTGCCAGACGCCCGTGCCGGCAGGCCAGGCTTTCCTCGCTGGCGATTAGCGCCTGCGCGCGGTCGCAGAGAAATTCCACGCGGCCGCCGTTAGCGAGCAACGCGAATGGCCGGTGCGCGGCCGCTCGCCCGCCACGGTGGCGCCATTCCAGTTGATGCAGATGTCGGGTCAGGTCGATGGCCCGGCGCACATGGGGTACCAGCTCATTGAACCAGGCGGTGTCCTGGGCCTCGTAGGCCCCCTGCCCGCCGGTGCGCTGCACCAGTAGCTGGATGGTGTAATCGTCGGTCTGGTACACGGTGCCGCAGACGCCGTGGTGGATATCCAGGTCGCGGGCCCAGTCGTTATAGAATTCGGTCTTATAAAAGCGGCGTTGCCGGCAGGAGAAATCCAGGTAGGTGGAGTACAGACGGCCGGCGGGCTTTTCCCGCAATTCCGGCCGCCACGGGCAGGTATTGACGAAATAATCCACGTAGTCCTGGTGGGCGCGGTCGTCGATATTAATCTTGGTGCTGGAACGCACCGTTTCCGCCGCTTTGTCGAGCACCAGCAGACGGGCCGACCGGGATTGGCTGACGGTGACCAGCTGGTGGAGAAAATTCCGCCACAGCGACTGGTCCATGGGTGTGGCGTAAAGCGTATCCAGAAGCGCCTGATGGCCTGCCCCGGTGTAAGGAAGCCTGCTCGAACCTTCCATAAAACCCCCGATGTATCCTTGTCCCCCACGGTCAACTATGTCACAAAACAAGGCGCGCCGGTGACGCATCGCACCTTTTATCCGCTTAGGGGGAAACAACTTGGAACGGGAAGTCATACTGAGTGATGGGCGCCGGCTGGCGGCCACCGAGAAGAACGGTGCCGGCGACACCCTGGTGGTGCTGGTGCACGGCTGGTGCTGCCGACGCAGCGACTGGCACGCCTACCTGGAAAGCGCGCCGGAGACGGAGAATTGGCAAAGTATACCGCAAAGCCAGCAGAATCAAGAGTAGTGCGGCGTGGGTGGGCGTGATTAAAATTACTTTAATACCGGTTAGTTAGCATGATTCTCTGAAGAATACAAACGTATGAGTGGACCCGTATTGTACTTTTTCTATGCGGTACAGTGTCTCTATAACTCGTGCATGTGAATGCGGCATTGATGGTTGCCATCAATGAAGAAACCGCCCTCGGATCGGGATGAGAACGGTGGCAAGGGATATGCTTTGGCTATGAGAGGGAATGAGGGATTCAACGTTCACCAGCGCCATATCAAGGATGGCGTAGATAAGTGCGATGTGAAATACTTTGATGACAGCTGTTTAGTGCCTTTTGCAAGTTAGCTGCGCGAACCATAATGTTTGAAATGTGCGGAGCTTAGTTTTTAATCGGGCCTAAGTTGCTCTAGGAAGTGCGTCTATTCGCGGTGCCATCCATGCTGTGAGTTCTGTGGAAAGATCATCATCCAAATCAACATCGTGCTGTTGAGCGGCGCTCAACATCCTTAAACGATCAAAAACAATGATTTGACCAGTTAGTGAGGCAATTCTTAGCTCTTTGGTTTCGACAACAAAAGGAGCTGCGATTCCAGTTGTAGGTCTGACTGCTGAATTTAAGTATTTCTGCCAAGTATCCGGATCTGGGGTGGCTAACTTATCTCTCCAATTTTTCCCGCTTGCACACTGAATGAAGATAGCGGGCATCGCTTCACGCTCATCTTCAAATTTGCGATAGCACACTATGTCGAGTCCGCCATCATTACCCTGTGGGTTTATCCAGCGATCAAGGTCTATGGCACCTTCTGTATATAATCTTTGACAGAGGTCCCCGACTATTTGGGGTAGATTCTTAGTGTTGTCGGGTGACCAGCCTGCACGATACGTTATCCAGCCAGGGAGAATGGCCGGGAATATGCTTTCTACGACCTTTTCAAAAAAATCACCTTGGCGTGAATAGTCTCGGTGTGGCGCTGCCCAGTCGGGGTATATTTTTAGTGCAGAGAGGTAAACAAAAAAAGACCGAATAATATCTTCTTGCCAATCGATTTTATGCTCAATTCGTGTTGATGTAATGTATGTTGAATTAGGGATTCCTCCCCAGCTCTGTCGGCGAGAGAACTCTTGCCAGCCTAGATTCGCAATATCATGGGCCATGTCTTGGTTATCGTCATGACAAATTTGATATTCGATCAAAATATCAACAATGTCGCTCTTCGTGACAGTTTTGTCATCAAATAGAAGGCTTGCCTCTATCCAATCACATAGTGCGTTAGCCGCCACATTGATTCTCTTGGTCGAAACTTGGAAGCCTACCTCAGGAATTTTAAGCATCGCTATAAAGCCCCAGCGTTTTCTTAACTTGGTCAGAGTTTTTTATAAGTAGCCGAGCTATCTTTAAAATCCTTTCGTCATCACTATACAGATGCAACGTTGATAGAGCGTCTTGTAAGTTGTACGCAGCTGTAGACAGTAAATCGTGAATCTCGTCTTGGTCCCCGCCAGCAATAATAAATGCTTTCTCCATGCTGGGTTTACTTGATGAGCGCAAATACTCTAGGCCATCCTCCGACGCTATAACCTTACCGAATTTGTCTATCTGCCTTGAGTCAGAAACCACTGGCGGGGTTTCTGAGGTTCCGAACAACCAAGCAGAGTATTCAATTAAGTTATCTATATGGTCATCATCAATAGGCGGGGACACTTCAGACGGGTTCAGTCCAAACTTCTGTTTTATCCCCAAAAACTCCTGTATGCTTTTGGTGCGAATGGAAAGGAAAAGAACGCTAAAGCGTTCCTCAACTTCTTCAACATCAATTCCTGTGATGCCTTCCATCTGCGTTAAGATGCAGTAAGCAATATAATTTCTTTCGACGACGTCTGTTTTACTGCCGATTTTTCTCATTACCTCTCTGTACGAAAGGTCGTTGTCATCAATTAACTTAGCAATAAATTGGGCTTTTTCGGGTGGCGCCCATTCCTTAATCCCAGTGACATGGCGGAACCCAAGAAATGCATCGACTTCATTTCTGGTGTCGAGGCGTAGATAAGGGATTTTGTTGAAAAGATCATCGTTTCTAGGGAAGTCGGCGATGAGTTCTTGCCACCTCTTCGACGTTTCCACACCTTCATAGGCGTTTCTAAGCCGCATTAGAGCGGCAATTCTTCGGTTTCCTTCAATTACAACCAGATGTTTATCATTACCAATTTTTTCGGTAGTGCAGAGTACCGCTTCATGTGGCCAAAAGCCGCTTTCTAAAAAAGAAGTTGCTAGTTCCTCTAGGGACCAATCTCGCATTTTCTGGTATACATCTTCTTGAGAAAGCCCCGCACTGTGGGCATTTCTTCCTAAGCGGGGATTTAGTGGGTCAAGAGCTATCTCATCCAGGGTGGCATATTCAATATTTCTGCTCATGTCTATTTCCTCTAAATTCCTGCCGCAGCGACTGAAGATCGGGCTGCTGCTGAGTATGCATTTTTTTCTCTGGTCGCGATTGGGGTACAATCAATTTTTTTGCGACTACACTTATGACATCAGCATTCACTGCATTCCCTAAGGCCTTGAAGGCCCTGGTTTTGTTAGGCGGAAGATGTCTCAGCCCCCCTAAGCTTTGAAGCCTGGAGCACTCTTTGACTGTCATGTAGCGCTTTTCCCAAGGAATTATCGGTACCTGGCTGGATGTTAGTGCTACAAGCGACGGTGCAGTTGAGGGCTTTTTTACTCGAATCCCTGAGGCCCTAAATTGTAGGACCTTGTCCCAAATATATTTGTTACCATCTTGCCAGTTCCATTCAAGCTTTTGAAAGCTTGGATGGAACTGCATAACTTTGGGTAGCCACTTTTCTAACTTTTTCTGGTTTTCATTGTAAAAGTCCCTGTTCTGTTGAATGAAGCGCACTTTCCAGTCTGGAAAATAACATACATCCTGCCTCGCATAAGAAGGAATAATTTGAAGTTGGTTTTCTTTACTGCCTTTTAATTGGACCCCAAAAGCTCCTTTAAAACGAGAAAGGTGGCTTTGACTATATGTGGATGGCGCGCGAACTTCAAAAGGGTAGTTTGCGCCAAATTCCATGGCCCATATAGGGAACGAGGGCATTTTTGCATTGGGGCCTAAGATTTCAAGAAACTCGTTCCAAACGGTTAGATATTCAATGTGTGCGCTAGTTAGGGGTGTCGCTTCTGGTGGATTTTTGTCAAGGATGCTTGAAATATGGAGATCGCTCTCTGAATGTGTCGGTTCTGGCCATTTGAAACTGTCAAGGCCTGAGAGAGAGCCAACAATGATTGCTCTTCTCCGTATTTGTGGAATGCCAATTTCGTGAGGCGATATTTCTTTGAAATCGACACCATAGCCCCTATCAGTTAATTCATTGTATATGCGGTTCCAAGTTTCCCCTTTATTGTGTTTGATCAAATTGGGGACATTCTCAAAAATCAGATATTGAGGTCGATTAGCGTCAATAATTTTAAGAATGTAATTGAATAGATCGCCAGAATTTGGGCAATTAAAGCCGAGTTGTGTTCCCGCTTTAGAAAATGGTTGGCATGGAAATCCAGCACACAGAATGTCATGGTTTGGGACTTTGTCCCAGCATTCACGAATATCCGCGTTTGGTGTAATTTCGAAGTTCTTGGAATAAACATTTCTTAGCCGTTCATCCAGTTCGCAGGCGTATACACAATCATGGCCCATTTGGGAGAGGGCAACATGAAAACCTCCAAGACCAGAAAATAGATCAACAAATTTCAAGGCGCCGGGGTTAGACATTTTTATAACGCACCCCTTCTCCATTTTCGTTCAGTTCCAGGAAGGTGATTCCTAGTTTCTCAAAAGCATCTCGGATATCTCGTAATGTGCGCTCATAAGGTTCCCTCTTGCCTGACTCAAAGTCAGCAAGTGTTGCAACGGCAACATGAGCATGGCCTGCTAGCTGCGGCCTAGTGAGGCCTGTAGCAGCACGAGCCATCCGACATTGGCAGGGTGTTAGGATCATCGCTTCTAGCTCGACATTGGTTTTTTTGTATTAGATCATACGTGTAAACCAAAGTCAGTCAAGATAAGCAATATCACCTGCTTTTAGCTGCTAAAAGATGTATACATTGTTTTAAAGGTCCGAGTCAGCGATACGGTGCTGGCCTACCCTGGCCATTTTCCTCAGTGGGAGCAGCCGGACGCGTTCAGTCGCGCCCTCAATGAGCAACTCGGGCCGCTCTCTCTTTAGTAGCGCGTCTCCGCCATGCCGGAGAACTGCTTGGCCAGATAGGTGGCGTAGTTGTCGGTCATGCCGGCGAGAAAATCCAGCGCCCGCATGATGCACTGGTAAAGCCGCGTCTGTTCGTCCATGTCCGCCAGGCCGTCCGGAAAGCTGTGGCGGCCGATCAGGTCGATAATGCGTTCGTGCCGGTAATTGCGCGTGGTGCCCCGGGCGTGGGACAGCGACGCCTCGATCAGGCCGTCCAGCAGGGCGCCCATCACCTCGAAGGCGCCGATCTCCAGCTCGATCTTGCGCGGGTGTTCGAACACCTTGCCGCGCGCCAGTTGCTTGGCGTTCTCGACCACGTCGTAGACCGCCGGTTCGCAGTGGTGCAGCAGGTCGCCTTCCATGCGGCCGGCCAGCAAGGGCTCGTGGTTGGCGACGAAGGCCTCCACGCCAGCTTCGATGAACCGCTCAATGATCTTGCCGCGCAACAGCGCCGCTTTGCGGCCGTCGCGCAGCTCGGAATGGACCAGGCGGCGCACCTCGTTGTTGTCCGGCAGGGCCGGCTGCAGCAAGGCGTAGACCTCGTCCCAGTGCAGCAGGTCCATCTCCAGGCCGTCTTCCAGGTCGATGATGGCGTAGCAGAAGTCGTCCGCCGCCTCCATCAGGTAAGCCAGCGGGTGGCGGCAATGGCGGCCGGGCGCCAGCTCCCTGAGCCCGGTGGCCGCGCACACTTCCTGGAAGGCGTCGGCCTCGGACAAAAAGGCGCTGTACTTGCCTGGCTTGAGGCCGCCTTCGGCGGCGCGGGACGACAACCAGGGGTACTTCAAGAAGGTGGCCAGGGTGGCGTAGGTCAGGCGCATGCCATCGTCGTACTGATGGTATTCACTCTTGGTGAGAATCCGGAAACCCTGGGCATTGCCCTCGAAATAAATCAGGTCGGATTGCTGCTCCGGCGTGAGCAGATCCAGGTAGCGCTGGCCGCGCTCCTGAAACCAGGCGCGGATGGCCCGCTCGCCGGTGTGGCCGAACGGCGGGTTGCCGATGTCGTGGGCCAAACAGGCCGACTGCACGATATCCCCCAGATCGGTGGCGCCGGCCGACGCCGGCAAATGGCCGAGCGCCTGCAGCCGTTCGCCGACGCGAATACCCAGGGTGCGACCCACGCAGGACACTTCCAGAGAGTGGGTGAGCCGGTTGTGCACGTGGTCGTTGGTGGCCAGTGGGTGCACCTGGGTTTTGCGCGCCAGGCGCCGGAAGGCGCCGGAGAAGATGATTTTGTCATGGTCACGCAGAAAAGCGGTGCGGCCGGTTTCATCCTTGGCGTCGCGGTGTCCCAGGCGGCCCTTGTTGAGCAATTGTTCCCAGTTCATGGTTTGAGTATCCGTCCGGGGCCGGTCGTTGAAATGGTGAAGGCCGCCCCCACGCTGTGAGGAGCGGCGAATGAAGTTCATCACATCTTGATGCCGCGTCTGTCAGCGTCAAGCGGAATCTGGCCGAAGGCGGCCTCTCTCGCCGGCAGCGGACATCGAGCGACAGAATCACCGACAAGGAGCCACTATGAATTTGGACAAACCACTTCTGATGCTGGTTACCAGCGCATCACAGATGGGTCAGGGGCAACAAACCGGTCTGTGGCTGGAAGAGTTCGCGATTCCCTACCAGATTTTCCGCGACAACAACGTGCCGGTCCGGGTGGCCAGCCCCACCGGCGGCAAGGTGCCCATCGACCCCCGGTCAGTGCCGGACGACGACCAGAAGGCGCAGTGGAAGGACGCCATCGCCGAGCTGGAGAACACCCGCCCCCTGGAGGAAATCTGGGAAGACGGTTTCGTCGGGGTATTCGTGCCCGGCGGCCACGGCGCCATGTTCGACATGCCGGACAATCCCCTGGTGGCCGGCGTGCTGGAGCGCACCTGGGCGCAGGGCGGCGTGGTCAGCGCGGTCTGTCACGGCCCGGCGGCCCTGGTGGGCGTGCGCGACGAAGACGGCGTGCCGCTGGTCAAGAATCGTAAGGTGAGCTGCTTCACCAACGAAGAGGAGCGCGAAGTGGGCCTCGACGAGGTGATGCCGTTCCTGCTGGAAACCCGCCTCCAGGAGTTGGGCGCGGACATTCACAACAAGGGCAAGTTCGAACCCCAGGCGGTGACCGATGGCCGCCTGGTCACCGGCCAGAACCCGCCTTCCAGTGAAGTCACCGCGAAAGCGGTGGTGGACGCGCTATACTCGGACTAGGCGCACCGCCAGATCGGCGGGCGAGACCGTCCGCCGACTGTACCGCCCTTTAACAAGGAGAAGGTCCATGAGTCTTTTCGACTATAACGCACGCACGATCAACGGCGAGGAAAAGCCCCTCTCTGACTACAAGGGCAAGGTTCTGCTGGTAGTGAACACCGCCAGCAAATGCGGCTTCACGCCGCAGTACGAAGGGCTGCAAAAGTTGTACGCCAACTTCGCCGACCGCGGTCTGGAAGTGCTCGGCTTTCCCTGCAACCAGTTTGGTCGTCAGGAGCCCGGAGACGCCTCTGAAATCGGCGCCTTCTGCGAGAAGAATTACGGCGTGTCCTTCCCCATTTTCGAAAAAGTGGACGTCAACGGCGAGAACGCTCACCCGGTGTTCAAGTTTCTCAAGTCGGAGTCGCCGGGCCTGCTGGGCACCGAAGCGATCAAATGGAACTTCACCAAGTTTCTGGTCGACCGCGACGGCAATGTGGTCAAGCGCTACGCCCCGAAGGACAAGCCGGAAAAACTCGCTGACGACATAGAAGCCTTGCTCTGAGAGGTCTCAGACGGGCAGGACCGCGTAGTAAATAGAGTAGAAGTGGCAAACGCTGCCGCCGACCACGAACAGGTGCCAGATGGCGTGGTTGAACGGCAGGCGGTCGGCCAGATAGAACACCACGCCGGCGGTGTAGGTAATGCCGCCGGCCAGCAACAGCCAGAAGCCCAGCGGGTTGACGCTGTCCATTAATTCTCCGGACGCGAACATCACCAGCCAGCCCATGGCCAGATAGATGCCCACCCGGACCAGCTTGTAGCGGTTGCCGAACAGAATTTTCAGAACGATCCCGGTGAACGCCAACCCCCAGATCACGCCGAACAGGGTCCAACCCACGGTGCCGCGCATATTGACCAGCAAAAACGGCGTATAAGTGCCCGCGATCAAAGCGAAGATGGCGCAATGGTCCAGCATCTTATAGAGCCCCCGCCAATGCGGTTGGCGGCTGCCGTGGTAGAGCATGCTGGCGCCGTAGAGCAGCGCCAGGCTGGCGCCGAACACGCTGAACGAGACGATTTTCCAAGGATCGCCCATGACACTGGCGGAGGCCACCAGCACTGCGGTGCCGGCGATACTCAAAATCAGTCCGACCGCATGGGTAAGACTGTTAATGATCTCCTCGACCAGGGGGTAGTCCGGTTTCTTCGCCGTAGAAGGCGTAGAAGATGTGGTCATGTACGTTCCTTGATCATTAACCCGCTGCTCACTGGAGATGCGCATCATGGGCTTGGGCTTTCCGGCTTGTAAAGCCATCAGTGGCACCGACATGAAGTTGCGCGCTATTGGTAGATTAAAGCCGATTGCATGAGGCTATGAACATTATATCGAAAACGAGTTCGAGATTCCGACATCAAGGTCTTAGCGTAGTCCTCGTAGTAGTCGGATCTCACCGCAAAGGAGAGCACCATGATCGAACACAGCAAAGAAGTCTCCCAGGAGCTGAGCAAGCTGCTCGCGGAGAGCTACACCTTGTATTTGAAAACCCACAATTTTCATTGGAACGTCACCGGGCCGATGTTCCACAGCCTGCACCTTCTGTTTGAAGAGCAGTACACCGAATTGGCGACGGCCGTGGACACCATCGCGGAGCGCATACGCGCACTGGGCGACAAGGCACCCGGCAGCTACGCGGCCTTCGCCCGTTTGTCCTCGGTGAAGGACGCGGAAGGGGAGCCGAACGCGACGGAAATGCTGAAAACGCTCACCGCCGACCATCGCATCGTGGCGGAGCGCGCCAACAAGGTCCTCAAGCTGGCCTCGGGCCATGAGGATGAGGGCAGTGCGGCGATCGCCAGTGAGCGCATTGAAATCCACGAAAAAGCCGCCTGGATGCTGTCCGCCCATCTCGGCGATTAATAGCCAGGGGCTATCTTTTAAATAGAGACTATCCGTTTTATTGATGGGCGTTCGGTCACTACCATACCCTCATCAATCAGCCCTATTCCGATACACCGAACAGGAGGAAGCATTTAATGTTGGAGAATCGTGAAGGCGAAAAAGTACCCGAAGTGACCTTCCGCACTCGCGAAGGCAATGAGTGGAAAGACGTGACCACGAACGATTTGTTTGCCGGTAAAAATGTCGTGGTGTTCGCCCTTCCCGGCGCGTTCACGCCGACCTGTTCGTCCACGCATTTGCCGCGCTACAACGAGCTGGCGCCGGTGCTCAAGACCAACGGCATTGATGAAATCATCTGCCTGTCCGTTAACGATGGCTTTGTGATGAACGCCTGGGCCGGCGACCAGGACGCCGATAACATTCGTTTCATCCCGGACGGTAACGGCGAGTTCAGCGAGAAGATGGGCATGCTGGTCGGCAAGCAGGACCTGGGCTTCGGCCCGCGCAGCTGGCGTTATTCCATGCTGGTGAAGGACGGTGTGATCGAAAAAATGTTCATTGAGCCGGAGAAGCCCGGCGACCCGTTCGAAGTGTCCGATGCCGACACCATGCTGACCCATATTAATGGCGAGGCGTCCTTGCCCCGGCGGGTGACGATCTTCACCAAGCCGGGCTGTCCGCACTGCGCCCGCGCCAAGCGTGAACTGCGCGACGCCGGCTTCAAGTTCGAGGAAATCGAGCTGGGCAACCGTGGCCTGAGCTACAGCACCCTGGCTGCCGTCACCGGCGCGGGTACGACACCGCAGGTGTACGTCGAAGGCCAGCGCATTGGTGGCGCCGACGAGCTGAGTGAATGGCTCAAAGCCACCGCCTGAAACCCATTACGCGCTCACCGTAATGTGTCACCCCGGGGCAAAAGGATGCGCTCCCGGGCGCGGGTTCATCCCGCGCCATGATCTTCCCCAATTGGCCGGCTCCCCGCCGGCCTTTTTTTATGTGCGATCGCTCTGGTCTCCGGGCGGGCCACGCGCGGATAAAAAAATGGCACAACCGGCCCTGGAGTGCCCGGGGTGCGCTGGCCCATATTGACGGTCATTACTCAAGGTGCCCGTGCATCGCCGCTCAGCCGGCGATCACCGCAACAGGGAAGATGATTGCTATGAACGCCAAAGCCCCGATTTCGCCGAACGCGCCGCGCCGTACCTCTCAACGCACCAACGGCAGCGACATTCAGCCCCGGCGTATGGATTTTGAATTCGACCCGGACATGCCGCGCTACTGGTTCGCCGGCGATCAGTTCAAAACGTTGTTGCTCACCGCGCTGTCCTGCACCTTCCCGGAAGGCGAGCGCTTCTTCGTGCGCTCGGTGCGCCACTACCAGAAGCAGATCACCGACCCTGAACTGCGTGAGCGCGTGAAAGGCTTTATCGGTCAGGAGGCGCACCACGGCAATGAGCACGAGCACTTCAACACCTTCATGGAGAGCAAGGGTGTGCCGACTCAGAAGGTCCATGATTACGTTCATGAAGGCATGAAATGGATGGCCAAGAAGTTCTCCCCGGAACGGCAGCTCGCCAAAACCTGTGCCCTGGAGCACTTCACCGCCATGCTCGCCGAGCTGATGCTTGAAGAGCCCGAGTTTCTCGAGGGGATGGACGAGCGCATGTTGCCTCTATGGCTGTGGCACGCGGTGGAGGAAAGCGAGCACAAGGCCGTGGCCTTCGACGTTTACGCCGACCAGGTGGACAACTATTGGGTGCGTACCTCGGAGATGGCCCTGACCACGGTGGAATTCATCGGCTTCACCATCTTCCATTACATCCAGCTGCGCCAGGGCATGGATGACAAGCGCGACCTGCGCTCGGTGGGCAACGGCCTGAACTGGTTGCTCGGCCGCCCCGGCTGGCTGCGCCGCCTGGGGCGCTCCTACATCGCCTACTACAAGCCGTCGTTTCACCCGGAAAAGAAAGACAGCCGCGAAGTGCGCGAACGCGCCCTGGCTCGGTTGGCGGACATGCTCGGCCGGCCCGAACTGGCGCCGCCCCGCTAACGACGTGCTCAGTCGCGCAGTATCCGTGGCCGGGGAATCGCCTGGTCGCGGAACAGCGCGGTAACCCGCAACACCACATCGCTCTGAAACGCTTTCTCGTAGCGGACGTCCAGCACATAAGCCTTGGACCGGAACCGCACCGCCAGAGCGTGACCGATTTCTACCTCTTCAATCGCGAAGGCCACTGGTTTTTTCAGATAAGCGTAGCGGCTGGTGACGATCACTTCCTCGATAATGCCCCGTACTAACTCCAGGTCCGCCTGCACCGACACATGGAAATCGGTGACCACCATCATGTCCAGTTCGCCGGCGTTGCCCGACGCCACCACATCGGTGATGAAGCGCGCATTGGGAATGGTCACCAGGTTGTCGTCCAGGGTTTGCACGCGCACCGCGCGCAGGCCGATGGCGACGATCTCGCCATAGGTGTCGCCGAAACTGATGCGATCGCCCACCTGAAACGGCCGGTCGAACAGTAACAACAGGCCGGCCACTAGTGAGGCCGCCACGTCCTTGAGGGCGAAGCCCAGCGCCACCGCGATCGAGCCGGCCGCCGCCAGCATGAATTCCCGCGGCGGGTTGAGCACCCCGACAATCAACGCGCCGGTGCCCAGGGTGTAAATCAGAAAGCCGACCAGCGTGGTAATTTGCAGGATCAGGAAGCGGCGCGCGGGCACCTTGTCCATCAGCGAGCCGCTGACTTTCTGAATGCCCCAGTTCAGCGCCCACAGGCAGAAACCGCCGGCCACCAGCAAAAGAATGGCGTAGGCGTTGAACAGATCCACCACCACCGCCAGGTCCGTGACAATATCGCCGCTTTCATTCATGGAGCAGATTCTTCCTGGTCAGATGGTTGATCACGGTGTGGTACCAGAGCGGCACCATCCGATATCGGCCGTCGTCGCTCTGGCGGATAAAGCCGGCGTCGAAGCCCGCCTTCAAGGCGTAACGCACCACATTTTCCGGCAGGTCGGTGGCGGCCACGATCTCGCCGCTGGACAGGTTTTCATGGGTGGCGATGGCGGCGTACACGAACAATAGATTTTCGCCGGCTTTTTCCACCGCGGCCCCTTGCGGCTTGGCGGGTAACCCCACCAGCACCTGGCGGTGGGTTACCTTCACCGAACTCAGCCACAGCCGCAGCGCCGCCATTGGGTTGCCGCGACAGGCGTCCCACAGCAGGCTGAAATAGCGTTGCTCGGCGTTGCGCACATTGCCCGCCTCGGGCCCCCGGGAGGACAGCAAAACTTCGTCATAACGCAGGGTCTGGCCGGACAGATGATGCCGCGACAGAATCAAGGAGCGAATCTCGCTCTGGCCCCAGCGCTTCACCCGCACCACATTGCGGAACTGATACTCGCGACCGAACACATTGCACAGGTAGGCCCAGCTTTGGTTGTTGAGCAGTACCAGCCAGAACAGGTTGTCCAGGCGCGCATTGGTCAAACGCAACAGGGTGCGCCAGCCTTCCAGGCCACCGATGCGGGCGAGGAAGAAATTCTGCGCTTCGTCCAGTACCAGCAGGGTGGGGCGGCGCTGCTCGTCGTTCTTCACCAGGCTGGCGGGCCCCTCTTCAAGCGGCTCGTCCAGGGCCTCGGCGATCAGCGTCGTGACGTCCTCAGGAGTCAGTGTTTTGGGTGGTACGGCCACGGATACCACTCGCAGACCGTCATCGTTTTTCTCCAGGGCGCGGGTAAGGCGCCGTGCCGCCATGCTTTTGCCGCTGCCTTTCTCGCCGGCCACCAGCAAGGTGTTCTCATCGGTTTTGTCCTCGCGCCAGCGCTGGATCGCCTTTTCCATCGCGTCGGTGAGCCCGGTGTCGATAAACGGCGCCGGCTCATCGTCGGGCAGGCCGGCGTCGAACCACTGCTGATACGCCCGGGCCGGCTGGGTGTCGTCGTCGGGTTTTTCGTCCTCGTCGCCGCTTTGCGCGCGCATCCGGAACCAGCGCGCCTTGAGGCGCAGGTACCAATCCGAGCTGGCCAGCAACTGGTCCAGGTAGCGATACACGAAATACACCAGCGCCACCGGAAGCAGTAGCGGTGCGGTCCAGGAGAACAGACGCTTATCCAGCAACCGGGCCGCCAGTGGGTCGAGCCGCGACGGCAGAATGCTCTGCAAGCACACCAGGTAATCCTCGCCGCGCTGCGTGAGCAGCCGCCCAACGGCGGCGTACAGCGCCAGCCCCAGGAGCAGCGCGGTGAGGCTGTGCAGCAGCCCGCCGCCGAGCAATTGATCCACCGCCAGGAACAATGCCCAGGGCAGCATCAGCCAGGCCGACACGCGACGGGCTCGTTCGCCGGCCTGGTCGGCCTGTTCGCCGTTCAGATAGGTGCCGGCGCCCTGGGCCACGCGCAGCACCAGCCATTCGCCGATCAGCCAGGTGAGGCCGAACACCACATACAGGCGAGCCAGCGGCACCAGCCACAGCAGTAAGCGGGTGGAGGGCGCTTGCAGTGTGGGTTCCACCAGATCGAGAGCGAACCAGGGAATCAGCCACGGCAGCAGCGGCGCGAGGCCCGCCACCAGGCGGCTGAGATTCCATAGCCAGCGGCGCCCGCCGCTGGCTTCCATGACGCGCGCGTGCAATGACAGCAGGGCGCTCTTGCCGCGCCGGCTGAGATGGATCAGCACCGCGAACAGAGCGATGCCCAGCAGCAGTGCCAGAGCGTTGCTGAGCAGCGGCAGATAGCGGCGCATCTCGCCGTTCAGGCGCCCTTCCTGGAAGGCCAGCTGGAAGGCCTGATAGAGCCGGTCCACGGCGAGCGCGGTTTCCAGGTCAATCACCGTTGGCGCGGCGCCCGGCCCGCCGCGTTGCGCCAGCACCGGCAGGCTTCCCACCTGGCCCCATAAACTCGCCCGCACGGCCAGCACCTGGCGCTGCGCTTCGGCGCTTTGTCGGCGCCAGAGCATTTCCTGGGCCGGTTCCGCCGCGCTCAGCCAGGGCGGCGTGCCTGGCCGCCGGGCCAGCCCGTCCAGCGCCGTCAGCGCGGCGGTCGGGTCCCGACGCAGTAGTGGTGTCAGGGCGATCAGGCTGGCCAGGCGTTCGCGCAGATAATCGTCGGAGCCGCCCTCGGCGGGGGCACCGGCCAGGTTCTGATAGAGTTCGTGCCAGGTGCTCAGGGCGCGGCGTTGCGTCTCGGGCAGTTCAAACCAGGCCCGGCGCTTTGCCTGGCGTTGTTCGGTGAGCCGCAGGGTCCGTTCGCGCACCCCGTTGTATTCCGGCGCCAGGGCGTCGCAGCCGGGGACCACGGCGGCGGGTACCCGGGCCGCTGGCGACGCGGCGCCGGTGGGCGCCACCCCGAGCGCATCGGTGAGCGCCGCTGGCGCCACCGGTTCCCCGGACAGCGCCGTGTCCAAATGCTCAAGATGCTGCTCCAGCCTCTCGTTGCCTTCGCGCCACTGGTTGAGCGCGGCCTGCTCGCGCTGGCACTGGGCCTCGCTGGCGGCGAGTGCCGGACCGGTTACCGATAACGCCACGAGGACGAAATAAAACCGGTACCGCCGCGAAAACCCCATGGTGTGTTCCTTTTTAATGGTGTCGCGTCATTGTAGGGACGCTGCGAGCGGGCGTCATCCGCGCCGCCACGGTGTATAGTCGGGGTACGGACGTGATGATCGCGGCGGTGACTAGGAGATTGGACAATGGCTTCGTTGGTGGTCAAGGATTTGATGGTGCGGCACCCGCCTTCTTTGGTGGCGGGCACCGAGATGACCTCGGTGGTGGCCGCGCTCTTGAACGGGCGTTATACCGGTCTGCCGGTGATCGACAGCGACCACCGGGTAATCGGTTTCGTCTCCGAGCAGGACTGCCTGCGCCACTTGCTGGTGGCCAGCTATCACCAGGAGGGTTCACTGCGAGTGGAAGAGCTGATGCACGATCAGCCGCTTACCGTGCGCGAGGACGATTCCGTGGTCGATGTGGCCGGGCTGATGGTGAAACAGAAGCCGAAAATCTACCCGGTGCTGGACAGCGGCGACCGGTTGGTGGGCCTGCTGACCCGCAGGGCGGTGCTGCAGGCGCTGAACGACAGCCGGCGCGGCGACTGAGCGCCGCTGGGCCGCCAGCCGCTGGGCCGCCAGCCGCTGGACCGCCAGCCGCTGGGTCGCCAGCCGCTACATACAAGTTTGCCGGCGCCGGCGTCGCTAGTGTTTGAGGTAGTGTGAACAGGCCCTAAAACAACAAGAGGAGTGTTGTCATGCGTGATCTGTCGACTTTTCTACATGATTACGGCGACAGCCATCGCCACCCGGTGAACCAGTGGGTGCACATTTTTTGCGTGCCGGCGATCTTTGTCTCCACGCTCGGGCTGTTCTGGCTGATCCCCATCGGCCAGTGGCTGGGCCTGGAAGGCGCGGCGGCCTACTGGGTCAACGGCGGCACCCTGCTGGCGCTGCTTTGCATGCCCTTCTACCTGCGGCTGTCGATGGGCGTTTCCCTGCTGATGCTGGGCTGGCTGGCGGTGTCCATCGCGGTGGTCACGCTGGTGGACCGCAGCGCCCTGTCGCTGGGCTGGAGCGCTCTGGTGCTGTGGCTGGTGGCCTGGGCGGTGCAGGTCTGGGGCCACAAGGTGGAAGGCAAAAAGCCGTCGTTCACCGACGATCTGGTGTTCCTGTTGGTGGGCCCGGTGTTCGTCAGCCTGGAGCTGGCTTACAAACTGGGCCTCAGTCGTACCCCGGGCCACGGCCGCCCGTCCTGAACCGGGCGCCGAGTGGCGAAGACTGAAGCGCGCCCCCGCTCGCCCCTGTTCCTCTGGGAAGGGGGCTGGTGCATGCTGGCGCCGCATCTGCATAACCGGCCACACAGCCATGTGGCGGCGTCGCTGCTGGTGAGCCTGGGCCCGGCGCCGATTCGCGTGCAGCTGGCCGGCCACTGGATCACCGCCGACGCGGTCTGGGCGGCGCCGGATGTGGACCAGGCGCTGGACAGTGACGGCCCGGTGGCGGTGTTGCACCTGGACCCGGACCACCGTGCCTGGCGCGCGCTGCGGTTGCAGGGCCCCGGCGGTGTGTTCTCCCTCGCCGCCCATCCCCGGTTTCGGGCCTGTCTGAACCAGCTGGCGGCGTCGCCGTCGGCCGCCGCGGCCTTGGCGGCCCGCGCCGCCCTTGAGGCCGGCGAACCCCGCCCGCTGGACCCGCGTGTGGTGCTTGCCTGTCGCGCCCTGCGTCGGGGCGAGGATGCCGCCGGTCTCGGCGGCGCCGCTCTGGCCGAGGCGGTGGGGCTGTCGGAATCCCGCTTCCGGCACCTTTTCCGCGAAGAACTGGGCGTGAACCTGAAGCGCTTCCAGCTGCATCTCAAATGCCAGCGGGCACTGACCCTGTGGCGTGACGGCATGAGCCTCACGGATCTGGCGCTGGCCGCTGGCTTCTACGATCAGCCCCACCTCAATCGCACCCTCCGTGCCATGTTCGATACCCTGCCTTCCCGCTATGCTAGAGCCTTCCCCATCCAGGTGGAGCATCTCGAAGAGCCCCGCCTTCACGATCAATAAAAACCGGGAGTTATCATGGAGTACCAGCACATCCGCACCGAGCTGGCGGATAATATTCTCACCGTCACCCTGAATCGCCCCGACCGTATGAACGCCTTCACCCTTCGCATGAAGGACGAGTTGGTGCACGTGTTCGGTGAAGCGGACCGCGACAACCAGGTGCGCGCAGTGGTGGTCACCGGCGCCGGACGCGCGTTCTGCGCGGGTATGGAGATGCAGCCCGAGGACGGCGGCCATGTGTTCGGTTACGACCACGCCGAGGGCGAGGAACCGCCGGTGGACACCATTCGTGATTCCGGCGGCGAAGTGTCCCTGGCGATTTTCAATTGCCGCAAGCCGGTGATCGGTGCGCTCAACGGCGCCGCCGTGGGCGTCGGCATCACCATGACCCTGCCGATGGACTTCCGGCTCGCCGCCGAAGGCGCCAAGATCGGTTTCGTATTCAGCCAGCGCGGCCTGACGCCGGAAGCCTGTTCCACCTGGTTCCTGCCCCGCGCCGTGGGTATGCAGAAAGCCTTGGAGTGGGTCTATGCCGGCGACATTTTTCTCGCCGAGGAAGGCCTGGAAGCGGGCCTGTTCCGCAGCCTGCACGGCAAGGAAGAGGTGCTCGACGCCGCCCTGGCGCTGGCCCGCAAACTGATCGCCAAAAGCTCGCCGGTGTCGGTGGCGCTGGCCAAACAGATGCTGTGGCGCAACCCCACCTTCGACCATCCGATGCAGGCCCATGCGGTGGAATCGAAAATGATCTACCGGGCCAACGAGTTCTGGGACGGCAAGGACGGCTTCACCGCGTTCCTGGAAAAGCGGGATCCGGTGTTCGATACCGACCTCAACGAGGTACCCGCGCAGTTTGATTTCTGGCCCGAACCGCCGTTGCGTTAAGAGAGGACATCATGAAAAAAGAAACCATAGCGATTCACGGCGGGTTTGCCGGCGATCCGGAAACCCATGCGGTGGCGGTGCCGATTTATCAGACCACCAGCTACTACTTCGATGACACCCAGCACGGCGCGGATCTGTTCGATCTGAAAGTGCCGGGCAATATTTACACGCGCATCACGAACCCGACCAACGCGGTGCTTGAAGAACGTGTTGCCCAGCTGGAAGGCGGCATCGGCGCCCTGGCGATGGCCTCGGGCATGGCCGCCACCACCGCGGCGATTCAGACCCTGGCCCGTGCCGGCGACAACATTGTCTCGGTGAGCCAGCTGTACGGGGGCACCTACAATCTGTTCGCTCACACGCTGCCGACCATGGGCATCGACGTGCGCATGGCGGACGGCCGCGATACCGCGGCAATGGCCGCGGCCATCGACGAACACACCAGAGCGGTGTTCTGCGAGTCGATCGGTAACCCGGCCGGCAACATCGTCGATCTGGCGGCCCTGGCCAAGGTGGCCCATGACGCCGGCGTGCCGTTGATCGTCGACAACACCGTGGCGACACCGGCGCTGTGCCGGCCGTTCGAACACGGCGCGGATATCGTAGTGCACTCGCTGACCAAGTACATGGGCGGCCACGGCACCACCGTGGGCGGCGCCATCGTCGATTCCGGGCGCTTTCCCTGGAAAGACAATCCTCGCTTCCCGCAATTCAATGAGCCGGACCCCAGCTATCACGGGGTCATCTATTGCGAAGCCATGGGCGAGGCGGCGTTTATCGGGCGCGCCCGCGTGGTGCCGTTGCGTAACATGGGCGCGGCCCTGTCACCGATGAACGCGTTCTTGATTCTTCAGGGCATCGAGACGCTGGGGCTGCGCATGGAGCGCCACTGCGAGAACGGCCTGGCGGTGGCCCGCTACCTGCGGGATCACAAAAAAGTGGCCTGGGTGAACTTCGCCGGCCTGGACAGCGACCAGGATTACGCACTGGCGCAGCGCTATATGGACGGTGGCGTGCCCGCGTCGATTCTCAGCTTCGGCATTGAAGGCGGCCGCGACGCGGGGGCCCGTTTCATCGATGCGTTGCTGCTGATCAAGCGCCTGGTGAACATCGGCGATGCCAAGTCGCTGGCCTGCCACCCGGCCACCACCACCCACCGGCAGTTGGACGAGGCGGAACTGAAGACCGCCGGGGTCAGCGCCGACTTGGTGCGTCTGTCCGTCGGCATCGAGCACATCGACGACATCCTCGCCGACATCGAGCAGGCGCTGGCCGCCGTCTAGTCGGGGCGCGTTTCCCCCCTGAAGCGGGCCGGCGTGCTGCCGGTCCAGCGCTTGAACGCTTTGGCGAAGGCGCTCTCATCGGAAAAGCCCAGGTCCTCGGCGATCCGCCCGGTGCGGGCGCCGTCGGCCAGGGCCTGTTCCGCCAAATCCTGCAGCAGGGTGTCGCGCAGCAGTTTGAAGCTGGTGCCTTCGTCGGCCAGCTTTCGGATCAGGTGGCGCCCGCTCATGCCCAGCTGCTCGGCGATGCGTTCCTTGCCCCAGCGAGGATGGCCGCGGATCAGGGTGCTGACTCGCGCGCCCAGGGACTGGCTGTCCAACCGTGCCAGCAAATCGTCGGCCAGGCCGCGCAGGTGGCGGCACAAGGCCGGATTGGCGTGGATCAGTGGCAGTTTTAGTTGATCGGTGCTGAACACCAGGGCGTTGTCGGGACGGTTGAAATGCACCGGCAGGCCCAGTTTGTCGCGGTACCGGTCTGGCTGGTCCTGGGCCTCGTGGCGCAATGTCAGGCGGTCGGGCCGGAAGGCGTCACCGGTGCTCCAGCGTGTCAGATGGAGCAGGCTCGCCATCACCGCTTCCACCCGCGTGGGCCGCCGTGTCTGGTAAACCGGCTGATAACGGACTTCGCAAAAGTGCGGGTCGCGGGCGACCTGGAAGGCGCCGCCCTCGCCGACGATGGGGTGGTAATCGATCAGCGACTCCACCGCTTCCTCCAGGGTTTCACAGCTCATCAGAATCATGCCGGCGGTATCCAGATGCCCGACCTGCAGCGCCAGCCCCAGGTCCACGCCCACCAGCGGGTCGCCGGCCCCTTCGCAGAACGCCTCCCAAAGCCGGTCCTGGCTGGCCAGGTCGACCCGCTCGCGGCTGTCCAGCCGCGCCACCAGGTCGTCGGGCAACACTAGCCCCAGGCGCTGGGCGGCCTGCATGATCGCTTGCGACAAGTGCACCGTGACGGTGGGGGTTTGGCTCATTGAAAGGTCCTGAATTAACCGTATCCGGGTCGCGAATCAGCCGTGTCCCGGGGCGGCCTGATCGTTAGCCTGAAACCATAACAAAAAGAGATGAGAACTTATGCATACACCTGTCTACGCGGTAATCGGTGCCGGCCCTATGGGCCTGGCCACGGCAAGGAACCTCAGTAAACACGGTTTGGCCTTCGTCGGCTACGAACTGAATGACGATGTGGGCGGACTGTGGGATATCGATAATCCGCACAGCACCATGTACGACACCGCGCACCTGATATCGTCCAAACGGATGACCGAGTTCCAAGAGTTCCCCATGGACGACGCGGTGGCCACCTACCCGCACCATTCGGAACTGAAGCGCTACTTTCAGGACTACGCGCGCCACTTCGGCCTGTACGAGCATTATCAGTTCGGTACGCGGGTGCTGTCGGTGGAGCGCGACGGCGACGGTTGGCGGGTCACCGTCGAGAAAGACGGCGAACAAAGCCGCCGTTACTTCGATGGCGTACTGATCGCCAGCGGCACCTTGCACACACCCAACATGCCGGCGCTGCCAGGCCGTTTCGAAGGCGAATTGCGGCACGCCCGTGACTATCGTGACCCGTCTCTTTTTCATGATAAGCGGGTGCTGATTGTCGGTTGCGGGAATTCCGCTTGCGATATGGCGGTGGACGCGGTGCACCAGGCGAAAAGCGTGGATCTGTCGGTGCGCCGTGGCTATTACTTCTTGCCCAAGTTCATCGGCGGCCGCCCCTCTGATTCCATCGGCGGCAAGATCAAATTGCCGCGTCCGCTTAAGCAGCGCCTGGACGCCAAGTTGATCCGTATGATTATCGGCCGGCCCAGTGACTACGGCTTGCCGGACCCGGATTACCGGCTTTATGAAGCGCACCCGGTGATCAACTCCCTGGTGCTGCATCACCTTGGCCATGGCGACATCGTGCCGCGTCGGGACATCGCCGACATGCAGGGCCGGACCGTGACCTTCACCGATGGCGAACGTGCCGATTACGACCTGGTGTTGCTCGCCACCGGTTACAAACTGGATTACCCCTTTATCGACAGCGGCTTGCTCAACTGGCAAGGCGATGCGCCGAACCTGTTCCTGAACGTCTTCCATCCCGAGTACGACACCCTCTTCATGATGGGCATGATCGAGGCCGCTGGTCTGGGTTGGGAAGGTCGTAACGAGCAGGCGGAACTGGTGGCACTGTATTTGAAGCGTCGTGCCGAAGGGCACCCCGCGGCGCAAAGGCTGGCGCGTACCGCGCAGCAACGCGCCTCGGAAAATCTGGACGGCGGCTATCGTTATTTGAAGCTGTCGCGCATGGCTTACTACGTCCACAAGGACAGCTATCGGGCCGAGGTGGCCAAACAGCGTCGGGCGCTGCAAGAACAATAACCAGGAGGCGACATCATGTCCCCCGATACAACCATCGACTTCAGTACCGGCAGCCTGGTGCTGCTAAACCTGATACTCGCACTGATGATGTTTGGCGTGTCCTTATCATTGCGCGGCGAGGATTTTCGCCGCGTGTTGCGCATGCCGGAGGCACCAGCGGCGGGGTTGCTGGCGCAGTTCGTATTGCTGCCGGCGCTGACTTGCGTGATCACCTGGTTCCTGGACGTGGAACCGGAACTGGCGCTGGGCATGATTTTGGTGGCGTCCTGCCCGGGGGGCACTTTCTCCAACATCATGACCTGGCTGGCGCGGGCCAATGTGGCGGTTTCCGTCAGCATGACGGCGGTTTCCAGTCTTGCCGCCACGGTTCTCACGCCACTCAACTTCGCGCTGTATGGCTGGCTCAATCCTAATACCCGGGAGATAGTCACCGACATTGCCCTCGACCCGGGCAATATCCTCATGCTGGTCGGGCTGGTGTTGGCGGTGCCGCTGTTACTGGGCATGTTCGCCGGTAGACGTTTCCCACGCTTCGCGGACAGAGCGCAAAAACCCATGCGCCTGATCACTCTGTTGGTGTTGTTTGTGTTTGTCGGCTTGGCGTTCGCCAAGAACATGGACGTTTTTATGGCGAACGCGCATCGCATCGTCGCTTTGGTGGTCGGGCAAAACGTGCTGGCTCTGGGGCTCGGCGCCCTGGCTGGCATGCTCGTAGGGCTGACCCGGGCCGACCGGCGGGCGGTGACCATGGAAGTCGGTATTCAAAACTCCGGGCTGGGCCTGGCGATCCTGTTTACGTTCTTTCCGCAAGCCGCGGGCATGATTCTGATCGCCGGTTTCTGGGGCGTGTGGCATCTGGTCAGCGGGTTGGTTCTGGCCCTTATCTGGTCGCGCAGTGCTGAACCCAAGGAGGTGATTGGATGAGCCGTGTATTGATTACCGGAGCTGGCGGCTATATCGGGCGGTTGCTCGGTGAACGTTTGGCGCGCGGCCACACTGTGCTGGGGTTGGACGTGCGGGTGCCGGAAGGCTTGCCGTTCGAATGCCAGCAAGGTGATATCCGTGACCCGGCGCTGGGCGAGTTGCTGCGCGAGCGGGCCATCGATGTGGTGGTGCACCTGGCGGCGGTACTGGAAGACTCTGGCGACCGGGCCCGCGATCACGACATCGACGTGAACGGCACCCGCAACGTGCTCGACGCCTGCGTCGCCGCCGGTGTGGCACAGCTGATCGTCACCAGCTCCGGGGCCGCTTACGGCTACCATTCCGATAACCCGGCCTGGCTGGACGAACAGGACCCGCTGCGTGGTAATCCGGAATTCGCTTACTCCGACCACAAGCGCCTGGTGGAAGAGATGCTGGCGGCGTACCGCCACCGTCACCCGGCGTTGCGACAACTGGTGTTGCGGCCCGGCACGGTGCTCGGCGAAGGCACCCGCAACCAGATTACCGCTTTGTTCGAGCGCAAACGGATTCTCGCCATTGCCGGCTCCGACTCGCCGTTCGTGTTTATTTGGGACCGGGACGTGGTCGGCGCCATCGCTCAGGGCGTCGAGACCGGCGCCCAAGGCGCCTACAACCTGGCCGGCGATGGCGCCCTGAGCGTACGCCAGGTAGCGACGATCCTGGACAAACCGTTGCTGGTGTTGCCGGCCAGCGTGTTGAAGGCGTCGTTGTGGCTCGGGCACCGGCTGGGCCTGACGCCGCACACGCCGGCCAAGTTGAATTTCCTGCGCTATCGACCGGTACTCGCCAACCGCCGTTTAAAAGAAGAGTTCGGTTACCGTCCAGCGAAAACCTCGGAGCAAACGTTTCGCTTTTTCGTCGAGCAGGCACGGGCACGGGGGCAGCTATGAGCGATCACATCGAGACCACCACGCTGATCACCGGTGCCGCATCCGGGTTGGGCTGGTCTTTGGCGCGGGCGGCGTTTCAGCGCGGCCATTCGGTGATTCTGGTGGACCGGGACGCGGTCGCGCTGGCGGAAAAAAGCGCGCAACTGGCCAACGAGGACCGCGCGCGAGTCCGCCACTACGCGCTGGATATCACTGAGGACGCGGCCCGCGACCGCCTGCTTCAGGACATCGCCGATGGTGGCCGCCTGGATGTGCTGATCAACAACGCCGGCATTACCCATCGTTCGCCAGCGGCGCGCACCGACATGAAGGTGTTTCGCCAGGTCATGGCGGTGGACTGGGAGGCGCCGGTGGCCCTGACCCTGGGTTGTCTGCCGTTGCTGCGCGAGAGCGGTGGTTGCGTGGTCAATATCGGTTCCATGGCCGGCTGGATGCCGGTACTCGGCCGTGCCGGCTATTGCAGCGCCAAGGCCGCGCTCACGCAGTTCTTCGAAGTGCTACGCGCCGAAGTGGCGGACCAGGGCATTGGGGTGTTGATGGTATACCCCAGCTTTCTGGCCACGCCGATCGAAACCAACGCCCTCGGCTTCGACGGTAAGCCCGCCGCCCATGCCCGCTCGTCGGTGGGCAAGGTGCGCAGCGCCGACTGGATGGCCGGCCGCATCCTTGAGGCGCTGGCGCGCGGCGAAAAGCGGCTGTCCCCGGACCGCTTCACGGTATTCGCCAGCCTGTTGTGGCGGCTGGCGCCGAATACCTATCATCGTCTGATGCGCCGTCGTTTCGCCGTGGAACTGGAATCCTGAATGTTGGAACTGTTGTTGTCGCCGTGGGTGCTACTGGGCCTGTTTGTACTGCTGGCGTATACCACCGAGGCGATGACCGGCTTCGGCTCCATTGTCATCGCCCTGTCCCTGGGGGCGCTGGTGTTGCCGCTGGATACGCTGATGCCGGTGCTGGTGCCGCTCAACCTGCTGCTTAGCGGCTACCTGTCGCTACGCTACTGGCGGCTGGTGCACTGGCGCCTGCTGCTGCGCGGCATTCTGCCGTTGATGGCGGCGGGTACCCTGGCCGGCTATCTGGCGCGGCCCTGGCTGGGCCAGGCGCTGCTGCAAACCCTGTTCGGCGTGCTGATCGTGGTGTTCAGCATTCGCGAACTCTGGCGCCTGCGCCACGGCCCGGCGCCGGCCAGGCCCCATGGCGCCGGGTGGGGCCGGGTCTGGATGTTGCTGGCCGGCGTTACCCATGGTCTGTACGCCTCGGGCGGGCCGCTGTTGGTGTACGCGCTGAGTGGCGTGGCTCTGGATAAAAGCCGCTTCCGCGCCACCCTGATCATGGTCTGGTTCACTCTTAACGGTTTGCTGACCCTCGGCTACGCCGCCCAGGGCGCGTTGCAGCCGGTGTGGCCCAAGCTGGCCGCGCTGGCGCCGGTGGTGCTGGCGGGCATCGTGCTGGGCGAACTGCTTCACCATCGCGTCGACGAACACCGCTTTCGCCAGGTGCTGTTTGTGGTCTTGTTGCTGGCTGGAACCGCGCTGGTGTTCTAGCATCAGGAGGTAGCAACCAGGAGGGCGCCATGTCCGCAGTGGAAATTCGACCGGTGAGCGGCATCGCCGTGGAGCCATGGCTGGACGAGCTCGCGAATCTGCGTATCCGTATCTTTCGCGATTACCCCTACCTGTACGACGGCTGCGCGGAGTACGAACGGGATTACCTGGATCGTTACGCCCGTTCCAAACAGAGCGTGGTGGTGCTGGCGATGGAGTACAACCGCCTGATCGGCGCCGCCACCGGGTTGCCCCTCAATGACGCCGACCCGGAATTCGTGGTGCCGTTCGAGCGTCACGGCCCGCCCCCCGAGCAGGTCTTTTATTTCGGCGAGTCGGTGCTGCTGCCCGAGTACCGGGGTGAGGGCGTGGGGCATCGTTTCTTCGATCTGCGGGAGCTGTACGCTCAGGATTTCGGCTACTCGCTGACCGCTTTCTGCGCCGTGGTGCGTGATCCGGCGCACCCCCGGCGTCCGTCCGATTATCGTTCTCTGGAGCCGTTCTGGCACGGGCGCGGATACCGGCCGGACCCCGCGCTCACCGCCCGTTTCCCCTGGAAGGATCTGGGTGACAGCGAGGAAACCGAAAAGACGATGCAGTTCTGGGTGCGTGACGCCGCCGCGACGGACGAGGAAATGTAAAATATGAACGTCTAGTACGTTCGCCTCATGAAGAGCGCGTCAACGCCGGTCTATAGTCGAACCCACTGGAGAGGGTAACTATGGACTGGTCCTACCTGAAAGGGCGCCTTTTGCGCGGCCTGCTTATTATCGTGCCATTGGCGTTTTTGGCGGCGTTGATCGCCATGGCGGTGGCCGGGTAAGCGTTCGCCCGCGCCGCAATGCCCGCTACCGCCGGCGCAAGAGCGCCACCGGATTGTCCGCCATCACCAGTTCCCAGCCTTGCTCCCGCGCCAGCCATTGGAATGTCGCCGGTTGCCAGAAGCACACATGGGTGGGGTCGCGTCGGTAATGCCAGCGCGGGAAACGCTCGTCGTCAGTCAGAAAGCGGGTCATCACCCCCAGCCAGCCCCCCGGTTTCACCAGGTCTTCGAACCGCCGCCACTCCCGCTCGGGCCAGTGAAGATGCTCAAGCACCTCGGTACAGGTCACGAAATCGTATTGTCGGTCGATTGCCGCCGGGTCCGGGGCGTAAATTGGATCGTAGACGTGCATCGGGTGGCCGCGTTCCTCCAGCATGCGCGCCAGAGCCGGGCCCGGGCCGCAGCCGAAATCCAGGCCCCGGGCGCCGGCGCTCAGGCGCTCGCAAAGTGGCGCGCCCAACTGATCCAGAAAACGTCGGTACCCGGGGTCGTCCGTTTCATTACGGTGCAGGTCGTACTGAGCTTTTTCGCCGGCGCGGTCCGGTAATTGAGTGACGTCGAGGAACGTCAGGTGGCAGCGGGCGCAGCGCAGATAGCGGCGCCCCTCCACGGTGGCGAAAAGCTCGGCGTCGGGTCGCCCGCACAGGCGGCAGCCGTTCATGGGGCGGTCAGCCACTCCCGCAGGCTGTCGTAGGTGCGCGGGTCGTCGAGCATTGCCATATGGCCCATGCGATGGAACAGCCGTCGGCTGAGGTTTTCGGCGTCGGGGTAAAGCCGTTCGGCGAGGGCGCTGTCCACCCGCACCAGCCAATCACCCAATGGATTGGCGGTGTCCTCGTCACTGAGTGAACCGGCCAGGAACAGCTGCTTCACGTGCGGGTCCAGTGGCACCTTGCCGCTGGGCCGGGCCTCGTCCAGCGGCCGGTCCCGCCATTGCTTTTCCAGCACGTAGCCGAATCGCAGATCCCGAATGCCATCGGAGCGCAGATTGCCCAAGCGCATCAGCGGGCGCGAGTAGGGGGTGACGCCCAGCAGCCGGTTGGCCTGGTTGCCGACCCGTTCGAGTACCGCCCCCTGGTGGGGCGCGCCGAGGCAGGCCAGATGGCTGATGCGCTGCACCCAGGCGTCGCCCCGTTCGCGCCCCTGATGCAAGGCGCTGCGTGACACCAGCCCGCCCATGCTGTGGCCGATCAGAATCACGCGCGAGGGCAAGGCGATGCTCGACAGCAGGTCGGCAAGTGCACGACCGTTCTCTGAGATGTGCAGGCCGGTGTTGTAGCGCAGGGTGCGGATTTGCGCGTCCAGTTTTGGGCCGGCCCAGTCGCCGAAGGCGCGGGCGGACGGGTTGTTCCAACAGCCTTCGTTAAGGCAAAGCCCATGCACGAACAGTATCAGGGTGTCCCTTTCCAAAGACGGTGCCTGGGGCAGCATGGTCATCGGCAGCGCGTAGTTGCTGTCCTGGGTGTGCAGCAGTTGCCCGAATACCCCGTTCAGCACGCTGCGCAGATCCAGATTGTCGCGCAGCTCCTGTTCCGGATCGGTGGCCAGATGGGCGAAGCTGGCAAGATTGCCGGCCTGGCGAAACCCGTAACGAATCAGGTCGTACACGATAGGCGCGGCGGTATAGCCTTCGCCGCGGATCTTGAATGGGTTGGCGATGGTGCCGTGCATATCCTGCACCACTTGTGTGACTTCCCCGCCCATTGTTGTTAGTAACTGGGCGAGCCCGCCCAGTTGATGGCTTAGTCGTTTCATCCCCAGCTCCTCATGCGCTTATCGATCATAGCAGGGTTGCCGCGGTGCCCCAACGCCGCTTGGGGCCGCGCTCCGCTGCTCTTATGGAACGTAAAATAGAGGAAAATCAATGGGGTGGCCCCTGTTCAGCGGCGAAGCAGAACGATAGATTGCCATTCAACGTTCACGACACGTCGAGGAGTGACTATGCGTACGTTCAGTAAAGGACTGTTAGTAGTGGTATTTGGCGGCCTGTTGGGTCTGGCCGGTTGCGATCAGCAAGGCCCGATGGAGAAAGCCGGCGAGAGCGCCGACGAGGCCGTTGAGGACGTCACCGAAGATCAGGGCCCGATGGAAGAGGCCGGTGAAGAAATGGGCGACGCCTGGGACGAAACCAAGGAAGCGGGCGGCCAGATGGGCGAAGCCATGGACGGTGACGAGAACCAATAAGGTTTCGTCAGCGCCCCAAAAAAACCGCCGGCTTCCTGGCGGTTTTTTTATGTCTGGGCGGCGGCGAGGCCCGGGCTGAAGAGATACATTCGACTACATCCGTTCACCCAAACGGGACGCATTGTGTCTTTGGCCTTCTTCCTGGGCTGGCTAGAGTGGATGCGTATTGGGTGGCCCTTTGCCACCCGTGATCAGGGGCGAACATTGCGGGCCGCCCGGCCCGCTAACCAGGAGTGATCCGATGGCTTCCCAGGGACAAAAAGCGGTGTCTGAATCGCCGCTGCGGCTCGCCATCGAGGCGCTTCACGGCCGCGCCCGGGCCCTTTCCGAGTACTATTCCGTTTACCGTTCCGGCGCGGGCCCCCGTGCCCGTGGCCGCCGCCATCAGCGGGTCCGCGAACTGCGCCACGATATTGTCCGTCTGCAGGCCTGGGCCTGGTACCTGTCGGTCGCTGATCGCCGGCCATGGTGGTGGCGCGCGCTGTATCGGCTGAGTGGCGTGTTCGGCCGCGATCAGCGAGAGCAGGCCGGCCGGCGGCGCCACCACCGGGCCGGCATTCAGCGGCTGAGCAGCTTCAGCGTGGTGGACCGCGCCTATGTGGCCCACATGGAAGATTTTCAGGGGCGCTTGTTGACCTTGCAGCTGGCGCAACAAAGCCGCTCGGACCCGCGCCGCGCGGTTTGTCAGCAGCAGCTGGAGGACACCGTGCGAAGGTTGTCCGAACACCGCCGTTGCCTGGCCGAAAACGCCGGCCGGGTGGCGGTCATCTGCTGGGCGTTGGCCCGGGTGCTGCGGGTGCGGGGCTGGCTCGGTCTGGATGGCGGCGAGCCCTGCGTGGTGGATTCATGAGCGCGTTACCCCGGGACGTTGATACCCGCCTACCGGTGGTGTTTACCCTGGCCGATTTGAAGCAGCAAGTGCCCGACGATGAGGACGGCGCCATGGCGTTGGCCCTGCGCTGGCTGGAAAGCGGTCAGGTTCGCCAGGTGGCGCCACCGCGCCCGGTGTTTATCCGGATGGGCAGCGGTGAAACGCCCGCCGAGGTCGACCTGTGCCTGGCCCTGCGGCGCGCGTTCCCGTCACTGGTGGTGGTGGGCGGCTCTGCGCTCTGGCGTCAGGGCATCAGCCGCCAACGGGACGCGGTGCTCGACTGCGCCGTCAGCGAGCCGGTGGAGCGCTGCCCGTTGCCCGGCGTCCGCTTGCATCAGCGCCCGGCGGGCTGGCTGGACGCGGTGTCCAGGGCCGGGGGCTTGCACGGGCATCTCCACGAGGTGCCGCTACTGAGCGCGGAAATGGCCGTGGCCGACGCCGCCCGCTTCACCGACGTCTGGGTGCCCGACCGGGACCACCTCGATTGGCAGACCCTCAGCGCCGAGCGCATCACCGCGGCCCAGCAGGCCATGAACGCTTTGTGATACCCCTGAGATAGGACGATGGCGCATTGACCCGTTGCCGCCGCGCGGGTATAAATGCGAATCGTTATCAGGATCACTTTGAGTTATCTATGCTGTTCCTCCTCACCGCCGTCCTACTGACGGGCACCGCTTTGCTTTACCTTTCCGACCGGCAACAGCGGGCGCTCGCTCAGCCATTGCCGGCCGCCGCCCGGCTTGCCGGCGTGATTCTGGTGGTAGGCGGCTTTGCCGGTTGGGGTTGGCGGCTGGGTCCGGGCGTGGGGCTGTTCACGGCCTGCTGGGTGTTCGCCCTGGGGGCCATGTTGCCGCCGATTCTGGTGGGGCATCGGGTGGACAGTTACCGGCGCCCCGCGCGCCACCGGGGCAACGCCCCCGGGGAGGCGGTATGAGAGCGCTTTTGGGGGGCGTGCTCGGGCTGCCGCTGGCGGCGATGTTGTGCGGGCTGTTGGCCGCGGTGATCCCGGTGGACTGGCGCGATTGGCTGGTACTGATGATGTTGCTGTGCCTGGTGTTCTGGGCCGCTTTGATCGTGCTCGCCGGGGTCGCCTCCAGCCACTGGCGTGCCGGCGTGATGTTGCTGGTCGCTAACGCCGTGGCCTGGCTGTTGCTGCAAACCACCACGCTTTACGGGGGTGCCTGATGCGCGTCGATACCATGAAACGGCAGATTGATCTGCATGCCTGGGTGGGCATCGTTTCCGGGCTGGCGTTGTTTGTGGCGTTCTTCGCCGGCGCCATCAATATGTTCCATCACGAGCTGCACCACTGGCAGGAGCCTTGGCAGGCCAGCGAGCCGAGCGACGCCAATATGCAGGTGTTGCTGGACACCGTCATCGCCAGGAATCCGGAGGCGGGGAACTGGATGTTCCTGATTCCCGGTGACGAGCCGGCCGCGATCTGGCAGGAAAGGGTCGACGGCGAAGCGGTCTGGCATACCGAGCACGCCAGCGACTTCAATGACGCTGGAGAAGCCGTCGAACGGCCCCACTCGGAGCTGGCCGGTTTTATCAACGAGCTGCATTTCCGTCTCGGCATCCCGGTGGTGGGGCTGTACCTGATGGGCGTGATTTCGGTGCTGTATGGTGCCGCGCTGATCGGCGGCCTGGTGATTCACTGGCCGAAGATGAAAAAGGAATTCTTCGCGCTCAAGCACCAGGGCAATCTGCGCCGATATTGGAAAAACCTGCACAACCTGGTGGGCGTGATCAGTTTCCCGTTCCATCTGATCTTTGCGGTCACCGGTGCCGCCATGGGCTGCTTTGCGTTGATCACCCTGACCCTGGGGGCGCTGGCGTTCGGGCCCCAGTTTCAGGGCGCCGCCACCGAGGCCATGGAAGCCTGGCCGACCGCGCAAGCGAGTGGCACTGCCGCGACCATGGCGCCGGTGGACCGCTACCTGGCGACCGCCCGCGAGCAGCTCCCGGAAATGGACGTGGGCTGGATCGAACTGCAGCAGTACGGCGACCAAGACGCCGTGGTCGACGTGGCCGGCTCCGTGCCGGGCGTCGTGGCCCACCACGCCCATGTGGTGATGCGCGCCGATAACGCCGAGTTATTGACCGTGTCCGCCCCCGGGGCGCGCCCGTTCAACCATTTTCTGTTGTCGCCGGTCTATTCGCTGCATTTCGGCGACTATGGCGGGTTGTTCGTGCGGCTGCTGTACTTCGTGCTGGGCCTGCTGGGCTGCCTGTTGTTCGTCTCCGGCAACATCATGTGGAGTGAGCGACGCACCGACCGCCAGGGCCCGAGCCGGGCAGCGGCCATCATGTTGCGGCTTACCCTGGGGGTGACCTTCGGCGTGATGGCGGGTATCGCGGTGTCGTTCATGGCCAATAAGCTGGCGATGTATTCGCCCTGGCCCGGCGCCACCGTGGTAGCGGAAAAGGCGGCGTTCGTCGCCACCTTGCTGGTGGCGGTGCTGAGCGCGTTCCGGGTGCCGCCGTTAAGCACGGCGCGAGTGTGGCTGCCGCTGTGTGGTGCGCTTTATGTGCTGGTGCCGCTGCTGCAGGGCGCCATCGAGGGCTTCGCCTCCTGGCTGGATCCGGACCGCTTGCGGGTCAACGGGGCGCTGCTGGCGATCGCCGCCAGTTTGTTCCTGATCGATCGTCTGCGCGCCGGCCGCCTGCGCCAGGCCGGGCCGCATCCGCTCTGGGTGGGCGGCATCCGCCCGGACGCGACCGGACCCGCCGAGGCCGGCGTCGCCTGAACGCCGCGCCATGCCCTGGTCCGCGCCGTGATTCTTTTTGTGCGCCGCTTTATCGCGCGTTAGAGGCCGGATAGACGACGTTCGCCGCTAAAACGGCACTTTGTGTCTGTCTGTAGCGCTTCCCGGTTCCGCCGTCATGGTCCGGTCATCCCGCCAAGGAATACTCCTCGCTTGTTTTGGTACGGGGGTTCCTTATGAGTGTATGGATAGCGCCGGTGGTTTTTATCACCGCGTTGCTGGCGGCTTGTGGCGGCGGTGGGGGCGGCTCCGACAGTGACCCGGCGTCGCCGGAGCCTTCGAACCGGGCGCCGCGGGCGGTGTTGGAGGGCCCGGCCCGGCTGACCGCCGGCGGCGAGGGCATCTTCCGGCTTACCGCCGAGGACGACGACGGACGGATCGTGTCGGTGACCTGGAGCGTGGACGGGGCGCTGACCGTGACCGAGGAGCTGTCACGCAGCCTGACGGTGCGGGTGCCGGTATCGGCGGCGGACGGCGAAGCCCGGGTCCGGGTGCGGGTCACCGATGACGGCGGCGCCTCCAGCGACGCCGTGAGCACGGTGACCATCGATGCCGACGTCGGCGTTACGCCCCGCGTGGACGCCGGCCAGGACCAGCGCGTCGATGAAGGCGAGGCCCTGCAGCTTAACGGCGCGGCCACGGTGCCCGCGGGCCGGTCCCTGCGCCGCTTGAGCTGGCGACAGATCGACGGGCCCGAAGCCGTCATCGACGGCGCCAGTGATCAGAACCTCCTGAATATCATCGCGCCTCAGGTTGACGCCGACACGGCGCTCACCTTTGAGTTGGAGGCCGAGGATTCCAGTGGCGCCGTGGGCCGGGGTACGGTCACCGTCACGGTGGCGGATGTTCTCAACAACCCTCTCCCGCAGGTGGATGCCGGCGCGGACCTTACTGTGACCAGCGGTGAGCGCGTGGTGCTGAACGGTTCGGCCAGCGATGACGGCGCCGTGGTCAGCGTGCTGTGGCGGGTCTCGCCCGGCGGCCCGGCTCTGGCGCTCGAGGGCGAGCACCAGCTACAACTGACCTTTACCGCACCGCCGGTGGCCGAGCCCACCGACGTGATGCTGTCGTTGTCCGCCGTGGACGATCAGGGCGGGCGCGCCAGTGATGAGATCACCGTCACCGTGTTGCCGGCGCCGGCGAACGCGGCCCCGCGTATCGACGACGCCTATGCCGACCCGGGTGTCGTCAGCGGCGGCGAAACGGCGCGCTTGCTCGTCGTCGCCTCGGACCCGGACAACCACCCTTTGCAGTACCGGTGGACGCAACGCGATGACGGCGCCCCGGCCGTGGCCATCGACGATGCCGACACCCGCGACGCCGCCGTGACCCTGCCGCATCTCGATCGGGCCACCGTGTTCGCTTTCGAGGTGACGGTGTCCGACGGAGATATTGAGACCAGCCGGGCGGTGACCTTGCAAGCCACTCCCCGGGCGGTGGCTTCACCCGGCGTGTTTCAATGTTTGATCAGCCCGTTGCAAACCGGATGCCCGCTGGCGCTTCTGGGTGAATTGTTGGACCCGGCCGGCATCGGCTCCTGTCTTGCTGATCCGCGGGGTCCGGCGTGCCCGTTTTCGGCGCTGGCGCGGCTCGATGAAGGCGTGGAGGGGTGCCTGCGCGATCCTGCCGGCGGCGGCTGTGAGGTTATTCTGGGTAAACTCACTGACCCGCTTTATGTGCTGGAGACCTTGCCCCGGGCCGAGCCCGCCGACCAGTGCACGCCGGCGTTCGATGAGCGGACCTTCGAGCATTACATCGGCGCCATACACGAACACACCGGTTATTCGGACGGCGCTATCAGCTCGCGGCCCGCGGAGGTGTTCGAGAGAACCCGTTCGCTGGGCCTGGACTTCGCCGCCGTCACCGATCATTCAGACAACGCCCGCCTGCCGCTTTCGGTTAACGGCGATTGTTTTTCCGAACGCTTCTTTGAATGCTTGATCGCCGATGATGACGCCCCCTTTGATTCTTTCCGTAAGTGGTCCGCCACCGAAGAACAGGCGCTCGCCGCAAGCGATGATGGCTTTACGGCGATACGCGGTTTTGAATGGACGTCGGATCGCTTTGGACACATCAATGTGTTGTTCGGCGAGAATGTCATCAACGCCAAAACCGGCCCTGGCTATGCGGTCTCCATGGGGCTGTTCTGGCAATGGTTCAGCTACCCGGCGGCGTTCGGCGGCGGTGGCGACAGCCTGTTGGTGTTCAGCCATCCCGGGCGCGAGGACGCGCTTGAGCAAATCGTCGAGCCGCTGGGTGGCGACCCCGCCTATACCTTTAATGATTTCCGCTATGTGCCCGCCGCCGACCGCCGCACGGTGGGGCTGGAGGTGTTCGGAAAAGGCTCGGAATACGATTCCGGCGGCCCCGGTGGAAGCTGGCTGGCTTACGCCCTGGACAAGGGTTGGCATCTTGGCGCGGTGGGCTCGGAAGACCATCACGATCAGGAATGGGGCGACCCGGATTTGCCGAAGACGGTATTGATCGCCCGGTCCCGGGACGCAGCGGATTTAAAAGAGGCGTTGTCGGCGCGCCGCTTCTACGCGGTGGCCCAGGGCTACAACGACTTGCGAATGACGGTGCGCCTGGACGAAAAACCGATGGGCAGCCGAGTGCGTCGACCGCAAGGCCAGCAATTGCCGATGCGGGTGTCGTTGCGTCGTGGCGGCGCCGATTTCATCGGCCGGATCGAAGTGGTGAGCAACGGCAACCGGGTGATCGCCACCGGTACGGGCGCCAGCTGGACCTCGACGCTCGGCGTTGCCGAAGACGAACGCTACTATTTCCTTCGCATCATGGATCCGGACAGCGGCCGCCCGGTGGCGTTTTCCAGCCCGGTGTGGGTGTTGCCTGGCGCGTCCGCGTTGCCGTTGTGTGAGGCGGACGGTGGCGGGCCCGAATCAGTCTTGTAGCAGGCGATCGAGGCGCTCGAGGAAGAACGGAATTTCCCGCTCCAGCTTGAACAGACGGGGCGAGAACAACCAGGTCTGGGTGATGCCCATCAGATGGGTGTAGCACAGCAACCCCAATTGGTCGGCGTTGTGGCGACCACTGATGAGCTGTTGCTGCTGAGCTTGCGCGACCAGGTTGGTGAGTACCGCGACCACATCCCGGGTGAGCTTGCGCTCGCGTTTCAGGGTGCGTTCCATGGTCGCCGTGAGTTCGGTTTTATTGAGCAGAATTTCGAAAGATTGGCGGTGCCAGCGGTTGTCCACCAACAGGCGCAGCCACTGCTCCGCGAATCCGTGGATGGCGCTCAGTGGGTGTTCCCGCTCGCCGCGCGCTGTGTCGATCAGATCGGACAGCGGCTGCTGCGAAAACGACAGCACCGCCTCGAACAGTTCGTCCTTGTTGTTGAAGTGCCAGTAAATGGGGCCCCGGCTGAAGCCCGCCTCGGTGGCGATTTTGGCCAGCGTGGTATTGGTGTAGCCGTTGCTGCTGAAAAGCTGCAGCGCCACCTCGACGATTTTGCGGCGGGTTTTTTCCGCGTCTTCTTTTGTTCGTCTCATCGGCAACGCGGCCGCCCCGTGCGAGCGAAACGTGGCGGCCGGCCTCCCTGTTCGAGTGAGTCTTACAGTTCGCCGTCGTCGGCCATCTGCATATAGGTGGTATCAAAGCGCAGCTTGATGTTGCCTTTGTCGCCCAGCACCTTGCCGCCCGGGAAGGCGATACCGATAAAATCGGCACTCGGGGCGCCTTCGCCCAATAAGCCGTGCTTGAACGAAAACTGGCGCACATCGTCCATGGCCTGGAAGGCTTCATCGCTGTTGGCGAAGGCCACCGCGGCATCCGGTTTCCAGAACATCTTCATGCCCGCGAGCTGGTCTTGATAGCCTTTCTGATCGGTACCGGAAGCCTCGCCGAGAAACGCCCGGGCGTCTTCGCCTTTCTGCGTGTTGCCCTCAAGAATGCCCATCACTTCGTACCAGGCGCCGGCCAGCGCTTTACCTAGCTTGGGATTGTCCTTGAGCGTTTCGGTGTTGACCAGCGTCAGGTCCTTGATGTGACCGGGAATCTGGCTGGAATCGAACGCGATTTCGGCACCCGGCGTGGCGGCCGCTTCACTGAGCAACGGGTTCCAGGTGACGATGTTGCGTACGTCGTCGCTGCTGAACGCGGCCACGATGTCCGCGTCCGAGGTGTTGACGATATTCACGTCGCGCTCGCTCAGACCTTGTTCTTCCAGTGCCCGGGCCAGCAGATAGTGAGAGACCGACAGTTCCACCAGATTGATGGTTTCGCCTTTCAGCGACGCGACGCCGCCGTCCGGGTCTTTCATTACCAGGCCGTCGTTGCCGTTGGAATAGTCGCCGATCAGCAACGCGGTAGAGTCGACACCACCGGCAGCGGGAATCGACAGCGCGTCCATGCTGGTCAGGGTCACCGCGTCGTACTGGCCGGCGGTGAACTGGTTGATGGACTCGATGTAATCATTGATCTGGGTGATCTCCACATCGATGTCGTACTTGTCCGCCCATTTATCCATGATTCCGGACTCGTCGGCGTACTTCCAGGGCATCCAGCCGGCGTAGATGGTCCAGGCCAGCTTGAAGCTGTCGCGTTCCTCCGCCAGCGCGGTGGAGGGTACCAGGAAAGAGGCTGAGATGGCCCCGGCAAGAGCCACGGCACCGGTCCAGTGAAGCGTGCGTTTGAATAACGTCATGGTGTTCTCCTGTACGGTCGGATCAGAACATTTTCAGGTAGCGTTTCACTTCCCAGTCGGAAACCAGGTTGTGGTACTGCGCCCACTCGGAGCGTTTGAAGTCGATAAAGCTGTCGAACATCAGATCACCGAACACGTCGCGGGACAGCGGGTCCGCCTCAAAGGCATCGATCGCTTCGTCGAGGGTGCGCGGCAGCATTTCGATGCCCATCGCCTTGATTTCGGCGAGGCTGTGGTCGTTCATGTTTTCCCGGTGCGGTTCGCCCGGCTCCCGTTTTTCGCGAATCCCTTCCAGGCCGGCGGCCAGCATCATCGCCGCGCCCAGGTAGGGGTTGCCGCTGATGTCCGGGGCACGGCATTCCACACGCCCGCCCTGGGACGGGATACGAAGCATGTTGGTGCGGTTGTTGTTGCCGTAGCAGCAGTACACCGGTGCCCAGGTGGAGCCGGACATGGCGCCGCGCTGCACCAGGCGCTTGTAGCTGTTGACGGTGGGCGCGATCACCGCGCAGATGGCGCGGGCGTGTTTCAGAACCCCGGCGATAAAGTGGTAGGCCAGTGGTGATACGCCGCACTGGTGGGGGTCGTCGCCGTCCGGCTCGAACAGGTTCTTGCCGCTGTCGATGTCCGCCAGGGACATATTGAAATGCGCGCCGCTGCCGGTACGGTCGGCGAACGGTTTGGCCATGAAGCTGGCGAAGGCGCCGTGCTTGCGGGCGATCTCGTTGGCCATCATGCGGAAGTACACCAGGCGATCGGCCATGTTCAGGGCGTCGGTGAACATAAAATCGGTTTCGAACTGGCCGTTGGCGTCTTCGTGATCAAAGGAATAGACGTCCCAGCCCTGTTCGTTCATGGCGTCCACGATCTCGTCGATGATCGGCAGGTTGTCCATCAGTACGCTGGGGTCGTAGCACGGTTTGTCGAGCACGTCGCGGTCGCTGATCGGCGCGAAGCCGCCGTCCCCGGTGTCCTTGAACAGAAAGAATTCAGTTTCGATACCCAGATTGAAGCTGAAGCCCAGCTCGGCGGCCGCCGCCAGCTGGCGCTTGAGAATATGACGGGAGCAGGCCTGGAACGGCTGCCCGTTAAGGTGCAGGTCGCTGGCGAACCAGGCGAGCTGACGGTTCCAGGTGCACTGGGTGGCGCTGGCGGCGTCGGGCATGGCGGCCACTTCGTCGTCGTTGATGTCTTGGGGTACACCGTCCAGGGCCGCACCGGTGTACAGCTCCGAACCTTTCATCATGCGGTCCAGGTGATTCAGCGGCACGAACTTGCCCTTGATGGCGCCGTGGATATCCACGTAGCTGGCCATGGCGTACTTCACGCCTTTTTCCGCCAGATCCTGGCGCAGGGATTCAACGGGTTGGTAGGCATTCATCGGTTTCTCTCCTGTCGGTTCCGTCGCTGGGCGCTCCGGTGCGCCTTGGCACGATTCCTTCATTCAATATACATGCCAGCCTGTATATATAATCCCGGATGCGCGGCCTTCCCGGTTTGCCCGACCCGGCGTGCAAGGAGAGAAAGAGTGTTTCAGAAACAAGGGTTTAACAGACAAATTCGGCTTGGCGATTTGCCGCTTAAAGAAGGCAGCGTGTTGCGTGACGCTGTGCTTACCGCGCACCAGATCGGCGAGTTGAACGCACGCCGGGACAATCTGGTGATCGTGCCGTGCTATTACGGTGGTACGTATGAGGGCAGCCTGCCCCTTGTTGGTGCGGGTGGCCCGCTGGCCGGCGGAAACTACTGCGTGGTGCTGTTCGATATGTTCGGCAACGGGCGCGCCAGCTCGCCGAGCCGTTGCCACCCGTCACAGTCGGGGCACCGCTTTCCCGCGGTCACTCTGGACGACAATGTGGAAGCCCAGCGCCGGGCCCTGCAGGTTTGGTTCGGCGATGTGGACATCGCGTTGGCCACCGGCTGGTCGATGGGCGGCATGCAGTCCTATCTCTGGGCGGCGCTGCATCCGCACCGGGTACGGCGCCTGCTGCCGGTGTGCGCCACGGCTCGTTGCTGGCCCCACAACCGGGTGTTTCTTGACGGTGTGCGCAGTGCCCTGATGGCGGACCCGGTGTACAACGGCGGTGATTATCAGCAGGCGCCACGGGCCGGGCTGAAGGCGTTTGCCCGGGTCTATGCCGGTTGGGCCTATAGCCAGGCGTTCTTCCGTCGAGGGCTGTATCGAAACCTGGGTTTCGCGGATATCGACGCGTTGCTGCGCTTTTGGGAACAGGACCATCTGGCTCAGGACGCCAATGATCTGCTCGCGGTGATGCACGCCTGGGAAAGTGCCGACCCTGGCGACAACGACCAGTACGGCGGCGATTACCGTATGGCTCTGGGGGCGATCACCGCGCGCACCCTGGTGATGCCGTCCCTCACCGACCTTTACTTCACCGTGGACGACGCCCGCCACGAGGCCGCTCTGATCAACGGCGGCCGCGTTGAGATTCTCAATTCCGACTACGGGCACGCCGCCGGCGCGCCCGGTCGCGAACCCGCTGCCATGGCTCAGTGGTGGCGCGCGATGGCGGGCCTGCTTGCCGCTCCCTGAGCTGTTAGTATAGGGCCATTAATTGCATTAATGGCGGGATAGGGGAGAGGCCATGCCTGGCGCGAAAGAAAAACCGGCGGCGAAGAAACCCAAGCGTAGTGCGAAGAACGGCACCCGGCTGGATCTTACGCTGGCAGCGGAAAAGGTGTTTGCTCTGAATGGACTGCATGGCGCGACTTTGCGGCAGATCCGTGAAGAGGCGGGGCAGAAGAACGAATCGGTGATTCATTACCACTTCGGCTCGCGGGACGCGATCATCGAGTCGATACTGCATCTGCGTTCGAAGCCGATGGACGACGCGCGCATGGCGATGATCGAACAGCTGCGCTCTGAAAATAATGGCGTCCCGTTATCATCCTGGCAAATCGCCCGCTGCTGCATCCTCCCGCTGGCGCATTACCTGCTGGATGCCGGCCAGGCACCGGGCTACTACATGCGGTTTTTGGTCCAGTTGCGTGTGGACCGGAGCGCCTGGCGACAGTTCAGTGGTCTTCACGACCAAGGGTTGAACGAATCGATCAAGGCGATGCGTGAGGCCAAGCCTTATCTGCCCACCAGTATTCTCGATCAGCGTTTCGTCAGCATGATGTATATGCATCTCAATGGCATGGCCGCCATCGAGCAAATACAGGGCGAGAAGCCGGAACAGTTCCGGCGCGAAGAAGCATGGATTCGGGTGCAGGATCTGATCGCCACGGCGGCCGCCTTTATGGACGCGCCACTGTCTCCGGAAACCGTCACGGCGATCCAGTCCGCCACCGCCAGCCAGCCCATGGACACCTACACCGACGTGGCGTTACGTCGTGAGCAAAGTGACGAGGACTGGCCACTGCGGCATTGATCAGGAGCCGATGCCAACGCGCTTGCCGTCGTAAAGGCTTTGCTCGTCTTCGCCGATGGCTCGCAGGGACACATTGGCGGCTTCGGTGAAAATCCCTTTTGCCATCAATGAGGTTTCTTCTTTGGCGCGTGCCCGGTTCACCGCCGCGCGTACCTGGTTGGCCCGCACATGCTCGGGTTCTGCATCCACCGCGAACTGGCAAAGGTGCCCGGCGACGCGCAGGTTGCCCTGTTCGAAGTGCTGTTGCGCGGCGTCGGCCAGGGCGTCGGCGCCGCCGGCCAGGTCGCGGACCGCGCGACCCAGATCGTCCGGATGGGCCGGTTTCAGGTGGGCGGGGTTGCCGTCGTACCAGCCCCCATAGAGGCGCCAGACGTTACGGATCAGAAATTCCGGGTCGTCGTAGGTGGGGTGCAAATAGGGTTTGTCGAGCATGCCCTCGGGAAGCTCTACCTGGCGCACAATATCCGCCAGCTTGTGGCCTTGGTTCATACCTTCCAGCGTTTGTTGGTGAATGCTTTCCAGAAACGAGGCGGTATCGTCGAGCAATGTCGCGACGCGTTCCTCACCGAACACCGCGGGACCGTGACCGGGCACTAGCACCGCCGGTTTCTTAGCCGCCATGGCGCGCAGCGCGCGTGCCCATTCCGCCGCGAACCTCTGAACCTTCTGCGGATTGCCGGCGTTCGGCGCCGCCCAGATGATGAAATCACCGGTGACCACGGTCCGCGCGTCGGCGATCCAGGTCCAGGTGTGATCGTCCGTTTCCCCCATGCCGTGATGCAGGGTCAGCCGTCGGCCGCCACGTTCCAGCGTCATTTCTTCTTCATAGAAGGTGTCCGGGTAGCGGTACTCTTGCGGCCATTTAAAGCCCGCCACTTTGAACTGACGACCATTAATGTGGGCGTTCCAGTCGGCGCTGTCGCGATAACGCTGGAAGCGACGGCGTATATTCGCCTGTGCGATCACCTCCGGCTTCTCCTCGCCGACGCGTTCTGCCTCCGCGTCGAACAGCGGTGTGCCGAACGCATGGTCCACGTGACCGTGTGTGTAGATGACATTGCGAATCGGCTTTTGTGACCACTCCCGGATAGCCTGATGGATGCTGCTTGCGGTGTGCCGGCTGCCGCTGTCGATCACGATCAGGCCGTCGTCGGTATCCACCACGGTGACATTGCCCACAACCCCGCGTGATGCGATGTACGCCAGGCCCTCATCAATCGGGATCAACTGGCTGCCTTGCAGGTGCCGGTTCCAGTCCCGCCCGAAGTTAAAACGCTCCCAGCAGGCGTCGCCGATAGCGCGAAGGTCGGTCTCGGTCATTTTGCTCTCCTTTTTCTCATACGGATCGGTCCCCGGATACGTGGGGTGTTACTTAAAGTAATGCTATGCAATTAAAAAAGATAGCTGGGGCGTGTGCTTTGGTTGCTTTTTGATCGTTTGTGGTGGCCTGTGTCCGTCACACCGCGAAATCAATGCGCCCGCCTTTTGAGCATCGACTGGCTGGACCTGGTGGCGTTTACGGTTGTGCTCGAAAAGGCGGCTTCATGCTTATATACGCGGTTTTTGCAGCCGAAACAGAGGATTAAGGCGGTTGCATGGAATCGGCCGCACTCCGTTGACGGTCGTTGGCGGCGATGCTGGCATGGCGGAGGAGTGGAGGTCTGGAGAATGACTGGTGGGTCGACAAGTCAGACCTTAAGAATGATATGTAATTGACACACATTAAAAATGCATGATCTGATAAGGCCTACAACAACACGAAAGCGGTCGTCACGGATCGCAGGAGGAGAGAGTGTTCGCCTTTTCCATACGGCAATTTGGCATGGCCGTGGGTCTGATGCTCGCGGCAGTGACCGTTTACACGTCTTTGTTCGGCATTTTCGATCCGAGCTATCAGCGCCCGCTGACGTTTGCCGCCTGCATCGTCGCGGCGGTATGCGTTAAGCCGCTGGTGACGATATATCCGTTGTCGGCGCGCGGTGGTCGCTTCCTGCTGTGGGCGTTGGACGCGCTTCTAGTGACGATGGTTCTGCTCGCCATTCAGCGTTTCGTCGTCAACGCGGACGGCATGCAGAACATGCTGGTGGATTACAGCCGTACCGATCAGTTTATCGCGCTGGGTGGTTTGATCGCGTTGATAGAACTGACCCGCCGCGAGTTCGGGCTGGGCCTGTCTCTGTTCGCGGCGGTGACGCTGGTGTATTGCCTGTTCGGTGAGATTCTGCCGGGCGGCTTGCGCCATGCAGGGTTCTCATTGGATCAGGTCATGCAGGGCATGTGGTACGGCTTCACCGGGGTGTTCGGTACCCCGGTGGCGGTGATGATCGAGCTGCTGTTCATCTACATTATCTTTGGCGTCATTCTGGAAGCCACTGGCGCTGGGCCGGCGCTGGTGCGCATGGCGATCCGGGTAACCGGTTGGTTGCCTGGCGGCCCGGCGCATGCCGCGATTCTCGCCAGCATGCTGTTCGGCACCATGTCCGGCAGTGTCGCCGCCAACGTCGCGGGTACCGGCGCTTTCACCATTCCAATGATTAAACGGCGCGGCTTCAGCCCCGCTTTCGCCGGCGCGGTGGAGGCGGCGGCCTCCACCGGCGGCCAGGTGATCCCGCCGGTGATGGGCGCCGCCGCCTTCATGATGGCTCAGCTCACCGGCACTCCGTACCTGTTGATCTGCGTGGCGGCGCTGTTGCCGGCGTTCTTTTATGTCGCCGCATTGTTCTGCGCGGTGTTTTACGAAGCGCGCCGGCAGGGCATCAAACCCACGCCGGCCGATGAACTGCCGGTACTTACCCGCCAGGACTGGGTGCTGTCGCTGATGTTCGTGGCGCCGGTAGTCACCGTGATCGCGGTTCTCGCTAGCGGTCGTTCACCGGCCATGGCCGGCGTTTGGGCGGTGATCACGGCGGTGGTGTTCGGCTTTTTGAACCCGGAAATGCGCCGCCGGCCGCAGGCGCTGTTCGGCGCGTTGGCTCGTGGCGGCGTCTCCGGTTCACGGATCATGATCGCGGTGGGCGCCATCGGCATTGTTATCGCGGGCATGGACCTCACTGGCTTGGGGTTGAGCTTCGCTCAGTCGGTGGCGGCGCTGGGCGAGCAAAGCTTGTTTATCAGCCTGCTGCTCACCGCTCTGGGCTGTCTGATTCTCGGCATGGGCATGCCGACACTGCCGGCGTATCTGATCATCGTGCTGGTCATGGGGCCGGCGCTGTCCAGTTTCGATGTGCCGATCGTTGCCGCCCACTTGTTCGTTCTTTACTTCGGCGTGCTGTCGGCGGTCACCCCGCCGGTGGCAATCGCCGCTTTCGCCGCGGCGCCGTTGGCCGACGCCAACCCGGTGAAAGTCAGTCTGGTATCCATGCGCCTGACCATGGTCGGTTTCGTGGTGCCGTTCTTGTTCGTCTTCAATCCGTCCTTGCTGTTGCTTGGCGACCACTTCGAGTGGGGCGCGCTGGTGTGGGGCGTGGCTCGCATCGTGTTGGTGATCTGGGCGCTGACCACGGCGTTCGCGGGCTTTGGCGCGGCGCGTTTGAGTACCGCCGCGCGGGTGCTGCGCTTCGTGATCGCCGGCCTGTTGGTGGCCAAAGGCAACAGCCTGGAGCTGATCGGTTTCGCAATGGCGCTGCTGACTCTGGGTGCCAGCTACTTGACGCCTTTAACGCGGCGCTGGAGCGGCGCCGCCGCAGGCAGTTCTTCAAGCGAATAACAAACGAATCTCGGGAGAATCATATGAGACATTCAAACCGTACGATGAAAGGCAACAACCCCATTGCGGCTCTGGGCAGAGTGTTGATGCTGCTAGCGGCCACGGCTTTGGCCGGGCACGCGGCGGCGGAAACCAACATTCGAATGCACACCGCCCAGGCCGGTTCTTCCCCTTACGTGTTCGCGGTGACCTTGCAATCCGTACTGCAGAAAAACCTGCCGGTGGATATCAACCTGACCGCCGGGATGTCGTCTACGCGGTCGACGTTGGATGCCTCCAAAGGGCAGGTTGATCTGTTTCTTTCATCGCCGTCCATCAACCATTTCATGAGCACCGGCACCGGTATGTTCGCGCAAATGGAGCGGGCGCCGGAGTTGTATAAAAACGTTCGCCAGATCATGAACTTCCCGCTCGGGCCCTACCACATCATCGTGCCCGCCGACTCTGGCATCACGTCGCTGAAGCAAATCAAAGGCAAGCGGGTGTTTATCGGGCCCCCGGGCGGCGCGGCCACTCTGGTGGCGTTGTCGATCGTCGAAGGCGCTACCGGCTATAAAGCCGGCGAGGATTACCAGATGGCGAAGCTTGACTGGAGCTCTGGCAATCAAGCCTTCCAAGACGGACAGGTGGATCTTTACATCGGCCCCACCGAGCTACCCTCCGCCGGTATTCAGCAACTGGCATTGCTTCAGGAAATACGCTTCCTGGATATTCCGGAAGAAGCCATGGGCACCGAGCCGATGAAAGAAGTCATGGGTTTGCCGGGCCGTACCATTATGAAAATTCCGCCGGACATTTATGGCGAAAACCAGGTCAATACCGAGCCGGTCAACGCCGTGGGCACCTGGGTGGGCCTGGGCACCCACAAAGACGTGGACGAAGAGCTGGTTTATCAGGTTACCAAAACTATTTTCGAGAACCTGCAGGCCTTCTATAACGCCGCTGAGTTCATGAAAACCATCAACGAAGACAACGCGCTTAGCCAGATGAACGGCAAGCTGCACCCGGGCGCTTTGCGCTACTACCGGGAGAGTGGCTTTGACGTGCCGGACAGCGCCATTCCGCCGGAGGCTGAATAATGGGCGTAATCAACACCCCCGATCTGGCCATCGATTCGTTGGACCCGCTATTCAAGCCGCGCTCGGTAGCGGTCATCGGGGCGTCCTCGACGCCCACTAAAATCGGCGGTTTGCCTATCGCCTTCCTGTTGGCCCAGGGGTTCGCCGGGAAGATCTATCCGATCAACCCGAAAGCCTCGGAAATTCAGGGCCTGCCCGCGTACCCCACGATCGGTGACGTCGCCGGCCAAGTGGATTTGGCGATTGTCGCGGTGCCCGCGGCGATGGCGCCCACCGCGGTGGACCACGCCATTGCCGCCGGCGTCAGCGGCATTGTGTTGTTCTCCTCCGGCTTTGCGGAAATCAGCGATGAGGGCGCGCAGGCCCAGGCCGCGTTGGTGGAACGTGCCCGTAACGCCGGCGTTCGAGTCCTTGGCCCCAATTGTCTGGGCTTTATGAATCTCGCCTATAAGGTGTTCGCGACCTTTTCGCCGGTGGTCGGGCAGGGCGTGACCCAATCGGGTCGTATCGGTTTGGTCAGCCAAAGCGGTGCTTATGGCGCCTACGCTTTTACTCTGGCCCGGGAGCGCGGCCTGGGCCTCAGCTACTGGATCACCACGGGTAACGAGGGCGGTGTCGACTTCGCGGATTGCGTGGCGTGGCTGGCCAAGGACCCGGATACCGATGTCATTCTCGGCTATATGGAAGGCTGCCGTGACGGCCGTAAATTGGAGCGCGCGCTGGCCGCCGCTCGCGATGCCGGCAAGCCGGTGGTCATCACCAAGGTCGGGCGTACCGAGATCGGCGCTCAGGCGGCGGCCTCCCATACCGCTGCGCTGGCGGGCGAGGACGCGGTGTTCGACGCGGTGTTCCGGCAGTACGGGGTTTACCGGGCGCATTCGATCGAAGAGTTCTTCGATGTCGGTTACGCGGTGTCGGTGGCCGGGCTGCCCAAGGGCAATGAGCTGGGCGTGTTCACCGTCTCCGGCGGCGCCGGGGTGTTGATCGCCGACGCCGCTGATGATGTCGGCCTGACCTTGCCGGCGCTGGCGGACAACGGGCAACGTCGCATTCGCGAGCTGGTGCCGTTCGCGGCGCCGCGCAACCCGGTGGATATTACCGGGCAAATCACCAACGACATGAGCCTGTTCGAGACCAGCCTGGACATCATGCTCGAAGACGGTGATTACCGGATGATGCTGGCCTTCCTGGCCGCCGCCGGTGGTGGCCCCATGGGCGAGGAGATCGTCCGCCAGATCGTGGCGGTGCGCGACCGTTATCCGGATCGGCTGTTCTGCGCGGTGTCGGTGTTCAAGCCGGAGGTGCGACGTCTCCTTGAGGAAAACGGTTGCCTGGCCTTTCAGGATCCGACCCGTGCAGTGCGTGCGCTCGCGGCCCTGGCCGGGTTCGCCAGCGGCTTTGCCGATGCGCCCCGCGCACCGGTGAACGGCGCCGTCGCGGAACCGATCCGGTTGCAAGCGAAAACCCATTCGGAAGCCGACAGCTTTGCGCTGTTGGCGCAGGCGGGTGTGTCAGTGCCCCAGCATCGTTTGGTGGCGTCCGCGGAAGAAGCCGCCGCCGCCGCCAAGACGTTTGATTGCCCGCTGGTCGGCAAAATCGCATCGGCCGACATCGGCCATAAGTCCGACATCGGTGGTGTGCGCCTCAATCTGGAAGGGCCGGAAGCGGTCGCCCAGGCGTACACGGAAATCACCGAAGCTGCCCGTAACGCCTGCCCGCACGCAAGCCTGGATGGCGTCCTTCTGTCGCCAATGGAAGGCGAGGGCGTGGAGTGCATCGTTGGCGTGCAGCGCGACCCCGCGTTCGGCCCGGTAATGATGCTCGGTTTAGGCGGCGTTTTTGTCGAGGTACTCGGCGATGTGAGTTTCCGAACCGCGCCGCTGACCCCCGCCATGGCCAGCGACATGATCGACGAATTGCGTGGCCGTGACTTGCTGTTCGGCGCCCGAGGCCGCCCGCCGGCGGATGTCGCGGCGCTCGCTGATTTGCTGGTTCGCGTTTCCGAATTCGCTGTTGCCGCCGGCGACGGCTTGGAAAGTCTTGATATCAACCCGGTGTTGGTGCGTCCCGAAGGCCGGGGCGCGGTGGCGCTGGACGCCTTGGTCATCGGTCGTGACAACGACCGTGAAACGTCTAACGAGGAAAATGTATGAGCGACAGTTACCCCACCGTTGATCCGGCCGCCTTGCGCGATCTGGCTAAACGCGCCTACCTATACACAGCGCCCCTGGTGATCATGGAGATGACACGAAAATGGCGGATGGGTAACGGCGCGAATGCGTTTAACCACGCACGCAAGCTGCTCAACCACCGCAGCCGCTGGATCACCACGCCGAATAACGACACGCTGTATTCAGACGCCTGGCTGGACCTTTCCCGAGGGCCGATCACCATTACCGTGCCGCCCACCGGTGAGCGCTATTTCTCGCTGGCGTTCATGGATATGTACACCAATAACTTCGCGATTCTGGGCACACGCACCACCGGTGGTGATGGCGGTCGGTACACCATTGTCGGCCCCAATCAGGCGGTTCCGGACGATGCCGGAGATGTGGTTCGCGCACCCACGCCGCGCGTTTGGGCTCTCGCCCGTGTGCTGGTGGACGGCCCGGACGATCTCGCCGCCGCCTGCGCGGTACAGGACGGGTTGTTTATTAACGAAGACGCCGTGTCCGAGGAGGTCACCCCGGGCGACCCGGTGCTGCGTGATGCGCCCTGGCGGCAATACCTCGCGGCGGCCAACGCGCTGCTGCGTAGAGAGCCGCCACCGGTGACCGACCAGGGCATACTGCGCCAGATCGCGCCCTTGGGCATTGGTCCGGATCAGCGTTTCGATGCCGAGCGCTTCGACGACGAGCAGGCCCGCGCCATCGAAGAAGGCGTGGAAGCGGCGAAGGATTTCCTGATTACCGTGCAGGGGGCCCGTGGCGCCGTGACCGAGGGCTGGACCTACCCCAGTGCGCGCACCGGTGATTACGGCCAAGACTATCTTTTGCGGGCGGTTATCGCGGTCGGCGGTCTGGGTGCCTTGCCGGTGGAAGAAGCCATGTATATGCGCGCCGACGGTGACCAGGCGCACGGCCTCTTCGACGGCAACAGCAATTATCACCTGCATTTTTCCGCCGGCGAGATGCCGCCGTTGGACTCGTTCTGGTCACTCAGCCTTTACGAGGCCATGGACGACGGCCAGTTCTTCTTTGCCGACACACCGCTGCGCCGTTACGCCCTGGGCGACCGCTCGCCCGGGCTCGCCTTTAACGACGACGGTTCGTTGGATATCTGGATCGGTGCCGATAACCCCGGCGAAGAGCGCGAGAACAATTGGCTGCCGTCGCCCGCTACCCCCTTCGCTTTGGTGTTCCGCGGTTACATGCCGAAATCGTCGCTGCGAAACGGTCGCTATCGTTTGCCCCGGGTTCAACGCGCGGGCTAGGCGGCCTTTGGTAAAGGAGATTTCCAATGACAGAACAACAGGATAACGAGCAACCGGAAATCGTCAGTGATTTTCTGCTGGCGCAAAAAGAATCAGTGCCTGTCGCCGACCGGGTTCACCTGGTCGGCGGCCAGGGCAACAGTGTGCTGGTGGAAACCGAGCGCGGCCTGATTCTCACCGACAGCGGCCCGGGCGGCAAGGTCACCCGGGCGATGGTAGAGCAAGTCCGCGCTTTGTCTGATAAACCGCTGCTGGCGATCGTCTACAGCCATGGGCATGTGGGTTACAACCACGGCATGCACTACTGGGTTGAAGACGCCAAACGTCGTGGCGACCCGGCGCCGCAGCGTATTGCGCAGGCGCGCCTGGCACGCCGCTACCGCCGCTACCAGGAAACCTGGGGGCTTCAAGCGCACCTTAATGGTATCCAGTTCAACGCCAGCATGCCTGAAAAACCGCCGGGAAAGTGGTTCACCTTTCCCACCGTGGAATTCGAGGAGCGGCATGTGATTGACGGCGGCGACCGCCGCGTCGAGGTGCTGGCCGCCCCATCGGAAACCGATGACGCCATGGCGCTGTGGATTCCCGACTGCAAGGTGCTCTACGCCGGCCCGGCGTTTATCAAATCGATCCCCAACATTGGCACGCCACTGCGGACGCTGCGCGACCCGGTGCGCTGGGCCGATACCATGGAACGCCTGATGGCTCTGGAACCGGAAATTCTGGTTCCAGAGTTCGGCAAACCGGTTAATGGCGCCCAATCGGTTCGTGAAGCCATGCAACTGACCGTGGACGCGTTGCGTTACTTGCGACGTGAAACCGTGGCGCGCATGAATCGTGGCATGAATGAGTGGGAAATCTTGCATGACATGGAATATCCCGAGGCGCTTTTCGGGCACCGCTGGATGAGCCCGAGCTACGGCATGCCGGAGTACATCGTGCGCGATATCTGGCGCTCGGAAAACGGCTGGTGGGATCGTAACGCCACACACCTGCACCCGGCCGCGCCCGGTGAGGTGAACGCCGCCTTGCGCGAAGCGGTGGCCGACCCCGATCACCTGCTGCGTTGCGCCGAGGCGCACCGTGACAACCAGCGCCCGCAGCTGGCGCTGCATGTTCTGGACCTGTTGTCCCCGGAGTCGCCGGCGGACGACTACGCGCGGCGCGCCCGCGCATTGAAAGCGGAACTTCTTAAGGACCTGGCCGAGGCATCACCGTCTTTTGTGTCGGCCCAGATATACCGTTCCGAAGCGGCCCGTCTCTCCGGCCGTTCCTAACCCTCATTGAATGAATGACACAACAAATGCTCGAGGAGACCATGATGATAAAAAAGAAACACCGCCTGTTTCGCTTGCCGGTTGGTATCACTGTTATGGCCGCCGCCACCGCTTTTCCGCTGGTAAGTCAGGCGGCCGCCGTTCAGGTTCTGGATCAGGTCACCAATCCGGAACAGTCCATTCATAAGCCTCTGGAGTTGTACGGCGCACTGCGGTTGTCCACGGAGTACTCCGATGCCGATGTCACCGCCGCCGAGGCCGACGCCAACCCGCTGTTGTCCGACGGCGATATCAGCGTGTCCAGTAACACCAGCATGTTCGGGTTCCGGGGCGAAGTGCCGTTGAACGACCGCTATATGTTCTTGTGGCAGTACGAGCAACAGGTGGATATCGATGACGATGACCCCGGCGACGTCTGGACCACGCGCGATTCCTTCCTGGGCCTGCAGAGCCCGGCCGGCACTTTTCTCGTCGGTCAGATCAACACGCCGTTCAAGAACATGGGCGTACAGTACCTGGGCTACTTCAATACCACCGTCGGCGACAGCCACGCCATTCTCGGCGCCGCCGCCAACGGCTCCGGTGCCCGGCTCGACCTTCTCGGCGCCAATAGTTTGAACTGGAAAATCAGAAAAGGTGATGTGTCCCTGGCCTTGCAGTACGCCGCCGACCAGGCCGGTTCGATCAAGTCCGTGGACGACAACGACCGCGCCAGTTACAGCGGCTGGTTGCGTTGGCAGCCGGGTCCGCTGGACATCAATGCCGCCTTTATCAACTACGGTGACTTCTTCGGCACCGGGGAGCTGGACGCCTATCGCGGTTCGGTGCGTTACAGCATCGGCCCAGCAATCGTCAGCGGCCTCTATGAGAACGTTGAACCGGAGAACTTCGCATCGTTGGATCGCGAAGCCTACGGTCTTCAGCTGTTCTACTCCGTGGTGCCGCGTTGGGTCGTGGCGGCGCAGTGGAACCATGCGGAAGAAAGCGAAGCCGGGGACGACGACGCGGATCAGTACAGCCTGGGCTTGTTCCATGCGCTCAATGATCGAGTCCTGCTGCACACCATGGTGACCACCACCAAAAACGGTGAGCAGGCGTCCTACAAAGGTGTTGACTACGCCCACGGCGATAAGCTCGCCACGCTCGCCAACCGCGACCCCTGGTCCGTGTCGGTGGGCGCGCAGTTGAAATTCTAAACCACCATCAGGTCCACGGTGCGGCTGGCAGGTCCCGCCAGCTCGCCTTCTTATGCCGGCATTCCCCATGCCGGCTTTTTTTTGTTTAACATGGTACCTCGTGACCGCCGAGCAACGAGGGCCAGGTTCGAAGTGATTACAGCCGAAGCGCTACGACAACAGTGGGCCAACATGGACGCGCCACGTGCCCGCGCGATACAGCAAGAGACCGCCGCCCAGGTGTGCTTGAATGCTGATCTGCCACCGGTCACCCGGGTGGCCGGCGTGGATGTGGGCTTCGAGAACGCCGATACCGCGCGCGCCGCCATCGTGGTGCTCGACTACCGTACTCTCGAACCGCTCGACTACGCCCTGGCCCGCATGCCGGTGGCCTTCCCCTATGTGCCGGGGTTGCTGTCATTTCGTGAGTGCCCGGTGATTCTGCGCGCGCTGGAGCAACTGCGCGTCTCCCCCGACGTGTTGCTTTGCGATGGCCACGGCATCGCCCATCCGCGCCGGCTGGGTATCGCCGCCCACCTGGGTGTGCTTACCGGCATGCCAACGGTCGGGGTGGCGAAGAAGCGCCTCACCGGTCGTCATGGTGAGGTCCCCGAAGGGCGCGGCGAATGGACGCCGTTGCTGGACCGCGCCGGGGACACGCTGGGCGCCGTCCTGCGCACTCGCGCGGGCACGCGGCCGTTGATCGTGTCCCCGGGCCACCGCACCGATCTGGCCACGGCGCTTGATCTGGTGATGACCTGCACCACCCGCTACCGGCTCCCCGAGACCACCCGCTGGGCGGACGGCCTGGCCTCGAACCGGGGGCAACGATGGCTCGCCCGCCTGGATGCGCTGCGCTAACCTGGATCGACAACATCGATAACACACAGGGAGAGCGTACATGAGCCATTTAACACAACGCCGGTGGCTGTCGTTGAGCGTGCTGCTGTTGGGCGCCGCCGCTTGCACCACCGCGCCGCCGCCGCCGCCGGAAGCGGAATACGGCGAGCCGGTCGTCGTCGAGGGGCCGTTGCCCTATCTGGGCGTGCACGGCCTGGGGATTGATCCCCAGGGGCGTCTGCTGGCCGGCAGCGTGGTGGGGCAATCGCTGTCCCTGGTCGACCGGGAGACCGGCTCGGTCAGCCCGTTGGTGGCGCCGCCCGTGGGCATGGCGGACGATGTCGCATTTGGGCCTGACGGCGAGATCGCCTGGACGGCCTATCTGGTTGGCGAACTGCGGGTCCGCAACGCCGCCGGTGAGATTCGTACCGTGGCCAGTGGTTTGCCGGGTGTTAATTCCCTCGCCTATACCGACGACGGTCGCCTGTTCGCCACCCAGGTGTTCATGGGCGACGCCTTGTACGAGATTGGTCGCCGCGGCGAGCAACCGCCGCGCAAGATTATCGAGGGCATGGGCGGCCTCAACGGTTTCGAGTTTGGCCCTGACGGCGATCTGTACGGCCCGCTCTGGTTCAAGGGGGAGGTGGTGCGCGTTAATGTGGACAGCGGTGAAATGGAAACCGTCGCTGACGGCTTTCAGATACCGGCAGCAGTGAACTTTGACGGCCAAGGCCGGCTTTACGTGGTCGACAGTGCCACCGGCGAACTGCTGCGGCTTACCCCGGGCCGTTCCGAAAAAGTCCGCGTCGCCCAGCTCAGCCCGTCGCTGGACAATCTCGCCATCGATAAAAAGGCCGGCCTGATTTACGTCTCCAACATGGCCGACAACAGCATCCAGGAAGTGGATCTGGCCGACGGTCGGGTTCGGGACCTGGTGCGCACCCGGCTGGCCGCGCCTTCCGGTTTGGCGATGGTCGGTGACCAGCTTCATATCGCCGACACCTTTGCTTACCGGGTGATGGACACCGGCAGCAATAGCATCCGCGAAGTAGGGCGCATGTGGGCGTCGCATCTGGAGTATCCGCTTAACGCCTGGGCGGATGAGCACGTGGTGGTGCTGTCCAGCTGGGCCACCGGCACGGTGCAGGTCTTCGACCGGGCCAGCGGTGAGATGACCCACGGCTTCCATGACTTCCAGGCCCCTCACGACGCCGTGCAATTGGCCGATGGCAGCCTGTTGGTCGCGGAGCTTGGCTCCGGGAGCCTGCTGCGTGTCAGTGGTGAGCAAGGCGAACAGCGGCAGGCGGTGGTGGTGGCGCTGGCCGGCCCGGCGGGTATGGCGTTCAACGCCGACCGCACGCGCCTGTTCGTGACCACGGCGGGCGGTTCCGTTTGGGCGGTGAACCCGATGGACTGGTCCAAGCGGCGGGTCCGTGATGGCCTGGCGATGCCGGAGGGCATCAGTGTCAGCGCGGCGGGCAAACTGCTGGTGATGGAAGTCGGCAAGCAGCGCTTGCTGGAGATTGACCCGCTGGACGGCGCCACCCGCACGCTGGCCAAGGGCCTGCCCGTGGGCCTGCCGGCGCTGGACGGCTTGCCGCCGACCGGTGTGTTCAATGATGTGGTGGAAGCGGCCAACGGTGATTTGTTCTTCACCGCCGACCGCGACGCCGGGCTGTACCGCCTGCCCCGACGCTGACGTCGGCGCGTTACTGCTTGGCGGGCAGCGTGATCCAATGACGGCTGTCCGGCGTCTGGCCGGACACCGTCTTCACTACCGCCAGGTAGTCACCGACGAACTCCACGATTTCCACCTGGCCGACGCTCTGCCCGGGGCGGAACGCCACCATCTGACCGGACGGGGCGCGCACCGCCTTGCCCGGCTCCCGCACATCCAGTTGCTGGCCTTGATTCAGGCCGTTTACCCGGCTGGCACTGACATACAGACCGCCGTCCTCGCCTTGGAACACACGGCTGGACCAGGGGGCCATGGCCACGCGCCGGTTGATCTCGTCCATGAGCGCCGCGGCACCGGCTTCGCTGTTGGCGAAGCGGTCGATGCGGTAGTGCGCATTGAGGCTGGTGTCGTGCAGCTCGGCGCTGAGCCCGTCACCGCTCTGCGCCGGAGACACTTCCACCAGCATGCGTACGCCGGGGTAAGCCGCCAGACTGGCCAGGCACGCCTGCGCGGCGGGGTCCTGCTGGCAGGGTTCGGCGCTGTTCAGGGTCTCAGCGACCAGGCCGCCGGGCAGCGGGCGCAGCCCTTGTTCGGCGGCGTCGGCGTAGAGCGTGCTGATCAGTGCTTCGCCGTCGCTAATGGACGGTGACAGCACCAGGCCGATATTGGCCAGCGGCGCTTCACCGTCGGCGGTATCGGGGCGTTCCGCTTTGCCGGCGCTGGCATTATTGATCCAGCGCTCCCAGAACGGGGTTTCCCAATTGGGTGTGTCGGTATTGAAAGCGGCTTGCGAGTCCACCAGGGCGGTGGTGTCTTCGGTGGTCATGCCTTGGGTGGCACAGCCTGCCAGGGTGCCGACGCTCAGCGGGCCGGCGATCAGGGCGGCGATCAGCGCGCGCCGGGGGATGATTTGAGTCATGGCGGTGGTTCCGGATACGTAACAATGAAGAAAGAGTGTGCGCAACCCTCGGTGGGCTTGTCCAGCGCCGTTTCAGGCTTTTAAAAACGACGAAACCGGGACAGCTTTCACTGTCCCGGTTCCGAAGTGGTACGCACTAAGTGGTACTAAGTGGACCTGTTGCTTAGAAGCTCACAGCCAGGTTAACGCTGGCCGCTTGTACGTCGTCGTCAGCGAAGCTGCCGCCGTTGGGGGGCGTCCCGCCGATCAGCGAGTTGCCAGCCAGAGTGTCGGCTTCGTTTTTCTCCAGAATGCCGTAAGTTACCCAGGTTTTGAGTGACTTGTTAACCTGGTAGCTCAACTGCAGATCATAGAACATGCTGGTGTCGCTAGCAGACGGGGCCAGGGGGCCCAGCGCATCGATACCGGGGTTGTCGATGTCCAACTGACCCACGGCGCCGGTGATGGCGAACTTCGGTGACAGGTTCCAGGTCAGCTTGCCGGCAATCAGCTGCTGATCGAAGTCTTTGTAACCGAATTTCTGGCCCATGGTGTAGACGCTGGTGGGGCTGTTGGTGGACTCCGGATTGTTATTGATCAGGCTGGAGTAAGTGTCGAAACCACCGGAGATCAGGCCGCCGTCTTGAGCGCCAGCGTATTGAACGCCCCAGTCCACCACACCTACGCTACCCTCCAGGCGCAGGAACTGTGATAGAGAGTCATCAGCGAAGAACATGCCATCGATAGGAACGCCGGGCGCCGCTTCATTAGTCAGCTCGCCATCCATGAAGTAGTTGAAACCCACGGTCAGTTTGGCAAGCTCACCGATATCGCCGTTGACGTAACCTGATACGGCGTTATTCGCCTGAAGGGCATACTGCTGAGTCCCGCTCGGCCCGGGGCCTCCATTGGCCGGGGCGCGGACTCCGGAATCATTCTTGAGGTAGTGAAGGAGGAGGAGGCTGGCGTTCACGCCGCCCATCTTACCAACAGCCGCCAGACCGAACTGGTCGCCGTTGTCCGCGTTCAGGAACGGGTCGCTGTCCTGACGACGGTCATAGATGGCTAAAACCTGAAGGTCTTTGCTGAACGGCTGGATCATCAGAATACGGTCCCGACGATCATCACACACCAAGAAACAGCTGTTGTAGCTGGTAGCCTGCCGGCCCACGCGGAAGACTGTATGGCCCATGGGGATTTGCACGTAACCCAGGTCCAGGCGAACGCTGTCGCCGGTGTTAGTGGTGTTGAACGCTTGGCCACCGGTCGGGCTGTTGCGGACGCTATCGCCAGACCAGCGGTCACCGGCCACTTCCACGCTGGTGTGCAGGGAGATGCCCGTGTCTTCGTCCAAGAAGTCCGTCTTCAGACGAATCAGATGGGCGAAGCCGTTATCCTCGTCGGTGTCGGAAGCGGCGGCTTCAAAAGCATCGGATTGAACGTAAAAACCGGTGGCACGGTACTCGATGCCGAAGTCGGTCTTCAGTGCCTGGGCAGCAGGGGACAGCGCGGTGGCGGCGCCGAATACGGAAGCCAGGCCGATTGCTTTAGTCAGTGAAGAGATGCGGAGTTTACGGTCGGCACTGCTGTTCAGCGCCCCCTGAGCTTTATTGGTCCACTTAAGTGCCATTGTTTTTGTCCTGTTTTCTTCGAAGTTTATTGGTATTTGAGGGCGTATTCCGGTTATCCAGCGCCGGCCTCGAAGCCCTCTTATATGCCCTTCCCAGGGCATCGTCTCCCGAGCGGACACCTTTACGAAGAAAGAGTCCACTAGACTTTCGGCGAATACCTGAAAAATCAGCCATTCACCCGGTTGTCACGAACTATCTTAGAACCCCTCTTGTCACAGACGCAATACTGTAAAACGCCAAAATACCCATTGGTATGTGGTTTATTTTCAGAGATGGGGGATAAGTCCGGCCGGCAATGTGAACACTGGTAAATTAATCAATGGGGCGCCCCGACTTTTTAATGTAAACAAAAATACCGGTTGGTATGTACGGGCTGTTTAGGGCGCCTGGATCTTTAATAGTAGCGGCATTCGCGTTTTCGAAAAATGGAACAGGTCACAGCCCGGTGTTCCATTTTTCGAGAAGGGAACAGGTGTTCACTAATATCCGGAGGCGCGGCCCGGGGGCGAGCACACTTTCTTTGGCAAGCCGAAAGTGTTGCAAGATATGTCCCTTGCGTGCCGCCCGGCCGGGTTATCGAGTTAACGGGTTACTCAAAAGGGGGCTCGCCCTGCCAGTCGAAAAAATCGGGCAGGTCTTCGGATACTTTGTCGGGGAACACGGCCGCTCTTTTCTGCAAAAACGAATCCACGCCTTCGCGCACGTCGGCGGAGCCGCCCCGTGACTTCATCGCCCGGCTGTCGAGCTGGTGCGCTTGCATGGGGTGTTCGGCGCCGGCCATGCGCCAGATCATCTGGCGGATCACCGCCACCGACACCGGTGCGGTCTGGTCGGCGAACTCTCTCGCCAGCGCCACCGCCGCCGGGTACAGCTCCTCCGGAGCGTGCACCGAGCGCACCAATCCGCGCTCCTTGGCTTCCGCCGCGCTGAACACGCGACCGGAGAAGCACCATTCCAGGGCCGAGGAGATGCCCACTACCCGGCTCAGGAACCAGGACGATGCCGCTTCATTGACGATGCCCCGGCGTGAGAATACGAAGCCGAACTTGGCGTTCTCGGAGGCCATGCGTACGTCCATCGGCAGCTGCATGGTCACGCCTACGCCCACTGCGGCGCCGTTGATCGCGCCGATTACCGGCTTGAGGCTGCGGTGGATGCGCAGGGCCACCTGGCCGCCGCCGTCACGGTGGGCGTCGTCCGGGCTGGCGCCTTCGCCGCCGCGCTTCTTGTAGTCGAAGGTGTCGCCGCCGGAAGACAGGTCGGCGCCGGCGCAGAAGGCGCGTCCGTGGCCGGTGACGATCACCACGCGTACCGCATCGTCGGAATCGGTGTAATCGAAGGCCGCGAGCAGTTCGTCTTTCATCTCCCGGGTAAAGGCGTTCATGCGGTCCGGGCGGTTTAGATACAGGGTGGCGATGCCGTCATCGACGGTGATCTCAAGGGTATTGAAGGCAGGCGTTTCCATGGTCTCTCCCGATGTTATTAAGTGTCTGCTTGATGGTGGTTAATAGAGGGCCTTCGAGGGGCCGGTCAGCCGCCGGCCTCGCCCACGGTGATGATTTTCAGGGTGTCGGTGCCGCCGCCCACGCGCACCGCGTCGCCTTTGGTGAGGATCAGACGGTCGCCGCGCTCCACCAGCCCCAGCCGTTGGAGTTGATCGGCCGCATCCCGATTGACCTGGCCGGGGTCGCTGGCCATCTCGAAATGTTGGGGCTCCACACCCCGGTAGATCGCCACCCGGCGACGGGTGCGAGGATCCGGCGTAAAGGCGAAAATTGGCATGCCGGAGCGCACCCGTGACATCAGCCGCGCGGTGGTACCGGTTTCGGTCATGGCGATGATCGCCTTCACGCCCTCCAGGTGGTTCGCCACATGCATGGCGGCGCGGGCGATGGCCTCATCGTTGTGGTTCATGCCTTGCTCGGGCCGGTCCTCGCTGGGCCGGCTCTGGTAGGTGCGTTCGGCGCCCAGAATAATGCGGTCCATGGCTTCCACCGTGGCCACCGGGTAGTCGCCGACCGCGGTTTCCGCCGACAGCATTACCGCGTCGGTGCCGTCGAGCACCGCGTTGGCCACATCGGAGACTTCCGCGCGGGTCGGCTGGGGGCTGTGGATCATGGATTCCATCATCTGCGTGGCGGTGATCACGAACCGGTCCAGGGCGCGGGCGCGACGGATGATGTGTTTCTGCACCCCCACCAGTTCAGCGTCGCCGATTTCCACCGCCAGATCGCCGCGCGCCACCATCACGCCATCCGCGGCCAGGATGATGTCGTCCAGCACCGCCGGGTCGGCGACCGCTTCGGCCCGTTCGATCTTGGCGACCATGTCGCCGTGGCCGCCGGCGTCGCGATACAGGGCGCGGGCCTGATGGATGTCGTCGGCGTGGCGGGGGAACGACAACGCCAGAAAATCCACGTCCAGGGACGCCGCCAGCTTAATGTCTTCACGGTCCTTGTCGGTCAGCGCCTGGGCATTGAGCCCGCCGCCCTGGCGGTTGATGCCCTTGTTGTTGGATAGTTCGCCGCCTACCCGCACCCGGCACTCGACCCGGCTGCCCGCCACATTTTCGACGTCCAGGGCGAGCAGGCCATCGTTCAGCAGCAGGGTGTCGCCGGGGCGGCAGTCTTCGGCGAGCCCGGCGTAGTCGGTGCCCACCTGGCCGCTGTCGCCGGCGTCCTTGTTCAGGGCGGTGTCGATGGTGAAGGTCTCGCCGGGCTTTAGCATCACCGGGCCGTCGCGGAATCGGGCGATGCGTATTTTGGGGCCTTGCAGATCGGCGAGAACGGCCACGTTGCGGGCGCGGGCGGCGGCTTGTTCGCGAATCCGCCCGGCCACCGCGCGATGGTCGTCGGCGCTGCCGTGGGAAAAGTTGAGCCGGAACACGTTGACGCCGGCGTCGATCAGGTTGGCCAGCGCCTGCGTGTCGGAGGAGGCGGGGCCGAGGGTGGCGACGATTTTGGTGCGTCGAAACATGGAGGCTGCCCTTTCAGGAATGAATTCGGGGCCTCATTGTTGCAGATATTCGGGGGCAGGTGAGGGGCTGGATGTTTATGGATGTGTCTGGTCACTGCCCGGCACCGACGGCGCCACCGGCTTGCGCGAGAAGATGTCGATAATCGGCGTGCCCTGCGCCCGCAGGATCGGTTCGATGTCACGATGCAGGGCGTGGTATTTGTAGAAGGGCACGCGCGGGAAAAGGTGGTGGATAGAGTGCAGATTCTGCCCCAGCCAGAACCACTCCACCGGCTTCATCCAGCCTGGCATGATCAAACTGTTGGTGTTCCGGTAGCGCTGCGTACTGCCATAAGGGTGGTGCGGCCGGTAGGCGAACCAGTAGGCGGTGAACAGGCCGCCGGCGAAGTAGCCGAGAATTACCACATAAAAGACGCCCGGCTGTTCGACCAGGCTCAGGTACGCCACGCGCCATCCGACGGACAGCGCCACTTCCATCGCGTAGATGGCGCGCTCCTTTATGGAGGCCGCCCCCCATCCTTGTTTGATAAAGAAGCTGTTCTGGACCCAGAGGAACCGCAGGCCGGTAATGAAAACGGCGATCGGGCCTCCGCGCATGCCGCTGACAAGGAAATCCGGATCCTTGCCGGGCTGGTTGGTATAGCGGTGATGGGTAAAGTGCTCAATACGGTGTGAGGCGTAGGGGATGGCGATAATCGGGGCGACCAGATATCCGCAGAGATCGTTAAGCCACTTCAAGCTGTCGTTCTGCCCATGGATATTGCCGTGCGCCGCCTCATGAAGCGGTGTATAGGACAGGTAGGTGAGAGCCGAACAAGCGACAAGCGCCGCCCAAGGCGACAGCGAACCGCTGGCAAACAACGCCAAGCAGCCGATAAACGCGCTTACCACCACAGCGGTGAGGGCGATTGTCGGCCACGCCACTTTCCCCATATAGTGTTTAGCGCTGGCGATGGCCTGTTTGTTCAGTGAGCGTTCGTCCATTGCAACCGTTGTCCTTGCGTAGTCGTGATCAGAAACTACGGTGTTCCAGCCACCAGCTGAATAGCTAGAGTGGCCATTAGGGGTGAATAAGTGGCCATTGTTTCCTTTCCTGAAAAGCCCGCGTTCTAGGATGTGCAACGACGAACAGCGCCACCCGGTCGCGGTGAGCCAGGTCATGATCCACTTTTCGCAGCGTCATGGCGTCGATAGGGCGGCCTGCCTGCTGGGGACCGGGATATCGGAACAGGCGCTTTCCGGCGGCGAAGGCTTCGTCACGCGGGCGCAAGAGATGCGCCTGATCGAGAACCTCATGCTGGCGCTTCCGGACGGCCCCGCGTCCGGGTTCGAGCTCGGCTTGCAATACAGTCTTGCCACCTTCGGGGTTTGGGGGTTCGCGCTTAGGACCAGCAGAACACTCCGTGACGCGGTAGGCATGGGCGTGCGCTATTTGCCACTCAGTACCGCCTATTGCCGCATCGCGTTGATCGATAGCGACGATGAGTTCGGCATCAGTCTGGATCCCGGCGAGATCCCGCTTCACCTTCGGCAGTTTCTTCTCGAGCGTGACATGGCGACCACCGTCAACCTGATCAAGGAGCTGTCGCTATCCGGCATCGCCGTCAAAAGCGTCGTGTTCACGGGCAGGCCGCGAGTGGGCGCGGACTATATTCAGTCGGTCTGCGGCGTGCGACCCGTCTTCAACGGCGGAAGAAACAGTGTCACGGTGACCCGTGCCGACGCGGAATTGCCGTTTTCAAGCTACGACCAGGATCTTGTCCGGTTGCTCGAAGAGCAGTGTCGTCTTCGCGTGCGGAGAATGGACGCCACGGGACTGGATGGCAGGGTGCGTCAGAAGCTGCTGGGCGACATGGGGCTTGGCACGACCCTGGACAGCATGGCCGGGGCGTTGGCGCTGTCACCGCGAAGCTTGCGCCGGAAGCTGGAGCAGGAGGGCGTCAGCTATCGGGAAATCGTTGAAGAGGAGCGCAAGCAGCTCGCGATTCAGCTACTGGAAAATACCGAAATGAAGATTGATGAGCTGGCCGCCCATCTGGGGTACACCGATGCCGGCGGATTCGTCCGTGCCTTTCGCCGTTGGTTGGGCTGCTCGCCCAGAGACTATCGTGAGGCCGCCTCTCGCCAGACGAAATAGTTGCGGGGCCGGATATTCCAAGGCCCACGCCTGTGCGCAAGCCGTTGGAGAATATGGCACGCCCGAGAGGATTCGAACCTCTGACCTTTGCCTCCGGAGGGCAACGCTCTATCCAGCTGAGCTACGGGCGCAAAACTTGTTGGTGGCCGTCCTGCGGTTTCTGGTGCGTGACGGCCTGACGGCGCGATGCGCCGTTAACGCTCCCCGGCTTCACCGGGTCCGGCTCCTTGCCCTGCATGGCAAGGAGCGCTCCGCCGGGCGAAAGCACTGCTTTCGCTGATCCGGCTCCGCCCAGCTGAGCTACGGGCGCAAAACTTGTTGGTGACCGTCCCGCGGTTTCTGGTGCGTGACGGCCATGCTGCGATTCGGGACGCGCATGATAGCGGTTTGGATCGGCGCCGTCCATGCGTTCGCGCCCGTCCGGGCGGTGGGCCTCGCCAGGGCGGCTGCGTATAATGCCGCCGCCGCCCTGGCTGGTTGGGGCGGCTGATGGTGCTGTCTCTTACGGGTTTCCGGCAGGACCATTCGCGTCACGAGCCCGTTTGTACAGGGAGCTTCGGGATGAATCTATATTGGTGGGTGTTGCTGGCGGCGGTACTGGTGGAGATCGCCTGGGCGATGAGCCTGAAATGGATCCAGATGCAGCCGGGTGTGTTGTCGATCGGGGTTTCGGTGGTGCTTACCGCGCTAAACATGCTGGCCTTGTCGTTCGCCATGCGTGGTATTCCCGTGGGCACCGCCTACGCGGTCTGGACCGGGCTCGGGGCGGTCGGCATTACGCTTCTGGGCGTGGTGTTTTTCAAGGACCCGCTGGGCGCCGCGCGGCTCGGGTTTCTGGCCCTGATCATTGCCGGCGTGGTGGGGCTGAAACTGTCCGCGCAGGGCGGTTGATGGCAGCGGGTCGCTGGCCATTTTACAATCTTTTCCCGCGATCCGATGATGGATTGGGTACGCTTCAGCGGTATTGGATGGAGTAGAAACGGTGCGCATTGCTTATTTAGAAGACGATCACGCCCAGGCCGAGCTGGTCACTCACTGGCTACGCGAGGCGGGGCACACCTGCATGCATCTCTCCAGCGGACGGGAGTTCATGAGCCTGCTGCGCAGAGACACCTTCGATTTACTGGTGCTTGACTGGGAAGTCCCCGACATGAGCGGTTACGCGGTGCTCGGGGAGGTGCGGGCCAGCGGCAATAAAACGCCGGTGCTGTTCGCTACTCAGCGTGATGACGAGTCGTCGATTGTCGGCGCACTGAGTCAGGGCGCCGATGACTATATGGTTAAGCCTGTGAAACAAGCGGAATTGCTGGCTCGCCTCAATGCCCTCGGGCGCCGGGCGGGTGTCGCTGACATGGATGATCAAGGAATGATGACCGTGGGACCCTGGACGATCGATCGTGGTCGCCGCCAGATCACCCTGGATGAGGAGCCGGTCAAGCTCACCGATAAGGACTACGAGCTCGCTTGCTATCTGTTCCAGAACGTCGGGAAGCTGATGTCCCGCGCCCACTTGTTGGAGAAAGTCTGGGGCATCATGACCCCGATCGAATCCCGGACCGTGGACGTGCATATCAGCCGCATTCGGCGTAGTTTGCAGATTCGCCCCGAGCGGGGCTACCGCATCAAGACGGTTTACCAGCACGGCTATCGTCTGGAACCGATCGACGACTGACCACCGGCGGGCGGTCTGAGCGTCGCTCAGGCGGCCGGTTCGCCATTGCTTCCCTTCTTATTGCCGTCGACGTCCCCGCGCCTCGGGGTACTGGCGCCGCGCTTGTGGCGCGGTGCCGCCCGGGCCAAAGGGCGCTTTTCAGAAAAATCCCTGTTCCGGCTGTAAACGCCCGGTGGTACCGTTACGCTACGTTGGACCGGCCACGGTGGTCCTGGGCACCGTGGCGGCCACACCACTACTGACGTTATAGGATTTCATGGCGAAACTCGGCTCCGAGCAACGACGCTATCTGGTGGAACACCTGTCCGTGCTTCTCGTGGTCGCCGGGCTTTGCGTCCTGCTCTCGATCAGCGGTGGCTTGTCGTTCTTCAACCGCTATGTCTACGACAACCTCATGCAATGGCTGCCGATGGAGCCGTCCGGCGACGTGCTGATTGTCGGCATCGATGAATACAGCCTTCGCGAGGTGGGCCGCTGGCCTTGGGATCGGCGCGTCCATGCGCAGATCATCAACCAGTTGGAAGCGCAAGGCGCTCGGGCGGTGCTGATGGATTTGATTCTGTCGGAGCCGGACCGCAGCCGCCCTCAATCCGACCAGGCACTGGTGGACGCGCTACGCGCCGCCGGCCATGTCTATTTGCCGGTGCACGTGGAGCAACTGCGTTCCGGTGGGCAGTTGATAGAGGTTCTGCCCCATGCTGATTTCGCCCGTGCCGCGAAAGGGCTGGGGCATGTGGACCTGGAGTTGGACGGCGACGGCGTGGCCCGTTCGGTGTTTATGCGCTCGGGCATCGGCCAGCCCTGGTGGCCGCACATTACCCAGGCGTTGCTGGAAGGCGAGGGATTGATCTCCACGGATCTTTACCCGGCCGGCGATGAAGGCACGTTTGCCGGCCTCGCCAATGTGCGCAAATACCCCCGCTATATTCCGTTCGCCGGCGGTGCCGGTACCTATCCTCAGGTATCGGCGGTGGACCTGCTTGAAGGGCGGGTGCCCGACCAATTGGTGGAGGACCAGTTCGTCTTTATTGGCGCCACCGCCGCCGGGCTCGGCGACATGCTGCCGACCCCCATGGCCGGCCAGGGCGAGCTGATGGCCGGCGTGGAAATCAACGCCAACATTTTCGATGCCTTGCGCCGCCATCAGCTGATTGAGCGCCTGGGCATGGTGCCGGCGCTGTTCGCCAGCCTGTTGCTGGCGCTGCTGGCGCCGTTCCTGCTGCCGTTCGTGCTGCCGCGCTGGAGTATCCCGCTTGTGATGGCCTCTTTGGCCTTGACCGTGGCGGTCAGCTACGGCCTGCTGGCGCTGTTCAATCTCTGGTTCCCGCCGGCGGCCGCGCTGGTCTCGGCGATCGTCGCCTATCCGCTGTGGACCTGGCGGCGTTTGGAATACTCCATGGCGTACATGCGCAATGCCCTGGCGAGGCTGGCCGAGTACAGCGATCTCAACCGGCGTCTGACCGAGCCCGCCCCCATGTCGCGCATGCTGAGGATGCTGGATCAAGTGCTGCCGGTGCGGGCCTGGCGCCTGCAGGCCCAGGGTGGCGCCCCGGTGTCTGGCGGTGAGGCGCTGGCGCCGGTGGACTGGCGGGGTCAGTTGGCGCGCCGTTATCCGTTCCGCCATGAGGGTAAACGTTACGAGTTGTGGGTGGCCTGGCGTCAGGGGCTGGACGCCGACACGTACGATTATTGGATCCGCGCCATGCTGGCCCGCACCGAGGCGCGCCGCCCCAGCGGCGGGCCGCGCTACGAGGTGATTGAGAAGCACGTCGAACGGTTGCGCTCCGAAGAGCAACGTCAGCAGGCGCTGACCCGGTTCTTCCAGGTGGGCCTGGCGCAGATGAGCGAGGGCGTGCTGATCTGCGATGCCTGCGGGGGTGTGGTGTTCATCAACCCCCAGGCGGCTTACCTGCTCAGTCTGGAAGGCGTCGGCCAGGACACCCTGGGGCTGGCCGATATTGGCCGCGAACTGGAATTTCACGGTGACCGCGACTGGATGGGGTTGCTGCAGGAAGTGCTCGCCGATGGCCGGGTCCAGAAAGAGTGCCGCAACCGACGCGGCATGGACCTGTACCTGGATATGATTCTGGTGCACGCCGGCGATCAACCCGGGCGCATGCTGATCGTCAGCCTCAAGGACATTTCCGATGTGAAGCAGGCCATGCGTACCCGCACCGAAATGCTGGATTTCCTGTCCCACGATCTGCGCTCGCCGATGGTTTCGGTGTTGGCACTGATCGGCAAGATGCGCCACGGCGAGGACGGTGAACGGCTGCGGGACTTCCTCGACAACGTCGAACACTACGCCCAGCGCAACCTGAACATCGCCGAGCAGTTCCTGCAACTGGCCCGTGTGGAGGCGGAAGAAGCCGTGGAGATGGTGGAGCAGGACATGCTCGATGTGGTCGAGTCCGCCATCGATCAGGTGCAGATCCAGGCCCAGAGCCGGGGCATCGGTCTGCGGTTTGACTACGACCAGGATCAGGATGTGTGGGTGCGCGGCAACAATGAGCTGCTGGAGCGCCTGGTGGTCAACCTGCTCACCAACGCGGTGAAATACAGCCACGAGAACGGCAGCGTACTGGTGCGCCTTTATGCCGACGGCGGCCAGGTGTGCTGTGATGTGAGCGACCAGGGCGTGGGGATTCCGCAAGCGTTTCAGGACAAGCTGTTCGAGCGCTTCAGCCGCGCCAGCAGCAGTGGCGGGGCGCGCACTCGCGGTGCCGGGCTGGGCCTGCGTTTCGTCAAGGTGGTGACCGAGCGCCACGGCGGCCACATCCATGTGGAGAGTGCTCCCGACCAAGGCAGTTGCTTCTGTTTGGCGCTGCCGCGCATCGACGTGGGCGGCCTGTAGACGCCGGGCCACGGGTGCTTTTCACGGCGCGGTGAGCGCCCTGTGCCAGGCTGATTCCGCGATAGGCGTCGATGGCGCCTTTTTCCCGATGTTTTCTGCGGGTATAATTCCGCCGCCCCCGGGGCAAGTCATAGCTATCAGAGGTGTCATAAGTGAATAAAATGCTGACCGCCAGCCTGGTCCTTCTCGCCACCGTTTTTGCTGGCAACGCCGCGCTGGCGGCCGAGAAGTCTTCTTATCCCCTGGGTGAGCGCTCTATCCTCAGCGACCGGGCCACCGCCGAGCGCCTCAAGCCGGTGGGCAGCGTCTGCGTGGAAGGCGAGGACTGCGGCAGCCAGATGGCCGATGCCGGCGTCGCGTCCGGTGAGCCGCGCGATGGCGCCACCGTCTACAGCAGCGGCTGCGCGGCCTGCCACGACTCCGGCGCCGCCGGCGCGCCCAAGACCGGCGATGCCGGTGCCTGGGCCGCGCGCATCGACAAAGGCATGGACACCCTGGTCAAGCACGCCTATGAAGGCTTCAACGCGATGCCCGCCAAAGGCATGTGCGCCGATTGCTCTGAAGAGGAAATCGCCGCCGCCGTTGAGTACATCGTGGACAAGAGCCAGTAATGCGTCCGGTCGGACTCTCTATCCTCGCAGGGTTGCTGGTCTCGGCCGTGCTGCTCACCGGCTGTGATGACGCGACGGGGCCAGACGCCGCCGCCGCGTCGGGCGCCGCTGCGTCGGGCGCCGAGGCGACTGCCAGGACGGAGGGCGACACCGCCGGGGAGGACACCCCCCGCGAGCCCGCCGAAATCTACGCGCAATACTGCGTCAACTGCCACGGAACCGGCATGGCCGGCGCACCCATGGTGGGCCCGAAACACCGTCTGATCTGGTCCGAGGAGATCGAGGAAGAAGGCTTCCCGCAACTGGTGAAGATCGCCATCGAAGGTCAGAACGGCATGCCGCCGCGCGGCACTTGCTTCGACTGCAGCGATGAAGAGATCGAAGCCACGGTGTTGTACATGCTCAAGGAAAGCGGCGCCAAGTAGCCCCGGCGCCCTGGCCTAATCCAGTAGCGCCTTGAGATTGGCGATGCTGGCCTGGGCCACCTGGTCTTCTTTCTCCTCGTCTTTCTTGAACCCCTCGCCGATATACTGAAGGTCGTCCAGCGGCAGCTCTTCCAGGAAGCGGCTGGCCAGGGTGTCCACCTTCTCGCCGTACTGCTTGCGCGTCAGCGCCTGGGTGATCGCCAGGCTTTCGCGGGCGCGGGTGATGCCCACATACATCAGGCGGCGCTCCTCGACGATGTTGTCTTCCTCGATGCTGGTGCGGTGCGGCAGCAGCTCTTCCTCTACCCCCATCATGTAGACGTGGGGAAACTCCAGACCCTTGGAGGCGTGCAGGGTCATCAGTTGCACCCGGTCGGAATCGTCCTCCTCGTCCTGCTGCTCCAGCATGTCCATCAGCACCAGTTTGCTGATCACCGCTTCCAGGTCGGAGGCGCCTTCTTCTTCGTCTTCCTGCTTTTCCAGCATCCGTTGAATATTGCGCACCAGCTGCCAGACGTTCTCCATGCGCTTTTCGCCGATGCGCGGGCTGGAGGCGTTCTGCATCACCCAGCTTTCGTAATCCATCTCGGTGATTAATTCGTTCACCGCCTGCAAGCTGTTGTGGCCGAAGCAGGCGCGACGCTTTTCATCCAGCCAGGTTTTGAAGGTGCGTAGCTTGTCCGCTGCTTTTCCCGCCATCACCTCGCCCAGGCCGAAGTCGCCGCACACATGGTAGAGGCCCTGTTCCCGCTGGGCGGCCCAGCCGGCCAGCTTCTCCAGCGTGGCCGGGCCGATCTCCCGGCGTGGTGTGTTGATCACGCGCAGGAAAGCGTTGTCGTCGTCCGGGTTGACCAGCAGACGCAGGTAGCACATCAGGTCCTTAATCTCGCCGCGTGAGAAAAAGCCGGTGCCGCCGGATACCTTGTAGGGAATCTGCAGCGCTTGCAGTTTCATCTCCAGAATCCGTGACTGGAAATTCCCCCGATAGAGCACTGCGAAGTCTTTCCAATGCAGGCCGCGCTGCAGGCGCCGGTGGAAGATGTCCCCGGCGATCCAGTCGGTCTCGCCGTCCTCGTCGCGCAGCGCCGCGATGCGGATTGCCTCGCCGTAGCCGTAGTCGGACCACAGGCTTTTCTCGAACACGTGGGGGTTGTTGGCGATCACCGTATTGGCGGCTTTCAGGATGCGCCCGGTGGAGCGGTAATTCTGCTCCAGCTTGACCACCTTCAGCTCCGGCCAGTCTTCCTGCAGTTTGGCCAGGTTTTCCGGCCGTGCCCCGCGCCAGGCGTAAATCGACTGGTCGTCGTCGCCCACCACCGTGAAGCGCCCCTCCGGGTGGGTGAGCATGCGCACCAGCTCGTACTGGGCGCCGTTGGTATCCTGGTACTCGTCCACCAGCAGGTACTGAATGCGGTGGCGCCATTTTTCCAGAATGCGCGGCTGCTCGCGGAACAGCTGCGCCGGCATCAGAATCAGGTCGTCGAAGTCCACCGCGTTGCAGGCGCGCAGCATGCGGTTGTAGCCCTGGTAGGCCATGGCGGCACGCAGCGCGTCGTCGCTGTCGGCGTGGCTGACCGCTTCCTCGGGCAGGATCAATTCGTTCTTCCAGTCGGAGATGCGCTTTTGCACCGCGTCCACCGCCGCCAGATCTTTCTCCGATTCGCCCTGACGCAGGATTTCCTTGAGAATCTCCTTGCTGTCGGTCTGGTCGAGAATGGAAAAGCCACGCCGCAGGCCGCTGGCCACCAGTTCCTGCTTGAGAATGCGCAGGCCCAGGTTGTGGAAGGTGGAGACGATCAGCCCCCGCGTGGTGCCGCGCTGGGTGAGGCTTTGCACCCGCTCCTTCATCTCCCGCGCCGCTTTATTGGTAAAGGTCACCGCGGCGATGCGCCCTGACGGCACGCCTTTTTCGGCGATCAGCCAGGCGATTTTGCGGGTGATCACGCTGGTCTTGCCCGAGCCCGCCCCCGCAAGCACCAGCAGGGGGCCGTCGGTGTAGAACACCGCTTCCTGTTGGCGGGGGTTGAGAGACGACATCGGTGCTCCGGCGGGGCTTATGGGCGAAGCGCGTATCATAGCAGCCGGGGCGCACCCTTTAGGAGCCGTGATTGCAGGAAGTGCACTATGAGATTGGACCGCTATCTGGGGCAGCGGAAAGCGCTGGCGCGGCGCACCGTACTGGTGATGCTGGCCGCAGGGCGCGTCACCATCGACGGCGCAACAGTGCGCGATGGCCGCCGGGCGGTGGACCGGTTCACCGCGGTGGCGGTGGATGGGGAGCGCCTGTCCGGGCATCGCCCCGCTTATTGGATGCTGCACAAGCCGGCCGGCTGCGTCAGCGCCACCCGTGATCGCCGTCATCCCACCGTGCTGGATGGGTTCGATCCGTGCCACGCCGAGGGGCTGCATCTGGCCGGGCGCCTGGACTTCAACAGCACCGGCCTGCTGCTGCTCACCAATGACGGCGGCTGGTCCCGGCGTCTCACCGATCCGCGCTACAAGCTGCCCAAGGTCTATCGGGTGCGTACCGAAGCGCCGATTCTGCCGAGCTACACGGCGGTGTTCGCGCAGGGGCTCTATTTTCCCTACGAAGGCCGGCACACCCGGCCCGCGGTGCTGGAAATACTGGCCGAGCGGGAAGCGCGGGTGACCCTGTACGAAGGGCTCTATCACCAGATCAAGCGCCTGTTCGGCCACTTCGATAACCGCGTGGTGGCGTTGCACCGGGAGCGAATCGGCCCGATACGGCTGGACCCCTCGCTCGCGCCGGGGCAGTATCGCGCCCTCGGCGCCGACGAAATTCGTCTGCCGGGCCCCGCCGAGCCCGACGTTCAGGAGCCCCGCCGACCATGACCTCCACCGTGGCCGTTTTCGCCGACGTGCAGAACCTCTACTACACCGCCCGCCAGGCCCACCAGCGCAACGTCGACTACAACGCGCTCTGGGCCCGCGCCACCGGCGGGCGCCAGGTCGTGGCTGCCCACGCCTATGCGGTGGAGCGCGGCGACGAGAAACAGCGCCAGTTCCAGAACATCCTGCGCGCCATCGGCTTCAACGTGAAACTCAAGCCCTTCCTGCAGCGCGCCGACGGCTCCGCCAAGGGCGACTGGGACGTGGGCATTACCATCGATATCATGGAGCAGGCGCCGACCGTGGATCGGGTAGTGCTGGCGTCCGGCGACGGCGACTTCGCCATCCTCGCCGATCACATCCGTGCCCGGCACGGCTGCCAGGTGGAAGTCTACGGCGTGGCGCCGCTCACCGCGGCGGCGCTGATGCGCGCCGCCGACGATTTCATTCCCATCGAAGGAGACCTGCTGCTTGGCTGATTCGCCCACCGGCCCGGCGCGGCTGGACTTCTTCGTCGCCCACGCCGCCGGCCTCAGCCGCAAACAGGCCAAGGCATTGATCCGTGGCGGCGCGGTGACGGTGACCGGTGAAGACGGGGCGCCGCGCGTCGGCCTGAAGGCCAACAGCAGCGTGGCGCCGGGCGAGTGCGTGCAGCTCGACGGCGACGTTCTGACGTTGCCCGGCGAGCGCTACCTGATGCTGCACAAACCGGCCGGCCGGGTGTGCGCGCTGGAAGACGTCCTGCCCACGGTGATCGATCTGATTCCCGCCGATCAGCGCCGCGATCTGCGCATCGTCGGCCGCCTGGACCGGGACACCACCGGCTTGCTGTTGCTCACCACCGACGGGCAATGGGCCCACCGCCTGATGTCGCCGCGTCACCATTGCGCCAAGCGCTATCGGGTGACCACCGCTGAGCCGCTGGACGAAACGCAACTGACGCGCCTGCGCGAAGGCGTGGTGCTGCACGACGACCCCGCGCTCACCCGGCCCGCCGAGGCGCAGGCGCTGAGCGACACGGAATTGCTACTGACCCTCAGCGAAGGCCGCTACCACCAGGTCAAACGGATGCTGGCGGCGGTGGGCAACCGGGTGGTCGCCCTGCACCGCGAAGCGGTGGGCGACATCGAACTGGACCCGGACCTGCCCCCAGGCGCCTGGCGCGCGCTCACCGATGCGGAAATCTCCGTAGGTCGGGTTAGCGAAGCGTAACCCGACAAACGCGTCCCCGCGCCACCTCTCTCTACCGAAGCTCCGCCCGCAGCGCCATCACATCCACGGTGCGTGAGCGGTCCAGCGGGTCCACCAGCGTGTGGGCGTCCTGGTACACGCGCGGGGTTTGGTAGAGCGCGGTCAACGCCCGGGCGTGGCTGGGGCAGACGTAGCGGTCCGGCATTTCCCGTTGCAGCCAGGCGCGGGCCTTGGGCGCCTGGTCGGAGCCCATCTTCGGGAACAGGTGGTGCTCCACATGGTGGCTGAAGTGGAAGTGCAGCGGGTCCAGCCAGCGTAGCTGGCGCACGCTCATGGAATTATCCACCGGGTGGTTGTTGTCCATCTGCGGGCGCAGCATGTGGTTGGTGAGAATGTAGCCCTGGCCCAGGGCGTTGGCGATCATCAACGGGATCAACACCGTGAACAGCGCCAGCGGCCCGGACAGCACCGCCAGAACCAGCCAGGCGGCGCCGCAGAACAGCGCCTGGCGGATCGCCTTCTTGCGTTCAAACCCTTTGAATTCCTCACGGCGGCGGGTCTGCATCCAGAGCACCAGCTGGGCGTGGAACATGAAGGAATAGAACAGGAAAAAGTAGCTGTACCAGGTGCCCGAGCCCGGCGCGAGTTTGGTGAAGTTGGCCAGCTTGGGGTACTTGTCGTAGCGGTGGGCGGTGCCGAACGAATCGGGATCCCGGTCGCCCAGGTTGGTGTGCGCGTGGTGCGCCACATTGTGCCAGCGGCGCCAGAATTCCGGCGGGATCATCATCGGTCCGAAGCCAATCCAGCCGAACAGGTTCTGCATGCGGCGGTTCATCCCCAGGGCGCCGTGCAGTACCTCATGGGCGAGCAGCGCCTGGCTGCCCAGGGTGTGGCCCACCAACACGGCGATCAACAGATTGCCCCACCAGGGCAGGCCCAGGGTCAGGATCGCGGCGATGCCGCCGACAATGACCAGGCTCATCGGCAAAAACCAGATTGCGCGCCACGGCCGGGCCCGGAACGCCGCCGGGCCCAGATCCTGTTTCATGGCATCGCGGATCGCTCGGGCGTCATCGGCACCGAAGGTGCGCTGGTAGCCTCGGGTTTCGCTCATGGGGTCCTCCGCAGGGAACGGCAACAGATGGTGGTGTAACAGGGGTGCCATTCTCACCGGCGCCTGGCCGGCGGCGAAGAGCCGCGCCGGACAGCGATCTGTCATTTTCGGACAAAGCCGCGAACAGGTGTATTCTCGGGGTATGAGCATTCAGATCGCGGATCTCCCCAGCCTCGCCGGCGACCGCACACCGATTCCGGTCAACTATGTCCGTAATCTGGTGGAGCTGGTCCATGAGTTCGGTCTCGACACGGATCGGCTGCTGGCGCATGTGGGCCTGACCGAGGCGGAGGTGTACAGCGCCGAGCCGGCGCTGCGCTTCGAGCAGTTCCGGCGCGTCATGGCGGGTGCCCGGGACCTCAGCGGCAACCCGGCCATTGGCCTGGCGCTGGGCCGCCAGCTCACGGTTACCGCCCATGGGTTGCTCGGCTACGCGGCGATCAGCAGCGCCGACCTGGGCGAAGCGCTGGAACTGCTGGAACGCTATTTCCGCACCCGTACCCGCCTGTGCCTGCCGCGCCTGAGTCTGGAGGGCCGCTGGGTTCGTTTTTGCTTGGCGGAACCGTACGACTTGGGCGATATCCGCGAGCCCTATCTGGAAGTGGTCACCGCCGCGCTGGTGGGCGGGTTGCGCTATCTGCTTGATGACCGCCTGCAGGACGCCACCCTGGAATTGCCCTACGCGCCGCCGTCCCACGCGGAACGCTACGCCGAGGTGCTGGGTATGCCAGTGGTGTTCGGTTGTGACGTGGCCGCGCTGCGGTTCCCGGCGCGGCTGATGAAGGTGGCGTTCCCGCTTTCCGATCCGGCGTCCCGGCGTATGGCCGCCCATAAATGTGAAGAAGAGCTGCAGCGCCTGGAGGCGGATCTCGACTGGGCGTCCCGGGTGCGCGCCCGGCTGATGCAGGCGGAAGGCATGCTGCCGAGCCTGGATCAACTGGCGGCCAGTTTCCATCTGACCTCGCGTACCCTGCGGCGCTATCTGGCGGCGGTGGGTGTCAGCTACCGGCATCTGCTTGAAGAAGTCCGCATGGCCCGGGCGGTGCGCTATCTGCAGGCCAATCTGCCGGTGCAGAAAGTGGCCGACTTGCTCGGCTACGCCGACCCCAGCAATTTCACCCGCGCCTTCCGGCGCTGGACCGGCCACCCGCCCAGCTTCTACCAGCGCGGCTGAACCGACACATCCTCTTACCCAACGCCCGCCCTCCTGCCCCGCGGAAGCTTGAGCGCGGCCCTACCCGGCGTTAGGGTTTTGCTCTTCTTTCCTATTCCTCCACCTGATAAAGAGACCCCCATGAGCGAGAACCGATTCGACGTCAGCGGCAAACGTATTCTGATCACGGGGGCGTCCAGCGGTTTCGGCGCCCACTTTGCGCGGGTGTTGGCGGAACAGGGCGCCGACCTGGTGCTCGCCGCGCGGCGCGTGGAAAAGCTGGAGGAAGCCGCTGGCGCGGTGCGCGCTCTGGGCCGTGACGCCGTGGTGGTACCCATGGACGTGGCCGACCACGCCAGTGTCGAGGCCGCTTTCGAGCGCATGCCGGCGCTCGACGTGGTGATCAACAACGCCGGCATCAGCCGGGAAGGGGCCACCGACACCATGAGCGAAGACGACTGGAGCGCGGTGGTGGACACCAACCTCAACGGCGTTTGGGCGGTGAGCAAATTCGCCATCCAGCAATGGCGCCGCGATGGCCGCCCCGGGAACATCATCAACATCGCGTCGATTCTCGGTCTGCGCGTGGGCGCCATGCTCGCGCCCTACACCGTGGCCAAGGCGGCGGTGGTACAGTTCACCCAATCCATCGCCCTGGATTACGCCCGCCACAATATCCGCTGTAACGCCATCTGCCCGGGCTATGTGGAAACCGACATCAACCGGGCGTTCTTCCAAGGCCCCCATGGTGAAAAGCTGATCAAGCGCATTCCGTACCGCCGCCTTGGTCAGATCGACGAACTGGTTGGCCCCTTGCTGCTGCTGGCGTCCGATGCCTCCAGCTATATGAGCGGCGCGGCGATCCCCGTGGACGGTGCCCACCTCTGCAATACCCTTTAAGGTTTGAGCAGGTTCTGGCGGTAGCTCAGCGCTTCGCGCAGATGCTCCCGCTCCACCGTGTCGCGGTGCGCCAGATCAGCGATGGTGCGCGCCACGCGCAGGCTGCGGTGGAGCGCCCGGGCGGACAGTTCCAGGCGCTCCATGACGCCGGTGAGCCACGCTTTGTGCGGGCCCAGCGACGCCATCAGCCGGTCCGCGTCCAGCTCCCGGTTCAGGCACCCCTGGCGTTGGATCTGGTGATGCCGGGCGGCTCGCACTCGCTCCCGGACCCGCCGGCTGGGCTCGCCGTCCGCGTCGCCCAGCAGGGTGTCCGGCGACACCGCCGGCACTTCCAGATGCAGGTCGATGCGGTCCAGTAACGGGCCGGAGAGCCGCCGCTGATAGCGCTTCGCTTTCTCGCATTCATAACCGCAGCCCTTTTCCGGATCGCCCAGGTAGCCGCAGGGGCAGGGGTTCATCGCCGCCACCAACTGGAAGCGGGCGGGGAACGACACCTGCTGAGCGGCCCGCGCGATGTGCACCTCGCCGGTTTCCAAGGGTTCGCGCAACACCTCCAGCACCCGGGGCTGGAATTCGGGTAACTCGTCCAGGAACAGCACGCCTTCGTGGGCCAGGGAAATTTCCCCGGGCCGCGGCCGGCTGCCACCGCCCACCAGAGCGGCGGCGGATGCGGTATGGTGCGGCGCCCGGTAGGGTGGCCGCAAAAACGCGGGGGCGGGCCGGGCGTGGCGCAAGGAGTGGATAGCAGCCACCTCCAGGGCCTGGTCTCGCGCCAGCGGCGGCAACAGGCCCGGCAGGCGCGACGCCAGCATGCTTTTGCCGGCCCCGGGCGGCCCGCCCATAAGCAAGGAGTGGCCGCCGGCGGCGGCGATCTCCAGCACCCGCTTGGCCGCCGGCTGCCCGCGGATCTGCGACAAGCAGGGCCCCTGCCCGGCGTCGTCGTCGGGCGGCGTCGGCGAGCTGTGGAGTGGCAGGCGGCGGTCCCCCTTCAGGTGCGCGCACAGTTCCGTGAGGCTGCTTACCGCCAGGGTGTTCGCGCCGGCCAGGGCGGCTTCGTCGCCGTTGCCCGCCGGCACCACCAGCGTGTGCCCGGCCCGGGCCGCCGCCAGGGCGCCGGGCAGTATCGCCGGCACCGGGCTCAGCGCTCCGGAAAGGGCCAGTTCGCCGATCCACTCCATGCCCGTCAGGTCCACCCGCCCCAGCTGGCCGCTGGCGAGCAGAAGGCCCACCGCGATGGGCAGGTCGAAACGGCCGCCGTCCTTGGGCAGGTCCGCCGGCGCCAGATTGACCGTGATGCGTTGCTGGGGAATCCGGAAGCCGCCGTTGATCAGCGCTGAACGCACCCGGTCCTTACTCTCCCGTACCGCGGTGTCGGCCAGGCCCACCACGGTAAAACCCGGCAGGCCCGGCCCCAGATGAATTTCCACGCGCACCGGCACGGCGCGAATGCCCAAGGTGGTGCGGCTGTGTAGCAAGGCGATAGACATGATTGGCATGGTAGCCGCCGGCGGGCGTTCGGGCTGTGCGTGTGCTGCCCGACTTGCTGTGCGTGATGCGCTCGCCGTACGTCAGCGACCGACCAGCCGTTCGATTAACGAGATCACCGTTTGCGCCGCCGGAGACAGGGTGCGGTGGGCCAGATGGGCGACCGCGAATTCCACCTTCTGGTGGCTGTCGTCGATGTCCAGGCGGGTAAGGCGGCCCTCGGATACCGCCTGCGCGCACACCGACGGCGTCGCGCTAAGCACCGCATCGGTGCGGGTCACCACCTCCCGCAGCGTCAGCAAGTCGTTGCACTCCACGCTCAAAGCCAGCGTTTCGCCATGGGTTTGTCCCAGCTTGCGGCGCAGATGGTTGCGGGCAGCGGCGGGCAACGGTACCGACACCAATGGGTAGCCGCGCAAGTCCCGGGTCCGCAGGCCGCGCCGTTCGGCCAGGGGGTGGCCACCGCGCACGTACCAGCCGGCGGCTTCCACCGACAGGAGGCGGGTTTCCAGTGGGGCGTCGTGGGGCACGGTACGCCGTTCCACCACGGCGAAGTCCAGTTCTTCACGGACCACCTTATCAAGCAAGGTGGCCCAGTCGTTCACTTCGGCTTTTACTTTCAGGTCCGGGTAGTCGTTCATCAGGCTGGCGAGCACGTCCGGCAGCAGAATAGCAGAGGGGTAGGAGCCGGCGCCGAAGCGCACCTCACCCATTTCGTGATTGCGAATCAGATCGGCGTCGCGCCGCAGGCCGCGAGCCTCGAACAGCACCCGCCGCGCCCGGTCCACCAATTGTTGGCCGGCGGCCGTCGGGACCACGCCCTGGCGCGTTCGGTCGAACAGGCGAATGCCCAGTTCGTGTTCCAGGTTCTGGATGCTTCGGGTCAGGGCGGGCTGGCTGAGGTGGGCACGCTCCGCCGCCTTGACGAAGGCGCCCTCTTCGGCGAGGGCGACCAGTTGCTCGAGCTGGCGCAAGTTCATGAATGCATTAAACACATTGATATGATGATTAGTATGCATTTGTAACATTGAAGGGGCGGGCGTACAACGAGGTCATCGCCGCCTTCAGGCGGCGGCCATTCGCTACCCGGAGACAGCCGATGAGTCACGAAACCAAGCCCGCTCAGCCCGCCACGGTGGAGTGCAACCATGCCTGGCGCGCGCGTCTGCCGTTTCATGACCGCGCCGATTTCGACCAGGCCGGGCGCGGCTTTATCGCTCATTTCGACGCCGACGTGATCCGCCGCGACGCCGATGGCCGGGTGGTTTGGGATTTTCGTGCCTACGATTTTCAGGACAACGATCAGGCGCCGGACACCGTGCACCCCAGCCTGTGGCGGCTGGCGCGCCTGAATAACCACGCCGGCCTGTTCAAGGTGTGTGAACGGGTCTATCAGATCCGCGGCTTCGATCTGTCCAACATGAATGTGATCGAGGGCGATACCGGGCTGATCATCATGGACCCTCTGGTCAGCACCGAAGTGGCCGCCGCCGCGCTGGAGTTGTACTACCGGCACCGGCCGCGCCGGCCGGTGGTGGCGGTGATTTATACCCACAGCCACGTGGATCATTTCGGTGGCGTGAAGGGCGTGGTCAGCGAGGAAGACGTTCGCGAAGGCCGGGTGCGTGTGTACGCACCGGACGGGTTCATGGAGGAAACGGTGAGCGAGAACGTGTTCGCCGGGCCGGCCATGAACCGCCGGGCGCAGTATATGTACGGCGGCCTGCTGCCGCGCGGCCCGCGCGGTCAGGTGGATGCGGGGCTGGGCAAGGGCACATCACGGGGCACGGTGACGTTGATCGCGCCCACGGATTCCATCGTCGAGCCGATCGAGACGCGCACCCTGGACGGGGTGGAGATTGAGTTCCAGCTCACCCCGGGCACCGAAGCGCCCTCGGAGATGAATCTTTATTTCCCGCAGTGGCGGGCGCTTTGCGTGGCCGAGAACGCCTGCCAATGCCAGCACAACATTCTCACCATTCGCGGCGCCCTGGTGCGCGATCCACGCATCTGGTCCTATTACCTCGGCGAAACCCTGGCCCGCTACGGTGACCGCAGCGACGTGCTGTTCGCCCAACACCATTGGCCCACCTGGGGCGGCGAGAATATCCGCGAGTTCCTTGCCGACCAGCGTGATATGTACGCTTTTCTCAACGACGAGACGCTGCGTCTGCTTAACCATGGGCTTACCCCCCTGGATATCGCCGACCGCCTGAAAAGTCTGCCGCAGCCGCTGGCCAACCGCTGGTACGCGCGAGATTACTACGGCTCCGTGAGCCACAACGTGCGCGCGGTTTATCAGCGTTACATGGGGTTCTACGACGCCAATCCCGCCCATCTCAACCCGCTGCCGCCGGTCGACAGTGCCCGGCGCACGATCGACTGGATGGGCGGTGCCGAACGCGTGCTGGAGAAAGCCGCGGTGGCGTTCCGCGACGGCGAGTACCGCTGGGTGGCGGAGATCGTCAACCAGGTGGTGTTCGCCGACCCCGCGAACGACTCGGCCCGGGCGCTGCAAGCCGACGCCCTGGAGCAGCTGGGATACCAGTGCGAAAACACCACCTGGCGGAACGCCTACCTGACCGGTGCCCAGGAGCTGCGGCACGGCGTTAAACGGGTGCGCGGCGGCCAGCCGCCGGATTTGGTGCGCGCGCTGACGCCGTCGTTGCTGTTCTCATTTCTGGCGGTGCGTTTGAACAGTGAAGCGGCGGCGGCCGCCCCGATGACGCTGAACTGGCACTTTCCGGACCTCGACCGGGATTACGCACTGACCGTGCGCAACGGGGTGCTCACCCATCTCGCCGACCACCAGCACGGTACCGCCGACGCGGGGGTGTGCATGCAAAAGGCGGATCTGGACCGGGTCGGGCTGGGGGAGATCACGCTGGAGCAGGCGCTTGAGGAGGGGCTGCTCAAGGTGTCCGGCGACGGCGATCGGGTGGCCGCGCTGTTCGCCATGCTTGACCGTTTCGAACCGGCCTTCAATATCGTCACACCGGCAACGCTGACGTAACCCTTCCGGCAGCCGGCGCGGCGGCCACTGTTAGTCGTCGCGCCGTTCCAGCGCCGCCACTTCCTTCTCCAGGGCCTCCAGCCGGGCGCGGGTGCGTTCCAGCACCTGCTGCTGAATCTCGAACTCCTCGCGGCTTATTAAGTCCAGCCGGGTCAGCGTCTCATTAAGAACGGCGCGCACGCTGTGCTCCACCTCCTGGCGCAACTGGCCCAGGTCTCCGGGCAGATGGCGGCTGATGTCGCTCATCAAACGATCGAGAAAGGCTTGGCTTTGCATGGCCACAGGCTCCACTATTTGCAACACGGGCGGGTCAGGGTGCGATGGTACCACCGCCCTTGATGTTATGGGGCGTATTGAAAGCACCGTAACGGCGTGCACCATTTTGGGAAGTGCCCTTCAGTGGTGCACTATATTGCCGCAACCGACCCCGGAACACCCCGGGGTTGCCGTTCTAACCCTCTGAAAATGCGTGACTTTTAAAAACTGGCATGGGTCGTGCAGATAACGAGCTAGAGCGTTCCGGTCTGAAACCCAATGGACGTCAAACGGACGCGTTATAAGCGTTTGAAGGAGATAGAAATGAAACTGGTTACAGCCATCATCAAGCCGTTCAAGTTGGACGACGTGCGTGAAGCACTGTCCGAGATCGGCGTTCAGGGCATCACCGTTACCGAGGTGAAAGGCTTCGGGCGCCAAAAGGGTCATACCGAGCTGTATCGCGGCGCGGAGTACGTGGTCGATTTCCTGCCCAAGGTGAAAATCGAAGTGGCCATCGCGGAAGCCAGCCTGGATCAGGTTATCGAAGCGATCACCAAAGCGGCCAATACCGGGAAAATCGGTGACGGCAAGATCTTTGTCACCACCCTGGAGCAGGCCATCCGCATCCGTACCGGCGAGACCGGCGAGGACGCGATCTAAAGTTTAGAAGCTTACGTTTAGAAAATGTGTAACACGACCCATGCCAAGGTCCTGAACACGCTTCCAATTCTCGGAGGGTTGCAACGTGGAAAATCAAATTTTTGAACTGCAGTACGCCATGGACACCTTTTATTTCCTGGTGTGTGGCGCGCTGGTAATGTGGATGGCGGCGGGCTTCGCGATGCTCGAAGCCGGCCTGGTGCGTGCTAAAAACACCACCGAAATTCTTACCAAGAACGTGGCGCTGTTCGCCATCGCCTGCATTATGTACCTGGTTTGCGGGTACTCGATTATGTACGGCGGCGGCCTCTTCCTGAATGGCATTGAAGCCTTTGATCTGGCCGGGGTGCTGGCGGATTCCGCGGAAGCGGGTTTTGATGGCGGTTCGGTGTATTCCGGCGCGTCCGATTTCTTCTTCCAGGTGGTGTTCGTCGCTACCGCCATGTCGATCGTTTCCGGTGCCGTGGCCGAGCGCATGAAGTTGTGGGCTTTCCTGGCCTTCGCGGTGGTCATGACCGGCGTTATTTACCCGGTGGAAGGTTCCTGGACCTGGGGCAGCGCCGATGTGTTCGGCCTGTACAACCTGGGCGACCTGGGCTTCTCCGACTTCGCCGGTTCCGGCATCGTGCACATGGCCGGCGCGGCCGCCGCCCTGGCCGGCGTACTGCTGCTGGGCGCGCGTAAAGGCAAGTACGGCCCGAACGGTGAGATCCACGCCATTCCAGGTGCCAACCTGCCGCTGGCGACCCTGGGTACCTTTATCCTGTGGATGGGCTGGTTCGGCTTTAACGGCGGTTCCGTGCTGAAGCTCGGCGACGCCGCCAGCGCGCACTCGGTGGCCATGGTGTTCCTGAACACCAACACCGCCGCTGCCGGTGGTGCGGTTGCCGCGCTGATCGTGGGCCGCTTCCTGTTCGGCAAGGCCGACCTGACCATGCTGCTTAACGGTGCGCTGGCCGGCCTGGTGACGATCACCGCCGAGCCGTCCACCCCCACCGCGTTGACCGCCACCCTGTTCGGTGCGATCGGCGGCGTGCTGGTGGTGTTCAGCATCGTGACCCTGGACAAGCTGAAGATCGACGATCCGGTCGGCGCCATCTCCGTGCACGGTGTGGTCGGCTTCCTGGGCCTGATGCTGGTGCCGATCACCAACGACGGTTCCAGCTTCTCCGGCCAGTTGATCGGCGCCCTGACCATCTTCGTGTGGGTGTTCGTGGCCAGCCTGATCGTGTGGGCCATCCTCAAAGCGATCTTCGGCATCCGCGTCTCCGAAGAGGATGAATACGAGGGCATGGATATCGTGGACTGCGGTATGGAAGCGTACCCGGAGTTCGTGAAGAGCTGATTCTGTCTCCTTCCAATCTGTCTTGCTCCAATCTACAGGGCGCCTTCGGGCGCCCTTTTTTGTTTCGGTGAAACAAGTCTCTGGTATCCTGCCGGGAGCGGCGCTCCCTTTCGCGGGCCGGGCCCGCTCCTACAAAGTCATCACCGAGTAATGTCTGTGTTTGCTGATCTGAATCTGCATGAACGTTTATTGCGCGCCCTGGAAGAGCTGTCGTTGAGCGAGCCGACGCCGGTGCAAACGGCGGCCATCCCCCCGGGCCTGGCGGGCCGTGACCTGCGCGTAGTGGCGCGCACCGGCACCGGCAAGACCGCCGCCTTCGTGCTGCCGATGCTGCAGCGGTTGCTGGAAGAGAAAGACAGGGGCATCGGCACCCGGGCGCTGGTGTTGGCGCCTACCCGCGAATTGGCCCGGCAGACGCTCAAACAGGTGCAGGCGCTGTCGCGCTTCACCTTTATCAAGGCGGAAGCGGTCACCGGCGGAGAGGACTTCAAGGTGCAGGCGGCGCGCATCCGCAAGAATCCGGAGGTGCTGGTGGCGACCCCGGGCCGGCTGATCGAGCATCTGGAAGCGGGCAACCTGGCGTTGTCCGAGCTCAAGGTGCTGGTACTGGACGAATCGGATCGCATGCTCGACATGGGCTTCAGCGACGACGTGCTGCGGCTGGCGGAGGCCTGCAACCCGGCCCGGCAGACGCTGCTGTTCTCCGCTACGCCGGGCGGCGCGGCCATGGACGCCATGGTGGCGCGGGTGCTGCGCGACCCCGAGTCGCTGCTGCTGGACAGCGTGCGCGAGCTCAACCAGCAGGTGCGCCAACAGATCATCACCGCCGACGACCGCTCCCACAAGGAGCGTCTGGTGCAGTGGCTGCTCGCCCATGAGCCCCACCGCAAGGCGATTGTCTTCACCAATACCAAGGCCACCGCCGACCGGCTTGGCGGGGTACTGCGCTCCACCGCCCATAAGGTGTTCGTGCTGCACGGCGACAAGGACACCAAGGACCGCAAGCTGGCGCTGGAGCGTCTCAACAGCGGCGCGGTGACGGTGTTGGTGGCCACCGACGTGGCCGCCCGGGGGCTGGACGTGGACGGCCTGGAACTGGTGATCAATTTTGATATGCCGCGCAGCGGCGACGATTACCTGCACCGCATCGGCCGCACCGGGCGCGGCGACGGCGAAGGCGTGGCGATTTCGCTGGTGGAAAGCTTCGAATGGAATCTGATGGCGAGTATCCAGCGCTATCTGCGCCAGGAGTTCGAGTTCCGGGTGGTGGAGGCGCTGCGTGGCCGCTACCTGGGCCCCAAGGAACGAAAGCGCTCCGGCAAGGCGGTGGGCAGCAAGCACAAGAAGCTGAAGAAGAAGGCGCTGGCCCAGTCGGCCAAGGCCGCCGGCAAAAAGCCGGCGCCGAAGAAGCAAGCGGCACGCAAGCGGCCGGCGCCCTCGGCGGCGCCGGACACCCAGGGCGGTTTCGCCAAGCCCAAACGGCGCAAGACCCCGGGCCCGCTGGACTAACCCGGCGTCATTCCGGCGTCAGGTCAGTTTCTTGACCATCGACAGGGGCAGCACCTTCATGGCGAACCCCAGCGGTGCCCAGGGCCAGGACGGCACATAGGCCTTGGCGGGTTCTTTTTCGATGGCGTTGACCAGTGCCTTGCAGCCGGTTTCGGTGTCCACCATGAACGGCGCCTTTTCCACTTTCTCGTTGATCTCCGAGCGGATGTAGCCCGGGTAGATGGTGCTCACGGTGATCGGCTTGCCGATCATTTCCATGCGCAGCCCTTCCGCCAGGCTGGCTACCCCGGCCTTGGTGGCCGCGTAGGTGTTGACGTTCTTGCGCATGCCGCGCACCGCGCTCATTGAGGAAATCACCACCAGATGGCCGCTGTTCTGGGCCCGGAATATCTCCATGGCGGCCTCGCATTGGGCCAGGGCGGCGACGAAATTGGTCTCCGCGGTCTGCCGGTTGGCGTGGAAGTAGCCGGTGCCCAGCGGCTGGCCCTTGCCCATGCCGGCGTTGACGATGATGCGGTCGAGGCCGCCCAGCTCGGTCCGGAACGCCCGGAACACGTCGAACACCTGGTCGTAGTGGTTCACATCCAGTGGTTTGATCAGCACGGTGATGCCGGGGTGGGCCTGTTCCAGTTCCGCTTTCAGGGCTTCCAGCTTGTCGGTACGGCGGGCGCACAGGGCGAGGTTGCGGCCCCGGGCGGCGAACAGCCGCGCCATGCCTTCGCCCAGACCGGAACTGGCCCCGGTGATGAGAATATTGGAGCGGGTGCTCATGGCATCTTCCTTATTGCGTGCGTGGGCCCCGGATCACAGCTCGGCCAGGAAATCGGACAACGCCCGGTTCACCGCGTCGGGGTTTTCTATCGGCGAATGGTGCCCGGAATCGGCCACGCTGACCAGCCGCGCGCCGGGGATGGCGGCGGCGATCAGCCGGGCCTTCTCCGGTGGCGTGGCTCGGTCCAGTTCGCCGACGATCACCAGGGTAGGGGCGTTGATCGCGCCGATATCAGCGCTGATGTCGTCACGGGTGAAGACGTTCTCCAGCGCCAACTCGATGCCGTGGCGGTCGTGGGCGAGCATCAGGGCTTTCTCATGGGCCACCCCGTCCGGGTTGGCGTCGCGCCAGGGTTTGGCGTACAGGAATTTTTGCATCCGTGTGACCACCTCGTCGCGCTCAGCCTCGCTGCCACGGGCGAACCGTGACTGTTGCTGGCGGTGCACCGGCAGCAGGTCGGCGTCTTCCGGATCCGCCGAGGTGTCCAGCAGCACCAAGGCGCGCACCCGCTCGGGGTACTTCAGCGCCAGGCGCATAAAGGTCATGCCACCCTGCGAGAGCCCCACGAAAATCGCCTGCTCGTAACCCAGCTGATCGAGCAGGGCGACGCTGTCGTCGGCCATGTCGTAGAAGCTCCAGCCTTTCTCGCGGTAGCCGGAGCCGGTGTGGCCGGGCCAGTCCAGGCTGACGCAGCGGTAACGGTCGCGGAGCGCCTCGATCTGCGCCTCGAACATGGATTTGTCCGCCAGCACGCCGTGACCGAACACCACCAGGGGGCCTTCGCCCTCGTCGAGATAGGCGTAGCGCTGGCCGTTCAGTTCAGTGGTGTAGCACGCCATGGTGGGCCTCGTTCTCGCTGGTTACCGGTAGGTGAGCATGTCGCCGGCCAGATGCAGGTGCTCGTTAAGCGTGGCCAGGCGCAGGCGGCCGGTATTGACCAGCAGGCGGGTGACACTGGTGTTGATCAGGCCGCGGTTAAACGTGATCAGCGCCTCCTGGTCGAGTTCCAGCAGGTACTGAATGGCCACGCTGATGGCGCCGCCGGAGGTGAATACCAGGGCGCTGTCGCCGCTTTCCAATCGGTTGGCCAGGCTGTACAGCGAGGCCAGCACCCGCTCTCGGAAGGCCGGCCAGGTTTCCTGATAGTCATCCTCGTTACGCTGCCAGCGGCGCAGGGCTTCTTCGAAGCGCGCCTGGAACGCCCGGCGCGGGTTGTCCTGTTCGTTCATCCAGCGGGTGAGCACCGCCCGATCCTGGGATTCGGGCCAATGCACGCGCATCAGGGTCTGGTGGTCGTATTCGTTGAAGCCGGTGTCGGTGGCCCATTCCTGCGGCAGTCCGAGCGCTTCCAGTGTCGCCTCGGCGGTTTCCTTATGACGCTGCATGGCGCCGCAGACCACCCGTGGGGCGCCCAGATTCTGCTCACGAAGATGGCGGCCGAGGATTCGGCTCTGTTCCCAGCCGGCCTCGGACAGGGCGTCGTAGTTCTCGGCGCCGAAACTGGCCTGGCCGTGACGGATCAGGTAAATCACTGGCATCGAGGGTCTCTGCTGTATTCCCGGAAGTTGACCCCATGCTAGGGGGCGGTTTTCAATTAATCTAATGAATCTGAAAAATACACCTGGATAAGCCCCATGCATGTCTCTCGCTTCGATTTGAACCTGTTCGTGGTCTTCGACGCCATTTACACCGAGGGCTCCCTGACCCGCGCGGCGCGTGTACTCAACCTCACCCAGCCGGCGGTCAGCCACGCCCTGGGGCGGCTGCGGGACCGTCTTGAAGACCCGCTGTTCGTGCGCCAGGGCGCGCGCATGGTGCCCACCAGCCGCGCCCGTGCCATGGTCACCCCGGTGCGGCATGCTCTCGGTGGGTTGCAGCGTTGCCTCAGCGACGAGGGCGGTTTCGACGTGGCGGACGCCGAGCGCACCTTCGTGGTGGGGCTGCGTGACGGGCTGGAAGGGTGCCTGCTGCCGCCGCTCACCGCCGGCATTCTCGAAGAGGCCCCCGGCGTGCGGTTGCAGTCGATGACCGTCGCGCGTCGGCAACTGGCCACGGAATTGGCCAGCGGGCGGCTGGATCTGGCCGCCGATGTGCTGCTGCCACTGCCGGACGCCATCGAACACCGCCCGGTGATGAGCGGGCCGCTGGTGGTGATCATGCGGCCGGGCCACCCGCTGGCGGGGAAACTGGACCTGCCGGCCTATCTGGCGGCGCAGCATGTGCTGGTTTCCTCACGGCGTGAAGGCCCGGGCATGGAGGATTTCGGTCTTTCCCGGCTCGGCTATCGGCGCAACATCCGGCTGCGCTGTCAGCACCATATGGCGGCGTTGTCCACGGTCATGGGGTCGGATCTGCTGCTGACCCTGCCGGGGCTGCTGGCGCGCCAACTGGCCCCCGCCGGCAGCCATGTGGAGCCGCTGCCCGCGGAGGTTCCGGGGCTGGAGCTGCACCTCTATTGGCATCGGGATCAGAGTGCCGATCCGGGCCATACCTGGCTGCGGCAAAGGGTCATGGCGATGCTGGCGGACCAGCAAAGCGGGATGCCCTAAGACACCCTACTGACGTGTTCTTCACGTTTAGCCAGTTCGCCTTATTGCATACCCCAGGCGTTCGGGAGCAATATCAAACATTGTGACGAACGTCACATTTTTGGGTTGTGATAATAAAAGCACCTGGGGATAGCAGCATGGGATGGTTCCGAGAGTTCGGGCTGGTGGATTGGCCGATGGTGATACGGCGCGTGATTCTGATACTGGCGTTGGGCGCCGTGGCCTGCGCGGTGGCGGTGGCCGTGGGCGGCTGATCGCCGGCCCCGGCCTAGGACAGCACATCGGCGAACGCCGGGTTCACCTCCACGTCGACGTCCCGCGCTTGCACATTCTCGCCGCAATGGGCGCAGGTCAGCTGGGCCTGTAGACGGTGTCCGCATTGATGATGTTTGTGGAACAACGGAGCGCCGCGCTCGTCGGCCAGATGGCGGTCACCCCACTGCACCAAGTGCAAAATTACCGGGTGAAGCTCACGGCCCCGTTCCGTAAGCCGATACTCCTCCCTCCGTGGCCGTTCCTGGTACACCCGTTTTTCCAATACTGAATGCGCGACCAACTTGGCCAATCGATCGCTAAGCACATGGCGCGTCACGCCCAGCCGGCTCTGGAAGGCCTCGAAACGGCGAACCCCCAGAAAGGCGTCCCGTAAAACCAGCAGTGTCCAACGGTCGCCGACCACGGCCAGCGTGCGGGCCAGGGAGCAGGGTTGTTGATCCAGTTCTTGCCAGCGCATGGCCGGTTTCCTCGCCGTCAGTGAATAGCGATGTCAGTCTAACCGGTTGACAGGTTCTGAAAAAGAACTGACTATTGATTTGCGGGTTCCAAAAAGGAACCCATGAAAACAACCCGCACAAAGGAAACCGCCATGACCGCCCCCGCGATTCTCGTGGTCGGCGCCGGTGACGCCACCGGCGGCGCCATCGCCCGACGTTTTGCCCGTGAAGGCTTCACCGCCTGTGTCACCCGCCGTACCGAGGAGGCCCTGGCACCCTTGGTCGAGCGCATCCAGGAAGAAGGCGGTCGGGCCCGCGGTTTCGGCTGCGACGCCCGCGACGAGGATCAGATGCGTGCCCTGGTGGATACCATCGAAGCCGAAGTGGGGCCGCTGGAGGTGGTGGTTTTCAATATCGGCGCCAACGTGAACTTTCCGATCCGCGAAACCACCGCCCGGGTCTACCGTAAGGTGTGGGAAATGGCCGCGTTCGCCGGCTTTCTCACCGGCCGCGAGGCAGCGCGGGTGATGGTGCCGCGCGGTCGTGGCACTATCCTGTTTACCGGCGCCACCGCGTCACTGCGTGGCGGCCGTGGCTTCTCCGCCTTTGCCGGCGCCAAATTCGCGCTGCGGGCGCTGGCCCAGAGCCTGGCCCGGGAGCTGGGGCCGGAGGGCATCCATGTGGCGCACCCGGTGATCGACGGCGCCATCGACACCGCCTTTATCCGCGACAACTTTCCCGAGCGCTACGCGCTCAAGGACCGCGATGGCATTCTCGATCCCGAGCACATCGCCGACGCCTATTGGATGCTGCACCAGCAGCCGCGCGACACCTGGACCCACGAGCTGGACCTGCGGCCGTGGATGGAAACCTTTTGATCATCATCGTTAACGAATGGAGAGCCGCCCGATGAGCAACGAACTGGAATTTTTCTTCGACGTTGGCAGTCCCGCGTCCTACCTGGCCTGGACCCAGGTGCCGGGCCTGTGCCGCCGCACCGGCGCCACTTTGCGCTACCGGCCCATGTTGCTGGGCGGTGTCTTCAAGGCTACCGGCAACGCCTCGCCGGCGTCGGTGCCCGCCAAGGGCCGCTACAGCGGCCAGGACATGCAGCGGTTCGCACGCCGCTATGGCGTCACCCTGACCATGAATCCGCATTTTCCGGTGAACACTTTGATGGCCATGCGGCTGGCCACCGCCGCGCTCGACAGCGAGCAGCGCGACACCGTGCTCGCGGCACTGTTCGAAGGTTTATGGCTGAATCAGAAAAATCTGGCCGACATTGAGGTCCTCGGCGGCACGCTCGCCGACGCCGGTCTGGACCCGCAGCACTGGGCGGCGCAGGCCCAGGATCAATCGGTGAAGGATCGCCTCAAGGCGACCACGGAAGAAGCGGTGGCGCGCGGCGTGTTCGGCGCGCCTACGTTTTTCGTCGGCGAGGAGATGTTCTTCGGCCAGGACCGTCTCGACTTCGTCGAGGAAGCCCTGAAACCGTAGCCGTAGGTCGGGTTAGCAAAGCGTAACCCGACAAAGCCGAGCCGGCGCGACCGGGCAATTACGCCAACGCCTGTTCCATGAACGGCGGCAGCACCAGCGCCGCCTTGTGGATGTCGGCGCTGTAGTAGCGGGTTTCGAACCCCTTGCCGGTGGCGTCCGCCTGGCGGAAATCCGCCACGTCGTGATCCTTGCCCGCCAGCGTGCAGCTCCACCAACCGCTGGGGTACACCGGCTGCGGGAACGGCAATGTGCGGGTATGGCTGAAGCCCGCCTCGCGCATGTTGGCGTGCAGGTCGCGAATAATCGTATCGCTGTGCAGCAAGGGTGATTCGGATTGCTGCACCAGCACGCCGCCGTCGGCCAGCGCACGGTGGCAGTGGCGGAAAAACTCCGCCTTGAACAGGCCTTCCGCCGGGCCCACCGGATCGGTGGAATCGACGATGATGACGTCGAAGCGGCCCGCCTCGCACTCCTGCATGAACTTCACGCCATCCTCGAAGCGCAATTCAGCCCGCTCGTCGCCGTTGGACTCGCACAGCTCTGGGAAATACTTCTCGGAAAAGCGCGTCACCTGCTCGTCGATATCGATCTGCACGGCGCTGGCCACCTCGCCGTGGCGCAGCACTTCACGCAGGGTGCCGCAGTCGCCGCCGCCGATGATCAGCACGTTGCGCGGCGCCGCGTGGCTGAACAGCGCCGGGTGGGCCATCATCTCGTGATAGAGAAAATTGTCCCGGGTGGTGAGCATGGTGGCGCCGTCAATGGTCATCAGATAGCCGAAGGTGTCGGTGTCCCACATCTCGATGTGTTGGTAGTCGGTTTGTACCGATTCCAGCTTTCGTTTCAGTCGCAGGCCGAAGGCGGTGCCGGCGGAGTCGAAATGCTCGATGAACCAGTTGTCTTTTTCGGAGCTCATAAAGGGGTGTCCGGTAAACGCTTCACAGAAGGCCGCTATTGTAAGCGTTCGGCGTCAATGTAGAAGCGCTTGGACGCCGTCCCCGAGCAACTATTTTTGTCCGCCAGCGGCCCCGGCAGGCATAATGCGGCAAAGCACGCAGCCGCCAAGGAACCGCCCATGACCCAGCCCCAAAGCCCGTTTGACGCCATTTACAATGTGCAGCGCTGGGGTGACGGCTATTTCCGGATCGGCAAGGACGGCCATCTGCATGTGCGCCCACAGGCGGATCAGGGCGGTGAAGCGACCCTGGAAGCGGTGCTGCAGGCGTGTCGTGCCGCCGGGCTGCGCACGCCAGTGCTGGCCCGCTTCTCCGGCATTCTGCGCGACCGGGTGCGGCGGTTGGCCGGCGCCTTCCGGGGTGCCATCGGCGAGCAGAACTACCAGGGCCGCTACACCCCGGTGTATCCGATCAAGGTCAACCAGCAGCGGCGCGTGGTCCATGAGATTCTGCGCGCCCGGGAAGAGGGCGAGCCGGTGGGCCTGGAGGCGGGCTCCAAGCCCGAGCTGCTGGCGGTGCTGGCGCTTTCCAACCCCGGTGACGTGGTGGTCTGCAACGGCTACAAGGACCGCGAATACCTGCGCCTGGCCCTGATGGGCGAGAAGCTCGGCTTGCAGGTGCAGATCGTGGTGGAAAAGCTGTCCGAACTGCCCATGCTGCTGCAAGAAGCGCGGGCCCTGGAAGTGTCGCCGCGCATCGGCCTGCGGGTGCGTTTGATGAGCATTGGCAAGGGCAACTGGCAGAATACCGGTGGCGAAAAATCCAAGTTCGGTTTGAGCGCGCCGCAACTGATCGAGGCGGTGGAACACTGCCGGCGAGCGGGCAAGCTGGATTGCGTGCGTATGCTGCATTTCCACCTGGGCTCGCAGATCGCCAATATCCAGGACATCAAGGCAGGCATGCGTGAAGCGGCCCGCTACTATGTGGAGCTGCGTCAGCTGGGCGCCGCGCTCGATACCGTGGACGTGGGCGGCGGCCTGGGCGTCGACTACGAAGGCACTCACTCCCGGTCCTATTGCTCGATGAACTACAACCTGGCGGACTACGCCTGGCACATCGTTCATACCCTGAGCGAGCAGTGCCGTCGCAGCGACGTGCCCGAGCCGCATTTGATCTCCGAATCCGGGCGCGCGCTCACCGCCCACCATGCGGTGCTGCTGGTCAACATCACCGACGAGGAGCGTCAGGCGACGGCGAATGTGGCCGCGCCCGGCGACTCCGACTGCGTGGAGTTGCATGAGCTCTGGCGGTTGAACCAGGTGCTCAGTGGCGAGCACCCCAATCTGCTGGAAGTGCACCCGGAACTGCTCGGCGCCTGGCAGGATTTGCACCTGCGTTACCTGAACGGTGACGTGGATATCCGTGGCCGGGCCCGCGGTGAGCAGCTCTATACCAACGGGCTGCTGGCGTTACGCGGGCGTCTGGACCCGCGTCGCCGTCAGCAGCGCGACCTGCTCGACCGGCTCAATGAAATTCTCGCCGACAAACTGTTCGTCAACTTTTCCGTGTTCCAGTCGGTGCCGGATGTGTGGGGCATTGATCAGGTGTTCCCGGTGCTGCCGTTGTCCGGCCTGGACCAGCCCGCCACCCGGCGCGGTGTGTTGCAGGACATCACCTGCGACTCCGACGGCCGCATCGACCAGTACGTGGACGGCGAAGGGGTGGAGGCCACCCTGCCGTTGCCGGAAACGCTGAACGGCCATCTGGGGATTTTCATGGTCGGGGCCTACCAGGAAATCCTCGGTGATATGCACAATCTGTTCGGTGACACCGACTCCGTGGATGTGAACCTCAACGAGCGCGGCGAGATTGAGCTGACCCACGCGATCCAGGGCGACACGGTCAGTTCGGTGTTGCGCTATGTGAACTTTGATCCCGAGCGGTTGCTGGCGACCCTGGAAGACCGCTGCCAGCAATCCCAGCTTCACGACGACGAGCGCCAGCGCTTCCTCGGCGAAATCCGTGATGGTCTGGCGGGCTACACCTACTTGGAATAACAGCATGGACGATCAGAAACAGGCTCGTCAGCAGGCCACCCTGGCACGCCTGGACCGCTTCAGCCGGTTCACCGATTCCAGTATTCGTATTCCTTTCACCCGCTTTGAGCTGGGGGCTGAAGCGCTTATCGGTCTGGTGCCGGTGATCGGCGACGCCGCCGGCCTGGTGCTGTCCGGTTACGTGCTTCTGGAAGCCCAGCGCGCTGGCGTCAGCGGTGCCACCAAGCGCCGGATGTTGCGCAACATGCTGGTGGACTTTGTCGGCGGTCTGGTCCCCGTGGTCGGCGATGCGTTCGACGCGATTTTCAAAGCGAACACCCGCAATACCCGTTTGGTGCGCCAGGATTTGCTCAAGCAGCTGGGCGCTGAAGCGCCCCGGCGATTTCCTTGGGCGGCTCTGGTGGGCCTTTCGATACTGTTTGGCCTGATCACCGCCGCTGGTGTGGCGCTGCTGACCTGACGTCTCGGCGTGAAGTTCCGGTGAGGTGCTCCGCGGCAGGTAAAAAGCTGTAACAGACGGCTGCTATTCTCGAATTGGAGGCTGATACTGGGAAGGTGATTAGAAGGCCCGCCAATGACGGCCTCTCAATCTGGGAACGCACCGTACGATTTCGAGCGACGCTTGCCAAAGGAGCTCCGGATGGCCACTTCATCTCCTTCCCAGGAATCGGAAGCCGTGGATCAGCAAGACGGTATCAACCCGGTCGTTTTTTACGGCTCCGGTCTGGCGATTCTCCTGTTCGCCCTATGGGCGATGTTTTTCACCGAAGCCGCCGGCACCGTGATCTACGCCGCGCTGGCTTGGATCTCCAACAGCTTCGGCTGGTTCTACTTCCTCGCTGTGGTGTCTTACCTGGTGTTCGTGATCGCCATCGCCTGTTCGCGCTATGGTTCGATCAAGCTCGGGCCGGACCACTCCGAACCGGAATTCAATATCGTCACCTGGGCCGCCATGCTGTTCTCCGCGGGCATCGGTATCGATCTGATTTTCTATTGCATTGTCGAGCCGGTGACGCAGTTCATGCAGCCGCCGGTGGGCGCCGGTGGCTCGGTCGAGGCCGCCCGGGAAGCCATGCAGTTGACCTTCCTGCACTGGGGGCTGTCCGGCTGGGGCATCTATACCCTGGTAGGCATGTCGCTGGCGTTCTTTAGTTATCGGCACGGCTTGCCGTTGACGATTCGCTCCGCGCTTTACCCGATCTTCGGCAAGCGCATCTACGGCGGCATCGGTAACACCGTGGATATCGCCGCGGTGCTGGGCACGGTGTTCGGCGTCGCCACCAGTCTGGGCATTGGTATTATCCAGCTCAACTTCGGTCTCAACTATATGTTCGGCGTGCCGGAAAGCACGCTGACGCAGGCGCTGCTGGCGGTGGGGATTGTCGTGTTCGCCGCCATTTCCGCGGCCACCGGGGTGGAAAAAGGGATTCGTCGTCTGTCGGAATTCAACATGCTGCTGGCGGTGGTGCTGGTGCTGTTCGTGTTGATTGCCGGCGACACCCGCTTCCTGCTCGACGCCTTCGTGATGAATGTGGGCGACTACATTTCCAACTTCGTTCCCATGTCGTTCGACACCTACGCCTTTGACCCGCCGCAGGATTGGCTCAATGCCTGGACGGTATTCTTCTGGGCCTGGTGGATCGCCTGGGGGCCGTTCGTGGGCTTGTTCCTGGCGCGTATTTCCCGTGGCCGCACGATCCGCGCGTTCGTTACCGGCACACTGATTCTGCCGCTTACCTTCATGATGGCGTGGATGTCCATTATGGGGAACTCGGCCATTGATCTGGTGATGAACGGGGCCACCGAATTCGGCACCGAGGCGGTCGGTAACCCGGGCTCGGCGATCTACCTGTTCCTTGAAAACCTGCCTTGGGTGACGGTCACCACCGTGGTCGTGACGATACTGGCGATTGTGTTCTTCGTCACCTCCGGGGATTCCGGCTCGCTGGTGTTGTCGAACCTCACCTGTTTCATCCGTGACCCGGCCAACGATGCTCCGGCCTGGATGCGCATCGCCTGGGCCACGGTGATTGGCATGGTGACGGTGGCGTTGTTGTCGACCGACGGCCTGAACGCGCTGCAAAGCGCGGTGGTGATCATGGGGCTGCCGTTCGCGTTCGTGTTGTTCCTGATGATGATCGGCCTGTTCAAGGCGCTCAAAGTGGAAGGCATGAAGACCACCAGTAATCGAGACGCGTTGGCCGGCCACTTGTCGGCGCGCATTGCGTCCGCCCGCGACCACAGCAACTGGGCACACCGTCTGAGCCGGGCGATCAGTTTCCCGGCCCTGAAGCAGGTTCAGAAATTCCTCGAAGGCACCGCGCGGCCCGCGTTCGAGGACGTCAAAGCGGCGCTGGCGGAGAAAGAGCACAAAGTGGAGATTTCCGTTGGCGAAGGCGATCAGGAGCATCTCGGCCTGGTGGTCGACCTGGGCGGCGAGGAAGACTTCGCCTACACACTCTGGCCGCGTCAGTGCGCCATGCCGTCCTTCACCATCCGCGCTCAGCAGCGCCGCTCGGTGTACTACCGTTTGGAAGTGCACCTGCGTGAAGGCGGTCTGGGCTATGACGTCATGGGTTACAACCGCGAGCAGTTGATCGAAGACGTGGTCGACCACTTCGAGAGCCATCTGCAGTACCTGCATTTGCGCCGCGAAAAGAGCCCGGGCGGCGCCTCGGAGATACGTGGTGACTACGAGGAGGGTGAATCATGAGCGAGGCGGCCTACGACGCCGAATTCGATTATGTGATCGTCGGCGCCGGCTCCGCCGGCGCCGCGCTCGCCTACCGGCTCAGTGAAAGCGGTGAGCATTCGGTTCGCGTTCTGGAATACGGCGGTCGCGATAATTCCATCTTTATCAAGATGCCCACCGCCTTTTCCATTCCCATGAACATGAAACGCTACGACTGGGGCTTTCATTCCGAGAAAGAGCCCGGCCTTAAGGGCCGCAGCCTGCACCAGGCGCGCGGCAAGGTGCTGGGCGGCTCTTCTTCGGTCAACGGTCTGGTGTACGTGCGCGGGTGCGCCGGTGACTTCGAGGAATGGGAAGAGCTGGGTGCCGCCGGCTGGGGTTACCAGGATGTGCTGCCTTACTTCAAACGCGGCGAGGACTGCGTCTACGGTGGTGATACCTACCGTGGCGACCAGGGCGGGCTCACCACCTGCAACGGCAACAACATGAAAAACCCGCTCTACCGTGCCTTTATCAAGGCCGGGGAGCAGGCCGGCTATGGCTACACCGAGGACTACAACGGTTACCGCCAGGAAGGTTTCGGGCGCATGGATATGACGGTGCGCGACGGCGTGCGCTGTTCCACCGCCATGGCCTATTTGAAGCCGGCCATGGGTCGCCCCAACCTGGACATTCAGACCCACGCGCTGACCACCCGGGTGATCATGGACGGCAAGACCGCCGTGGGCGTGGAATACCGCCAGGGCGGCAAGACGCTCAAGGTGCGCGCGCGCAAGGAAGTGATCCTCTCCGCCAGTTCGTTCAACTCGCCCAAGTTGCTGATGCTCTCCGGTATCGGCCCGGCGGACCACCTCAAAGAGCATGGCATCGACGTGGTGCACGACCTGCCCGGCGTGGGCCAGAACCTGCAGGACCACCTGGAAGTCTGGGTGCAGCAGGAATGCACGCAAAAGATCACGCTCAACAGCTGGCTGGGCCCCTTGGCCAAAGCCTGGATCGGCGCTAACTGGTTGTTCCTGAAGCGTGGTCTGGGCACCTCCAACCAGTTCGAATCCAACGGTTATATCCGCAGCCGCGCCGGCATGAAGTACCCGGACATCCAGTTCCATTTCCTGGCCGGCGCCATCGCCTATGACGGCTCCAGCGCGTTCAAGGGCCACGGTTTCCAGGTCCACCTGGGCGCCAACAAACCCAAGAGCCGGGGCTGGGTGAAACTGAAATCCGCCGACCCGGAAGCGGCCCCGGAAATCGTCTTCAACTACTTCGCCGAGGAAGAGGACAAGGAAGGGTTCCGCGCCGGTTTGCGTTGGACCCGCGAAATCTTCGCCCAGCCCGCGCTGGATGAATACCGCGGCAAGGAAGTCTCACCGGGCCCGGACGTACAAACCGACGAGCAGATCGACCAGTGGCTGGCGGAAACCGCCGAGACCGCCTATCACCCGGCCGGCTCCTGCCGGATGGGCACCGATGCGATGGCGGTGGTGGACCCGGAATGCCGCGTCCACGGCGTAAGCAACCTGCGCGTGGTGGACTCGTCCATCATGCCCACCGTCACCAACGGCAACCTCAACGCACCGACGATCATGATCGGCGAAAAAGCCGCCGACCATATCCTCGGCCGCACCCCGCTGCGCAGCGACGCCCCCAGCTTCGCCCCGGACGATTGGCAAAACAGCCAACGCACTAGCGCGCCGCAACGAACCGTCTAGAGCCGGCTTGTAGGAGCGGGCCTCGCCCGCGAAAGGGTGGCGTCAGCCACCCGGCAGGATCCCAGAGAGACTTCTATCGGCAGCACCAACAAAGTCTCTGGTATCCTGCCGGCCGGCTTTGCCGGCCTTTCGCTTGCAGGCAAGCTCCCACAAGGCCCGCTCCCACAAGCCCTCAGTAGGGCGCCTCGACATCTCCCTGAGCCACATACACTGTCTTCAGCCGCGTGTAATGCTCAAACGCCCGGCGGCTGTTTTCCTTGCCGATACCGGACTGTTTGAAACCGCCGAATGGCATCTCGATGGGGGTAATGTTGTAGTGGTTGATCCACACAATCCCCGCCTCCAGCTCGGCGGCCATGCGGTGAGCCCGGTCGATGTCGCGGGTGAACACGCCGCCGGCCAGGCCGACCAGGGTGTTGTTGGCCCGGGCCAGCACTTCGTCCTCATCACGGAAGCTGAGCAGCGACATCACCGGCCCGAAAATTTCTTCGCGGACGATGGTCATGTCGTCGTTCAGGTCGTCGAACACCGTTGGCGACACGAAGTTGCCGTTCTCGAAGCCGGCCACCCGGGCCCGCTCGCCGCCGATCAACACCCGGCCGCCTTCTTGCTTGCCTTTCTCGATGTAGCCGAGCACATGCTCCATGTGCCCTTCGCTGATCAGCGGGCCCACGTGGGTGTCCGGGTCGAGCGGGTCGCCGAGCACCATCTTGCCGGTGCGCGCCAGCAGTTTTTCCACGAAGGCCTCCTTCACCGATTCGTGCACGAACACCCGGGTGCCGTTGGTGCACACCTGGCCCTGGGTGTAGAAATTACCCAGCAGGGCGCCGGACACCGCGTTGTCCAGGTCGGCGTCGTCGAACACGATCAGCGGCGATTTGCCGCCCAGCTCCAGGGTCACGGCTTTCAGGGACTCCGCGGCGGCGCGCATCACCGCCTTGCCGGTGCCCACTTCGCCGGTGAGCGATATTTTGTCGATGCCCGGGTGCGCGGTCAGCGCCTGGCCGGTTTCCGCGAAACCCTGCACCACATTGAAAACGCCGTCCGGCAGGCCGGCTTCCTGAAATACTTCCGCCAGACTCAGCGCCGACAGGGGCGTGAGTTCGGCGGGCTTGAAGATCATCGCGTTGCCAGCGGCCAGCGCCGGCGCCGATTTCCAGGCGGCGATCTGCAGCGGGTAGTTCCAGGCGCCGATACCGGCGCACACCCCCAGCGGCTCCGGGCGGGTGTAGAAAAAGCCACCGTCCACTTGTTGGTATTCGCCCTGCAGAGAGGCAGCTTGTCCGGCGAAATACTCGAGGCAGTCGGCAGCCGAATCCACATCCGCTTCCGGTGTCTCCGAAATCGGTTTGCCGGCGTCCAGGGATTCCAAGCGCGCCAGTTCGTCGCGCTGATCACGCAGCAGAGTGGCGGCGCGCATCAGCACCCGGCCTCGGGCGGCGCCGTCCATGGCACGCCATTCGGCGAGGCCGTCACGGGCGGCCCGTACCGCCCCGTCGACATCTTTGGCGCTGGCTATCGCCACCCGGCAGATCACCTCGCCGGTGGCTGGATTCAGGTTATCGAAAAATTCGCCGTCGGTGCCTTGCTGGTAATGTCCGCCGATCCATAACAGGCGGTCTTTTTGGCGTTCCATAGGGATACCTCGATGGCAGTGGGGTCACCTGGCCGGTGCGGCCAGGTGATCGAGAAAACGTTGGGTGCCGGACAGCAGCGGCTCGTTGAGCCTCTCGCTGCGGCGGCGCAGCGTATTGAGGGCCTGTTGCGGCTGCGTGCTTTCTCGCCATTGGTGGTGGCAGAACAGCCGCATCGCGAAAGCGGTCAGGCACGAAGGGTCTTGCAGGTCGCTTTCGTTACACAGGGGAATCGCCGGAAAGCGCGCGGCCAGCGCGGCCGCGAAAGCGCCGTCGGTCAGGCCCCGGGCGTCGCCGTCCGGTCCGTGAACCGGCGTGGTGCCCAGGCCACAACTGGGAGAACGGGCCTTGAACACGAAACCGTCGAGCGGCGCGTCGACTCGTCGGGCCTGGGCGCTCAGCGCCTCGGTATAGTCGTCTTCAGGCCGGGCCACGCCGCGCACCCGGTGTTCGCCGCCAACGGCCACCACCTGGATCGGCGGGCGCGGCACCGGCAGGCCAATGGCCACCTCCGGACACACCTCCAGGAAACGCACCAGGGGGCCGAGTTCGTGGTGCAAAAGGGGCTCGTCGCGGTGGCCGCCGTCGTAGCGCACCGGGCGGCCGAGCAGGCAGGCGCTGACGCCCAGCCGTGGCCGGTGGCGCGCCTGCGGGCCCGTTTCGAAGCCCATTTGTCGCAGTAATTCCGGTAGCATGGGGAACCCTCTCCCAACCTGTACCGATTGTCCCATGAAAGGTGTGATCCTCGACAGCCAGACCCTCAAGCCTTCGGAGCTGGACTTTTCCGAGCTGGAAAAGCTGCTGCCGGAATGGACATTCTATGAACAAAGCGGCCCGGACGATGTAAAAAACCGTTTGCGGGGCGTGACCGTGGCGGTCACCAATAAAGTGGTGATCGACGCCGAAACGCTCGCCGCGTCGCCGGATCTGAAGCTGATCTGTATTTCGGCCACCGGCACCAATAACGTGGATTTGCAAGCCGCGCGGCGACAGGGCGTGGTGGTCTGCAACGTGAGTGGCTACGCCACCGCCACCGTGGCGCAGCACACCCTGGCGCTGATGCTCGGCCTGGCCACCGCCTGGCACCGTTACGACACCGACGCCCGGGCCGGTCGCTGGTCCGAGTCGAGCATGTTCTGCCGTATCGATTACCCGGTGGTCGAACTGGCCGGCAAAACCCTGGGGCTGATCGGCTACGGCGACCTGGGCCGGCGCGTGGCGGCGCTTGCCGAAGCGCTGGGCATGACCGTGCGGGTGGCGGCGTCGCTGCGTCCGGGGGCGGACAACAGCGGCCGGGTGCCGCTGAAAACCCTGCTCGGCGAAGCCGATGTCATCAGCCTGCACTGTCCGCTCACCGACGCCACCGAAAAAATGGTCGACCGGGGTTTCCTGGCCGCCATGAAGCCCGGTGCCTTTATCATTAACACCGCGCGCGGCGGCCTGGTGGATGAACCGGCGCTGGCGGAAGCGCTGCGCGGCGGCCATTTGGGCGGCGCCGGGCTGGACGTGCTCAGCCAGGAGCCGCCGCCGGCGGATCACCCGCTGCTGGCGCCGGACATCCCCAATTTGATTGTCACCCCGCACAGCGCCTGGGTGAGCCGCGAGAGCCGCCAGCGGTTGCTCGACGGGGTGGCCGCCAACATCCGCGCCTGGCGGACCGGCCGGCCTGCCAATGTGGTCAATGGTCTGCAGAGCGCCTGAACCGGAGGTCCATAATGTGGTTACAACGGATGGTTACCGTGGCGCCCCGTGGCCGGGGCTTTCATCTGATCAGCGGCGAAGTGCGTGATGCGGTGCCGGAGCTGGCGGAATACCGGGTCGGGTTGTTGCATCTGTTTCTTCAGCACACCTCCGCGTCTCTGGCGATCAATGAGAACGCCGACCCGGACGTGCGCGGCGATCTGGAACGCCACTTCAACGTGATGGTGCCGGAGAACGCGCCGCACTATGCCCACACCCTGGAAGGGCCGGACGATATGCCCGCGCACATTAAAACGGTGCTGATTGGCGAGAGCCTGACGGTGCCGGTGCGCGACGGGGCGCTGGCGCTCGGCACCTGGCAGGGCCTCTATCTGTGCGAGCACCGCGACCACGCCGGAAGCCGGCGCGTCGTCGCGACGCTGCAAGGCGAGAAACGCTGACGTTTCCCGCGCGGTTTCGCTATTGCGAAATCCACTGCAGGAACTGGCGGCGCTCCTCCTGGGTGGCCTGGTTCCATTGGGCTTTGAGCGTGTCCAGGTAGTTGGCCTGGCCGTTGCTGGCGGCGCCGTCATCGGAGCCGCTGGCCGCGGGGGCCGCCGGCGCCGGCGTTACCGCTGCGGCGGCTTTGGGTTGCACCGCGCTGGCGCCCTTGGTTTCCACCTCGGCGCCGGTGATCGGCGCCAGGAAGCCACGGTTGAGCACCAGACCGCTGGCCTGGCTGGGGGTCTTCTCGCCGCTGTTCATGTTTTCCACCCAGCCGGAAAAGTCTTCTTCCAGGGTGCGCGCCTGGGTGACGTTCTGTGGGCGCTCGAAACCCAGGCGATAGATTTCGCCGGCTTCGCCATCCACCACGAACAGGGCCGGGTCGGACTTCATCACTTCGTGGCTGTCGGCGTCGAGGTCCCAGAGGCGCTTGTAGTAAGCCAGGATTTCATAGCGCCCGGGGGTCACTTTGAGATCCTTGTGGTCGGTATTGAAGAAGGTGTTCACCCCGTCCACTTCGCTGCCGTTGATGGTGAAGACCTCCAGATCGGAGGGCACGCGAATCGTCAGTACCTGGCTGTCGGGTTGTTTGGCGCCTTCATAGAGCTGTACCACCGGGCTGCGGCTACAGGCGGTGAGCAGAAAGGCGGCGGCCGCGATCAGCGCGAACGAACGCAATAAAGCCATGATGTTCTCCCGGTTTGCGGACCCGCCAGTGTGGCGGCTCCGTATGATGTTTTTATGACCGTGGCGGGCGATTCAGAAGCCCCAGGTGGTCAGGTTGGACGGCGGTTCGCCATTCGCCAGGCTGTTCAGCCCACGCACGCAGCGCACGATCCACCAGATCACGATGATCACCAGCAACAGCCAGCCGATCAATGCCAGCGTGGTGATGCCGGCGATCAGGTTGTACAGCAGGCCGATCCAGAAGGTGCGGTACTGAAAGCGGAAGTGGGCCTTGTGCGGCTCCGGCGCGTCCGGTGCCTGCAGGTGGGCGATCACCGCGCCCACCAGGGCCGTGACGCCGCCGGTAAGCAGGCCGATCAGCAGCAGGGCGTAGTTGATTCTGACCAGCTGGGAGCGGGTTTCCGCGCTGTTCTCGGTCACGGCATTTCCTGATCGGTCAGGTCCGGCGCCGGGGCGTAGCAGCTCGCCATGCACGCTTCCATGGTTTCAAACGGGACGCTGCCTTGGCAGCCGCCCCAGGTGAACTCCTGGCAGCTCTCGCTCTCGCTGTCGTAGTAATAGCCCGGTATCGCGGCGCGGCACTGGCCGCTGTCCGGCGCCTGGTGGCAGGCCTCGGGCAGGGGGTGGGCGTTGCGTCCGCTCTGGCAGCCGGCCAGCGTCAGGACAAGGGCGGACAGGATTAACAGGACACGCATCGGTGATTCTCCTTGTGCGGTGGTGGTCCACACTATACCCGGACCGGCGGGGGGTCTCAGCCCATCAGTTTGCCGCGGAACAGGAAAAATACCGCGCCCAGCAGGCACAGCCCCGCCCACAGGTAGTCCCAGGTGAGTTTTTCCTTGAGGTAAAACAGCGAAAAAGGGACGAACACGGTAAGCGTGACCACTTCCTGGGTGATCTTCAACTGGCCCACGGTCAGCACCTGATGGCCAATGCGGTTGGCCGGCACCTGCAGCAGATACTCGAACAGGGCGATGCCCCAGCTCACCAGCGCGGCGATGATCCAGGGCTTGTGCGGCATGCTCTTCAAGTGCCCGTACCAGGCGAACGTCATGAACACGTTGCTCAGGGTAAGCAGCACCAGGGTGGTCCAGATGGGTGGCAAGGCGGCCTCCGGCTAAACGCGGAAACCCATGTTAGCGCCTGTCCACCCGCTAAACGAGAGGCCTGTTCAGCGTGCCGAGATGTCCACCGGCAGGCCGTCCTTGGGCATCGCCAGGGGCACCAATTGCACCGGCATTTCATAGCCGTCGGGCACGCTCACCCGGTAGCGCCGCAGGAAGTGGAACAGGAAGGTTTTGGTCTGCAGTTCCGCGAAGTTCAGCCCCAGGCACTTGTGGTGGCCGCCGCCGAACGGAATCCACTGAAAGTGGTGCTTCTTGTGTTCGGCACGCTCGTCGCTGAAGCGCTCCGGATCGAACTGTTCCGGGTTGCTCCAGTACTCGGGCATATAGTGGGTGTACAGCGGCGACAGGTTGACCAGGGTGTTCTTGGGAATGCGGTAGCCCTGGAAGGTCACTTCCTCGGCGGTGCGGCGCGGGAAGGCGGTCAGCGCCGGTCTCAGACGCAGGGTCTCCCGGAACACCCAGCCGGTCTTGGTCATTTTTTCCAGGTCGCCGTAGCCGAGCTTGTCCGGGTGTTCCGCGGCGGCGGCCACCTGGTCCATTTCTTCGGCCAGGGCGTCCTGCCACTCGGGGTGCTTGCAGAGCAGGTAGATCAGTGAGCACAGCGTGCTGGTGGTGGTGTCGTGGGCGGCGAACAGCAGGAAAATCATGTGGTTGGTGACATCCTGGTCACTCAGGCCGCCTTCTTCTTCGGCCGCCTTGCACAGCTCGCTGAAGAAGTCCGGGGTGTCCGCTTGGCGTTTTTCAGGGATCAGGCCGGCCACGAACTGCTCCAGATAACGCCGGCCGCGCAGGCCCCGATACCAGAGCGTGCCGGGGATCGGCAGGCGCAGCACCGCCAGGGAGGCGTCCGCCGCATCAATGAACGACTGGTTCACCTTGTCGGCTTCCGGACCCATGCGCAGGCCGAAGAAGATCTGTGCGCCGACGTCCAGAAGCAGCGCCTTGATGCGGTCAAAGAAGGTGAACGTTTCGCCGGTGGGCCAATCCTTCAGGCCGCTTTCCACGCTCGGGCCCATACGGTCGATATAGCTGGCCAGGGCCGGTTTCTTGAACGCCTGCTGCATAATGCGACGGTGAAACTTGTGGTCGGCGAAATCGCGCAGCATCAACCCGTCGGTGAACAGCCGCTCCAGAATCGGGTTCCAGGCCGCGCGGCTGGAAAACACGTGTTCCTTGTCGCGCAGCACGAACTCATTGGCGTCAGGGCCGAGCAGCGTGACGCCGCGCTGAAACAGCACGCTGCCGCGATAGACCAGGCCGTAACGCTCGGCCTTGCTGTGCACCAGGCCGTGGTAGTCGCGCAGAAACGCCAGCGTGTGGCCCAGCAGTGGCAAACCGTAATCGCCAGGGATATGACTCAGGTCGCGCTGTGGCATTTTTGGTAGTTGCGCCGCTCTTTCCTGGGCGCTGTCCATGGAACCCATAATTCTTTTCCCGTAAAAAATCGCATTACCGGCAATGTACTGCCGTCCCGCTAAGCGGCGCCAGACGCTGTTGGCAGGTGTCAATCGCCACTGTCCGGCCGGGTAGGGGCGCCAGTGGCGATGGGCTGGCCGGAGGCGGGGGCGCTTCTCTAGGATGGAGGCATGACAGACGACCTAATCACGGTGTTCGGCGGCAGCGGCTTTCTTGGCCAGGACGTTACCCGGGCGCTGCTCGCCCGGGGCCACACGGTCAGGTTGGTGGCCAGGCACCCGCAAAGACCCCGCTTCGCACCGGACCAGGAAAAGCGGCTGCAACGCCGCGCCGCGGATATCAGGGATCAGCGCGCGGTGCGCGCCGCCGTGGCCGGCAGCCGCGTGGTGATTAACACCGTGTCTCTGTACGCGGAGCGCGGTGATCTCACCTTCGAGGCGATTCATGTGCGCGGCGCCGCTGAATTGGCCGGCGCCGCGCGCCAAGCCGGTGTTACGCGGCTGCTGCACGTTTCCGGCATCGGTGCCGATCGGCGCTCGCCGTCGCCGTACATCCGTGCCCGGGCACGGGGCGAAGCGGCGGTGCTCGACGCCTTCCCTGGCGCCGTCATGGTGCGGCCTTCCTCGTTGTTCGGCGCCGGGGATGCCCTGATCCGCTCCCTGGCGATGCTCACCCGGGCTCCGGTGATTCCGTTGTTCGGACGCGGGCTGACGCGGTTGCAACCTGTCTGGGTGAATGACGTGGCCGCGGCGCTGGCGCGGCTGGCGGATCACGCCGCGCCGGCGGCGGGGGTCTACGAACTGGGCGGCGCCGAGACGCTGCGTTACCGGGAGCTGGTGGGCGCCGTGTGCCGCCATCTGGGGCGCCGCCGGGTGCGGGTGGCGGTGCCCTTTATGCTCTGGCACCTGTTGGCGATGGGCCTGTCGCGGCTGCCGTCGCCGCCCCTGACGCGGGACCAGCTCTGGCTGATGGCCAAGGACAATGTGGCCTCTGCCGAGGCGGACGGCTTCGCCGCGCTGGGCCTGCGGCCGCGCGGTGTTCGCGAAGCGTTGCCGGTCTGCCTGGGGCCACCGCGCTAGCGTAATCCGACACGGTCTGTCTGACAGGGTCGGATGCCGCCGGTTACAGATGGGCGGGGTTATGCAGGTCGCGCTGGTCCATCGGCGGCGGCGACCATTGATAGATCCAGGTCTCGGTGAGCGGCTCGTCGTTGTCCTTGCGCTTGAGATAGAGGCGCAGGTTGATCGGGGTGGTGTCGTCTTCCGGTGGTACCACGTCGAACATCGCCCGGTAGCCGTTGATGGCGTGCAGCGGACGGGCCGAGGTGATCTCCACGCGGCCGGAAGAATGCTCGATCACCGGCACCACTTCCACATCGCTGTCCAGGCCGTCGATGGGCCCGCCCAGGAAGTCCACCGCGAACCGCCAGCTGAAGTACTCCCGGGGCTGCCCGACCACGCCGCCGAGGCCGGTGCGGGTCGCCACGCAGCGGGCCAGTGACGGTCGCGGTGCCCGGCCGGTCCAGGACAGCCGGTAGGCGAACAGGGTTTCCTCGCCGGGGCGCACCGGCTTATCCGGATTCCAGAAGGCGACGATGTTGTCGAAGGTTTCGTCCAGGGTGGGAATCTCCACCAGCTGGATACTGCCCTTGCCCCAGTCGCCCCGGGGTTCCACCCACAGGCTGGGCCGGCGCTCGTAGAACACGCCATCGTCCTGGTAGTGGTCGAAATTGCGGTCCCGTTGCAGCAACCCGAAACCGCGCGGGCTGGTGTCGGCGAAGGCGTTGAAACGCAGTTGCGCCGGGTTGGCCAGGGGGCGCCAGATCCACTCGCCGCCGCCGGTGTGTATCGCCAGGCCGTCGGAGTCATGAATTTCCGGGCGCCAGTCCCAGGCCACACGGCGGCTGTTTTCGCCCACCTGGTACATGCTGGTGAGCGGCGCCACGCCCAGCCGTTCAATCGGTTTGCGCGGGTACAGGGCCGCGTCCACATCCATGATCACGTCCCCCGCCACTCGTTCGATAATAAAGCGGTAGGCGCCGGTGACGCTGGGTGAATCCAAAAAGGCGTAGACGATCACCTGGTCGGCGTCCGCCGGGCGTTCGAACCAGAAATGGGTGAACTCCGGAAACTCTTCCGGCTCCGACATGGCGGTGTTCACCGCCAGCCCCCGGGCCGACAGACCGAACTGCAGGGACGCGCTGGTGGCGCGGAAGTAGCTGGCGCCCAGAAAAGCAGCGATGTCCCGCTCCCAGTCGCTGTGGTGCAACAACCGGAAGCCGGCGAAGCCCAGGCCCTCGGGTAACGAGGAAGGGTCGAGGTCGGTGTGGCTGAAGTCGAACAGGCCGGTGCGGTAGGGGATCGGCCGGGCCTGGCCGTCCACCACTTCATGCATTTTCACCGGGGTGTGGAAATTCAGGCCGAGATGGAAGAATTGCATACGGAAGGCGGCGTCCTGGTCGTCCGCCCAAAGCGCTTCCTTATCCAGATATTGGATGCCCTGGTACTGGTCCCAGGAAAGGCTGTCGATGGCAGGCGGCAGGTCCATGCGGTGGCTGTGATAGCTCTGGCCGGCGAAATGCCGGGCCATGCCTTTCAGCCAGGCGTAACTGAACGGCTCACCCGGCCCTTCGCCGTGTGCCCCGGCGGGCTCACCGAGCACCCGCGCCAACGCCGGCGCGGCGGGCAGCAGGGCGCCGCCGAACAGACCCAGAGCCTTCAATACTGAACGTCGATCCATGTCGTCCTCTCCCTCATTGTTCACCATCGCGATCGATGACCGCTCTGCGAATAGAACGCCGCGGCGCGGCTAAGTTCCAGCCCGGCGGGCCAGAAAGCCGGAACAAAACACTACCAGGGCGGCGCCCAACAGTACCGTGCCGCCGATCTCGAAAATCAGCGGGCCGCCACTGGGGTGGGCGTACAGCGTCGCCATGGCATAGGCGGCGCCGGCTTGACCCACGGCGAACAGCGCGGTGGCGCGGCCCCAGGCATGGGTGGCCAGGTGCGCCGGCACCAGCTCGGCCACGCGGCCCATGGTGCCGGCCACCATGGCCGGAATCATGGCGCCGACCACGAACGAGGACAGCGTCACCACCGCCAGGCCGGGCAGCAGCATCGGCAACATGACCGCCAGCCCCTTGCAGGAGAGCGCGCCGATCAGCGTCCAATGCCAGCCCAGCCGTCGGGCGGCGGCGCCGGCCAAGAAGGGGCCGCTGATCGCGCCGAAGGCGAACACCGCCCACTGGCCGGCGGCCGCCCAGGTACTGAATGCGCGGTAGCGCTCCAGATAATCCACCCAGAACACGGTGTGCGGCACGAAGCCCACCGCGTCCATCAGATAGGCCGCGTACAGCATGATCAGCAGAATGCCGGCGCCGTTGCCGTTGGCAGGGGCCTCCGCCACGGTCGGCATGGTTGGCCAGGCACGCCAGACCAGCAGGGTGGGCACGATGCAGGCCGCCGCCAGGCCGACCCAGGCCAGCGCCAGCCCCTGGGTGATCAGCAGCGGCACCAGGGTGGCGGAGAACAGCACCCCCAGCCCGACGCCAGCGAAGATCCAGGTGGTGCCGCGCTTGCGCATGGATTCCGGCAACTGCGAGGCGATCAGCGACGGCGCGATCACCATCAAAAAGGCGCCGGTGACCCCGGCCACGAAACGCCACACGCTGAACCACCACACCGGCGCCGCCCAGGCGCTGGCCAGGAAGCCCAGCCCCACCAGCAGCACCGACGCCTTGATCACCCGGGTGGGGCCGAACCAGCGGCTGACACGGCTGGCCAGCACCGCCCCGACCAGATAGCCGAGCAGGTTGGCGGCGCCCACATAGCCGGCGTCCGCCTCGTTCAGCCAGCCGGCCGCGATCACGCCCGGCAGCAAGGCGGCATAGGCGAAACGCCCCAAGCCGATGCCCACCAGGGTGGCGGAGCCGGCCATCAGTACCAGACGGCCGGGGGACAAATTCGGGTTGGGCGGGGTCATTCAGGGCTCCGGATGGTCAATACAGTGAGTGGCCCATGCGGCTCATTCCGTCACTCTCAGCCGCCACACAAGCATCGTGGGCCAGGCGCGCGAACGCAGAACTGGTGGCGCCAATTCAAGTGAGCGCAACACCGCCCACGATGCTTGTGTGGCGGCCCTTCGGGAGAGCCTGTGCCGGCGTGACTCGGCGTTGCGTCTCTTGGCAAGGGAACCACCCTTGCCGGCGAAACGCGCCTTGATTCGCGCCGGCACAGGCTCTCTGAGAGTGACGGAATGAGCCGCATGGGCCACTAAGTTAAGCAGAGCGCTTTTATCACTGGAAATGATTTTTTAAGATACTCTGTATCGAAAAATGTGAAGAGGCATGGTCATGTTGATCCGCTCCCTGGAAATCTTTCGTGCCGTGGTCGACACCGGCAGTTTCAGCGCCGCCGCCGAGCGCCTGCACACCGTGCAGTCCAACGTCACCGCCCACGTCAAAAAGCTGGAGACGGAGCTGGACGCGCGCCTTCTGGAACGGCGCACGCCGGTGGTCGCCACCCCCGCCGGGCATCAGTTGCTGAGCTACGCGCGGCGTATCGTGGAACTCCACGACGACGCCGTGGCCCGCTTCCACCCGCAGGCGGATCCCGCCGGCGAATTGCGCCTGGGCAGCATGGAAACCACCGCCGCGGTGCACCTGCCCGGCCTGCTGGCCGGTTTCAGCCGCCGCTGGCCGCAACTGGCGGTGCACCTGCGCACCGGCACCTCCTCCGAGTTGCTCGAGGCGGTGCGCGCCGGGCAGCTGGACGCCGCTTTCGTGGCCGGCGAGAAGGTCGGTGATGAGGTGCGGCTGCGCCCGGTGTTCGAGGAGCGCCTGGTGCTGGTCAGCGGTCGACCGCTCAAGGCCATGCCCGACCGCGCCACCCTGGCTCAGACGCCGTTCCTGGCGTTCCGCCAGGGCTGCGGGTACCGGCACAGCATTGAGAAACTGTTCGCCGAACAGCGGGTGCCGGCGCCGCGTATCCACGAATTCGGTAGTCTGGACGCCATCGTCGGCTGCGTCGCCGCGGGCATGGGGCTGGCGTTGCTGCCCGAGTCCACCGTGCGCCAGTACCGTCAACGTTTTGAGCTGCACACCCTGACGCTGCCCGCCTCGTTTGCTGACGTGACCACGCAACTGGCGACCTTGCCCCGGCCCAGTTGGAGCCGTGCTCTGGAGGTGTTCATGGAGGGGATGGGAGAACTTGAAGAGGAACGGACGCCGGTGCAGGCGGCGGTTTCCTAGCTCCGGACTTTCTACGGAGCGCTCTTGTGGGAGCTTGCCAGGCAAGCGAAAGGCCGGCAAAGCCGGCCGGCAGGATACCAGAAACGTTCTTCATGCCGGGCGGTTACACCGCCCTTTCGCGAGCAGGCTCGCTCGCACAATGAGTCCCCGCCCGCGAGAGCGGGAGGGGCTTCAGCCATTGCTTAGTGCTCGTGGCCTTCGGGCCCGTGCACGTGGCCGTGCTCTTTCTCTTCGTCGGAAGCGTCGCGTACTTCGGTCACTTCCACGTCGAAGTTGAGGGTCTCACCGGCCAGCGGGTGGTTGCCGTCCACGGTAACCTGGTCGCCTTCCACCTCGGTGATGGTGAAGACGCGCTGGCCCGCTTCGGTCTGCGCCTGGAACTGCATGCCCGGCTTCAACTCGCCACCGGCGCCTTCAAAGGCGGAAGTGGGAACCTGCTGGATCAGGCCTTCGTGGCGTTCGCCGTACCCTTCTTCCGGGGTCACGGTGACTTCCAGCTTATCGCCGGCTTCTTTGCCCACGAGCGCCTTTTCCAGGCCGGGAATGATATTGCCGTGGCCGTGGAGGTAGTTCAGCGGTTCTTCGCGCTGGCGGGAAGAATCGATGGTCTGGCCCGCTTCGTTGGTCAGGGTGTAGTGAAAGGCCACTACGGTATTCTCTGCGATTTGCATGGGCGCCCTTTTGGGGTTGATGAATGTCCGACGCTGGGCGTCACGGATGCGGTAATGGTAACAGCCCCGTCGAGGGCTTGACCAACGCGGGGGCGGGTGGAAGCCGCCGTGGCTGGCGCGAAATGACCGGCCAGGCGCGCAATACTAAGATTTTGAAAGACTTTTACCGTTGCACGGCGGCGCCATTACGTCATCATAGACGGCGCCTTAGATGGGCGGATTCCGATAGGGAGCGCAACCGTGAAAACCCTTCCTGAACTCTTTGAGAACAACGAAGAGTGGCGGCACCAGATTGAGCAGGAGCACCCCGGCTTCTTCGAGCAACTGGTCGGCCAGCAAAAACCCCGATTTTTATGGATTGGCTGCGCCGATTCCCGCGTGCCCGCCAACGAAATCGTCGGCCTGATGCCGGGCGAGCTGTTCGTGCATCGCAATGTGGCCAACCTGGTCAATCACACCGACCTTAATCTGCTGTCGGTGCTGCAGTTCGCCGTCGAGGTGCTGGAAGTGCGGCACGTGATGGTGGTCGGGCACTACGGCTGTGGCGGCGTGCGCGCGGCCATGGAAGACCAGCCCCACGGGCTGATCGACAACTGGCTGCGCCAGGTGCGCGAGCTGTACCTGCGCAACCGCAAGGACCTGAAACAGTTGCCCGATGAAGAAGCCCGGGTGGATCGCATGTGCGAGCTGAACGTGGCCCGTCAGGTGATCAACGTGGCCAACACCACGGTGGTCCAGGAAGCCTGGCGGCGGGATCAGGCGCTCAGCATCCACGGCTGGATTTATTCGATCGCCAACGGCCGCCTCCAGGATCTGGACCTGGGTGTGAACACCAACCAGGAACTGCGGGCCCTGGAAGCGGACAGTTACGGCGACTGATCGGCCGCCCGGCCTTAATGCGAGTGCTGGCTACCTCCGTGCTCCTGCTCGCTGTTACCGTTGGTCAGGTTTTCCCATTGTGACTCGGACGTATCCGGTAGGGTTTGCAGTAACGCGACAATGTCCCACAAAGTCTCGTCGTCGTGGCTGGGGCCCCAGGCCGGCATGCCGCTCATTTTAATGCCGTGTTTGATCACCCAGAAAGCGCTGTGCGGATCATGGATGCCGTGATCGGTCAGGTCCGGTGGTCGCGGGTAGAGACCGTCTCGCATGGCGCCGCTGCCTTGGCCCGGCGCGAGGTGGCAGCCGGCGCACATGGCTTGGTATTGTTCCGCGCCGGCAGCCACGCGAGCGGGGTCGGAGAGGTCCCCGGGGACCGTTATGTCCGCTGCGCGGGCATCCACCGAGCGGTGGCGGGCGTAGCCAATCAATGCCTCGGTGGCGGTCCAGTGCGGCTCATCGGCCGCGAAATTGTAGGCGCCCCCGACAAGAAACACGCCCACACCCAATAGCAGCAGGATCACCAGCACCGACCACGCTTTTAATGTTTTCATGGAAACTCCTCGATAAAACCTTCTTGGTGAAGGGAGGCGCCGCCGCTTATCCGTCGATCGGGGCACGGCGGCACCCGGCTACTAGAACCAGAGGCGAACGCCGGCCACCAAGGTGGTCTCGGACACGTCGTCTCCAGCGCCACGGGTCTTGGCGGCGGTATCACCGAACTGCCGTTCCCAGTTCACGCCGATATAGGGCGCGAACTCGCGGCGGATTTCGTAGCGCAGCCGCAGACCGGCTTCGATATCCGTGAGACCTTCGCCAATCCCCAGCTCTTCATCCTCCTTGCCGTAGACGTTGGCTTCCACCGCCGGCACCAGGATCAGTTTCTGGGTAAACAGAATCTCGTACTCCGCCTCCAGACGCAGGTTGGTGAGCCCTTCCTCGCCGACGAACAGATTCACGTCGGTTTCGAACCGGTAGGGCGCCAGGCCCTGGATGCCCACGCTGGCCCAGTCCCGGTTGGGATCGTCCGGCTGCCAGTCCCGGCGGGCGCCGAGCTGCCAGTCCCAGAACGGCGCGAACGCGCGGCTCCAGGCAACGCGGGTTTCGAAGCCCTCGGTGCCGCCGCCGCCGTCCATCAGGCGCTCTCCCTCGGTGCTCAGATACAGCTTGTTGAGGTCGCGGCCGTACCAAGCGGAGGCTTCCCAGGCGGTGACAGTGCCTTCGTCCGCGTCCCGGGCTTCCAGTTCATCGATGATCACCTGGCTGAAAGCAGGCTCGTGTTTGCTCATCGCCTGGGCGCCGGACCAGGGGGCCACAACCAGGGCGACAACGGTTGCTGTTGTGAGTGATGTTTTCATGAGTGTCCTCCCTGGTGCGAGTGATGCTCTGCCTGGGGCGCGTCGACAACCCGCACCTCGCGGAACATGCCGGCTTCCATGTGATAAAGCAGGTGGCAGTGATAGGCCCAGCGCCCCTTGGCGTCGGCGCGCACCAGGTAGCTGAGTTTCTCGCCGGGCTTCACGGTAATGGTGTGCTTGCGCAGCAGGCGCCCGTCGCCCAGCTCCAGATCGCTCCACAGGCCGTGCAGGTGGATCGGGTGCGTCATCATGGTGTCGTTGACCAGGGTGATGCGCGCCCGCTCGCCGTGGTGCAGCTCCAGGGGCACGGAGTCGGCGAACTTGATGCCGTTGAAGCTCCACATATAGCGGCTCATGTTGCCGGTCAGGTGCAGCACGATTTCCCGATCCGGCGTGAGGCTGTCCGGTGGGCCGCCGGCGGTTTCCATGTCCGCGTAGGTGAGCACCTTCCAGTCGCGCTCGCGCAGCCCGATGCCGGGGTCGTCGAGCATCGCCGCCGGTGCCATGGCGCGCATATCCACGCCCGGGCCGTACTCGGAATCCAGATGCTGGACGGCGCTATTGCGCGGCGCCAGGTCCGGGTTATCGGCCACGAACGCGAACGGCACGTTGTTGTCGCCGCCGTGCCGCATGCCCTTGTGCTTCATCTCGGCAGGGTTCATGTCGCCGTGGTTCATACCGGCCATGCCGCCCATTCCCATCTCGGTGTGACCGAGCAGCGGCGGTGAATCCAGGTCTGGCACTGGCGCGCTCATGGCCGCGTCGGGTGTCAGCGTGCCGCGCGCGAAGCCGGAGCGGTCGATGCTTTGCGCGAACACGGTGAACGCCTGCTTTTCCTCGGGAGTGACGATCACATCAAGGGTTTCCGCCACCCCCAGCCGGCACTCATGGAAGCGCACCGGTTTCACCGGCTGGCCGTCCATGGCCACCACGGTCATGTCCAGGCCGGGAATGCGGATGTCGAAAAACGTCATGGCGCTGGCGTTGACGAAACGCAGCTTCACTCGTTCCCCGGGTTTGAACAGACCGGTCCAGTTGGCGTTCGGGCTGCGCCCGTTGAGCAGGTAGGTGTAGGTATAGCCGGTGACATCGGCGAGATCGCTTTGGCTCATGCGCATGGTGTTCCACATGTGCCGGTCCTTGAGCGTTTGCGCCACGCCTTTTTCACGAAAGTCGCGCAGCGTGTCGAAGATGGTGCGCTCGTTGAAGTTGTAGTAGTGGCTGACCTTTTTCAGGGTGGCGTAGATCTGCTCCGGCTTCTCGTCGCTCCAGTCGGACAGCACCATCACGTAGTCGCGGTCCACCGGTTCCGGTTCGGCGTCTCGCGGGTCAATGACGATGGCGCCGTAGACGCCGCTTTGTTCCTGGAAACCGGAATGGCTGTGATACCAGTAGGTGCCGTTCTGTTTGATTGGGAAGCGGTAGGTGAAGGTCTCGCCGGGCGCTATGCCGTCGAAGGACAGCCCCGGCACGCCGTCCATTTGGAACGGCAGCAGCAGGCCATGCCAGTGAATCGAACTGGTGGCCGGCAGGTAGTTGGTCACGTTCAGGGTAACGGTGTCGCCTTCCCGCCAGCGCAGGGTGGGGGCCGGCAGGCTGCCGTTGACCAGCATCCCGGGTCGCTTTTTTCCGGTGATATTCACGTCGGCGCCGCCGATGGCGAGATTAAAGGTGTCGCCGCTAAGGATGGGCGCGCCGGTCTGGCCCTGGTCGGCCAGTAGCCGGGCGGGGCTCAGGCCGAAACCGCCGATGCCGAGGGCGCCCGCGCCCAGGGTCAGGCCCTGGACGAAACGACGACGCCCGATAAGAGCTGAAGAGGTCATGGAATGACTCCTGAATAAAAAAGAGGTTCGCGCCGGGGCGCGTGGAATCTTTTAAATCGGGAGTAGTGCGGACGGTGGCCGCCAGGGCGAGGTGTGAAAACCCGAGAGCCGGTCCCCGGCACGGGCGGTATTCAGCGTGGGGGCAGCGTGGGGCGCTCGCGCCGGCGCCAGCGTGGCCGGCATGCCGCTGGCCTGACAGGCCTGAGCGCAGGAGCAGGGCGCGCTGTTGTGGTCGGCGCCCTGGCAATGCGTATCGGCGGCGGTCTGTCCGGCTTGCGCGCCAGCGCATGGCATTTCGCTGGTCGGGCCGTGTGGCGGCCCGTTCATGATGTGAGCCGCGTGTACCGGCGACCACAACAGCCCGCCCGCCAGCCAAAGCAGCAGGATCAGAAAAGCGGGGCGAGACGGCAGCGACACGTTCATGGTGTGAACATACAACCTCGGTGCTACCCCCGGGTCAAGCTCAGAGGGCGCGTTGCGCCAACAGCCAGCGCAAGTCCTCCAGGCCGCGCCGCCATTCCCCGACTCCGGAAACGGAATTGATGCGCCCGAGGTCGCCGCCGTTGCGAAAGGCCGCGCCCCATCGACGCGCCAGTTCACGGCTCTCCGCCAGGTTCATGTTCGGGTCGGTGGTGCTGGCGATGATCCGTGCCGGTACCGGTAGCGGGCCACCGGGCGGCTCAAGGCCGGGGCCCCGGGGCCAGGCCGGCGCCACCAGCAACAGGCCGGCGACGTGTTGTGGGTGCCGGGTGGCGCAGACCGCGCTGGCGAGACAGCCAAAGCCGTGGGCGATCAACACCGCTGGTGCCGTTATCCCGCTGAGGGCCTGGTCCAGGGCCCGCTGCCAGACATCCAGGCGTGGCCGCCGCCAGTCCGATACCGGCAGCGTGCGCAACCAGGGCTGGTGATGGTGCCAGTGGGTTTGCCAGTGGTGGGCGTCGCTGCCGTGCAGACCGGGCACCAGTACGCCCTCGAACGGTACTTCGGCCGGCATCGCCGATGATGGGGTGGCGGCGTGGCGCACCGTGGCTGGGGAAGACAGTGCCGGTGACATGGGCTCTCCTTGGCGATCACAAACGGCCGACAGGCCAAAAGGCGCGAGCGCTACGATACAGGCGATCGCGCAGGCCGGCAGTGTGCCTGGAGATGTTTATGATTTTTTTACCGGCGCGGGTCGATTCGATGACCCGCGCCGGTTTTCATTCAGCGGCGCACGCCGCTCGCGTTGAGGTGGCTGCCGCCGTCCACCAGGATCGCTTCGCCGGTGGTCAGGTCGCCGCCGATCACCAGCCCCAGCACCGCCTGGGCCACGGTCTCCGGTGAGGCCGCGTCGTTGAGGGCGGCGCCGGCCTTGGTTTTGGCCAGCAGGTTGGCATAGGCCTCTTTGCCCAGCCCCTTTTCCAGCCATTCGCCCTGCACGAACCCCGGGCAGATCGCGTTGACGCGGATTTCCGGGCCCAGCACCCGGGCCAGGGATTTGGTCATCGTCAGCAGCGCGCCCTTGGAGGCGGCGTACGCAATGGAACTGCCCACCCCGGCGAGCCCGGCGATGGAGGCCATGTTGATAACCTGGGCGGTGCCCGCCTGGCGCAACGCTTTCTCGGCGGCGCGGGTCATCTGGTAGGGCCCCACGGTATTCACTGCGTAGAGGTGCAGGAAATCGTCCTTGCTCAGGCCGTCCAGGTCCTGGTGCGCACAAAACTTGGTGGTGCCGGCATTGTTGACCAGAACATCCAGGCGGCCGAACTCCGCCAGGGTGGCCTCCACCAGGGTCTGGCACTGGGTATCGTCGGCGACATCCGCCTGCTGGACCAGAGTGCGCACGCCGAAGGCTTCGCAATCCTTGGCCACGGCGCGGGCGCCCTCTTCGTTACGGCTGTAATTGATCACTACGTGGCAGCCCTGTTCCGCGAACAAGCGGGCGGTGGCGGCGCCGATGCCGGACGAGGAACCGGTGATCAGAGCCACGGCGTTTTTTATCTTCATGCTTATAGTCCCGAGACAAACGAAAAAGAAAATCGACGTTAACACGGCGGCCGACAAAAGCGCATCGCAGCCCTGTTTCAAGATTTGGCGGTGAGCTCGGTAAGCACATCCCGGAGCACGTCGCGGAGTTGTTCGATGCCCGGTTCCTCGACCGGGAAGTGCCCCGCGTTCTCCAGCGGAATGTGACGCGTCGGCGCCGCGATGCGCTCCAGAAAGCGCAGGCTCAGTGCCGGCGCCGTCCAGCGGTCGGCCGCCGGGTGCGTCAGCAGTACCGGCACCGTGGTGAACCGCTCCGGGGCACGCTCCGGCGGCGCGTTCAGATAGCTGCGCAGAAAGCCCAGAGCCACCGAGCCACCGCCGCCCCTCGGGTCGGTGCGGCACAATTTGGAGAGCGCCGGTTGGTTGGCGATCCTGTTCATGGGCGTGAGCCAGCGAATAGGCAGCCGCCGACGGTCGAGCAGCGGCGCCAGCGCGTCCATCAGCGGCAGGCTCCAGCGCCCCAGCCAGGGCGAAAGCGCGGACCAGACTTCCGGGTCGGCGGGATCCAGCAGGCAGGTCGCCATCAGTCGGGCCACCGGGCTGCCGCCGTCTTCCTGTTCGAGGCGGGCGCACGTGGAGTAGGCCAGCATCCCGCCCATGCTGGCGCCGAGCAGCACCAGCGGGCGCGGATCGGTTTGCTGCTCGGCGCGGATCAGCGCGCAGACACAGTCGAGCCAGTCGGGGTAGCGCACCGCGCCGGGGTCCGGCACTTTGGTGCGCCCGTAGCCAGGCAGATCCGGCGCCAGTACGTCGTAGCCCAGGTCCGCGGCCAGGGCGGCGGCGGGCCAAAGGGCGCCGGAGTGGCCGCCGGCGCCGTGCAGAATCAGCAGCCTGGCGCCGGCGTCGGGCCGCCGGGCGCGGGCAATGTGCACGGAATGGCCGTTCCAGGGCCACCAGGTGCTTTCCGGTGGGGTTCGGGCGTGCTCCTGCAGGTGCTTCGGCAGGCAGGCGAGGTAGGCGTCTGTGTCGTGGGTTATCGCGGTTCCGGAGATTGACTTATTTGTGAGTAATGCTCACATTCCGGATTCAAGCCCACAACTCGCATTCCCGCCTATGAGCCAGCCTCGCAAAAAGCCGCGCCAGCAGCGCGCCGCAGCCACCTGGGACGCCATCCTTGAGGCGGCGGCTCAGCTTTTCCAGCGCTTCGGTTACACCGCCACCACCACCAACAGGGTGGCGGAGCGCGCCGGCGTTTCGATCGGTTCGCTGTATCAATACTTCCCTAACAAGGACGCGCTGCTGGTGGCACTGGCGGAGCGTCATCTCGGCGACGCTTCGCAACAACTGGCGGCGGTGTTCGCCCGCCTGGAGCAGGAGCGTCCGCCGTTGCAGCCTACCCTGGCGCTGTTGATCGACGCCGCCGTGACGCTTCACCGACACAACCCGGCCATGCACAGGCTGCTGTTCGATCTGGCGCCGCGCACCGAAGAGGCCGCCGCTCGTTTGCGCGCCCTGGAGAAGGGGCTGGCGCTGGCGGTGGCTGGTCATCTGCAGCGCCTGGAGGTGGGCGGGGAGCAGCCGGAAGTACGGGCGTTGCTGCTGGTGCAAGGGCTGGAGGCCCAAGTGCACGGCGCCGTGCTGGAGGCCATGGATGACGCCGCGCGGGAGCGTGTCATCGGTGAGATTCACCGGCTGTGGCTGGCGGCGCTAGGGGGCTGAGCCGGTGGCCTGACGGAACAGCCCGGCGAGATCGTCGAGCTGTTCGTGCAGCTCGCCGTTCACTTCCTTGGTGAGCACGTGCAACAGAATCATCGCGTTGATCGGCGCGTCGGAGCCTTCGGGATGGCGGAAGCGGCCAACGAAACAGCGGTTCAGCTCGCCCAGGTTGCGATAGGCCTGCTCCATGTCTTCCAGGTTCAGCGCCAGGTCGGGGTTGTCCCGCCTTGCCAGGTAGCGGTGCAGCAAAAAGAAGCCGGCGGCGCGGGTGAGCGTTTCCGTTTCCGTACTCACCGGCAGGTGGAACAGGGCCATGGGCCGCAGGAAGCGGGTGTGGGGGCAGTCGCTGAGCGCGCACACCAACCCGAACAGTGAGCTGAGCGCCCGCTGCGCGGTGGTGTCGAGCCGGTACTCCCGTTCCTGGGTGGTGACCCGCAGATGGATGGGGTCGAAAGACTGGCCCAGCTGGTGATCGGGGAGCAGCCACGCCAGGTTGCGGGCGATCGGGCAATAGCGGTGCTCGTCCCGGCTCAATGGGCAATGGGAGCACTGGCAGTGTTCCAGCAAGGCCCAGTCCGGCGGCACATAATCCGGGTCCACGGCGAGACCGTGGCTGTCCGGCTCCTGACGCAGCTCAATGTGCGTCACGCGCCCGTCGGTGCCGGTCAGTTGGTAGTGGATATCAGGCTGCATGGGCGCGCTTCTTTTCCGCCAGCGGCAGGCGAATGTCGATGCGGGTGCCCTCGCCGGGCGTGCTGGTGGCGGTCAGGGTGCCGCCGTGGCGCTGAATAATATCCTGCGAAATGGACAGGCCCAGGCCGGTGCCCTGGCCGATCGGTTTGGTGGTGAAGAACGGCTCGAAGATCTGCTCCAGTTGGGCCGCATCCATGCCCGGGCCGTTGTCGGCCACCGACAGGCAGTACGACTGCTCGTCGCTGTGCGCGTCGATACGAATCTCGCCGTCCTGACTCACCGCCTGAGCCGCGTTCACCAGAATGTTCATCAAGACCTGTGAAAGCTGGCTTTCGGAACCGTTCACCGGCGGCAGCTCTGGCGGCAGATGAGTGGTCACCCGCACACGTTCCAGTTCGTGGCGTGCCAGGTTCATGGAGGTGGCCACGCAGCGGGACAGATCCACCGGCTGATAGCGTTCCTGCTCGTTATGGGAAAAGTGCTTCAGGTCGCGGATGATTTTCTTGATCCGGTCGATGCCTTCGCTGGTTTCGCGCATCAGGTGGGGATGATCGTTAAGAATCATTTCCAGCGAATCCATATTCAGGCGCAATGACTGTTCCGCCTGCAGAAATTGTTCAAAGCGTTCCGGGCTGATACGGCGGCGCAGCCCGGCGATCACTTTCGACAGTGTGGTCAGGTACTGCTCGCTGCGGCGCAGGTTGGCGGAGACGAAGGCAATCGGGTTATTGATTTCGTGGGCGATGCCCGCGGAAATCGTGCCCAGGGAGGCCATTTTTTCCGAATGCAGCAGCATCGACTCCACCTGGTTGATCTTATCGTCCTTGTCGCGCACCGCCTGAATCAGTTCACTGTTCTGCGCCTTGATCTGGGTGATGTCGGTGCCGAAATAAATATAGCCGTCGTCCTCATCGGTGATGTACGACAGTGGGAAAATAAACATATTCACCCAGTACAGTTCACCGTCCTCGCCACGGCCGCACACTTCGCCGCTCCAGACGCCGCGCCGCGCCTGTTCGCAGCGCATGAAATGCGCGCTCAGTTCGGGGCGGTCCTTGGGGTGATGCATGCTTTCGTGCTGGCCGATCAGCTGCCGGAAGGAAAAGCCGCTGAGGGACAGAAAGCGGTCGTTGGCGAAGGTAATGATCCCTTTTTCGTTGGTGGTCATTACACAGTATTCATCGATGATCCGCGCCAGCGGACCGAGCACCCGTTTGTTGAGTTTGTACTCGTCCGCGTTCACTTCGATCAACCGGAGTTTGCGGCCGAAGGAGCTCTGGCTCAGCGAGGCGAATTCCGACAACTTGGCTTCCACGTTCATGGAGGCCCGGTAGGTTTTGTACATGAAGAAAATGATGATCAGCAGGATCACCGTGGAGGACATCAGAAACAGCCCCTGGCTCCCCAGCCCGGCAAACGGCCCCTGTAACGATGTAAATAGATCCATGCGGGTTACTCCCCGTCGTAACCCATGCTTCTGAGGGCTTCGCGCTGGTCGCGAACGGTCTGCGCGAGAATTTTATTTTCCACCAGGATATCGCGGAACTTCAGCCCCTCTTCGACACTTTCCAGCAACTGATCGTCGTCCCAGGGTTTGGGCACGAATCGGAACGCGCCGGCCTGATTGATGGCGGACATCAGGGTGTCGATATCGATCACTCCGGTCAGCAGGATACGGATGGTATCCGGCTGCATGGTCCGCAGCTCCTGCAGCATTTCGATGCCGTCCATGTCCGGCATCCGGTAATCGGTGATCACCGCGTCGAATACCGTGGTGCGGGCGCGCCGTAACGCGGTGGCGGCGTCCGTGTAGGTTTCCACTTCCCAGTCAGGCCGCGTCGCCAGAACCCGGTTCAGCGCCTTGAGAATATAATCTTCGTCGTCGACAACCATGATGCGGTACATGGTGATCTCCCCTTGCCCCTTGAACCTGTTCAAATTATCGGCGCCGCTGGTTAAAAAGTCATCACCGTTCACGGCGCGCTCATTGTTTCTACGAAGATACTACTACCGGTTCAGAGTAAACAAACCATTTCATCGGCTTCCCGGGCCGTCTGGTCGCCCCGGGCGGGCTCAGGCGCCGGCCGGGCTGATGATGGATTTGGTCACCGAGCCGGTGGCGATCAGCTTCTCGCCGCCGTCCGGTTTCACCGCGAAGGCGTCCGCGCGCATTGCCGCCAGGGTCCGGCCGAGCCGGTCCACGCGGGCGCGGATCATCACCCGGTCGCCCTTGAAGGCGGCGCGCAGCACGCTGGTGTGGGTTTCGATGGACACCGGATGTTTGTCGGCCTCCAGCAGGGTCAGGCAGGCGAAGAAGCAGGCCACGTCGAAAAACGTATACAGCATGCCGCCGTGCAGCGAGCCTTCCGGGTTGAGGGTGAAATCGTTGAGCTCGATTTCCACCTCGCTTTCGCCGTCGGCGGCGTGATGCAGGCGCAGGCCGCAGGCCCGGTGCAGGGGGTGGGACAACACGTCGTCGCGGACTTCTTCGAAACGGCTGGGCATATCATTCTCCTTGGCCGGGTGTGTCAGGGGCGTTGAGTATAGGACAAAATGTCCGGTTGCCGAACGAGGTAGAGGCCGGTAGCATTTAGTTCATGATCCGTCTTCTGAATGCCCTCACACTCCTTGCGGTCCTGACCAACAGCCTGGTCTGGAGTGGCGATGTGGTGGCGCATACCCTGGACAAGGACGGACATTCCCACGCTGAGGCCACCAACGAGCCCTCCCAGCTTCACATCGTCACCTCCACGCCTCAATCGGACGACGGAGACGGTGATCGGCATCACTGCTGCCATCAGGCTTCCCACTTGAGCGGACTGAGTGCGGTCCCGGTGGCATTTACGGTGATTAGTAGCCCGGCATTGTCGATTGCTCCCAGCAGTCCTCCTATCAGCGGATTCTTTCGCTCCCCCTTCCGACCTCCCTCTGTCTGATTCACTGGACAAGTTTGACGGCGCTTCAGCGCCGATTTGATTCCCTGAATCACGCATACAGAGGTCTTTATGAACCGACCGTGGAAGTTGGTCGTGCCGGCGGCGTGCGTCGCCCTCGGCCTGGCGGGTCCTGTGCCCGCCGATCAGTTCAGCATGGGGCGGGTGGGCGATTATCTGGCCGAAAAGCCGGTTAACGAATCCGTCTCTCTTTCACTGCAGCAGGCGCTGGAAAAGGCGCTCCGGCGTAACAGTGCGCTGCAGTCGGCGCGCGCTGGCGTCGGACGTTTCGAGGGCCGTCTGACACACGCCAGTCGGTGGTTGCCCGCCAATCCGGAATTATCTCTGCAGGTCGCGGAGAGGGACCAGGGCGGACAATCCAGTACCGATAAGGGCATCCGATTGTCCCAGGAAATTTGGATTGGCGGGCAACGGGGGCTTGGTAAAGCGGCGGCGTCCGCACGGTTGACCGCCGCCGAGCAACGGCTTGCTTTTCTCGAAACCAGTGTGCGCGCGCGAGTGCGCCTTGCCTATCTGGAAGCCTTGCTGGCCCGGGAAAGCGTTGAAACCGCTGAGCGAGCCGAGACCCTGACTGGAAAACTTTACCAGTTTGCGTCACAGCGTTTTCAGGCCGGGGCCGCCACCCAGCTAATACTCAATACCGCCCGTATTGGTGCCGCCCGCGCCCGTGCGGCACTGGTTGATGCCCGCCGGGATCATAAACGGGCTCGATTGGCGCTGATGGAACTGCTGGTGATGGATCCGGAAAGCGCCCGTTTGCGTTTGACCAGTGAACTGAGCCTGGACCGCTTTAACCTGCCGAGTATGGGCCCGCTGTTGGGAGAGGCGCTCAAGCGCCGCCAGGACCTGGTCGCCGCGGCCAGGGAGGTTGTCGCCGCGCGCAAGACACTGTCCCTATCAAAACGCCAGCTGATTCCAAATCTCAAAGTGTTCGGTTTCATGCAGGAAGAAGAAGGTGCGGACGTTGCGGGTCTGGGCGTGTCCATGCCCATTCCGGTGTGGGATACCCGCTCCGGTGAAAACCAGGTGGCGCGCGCGGAGCTGGAGCAGGCGCGCATCGAAGAAGATGCGTTGCGCTTGCAGGTTCGCACCGAAGTGATTGGCGCGGTAACCGACTACAACGCCGCTCGACAACGGCTTGAGGTATTCGGCAAGGATGTCCTGGCCAGCGCCGAGGAAAACGTCCGGCTCACAGAAAAAGCGTTTCGCGCCGGTAGTGTTGGCGCGCCGACCCTGGCCATGGCCCAGGACGATCTTATCAACACGCGAAGGGAATATCTGGATGCGCTGCGTGAAGCGATTGGCGCCGCCGCGGCCCTGGAGAGGGCCACTGGCGGTGTGGTGGCGCTGCGTGAAGCCGGAACCGAACAACTGAAGAACACGGGAGATTCCGAATCATGAAAGTAGCCACGACGATCACGACAATGGTGTTAACTCTGGCGTTGGCGGGATGCGGTGATGCTTCTCCCGGACATGACGATGAGGCCGGCCACGCCAAAGAAGAGGCGGGCCACGAAAGGTCGGAATCGGGCACCGAACACGGCGACCATAATGAAGAAGCGGGCTCGAAAGTCTCTTTAACTTCGGAGCAAAGCGCCTTGTTGAACCTCAAGACCGACAAGGTGCCCGGTGGTCGAGCCGATCAAAGCATCCAGGTGCCGGCCAGCGCGCATTTCAATGCGGACCGTATCGCTCACGTGGGCCCCCTGCTGCCAGGCAGAGTGGAGAAAGTGGTCGCCGACCTCGGAGCCCGTGTGAAACGCGATGACGTTCTGGCTGTTTTGTCGAGTCCGCAACTGGGTGAGGTCAAGGCGCGCTACTTGAGAAAGCAGGCCGAATTCGAAGCCGCGGCCGCGGATTTGCGCAGGCAGAACCGTCTTGCCAAACAGAATATCGTCAGCCAGGCGGACCTGCTTGACACCCGTGCCCTCTATCGCGGTGCGCGCGCGGAAAGAAACGCCGCGAAGGCGGCGTTGCGTGCCATGGGGCTTACTGAAGACCAAATAGCGGCGCTGGATCAGAACGATGACCTGAGCCGGTATGTATTGACCAGCCCCCTGGCCGGTGTCGTGGAAGAGCGCGATCTGGCGCCGGGGCAGATACTTTCGACGGAGCAGACCCCGATTATGGTGGTCGACGCGAGCTCTCTTTGGGTGTTCGGTCAAGTGTACGAGAAAAACGCGGATTTGGTCGCCGTGGGCCAGCCGGCGCGTTTCGACACCGTGGACGCAGCGGTCGATGGAAAAATCGACTGGGTGGCCAGCCAGCTTGATGGCGAGACTCGCACTTTGAAGGTCCGTGCGCTGATCAATAACCCTGATCGCACAATGAAAGCCGGCCAGTACGGTGATCTGACCATAACCCGCCAGGTGGCTGATCCGGTGCCTTTGGTGCCTGTCGATGCGGTGCAGACCATCAACGGTCAGACGCATGTTTTCGTGCCCGGCGATACAGACGGCGAATACCGTGCCCAGGAAGTGGAAACCGGCGAAGAAGACAACGGTTTAATCGAGATTAAAAGCGGTTTGCGGATTGGCGCTTCCGTAGTGACGTCCGGCGCTTTTGACCTTAAGTCCGCGCTCACCGCCAGCGGTCGTAGCGCCGCGCACGGCCACTGATCGGGAGTTCAATATGATCGAAAGATTGATTGATGTCGCGCTGCGTAACCGCTTACTGGTGCTGGTTTTCATGCTCGGTGTCGCCGGTTGGGGGGTGCTTTCCTGGCGGCAGTTGCCGGTGGATTCGTTCCCGGATGTGACGCCAAGCATGGTTCAGATCTTTACCGCCTCGCCTGGCTTGTCACCGGAGGATGTGGAGACCCTGATCAGTTATCCGGTGGAAATATCCATGTACGGCCTGCCAGGCCTGAAGCGGGTGCAGAGCACCTCGATCTTCGGGCTCTCCAGGGTCAATGTGTATTTCTCCGAAGGCACAGATGTCTACTTCGCACGCCGCCTTGTGATGGAACGACTGGCCAAGGCGGGCGCCGAGATTCCCGGCGACCTTGGCGAGCCCCAGTTGGGGCCCATCACCAGCGGCCTCGGTCGGGTGATGATGTACACCCTGGAAACCGAGCCGGACAGTGACATTTCGTTGACGGAGCTGCGTGAGCTGCAGGATTGGGTGGTCAAGCCCATGATGCGCACGGTGCCGGGGGTGACCGGCGTGTTGTCTCTCGGTGGCTATGAAAAGCAGTACCAGGTCCGGCTTGATACGCGCGCTCTACTGGCGCGGGACCTGACCGTCGCGGATGTACGCGGAGCTATTACCGATAACAATAAGAATGTGGGCGCCTCCTTTATTAATCGCGCCGGGGAAGAGAACGTGATCCGCGGTTATGGTTGGGTGCCCCCGGGTGACGCCGGCTTGGATGCTATCCGTGACATCGTCATCCGTGCCCACGAGAGCACTCCGGTAACAGTCGGTGACGTGGCGAGTGTGGAGTATGGGCCGGCCATTCGCCGCGGTGCGCAAATTGCCAGCGGTGCCGAATCGGTGGGCGGCTATGTTCTTAAGCTGCTTGGTTCCAATACCAGTCAAGTGCTAAAGGATGCTAATCAGAAGCTGGAACAGATCAACGGCGCACTGCCTGATGGCGTCAAAGTCAAAGCGTTCTACTCCCAAAAGGAGCTGATCGATAAGGCGGTGGGAACCGTGGAGTCGGCGCTCCTGCAGGGCGCGGTACTGGTGATATTGATCCTGTATCTCCTACTGGGCAATCTGCGCTCCACACTGATCGTGGTCGCCAGCCTGCCTCTCTCCGCGCTGTTCGCGTTCATCGGGATGCGCTATGTGGGGCTGTCCGCCAACCTCATGAGTCTGGGGGGGTTGGCTATCGGCCTGGGCATGATGGTGGACGGTTCGGTGGTGATCCTGGAAAACATCTTCCGGCATATGGAAAATCGCGCCGAGGAGAACGTTTCAATGACCAGGCTGACCAGTGAGGCGGCGCGTGAGGTGGCGCGCCCCATTGTGTTTGCCAGCAGTATTATCATCATCGTCTTCCTGCCGCTTTTCACGCTGCAAGGCGTGGAAGGGAAAATGTTCTCGCCGATGGCCTACACCATCGCCTTCGCATTGCTCGGCGCCATGATTGTAGCATTGGTGCTGGTGCCCGCGCTGATGACCTATGCCTTCAAGAAGGATGGCAACTACGGTGAGCCGCGACTGGTGGGCTGGTTAAAGGATCGTTATCAGCCCGTGCTGGACAAGGTTATGGCCTGGCCCAAGGTGGTCGCCGGCGCGGCGGTACTGGTTCTGGTGCTGGGTGTGTCGGTGTTTCCGCTCCTGGGCAGTGAATTCGTGCCGACCCTTCGTGAAGGGACGCTCATGGTGCGCTCTACCCTGCCACCGGCTGCCAGCCTGGACAGTGCTATCGGTTATGCCAAACGCATACAAACGGTGTTCGAGGAATTCGAACCGGTAACCGGCACCTACTCCAGAGTCGGGCGCGCTGAGGTGGGCGGTGACCCCGAACCCGTAAATGTCATCGCCACCACCATCACACTCAAACCCCTTGGTCAGTGGTCCGGCGACTACGACTATGAAGGGTTGCAGTCGGCCATGTCCGATGCGGTGGCGGACCGGCTGCCGGGGCTGGCCAATAATTTCTCTCAGCCGATTCAGTTACGTACCGACGAACTGTTATCCGGTATCAAGGCACAGATCGCGATCAGTATATTCGGTGAAAACTTCGGAGAACTCGCCCGTATCGGTGAGCAGGTCAAACGTATCGCGCAAGCCACGCCTGGCGCTGTCGATGTGCGCATGCAGCAGCAAGGGGGCAAGCCGCAGATCCGAATCCGACCGGACAGGGAGGCGATGGCCCGCTACGGTTTGAGCGTCGACCAGCTGTTCGCCACTGTGGAAACCGGTATCGGCGGCGACGCGGCCGGTCAAGTGTTCGAAGGTATTAAGCGCTTTGATCTGTTCGTGCGGCTGCGCGAGGAGCAACGCGACACGGTGTCGGCGATTGAAGACCTTTTGATCCGAACGCCGGCCGGCGCGGTGATACCGCTGACCCGCGTCGCCGATGTGGAGCGCTTCATCGGCCCGAAAATGATCTCCCGCTCCAAGGCCAGCCGGCGCCTGTTCGTGCAACTGAACGTGCGCGGCCGGGACATGGGCGGGGTGGTCACGGAGATACGTCGTAAGGTCGCCGAACAGGTGGATATGCCGACCGGCTATTTCGTCGAATACGGCGGTCAGTTCGAGAATCAGCAACGGGCCATGAAGCGTCTCTATCTGGTCGTGCCTGTGACTCTGGCGCTGATCTTTCTGCTTCTGTACACCGCCTTTAACAGCTTGCGTTATGCCGCGCTGATTTATCTGAATGTGCCGATCGCCACCATGGGTGGGATTTTCGCATTGTGGCTATCGGGCATGTATCTCTCCGTATCCGCCGCCGTCGGCTTTATCGCCGTGTTCGGCGTCGCGGTACTCAACGGCGTGGTCCTTGTGAGCTACATAAACCAATTGCGTGACGAAGGCATGGACGTTTTCGAAGCCGCCCGAACCGGCGCCATGCGGCGCTTGAGACCGGTGCTGATGACCGCGCTTACCTCTATGCTGGGCCTGCTTCCGCTGCTGATCGCCGATGGCATTGGCGCCAACGTTCAGCGTCCACTCGCCGCCGTGGTCGTGGGGGGCTTGATAACCTCCACCTTGCTGACCCTGCTGGTCATTCCGGTGGTCTATCCCTGGTTTGCCGGCGCCCGCCGGGACGATGTTGAATTCTAAAATCTGAGAACGGCCGGCATCGTCGATGGCGGCCGATAAGGAGACCGTAATGAAAGAGATAAAAGCTTACGTACGAAACAACATGGTCAACAAGGTGATTGACGCCTTGGCTCAGCTGCCGGAGCCGCCTTCGGTGGCGGCCGTGCCCCTGGAGACCTATGGTCACGGCGTCACTGACGATGCCTACGGCCGATTGCGAATGACAAAGCTGGAAGTCGACATCGCTGATGCCCGCGTGGAGGAGGTCGTGATCGTGATTGAGAGGGCCGCCAGGACAGGGGAGGGTCATCCGGGTGACGGCCGAATTCTTGTGGCTGGCGTTGAGGCCGCCTTGCGTATTGATACTGGCGAGCGCGATGAGGACGCTTTGAAATGAGTCAGTGGATTTCACTGTCCTTAAGATGTCACCGGGACAGTTCGAGATAAGCAATGAATTTCCGAATGGCCTTGGTAGCCGTCACAAGGTTGCGACAGTGGACCATGTCGAGAATGGTGAGCGCAATCTCGAGAGCAGGGACGCCCAATTCGGATCCAGACGACGGATGGAGAACGCGAATAAAGAGGTATCTACGCTTTCTAATTTGCGGCGGTGCGGCCACGGGAGTCCATTGGTTGATTATGGCGCTATTAATGACGGTCGACGTTCCGCCCGCCTGGGCTACCGGGGTCGGAGCGATTGCGGGCGCCATAGCTAACTATCCGTTGCAAAAAATTTTTACTTTTTCTGGTCGTGTGTCTCCAAGTCCGGTGCCGGTCTACATCCTGGCATGCATTCTGACATGGAGCCTTAACTTGTTCCTGTTCGTGACTCTTAACTCCGGGTTTGGTTTTTCTGCTGGCATTGCTCAGATTTTTGTTACCGCATTCGTGGCAATTGGAAGTTACGGTTTTTATAGAAAGTGGGTTTTCCATGATTAAAAATTCTAGCGGTTATTCGGTTGAGGCTGAAGTCCCGGTCATTAGTCTGGTTATACCGATATATAATGAGAGAGAGGTACTGCCAGTTTGTCTGCCTCGCCTTGATAAAGTAATGCGTGAGGTCGGCTTTTTTTTCGAAGCCATCTTCGTGGATGACGGTAGCAAGGATGATGGTTATGAGTACCTGGTTGAGCAGTCCCGTCGATATTCCTGGATCAGGCTGGTGCGCCTCAGTCGAAACTTTGGGAAAGAAGCCGCATTGACCGCCGGTCTCGACTATGCTGCCGGTGAGGCGGTGGTTATTCTGGACGCGGACTTACAGGACCCTCCTGAGTGTATTCCTAAAATGGTCGAAGCTTGGCGGGCTGGTGTCGATGTCGTCCTGATGCAACGCCGTACCCGGTGCGGAGAAAGCTGGGTTAAGCGCGCCAGTTCCTATCTGTTTTACCGCCTATTGAATCGATTGAGTGACTGCGAGATTCCTGCGGATGTGGGTGATTTTCGTTTGATGAGCCGGCGTTGTCTGCAAGCCGTGCTCGAGTTGCCCGAACGAAACCGTTACATGAAGGGGTTATTTTCTTGGGTTGGGATGCCTACAGAAGTGATTCAGTATGACCGCGGCGCCAGAGTGGCGGGCAAGACAAAATGGAATTACGCGGGTTTAATTGGGCTGGCCATGGAAGGCATCACCTCTTTTTCCATCGCGCCTCTTCGGTGGGCTGCGGTAATGGGTGTTTTTAGCGCTATTTTTGGCGGCGGCTTCGGGTTATGGATTATATTCAAGGCAATGGTGTTTGGTGCGCAGGTGGCCGGGTATCCATCATTGATTGCTTTAATTACCTGCTTGGGCGGTGTGCAACTTATTACTTTTGGAATACTGGGGGAGTACGTTGGGAAAACCTACCTGGAGGCTAAGCGCCGACCGATCTATTTGGTTCGTGAGGTGTTGAGCGCCGTCCGCGGAGGGGAAGCGGCTTCGGCGCGTGGAGGTTGTAATGCCAGGGACCATTGAAAATCGCCGTGACTGGAAGCTGGTGCCTCGCTCGCCAACGGAAAAGCTGGTGCTCGCACTAATGGTCGTTCTACTCAGTCGTTGGATCTCCATGGCCTTTTTACCCTTTACTGATACCACGGAAGCGCGCTATGCGAATATTGCCCGGGGCATGGCAATATCGGGGGACTGGATCACTCCCTGGTTTGAGCCGGGCCTGCCATTCTGGGGAAAGCCGCCGCTGTCATTCTGGATTCAGGCCGTGTCGTATAAGGTTCTCGGCTGGGACGAGTTCGCACTTCGTTTTCCGGCCTGGCTGGCTCAGTTGGGTATGGTGTGGCTGGTTTGGCGTTACGCGTCGAGCCTGGTAAGTCGTCAAAGTGCCCTTATAACCAGCCTGATATTTGCATCGTCCAGCCTGGCTTACGTACTCGCCGGTGCCGTAATGACGGATCCGTTCCTGGGCCTGGGAACTACCGCAGGCCTGACCGGCGCAGCTTTGGCCCTGCGTGGTGAAGGCTTGGTCTGGGGCTGGGTTTGCTTTTTGGGTCTGGCCGTGGGGCTGCTCGCTAAAGGTCCGCTGACCTTTGTTCTGGTCGGCGGCCCGTTATTTTTGTGGTTGCTGTGGACGCACCGCTGGAGCGACCTAAGGCGCTTGCCGGTCGTTGGCGGCACCATCGTGATGCTATTAATGACGGCGCCATGGTATCTGTTGGCTGAACTGAAGACGCCGGGATTTATCGACTATTTCCTTGTTGGAGAGCACATTAAGCGCTTTCTGGATCCAGGTTGGGTTGGGGATATTTATGGAAGCGCCCATGATGAAGTTCGTGGAACTATATGGCTGCTGACCTTGTATGCGACCCTGCCCTGGTCGCCACTGGCGTTGAGCGGGCTTTTTCTGCTGCTTCGAAATGACGATTGGGGGTTTGGTGCTATACGGCGTGGCCTTAGTGATGACGACAACAAGTTATTGTTGCTAGCCGCTTTCATGCCTAGTTTGTTCTTTACTTTTTCGGGAAATATTCTCGCTAGTTACGTACTTCCTGGGCTGCCATTCATGGCGCTGCTAATGGTGCGCGGTATGCAAAGCTCGGGCGTGACCTCCCGCTGGCTAGACCTATGTTTGTGGCCGTTTGCGCTGTTTGTGCCGACTTTGTCTTTGGTCGCTGGTGCCTGGATTTACCTGCATCCTGGAAGTATAAAGACGGAAAAGGGGTTGATTGCCTGCTATTATCGGCAGCCGGAGAATGGCGCAGCTCCGCTCATCTATTTGGATGATGCGCCTTTTTCGGCCCGCTATTACAGTCAGGAAAAAGTCCGAGAAAAGAGTTTGGATTTGATTCTCCGAGAAGTGAAGAATTCCCCCGGTAGATCGCTATATGTCGCCGTCCAACCGGACGACCTGGATCGTTTTAAGAGGCAGTTGTCCGCACCGTTCGTGAAAATATTCGAGAATCGCCGTTACGTATTGATGACTCAGAGTGACCGTGCCGTTGTAACGTGCCGGTAAACCCAGCGGAGCTAGAAGACGCCGCCAGCTCGTCGGCTTGAGCGGCTGAGCCATTCGCAAGGAGAAAACTATGCCGCATGATCATGGAGCCGCACACGTTGAGCCCGATACCGGCGATCGCCGTGTATCCATAGCCATTTGGGCCAATGGTATTCTGACCGTGGCTCAAATCGTCGGTGGTATACTTTCGGGAAGCCTCGCGCTGATCGCGGATGCCCTGCATAATTTTTCCGACATGGCCGCCCTGGTGATCGCCTTCGCGGCACGCAAGATCTCAAGACGGCCAGCTGACGAACGCATGACTTTCGGATACGGGCGCGTTGAAGTGGTGGCTGCCTTAATTAATTACACTACATTGATCTTGATTGGAATTTATCTAATTTACGAAGGCGGTATGCGTATTATCAGCCCGCCCGAAGTGCAGGCGTGGACGGTGGTTGTCCTTGGCTCTATCGCGCTGGTCGTGGACGCGCTGACAGCGGTTTTGACTTATTCAATGCAGAAAGGCAGTGTGAATATTCGCGCTTTGTTCCTGCATAATCTTTCGGATGCACTTGCCTCTGTTGCCGTAGTCGTCAGCGGCACACTTATTATTCTATATGACATGTGGTGGATAGACCCGGCGATCACGATCGGTATTGCGGTTTATATCCTTTACTTGTCTTTCGCCGAGATAGGCGGTCCGATTCGCACATTGATGCTTGGAAGTCCACCGGATATCGATAGCAAATCCGTTTTGAGCATGATGCGTGGTGTAGAGGGCGTCGACGACGTGCATCATGTGCATCTCTGGCAGATGGAGGAGAGTGAGCCAGCTCTCGACTGCCATGTGGTGTTGATGGCAGATGCCTGGTCACGAATGGAAGACATTAAGAGCCAGATTAAGCGGCGGTTGGAAGACCAGTTTGATATTAGCCATTCCAGTCTGGAGTTCGAGCATGAGCACAGACAGCATCAAAATGCCGATCTCTATGGCCACGGTCGATCCGAAGATCGCAATGCGGCACAGTTTTCGGGGCCCTAGAGGAGCACAGTGGTGTCATTGCCTGGCATGCCGTGGCAGGTTGTCTCGAAGCGACTTAGAGCACATGTATGCTATGCTTCGGGAACGGTTTGCGGTTGCTCGCAAGCCCGGTTTGGTTCATGACCTGGTTGATTTCGAAGGTTAAGAGGACTTGTACGCCATGCATGGAGATTTCAAGATGGACATCGCTCGCTGAATAGATTTTGGCCGTATCGCCGTAGTCGGTGACCGGAAATGGATTGAGCTGGGAGCGCCGCGGCTGACATAACGTAGCGGTAACATGCGCATAATGTTGGAGTATTCATGCAAAAAAAGGCGCTTTGTGCGTTCCTCGTCATTTTCTCGTTGATGTTTTTCACCAGTCTGGCCATGAATCTGTACACTGACCGCGCTGTCTATTTGGCCCCTCTTATTGGGCTCGGCGGGATGCTCTGGTCGGTGCTGAGGTTGCGAGGTTGCACTCATGCCGCGGGCTTGAGAATAGGCCGTGACGATACGGAGTGAGCGGGGCCGACAGCGCTCGGCACCCTCAAGCCATTCTCGCCGAGCCGCGCCGAACGGTGCTAGCTCTTAAGCGCCAGAATCCGCCTGGCACCGTTCAGCACAATCACACCCGTGATCGTGCCGATAATTAGGTCCGGGTAATTAGATCCGGTCCACGCGACCAAGGCGCCGGCGGTAATGACTCCCATGTTAACGACCACGTCATTGGCGGAGAAGATCCAGCTCGCTTTCATATGCGCCCCGCCCTCTCGATGTTTGGATATGAGAAGAAGGCAGCTGATATTGGCAATCATTGCGACGAACGCGATAGCCATCATAACCAGCGATTCAGGTTCACTCCCAAATGCAAAGCGTCTCATCACTTCCGCAAGTACGCCTATGGCTAGAATCAGCTGGAGTACACCAGCAATGTGGGCGGCGCGCACCTGCATTTTCACACCATGCCCAACCGCATAAAGGGCGATTGCGTACACTGCCGCATCGGCAAAGTTGTCCAGCGATTCTCCGAGCAGTCCGGTGGACTGGGCGATCAAGCCGGCAGTCATCTCCACCACGAACAAGAGAGCATTGATACCCAGCAGCCAACGCAGACTGCCGGATTCCTGCTCCGCAGAGAGGGTCGAAGATCCGGCGGCCTCGACGGTTTCGGGATCGGTAGCGATGGTCCCTTGGAGCGAGGCTCCTAGCCCTAAGGTGGCTAGCTTTTCAGTGATAGGGTCAGCCTCGCCATGATGTACGACCTCCAATCGGCGGTTCGACAGGTCAAAGGCCAGCGTGCGGACCTCTTCAAAACCGCTCAGAGCCAAGCGGATCATTCGTTCTTCTGACGGACAGTCCATCTTGGGTACCCTATAAGTGCTGGTCCATGCCCCTAATGCTCCGGAGCCGTCAGCACTATCGGTGCCCGATGGAGTTGTTGCACTACGGCCAGAGGGCCTGTCAAAGGATTGGCTCATGAAACAGGTCCAGTCGCAAAACATGATATAGCCATTCAAAACCATATAGTGGCTATAAGGTCAATAGGGTAAAGAAAACGGTGAGGAGAAGCCTGATGCTCATTAGTCAGTTGGCGCGCATGGTAGGGGTCGACACTCAGACGATTCGCTTCTATGAGCGGCAAGGTCTGTTGCCGCCGCCGGACCGGCAGGAGAATGGTTATCGTATTTATACCGAAAAACACACTGAGCAGTTGGCCTTCGTCCGCCACTGTAGGGTTCTGGACCTTTCACTGTCTGAGATTTCCGAACTGCAGAAATGCCAGGGCGATCCGCATCAGTCTTGTGCCGTCGTTAACGTCTTGGTTGACGAGCATATCTCCCATGTGCGGTCGCGGATAACGGCTCTGTTGGAGCTCGAGGAACAGCTCATTTCGCTAAGAAAGCGTTGCAACGATGACCGCGAGGTTGAGACTTGCGGGGTTCTTGCTGGAATTAGCGAAGCTGACTTTTAAGAAAGCTCCAAGCGTCATCATCGGATATTCGATGGTTGGTTGCTTACTGAGGGCCAAGAACTTTTAGTCTCATAGAAAACGTGGATCGACGTCGAAGTCCTTTAGTTCTTTATGGAGGTGCCTGGTTTCGTGCGATGATCTTGGCGGCGATAGGCGAGGTGATCATTTGAACCACGGCAAAAAAAGCGGACGGGATCGCTATTTCTGATGGCAAGCCCGATGCGGCCACGAAAGCAGCGGCAATACTGAATTCCTTTTTGCTTACGGTGAAGAGGTATGTAATCACATCCCTGCGATCATTGGTTAGTAGCCGTGAGGCCACTCCTACTAAATAGCCAATCAGATTCAGGCACAAGGCCGCCCCCGCAATGACAAAAGCGTACCAGCCGTAGTTAATAATGGTTGCCGCGTTTGGCCCTACCACGGCGAGCAGTATCAATAGGTAGATAATTGAACCCAGCCCCGCGTAATGGGAGTCGTGCCGTGCGAACAAGCCTCGAAATCCTGTACGCAAGCTCACACCCAACACAGTAGGGACGAAAACGATCAATACCAGTTCCATGATGATGGATCCAAGTGGCGCTTCCAGTTGTATTCCCGTGAGCCATAGGAAAAGAAAGGGAACGATGAACGGAGACAGTGCTGTGTTGATGGCGTTGAATACCGCAGCCAGAGCAACATTGCCCCGCGCCATCAGTACCAGAAGGGGGGAGGAGACATCGGTTGGCAGAGTGCCAAGTAAGGTTTGCCCCGCAGCCAGTGGGCCACTTCCAAAAAAAAGGCGTCCGGTTAACCACCCGGCAATCGACATGGGTCCATAGACCAAGCCTAGCGCCAGGAATTGCCTTGACGGCTTACGTAGCACCGTTCGTACATCGTGCGCGTCGAAGGTGAGGCTGATAATGAACATCAGAAACGCCAGTAATGGCCCGATGCCAGGTTCCAGGAACTGACCGGTTTCTGGGATTGCTAGCCCTAACCCGGCTACAAAAATGACAAACCATACAAGTTTGGATTCGACAAAAGAAATTAATTGGTTCATCTATTTGCTTTCTGGTTACAGCAGCGCGCTGACACCCAGCACGCCGGCGAAACCGACGGAATAGGCCACCAGCAGATAGCCGGAGTACTTCAGGTAGCTGCCGAAGGTGAGCGATTCCACCTTGCTCATCGCCACCACACCGGCGGCGGAGCCGATCACCAGCAGTGAACCGCCCACGCCCACCGCGTAGGTGAGGGTGAGCCACTGCGGCAATGTCATCTCGATACCGGAATTCAACAGCGCGGCGGTCAGCGGCACGTTGTCGAACAGCGACGACACCAGGCCCATTACATAGTTGGCGGCCAGCGGTGGCATCAGATCGTACAGGTGCGGGAAGTAGGCCAGCACGCCCAGCTCCTTGAGCATGCCCACCAGCAGCAAAACGCCGAGGAAAAACAGCAGGGTGTCGAACTCGATCTTGCGGATGTATTCCAGGGTGGGCTCATCGCGGTTGAGAAACTGCACCACCATGAACATCAGCGACAGGCCGAACAAAAACATCAGCACCGGCGGAATGCCGAACAGAATATTGCCGCCGATGGTGGCCAGAATAGTGGCGAAGAACAGCCCGGCCACCACCTTGTCGCCGCCGTTGATGTGCACCTCTTTCTTTTCCATCACCAGCTGGCCGTCCAGGCCCCGGGACAGCATCAGCGACAACGACGCCACCGCCAGAAACGCGGGCAGGCTGAGCAGCAGCAGGTGGGGAATTTCCACCTTGTCGGCCAGGAAGATCATCAGCGTGGTGACGTCGCCGGTGATCAGCGCGGTGCCGCCGGCGTTCACCGAGAACACCACCAGCACCACGTAACGCAGCAGCTTGTCCGTGGGCAGGTTCAGGTTCAGCAGAATGGCGATGCACACCAGGGTGGCGGTGATGTTATCGGCCATGGACGAGAAGCAGAACGCGAACAGGCCGGTGAGCAACATCAACTGACGTTCGCTCAGGCGCCGGGGGATCATCCGGTTGACGATGCCGTCGATAATGCCTTTGCTCGACAGGTAGGCGACGAACGTCATCGCCGCCATCAAAAACAGCCACAGCGAGGCGATGTCCAGCAGGTTGTCGTCGAGCGCCAGCATCAGCGCTTCGCTGGTCTCCCCGGAGGGCGGCGAAATGAAATGCAGCACCCAGACCAGCGAGCCGAAAAACAGCGTGGTCTTGGCTTTGTCGATATGAACCACGTCTTCCACAACGATGGAGACGAACCCGAGAGCTACGAGACACAGCAGCACGGCGGACATGGCGGACTTCCAGGCAGGACATGGGAAAAGACGGCGGCGATTCTAACGCCGGTACGTCAAGAATGCGACCTACCCGGGCCGGTTACTGATTCTGCTTACCGGCCACCGCGTCCAGTTGCCGGCCCAGCAGGCGAATCACCATCTCGAATGGCCAGGCGAACTTGCGCTTGAACCAATAGCCGACCCGTATTTCCGGCGACGTGTAGATCAGGTAGCGGTCGCGGCGGATGCCTTCGAGGATCGCGGCGGCCGCCTTTTCCGGTGTCACCGCGTGCTTCTGGAAACGTTTCTTGAGCCGGACCACGTCCGGGGCGCTCTGGTCGATGCCGACGATATCCAGGGTCTGTACCAGGCCGGTATCCACCGCGCCGGGGCAGGCCAGACTAACCTGGATACGGTGCCGGCGCAGGTCGTAGCGCATCGCTTCGCTGATGCCGCGCAGGCCGAACTTACTGGCGTTGTAGGCGGCGTGCCAGGGCAGGCCGAACAGCCCCGCCGCCGACGACACCGTCATCACATGGCCGCCCCGGCCGGTCGCCACCATCGCCGGCAGAAAGCACTCGAACACGTGCACCGGGCCCATCAGGTTGACCTCCACCAGGGCGCGCCAATGTTTGTGCTGCAGCTTTTCCACCGGCCCCCAGATGGCGATGCCGGCGATGTTCATCAGAACGTCCATGCTGCCGTGCTCGGTGTGGATGTCCTCGGCGAACGCCTTGACCGCCGAATGGTCGGCGATATCCAGGGCGCGGCTCGACGCCACCGAGCCGCCCGCCGCCTCGATCTCGCGAACGGTATTCTCCAGCGCCTCCCCGTTGATGTCGGTGAGGAACAGGATTGCCCCCCGGCGCGCGCTTTCCAGCGCGGCGGCGCGGCCGATACCGCTGGCGGCGCCGGTGATAAAACACTTCTTGTTATAGAGATCGGTCATTGCCAGGGCTCCTTGGTGGTGCAGTGGCTTTATCCTGCCCTGGGGGGGGCGCGCCGTCCCGTCCGCCTGGGCCATAAAGCGGGCGTATCAATCCGCGAACGCGTCACCGTGCGATACTCGAACGCGCCTTTGTCCAGGTTCAAACAGGAGAAGACCCGATGACCGCAGTGGAAGATTACCTGCAACCCGAAGGCGGCTGGCGCCAGCCCCGCGAAACGCGCCTGCCACCCCCGCCACCGTCGCAACGGGGCGTTGCGTTCCGTGCCATTTCGGGCGTCAGCAAACTGTTCGGGCGCGAAGAGCTGCCGCGCATCTTTCCCGTCTTGAACACCAACCGCCGTCTCTTTTGGCCCTGGCTATGGTTCGCGTCGCGGCTGATGCCGTTCGGGAAGCTGCCCGCCGATCTGCGCGAAAAACTGATCCTGCGCACCGCCTGGCATTGCCGCAGCCGCTACGAATGGGGGCAGCATGTGGAGATCGCGCTGTCTGCCGGGGTCTCGGACGCGGACATCGTGGCGCTGGCGACCGGCCAGGACGACGCCGACCCGAGCCACGCCGCCGCCCTGCGCGCGTGCGACGACCTATGCCGGGAAAAGCTGATCAACGACGCCAACTGGCGGGCTCTGGAACAGTACTTCGACCCCGCCGCGCTGGTGGAGATCACCATCCTGGTGGGGCACTACGAAATGGTGGCGGGACTGCTGATCAACAGCGGCATCGACCTGGAGCCGTCCATTGACACGGTGCTGGCGGACTTTAACCGGCGCGCCCGGGACGTTCTCCTGGCCTAGCAATGCTCGCTGTCGCAGCGGCCGTGGTCGGCCAGCGTCTGGATCACGCCGCAGTGGGCGATGTCGCCACCAGCGCAATCGCGCAGCATCCGATCGAGTTCATCACGCAGCGCCTGCAGGGAGCGGATGCGTGCCTCCACCTCCTGACGGTGGTGCCGGGTCAGGGCGTCCACGGCGGCGCAGTCCTGGTGGTCGTGGTCGGCCAGGCTGAGCAGCTCGCGGATCGCCTCGATGCTGAAGCCCAGTTCCCGGGAATGGCGGATAAAGCGCAGCCGGTCGCGGTGGCGCTCGCCGTAGCGGCGCTGATTGCCGGCGCTGCGGGCGGCCGGCGGCATCACGCCGATTTTCTCGTAGTAGCGGATGGTTTCAGCTTTGCAGTGGGTGGCGCGGCTCAACTCGCCGATTGAAAACATGGGTTTTCCTCATGAATCTGTAGTCGCTATAGCTATTTAACTGAAAGGGCGGGTTGAGCGAAACCTGTTATGCTGAGGCATTGATAATGACATCAAATGGTGACATATTTGATGACTTTCAACCCTTGGAGAGGACAAGCAGGATGCGAACCACGATCAATATCGATGACGACTTGCTGGCAGAGGCCCAGCGCCTCACCGGCGTGAAGGAGCGCACTCAGATCATTCGTGATGCCCTGGTGGCATTGATCCAACGGGAGAGCGCCTTGCGGCTGGCGCGCCTGGGCGGCTCCGAGCCGGATCTGGCGGTGCCCGGGCGCCGCCGGCCATGATTCTGGTGGACACGTCGGTGTGGATGGACCATCTGCGCGCCGGCGACCGGGAGCTGGCCCGCCTGTTGGAGCGTAACCAGGCGCGGATGCACCCCTTCGTGGTCGGCGAGCTGGCCTGCGGCAACCTGAGCCGCCGCCGCGAGGTGCTGGATTTGCTGCGGGGGTTGCCACCGGTGCCGGTCGCGGACCAGGACGAGGTGTTGTTCCTGATCGGGCGGCACGGTCTGATGGGGCGGGGTATCGGTTTCATCGACGCGCATCTGCTGGCCGCAACGCTGCTCAGTCACGCCACTTGTCTGTGGACCCGGGACAAGCGGCTCGCCGAGGTGGCGCGAGACCTGGGCGTGGACGGCGCACCGGGGCCGATGATTCATGATCGGGCTTGACCCTGTAGTGGCTACAGGTATTTCAATTGACATCCTGAGTTCACTGAAAGCAGGACGGGTCCATGAAACCTCGCCTTCGCCGGGCTTTCCGCCATGAAATGGATCTCGCGCGCCTCGCCTATCAGGAAGGCGACTGGCAAGCGGCGTTCCGTCATCTTGAGCGAGCGCACATTATCGGACAACGGTTTATCGGCCCGCACACCCTCGCGCATTGGTGGATGCTGCGAGTGGGGTGGAGACGCAGGGATGCTCGGGAGGTCCGGGGTCAGTTACCGCGACTGGTGGCGGCATTACTGCTGTCACGAATCTGGGTGCCCGCCGGTAACACCGGCGGCGCGGATGTCAGCCCGATCAAGCCGATGCCGATACCCGCTGATCTGGTGGCCCTATTGCGCCGACGGTGATTTTGACGCCATGCGCGCGTTGCCGTACTGTTTCCGCTCTGATTAAGGTGGTGTGCATGTTGAAACGTTGGGTCGCAGCAATGCTGGTTGTGTTCCTGGCCGTTAACGGGCTGGTGGTGGCGGGAGATTCCACCATCCATGCCAGCCATGACACTCCAGGCCTGTCGTTGCACGCCGACGGTGATATTAAAAACGTTTCAGCTGCTTTTCCGATGGACGCCGACGATGGCGGTTATCATGATTGTCACAACCCCGCTTGCTACGCGCCTTTAAGCGCCAGCGTGGCGGGTGCCCACTTCGCTCTTGGCAACACCTGGCCGCCGAATCCGCGTCCGGGCGCAGTGCTGTCTGGGCGCCAACCTCCCGTTCCCCCACCGAATACGGTGTCGTTCTAGCGTACTGAATGACCTCCGGCGTCCCGCGCCGTCGTTTCCCGTATTTGGAGCATAGTTTCATGCATCACCGTACTTTGTGCGGCGGCCTTGCCGTCGTGTTCGGCGGTCTAGTGCTGGTCTGGCCCTTGGCCACCGGCGCCGACACCATCGATTTGAAATCCGTGAATCTGACGACCGTCCTGTCCCGGGTGCTCGAGCGCAACCCTGGTCTGGATGAATACCCCTATCGTTTCCGCGCCGCTGATGCGGCCGTTGTTCAAGCGGGCATCCGCCCCAGTACCGAAGTCTCCCTGGAAGTGGAAAATATCGCCGGCTCCGGGCAATGGGCCGGCACCGACGGTGCGGAAGTCACGTTGGCTTTGAGCCAGACCGTCGAGTTGGGCGGTCAGCGCGACGCCCGGATGGAGAGTGCTCGCCGGGCCGGAGAAGTGAGTCGTCTGGACTACGATCTCGCGCGTCTTGACTTGCTTGGCGAAGCGAACCGGCGCTACTTGGCGCTTGTCGCCGCCGAGCGCCGCGTGACCCTGGCCGAGAAGGCCCTGGGCCTGGCCGGTGACGCCGAACAGGCCGCCCAGCGGCGCGTTGCCGCTGGCGCCGCTCCGTCATCCGAACGGCGTCGTTTGGTGCTGTCCCGGCAGGCGGCGGAACGAGACCTGGAACGGTCCCGCATGGATCGCCGTTCCGCCAGCCAACGGCTTGCTGCCCTGTGGGGAGAGACCGGTGAGCAAGGTTTGCGTGCCGCCGAAGAGCTGCTGCCCTTGCCGGACCTTCCCGGTTTGAAGCAATGGCGCGGACGTCTGGATCAGGCGCCGAGGTTGCGCGAATTCGCTTCTCTAACCCGTCTCGCTGAGGCCCGGGCCCGGTTGGCGCAAGCCAATGGCAGCCGTGACGTACGCTTTTCCGTGGGCGCTCGGCATGATGAATCCAGTGGCGATCAAGCCGCGGTGTTGGGGTTCTCCATGCCGCTTAATCTGAGCAACCCCAATCGTGGTAACGAGGCCCTTCGGCTGGCTGAAGTGGACCTTCTCGAGTCGCGCAGAAGTGCCGCGCGCATCGAGCTGTTGTCGCTGGTGGAGGGCTTGTACCTGGAGCTACAACAACGCCGCACCGAGGTCCGCTCGATTCTGGAGCAATCCCTGCCGGAAGCCCGGCGGCTCTACGAGGAAGTCCAGGCCGGCTATCGTCGCGGGCGCTACAGCGTCCTTGACCTGATTGACGCCGCTCATTCCCGTCTGGCCCTGGAGCGTCGAGTTACCGACCTGGCTGAGGGCTTTCATCAGCAACGCAATGAACTGGAGCGCCTGACCGGCACTTCCCTGGCCGCCGAAGCGCGTGCGCAAGGAGATTCCCAATGAACCGATTTATTCTGAGTGTGTTGTACGCTGGCCTGCTATCTGCTGTCACCACCGGTGCCTGGGCGGCAGGCGCGAGTGGTGGCGATCATGCTGAACGCCAGGAGCGTGAGGGGCCGCACGGGGGACGCCTGCTGGAGAAAAATGAATTCGGTCTGGAGCTGACGATATTTGAAGATGGCGTTCCACCTGAATATCGAGTCTACGCTTACCGGAACGGAAAACCCCTGGACCCGGATCAAGTAGATTTGACCATCAGGCTGGACCGTCTGGGCGGACAGCGAGACCGTATTACCTTTGCCCCGGAGCGTGACTACTTGCTGGGCCAACAGCCAGTGGCCGAACCGCATTCCTTTGATGTCACCGTGGAAGCCAGCCTGGATGGTGAGGCGCACCAGTGGCGTTTCGAAAACCATGAAGGCCGCACCCTTATCCCTGAACGTCTGGCGAAAGCCTCCGGTCTCGGTACCGAAATCGCCGGTGAGCGAACCCTGGAGCGCACGCGCCAGGTCACCGGCCGGGTCGAAGCAGATCCAGACAAACTATACCGGGTCACCGCCCGCTATCCGGGCACGGTTGAGCAGGTGCTGGTGTCGGTGGGCGACCGGGTAAAAAAAGGCCAGCCGCTGGCGCGGGTGGAAGCCCGGGAGAGCCTCACTCTGCAGACGGTGACCGCACCGGCGGATGGCGTGATTACAGAGCGCTTTCTGAACGCCGGAGCGGCCACCAGCGGCGAACCAATTGTTGAGATCGGCGATTTCTCCACCCTTTGGCTGGAGCTGCATCTGTTCCCTCGTGATCTGGACGCTGTGTCCCCAGGGCAGGCTGTGCGCCGAGCGGACGACGCTACTGTGTTGGGCGCAGTGGATTACCTGTACCCCCGAGCTGACGAGGACAGTCAGGTCACCCGGGCGCGGGTAGTGGTCAACGACCCACCCGCCGATCTGCGCCCTGGCATGTTGATTGGTGCCCAGGTGGTGATTGAAAAGAAGACGGTGCCGTTGGCGGTACGCCGGGAAGCGATTCAGAGTTTCCGCGACATGCCGGTAGTGTTTGCCCGCTTCGATGAAAAGTATGAAGTGCGGATGATCAAACAAGGCATGAGTAGCGCGGATTACGTGGAAGTCACCGGTGGTTTGGAGCCAGGCACCGAATACGTGACTGAAAACAGTTTCCTAATCAAGGCCGACGTCCTCAAAGATGGCGCCACTCACGGCCACTAAGTGCTTAAACACTAAGGAGATCTCATGATCGATGCTTTCGTGGGCTTGGTGGTCCGCCGGCGCTGGTTGGTGATGGCGCTGACCGCGTTGCTGGTGTTGGTGGGCATACGTAGCGCCGTGCAATTACCCATCGACGCGGTACCCGACATCACTAATGTTCAGGTGCAAATTAATACCAGTGCGCCAGGCTACTCGCCACTGGAATCGGAACAACGTATCACCTATCCGGTGGAAACGGCGATGGCCGGGCTGCCTAATCTCGACTACACGCGCTCGGTATCCCGATACGGTTTGTCACAGGTCACGGTAGTGTTCGAGGAGGGCACCGACCTGTACTTCGCCCGCCAGCGGGTGGCGGAAAAACTGCAAAGCGTGCGCGGGCAACTGCCCGAAGGCATGGAACCGGAGCTCGGTCCCATTGCCACCGGACTGGGTGAAATTTTCATGTACACCGTGGAAGCCGACCCGGGCGCCCGCAACGAGGAGGGTGAGCCCTACGACGCGGAAGACCTGCGTACCCTGCAGGACTGGGTGGTGCGGCCTCAGTTAATGCTGGTGGACGGCGTTACAGAGGTGAACACCATTGGCGGCTTCCAGCGCCAATATGAAGTGGCGCCGGACCCGTCGAGGCTGATCGCCCACGAACTGAGTTTGAGAGATCTGTCAGCGGCCTTGCGCGACAACAATTTAAACCTCGGTGCTGGTTATTTGGAACGCAACGGCGAGCAGTGGCTGGTGCGTTCCCCGAGCCAGGTGGCGAGCCTGGATGAGATCGCTGAGATCGTCGTGGCGCGACGCGGTGATACCGTCATTCGTGTGGCGGATGTGGCGGAGGTCCGCTTCGGTAAAGAGCAGCGCACCGGTGCGGCCACCCGCAACGGTGAGGAAGTGGTGCTCGGCACCACCTTCATGCTGATCGGCGAAAACAGCCGGGAAGTGGCTAAGTCGGTGGCGGAACGTCTTCAGGAGGTTAACCGTTCCTTACCCGACGGTGTGCGTGCCGAGCCGATGTACGATCGCACCTCTTTGGTCGAAAAAACCATCGCCACGGTGGAGAAAAACCTGTTCGAAGGCGCTTTGCTGGTGATCGTGGTGCTGTTCGCCCTGCTGGGCAACTTCCGTGCCGCCCTGATCACCGCCGCGGTCATTCCATTGAGCATGTTGTTCGCGCTCACCGGCATGGCGGCCAACCGGGTCAGCGGCAATCTGATGAGCCTGGGCGCCATCGATTTTGGCTTGATCGTCGACGGTGCCGTGATCGTGGTGGAGAACTGTCTGACCGGGCTGGCGGCGGCCCAGAAGCACCATGGGCGTTTGCTCACTTTGAAAGAGCGTTTGGACACCGTCACCCGGGCCACCCGGGAAGTGTTCAAGCCCAGTGCCTTTGGGGTGTTCATCATCATGGTGGTATACCTGCCGATCTTCGCGCTCACCGGCGTAGAAGGGAAGATGTTCCACCCCATGGCATTCACCGTGGTAGCGGCGCTTACCGGGGCGCTGATTTTATCGGTGACCTTCGTGCCGGCCGCCGTCGCCCTGTTTGTACGAGGTCGGGTGGGCCATCAGGATAACCCGGTGATGCGGGTGGCGCGGCGACTTTACCAGCCGGCTCTGGATGTCGCTCTGCGCGCTGCCGTGCCGGTATTGCTGGTGGCGGGGGTGTTGGTTATTGCCAGCGGAGTCCTGGCGACCCGGCTGGGCACCGAGTTCATCCCGCAGTTGGATGAGGGCGATGTGGCGGTCCACGCGCTGCGCACCCCCGGCACCAGCCTGAGCCAGGCACTGGAGATGCAGGAACAGGTGGACCGCCTTCTGCTGGAATTCGACGAGGTGGATAAGGTGTTCGCCAAGCTAGGCGCCGCCGAGGTGGCCACCGACCCGATGCCGCCGAATGTGGCGGACACCTTTGTGATTCTGAAGCCCCGCGACCAATGGCCGGACCCGGATCGGCCCAAAGCGGATTTGGTGGCCGCCATGGCCGAGGCGGCGGAAACGCTGCCGGGCAACAAGTACGAGTTCACTCAGCCGATTCAGATGCGTTTCAATGAGCTGATCGCAGGGGTGCGCGCGGATTTGGCGGTGCGCTTTTACGGCGATGATCTGGCTCAATTGGAAGCGCTGGGTGAGCAGGCGGTATCGGTGATCAACAGGGTGCCCGGCGCCGCCGACGCCCGTCTGCAGCCGCTCTCAGGCCTGCCGGTGCTCACTGTTACACCGGACCGGGAAGCATTGGGCCGCTACGGCCTGAACGCCTCGACAGTACAGCGTACGGTGCGTGTCGCGGTGGGTGGTGAAACCCTGGGTACCGTATACCAGGGAGATAGCCGCTTCCCGTTGCGTTTGCGCTTGCCGGCGGAGAACGTGGCGGATCTGGACACCCTGAAGCGGCTTCCGATAGCGGTGCCCGGAGGTCATGACCCCGGCTATGTGCCGCTGGAAGAAGTGGCGGAGGTGGCGTTGACGCCGGGGCCTAACCAAATCGATCGCGAGAACGGCAAGCGTAATGCCATTGTATCCGCCAACGTGCGGGGCCGGGACCTGGGCTCATTTGTCGAGGATGTGCGGACGGCGGTTCGTGAGGAGATTGATCTGCCCACCGGTTATTGGGTGGACTATGGCGGTACCTTTGAGCAGCTGCAGTCCGCCTCCCGGCGTTTGGCCATCGTGGTGCCGCTTTCGCTATTGCTAATCTTCGCGTTGTTGTATGGGGCGTTCGGCAGCGCTCGCGATGCGCTGATTATTTTTACCGCCATTCCCCTGTCGCTGACCGGGGGCGTGCTGGCCCTGTGGGCACGCGACATCTCCCTGTCGATCTCCGCCGGGGTCGGGTTTATTGCCCTGTCCGGTATTGCCGTGCTCAATGGCGTGGTGATGCTGTCTCATATCAAGGATCTGATGGCGGAGGGCATGCCATTGCGGGACGCGGTGCGTGAGGGCGCGCTGCGCCGCCTGCGACCAGTGCTGATGACTGCTTTGGTAGCGGGGCTTGGTTTCGTGCCGATGGCCTTCAACACCGGCATCGGCTCGGAAGTGCAGCGTCCTCTGGCCACCGTTGTGGTTGGAGGGATCGTCACCGCTACCCTGCTTACTCTGGTGGTATTGCCGGCGCTGTACAGCCGGTTTGGCCGCAAAACGGTTGAACAAGTTTAACCTGGACCTTAACCCGAAACAGGGCGCCACCGTTTGGGCGCCCCGTCAGTATGATATGGGATTGACGATGAACTACTGGCCGTGCCTGTGCGTCGCCGGTACCGGTCGAGGACCAGGCCGAAGTCCTCTTTCTGATCGGGCTTGACCCTGTAGTGGCTACAGGTATTGGAATGTGCGGAAACGGATCGAAGGAGCCGGCCAGTGCACACCCATCACCATCATGACCATGCTCACCCGCACGGCGCGCCAAAGGATTTCGGGCGCGCCTTCGTGATCGCCATCACCCTGAACCTGGGGTTCACGGCGGTGGAATTCGTGTACGGCTTCCTCGCCCAATCCTCGGCATTGATGGCCGACGCCGGGCATAACCTGTCCGATGTGCTGGGCCTGGTGCTGGCCTGGGGCGGGGCGATGCTGGCGCGCAAAGCGCCGGACAGCCGCTTTACCTTCGGGCTGCGCGGCAGCTCGATTCTGGCGGCGCTGGCCAACGCCATGTTCCTGATGATCGCCTGCGGCGCGATTGGCTGGGACGCCATCCGGCGGCTGGCCGATCCGCCGGAGGTGGCGTCGGTGACCGTCATGGTGGTGGCCGGCATCGGTGTGCTGGTCAACGCGGCGTCGGCCTGGTTGTTCGTTAAGGGTAGTAAGGGCGATCTGAATATCCGTGGTGCTTTCCTGCATCTGGCCGCCGACGCGGCGGTGTCGGTGGGCGTGGTGCTGGCCGGTCTGGCGATACTCTATACCGGCTGGAACTGGCTTGATCCGGTGACCAGCCTGCTGATCACCGTGGTGATCGTTATCGGCACCTGGGGTTTGCTGCGCGAATCCCTGAAGCTGATCCTCAATGCGGTGCCCGCGAACATCGACCTCGCCGAGGTGGACGCCTGGCTTCGGCACCAGCCCGGCGTCAGCGACATCCACGACCTGCACATCTGGGGCATGAGCACCACGGAGAGCGCGCTGACCGTCCATCTGGTGATGCCGGACGGTTTCCCCGGCGACGCCTGGCTGGACCGGGTGGCGGAGGGGCTGCATGACCATTTCGGCATCGCCCATAGCACTTTGCAGGTGGAGCGCGGCGACCGCGCCCACGTTTGTGTGCTGCACGCTTCCCATTGACCACCGCAGCGGAGGAGATCGACATGGCATGTTGCGAACCGGAATTGAACCACCAGGCGCCCGCCGCCTATCGAAACGTATTGATCGCGGTGCTCGCGATCAATCTGGTCATGTTCGCCGTGGAAGCGGCGGTGGGCCTGTTCTCTGGCTCGCGGGCACTGCGCGCCGATGCCCTGGATTTCCTGGGTGACGCCGCTACCTACGGCATCACCCTTTGGGCGCTGGGGCAATCCCTGACCTGGCGATTTCGCGCCGCCCGTATCAAGGGCTTCTCGCTGCTGCTGCTGGGGTTGCTGGTGCTGGCGGACAGCTTGGTAAGCCTGATAACCGGGGCCGCGCCCCCCGGGGTGATGATGTCCGGCATCGGCGCCTTGGCGCTGGTGGCCAACCTCACCAGCCTGATGCTGCTGGTACGCTACCGCCAGGGTGACGCCAATATCCGCTCCGCCTGGCTGTGCACGCGCAATGATGTGCTCGCTAATATATCGGTGATCGTCGCCGGCCTGCTGGTGCTGGCCAGCGGCAGCCACTGGCCGGACGTGCTGGTGGCGATGGCGATTGCCGGTTTGTTCTGCCATAGCGCGGTGTCCATTCTGCGCCAGGCCAATGCCGAACAGAGGGCCGGGCAACGTGACGGGCCGGGCCCCGGTGGTGACGGCTGCGGCCCGGCGCGTTAGTCTGCCCGGCATTTCCGCTCCAACGGCATCGTCATGAGTTTTAAAAACGAAGACCTGATCGCTGTCTGTCAGCGCACCATGCCTTTCGGTAAATACCAGGGCAGGCCGTTGATCGATCTGCCCGAATCCTACCTGCTGTGGTTCGCCGACCGCGGCTTTCCCCGCGGCGAACTGGGCCGTCTCATGGCCCTGGCGATGATTCTCAGCGTGGAAAATCTCAAGCATCTGGTAACGCCGTTCCGCGAGTGAGCGGCGGGCGTGCACGGTGGTTGGCGGTTTGACGCATATTCTTTGCATCTTTTACCGGTACCTTTGAGGTCGACGCATTCTTTTCTGGGCAGAGTATTCGGGCAGGGTCATGACACGCTGGATCAAACGTCGTTTGCTAATCGTTTCGCTGGTGGTCCTGGCCGCGCTGGCCGCGTCCTGGTGGTGGCTGTCGGGTAACGGCGCCACGGACGGGCAGTGGCAGACCGCCCGGGCCCAACCCGCCGACATCGAGGACCTGGTGACCGCCCTCGGCACCCTGGAGCCCTACGATTACGTGGACGTGGGCGCCCAGGTGTCCGGCCAGCTGGAAAAGCTGCACGTGGATCTCGGCGATAAAGTCGAAAAGGGCCAGCTGCTGGCGGAAATCGATGCCTCGGTGCAGGAGTCGCAGGTGCAGGCGGGCCTGGCGCAACTGGACGCCCTGCGCGCGCAACTGGAGCAGCAGCGCGCCGAGCTGGAACTGGCGCAGGTGCAGTTCGACCGCCAGGAGCGGCTGCGCCAGGCCGACGCCACCAGTGATGACGCCTGGCAGACCGCCAAGGCCACCCTGGCCACCACCCGCGCCCAGATCAAAGTGCTGCAGGCACAGATCGACCAGACCCAGTCCGGCCTTGAGGGCGACCAGGCGACCCTCGGCTACGCCAAGATCTACGCCCCCCGCGACGGCACCGTGGTGACCCTGGATGCCCGCGAAGGGCAAACCCTCAACGCCAACCAGACCGCGCCGATTCTGATGCGCGTCGCCGATCTCTCCACCATGACCGTGTCCACGGAGGTCTCCGAGGCGGACGTGGACCGGCTGGAGATCGGCATGCCGGTGTACTTCTCCACCCTGGGCAACAGCGCCGTGCGTTATGACAGCACGCTGCGCCAGGTGCTGCCGACCCCGGAAGTGGTCAATAACGTGGTGCTCTACACCGCCGAGTTCGATGTGGCCAACCCGGACAACGCCTTGATGTCGGGGATGACCGCCCAGGTGTTTTTCGTGGTGGAGTCCGCCGAGGGGGCGCTCAGCGTGCCCGCGTCGGCGGTGAAGAGCGGCGCCGACGGTCAGTACGTGGAGGTGCCCGCCGGCAAGGGCCGGCTGGAAAAACGTCCGGTGAAAACCGGCGTCACCGACCGGGTGCGCGTGCAGATCACCGACGGGCTCGCCGAAGGCGACACCGTGGTGATCGGTAAGGTGCAGGCGCAAACCGAGGACGAGCCGCGCCGCCGGGGTCTGTTCTGATGGCGGATCAGACGCCGCGGGCGCCGCTGATCGAGCTGCGCGACATTCGTAAACGCTTCCCCGGCGGTGATGAGGACGTGGAGGTGCTGCACGGCATTTCGCTGACCATTGAGGCCGGTGAATGCGTGGCGATCATGGGCAGCTCCGGTTCCGGCAAATCTACCCTGATGCATCTGCTCGGCTGCCTGGACCGGGCCAGCGAGGGCGAGTACCGCTTCGCCGGCCAGGACGTCAACGCCATGGACCACCAGGAACTGGCCTGGCTGCGCCGGGAAATGTTCGGCTTCGTGTTCCAGAGCTATCACCTGATCGGCACCGCCAGCGCCTGGGAAAACGTGGCGTTGCCGGCGATCTACGCGGGCATGCACCGCGATGAGCGCAAGGCCCGCGCCCAGGCCCTGCTCACCGATCTGGGGCTGGGCGAGCGCCTCGACCATCGGCCCAACCAGTTGTCCGGCGGTCAGCAGCAACGGGTGTCCATCGCCCGGGCATTGATGAACGGCGGCCGCGTGATCCTCGCCGACGAGCCCACCGGCGCCCTCGACAGCCAGAGCGGCGAGGCGGTGATGGCCCACCTCACCGGGCTCGCCGACCGGGGCCACACGGTGATCCTGATCACCCACGATCCGGAAGTGGCCGCCCACGCGGACCGCATCATCGAGCTGCACGACGGCAACATCGTTGCCGACACCCGCCACCGGCCGGCCCGCGCCACCGCCGAGACGCCCACCGCGCTGGCGCCGCCGGCGGAGTCCGGCCTGCCGGAGCCCGGTGAGATTCCCGAGGCGGTGACCATGGCGCTGCGCTCGCTGCGCGCCAACTGGCTGCGCACCCTGCTGACGCTGCTCGGCATCGTGATCGGCGTGGGCGCCGTGGTGGTGATGCTGGCCATCGGCCAGGGCGCCAAACAGGATGTGGTGGCGCGCATCGGCGACATGGGCACCAACTTGCTGGTGATCCGCCCGGACCGGGGCCAGCAGCGTAGCGCCGACGGCGTGGTGGCGACCCTGGTGCCCGAGGACGCCAAAGCGCTGGAAAGCCTGCCCAATGTGCGCGTGGCGGTGCCGGAGATTTCCGGGTCCGCCACCGCCCGCGCCCTGGGCCGGGACGTCACCACCTCGGTGAAGGCGGTGTCTTCCGCGTACCCGACCCTGCGCGACTGGGAGCGCTCCGCGGGCATCTTCTTCAACGCCGACGACGAAGCCCGCTACGCGCCGGTGGCGGTGATCGGCGAAACCGTGCGCCAGAATCTGTTCCCGGACACCGACCCGCTGGGGCAGTTCGTGCTGCTCAACAGCATCCCGTTCCAGGTGATCGGGGTGATGGGCGAGCAGGGCGCCACCAACTGGGGCGACGACCAGGACGACGTGGTGTTCGTGCCGCTCTCCACCGGCACCCTGCGGCTGTTCGGCCAGAACTATCTGCGCTCGATCACCCTGGCCGTGGAGAACATGGACGCCATCGACGCCACCGAGCAGGCGGCGATGGATCTGCTGGTACAGCGCCACGGCACCAAGGACGTGCGGGTGTTCAATATGGCGTCCTTGCTGGACATGATTTCCGACACCCAGAACACCCTTACCATGCTGCTCGGCTCGATCGCGGCGATCTCGCTGTTGGTGGGCGGCATCGGAGTGATGAACATCATGCTGGTGAGCGTCACCGAACGTATCCATGAAATCGGCATCCGCATGGCCACCGGCGCCCGCCAGCGCAATATTCTCCAGCAGTTCCTCACCGAGGCGGTGGTGGTGTCCGCGCTGGGCGGCATCATCGGCGTGCTCGGCGGCGTGGCCATGGGGCTGTTGCTGAAAGTGCTCGGCCTGCCGATTCTGTTTTCCGCCACGGTGGCCACGGCTGCCTTCCTGTGCGCGGCGGTGATCGGCCTGGTGTTCGGGTTCGCGCCGGCGCTTAAGGCGGCCCGTTTGAATCCAGTGGAGGCGCTTAGTAATGAATGAATCGAACCGTGGGCGATTCGCGGGCGTCGTTGTCGGCGTGATGCTGTCGGCTGGGTGTGCGATGCAGTCGGGGTTGGAGGTGCCGGAGGTGGACGCGCCGGCGCAGTGGGAGAACCAGCTCGCCGACAGCCGCGCGGCGGTGGCGAACCCGGCCTGGTGGCAGGCCTTCGGCAGCGATGAACTGAACCAGCTGGTGGCCCGCTCGTTGAGCGACAACACCGATCTGCGCGCCGCCGCCGCCCGGGTGCTGCAGGCCGAGGGCCGTTTGCAGCAGGCCGGCTCGTCGCTGTTTCCCAGCCTGTCGCTGGACGGCGGCGCGTCCACCTCCGGAGCCTTCGGCGGCACCAGCAGCGACAGCTTCCAGTTACGGGCCAACGCCCGCTACGAGCTGGACCTGTGGGGCCGGCTGCGCAACACCAAGGCGATCGCCGAGGCCAACCTGGAGGCCAGCCGCTTCGATCGCGACAGCGTGCGCCTGACGGTACTGGCCAGCGTCGCCAATACCTGGTTGCAGTGGCGCTATCTGGAAGACCGTCTGGCCCTGGCCGAAGACAGCCTGGCCCTGGCGGAGCGGGTGCTGGAGCTGGTCGAGGCCAAGGTGCGCTATGGCGCGGTGTCGCCCCAGGACCTGGCTCAGCAGCGCACCCTGGTGGCCAATCAGCGCGCCGCGCTGCCGGACCTGCGTCAGCAGGCCCGGGAAACCCGCTACGCGTTGGCGGTGCTGGTCGGCGAAACGCCCCAGGGCTTTCCGCTGCAAGGCGGCGGGCTCGATGAACTGACCGTGCCGGACGTTCAGCCGCGCTTGCCAGCCGAAGTGCTGGCGCAGCGTCCGGACGTGGGCCGGGCGCTGGCCAACCTGATGGCCGCCGACTACGGGGTGGCGGTGGCGCGCAGCGCCTACTGGCCGTCATTGAGCCTGACCGGCGGCGCCGGCTACGCCAGCAGTTCACTGAGCGACCTGTTCGACGGCGACGCGGTCTACAGCCTGGCGGCCTCCCTCAGCCAGTTGTTGTTCGACGGCGGCCAGGTGCGCGGCGAAAACACCACCGCCCGCGCCGCCTGGCTGGAGCAGGTGGCCAATTACCGGGGCGTGCTGCTCACCGCCTTGTCCGAGGTGGACCAGAGCCTGGGCAGCATCGACGCTCTGGCGCAACAGGAACAGTTCTTCCGCGAAGCGCTGGTCCAGGCGCGCCGCAGTTTTGAAATCGCCGAGGTGCGCTATCGCGAAGGCGACATCGAACTGACCTCGGTGCTGGACGCCCAGACCAGCCTCAACAATGCGCGCCAGAACATGCTGGACCAGCGTTTTAACGAACAGCTGGCGCGGGTGACGCTGTACCGAGTGCTGGGCCAGGGCCTGGCCGGCGTACCTGAGGCGCTTTGAAGCGTGACCCCGGAACGGGCCATCTCCTGTATCCTGTAGCCTTCATCCTGTATCGGCCGGGCGCGGCCCGGCCCCGAGGCCCATGTCCGTACCGCTTGTCTATCATCCGTCCTACAGTTTTCCGTTCCCCGGCCGGCACCGCTTTCCGATGGAAAAGTTCCGGCTGCTGCACGAACGGCTGCGCGACAGCGGCATTGCCAGCGCGGCCAACCTGCACCGCCCTGGACGGGCGCGCCCGGCGTTGCTGTCGCTGGCGCACTGCCCGGATTATCTCGACCGCTTTCTTGGCAACCGGCTCGGCGAGCGCGAGGCCAAACGCATGGGGCTGCCCTGGAGCGAAGACCTGGTCCGGCGCACCTGCATCGCGCCGATGGGCACCCTGCTCACCGCCCAGCTGGCGTTGAAGCACGGCATTGCCTGCCACCTGGCCGGCGGCACCCACCACGCCCACTATGACTTCGGCTCCGGCTTCTGCATTCTCAATGATCTGGCGATCACCGCCCGGGCGTTGCGCGCCGGCGGGCTGGTGAAGCGGGTGCTGATTTTTGATTGCGACGTGCATCAGGGCGACGGCACCGCCGCCATTCTCGACGGCGACGCCGACCTGTTCACCTGCTCGATCCACTGCGAAAAGAACTTTCCCACCCGCAAGAGCCGCAGCGATCTTGACGTGGGCTTGCCCGTGGGTCTGGAAGATGACGGTTATTTGGCGGTGGTCGAAGAGACACTGTCCGACCTGCTGCGGCAGCTCCAGCCGGACCTGGTGCTGTACGATGCCGGGGTGGACGTGTACACCGGCGATCCGCTGGGAAGGCTCGCGGTCAGCCTGAGCGGGCTGGCCGAGCGCGAGCGCCGGGTGCTGACGCTGTGCCGTGAGCGCGGCGTGCCGGTGGCCACGGTAATTGGCGGTGGCTACGACGACGACCGGCCGGCCCTGGCCCGGCGCCATGCCCGGGTCGTGGAAGCGGCCCACCAATTGTGGAGGCAGTAATGAGCAAAGCCCTGTTGATCATGGCCCACGGCAGCCGTGCCGAAGCCGCCAACGACGAGTTCCGTTTGCTGGTGGAACAGGTGGCGGAACACAGCCACGACTATGTGGCGGTGCTGCCCTGTTTTCTGGAACTGGCGCGGCCGTCACTGATGGAGGCGCTGCAACAGATCGAGCATCAGCCGGTGGAAACCGTGCAGGTGTATCCGTTGTTCTTTAACAAGGGCAAGCATGTGTCCCGGGACATTCCCGACCAGGTGGAAGAAGCCCGCCAGCGTCATCCGCATCTTCGCATTGAGCTGCTCGACTATTTCGGCAACGCCGGTGGCCTGGTGACGCTGGTACGCGATCATATCGACGCCCAGGGCTAGCGGGCCTCGCTTTAGAATGTCCTCGCGATTATCAACCCGCCCCACAGAAGGTTCCGGTCGGCGGGGCCGTCGCGCACTTCCGACGTGTGCCCGCGCAGCACGTAACTGAGCCGCCAGCCACGGACGAACGATTGGGTATAGCCGAGCCAGGCTTCCAGAATCATGTGGTTCAACTGATCGGAATCGTAGGTGACCGGGCTGTCGCGGAACTGGCCCTGAAGAAAAACGTTGTAGCCCCGCGCCACCACGGCGGCACCACCCCACAGATAGCTTTCCGCCCGCGCCGGCCCGCCATTGCCGCGTGCCGCGCCGTCACCGTAACTGGCCAGCTCCGGATTGAACCGCCACCAGGGGGCGGCGAGGCGCCCGCCCCGGAAGCTCAGGCTCCAGCGCGCCTCGGTGAGATACCCGGCGGACGCCTGCACGGTGCTTTTCACTTCCAGATTCGGTGACGAGACCGCCAGGTATTTTTGCCGCGCTACCGTGTAGCGGGCGGTGGGCTCGCCGCCTTCGCTGACCTGATGCCGCCAACCCTCGGCGTGCTCAGTGCCGATTACCTTGTGCACGGCGTTTTGCCCGTTACCGACAATGGCCAGGCCGAGCGCACCCAGGGTCAGGCTGCTGTGCCAGGCCACGTTCTCGCGCGGGTCGATGCGCACCCGGGATTGAGACAGGTAGATCAGGCTGGCGTAGGGGCGGTCGTTATACACCGGCGTCGACACCGCCTTGTCCTCCGGTGTAAAGCCGAACAGACCGAACTCGACACTGTGGCCGTCGATGCGTTCCGGGGCGCGGCCGTCCACGCCGAACAGGCGGTCCAGCGCGCCGAGCGCGGGGTTCAGTGAATACCAGGCATCGCGGGCGTTCCGGCCGGTATAGGAAAGGCTCAGCCCATAGGTGTAGTCCTGGTCGCGATGGGAGGGCACCAGGGCGTCGTTATCGAACGCGAACGACCAGCTTTCCTTGGCGGGCTCGCGCCGCGGCTCGAGCCGGGGGCGGCGTGGTGTCCGTTCTTCCTGTTCCAGTAGCGCCAGTTGCATTTGGCCGGCGGGTTGGCTGACCGGGGCGTCGTCGTACAGCCCCGGGCGGGTTTGCGCCGGGGCGGTGGGGGCCGCGCCCAGGGCGATCAGAAAAACGGCCGTCAGCAGCAGGCCGCTGTTGGGGTGCACGCCCCCGCGGGGGGCGGCGTATCCGGATGCCTTGTTCATCGTTCTCCGTTCCGCAGAAAGGTCGCCGTTATCGGGGCGTTACCCTAAGAGCGCGGCCCTTTTCTGCGGTAGGTCAAAACTGGCCCTTTCTTGCCTGTTTCTGCGGAACGGTTTTGTTTTTCTGACCGGTTATATCAGCGCAGCCGATAGGTGAGCGACGCCATGATGCTGCGTTCGGCACCGAAATAGCAGTAGTTCAGGGAGTAGCAGGAGGCCACGTACTCCTTATCCAGAAGGTTGTTGGCGTTGATCCGGGCGCTCAGACCGCGCACGCCCAGTTGCCCGAAATCGTAGCCCAGGGTGGCGTCGAGCAGCGTGTAGGAGGGCACGTTCAATGTATTGGCCCGGTCCGCCTCGATGCCGGACAGGTAGCGCGCGCCCAGGCCAAGATCCAGGCCGCTCAGGGCGCCGCCGTTGAAGTGGTAATTGCCCCACACGGTGGCCTGGTTGCGCGGCGCCTGATTGACGCGGTTGCCTTCGATCTCTTCTTCGGCTTCCACGTATTCGATATCGGTGTAGGTGTAGTTGGCCTGCAGCCGCAACTGGTCGGTGACCTGGGTCTGAGCGTCCAGCTCCACCCCGCGGGAACGGACTTCGCCGACCGGCACATAGACCGCCGCCTGCGGTTCGCGGATCGCCAGGTTCTCCTGATCAATGTGGAACAGCGACAGGGTGTACAGCCCGCGGCCCCGGTGCGGCTGATATTTGAGGCCGGTCTCATACTGGGTGCCTTCGGTGGGTTCCAGGGGGTTGCCGTCGGCGTCGGTATAGACGCTGGGGTTGAACGACTCGGAATAACTCACATAGGGCGACAGGCCGTTGTCCATCCGATACAACGCGCCGGCGCGGCCGCTGAACTGGTCGCGGTCCTGGCTGGAGCGCGCGCCGGTGTCGGTGTTCACGTTGGCGGTGCGCACCCAGTCCTGTCGCCCGCCCAGGGAGAAGCGCCAGTTGTTCAGCGCGATCTGGTCCTGAATATAAACACCGGTCTGAATCAGCTTGCGCTCGTGCAGCACCGGGTCGGTGATCGCAAGCGGTGCGGCGCCGTACTGCGGGTCGAAGGCGTTGATGGCCGGGAAGCTGCCGGAAGTCCAGGCGGCGTCCACGTCACGGTGCTGATAGTCGACGCCCACCAGCAGGGTATGCCGCAACGCGCCGGTGGAGAACAGGCCCTGCAGTTGGTTGTCCACGGTGTACGCGTCGAGCTGTTCATCGGCGCCGGAATAGAAGCGGCTGAGCTGATCGGAGTTGCCGACCCAGGCGAAGCTGTACACCTGCTGCAGGTCCACGTCGCTGGTCAGATAGCGGAAGTTCTGCTTCACGCTCCAGTCGTCGTTGAAGAAGTGGCGAAGCTGGTAGCCAAGCATTTTTTCGGTGCGCGAGAACTGCTCGTAGGCGGGCTCGCCCTCGAAAAACTGGTTGTCGATATAGCGGCCGTTGCGGGGGTACAGCGTGCCCTCGGCGGGCACGCCGCTGTGGCTGCCGCCTTCCGGATCGTCCTGGAAATAGGCCATCAGATCGAGGGTGGTGTTGTCGCCCAGGTCCAGGGTCAGAGACGGCATGATCGCCCGGCGTTCGTGCTCCAGATGGTCAAACTGGGTGTCGCCCTGATTGGTCAGCCCCACCACCCGGTAGGCCGCGCCGTCGCTTAACGGCCCGGCGAAATCGAAGGCGGCGCCTCGGTAGTTATTGGTGCCGGCGCTGAACGTTACCTCCTGGCGGGTTTCGAACAACGGCTTTTTGCTGGTCAGATTGACCAGCCCGCCCGGTGAGGCGCGGCCGTACAACACCGACGTCGGGCCTTTGACGATTTCCACCCGCTCCAGGAAGTAGGGGTCGATCTGCATGGAGCTGAAGGTGCCGCCGTCGCCCATGGTCTTCAGGCCGTCGAGATAGATGTTATCGATGCTGTCGTCGGAGAAGCCGCGTAATACCACATAGTCGTAGCGCTGGGAGGCGCCGATCTGCTCGGTGAACACGCCGGGGGTGTAGCGCAGCGCCTGCTGCACGGTTTCCGAGCCCTGTTTGTCCAGTTGCTCGCGGCGCACCACATTGATCGTCTGCGGTGTTTCCAGGGTCGGGGTATCGATCTTGGTGGCCACCTGGGCGGAAACCGCCACCGGCGCCAGCGTCTGGCTGCTGGCGGGCGCCGGCTCCAGGGTGACGCTGCCGTCGTCGTTGCGGCGGTGGCGCAGGCCGCTGCCGGCCAGCAGCCGGGCCAGCGCCTGGTCGGTGGAGTAGTCGCCGGCCAGGGCCGGGCTTCGTTTGCCGGCGGTAATGCCGGCGTCGTAGATCAGCTGAACGCCGGTATCCTCGGCCAGCTCGGCCAGGGCGGCGTCCAGTGGTTGCGCGGCGATGTCCAGGGTCGCCGCCCGGGCGCCGGCCAGCAGGGTGAGGCCGGTGAACAGCGCGGCGGCGCGCAGGGTGTCGTTTATCAGGGGCATCTTTGGTCCTCTCTGTTCGGATGCAAATACAAACCATTTGCGATCTGGTGGCAGGGAAGACGAAACCGCCGCCGGTTTCTGAACCGGGTCGCCTCTAATACAGGATCACCACGCCGGGCAGGCGCCGCGCGGTCAGCGGCAAGGTCTGGCTCAAGGCGCTGAGGGCGGCGTCCGGATCCCCGATGTTGAGGGTGCCGCTGAAGCGGCGTTCGCCGAGCGCGTGGTCGAGCAGCAGCAAGCGGTCCGGATGGTGCGGCGCCAGCGCCTGGAGGATTTTTCGCAGTGGTTGGTCGCGGAACACCAGCCGTCCTTCCAGCCAGGCGAGCACGTGGTCCACGTCCACACGGTGGCGCTCGCCCAGGCGGCCGCGCGTCCAATCGACCTGTTCCCCGGCCCGCAACGTCAGCCGACGGCCCACGCCGCTGGCGATCACCTCGCCCTCCGCCACTGTCAGGCGGACCCGGTCGTCCCCGTCCCGGCGCACTTCGAAGCGGGTGCCGGTGACGCGCACGCGCGCCTCGCCGGCCTCCACCAGGAATGGCCGATGCGGGTCGCTGGCCACCTCGAAGTAGGCGCGTCCGCGCAGCAGGGTGACGTGGCGCTGGTGGTCGACCAGGTCCAGATTGATAGCGCTGTCGCCGGCCAGGGTCAGCCGGCTGCCGTCGTCCAGGGTCAGCACTCGTTGCTCGCCGGCGGCGGTGCGCTGGTCCGCGCCCCACACCCGCCATGGAAGGTGCGTGGCCGTGACCACCATCAGCAACAGCACCGCCGCGGCCAGCCAGGCCCGGCAGTGGCGCAAGGCGCGACTGATGTACTTGCCCGCCATGCGCTCGGAGACCCCCAGACGGGTGCCGATTTCGCGCTGGGTGAGGCCCTCCAGACGGTTCCACAGCAGCGCCTGACGGACATGCTCGGGGAGCTCGGTGAGGGCGGCCTGGACGCCGGCCAGAGTCTGGGCGCTGCTGGCCGCCGCTTCCGGGGTCGGCGCGCCGCTTTCCAGCCGCAGGTCCGGGTCGTGCAGGGCCACGGTCGCCGGCCGGGTGTGTTGTTGGCGCAGGTGGTCGATTAACAGATTGCGGGCGATGCGGAACAGGAAGGCGCGCGGATTGTGCAGCGGATAGTGCAGCGGTGCCCCGCCGCCGGCGCGCTCCAGGCGGCGCAGGCGCAAGTAGACCTCTTGGCAAAGGTCCGCCGCCAGATCCGGGGAACCCAGGCGGCGATGGAAATAGCCGCTGAGCTCGGGGGCGTGTTGTTGAAACAGATCGTCGGCCCGCATGGTATCGCCCGCTTATCAAATGTGATTGATAATGATTCGTGATCGCAGTGCGGGCGATTATGCCACCACCCGACCGGCTGGCGCCAGGTCGGGCGGTTTAGCGGGGGGCCTGGTAGGTGCGGCTGCGGTGGCCGGGTTTGCTGAACACCCACTGCCAAAGCTGAATGTTGCGGGCGCGAAAGGCGCCGGCGCACACGTTCAGGTAGTAGCGCCACATTCGGTAGAAGCGCTCGTCGTAGCGCTGTCGAAGCTGCGGCCAGCCGGCCTGGAAGTTGGCGTCCCAGGCTTTCAGGGTGCGTGCGTAATCCGGGCCGAAGTTGTGCAGGTCCTCGACCACGAAGCCCGGCTCGGCGGCGCGGGCGATCTGCTTCACCGACGGCAGTTCGCCGTTGGGGAAAATGTACTTGTCGATCCAGGGGTCGTGGCAGTGGCTGCTCTCGTTGGTGCCGATGGTGTGCAGCAGCATCAGCCCCCGGTCCTTCAGCAGGCCCAGGGCGGTGTCCATAAAAGTGCGGTAGTTGCGGCGGCCAACGTGCTCGAACATGCCCACGGAGACCACCCGGTCGTAGCGCCCGGACACGGCGCGATAGTCCTTGAGCAGCACCTCCACTGGCAGGCCTTCGCAGCGCTCGCGGGCCAGTTGCGCCTGCTCGCTGGAAACGGTGACGCCTTCCGCGCGCACCCCGTAATGGCGAGTGGCGTATTCCAGCAGGCTGCCCCAGCCGCAGCCGATGTCGAGCAGGGTCATGCCCGGTTCCAGCTCCAGCTTGCGGCAAATCAGATCGAGCTTGGCAAGCTGCGCATCGTGGAGGGTGGCCGCGTCTTTCCAGTAGCCGCAACTGTAGGCCATGGTATCGTCGAGCATCAGCTCGAACAGGTCGTTGCCCAGGTCGTAGTGCTGCTCCGCCACCTGACGGGAACGGCGCAGGCTCTGCCGGTTGCGCAGGCTGTGGGCGAGCACCTGTAGCGCCAGCATCCAGCGGTTCTTGCCCAGGCCGTCACCGCCGGCGCGCAGCATGCGGAACGCGAACTCATCCAGCGCGTCGCAGTCCCACCAACCGTCCATGTAGGATTCGCCGAGCCCCAGGGAACGTTGCGCGGCGATGCGGGAAAGGGTTTCGGGATCATGGATCTGCATGTCCCAGGGGCGCCGCCCGTTGATCTGGATGTCCGCTTCCGCGAGTACCCGACTGATCAGGGCGTCGATAGAGGCCGACCCACTAGACGCGGTGTGTTGTTCTCTATGGTCCTGGCTGTCTCGACTTCGTGAACCAAGCATACAGAGACTCCTTTGCTGGAAGACTGCATGGCTGTCACGGGCTACTTCGTCGCTGCCCGACGTTTCAAATCATTCTTTGACGCTTACCTCACGGACGCAAGCGGCAAAGTGAGCCGGATCCACGCAAATCGCATGATAAGCCGCATTTTTACAATATTATTCAGAAGCTTGGGCGCTGGTAAGCGGCGGTATGGAAGCGTTCTATTAATGTTATTTGGTGCCGCTATGCTGGCGGCGGGGGCGAGAAAGTCCACTGGGTCGAGATGTTGTTGACTTTTTAGGAGCTTGAGCCTATTCTCCGCAGCGACTTTGAATGATTTTCACGGGCAGATGTAACGAAAATGTTTGGTAGACGGAATACAAACATAGTGTTGCTGTTCTCCATGTTGCTTGTGGTTCAGAGTCTCTTTGCCGACCAAATGGTTCTTCCCTCGACCAACCATTCAGTTACTGCGGAATTGTCGGGCTGTGCCATGGTGGATGGGGTTGCCGCAATGGACGATTGCGAATCGACCGGCACGGAATGCCTGTTTCAAGCCATGGCTGGCGGTTGTGGTGTCTCTTACTGCCCCGCGCTGGTGTCCGAAGTTTGGGTTTCTGGTGATGAGGGCTCAGAACGCCTGAAGACGTCTTTTTCGAATAATTATCGAAGCGTTGTTCTTGACCTCCTAACGTATCCCCCGAATTCCTTTCTAGTGTAAGCCAATTTTTTAGTTCTTTTCTGGTTCCGTTCACTGCTGAGCCGGATTGATTTGGTTACCTATGAGGAATTTCGCATGTCTTTTTCTAAAGCCCCTTTGTATGCTCTGTTCTTGCTCGTGTTTGCGCCTTATCTGCACGCTGAAAGCGCTAACGGCGATTTGACCGAACTGTCCAGACAGGCGTCTGCTCGGCTCGCCGATAAGCCATTCCGGCCCCATCATGCCATGCATGGCGCGATGTCAAAGCTGGATGCTGAAGATAAGAAAGAAATGATGCGCGCTTGCGCTAGCATGATGCGTGAACATCACCAGTCTGGTAGTTGAGGCTCTTTGCTGCGGGTGCGTTCGCGTGCCCGCTCTATCCCCCAGTCCAGCCCTGATCTCAAGTTGCACGTCTCGGCCTTCAGTGATGCTTGGGTGTATCAAGTGCTGCGATTGAGTAGAGATATCTCGCAGAGGGTGCTTGGCGGCACATGAACTTGGCTTATTGCCATTAATTGGTAAATCGACATGTGTTTGGATCATGCAAGCTAAACGATTATGGCTGGTAGTATTCGCGGTGTTCCTCATAAGTGGCGGGCAGATGGCCTATGCTTGCGATACTGCGGAGCTAGCCTATCAACCTATTTGCTGTTGTGAGGATGGGATGACGGGTTGTGACCCGGCACCCCCTGCTTTCCCGGTGGACGGGTGTGAACATGATGCGTCGACCGCCTTTCCCGGTTCCTGCTGCGAGGCGGAGTACCGGTCGGTGGTTAAAGACGCGGCTCCTACGGTGTTCAGTGATGATCGAGCCTTGACGTGGCTACCCCTCGTTGTCTTGGTGTGCTGGCCCCTTCAGGAATCGCCTTCAACCCTATTTATAGCAAACGCTCCCCCCGACCCTGACTGGCTCCTTGCCCAGGCTGAAAGTGGTCGCACTGCCTACCTCGCCACCCTGCGTCTGCGTATCTGATTAATCCCCCGATTTGTCGTGAGGCTATGGCCTGTCCTGTTGGCGGGTCGAGGATTTTTCGTTATGCCGATTGAGGGTACTCCCCATGCGCAACGCAATTGGCGGCCTGATGGCCCTGGTGGTGTTCATTGCACCGCTGGCGGGTATCGCCGCGCCGCCGCCACAAGAACACAGTCAATCTCTACAGGAAGTAAAGACGCTGACCGCCGAACAATTGGTGGCTGCCGTTATGATCCGGAACCCGGGCCTTCAGGGGCTGGCGGCGGCTGCGGAGGCGGCAAATTACCGCATCGCCCCCGCCGGCGCTCTGGATGACCCCATGCTGACCTACGCGGGGGCGCCGAAAACCGCAGGCGGACCCCGTGGTTTTCAGGAGCGGGTGGAGTTGAGCCAGAGCCTGCCCTGGCCGGGCAAGCGTGGCCTGCGTGAAGACGCGGCCCGCGCCCGGGCCGAAGGCAGGGAGCAATCCCTTGCGGACGGCCGGCTGGCTCTCATGGCGGCCGCCAAGCGTTTATTTGCCGAATGGGCGTATATTCACCGCACTCTGAAGATAAAGCACGCTCACCGGGATCTGCTTACCGAGTTGCGGCGGGTTGCCGAGACCCAATACACGGTCGGGCGGGGCCGGCAGCAGGACGTGCTACAAGCCGAAGTGGAAGCCGCACGTATTGAGGCTGACATCGTCACTCATCAGCGACGCCGGAGCGAAGTGCAGGCAATGATCAACGGTTTGTTGAATCGTCCGCCTCAAAGCCCGTTGCCGCCGCCGGCGTCACTGCCTGCCCCTGCTGACCCTCCCACCTTGCGGATCTTGCATGAAGTTGCACTGGAGAAGCACCCGGAGCTGCGTCGTATCCAAGCACGCATTGCCGAAGCTAACGCCCAGCATAGCTTGGCCGAGAAAGAGTATTTCCCGGACTTCAAGTTGTCGGCCGGTTATAACGCGCTGTGGGATTCTCCCGACAAGCGTTGGGTGGTTGGCCTCAGCATCAATCTGCCGATTGATTTCTCCGGCAAGCGCAGCGCTCTCCGCGACGCTGCCGAAGCCGACGTCATGCGGTACCAGTGGCAATTGAGCGATCGGCAAGCGCAACTGCTTGCGCAACTGGAACAAGGGCGTGTCCGAGTACAAGAAAGGCAGGAGATCGTCGCTATTCATCAACAAAAGCTGGTGCCGCTGGCTGAGGAGAGCCTCAACGCTGCCGTCGCCGATTACCGGGCGGGTCAAGGCAGCTTCCTAACAATTATCGATGCCGAGCGGCAGCAGTTGCGGACTCAGGACAAGCTGGCTCGTGCCCATGCCGATTATATTCGGGCGCTGGCGGACTTGGAGCGCACCACTGGTAGGTCTTTGGGCGGCGGCGACCGATTAACCGGAACCGGCCCAGCACCGACGAATATCGCCGTTCAGTCCTTTGGACAAGAGTAACGACTATGACTTCACGCACCACATTTATCTCACTTCTCGTTATCGGACTGCTGGTGGGTGCCGCCGGCGTATTGGGTCTTCAGAGACTCTCCGGTGAGAAGGCTACCTCTGCCGTTCCCGATGAGGGGCTGTCCGTTAGCGCTGCCTACCAAAGCGGTCCCTTTCAATTGGGGGTCGAGATTGACCCGAAAACACCCCGGGTCGGTGAAAACGATCTGACCCTGGTATTGCTGGATGACTCTGGAGAGCCGGTCAGCGGTGCCGCCATCAAGGCGGTGGCGGAAATGCCCGCCATGGGCGCCATGCCCGCGATGCAGGCCCCGGCCGATATGCAGGAGATTGAGCCTGGTCTCTACCAGGGCACCTTTGAACCCTCCATGGACGG